>ERZ869936.76-NODE-76-length-135626-cov-11.675690_pt1 | contig 135626 bp, 107 predicted proteins | sample MGYA00520876_ERZ869936 | MGnify/ENA primary metagenome ERZ869936 (study PRJEB32218, sample SAMN09650985) | biofilter metagenome | isolation source: enrty point of leading RO module | place: Saudi Arabia: Thuwal, RO plant located on Red Sea | collected 2016-02-17 ...
CTCACGTAGGAACAAATGCTGCAGGCTGCCCTCACACATCTACCCTGAACCTGACCATCAACCAGAGCACTTCTTCTTCAGAGTCAGCTACAGCTTGTGATTCTTATACATGGTCGGTGAACGGGCAGACTTATACCGTAGGAGGAACTTACACTCACGTAGGAACAAATGCTGCAGGTTGCCCTCACACTACTACCCTTAACCTGACCATCAACCAGAGCACTTCTTCTTCAGAGTCAGCTACAGCTTGTGATTCTTATACATGGGCTGCAAACGGAACTACTTACACGGTGGGTGGAATATATACTCACATTACGACTAACGCAGCTGGATGTCCACATACGGCTACACTAAATCTTGTTATCCATGATTCTCCGGTGGCAAGTTGTTCTGTTCTAAATCACGTATCATGCTTTGGCGAATCTGACGGTGCAGTTTCCGTAACGGCCACAGGAGGAACCGGTCCATATACTATTAGCGGTACAACTACCGGTTTGTCTCAGGGAACTTATACTTTCATGGTAACTGATGTAAACGGCTGCACATCCACTTGCACGGTTACTATCAATGAGCCAACAAAAGTCGAGGCTTCCAGTACTGCATCTACTCCTGCTAATTGCGGATCAAGTGATGGTTCTGCCAGTGTGACTGCAACTGGTGGTGCAGGCGGCTATTCATATTCGTGGTCTCCTGGCGGACAAACAGGTTCTACTGCTACCGGACTTGCACCTGGTGTGTATACTGTAACTATAACCGATGCTGACAATTGCACAGGAACTGCCACTGTTACCGTTGGTGGTGTTGGTGGTCAGCCAGATCCTGCCGGTCAGATTGCCGGTCCTGCCGGTGCATGCCGTAACCAGTCCGGAGTGGTATTCACAGTACCTCCTGTATCCGGTGCTACTTCATACATATGGACACTTCCAATAGGCGCTACAGGCTCTTCTACTTCTAACAGCATTACAGTTAGCTTCAGCAACACTTATGCAGGAGGATTCATTTGCGTGACTCCTGAAAATACTTGTGGCCTTGGAATCCAAAGCTGCCTGAATGTGCCTGTACTCACAGTAAGGCCAGCACAGCCAGGGTTTATCATAGGTAATAATCTGCTTTGCGGCGGTGGTGTATTCAGCTTCTCTGTTCCAGCAATGACCAATGCCACAAATTATTTCTGGTCTGTAACCGGAAGTGGTGTCGTGATTGTGTCTGGTCAGGGAACTCCATCCGTACAGATTTCTGTTCCTACCACTTTCGGTCAGGGAACTATTTCTGTTCGAGGTGAAAACTGTATAGGAAATACTTCAACCCGTACTATGGTAATCACCGGTAAGCCGGCACACTCAATGTCACTCAATGGTCCGCTTTCAGTTTGTGCCAACACCAGTGGCGTTGCATATTCAATAGATCCTGTCCTGAATGCATCTTCATACAGTTGGACTACTACAGGTGATATTGTTGCTGCTCCTAGCAATACTAATAGTGTTATGCTCAACTTTGGCCCTGGATTTACTTCCGGTACTCTGACAGTAACCACCCATAATATCTGCGGAACATTTGACAAGACCTATACGATTCGTTCTGTTCCGTTCATGCCAGGTGGTATCTCTGGTCCTGGAACAAATCTTTGCAACTTGACTGGCGTAACTTATAGCATCGCTGCAATTCCTGGTGCTACTGGTTATACATGGACAGTTCCATCGGGAGTGAACATCATTACAAATACTGGCACTTCCATCACAGTGAATTTTACAGCGGCCTTTACAGGTACAGGAAATATTTGTGTAACCGCAGATAATTCCTGCGGCAGCAGCTCAGCACGTTGCTATTCTGTAACTGCAAGACCTGCGCCTCCTGCATCTCCAAGCGGACTTGCTTCAGTTTGTAAGACAAATGCTGCTGCAACTTATACAATTCCTCCAGTTCCTGGTGCAACACACTACCTCTGGTCCATCAGTGGTGGAGCTACCCCTGGAACTTCAACAATTGGAACTACAAGCCAGAACTTCAATTTCACAACAGCAACTTCTACAACAGCTGTCATTACAGTGAATGCAGTGAATGCCTGCGGATTCAGTCAGCCAGGTAAGAGAACAGTAACTGTGAATCTTGCCTGCCGTGAAGCATCTACTTCTGTTTCCAATACGGTTCAGATTTATCCAAATCCTGCCAACGACAGAACTACTGTTTCTTTCGAAGCTGCTTCTTCTGCAAACTACCTCATCAAGCTCCATGACATTCTTGGAAATGAAGTGATGGTTGCTGAGTTTGCTGCAGGAAAAGGCTTGAATAATTATGAAATTAATCTGAATAAGTTTGCTAAAGGAATGTACCTGTTGTCTGTTCAGACTGAAGGTAACCCTGCTCAAACCCTCAGACTGGTGGTTGAATAATTCAGCTATTATCTGTACAAAAGGGATCCCTTAAAAGGATCCCTTTTTTTATGTCTGCTGACTTTGTATTTTATCGATTTTTAATGTCAATATTACTTTTAAACCATCATTGAAGTGAATTGCTGCTTCTTTTTCTAATCTTTTGATATTAACGAAAATGAATTTGTTCTTTTTATACATTTGGGGAAAATCTAAAATTATGAGAAAATCCTTACTAAAAATTACTGCTGTAATCTGTCTCTGGGCAGGCGGCACTTCAGTCGCTTTTGCACAAGCTGACAAAGCGCCTGGCATTGGAAATGGTGATTTCGAATTATCACATTCTTCACTGGTGAATAAAATTTCAAGAGGTCTGACCCAGACACCTGAGGTCAATACTTTGTTCGATATCCAGTTTAACTATAATGCCACTGCGCAAAGAGGAACCAGCGGAATGGCCGGTGTGGTTTGGACCGGAACTGAGTTCTGGGTGTCTGCGTGGGCTGTGGATTCAATGTTCACATTCAACCAGGCAGGAACTATTACAGGCAGATTCAAGGTTGCAGGAGTGGGTGCGAGCAATAGCGGTGTTCGCGGAATGACCTGGGATGGTACCCACATCTATGCAGGAGCCAATTCTCCAACTGTATATAAAATCGATCCAGTTACCAAAACTCTGGTATCTACATTCACAGCTCCCGCAGTTGTAAGAGGCATTGCATATGATTCTACAGCTGACGGTGGTGCAGGTGGATTCTGGATTTCAGATTACGGTACAGACATCCGTCTGATTTCCATGACCGGTACTCAACTGAGTTCGATTTCTGCCGCAAACCATGGTCTTACAGCTATGTATGGAATCGCTTTTGATCCTTACACAGCAGGTGGCCCATATATCTGGGCATTCGATCAGTCTACCAGTGCTACACAAAGCGACCTGGTTAGAATCAAAATTTCAACAGGAATGCCGGATGCAATCATCCACAATGTTATGTCCGATATTGGATCAGGACTTTCAAGTGGACTGGCAGGCGGACTGTGCATTACATATGGATTGGATCCTTCTGGTCATCGCAGCATAGTTGGTCTCTTGCAAGGAGTGCCATCAAATCGTCTTTTCGCTTATGAACTGAATGATTATATACCTCCTGCTTATGACGCCTCGTCTGACACTATCCGTTTCATTCCAGCTTATACCTATCATCCTTTGTTTATGATTCAGCCTTACACATGGGCCATGGATATCACAAACAGAGGTACAAGTTCACTTGATACAGTAAATTTCATCCTTGATGTGAAATCTGGTGGCAATCCATTGTATACCGATACAGGCAGGATCTTCAATATGGCTCCTGGTACTTCAGACAATGTGGCAATTTCAGGTAACTATACTCCTACATCCAATGGGGTTTATAATGTGACTGGTTATATTAATTCTGGTGTGCAGGCTGATCAGGTGAATATCAACGATACCATTCGTTATAACATGATCATCACTGATTCTATCATGGGCCGCGATAATAACACGGTTCAGGGTAGCTTCGGACTTCAGGCAGGTTCTTCCGGAGTTCTTGGCCAGCTCTTCACCACGCCTGCGGCTTCCTACGCTTCCTCTGTTTCATTCTTCCTTCGCTCTCCAAAAGTGGGAGACAGCGTGAATGTTGATCTCTACAATTTTGCAGGAACTCCTCTTGGTGTTATTGCTACCACAAGATATTATGTTTTCACTGCCGCAGATACGGTAAGCGGAGTGTTTCTTACCTTGCCTTTCATTGGCGGTCCAATACAGCTCAGCCCCGGCAATTATTTTGTTGGAGTAAATCAAAATAACCTTAACAGAACTCTGGCCTATACTACATTTAATTTTCAGGAAGGAACTTCATTCATCAAGTTCTCTACAGGTAACTGGACTTTGCTCGAAGATGCAAACTTCAGATTCACTTACATTCTTCGCCTGAACGTTCAGGACCCTGTATTAGTGAATGTTCCAAAAGTGAACAACAATGCCGAACTTTCTGTATATCCTAATCCGGCGTCAGGCAAACTGTTTGTTTCAGTTGCCGGTGCTGATAAAGGCGCAATAATTTCAGTGTATGATCTCAGCGGTAAAGAAATGTTCCGCATAGAAAATCCTGAAATGAGCAGTCAAATCGACATCAACCGCTTTGCAGAAGGCGTGTACGTTGTAAAGCTTATCAGCGGATCAAAAGTCCTGACTGAAAAAGTAACCATTGTCAGATAATCCATTTGATAGTCTGACGAAAAACCCGGAGGAATTCCTCCGGGTTTTTTTATTCTATACAATTAAATTACTAAGCTCTTAGTAAAAGTGTCCGAACTACAGAATGCAGAGCCTGGAATAATTGTTTTAACGAATCGGAATTTTTATAGACATTTTGTTTTGTGAATCGGAATATTTGAGGAAGTAGATCCCTGACGGAAAGTCGCGGATATCCCAGTCTAGCTTCTTTTTATTTTCTGTCTCTAAGACTGACTGAAGCTTCATTAATCTTCCGTCTGATGCAAATAATTCTAATATGCCATCTTCATTTTTACTGTCAGGAAGTAAAATTGACAATTGTCCGCTTGCAGGAACAGGGAATGCTCGAAAAGCTCCATTCATATTGGATAATTCATTTGCACTGCTCAGTATACTAATGAGAATATCATCATATGCAATGCATCCGTTTCTGTCCTCCACTGTTACAGAGTACAATCCATCTGAGTTTGCAGTGATTGTTTGAGTGCTTGCTCCAGTTGACCATAAATATGATCTAAATCCGGCTCCGGCATCTAATACAATATTTTGTCCGGATAGAATGCTTGTGTCAGGTCCTAGGTTTACAAAGGGCTCAGACAAAATAATAGCATGAACCGGTACAAAATTACTTTGACATACATCTCCTGCTACGCAATAGAACACTGTACTTGAAGTGAGATGCGGAATAGAAAATGTATTGCCTGCTCCAAGCAGATTGCCCGATGGAGCATCATACCAATAAACCGGATCATGTGAGTTTGCCGTAAGCATCAGACTTCCTTCACCGCAATGAGAAACACTTTGCGCAAACGGATCTCTTGGATAAGAATAAACATCTATTACCAGTTCTTTTAAAGGACCAGGACATCGCTTTCCTGTTTGGAGATAGTATATGATCCCATGGTTTAGCGCAGGAGTCGTGTAATAATTTCCTACAGAAAGTAAGTTAGTTACCGTTGCATCATACCAGTATATAGTGTCGTTAGAAGTTGCATGCAAATCAAGAGAGCCAGGCCCGCATTTCAATGTGTCATTAATTTGTGGCAGAGTTCCTGTCTGCAATTCTGTGACCACCAGACTGCTCGAAATGATTGTACATCCCTGACTGCTAACTGCCAGTGAGTAGCTTCCTGGTTGATCTGCTTCATAGGTTGCCTGATCCGCACCTGAAACTGGATTCATATTTCGATACCATTGATATTCATACCCACTTCCGGTGACAGCTTGCAATGTAAGGGAGCTGCCGCTGCAGAAATAATCTACTCCATTGCTGCTGAATGAGGCGTTCGGTGCGCTAAATGCCCTTCCCGGTGAACCTCCTGCACAACCAGCAAACCAGTTGCTTCCGTCATTAAGGTTTGCGTTCGGGTCCAGAAGTTCACATGTATACCCTTCTCCATCAGCGCTGACTGGCCATGGCGACCTGTCATTGTATGTGAATGAAACTCTGACAACATCAGCATGATCTGATAAACGTATGAGCTCCCCGCTATTGCTGAGACTGAATCCAAGAGGACCAGTCACATTGTTAACAGACGGATGTATATTCCGGAACTTACTCAAGTCTTCTGCAACAACAAGGTATTCTCCTGCACGAATGACTGTATTCACTGGAAATATGAATTTGTGATAATCTTCATCATCCTGAATTTTCCACTGTGAAATGTCTATGTCAATATTACCATAGTTATGCAGTTCAATCCAGTCTCCTGCATCATTCACATCGGATGAGTGATAATTAAATTCACTGATAGAAATGCCCGGTGTTTGAGGGCTTCCTGTAAAATATGCTGTTATCTGATCAGTGGAAGTGAAGTTGTAGGTAGTAGTTTGATTTCTGTCGTTTGAATTTATTACCACATTGGATCTCCAGCGGTCAAAGCTGTATCCGGGATTTGGAATGGCAGTGATGGTGACAGGATTTCCCTGAAAGTATACTCCTGACCATGGATATGATTCAGGAACTATTGTACTGATGAGGATTCTTCCGGCGCCAGCGGGACTTACATTCAAGGTCAGCGTGACCTGCTTGTTGAGATTGAACTGACTTTGAATATGCCCTCTGACATTTCCCGGTCTGGCACTTATGAAACTGTTCATGCTGTTCATTACGGAATTCCAGGTGCTCATACTGTAGGTGTCATTTCTAAAAGAAGGCCATGTGTCAAAATGCCTGGGCATGTCATAATTCATTGAATCCTTGAATTGATTCATGATTGGAGTGACCTTGGAAGGCTGGAAAATTGTATTGATCAGATCTGCATATCTGTTGATGAAATATGTTTTATAAGTGCTGTTGTTGAGAATTGACTGGAGTATGTCAGAAGCTGAATTCTTGCTTTGTGGATTAACTGCAATTGACAGGGTATTTGTACTGCTGCTGCTTCCTGAATATGCGCATCCCATATCGAGATCATACAGCAGAAATCTGACCTTTCTGTCATCTCCAACACGCGGTCTCCAGGACTTGATGTTGTTTGTATAACTTCCCATCCAGTCTAAATTATTCCAATAAGTTTCAGCAATGAAATAATCAGTAAAGTTTTTCAGATCCAGCTTCGAGTCGATGTTGCTGTAGAATGTTGAGCTGTTTGGATTTTGGCTTTTTGCATAGTTCACTAGTTCGTTGTATGCAATATCATCTCCAAATTTTACTTCCACATCAGATCCGATCAGCATCATATCAATTTCGTTCTTCTCGTATCCGTAATTGTTTTTTACCCAGTGCTGGTCATGGTTTTCATGAATTGAATACACTCCCCAGTAATCACCGTTTAAATATACAATTGCCAGGTCGGTTGACAAATAACCGGAATGTGTAGGCCTCATTACCCGCTCCATGAATGCGTCACGGAAATGCGCTTTGTTCCAGTCGGAACCAGCGTTTCTGAGAATGAAATTATCTGTTTTCGTGATGAATGGCTTGTCCGGCCATAAGGAATATTCAAGTTCTGACATCCCTTTTTCTTTGCTAAGCTTTACTTCAAAACTTTTCTGTGGTTTTGCCTGGCTGTAGTTACCGTAAATTTCGATATCGGCATTGAAGTGAAATTGACGGTTCCAGTTTTTATCATAGTATTCAATTACCGCCGGCTTCTCCCAGTCCTGCCAGAAATTTGCACCCTTGTAAGGATGTGTGGAACTGGCATTGGGCCCCATTACATATATACCGGTATTCCAATCCCATAAATTCAGCGAGTCTGTGCTTACTGTAAAGACAGGCAGTCTGTGATTTTCATTGATAAAATAGGAGTTGGTGATAACCGGACTGTCGAGATATCCTGATTTGAATGCCCTCGCTTTTAATATCCGGGTTTTATTAACTGTAATCGGTCCATTGTATTGCGGAGAAGTACCAACCGGTTCATTGCCGTTAGTTGTGTAGCGGATGACTGCTCCCGGAGTGCTGCAGCTTAGTGTAACTGTTTGGGTAGATGTGTACTTGCCTGGTGCAAGTGAAAACACCGGACTTGCCACATATCCAGGATAACATGTAGAGCCTGAATTAGAACTCAGCGGAGTGGGTGATCTGAAGACACAAAATGTGGAACTGCCATCTGAAGATCTGCCGAAGGAATGATTGGGCAAAAGTTCGGGGACAATTACCTGATCTATTGTAAGGCCCAGATCATCTGTTAGCAACAGCTCATCTCCTGATTTGCTCAATTTGAAATCCGCTTGCAGATATCCTCCGGCCGGAATGCGAAACCATGAAGGAACAGGTGAAAAAGTATTCACGGCACTGAGCATTCCGAAAGAGAGAAAAGGAATCGCAGAAAGATCGTCAGAAGAAGCAGATCGATTGTGAACTTGTACAGCAAGCACATTGTTGCCTGGAACAATAATGTTTTTTAAAGTCCAGGCATCTATATAAAATGAATCAGGAAGCTGGCCATTGTACATTCTTGCTTCATGTGATGAAGATGCAAGTACATTGAACGCCGGCCTGTCTCCCGGATTCCCGACATTTGCACGTGCTATTTCAACACCGTTTAAATAGGCTACAAAACCATCATCGTAATCAATGTTGAATATTGCGTCATGGATATCCGATGTGTCAGGGATAATAAAAGATTTTCTCATCATTACTGAAAGACAGTTTGGAATAACGGTGGCATCATCATTATCATCATATCCTATTCCGCCAGGCCCGCTCAACCAACCTGAATCATCGAATGAAAGATTTCTCCAGTTTGTGTCTGGTTGTGAGTTGCCGACAAAATATCTCCATGTGTTTCCTGCATGTACTGCTGTCTCCCAACGTGTGCCAGTCTGATTGCCCTCTCGTCCGGATGCAAATACTAACACTCTTTGCCCGGGATTAATATTCATCGGTGGAAATGTGAACTTGTATGGCTTACTTATCTCATCCGAAAGACCATAGCCGCCAAGGTTTACCGCATTGGATCCTGCATTACATATTTCTATCCAGTCATTATTGTCTCCATCATCATTTAAAATAGAATTGATATTTGAAGAGCAAATTTCATTAATCAGAATCTGTGAATATGCTTCGGGTGCGACTAAGATTAAAATTAAAGGGATGACATTTGGAATGAATCTTTTGATAAGTGAATTCATGCTTTTTTAAAGGAGTTTTTGTGTTAAAAAGTAGAAACCTGGTCCGGCATTGAATTTAGATACATTTTGAGAAAGATAATGGTAGAATTTGACGAACATATCCAGAATCTTTGCGAATTCCTGCAGAATTACAAGTAATATTGGATGCCTTGAAGTTTGAAAAAGCCTAAAATTCGTTTAAAAACACAATTTATCTTACAAGATGCTGATTATCACAATGATCATGGCTAACATAATCGTTTGCATTTCAAGGAGTTAAAATTCACAATAACTGCCGATTATATTTTTGCAGGATTTGGTTTGTAACTAGCGTACAATCAGTGCAATAGCTCAGAGGCTTTGGTGAATTTGCCATAATTCAGGTTTCAGTTTTCAACAATCAGAGATCAGTGATTTCGGCCAAATGGGATGGACGAAGACTTTTTAGGTCCAGTCTTTCTTTGAATGCTCTTGATAAGCTGTTTCAGTATACAGGAGAAGTGCTTGTGGAATTTCGATGTCTTGTTCATCAATTCTGCCAAATCACAAAACTTATGGAAAATGCAATTCAAAGAAGCGCTGTTCAAACAGCGATAGAAAAAAATTCGCTTCGGCTTCAACATGTTATCGTGTTTCTGAAAAAGGATGGCAGACATTATCAAATAATTTTTCTGTCGTCCTTTTTAATTTTTGGACTTTTCAGATTGGGTTGGTTTGAATATTCATTAAATTTTACTGCCACTTTTTTTGCATGCATTGGCACACAACTTTTACTTTCTCTTTTAAGCAACAAAGATTACTCATCAGTTAAAAGTGCGCTCATTTCAGCTTTGAGCATTTGCCTTATGATGAAGAGCAATTTCGCTCTAACAGCTGTATTGGCTTCTGTTCTGAGTATTGGAAGTAAATTCGCTTTTCGTATTAATGGAAAACACATTTTTAATCCGACCAATTTCGGCATTGTGCTCACTGTACTGCTCAGCGGTGATGCCTGGATATCGCCCGGACAATGGGGAAGTCATGGAATGTGGATTTTCATTGTCGGAACTTTGGGATTTGTTGTCCTTGCAAACGTCAAAAGAGTAGATACAGCGATGGCTTTCCTGCTATCATTCTCAGCTGTTATGTTTTTTCGTTCCATAATTTATCAAGGCTGGCCACTCGACTTTTTCTTTCAGCAGTTCAGCAGCGGAACTCTTTTGCTGTTCACTTTTTTCATGATCACCGATCCTGTCAGTTCACCGTCTAACAAGTTTGTCAGGATCGTGTGGGCTGCAACAACCGGAGTGTTCGCAGCCATTCTTCAATTTAAATTTTGGGTTAATGGCGCACCACTTTATGCTTTGTTTATCTTGTCATTGTTCACTCCATTACTTGATAAGCTATTTTCAGGAAAACCTTTCAGATGGAATTCATTTCATGCAATGAGTTTGTTAAAGCCAAAGGTTAAGACTCCTGCATTTCTTAAACTTATTGTTCCCTCATTCATTTTGCTGACAGCTTTTCTAATGTTGCCTGCCCGATCTGAAGCATTTTGCGGATTTTATGTAGCAAAAGCAGACGCATCCCTGTTCAATAAAGCATCACAAGTGATTCTCGTACGCGATGGAGAAAAAACTGTTGTGACAATGAGCAGCGATTATTCAGGTGAGCCTAATCATTTCGCAATGGTAGTGCCTGTTCCAGTTGTGCTGAAAAAATCAGACATAAAAATAGTAGAGAAGAAGTTGTTCGATTCATTTGATGCTTATTCTGGTCCTCGACTGGTTGAATATTGGGATCAAAATCCGTGTTGGGACAGGTTGGAAATTCAGGAAGACGCTCTTCCAACAATGTTTAAATCAGAGTCACGTACAACAACCTCTGAAATAAAACAAGAGAATTCATATAAAGTGAAAATCGAAGCAAAGTATGCTGTTGGTGAATATGACATTCTTATTTTATCCGCCGAAGAAAGTTCCGGACTGGAAAGATGGCTGACTGATCATGGATATAAAATCCCTGAGAAAGCAAAGGAGGTGCTTGAACCTTATGTAAAGAATAATCTTAAGTTTTTTGTTGTGAAGATTAATCTTGAAAAGTTTAACTCAGAAGGCAGGGGGAGTTTACGTCCATTGCAAATATCTTTCAGTTCTCCTCGCTTCATGTTGCCTATTCGACTTGGAATGGCCAATGCAAGTGGAAGCCAGGAAATGATTGTGTATGCCCTTTCTTCAAAGGGAAGGGTAGAAACTGTAAACTACAGGACAGTAAAAGTTCCGACAGACAGAAACATCCCTGAGTTTATCGCCAGTGATTTCAGCGGCTTTTATAAAGCAGTTTTTGACAGAACCTTTGAAAGGGAAGGAAAGAATAATGTTTACCTGGAATATTCATGGGACATTTCAGGAAGAAACTTTGTGAAGTGTGATCCCTGTGCAGGTAATCCTCCTGTGTATGCCGACATTAAAATGGCCGGTGCTGACTGGATAATTCCAGGAAGAAATGGCAGTGCTTATGAAGGTGAATTGTTTATTACCAGGCTTCATGTTCGTTATGACAGGAAGAATTTCCCTCAGGATTTGATTTTCCAGGAAACTCCCAACAAAGACAACTTCCAACTTCGATATGTCATGAATCATCCAGCCCCGGGCCCCTTTGATTGTGCAGAAGGGAAACGCTATTTGAAAGAACTGCGGCAAAGAAGATACAAGGAGCTTCAGGAACTTTCATTTCTAACGGGCTGGGATATTGATAGGAACCGCGATTATCTTCAATTGCCTTATGGAATAATTGATGAGATGCCTGTAAATAGAAAAGATCGGATTGATAAAACTGCCATGCTTGATACTTCTATTGTCAATCAAAAAATTACACAGATAATTGATGCTGTCGGTAAAAAACAGCTTAATGCTGCATCTGTATTGCCAACCGATTCGAACCCTGATTTGAATCTTGTCGCAACAAATAAAGATGCAGTTGAGTCCACAGTTTCTGCAAGCCATTTTCAGGGAGATCAGAAGTGGCTGCTTGCTCTGATTAGCATAATTATGATTCTGTTTTTTATAAATCGAAAACAAAGCTGATATTTTGATCAAAGGAACCGCCTGAAAGGCGGTTCCTTGATTTTTTAAAGCGATTCACTCTCGGATCAGTATTGAATTATTCCCAGCAGCCATTCCTTTATATTTTTCTGCAATACTCCAGATGCCAATTGATCATACTTTGTTAAAATATTTATCATTGTTTCGTTATAAGATTCATGGATGAATTATTCGTAATTTTATAGAATGAAATTTAAATCTCCGCATTATCTAATCGTATCAACTGTATTCTTACTTATTCTCGTCTTTTCAATCACAGCTCGCACTCAGTGGTATTTTGAGAATAACTTTACTGTTTTCAATTCGGGTGTTCAGCTTAAGCATCCCTGGGCAGGCGGAATCAACTTTCCGGTATTTTCCTCCGTCGATCTTGACGGTGATGGAATGGAAGACTTGTTTGTTTTTGACAGAAGCAATGACAGGGCGATGACTTTCATTCGTACCGGTCCGGGTCCGAATTCATTTCGCTATGCCCCTGAATATGCCGCTCAGTTGCCTGAACTGCGAGGTTGGGCGCTTCTTTATGATTACAATTGCGACGGTAAAGCGGATCTGTTCACTACTTCAGTGAATAACAACGGCATCCTGCAATTTCGTAATGACTCTCAGCCCGGATCTTTGTTGTTTACAGCCGTGGATTCAGTGATGAAAGCAGATTACGGTGGCGGAAATTTTTCAAGCATATTTGCCAGCGCTTTTCTCATGCCTCATTTAAATGATGTAGACGGAGATGGTGACATGGATGTGTTAGGTCAGCAGTTTTTTTGCGTTGGTACCTTCGCATACTATAAAAATATGTCGATGGAAAATTATGGTGTTTGTGATTCTTTGAGTAAATATGTTCTCGAGACTTATTCGTGGGGAAAATTTTCTCTCAGAAGCGGAGCATTTCAGCATGTTGCAGTCGGGCAATTTCATATTAACTGTCTCAGCAATATGGAAGCTGAAATGAATTCATACCAAATCGCGCAAAGGGATGACACCTTTGCAGGTATCTTTACCATTGACATTGACGGAGACGGAGATAAAGATGCTCTCATCGGCGACAGCCAGGCAATCAACAGTTTGCTTGTTATCAATGGTGGAACTCCTCAACTCGCTGACATGGTGTCTCAGGATACTTTGTTCCCATCGAACACAACACCTGTTAATGTGCGTTCCTTTGTCACACATGCTTATCAGGATGTGGATTTCGACGGCGTGAAAGATTTGCTTGTAGGACATAATGAAAATGAAAACAAGAGAGGAGTATTGTACTATCGTAATGCCGGAAGCACTCAGCTACCCGTTTTCTCCTTTCAAACCGATGATTTTTTGGTGTCTGAGATGATTGATGTCGGAGAAGGTGCCGCACCTGTTTTTTTTGATGAGAATTCAGACGGTCTGCCGGATATTTTGATTGGAAATGTTTTCGCCACATTGCCTGGCGGTGTGATGAGAAAGAGCTTGACGCTCTTGCGAAATATAGGTAGTCACTCATCTCCGTCTTTTGAAATTATTACTGAAGATTATGCAGGAGTTTCTTCTCTTAACATCAGTGGCCCTTTGTTTCCGGCATTTGCTGACCTCGACGGTGACGGAGATCAGGATATGCTTTTAGGAGCAGAAGACGGAACTTTATATCATTTCACTAACACCGCCGGACCTTCAGCTCCATGCAACTTTGTATTTACCGGATCGAATTATTCATCTATCGATGTGGGATCTTCGAGCGCTCCACAGTTTTTCGATCTTAATCAAGACGGTCTGCCGGATTTACTTATTGGAGAGAAAAATGGTTTCATTAATTATTTTGAAAATACCGGAACCTTGTCCTCACCTGTTTTTTCTTCTCAACCTACTATCGATACTCTGGGTGGAATTGTTACCCAAACTCCGGGTTTTGTTGATGGATTCTCTGTGCCATTTGCTTTCAGGGATAGTGCGCAAACGCGAATTGCAGTAGCAAACATGGCAGGTGACGTGGTACTGTTCGGTAATATAGACGGTAATATAAACGGATTTTTTACTGTTGAAGACACTCTAATCAAAAGGTCTCTTGGTGTCCGGACAAGGCAGAATATATCAGTGTCCGGAGGTGATATTAACGGAGATTTAAAAACTGATTTGTTATTCGGGCTTTATGGCGGGGGGATTCAAATCCACATCAAAGGTTCTCCGCCGACAGGAATTAAAGAGTTGGGCAGGAATAAAAAATTTGTAGTCTATCCTAATCCTGTTGCAGAGTATGTTATGGTTAAAAGCCTTGGCCAAGCGGAGAATGACAAACATTCGATGCGTTTATCAGATATGAAAGGAATTCTTCTGATAGAAAAAATGATTTCGGCATCCGAAGAAAAAATTGAGTTGGGAGGATTAATGCCCGGAGTGTACATGCTAGAAATAAATAATAAGTACGGTAGGGAAGTGCATCGACTGATCAAATACAATTAATATTTTGGATCAAAAGCTTTTTCAAAAACAGAATATCACTGTTAGGGATAAGTTCTATTCTATGTTTATAGTAAAAGATGTAGATGTTCTTTTCAATCGCCTTGTAGAAAAAGGTGAGTCGCATCCGGATTTCATTGATGAGAGGATTCCTTATTGGGCTGATTTATGGCCGTCTTCAATTGTCTTGTCTGAATTTATACTGGACAATTACTCAGACATGAGTGGAATGCGAGTCTTGGAGATTGGATGTGGGCTTGGATTGCCAGGTATTGTTGCAGGCAGCATCGGTGCTGACCTGACTTTTTCCGACTATGAACAAGCAGCTCTTGAAGTGGCAGAGAATAACTGGTATCTTAACAACTCAAGGTCTGCAAAATTCTTACATGTAGACTGGAGGGTTCCGCCAGAACATTTGAAATTCGACCTGATTCTTGCTTCTGATGTGGCATATGAACGGAAGTCATACCAAAATTTGATTCAGACATTTAAAGTATTATTAAAGCCAGAAGCTAAGATTCTTCTAGCCGAGCCGAACCGTGCAATGGCCCGGGATTTTCCTGAAGCCCTTGTAAATGCTGGTTTTGAGCTGAATTCCAATACTTTTGATTATCATTTCGGAAACATGAATTATAAAATCTTCATCCATAAAATTTGTTGATAAAAACTGGTTTTTCTTACGTGTTAATTCAACTCAAATTCATCAAACTTCCTGATTTTATGATGATTTTTGCAATGTAAATTATTAAATTGTAAGCAGAGCGACAGAAATACCTGCTTTTTGTTTGAACCAACATGATTTGCTGTCGTTCTGATCTTAGGAATATTATTGCAAAGACTATGAATTTTACTTTCAAAATCAGACTGTTTTGTCTGTTGCTTTCGCTTTCGGGAATTTCTATTTCCGCAGATGCTCAGTTTTTTCAATGGACTAAAAAAGGAGTTTCTCAAGGATTCGAATACGGTAACGGAATATGTACGGATGATTCAGGTTACGTATACGTGACAGGTCAAATTGAATACACAACAGACTTTGGAACTTTGCAGTTATATGCCATAGGCAGTCATGACATATTTGTAGGCAAATACAGTCCCTCCGGAGACATCAAATGGATCAAAAAAGCAGGGAGTGTCGGGGGTGATGTTGGCCGTTCGGTTGGTGTGGATGCTAATTACAATGTTTATGCTACAGGGGAGTTCGAGAAATCCACATACTTCACTTCAAATGATTCAGTGATTTCCGCAGGATCAAATGATATTTTTCTTGCCAAATATGACATCAATGGAAATTTGGTGTGGGTGAAAAGATACGGTGGATCAAGCGACGATAAAGGCCGGGCCTTGGCTGTGGATTCAGCTGGTAATTCATACATAGGAGCATACTTTTCCAGTTCAGTTAGCTTTGGATCCACTAACCTGAGCAGTTCGGGAAGCAATGATATAGCAATATTCAAAGTCAATTCATCAGGTGATGTGCAGTGGGCTAAAAAAGCCGGAGGCACCAGGGAGGACAGACCAAGAGGGGTAGCTTTGGATCGATCTGGAAACATTCTTGTCACCGGAACCTTCACCAATTCCTGCACATTTAGCGGAACTACCCTCACAGGAACAGGACCGTTCAGTTCTTTTACGGCAAAATACACCAATAGCGGTAATCTTGAATGGGTGAGAGCCGGAGTGAACACAACGGATACTACAAGATCAAATGCCATCGCAACAGATCCTGCTGGAAATTCATATATCGCTGGCTATTATAAACAGACTGCAGTCTTTGGTTCTAATTCTGTGACTAGTGCGGGTGCAAACGACATTTTTGTCGCAAAATATGATCCCAACGGAAATGTATTGTGGCTGAAGTCCGCAGGTGGTCCATATGATGATATGGCTAATGGTATCTCCTATGACCCCACAAACAATCTCGTATATGTTACGGGCCAGATAGACGATCACGGATATTTCGATAACATCTATGTCGGTGCTGCAGGTAACAGAGATGTATTTGTAGCTGCCTATGATCCTAACGGGAACATTGTGTGGGTTCGAGCCGCGGGAAGCAAGATGCGCGATGCTGGTCTTGCTGTGACACAGGACACTCTTGGAAACATATACAATACCGGTTTCTTCACGGATACTGCCACATTCGGTGCTACAACATTGCAAGGTTATCCCTTGGCAGATTTTTATCTTACAAGGATATCTCCTCAACCTGCATCAGCTCCCACCATGGCTGCAAGCAGCCTCATAGCTTCAGGCTCAGGCTGCAACAACATTCAGCTTAATTGGACAAACGGAAACGGAACTCGCAGGCTGGTTATTGCGCGCGCAAATGCTCCGGTAAACGCTTTTCCTTCTAACGGCACAGAATATACCGGTAACCCATCCTTTGGAAATGGACCTCATCTGGGAAGCGGAAATTATGTGATGTATAACGGAAATGGAAACAACCTTGTGATATCGAACCTGAATCCGGGGGTTGTATATCATTTTACGGTCATTGAATACAATGGCTACGGGCCATCGAGCAATTATCTCGGCTCCGGAAATCCGGTGACAAACCGGACTAACAATGCATTGCTGATGAACATCAATGCAAGCGCGCAGTCATTCTGTGTGGGCGGATCAGCTACCCTCATTGCAAGCAACGCTAATTCTTTCACATGGTCTCCCGCTGACGGGCTTTCATCTACAACGGATCAGACCGTGGTGGCTAGTCCGGCTTCAACTACAACTTATACAGTTAACGGTGAAAACGCATACGGATGTCAGGCCTCGGCTTCTGTGACAATTTCAGTTTATACAGAACCACCAGTACTATTCACTGCAACGAGCGGGATTTGTATAAATACTCCTTCTTTCCAACTCACCGGTGCTACTCCTACAGGTGGTACATACAGTGGGCCCGGAGTCAACAATGGAAGTTTTAATCCTTCTGTTGCAGGAATAGGCAGCCATATCCTCACTTATTCATATACTGACAGTCAGGGTTGCTCAGGTTCTGATACAGCTTTGTTCACAGTAAATTCTCTTCCTTCTGTTTCATTCGGCTCCTTTTCCCCATTGTGTGCAAATGCCGCTCCGGTTCAGCTGAACAGCGGTTCACCATCTGGTGGTGTTTATTCAGGTAGCGGCGTGAGCGGACAACAATTCAATCCGTCAATTGCAGGGCCTGGGAACCATACACTGACATACACATATACCAACTCTAATGGTTGTTCTGCTTCAGCTAATACAAGCGTAACAGTGAATGCGTTTCCAAGCGTATCACTCGCCAGCTTCAGTTCTGTTTGTCTGAATACCGCATCATTTACCCTCAGCGGAGGTTCGCCTTCAGGCGGAACGTATTCCGGCAATGGTGTCAGTGCAGGGATGTTCAATCCGGGCTCTGCTGGTCAGGGAACACACGCCATAACTTATACCTACACCAATTCATCAGGATGTTCCAACACAGCAAGCAGGAATATTGTTGTAAACAACACTCCAAGTGTGTCTCTGTCATCTTTCAGTGACATTTGTTCGAATGCACAACCGGTCACCCTCAGTGGAGGAAACCCGGCCGGAGGAGTCTATTCCGGTAATGGCGTGAGTGGTGGAAGTTTCAATCCTAATACAGCCGGAGCCGGAACACATACTATTACATATACATATACCGATATACAAGGTTGCAGCGGATCCGCTCAGAGTTCAATTGTGGTAAAGCCTGCATCAAATGTTACTCTGTCTGCATTCAATCCGGTATGTTCAAATGTTGCCGCATTCACTCTCAGCGGAGGGGCTCCGTCCGGCGGCACTTACACAGGAACCGGAGTCACAGGAAATATGTTTAATCCTTCCATTGGTCCTGGCACCTATACGATATGGTATTCTTACACAGATCCTAACGGTTGTTTCGCAAATGTATCCAGACCGTTAACTGTTAATCCTGTTCCATCAGTAAGCGCATCGCCAATTCCAAATGCATGTACTAATCAGGGATCTTTCACTCTGACCGCAGGCTCTCCTTCAGGAGGAGTTTACACCGGCACAGGAGTGTCAGGCGGAATGTTCAATCCTGGTATTGCAGGAGTCGGTAATCATTCAATCAGTTACACATATACAAATCCGCAGGGATGTTCTGCTAGTGCATCTACCAATGTGACGGTAAACCCTTCTCCAAGTGTCGATCTGGGTCCTGATTCAGTAGTATGTGCAAGCGCAGCTGTAGTGCTGAATGCGGGAAGCGGATTTTCAGCCGTACTTTGGTCAACGGGAGCAACATCAAATTCAATCAGTGTCGATAGCTCAGGTGTCGGATTTGGAATCAAAACAGTTCACGTTCGTGTAGAGAATTCCTTCGGCTGCAGCGCTCGCGATACAATTCAAATAAGATTCGATGCATGCGCCGGAATAGCCGGACCTTCCACTGAATTTATAGGTGTTTATCTGTATCCTAATCCATTTAGTGACTTCATGAAAGTTCTGACAGAGAAAGTTATTGATCTCAGGATTTATGACGTGAGTGGAAGGATGCTTGAAAAGAAAGAAGGAGTGCAGGGATTAATTACTGCAGGGAAGGAACTTGCTGCCGGAACTTATTTTCTTGAAGTGAGTGCAGGAGAACTCCGCAGAGTTTATCACATTGTCAAAACATCAAGATAGTATCTTTCAAGATTCAATGATCGGTCCCGGAACATGTTTTGTGTTCCGGGATTTTATTTTTCCTTTCGGAACACTTTGAAAAAATCAATCCAGATTACCGAAACGATAGAAATCCCGATTGCACCAATTATTGTGCCGGGCTCCGGCAATTCAAATTGAAACAGTTCTTTCATAGCCGGAGATAACAGAGTGAAAATCCAGACTGAGGAAGTGATGAGAATGATAAGAGGAACAAGAAAATTCTTCTTTTTCAGAGAGCTGAAAATGCTATGCACATCGCTTCTCACTGATAGCGTTAAAAAGATGTTTGAGAACACCATGCCTGTAAAAACTAAAGTCCTGCATTCGTCTTCACTAAATCCCTGGCTGATTCCTGAATGAAGAATGAGAAGCAAGGCAACTGTGATTACCAGTCCGCGCAAAGCAGATATTCCAAGACGAATCATTCCGGGGAATCCACTTTTGAGCCTGTTGGCTCTTGTTACTGTAGATTTTTCTGCAGGTTCATTTTCAAAAACAATACTGCAAGTTGGCCCCATCACCAGTTCAAGAAATATAATATGGACAGGATTGAACAAGTGAGGATACTTCCAGCCAAGCAGGAGAGGCAGAGTCACCATTGAAATAAGCGGGATGTGAATTGAGACTATGTATCCAATCGCTCTTTGAAGATTTGAAAAAATTCTGCGTCCAAGTTCGACCGCTTTAGTCATGGATGATAGGTTGTCATCAAGCAGAATGATTGATGCTGCCTGGCGGGCTATATCGCTTCCTCTTAATCCCATTGCCACTCCAATATTTGCTGCTTTGAGTGCAGGTCCATCATTTACACCGTCTCCGGTCATTGCAACCACTTCCCCTTTGTCTTTCAAGGCCTGAATCAGCTTCAGCTTATCTTCAGGCAGCATGCGGGCATATACGTCAATTGTACCTGATGTGTCTTTCAGTTCAATCTCTGTCATCATTCGCACCTCCTCCCCGGTGAGAAATTTTTCCGTGTTTATCAATCCAATCTGCTTTCCTATTGCTGCTGCTGTACCAGGATAATCTCCTGTAATCATCTTGACTCTGATTCCTGCATCCTGAAACTTATGTATTGTGTCACGAATATATTCTTTCGGAGGGTCATTCAATGCAATCAGGCCAAGCAGTTCCCAATTAAAGTCATGCTGATCTACCGGCCATTCATTCTTTTGTTTGACCGACTTTGCTACAGCTAAAACTCTGGACCCTTCAGAAGTCATTTGGTCAACACTTCTGAGGAATGATTTCTTTTCCTCATTATCCTTGATGCATAAGTTGAGGATTCCTTCGGGAGCACCTTTGCATGCAATGAAAATTTCTCCTTGGCCGGATTTGTGAATGTGAGTCATCATCGGAAATTTCCCTCCCAGAGGATATTCATGCAACATGTTGAATGACTCGACGGCTGGGCCGGAATTCAGTTTCCGATAAGCCGCATGGATGGCTTTTTCCATCGGATCAAAGGGAATAGGTTCTGATGCGAGCATTGCATAGAGGATAAGATCGTGCAGCGCGACTGATTCAAGGTCAGGGTTGAAGTTTTTCACTTCTTTTTCCTCTACCGTTAATACCTGACTAAGCCTCATTCTGTTTTCCGTGATTGTTCCAGTTTTATCGAGACAGATTACTGTGGAAGCACCAAGTGTTTCAACTGCCTGAGCCTTTTTTACAAGTACATTATGCTTCAACATCCGGAATGCCCCGAGTGCCATGAATGTGGACAAGGCTACCGGGATTTCTTCGGGAAGCACTGCCATGGCTAATGTCAGGCCGCGCATGAATCCAAAAATGTAATCCCCGCTAATCTTATAGTTATGATACCACACAAAGAGAAAGGCGATCAGCCCGAAAATACTCAGGTATTTTACAAACCTGCCAATCTGATACTGCAATGGACTTTTGCCGCCCTCCACTTCATCCATGCTTTTTCCAAGTAATCCGAGTTTAGTTGCGAGTCCTATTTGTTTTACTTCTGCATACGCCATGCCGGAAAAAATATTTGTTCCTGCATAGAGCGAATCGCTGGCTGATTTGGCTACAGGCAGTGATTCGCCGCTCAATATGGATTCATCCACACTGCAGTCTGCAGCTTTAATTATCATCAGATCTGCTGGAATCAATTCTCCTTCTGAAAGCTGTACAATGTCTCCTACTACCAGATCCTCACTCGGGATTTTATCAATCTTACTGTTCCTGAAGACGCTTATTTCAGCTTTTGTAAGTTTTTTTATTTCTCCAATAGCGCGTGAACTTCTGTATTCCTGGAAGACAGAAATGCCGCTGACCAGAATAATAGCCAAAGCCATGAATATTCCTTCTGTGAGCTGCCCGGTGAAAAAGTATATCAGTGAAGCAAGAAGTAGAATTATAAGCATGGGTTCCCCGAGAAGTTTCCTGAGAATTTTTATTCCGGCAGGAAGATTCTTGTGGAGAATGTTCATGCCATGTTTCTTCCGGCTTTCCTCCACCTGAATATTATTTAATCCCTGGAATTCCATAGGCACGCGTATGACAATATTAGAATATCATAATGTATGAATATGATCAAAATAACAGCTTATCTGCGGTTTATAAATGATGCATATCATCTTATAATACACAATGATAAAGAAATCAGTGTCTCATTCAATTCATGCTTCAATTGACGGACTCCTTAACCTTGTTTTTCCTGAATATTGCGGAGCATGCAATAAATCTCTCAGCAAGGGTGAGAAAGTAATTTGCATATCCTGTCGGTTTAAGCTTCCAAAGACTAATTATCATTTGGTAGCTGATAACACCTTAGTCAGGCTTTTTTGGGGCAAGACTAAAGTCAATGCAGCTACATCGTATTATCATTTCGGTAAAGGTGAAAAGGTGCAGAACCTGATACATAACCTGAAATATCATCAGCGCACGGATATCGGACAGCTGATTGGAGAACTTTTGGCCTTTCAGATTATGTCGACCGATTTGTTTTCTGGCATAGACATAGTAATTCCGGTTCCATTGCATGAAAGCCGTCTCCGTCAAAGAGGATTTAATCAATGTGATAGTATTGCTGACGGCCTTTCCAAAGAGCTGGGTGTTCCCTCGGGCAGCGGTTTATTGAGGCGAATTGCTGCTACAACCACACAAACTAAAAAACAGAGGCATGAACGACACTTAAACATGGAAGGTGTTTTTCAATCCAAGGATGTTATTTGTCTTCAGGGTAAACATGTATTGCTGGTGGACGACGTTATTACCACCGGTGCCACTCTTGTTGCGTGTGCTGAAGAAATCCTAAAAAGCAAAGGTGCACAGGTCAGTATTTGCGCCATAGCCTGTGCCTGAAGGATTGGTGAATGACCTCAGCATTCGGTTCAGCGTTCGTTCATTTTTTTACATCTTTGCAAAAAAAAGACTTGGAAGAGCTTCTGGTATCAAATAGTCATAGCAAGGAAGAAAAGTATAAATTTCTTGTTCCCCAGATTGAGAACCTGCTGAAATCTGAAAATGATTTGATTGCATGCCTTGCCAATGTATGTGCAGCCATTCGTGAAACTTTCGGTTTTTTATGGATAGGTTTTTACCTTGTAAAAGATACCGATACTGGAAAGGAACTTGTTCTCGGACCATTTCAGGGTCCGCTGGCATGCACAAGGATATCCTTCGGGAAAGGAGTTTGCGGAAAAGCCTGGGAAGAGAAGCGATTAATCCGGGTAACTGACGTAAACAAGTTTCCAGATCACATAGCATGCAGCAGCCTTTCTAAATCAGAGGTGGTTGTTCCTCTGTTGCATAAGAATGAAGTGATGGCAGTTTTGGATATTGACAGCGAGATTTATGCATGCTTTGATGAAATCGATGAAAGGTATCTTGTAGAAATTTGCAAACTGGCGGAAAGCAAACTATGAATAACTTGATGCCTATTCGTTCCGTTATTTTGTTGTTCTGGTTGTCAATCAGCTCTTGTGCTATACAAGTTCCGCCATCTGGAGGGGATAGAGACCAGGAGCCGCCGAAGCTGGTTTCGTCGGTTCCGGAAAATCAGGCCACTTCATTCAAATCAAATGAACTGAATCTTTTCTTTGATGAATTCATTCAACTGAACAACATCAGCAGTCAGCTCGTGATTTCACCTCCGCTTGAAGGATTTCCTGAAGTGAAAGTCAGGAAAAAGCATCTCTATCTGAGTTGGAAAGACTCACTTGAAGGAAACACCACCTATACATTTAATTTCGGAAACGCAATCAGGGATTTCAATGAAGGGAATATTCTGGGAGATTTTCAATTTGTTTTTTCTACCGGAGAATTCATTGACACTGCTTTCATTTCAGGAGAGCTGACCGATGCCTTTTACGGAACACCGGTAGAGGGTGCATTAGTGATGTTGTACAAAGACAATGAAGATTCACTGCCTTTGAAACGAAAGCCGCTTTATTTCGGACGCACAGAAAAAGATGGCAGATTCAAGGTGAGAAACATCGCTCCGGGAAGTTATAAGATTTTCGGCCTTAAAGATTCAAATTATGATTACCTGTATAACAGCCCGGCGGAAGGATTGGCATTCTTGCCGGATAAAATTCCATCAGGCAGTGAAAAGATAAATCTCAGGATGTTTACTGAAAGACCTCGAAATGAATTAATGAAAGCTTATTCATCATTTCCCGGCAAGTTTAGCCTTGTGTTTTCATTCAGTGCGGATACTGTAAGCATAAATTGGTTGGGGAATTCTGAAAAACTCAGATTTCATACGATTGAGTATTCAGAAAACAAAGACACGATTAGCGTTTGGTACCTGAACACTGATTCTGATACTGCAGCATTCACATTGCCCTTTTTAAGTTCAGTTGACACAACATATGTTCGCCTTTTCTCTAAAAAGACAGAGCAACTGGCAAGGGGTAAAAGGAGCATGGAGTTCAACGCTGAAGCGGTTCTTCAGAATGGAATTTTTCAGGACTACTTTCTTCCACTAAATATTTCATTCAAGCATCCTGTAGAGAAAGTTTTTCCTGAGAAACTGCTGATAAAGCAAGACAGTATGGATTTCTCTGTTAAAAAAATAAACCTTGTGGAACCGGTAAAAAGCATGTTAGCTGTCGAAGGCGATTGGACACAGGGTGCGAATTACAATGTAAATATGCTTCCTGGTTTCGCCCGTGATATATTCGGAAATGAAAATGATACAATTTCATTTTCAATGCAGATCAGAAGGGAGACAGATTATGGAAGCGCTTCTGTCGATCTTTCCGGACTCACATCAGGGAAAGTATATCACATTGAATTTGTTAATCAAAGAGGTGAGGTGGTGAGAAAAATGACTGTCGAATCAGATAAGGTTCTGCTTGCTGAAAATCTTTTGCCATCACAATACACTCTCAGATTAATTTTTGATGAGAATAAAAACGGACAATGGGACACTGGAAGTTATTTTCAAGGGGAACAGCCTGAGAAAGTCATTTACTTTCCGGAGACTGTAACTGTCAGGGCTAACTGGGATATAGAATTGAAGTGGAATCTGTCGGATCAGAGTAAATAAATTAAGGTTAACTATTTTAGTAGAGGGCAATGATAATTGGGAAAAAGAAATTACCGGTCAGCAAATTAAGAGCCTTAGTTTTTTATCTCTTAGTTTTTTTTGCTGTTGCTTCGATTCCTTCCTGCAAGGTTGGCCGTTTTATCTGGTACAATTATGCCAACATAACAGATTATAAAATATTTCCCTCACGGCCTCTGCATGCCTCTGATAAACCGTTCCGTTTCATTGAAGCATTGAAAAATGCGGAGATTGAAAATCATCTTCGAATTGTAAATCATGCGAAGGACACACTGAGCATGAAGTCTTTTTTAGAGAAATCTCCAACTGTTGCCTTCCTTATACTCAGAAACGACAGTTTGATTTATGAAAAGTATTTTCATGGTTATACAGAATCTTCTGATGTAGCTTCATTTTCTGTCGCAAAATCGTACGTGTCGGCTCTGATTGGAATTGCAATAAAGGATGGATATATTACCAGTGAGCATGATCTTGTAATTCGGTATTTGCCGGAACTTGACAAAGGAGGACATTGGAGAAAACTGACCATATATCATTTGCTGCAAATGACCAGTGGTGTCGGTTTTTCTGAAAAATATACCACGCCTTTCAGTGATGCAGCTTCCTTTTATTATGGCAGGAATCTAAGAAATATGGTTTTGCGTTCAGAAATAGAGAAGGAGCCAATGACTGAGTTTGATTATATCAGCATCAATACTCAATTGCTTGCGATGGTGATTGAAAAAGCAACCGGAAGGACAGTAACAGAATATCTTGATGAAAAGATCTGGAAGCCTCTTGGAATGGAATATGATGCAAGCTGGAGCATTGACAAGAAGAAAAACGGCATTGAGAAAGCCTTTTGCTGCATTAATGCAAAAGCAAGAGACTTTGCCAAGTTTGGCCGGCTTTATCTGAACAAAGGATATTGGAACGGAGCCAGCATCATTCCTGAGGAGTGGATAGAGAAAAGTACATCAATCAACCGCGATTCAGGCGGTGCATGGTATTACAACCGGCAATGGTGGATAGGTTCTGAACAGAACAATCATTATTCTGCTGTTGGTCACCGAGGCCAGTATATTTTTATCAAGCCTGATAAAAATATCGTGATTGTCAGGCTGGGAAAGGACCGTGCAAAGGAAGAATGGATTGATATTATCCGGCAGGTTGCATTGCAATTATAAAGACCCCAGCTCACGCAGACACAATGACTCCATTAAAAAGACATACAGCGCTGCAATCACTTTCAAGAGAACATCACAAAATGCTTTTGATTAGCCGGGTGCTAAGGAGCGATGTTCCCGGGTACAGGGGTATGCCTAATACTGCCAGTGAGAAAAGGGATTTTTTGAAAGGAAAGATGCAAGAGTTGATATTGGAGCACTTTAGGAAGGAGGAAAAATTCCTTTTTCCTTATTTAGAAAAACGAGACAGGCGTTTTCTCGAACTGACCGATTCGCTTCGCACTGATCACCATAATTTAAAAGCGTTATATTCTGGCATAACAAAGGATGATGACAATGAAAATATCCTTCAACAGTTCGCCCTCCTGCTCGAAGAGCACATAAGGAAAGAGGAGAGAATTCTTTTTCAGATGGTACAGGAAATTCTGGGGGAGGAAGAATTGAAAAATCTTCAATCATTGCTTGAAGCCCCGCCTACCTCACAATAATTTTTTTGAGTATAGAATGCTCTAAATCCTGAATGCGTATAAAGTACACTCCTGAAGCGAGTTCTCGGCTGTCGAAGAATAATTTCTTCTCCCCTGAAATCTGGCCTGTAAAAATATCTGATATCTTTTGTCCGTGAATGTTATAAAGCCCCACCTCAAACTGTCTGATATTTTCGCTTTGAACTGGAATGCAGGTGATTCCTTTGGATGGATTCGGGAAGATGTCTGCAACTTCAAATATTACAGAAGATATTGAATTATTAATTTCAGTATTTAGAATGATGTTAAACTTCCAGTATGCAGCAGGCGCAGGCAATGGTCTTGTCTGCGTTTTTCCGGATATGGAGCTGGCTTCAATATAATAATATACTGTGCTGCCCGGGTTTTGCTGAGGGATAAATCCAGTCCACAAGTTCAGTAAAGTATCAGTGAGTGTCATGGCAACAGATGAATACAACTGCGTAGTGTCTGTCCGGTACCAGACATTTGCACTGCTGATTCCTGACCTGTGAAGTATCCTTGAATCTATTTGATAAGCTGACGTGGAAGCTATTGCGTCACGATAAGCCTGATGGCTGATTAATAATGGATCCGATGAAGCAACTTCTTTAGTGATGCAGTGGATCGCACCAAGTGAAGGAATGATACTGTTACAGTTAATTCCGACGATGTTGTATCCGGGCAGCGATTCTCTCCAGATTCTAAGGGCCGTTGTATCATGTCTTTCTTCGTAAGTAGGAACCAAAACAGTTTTGTTCACGAAAGTTGCATTGGTATAAGTCCTGTAATCACCCCCTGTGTTCGGATAAGCATTGAAGTTGTCAGGGGGCATGGGTATGCGTATCACTTTGTATGGAGTTCCGAATACTGAATTGAAGTTATTGAGGACATACTGAAGATTGGCTTCAATCTGCGGACCGTCTGCCACACCCGGAGGATATTCGCCAACGAGAATTGTTTCCTCATCCAATAGTTTCATGTGCATATCTATGTGATGAATCTGGTCGTATGGAAGATTGCTCATTTTAATGTATCGGTTTATGCCCATGAAGCGGTGCATCAGCGAGTCAATTTCAGATTCTGTCTTGCCGGAGTTTTCATCGAGTATAAGCCGGGAAGAAAATCCGGTTCCCCATCCGTCTGTCATGAAGTTGCCTCCGGTATGAACGAGATCAAAAGGGGCTTGCGTCATTGTGTACATCGGTAATCCGGTATGTCTTTGCACAGAAGCAGGAACTGAATCGTCTTTCGCCCTTGGCCTGTTATAGATCCAATCCACCAGAGCAAGGGTATCCACATCATTGGTGTACACATTCCATTGTCCATAATCACGACACCAAATCGAATTGAAAGGGGCAATGAGATATTCTGTATTGGTAAGTGAAACTCCGTTGGATGTAAGGTAATTCTTCACGGTGTTGGAGTCGGAACAAACAATGATCACCCGTGTTTCGACTGCAGCTGCGCGGACAATCTCTTTAAGTATTGACTGAAATCCTGTCCATGTAATGGTCAGCGCGTCAATTTCTTCCCATTCAGCACTTGCTCTGACAGCAGAAAAAGGAACACTAAATCTGTTACTATGACTCCTTGCTTCTCTGAGATATTGAGGCATCAACAGTTTTTCTTGTTCCGTCATTTTATGTTGTGGGAACTGTGCGGAAACTAGAAAGGGCATAAATGCCAATTGCAGATAAAGAAGTACAGGTAAAATTCGCATGGAAACTGAATTCACAGTATGGGAAGATACAAATATAAGACTCAGGTTCAAATAATTAATTTGAAATCGTCTGCATCATTTAAAAAGGGAAGCTGTTGGCGGAATTCTTTCATTTCTTGAATGTCAAGGGAGAAAACTTCAGTTTTCTCTTCAAAAGATGAAAATGAACTTATTTTTTTTCCTGTGTAATCATGCATTGCTGAATCTCCTGTATAAGGGTGATGATTCCCGTCAATTCCTGTCCTGTTCACCCCGGCCACGAAGCACTGGTTTTCTATTGCTCTGGCGGCAAGCAGTTGCGTCCAGGCAAATACTCTTTTTTCAGGCCAGTTGGCCACAAATACCAATAAATCATAATCAAAGTCCTTTCTTCTTCTGCTCCAGACTGGGAAGCGAAGATCATAACAGATAAGTGGGCAAATATTCCATCCTTTTAAATGCATTATCCACTGATGTGTGCCTGCAGTATAGAATTTCTCTTCACCGGCCAGACGGAATAAATGTCTTTTGTCATAATGAGTATGCGCCCCGTTTGGTTGCATCCATATGAGACGATTGTAATACTTTCCTTCATCTTCAATAATCAGACTCCCGCAAATCACAGCATCTTTTCTTCTAGCAGCGTTTCGCATCCAGCTAACTGAATTTCCTTCCATGTTTTGAGCATGCCTCCTGGCATCCATTGTAAAACCTGTGCTGAACATTTCAGGAAGAATGATAAGATCGCATGGGGAATTAATCTGATCAAGCTTTTGGTCGAAAGCCTCAAGGTTCTTGTCGGGATTTTCCCAGGCAATATCAGATTGTAGTAAAGCGATGTTTAGTGCAGACAATTGATACGGGATATAATGAAACACTCAAGTTAACAATTAGTCTCATAATGTTCTCAGTTTTTCTGCCGCTGAGGCGAGCGTTTCAGATTTCTTTGCAAAACAAAAGCGAAGATAATGCTGGTCAGGAGGAGTTTTATAAAAGGGGGAGAGGGGAATTGACGCAACTCCGCTTTCCCTGGTGAGTTTAATGGCAAACTCTGTGTCCTTTTCATTTGAGATGCCGGAATAATCAAGCAGCTGAAAATAGGAGCCTTTGGAAGGAGTGAAAGAAAAACCAGAGCCATGCAACATTTCTAGAAAAAAATCTCTTTTGTTTTGATAGAATGAAGGAAGCTCGAGATAATTCGCGTTTTTCATATATTCAGCCAAGGCATGCTGCAGTGGAGTGTTGCTACTGAAAACAAGGAATTGATGCACTTTTCTGAATTCTTTCATAAGATATTCCGGAGCCAGACAGTAACCCATTTTCCACCCTGTAGCATGATATGTTTTTCCGAATGAGAACACCACAAAACTCCTATTGAGCAATTCAGGGAATCGTATCACGCTTTGATGTGACAGTCCGTCGAATATGATGTGTTCATAAACTTCATCGCTTATAATTAATATTCCTGTGTCCTTTAGCAGCATGCTGAGGGAGTTCAGGTCCTCCTCAGTGAAAATTGTACCTGCAGGATTATGCGGAGTATTAATGATTATCAGTTTCGTTTTATGACTGATCAGTTTCGCAAATTCAGTCCAGTCGATTTTAAAATCAGGACCATAGAGGGAATACAAAACAGGTATTCCGCCATTCAGAAGGATTGCAGGAACATATGAGTCATATGCCGGCTCTATCACAATAACCTCATCGCCTGGTTTCACTATTGCCGCGATTGCGGTATAGATAGCCTGAGTGCCGCCACTTGTGATTGTGATCTCTGTATCTGGATTGTATTTTCTGTGATAAATCTTATCTGTTTTCAGGGCAATTTGCTCTCGTAATGCAGGATGTCCTGCCATGGGTGCATATTGATTGAAGCCCTTTTTCATGTATTCATGAACGAGGGAAATGAGTTCCTCAGAAACTTCAAAATCAGGAAAGCCCTGGCTAAGGTTGATCGCCTTATATTCATTTGCCAGAGCCGACATGATTGTAAATATCGTGGTGCCAACAGCCGGAAGTTTAGACTGAACTTGTTCTGCTTGCATATTGTTGTGGGATTTGCCTGTACAAATTGTGAATTTATCAATTCCAGCCCGGATTTGGAGAGAATAATATCAAATTATACTTGATATTCAGACAGAAGGAAATGAAAATAATCTTGCAGATTCTTTGGCTCTGGTGGTTAAAAAAAGATTTACATCCATCCGGGATTATTGGAAATAAGCCCCGCATTATACAGCCATAAAATTACAAGGAGTAAAATCAAGAATGCGATGCCGAAGGAGTAGGTGAGTTTCTTGTATAATTTGGCCTCACCGGCAAGTTTCATTCTTTTGATGATGTTATAAATCACATTTTCTGAACGGTGAAAAGCGCTTTCGCTTTTCACGATGTAGTCAAAAGCGCCGTATTTCATTGTGTTCACAGCCACTTCAATTTTATCCTGGCCGCTGAACATTACCACTTCGGTTTCGGGACGAAGGGTTTTAATTTCTTTGAGAATATCAATTCCGTTCATGGCGTCCTTTCCTGCTTTGTCAAAATTGAAGTCAAGGAAAATGATATCCGGATTGATGCTCATGTTTTTCAGGCATTCTTCCCCTGAATTAAAAACATGAATAGTAAAGGTCGAATACTTGCTCAGATAATCCTGCAGCATCATTGCCTGAATAGCATCATCATCAACAATAAAAATATTCTGAACGGTTTTCATAGAATTTGTCTTGGAGCAAAATTGGGTTTATTTCTTGTCTAGCCTTAATTTGTTTAATGATTAATCAGTGCCGGGATCAGCTTGCTTCCTGACGTAATTCCTCAATGGCTTTGCGGCAAATATCTGAAAATTCATTTAAGAGTACAGGCAGCTTTTCCACTTCTTCCTTATTGCCGGCTCGGTGTTCTATTCCTTTTATCAGATCTTCTCCCTGTTTGATTCCCATGTAAGTGATCTGAGGTTTGAGGGCATGTGCGGTGGCTCTCAGGGCATCGTAATTCTGACTCTGAAGATGATTGTTCATCAGATCCAATTGTCCGGGACAATGCTGTATAAACATATTCATGTACTTTTTCATCTTATCGGAATTATCGCCCGTGAAAGTTTTTAGAAAAGTAAGGTCAGTAATCCGGGTCATAGGATTGGAATTTAACGAACAAATATAAGATTAGAATTTAAAAACAAAGACTATCTTGAATGCGGAGTTGTATAATTACAAACAATTTTCATTGAATATTTTTGGCCAATACAAGTTTGCCCAGTTTATTCAACAGATTCTTCGGATCAAAGGGTTTGGAGATGTACTCGTTCATGCCGAATTCAAAGCATTTTTGAACCTCTTCCTGAGTGACATTTGCTGTCATGGCCATTACAGGAATTCTGTTTTTGGGTTCAGGAAGCTCAGATTTGATCTTACGGCATGCTTCGAAGCCGTCCATCACCGGCATTTGAATATCCATAAGCACCACATCGTAATCTTCGGTTTTTAGCATCTCAAAGGCGACAAGTCCATTGTCTGCAACATCGACTTTTATTCCCGTGATAAGATCAGTGAGAGTGTCTACAGCCACCATCTGATTGAAATGATTGTCCTCTACAAGCAGAACCTTGATACCCTGAAGTTCTTCCGCGCTGAATTCTTCCTGATGATCTGTTGATTTTTTTAAGTCTGATTGGGTTCCGATAATGAAGGGTAATTTGAAGTAAAAGGTGGTGCCTTTGTTTAGCTCGCTTTGCACACCTATGCTTCCTCCCTGAAGTTCAATCAGCTGTTTTGAAATTGTCAGGCCCAGTCCGGTGCCTCCGAATCTTCTTGTTGTATCACTGCTTGCCTGAGAAAAGCTCTCAAAGATCTTGTTCAGTTTTTCGGGCGCAATCCCAATACCTGAATCAGAAACTGAAAACTCCAGAATGCTTTGCTCGTTTTTTCTGCTCAACTCTTTCACGTTGATTTTGATTTTTCCCTCATTGGTAAACTTGATTGCATTTCCGGAAAGGTTTATCAGAATCTGATTGAGCCGTACTGGATCTCCGATGAGAATAGGGGGAACACCTTCATCGACAGTTACTGAGAATTCAAGGTTTTTATCTTCAGCCTTGAAAAGCATAGTTTGGTAAACAGTGTCCAGGTGATCGTGCAGGTGAAAAGGAATTTTTTCAAAATCCATTTTACCTGCTTCAATTTTAGAAAGATCCAGGATGTCATTGATGATAACCAGAAGGTTTTCCGATGATTTACGGATCACATTCAGATATTTCTGCTGTTGATCGTCAAGTTGCGTTTTCAATAGGAGATGAGTAAGGCCGATGACGGAATTCATGGGAGTCCTGATTTCATGGCTCATGTTGGCCAGGAACTGCTGCTTGAATTTCTCGCTCTGCTCAGCTTTGTGTCTTTCAATTTCCGCAATTTCCTTTTCTTTCAATGTCTGATTGAGCTGTTCGCTGGCAATTCTTCCCATACGGAGAATTCGGTTCTCTTCCAGTGTTTTTTCAATAGTGGTTTCCAGATCTGCAAAATCTATGGGTTTGGTGATAAAATCAAAAGCACCTCGGTTCATGGCAGTTCGAATGTTGTCCATGTCACCGTATGCGCTTACAACTACCGCTCTCTGGTGACGAAACCTTTCCTTAATCTTAACAAGTAAAGTAAGTCCGTCCATTTCCGGCATGTTGATATCAGTCAGAATCATGTCGTACTTATCCGGATCATCAGAAAGAAATTCCAGGGCTTCAGTGCCGTTGTGCGCGAAGTCAAATGCAAATTCATTTTCGCGGATTTTTTTCCTGAATCTCTGTGTGATCAATAATTCCAGATCAGGTTCGTCATCCACTACCAGTATTTTTGCCTGGGCATTCATTCCTGTTCGGTTCAGATTTATAGGTGAGAAGTATAAAGATATTCAATTTTAAATTTTATCGTCATTGGAAAATTAATTCTTTCAGTTTTGTAAAATCCACCGGTTTTGTCACGAATTCATTGGCGCCATAACTCATCGCATTTGAATAATTGTTGCTGTCTCCGTATGCTGAAACCATGATGAAGCGGATTTTTGGAAAGTTCTTCTTCACTTGCCTGAGCAACTCAAGTCCTGAAAGTTTAGGCATGTTGATGTCGCTGAGTATAACCTGAAATTCGGAATCAGGGTTATTATTCAGCCAATCTATGGCTTCCAAACCGTCAAAGGCAAATGTCAGATTAATCTGTCCGTTTTTTATTTCATTTCTGAATCGCTGACGGAACAGCTGTTCCACATCTCGTTCATCATCCACAACAAGTATATTCATCTTTTGGATTTTCAAGAAAGCGGTAATTCAATTTTGAATTCTGTAAACTCTCCCGGTAAAGATTCGACCAGCATCTTCCCGCCGTGTCCTTTCACAATTATATCGTAACTGATGGAAAGCCCTAAGCCTGTTCCTGATCCGGTTGGCTTGGTGGTAAAGAATGGATTAAAGATCTTGTCTTTAATTTCATCTTTGATGCCGGTGCCGTTATCGCGGATATTAATTAAAACACGATTATCCTCTTTGCGAGTGCTGATCGAAATGTCAGGCTGATAGCCATTCGATTGAGTGAGCTTTTTCTTTTCATCCACTGCGTAAAAGGCATTATTGAATATGTTCAGGATTACCCGGCTGATTTCCTGAGGGATAATTTTTACAAGTGGAAGATCAGCTGCCAGGTTTTTATTCATCTCACAGTTAAAAGTTGGGTCCTTGGCTTTCATGCCGTGATATGCTAATGTGAAAAACTCTTCAACCAGCTTATTGATGTCAGTAGACTGTTTTTCAGCTGATGAAGCTCTGCTGTGTTGCAGCATTCCTTTCACAATGCTGTCGGCTCTGCGTCCGTGATGCCTGATCTTTTCCAGATTCTGCTTTACATCGCCTATCAATTCATTCCTTGCGGAAGGATCGCTTTCCCCTTCTGCTTCATTGAGCAGTTCAACAGAAAGTTCTGAGAAATTATTTACAAAATTCAGAGGGTTTTGTATTTCGTGTGCAATTCCTGCGGTCAGCTGTCCGAGTGAGGCCATTTTTTCAGACTGTATGAGCTGGTTCTGCGTCGACTTGAGATGATCCATGGTCATTGTAAGTTCCACGTTTTTTTCCTGCAGCTCATGTGTTCTTGTATTAACTTTTTCTTCGAGAATAATGTTCTGTTTTACCAGGGTATTGGTTCGTATCCGGATATAGGAGAATATCAGGAGTGAAATGCCTAATGCACTGAGAAGAGTAAACCACCAGGTTTTGTAAAATGGAGGAGTAATGGTGATGTCAATTGATATACCTTCTTCATTCCACACTCCATCATTATTGCAAGATTTTACTCTGAAAACATAATGGCCAGGATCAACATTCGTATAGGCCACATAGCGGCGGTCTCCTGAATAAATCCAATCTTCATTCAGGCCTTCCATCTTGTATGCGTATCGGTTTTTCTCAGGAAGTAGAAAGTTGAGCCCTGCGAATTCGAACGAAAAGAAATTTTGCCTGTAGTTTAGTTTTAGGACTCGTTCGGTGGTAATGAGCGTGTCCATTCTTGTAGGTTTTTCAAAGAGGAAAAAACGTGTGATCACAACCGGTGGAATCAGTGTGTTTTCTTTAATGTCATCAGGATAGAATGCATTAAGCCCGCGATTTCCGCCCAGATAAATTATTCCTCCTTTGCCTGCATAGCAAGCGTTTTCATTGAACTTGTTTTGCAAGCCGTCCTGCTGATTGTAAATCCTGGTGGAGCTGATTATTCGACTGTTGTCATCACTGATACTGAGTCTGCAGGCACCGTTATTGGTGGTAACCCAGATATTTCCGTTTTTATCAGGAATAATTCCGTTTACGATATTATTCGGAAGGCCGTCATTTTCTGTGAAATGAATAATTTCATTTTTCGAATTGATCAGGCTAAGGCCTCCACCATAGGTCCCAATCCATATGTTACCTGATTTATCGGTGTATGCTGTGTGAATGTAATTACTGTTGATGCCTTTTTCATTGTCTGATTTCTGGCCGACTGAATGAAATTGCATATTGCTTTTGTTGAGGATGCTAAGGCCACCTCCGTATGTCGAAATGAGGAGCATTCCTTCTTTCCCTTCTGCAATATTCAAAACAACATCGCTGCTTATTGAATTTTTATCCGAAGGATTGTGTGTGTAGCCTTTAAATTTTCCGGAAGCTGTATTGTAGGTGTTTAATCCTCCCCCGTGAGTACCAATCCATATAATTCCTTCCCGATCGGCGAAAACACTCCGGATGTAATTATGACTGAGCGACTCCTTGTCGCCAGGTTGATTTTTAAATTGCCTTACTGCACCTGTTTTTGGATTATAGGACAGGAGTCCGTCTCCCGTACCAAGCCATAATAATCCTGTAGGGTCACCGGCAATGGAAAAGATATTCGAATACTTTAATAGCGGATCGTTGAGTCCGGCATATTTTTCATTCACAAATTTATTTTCTGATTTGCTGAATACATTTAATCCTCCTCCGAGAATCCCGATCCAAGCATGTCCATTCTTGTCTTCATATATCGCAAAGACACTGTTGTTGGATGTTGATTCAACTGAATTGTCTGTGCGGTATGTTTTGAATTTCGACAGTGTCCAATTATAAAAGCTTATTCCTTCAGATGTGCCTGCCCATATAGTTCCTGCATTGTCTTCGAACAGACTCCATACTTTGTTGCTGCTGATGGATTCTGAGATTTGGGGATCATGTTTATGCACGATGATTTTACCTTTCATGTCCAGAGTGTGAAGTCCTCCGCCCAAAGATGCGATCCAGATGTTTCCTGACTTATCTTCGATAACAGCGAAAATGCTGTTGCTTGCAAGACCTTTTTCCGTATTGAAAATTTCTATGGCTCCGCTCTTCGGATTATACTTGTTGATTCCTCCGTTTACAGTTCCAATCCAGAGATTGTCTCGGCTGTCTCCGCTGATGCAAGTGATTTCGTTTTCTGAGAGAAAACCCCTGCTTCCCTCGGAGTTTATCAATTGACTGACTCTTCCGGATTCGGGCTGAATTGAATTCAATCCTTTATCCGCGGTGCCTGCCCATAAAGTCCCCGATTTATCTAAATAAAGTGCGGAGATTAATTCGCTGCTTAAACCATGAGAATTGTTTCCTCCTCCCTGAAATTTTTGAAATGTTTTACTGGAATGATCATAGATATTCAGCCCTCTGCTGGTGCCTATCCAGAGTTTGCCGGATTTGTCTTCGGTAATTGCTGAGATGATGTTGCCGCTTAATGATGTTGGTTCGTTTTCCCTGTGAAAGAATGAGAAGAAAGTTCCATTGAGAGGATTATACAGATTCAGACCATTGTCAGTTCCAACCCATAAGTTTCTTTTACTGTCTTCGAAAATTACTCTTACAATATTGTTGGAAATAGAGGTGCTGTCAGTCGGGTTGTTTTTATAGACATCAAAAGTATAGCCGTCATATTTGTTCAGGCCGTCTTCTGTACCAAACCACATAAAGCCCCTGCTGTCCTGATAGCTGCAATATACTTTTGGATGCGACAATCCTTTCTCCGGAATAAGCCGTCCAAATCTGTATCCGGAACCGAATGCCCCGACTGAAATCAGAAGAACCAGAATAAATATAAGCAGATATGATTTTTTCATAATTCAGCTAGCAAAAGATTTTGGCTTATTTGCCTGTGGTGTTTCCGTTCCCTCCGCATTTTCCGCAGATTGCATTTCCTGCCGGCCTGACAATTTCATTCACCGTGTATGTGACAAAATTTCTTGGGCCTAGTCCGTTTGAAATATCTTTAGTGATCATTTTGTTCTTGCGTATTTCAGCCTGGTATATTTTTCCTTTCCCGTTGCAAAGGTCACACGGAACTACAGTTGCAGAAGCTATAGGCTGTGGATCTGATTCAATTTTTGTCTGCAGCGGAGGGTCATCCTGTTTCTTCAAAGTTGTTGTCACAGCTTCATTACGGACCTTACTTTCCGCTCTGGCTTCAGATGAAATGTAGCTGTCAAGTGAAGTTATTTTTTCCTTGGTCGTTTCGGCCAGCTGCATTCCTTCCCCGGCGATTTCTCCTCTCAAATAATGATAGCGGGTAGCACTGCCTCCCAGTTCGTAGAAAGTTCCTGTGCCATGTGACAGATTGTCCATAAAATCACCTTCATAACGGTCTCCGTTTGCATACAGATAAGTTCCGCATCCATGGTATTTGCCGTTTAAAAACTGTCCTGCGTAAACATCCCCGCTGGCATAGAAGAACACGCCGTAACCATTCATGTTATCGGATTTAAACTCTCCAGTATAATGGCTGCCATCTTTCAGAACAAGCTCTCCTTTTCCGTGAAAGTTTCCGTTCAGGAAATTACCTCTATAGACATTGCCGTCTCGGTAAATGTATTCCCCGGTCCCTTGCTGTTTGCCTCTTGCAAACTGTCCTGTGTATTTGTCCCCGTTCGGATAAAACCAAGTTCCGTTACCTTCAATAACATCATTCCTGAACTCCCCCTCATATCTGCTGCTGTCAGTAAACCAGAATGTGCCGGTACCGGATTTTTGATTGTTAAAGTATACGCCCTCAAACTTATTGCCTGAAGAATAATACATGGTACCCTGTCCTGACATTTTTCCATTCTGAAACATACCTTCATAGCGCGTTCCTTCACTCTGGGTGTATATTCCGGATCCGTGCATTTTCCCGTTGAGGAACTCTCCATGATAAATATCGCCATCAGGAAATTTCATCACCCCTGCGCCGCTGAATTTTCCGTTCCGGAACTCGCCCTCATAAATATTTCCAGAGTTAGTTCTGAATGAGCCTTTCCCGTTTACGCAATCTCCAGTGATGCACCCTACTTTACCTTGGGATGATTCTGCAGGTGTCACCTGTGCGAGTGATCCCATTGACAGGCTCAGCAGCAGGAGCAACAATACTAAGGATTCTGATATTCTATTCACGAAAAGATTAAGATTTATCTTGCTTCCAATACAATATTATCAAACTTACCTGTATGAGGCAAATGCTTCTCAAAAGGCTTTTGCGAAGGGCAGTTCATGGAGGACAAAGGAATTTAATTAACATTCCTGACATATTCATCTTAGGCAATAGTTCAAGTTGTATATCATTATCACCGGGGTGAGAGTGGGATCGCACTATGGAAATTGCTGTTGCAGAACCTTTGAAAACGCCGGAAAGTGGCTCTGGGAGCGGTAAGTATTGAAATTTATATTTATCTTGTGTATGACAAAGGCTAATTCTCATTGTAAACTCCTCAAAAGTCCCTGTCTTCCCTATGAAAACCCACATGCATTGTGGATAACTTCTGGGAGTACGGGGATGAAAACAGTGATTTACTTTGTTGATTTGCCTATCAAACAAAACCAAATCTTAAATTAAAGATCATGGCAACTAAAAAAGCTAAGAAAAAATCACCGGCTAAGTCTAAGGCAAAATCGAAGGCTAAGTCAAAAGCGAAAGCTAAACCAAAGGCGAAAGCCAAATCAAAGGCGAAAGCGAAGCCTAAAAAAGCAAAAGCGAAAACCAAGCGTAAGCCGAATGCTGCATTCATGAAGCCGATGAACATTGGCGCTATGCTTCAGCCAATCGTAGGAAGCAAGCCGCTTCCACGTACTGAAGTGACTAAGCGTCTTTGGGCTTACATCAAGAAAAACAAGCTTCAGGATGCCAAGAACAGGCGTAACATCAATGCTGATGATAATCTGAAGAGCGTGTTTGGCGGAAAGAAGACTGTTAGCATGTTCGAAATGACAAAGCTTGTCAGCAAGCACCTGAGCTGATATCTGCTATGATATTGCTGGAGCGGGGATATTCCCCGCTTTTTTTTTGCCATTGAATTTTAACCTTGTTTATGCAGATTTTACAGGTAGCGAAATGATGAATGTGGCTCCGCCATGTTCATTATTGGAAACGCTGAGTTCACCGGCATGTTCTTTTACTATGATGTCATGGCTGATTGAAAGTCCGAGCCCGGTTCCTTCACCGGATGGCTTTGTTGTAAAAAAAGGATCAAATATTTTATCCAGAAACTCTTTCGGAATACCGGTACCGTTGTCACGTATGACGATTATAGCGTTATCATTTTTCAGGGATGTTTCCACTTCCAGCAGTGGATTATAACCCTGTTTATTGCTGGCCTTCTTCTGAGCAATCGAATAAAATGCGTTTGAAAAAATGTTCAGGAGTACCCTGCTCAGGTTTTGCTGGAAAGTCATGAAAGGCGGGATGTCCGGATCAAGGTGCATTATGTTATTGCACTCGAATGTCTGGTCACGCATTTTCCTTCCCTGGAACGCAAGCTGAAGGTATTCCGAAACAAGTGTGTTGATGTTAGTCAGAATCATTTCAGAAGGGCCGGATCTGCTGTATAAAAGCATGTTTTTCACAATACTTTCTGCCCGACCTCCGTGTTCGAGAATTTTGGAAAGATTATGCTCAAGATTTTTTAAAAGTTCTTCTTTTTCTTCTTCGTCGGCACTTGCCTTGAAATCCTCCATCAGTTCAAGTGATACAGACGAGAAATTATTGATGAAGTTCAGAGGGTTTCTGATTTCGTGTGCGATCCCGGCAGTTAACTGCCCGATTGTTGCCAGCTTCTCTTGTACAATCAACTGCTGCTGGGTTTTATGCAGCCGGTTAAGCAAATCTGTCAACTCCTGATTCTTTTCAAGCAGACTTTTGGTGCGTTGCCTGACAAGTTCTTCCAACTCTTCTTCTCTCTTTTTCAACTGAGAGATGATTGTATGATTCTGAGACCTGAGACGGCCAACAAGTGATGCGATTACATCCCAGCTGACCTCCGGGTTAGACTGAAAAACAGAGTTGAAGTCTTCCAGCGAAATCATTCCTGTAGTTGTTGGGGACAAAGTTGTGACTGACATGGATCGGGGCTCCGAATCGAGAATGCTCATCTCTCCGAAATAATTCCCGGCGGACATTTCAGCCACAATGTGCTCTCCGTCATGAATCTTTACCTGTCCCTCAAGAATGACAAACATGCTTTTGCCGCTTTCACCTTTAACAAGCACAGCGCTCCCTGCAGGATGATGGGTGATTGTCATCCTCGAAGCCAGATCGCGGATGTTATTCTCAGGAACGCGGCGAAAAAACTCCACCCTTTTCAGTATGCGTTCACATCTTTGCAATGAAAATTCTTCCTGGGCCATGAGATCAGGTAAAATTACTTAATCATTGCCGAATTTCCTTGTGCCCTTGTTCCTCAGGATCGGTGAATTCAAATCGACGGCAGCGAAATTTCGACAAAGGTTTCATATCCGTGATTGCTGGTAATTTTAATATGTCCTCCATGAGCTTTCATGATATCGTGACATACATATAAACCAAGTCCGGTTCCTTCTCCGGGAGCTTTGGTCGTATAAAACATCTCAAAGATTTTCGGAATTGACTCTGATGGAATACCTGTTCCGTTATCTGATATAACTATGGTTACCAAATTATCTGCTACCAAGGATCTGTAAGAGATGGAAGGCTGATATCCGTTTGCCTGCGTTTTGATTCTTTGCAAACAAGCATACAGTGCGTTGTTGAATACATTCAGAAAAACACGACCCATATCCGGAATTACTATAGAAACTTCCGGAATTCCACTGTCAAGTTCGTCATTGTGATTGCATATGAATTCAGGAAATTTCAATTGCATATTTTTATATGCTACAAGTGCCATTTGCCTGCATATTTTATTTATATCAGCCAGCTCTCTCAGATTATTCGATGGTTTACTTTGATAAAGAAGACTCTTAACCACCTGATCAGCCCTGTTTCCATGGTTGATTATCGCATTCATGTTTTCAGCTAGCTGAACAGCTATTTTTCTGGACTCCTCATCCGGACTTTGCAGCAATTCACTGATAAGATCAACTGAAAGTTCTGAGAAGTTTTTCACGAAGTTGAGAGGGTTTTGGATTTCATGTGCAACTCCGGAACTGAACTGTCCCAATGAAATTAGTTTTTGGCTGTGTATCAGCTGGTCTTGTGTTTTATGCAAATCATGTATAGCAGATTCCAGATCCTTGTTTAAATTTTGTAATTCTCTTGCACGAGAACTGACTTTCTCTTCCAGAATGATGTTCTGCTTCTTTATTATTTCTTTCTTTTCATTCAGCAGTCTTATAGTTTCCTCCTGTGCTCTTTCTTTTTCCTTTTTATAAAATGATATGCGGCTAACCAGAGCAATAGAAAACAAAATGGTTTCCAGCGCTGATCCGGTTTGTAGGGCATTCTCCGTAAAGAGATTGTTTGGGAACAATCCGAAACTTTTAAAAAGGAAAACGAAAATGCATACTATAAACAATCCCCAGCCGGTCAGGTAATAAAAAGCCGGCGAATATCCTTTCCTGTATGTTAAAATGCCTGAATAAATAACTACTCCGCTTCCAATCAGGGTGATTACATTGATCAGGTACGGCACAGGCTTGTTTATTCCTGTAAGGTTGAGCGCAATGGTGATTAGATACGCTGATATCAAACCAATGTAGATACGCTTTGAGGAAGGCGAATAGCTTTTCAGGTGAAGAAAATTGTACGCGAATGTGATCGCGAATACTCCGGGAGCGCAGAAAAATATTCCAGCAAATGAATTAATTTCCGGTAAATCCGGCCAAATGTACCTTTGTGCATAACCATTTAGGTATAAAAAACCCGGAATCATCGTCAGGCCATATAATACATAGTGCATATACGACTTGTCCCTTAATGAAGCGTATATAAAAAGGTTCAGCAGTATCATCACGAACATCAAGCCGTAAAAGGAACCGAAGAAAATATTTACAACACTTTCCTTCCTGACAAAATCTTCATGTGATCCTGCATTAACTGAAAATTGAAGTGGATCACTGCATTTGACTGAAAAAAATACCGTAGCTGTGTCTCCGGATTTTATACCGGTCGGGAATAGAAAGTTCTGGTGAGGAACTGGTTTAGAGTGTGAAGGGTATGAGTCCCCCGTAAGAAAATACCGGTAATTGCCGTTTGAATCGGGTATGCAAAAGTTGATCACATCGATAATGGACTTATCGAGTTCAAGACAAAGGTTTTCTACTCCAAAATTGACCAGTTTTAGCTTGTACAGTTTCGTCTTAGAACTGATTCCAAAATCGATACTGGACTTACCGATCAAACTCCAGGTTTCTTTGTCGAAATTATTGCAAGCAAAGACAGCAGAGCTTCGGGTGGCAATCTGCACGTTGAAACTTACGTTCTGGATCCCTTTGCCTGGATCTATAACAGCAATGCCTTGTTCAGCCCTGAGAGAAATGGCGCAGCCGGCAAGCACAATGAAAATGGATATAAAGAATTTAAATGCAGGCATCAGAAAAATTTTCAGTACGGACCGTTTCCTACCAGGTCCTGAATATCAGCAAAGAAATATATGTTATTATTCATTCCCGGACAATCCTGGGACATGAAATAACACCCTGAGTTTTGAAATTTATCATTCCTTGAACCGGATTGTGTATTATCTCCGGCAACAACCATTTTCAGGAAAATAGTACTTTTACCACAACTCAAATTTCATGTTGGAAGCCACAGCAAGAATAATCATTCGCTATCGTTATGCCACGCTTTTCACCTTGCTGGCCCTCACCGGCATGATGGCCTTTTTTGCCTGTAAAGTGCAGTTGAGTTATGAAGGTGCGAAGATTCTTCCGCCAACAGATTCGACTTACTCCGAATATCTGAAATTCAAAGCAAAGTTTGGAGAGGACGGAACGGTGATGGTAATCGGATTCCAGAATGAAAGAATCTGGGATAAAGCGGTTTTCTGCGACTGGTATGATCTTACGAACCGGATTAAAAATGTGGAAGGGATTCAGGAAGTTGTTTCCATTGGCCGTTCCTTTTATGTAGAAAGAAATGATTCCTCTCACCGGCTCGACTTCAAGCCGCTGATCAGCCAAAGGCCAAGTTCTCAGGCAGAGGTAGATTCGATTCGCAAAAGGTTCATGAATCTTCCTTTTTATGAAGGCTTGCTTTATAATCCGGAAACCAACAGCACCCTTGTGGCAATCACTTTTGATCAGTCAAAGCTGAATACCAAGAGCAGGATAAGTATGGTGCGCGAGATAAAGGCATATGCCGACGAATTCGCTCAAACTCACAAGATAGACCTGCATTATTCCGGGCTTCCTTACATTCGGACAGCTGTGACTGAAAAAATAGTAGGGGAGATGAAAATGTTTGTAGTCCTTGCTTTCATTGTTACATCTCTCATTCTTCTGGCCTTTTTCAGAAGTTTCAATGCAGTTCTCTGGCCTATGATAGTGGTGCTTTTCGGAGTGATCTGGTCATTCGGCACCCTGGTGCTTTTCGGATTTAAAATCACCATCCTCACCAGCCTGATAGCGCCATTGATAATTGTCATCGGTATACCCAATTGTATCCTGCTTCTGAATAAGTACCAGCAGGAATTCGCAAAACATGGAAACAAAATCAAGGCCTTGGTGCGAACGATTTACAGAACCGGCGTCAGTACCTTTTTTGCTAATGTCACTACTGCACTCGGATTTTTAGTCTTCGCGTTCACGCACAGTGATGTACTCATAGAATTTGGTCTTATTACTTCCATCAATGTAATGGTGACCTTTATAATTTCCCTGATTTTTATTCCAATTGTCTATAGTTTTCTGCCAGCTCCTTCCGAGAGACAAGTACAGCATCTGGAAAGAAGAGCCTTGCAATACTTCCTGGATAAGATTGACTATTTAGCGCATTACAAGCGCAAGTGGATATATCTTACCGTAGCCGTTCTTGTAACAGGGAGTCTTTATGGAATGACTAAAATCACTACTGTTGGCTACGTGGTGGATGATCTTCCGAAGAAAGACATCATTTACAAGGATTTGAAGTTTTTTGAAAGCAACTTCAAAGGAGTATTGCCATTTGAAGTCGCCGTGGATACTAAAAATGAAGGCGGAGCTCTTGAGCTCAAAACGCTTTACAAGATTAACCGACTTCAAAAATTGCTTGCAAATTATCAGGAGTTCAGCGAGCCTGTTTCAGTTGCTGAAGGAATTAAATTTTCATATCAGGGGCTGAATGACAACAATCCAAAATATTACATCATCCCCAATGTGGAAGAAATGGCCAGACTGTCGTCATTCGCTACCGGCGCCAAGGACAATCAAAGAATGTTCAAGTCAATCATTGACAGCTCAAAGCAGGTAACACGCGTTAGTTTCCAGGTTGCAGATATCGGCTCCATCAAAATGAAAGCATTGTTGGAGGAGTTGAAGCCCAGAATTGACAGCATATTTGATCCTGAAGAATATAACATTAAGCTTACAGGCAACTCAATTATATTCCTTAAGAACAATGATTACCTTCTATTGAATTTGAAGGAGAGTGTACTACTGGCTATTCTACTGATCGGTTCTGTGATGTTTTTTCTTTTCATGTCATTCAGAATGGTAGCTATCGCTCTTATTCCGAGTATGACCCCGCTTTTACTTACCGCCGCTATCATGGGATATTTTGATATTCCCCTAAAGCCATCCACTATTCTTATTTTCAGCATTGCATTTGGAATCGCGAGTGACGGCACAATGTATTTTCTCACCAAGTACAGGCAGGAACTTCGAAAATACGGTGGCAGCATTTCTAAGACCGTGTCAAATGCCATCCAGGAAACCGGTGTGAGCATGATTTACTCTGCAATTATACTTTTCTCCGGCTTCTTCATATTCACTGCTTCAAGTTTTGGAGGCACCTCTGCACTCGGGGTGCTCATCTCTGTCACCCTTCTTATTGCATTGTGCAGCAATCTGGTTTTTCTTCCTACACTGTTGCTTTCGCTTGAAAAAAGAGTTATCACTAAGGCATTTCTGAAGGAGCCATTGATACAAGTGTTTGACGAAGAAGAAGACGTAGAACTGGAAAATCTTGTTGTAAAACGTGATGAAAACAAGAAGATATCAGAGGAGACGGAAAAAACTCATTGAGTCTTCTGTAATGAACTGAAGAATGATTATAAACAATACAATCGCAATAAAACACTGATTCGATGAAGGGCATTATCCTGGCCGGAGGTTCCGGCACAAGATTACATCCGCTCACTTTGGCGATGAGCAAGCAACTGATGCCAGTCTATGACAAGCCGATGATTTATTATCCGCTATCAGTGTTGATGATGGCCGGGATCAATGAAATTCTCATCATTTCTACGCCTCATGACCTTCCGCACTTCAGGAGGCTATTGGGTGACGGATCATCACTCGGATGCAGGTTCGAATATGCAGAACAGGAAATTCCCAACGGACTCGCTCAGGCTTTTGTAATTGGAAGAGATTTTATCGGCAATGACAAGGTGGCCCTGATATTAGGCGATAATATTTTTTACGGGACAGGCCTTAACCAGCTGCTTCGCCAAAATGTTGATCCTGATGGTGGTGTTGTGTTTGCATATCATGTCAAGGATCCTGAGCGATATGGTGTGGTTGAATTCGACAATGACAACAATGCGATCAGCATAGAAGAAAAGCCTTCACAGCCCAAGTCCAATTACGCTGTGCCCGGTTTGTATTTCTATGACAATTCCGTAATTGATATTGCGGCAAAGTTGAAACCAAGCGCACGAGGAGAATACGAGATTACTGACGTAAACAGAGAATATCTTAAGCTTGGACGACTGAAGGTAGGAATACTGGACAAAGGCACTGCATGGCTCGACACGGGAACATTTTCTTCATTGATGCAGGCTGCCCAATTTGTACAGGTCATTGAGGAGAGACAAGGACTTAAAATCGGCTGCATAGAAGAAATCGCTTTTGAAATGAACTTTATCAATGCAGATCAATTAAGAATGTTGGCAAAGGATCTTACCAAGAGCGGATACGGAAAATACCTGCTTTCTTTACTGGACTAAAGCAATTAATCTCCGGAAATCCCTCATTAGCCAACACTTGAACAGCATTGATGTAATCTGTATCTTGCATTCTGAATAAATGCCAATCTTTAGGCATTGATTTTCATGATTCATCTTAGCGTATATGACCCGTAAAATTTTAATCACAGGCGGTGCCGGATTCATCGGAAGCAGTTTGGCGGAAAGACTTTCCTCAAATCCTGAGAATTATGTAGTCATCGTAGACAACCTGCTGACCAGCAATCAGAGTAAAATTCCAAGATCAGTCCATCAAAACGTAAAGTTTATCAAAGCTGATGTGAACGATCTGAATGATATTTCCAGTATTTTTCTGGCCTACCGCTTTGATTATGTTTTCCATTATGCGGCTGTAGTCGGAGTAAAAAGGACTCTTGCTAATCCTGTGATGGTTCTTACAGACATTCAGGGAATTAATAATATTCTCAGTTTATCTAAAAATACCGGAGTGAAAAGAGTGTTTTACACTTCCTCATCTGAAGTTTACGGCGAACCGGTTGAGTACCCACAAAATGAGCATACAACTCCACTGAACAGCCGTCTCCCATACGCGATAGTGAAAAATGTGGGTGAAGCCTATCTCCGATCTTTCAAAAGAGAATTCGATCTTGACTTTACAATTTTCCGTCTTTTTAATACCTACGGACCAAAACAAAGCGCGGATTTTGTCATCACAAAATTTCTAACGGCAGCTCTTAAGGATAAAGACATCACTATTTACGGAGATGGCAGCCAAACCAGGACCTTCTGTTACATAGAAGATCATCTTGACGCAACTTGCCGGGCATTTTATGAAAACCTTGTTCTGAATGATGTGGCCAATATTGGTACTGACCAGGAAATTACAATTCTCGATCTGGCTCGGGTGATCATAGATGTAACTCAGTCGAAATCCAAGATTGTGCATCTTCCCTCTTTGAAAGAAGGAGACATGACAAGAAGAAAACCAGATGTTACAAAAATGAAGGAGCTGCTTAACCGTGATTTCACAGATCTTGAAAGCGGACTCCTGAAAATAATCAAGAGCAATCAGTTTGTCATTTCCTGACAAAACTTTAACGCATTGCATTCTCTGTCCTGATGCATAACTTTAAACATTATCAGATTGAAATTGAAAGAGGTTTGTCAGGGCTTTCTTTTCCTGCTAATCCCGCAGAGCTTTACGATCCGGTAAGGTATATGCTTGCGCTCGGAGGGAAAAGAATCAGGCCGGCAATGCTGATGATGAGCAACGAAATGTTCGGCTGCGATTCCTGCGAAGTGCTGGGCCCAGCGCTGGGAATAGAAGTTTTCCACAATTTCACCCTGTTGCATGATGACATTATGGACAATGCGCCTCTTCGAAGAGCGCAAAGTACTGTACATGTAAAATGGAATCCAGATATCGCCATCCTTTCCGGTGATGCGATGTTTGTAAAGTCCTGCCAGCTCATGATGGCCGTGCCGCAAAAACATCTTGAGTCTGTAATGGATCATTTCCTTATTACAGCCACACAGGTCTGCGAGGGCCAGCAAATGGACATGAATTTTGAATCAATAAATGAAGTAAAGATTTCCCAGTATCTTGAAATGATAAGCTTGAAAACGGGAGTGCTTCTGGGAGCTTCGATGAAAATCGGGGCCCTATTGGCAGGGGCTTCTGTACAGCAATGTAATCTTGCCTATGATTTCGGCAAAAACTTAGGTGTTGCTTTCCAGCTTCATGACGATATTCTGGATTTATATGGTGATGCGGTTAAAACAGGGAAGAAAACCGGTGGTGATATCCTGGCCGGGAAAAAAACAATTCTGGTGCTGAAAGCACTTGAGCTTGGCGGTGAAAAGCAAGGCAGGGAAATAATACGTCTCCTCAATGAAAAGGAAAAGAATCAGGATCAGAAAGTGGAAACTATGCTTTCAATATTTGATTCTCTCAATGTTCGAGTACATGCAGAGAATGTAATGGAAAACTATTTCGATGCAGCCATGAATGCATTGTCAGAAATTTCTGTGGATGCAAATAATAAAAAGGAATTCTTCCTTTTGGCTGAGAACCTTATGGTAAGAGAGTCCTGATATCTTCACAACAAATAGAATTAAAAAAGCCCTGAACCGGAAAGTACAGGGCTTTTTCTTTTCGGTGTGCTTTGGTTTATTCAAACAAAACCTGCACCCATCCTTTATATTCTCTGTTACCGCTTTCAAGTACATAATAATATATATCTGATTTAAGGCCTTCCGCATCCCAGTTGTTCAGGTAGTCATTACTGCTGAATATAACCAGTCCCCAACGGTCGAATATTTTAAGACGGCTGCCGGCAGGGAGATTTGGAATGTAGAAATAGTCGTTCAGTCCGGGTGAGCCAGGATAAGGCGTGAACACGTTTGGCACAACAAGCGGTACAAAGTCAATTACAAAGAAATCTGTTACCGTCATACACCCTCCTGTGTTGCTGGCTGTAATGACGAGTGAATCTAAGTCATAATCCTCATTACTTGGAACATACTTCGCATTCAGTGTTGTATTGTTTGGTATGAAATAACCTGTACCTGAAGTGGTCCAGACCACTCCGGGAGCATTAAACAGAACCGGCTTCAACGGAATGGAGGATAAATATCCCGGAGCAGATGTTATAATCAGATCCGGACCGGCGTCCAATATCGGCGCATCTACAATGGACAATATCATTGTATCAGTGAGATTCAGACAGAATCCGGTTGTTGTTAGAACGAGAGTGGCAGAGCCGCTGCTGGTGTCTGCAGTTCCTGGGACATAGGTAGCCATAGGGTCTGTTACAGAAGGCAGGAACTGGCCGTCTCCAAGAGTTGACCAGAGGAAGCCGCCACCACCTTGTTGTGTACCTGCTAATGATGCGTTATCATTTTTGCAAAGCAGCTGGTCGATACCTGCATAGGGAACTCCAGCCGGGTTCACGGCCACTGTAAAAGAATCCAGCGTAGTACAATTAAAGCTGTTGGTCACAGCTACAACATAAGTTGTAAGCATGGTAGGCGTAACCATAATGACTGGTGTGGTATAGTTCCCCGGCGTCCACATGTAAGTGCCGCCTCCGGTTGCCGTGAGAGTATCAGTTTCACCGTAGCATATAGTTGCTTGTGTTCCTGTTACCGTAACTACCGGATTCGGATTTACAAGCATCACAATCTTAGCAGTGTCATCCGGACATGGAGCATTGCTCACGATCATGTGAAGGTCATAGTAACCAAGATCACTAGGCAATGGAGAATATACTGGTGTTGCAAGTGTAGGGTCGTTGAAAGTTCCGCCTCCATTGGTAATCCAGTTTACGGTTCCGTTAATTGCCGTACCGTTGATCAGGATTGTGCTGAGCTGACAAACCACTGCGGAGTCCGGTGTGATAATCGCGTCAGGAATACCCGATACCTGTACTGGGTGATCTGTGGTGTCCCCGGTACAACCGTATAAGTTGGTTTCGCTTACACTTACCATCATGGCTCCTGCTGTAGTCCAGTATACGCTATTTGTATCGGTGTTCGAGGAAGGATTGCTGTTTCCACCGCTGATTATCCAGTTGTAAGTTGAACCAGCAGTGAATGGAACGGAATAATCGTGAGTGGTATTGTTGCATACAAGCTGAATTCCGCTTGCTACAGGAGCCGCTGGTCTTGGGTTGATCGTGATATTATTCTGAATAATCGGACCGATACAGTTTACAGCGTTTACTTCCTGAACAGTTACTGTCCCGCTGCCGTTTGATGGCCAGGTAACATTGATTGAAGTTCCAACCGGACTTCCATTGATGTTTCCTCCGGCAACAGTCCAGTTGTACGTAGATCCTGCGGTTGAAACTACAGAATAAGTCACGTTATCCGTGGCACATACTGTAGTAGGGCCGTTGATTGCGAGCGAAGAATCCGGGACCGGATTCACTGTAACTGAAATGGTTCTAAGCGGTCCCGCGCAACCGAAGCTGTTTGTGTCAATGACAGTCAGGCTTCCCGGCCCGGCAGTACCCCAGGTTACGGTTACTTCGTTAGTATTTTGACCATTAGTTATCGTTCCTCCGTTAATTGTCCAGGTATAATTACCCATCACAGGATTTACATTGTAAATAACCAGCGAATCGTATCTGCAAACTGTGGATGGTCCTGCAATAACTGTAGTGGCTGGAACAGGGTTTACAATGACATTGATTGTTCGCGAAGCCATACATGAGCCGATGGTGCCTGTTACAGTATAACTATATGGCGAACCAGTAGCTGTGAGCGAAGGCAGACTAATTGAAGCTGATGTTGCTCCGTTCGACCAGCCATAGGAGTTGGCTCCGCTGGCATTGAGATTTACTACTCCGCCTTCGCAAATGGTTGTGTCATTGGAAACCACCAATGTAACTCCTGTTACAACCGTAATTGTTTGAGAAAGGTTGGTCACACAACCCGTGTTGCCATCCGTCACCTCAACATCAAAAACATATGTGCCTGCGCCACATGATGCAAAGTCAAAGTTTTGCGAATCACTGTTTGCAAAATTAGGAGAGGTACAAGCTGGTACATTAGTCCAGGTGTAAACGGAACTAGGTGCAGCACCTGTGATACTGATGAGCGATTCAAGAACTGGGTCGCTGGTGCAGAGATAAGGATTGTTTGTTGTGATAGTCGGCATCGGATGAATAAACACTGTGTCTGTTACAAGTGAGTCGCAGCCAAAGCTGTCAGTAATCCTTAAATAGAACACAGTTGATGTGCTGATTGTAGCAGTAGTCACCATAGCTGTAGTATCAGTAATAAGGGTTCCAGGATTATTGCTCGACCAGTGGTATGTAGTTCCCGGTGCGGTATTGCTTCCGGTTCCGTCCAGATTCACTACGGTGCTTGTGCCGTTGCAAATAATGTCAGGTGTGACATTAGCCACCGCGGCAGGAATTTGTATGGATGTGAATGTTACAGAGCTGTCACGGAAACAATTTGTGGATGTATCGGTCACCCTTAGAGTGAATACGTCACTGCTGCAACGTGCAGCGCTTGTTACGAGTGAAGAAGGCGAGGTAATCAAGCCGCCTGAAGCGCTTGTCCAACTGTAAATCATCCCGGGAGTACTGCCTGTGCCGTTAAGTGAAACGGTTCCGCAGCCGCAGATTGTAGGTATCGGAGAGGCAGCGATATTCGGTTTGGGGTTTACAACCAATGTATCTGTTATCATTTGACTACAAGAGCCAACCGATCCGGTGATTGTAAACACAGTGGTAGACATTGGTGCTACAATCTGAGTTGCCTGATTCGGATTTGAAAATGCATAGGCCGGATTAGCTGTCCAGGTGACAGTGGAAGCTCCGTTAGCAGTCAGTGTCACAGAATCTCCCCGGCATGTCACATCAGGTCCGCTCACAGACATGTTCAGTCCGGAAACAACGTTGAATATTCTTGTTACAGTGTCACGGCAGCTTGTCACTCCGTCTACCACAATAGTTGTAAAGGTGTATGTTCCGGTTACGCCGCTTGGGAATGTAGCTGTGATTGACGATGAATCTGCATTGGCTGAGGTAATCAGCGAATAACTCGGCGAAGTTGTCCAGGAATAAGTCGAACCAGGTCCTGCTCCATTCACCGTAAATGTGTTTTGCAGATTCGGATCTGTGGCGCATAAAGCTGGATTCGAAGAGGAAATTGTAGGTCTTGGGTATACATTGATAAATTTACAGCTTGGTACAGAGGTGCAATTCAGGGAATCTCTTACAGTAACACAGTAAGTCACATTGCCCGTGATGCTGGCAACAGGATTTTGAATAGTTGCACTGCTAAGGCCTGTAGTCGGAGTCCAGTTGTAAGCTACATACGGAGGAGTACCTCCTGAAGGTGTCGCATTGAGCGCAACAGTACTGTAATTACAAACTGTCAGATCAGGACCGGCACTGACAGAGGGTCTAGGGTTCACAATGATGTTTACGGAGGATGTAGCGGTACAACCACCTCCGTCTGTTACACTGAGATTGTATGTATAAGGTCCACCGGGAGTGAGCCCGGTTACACTTGGAGACTGACATGGATTGCAGGAGAAAGTTCCTGGTCCCGTCCAGTTATATGTAACCGGATTAATTGAGCCTGGAGCCGTACCGGCTAAAACGAGTGGAGTTCCCTCGCAAACATCTCTATCGGATCCCGCGCTTGCGGTGATGGGAGGGCGAAAGTTGATTGTGGTTCTTGCTGTGTCTGGACCGCAGGTTCCGTTGACAACAAGGGTAACCTGAAATGAAGTTCCTGTGTTTGAAAAAGTATGACTCACATTCTGGCCGGAAGCTGTATTGCTCGCTCCAGATGCTGGATCACCAAAGTCCCATTCCCAGCTTGTGACGTTGGGGTTTATGTAAGGAGGATCAGGCAGGACTACAGCTGCGCCCGAAAAATTGATGTTTACGCCCGTGCAGGAATTTACAGGGTTGTAAATGATGGAAGGGAAAAGATCCTGGACAATGATTTCCTGTGTAACTGTTTTGCAACCGCATTCGGTGTTACAAACCCTTAATGTCACATTGTACACTCCAGCAGTGTTGAATGTAATGGATGTGTCAGCTCCGCTGGCTGGAATGTAAGGGCCGGTGTTAATTCTCCATTCATAGGTGATATTATTCCCTCCGTACAGCACTGTCGTGTTGTACAGATCAGCTGTGATGGGAGCACAGCCGTAGGAGATGTTCGTGCTGAAGTTAGCATCAGGCCTTGCTACTATTGAATTGTTGGTGGCATTGGCGATGATGTTGAAGGTTTCCTGATTACCGGATGTGCCATCCACCATAATGTAGTAAGTCACCCCCGGGTTTGTAGGAAATGTCATGCTCATCTGCCTTCCAGTGGCTGAACTTCCGCTTGCGCAAATTCCCAAAGGGACTAATGAACCGCAAGATCCTGTATATACCTCCATTTCCAGGCCGGGATTGTTGTCAATGTTAGTTACTGTAATGGTCGTATTGCCATTGTTGATGCCAATCACTGTAAACCATACGCTGTTGTTTACAGTATTGTCGCCGCAGGAGATTGCCGGATCAGAAGGGTCTGCAGTAGCACCTTGGGTTGTTCTGCTTAAAAGTGTGTTGGCGCAAAGATTGACCGCGCTTGCGCAATTGTCCTGAGCATTGACTCTGGTGATAGCCAGTGAAAGAATAAAGATTGATAGAATTTCCCTCATAAAAATTTTTATTTGAGTTGATAAATATAAGTTGCTTCTAATTTGAAATTTTCTTCAATCATTCTAATTATTAACAATTAATTCCTGTAAAACAATTCAAATCTTCCTATGAATTACTGCAAGGTTACGCTCTTGCAGAGAAAAATTATCCTCATCTTTATGCTTGAAAATGACTACTGCTTTCAGAGACCGGATCAATCTGCTGTCGAAGTTAAATTTCAAACGACTGCGAAACCTCTTAGGAGTATATCTCAGCTATCATTTTTCAGGAGTGAGAAGAAATTCATGGCATCCATCAATGCCTTCGGCAGTTTCTATCGAACCTACCACATCCTGCAATCTCAGATGTCCGGAATGTCCAAGCGGACTCAGATCTTTTTCCCGTCCAACCGGAATGCTGAATCTGAATTTGTTTAAATCAGTCCTCGACCAGATCAAAGACAGTTTATTCTATCTGACTTTGTACTTTCAAGGGGAGCCATTCTTGAACAAGGATCTTTTTGAAATGATTCGCTATGCCAAGTCCCGGAAAATATATGTGGCAACGTCTACTAATGCTCACTTTCTTGATGAAGAATGTGCAAGAAAAACAGTTGAAAGCGGAATTGACAGACTGATAGTTTCCATTGACGGTACCACACAGGGCAGCTATGAAAAATACAGGATAGGAGGTGAACTTGAAAAAGTACTGCAGGGTGTCAGAAACATCAATTCATGGAAGGGAAAAATCAGTTCTGCAAGCCCATTTCTGATTTTACAGTTTATCATTTTCAAGCATAATGAGCATGAAATTTCAGAAATGAAAAAGCTCGGGAAAGAATTAAACGTAGATAAAGTTGTATTTAAAACAGCTCAGGTTTACGATTTCAGTAATGGGAATGAACTTATTCCCAAGAATAAAGATTTTGCCAGATATGAACAGAATGATACAGGGAATTTCACAATAAAAAACCGATTGGAAAATCGTTGTTGGAAATTATGGCATTCTTGTGTAATTACCTGGGATGGATCGCTTGTTCCCTGTTGTTTTGACAAGGATGCCAAGCACGTAATGGGAAATCTGAAGTATGAGAGTTTCAAAGAAATCTGGCAAGGGGAACAGTACCGAAAATTCAGGAATAATCTCCTTAAAAACAGAAATGAAATTGAAATTTGTCGTAATTGCACAGAGGGTACACGCATTTGGGCGGAAGTTTAAAATCTAATCTAAAGGTATTGATACAAGCAGAAAGAGTAAGGGTGTTCTCAGGACATGATGCCCCGGTTTATGCCCTCGAAGAAAGTGTGCAATCAGGTCATTTTTTTTCAGCAGGTGGTGACAAGCTCGTGGCCGACTGGGGCCTTCTTTCCGAAACTGAAGCCAGGGGATTTGTGAATGCCAGATACACAATATATTCTCTGAAGTTAAGCCCTGATAAAAGACAACTTCTGATTGGTGATTCGAACGGTTCTATGTTGGTAGTTGACCTTCAGCAAGGAAAGCAAACAAGAAATCTCAGGGTTCATACTAAGAGTGTCTTCAGCATCATGATAGATGAAAATGCCAATCGTATTTTTACAACAGGCGCCGATGGTTTCTTCGCTGTATGGAACTTTGATGACTTCTCACTGGTATTTTCTCAGAAGTATTGCGATGAGAAAATCAGATCAGCAACTTTACACAAAGATCTTGGTGAAATCGCTCTTGCCTGTGGTGACGGCCAGATCAGAATTTTGGATGCTGAAACATTTGTTTTGAAGAATACCTTCTCCGCCCATGAAATGTCTGTCAATACCGTTTGCTATCATCCATTCAAACCCTGGCTCATCAGTGGTGGTCGTGACGCTATGATCAGGATTTGGAATGCAAATGATAAAAAGCTACTTCACTCAATCCCGGCTCACAATTATGCCGTCTATAGCATTGTGTTTTCACCCGATTGCAAATTTTTCGCCTCTGCAAGCAGGGATAAAACAATTAAGATATGGGATTCAGAGCAGGCTGATTTTTTGATCAGAATAGATCTGGAAAAATGTGGAGGTCATATTCACAGTGTGAATACGCTGCTTTGGCTTAAGTCAGACAATCTGCTTTTATCTGCCGGAGATGACAGGAAAATAATGGCCTGGAAAATCATGCAAAGCTGAATGAAAGAGCGGAAAACAAAAAACCCCGGGTTTTACTCCGGGGCTTTCTGATCAACAATTCAAGTAACTTAACTTAAAACTTAACATGAAACACACCTATTCTAACGGAGGCGTTTAAACTTTGTTGCAATTTTTATCTGAAAAATTGAAAACTTTTTTCAAAATCCTCAATTTTGGTGAAATTTCTGCATTTTTAAAACCCTGATTCATACTTTTTTCATCCTTTTGAGTCAAGTTTTAACCCAATTCAGGTCGAAATCTCTAAAAAAAGCATTTCAATCTCATTCAGCTCAGGTGAATTTTTTTAATGAATAGCGAAACGTTTCATGATAAACTCTTCTTCCCGATAACTTTTGTCTTTTTGCCTGAATGCAAGATAGATATGTAATGTTTCAGGATCCGGAAAATGAAATGTGATTCCGCTGAAAAACAATTTGTCCTTCTCAGCCTTGAGAAATCTGAACTCCAGCGATTTGTCATTCGATTCCCATCCAATAAAGTCGGCACTGAAATGCTTAATCTTCAAAACATGTCCAATTGAATCGTGATAAAGAGTCATAAACTCAGTGAAATAAATTTCCTCTTCCCTTTCCAGACGAAACATACCGTGCATTCGTCCCTTGATTGGAGCAAGCCAGACTTCATCGCAATATCCTCCCATGCCTTTTCCTTTCCAGCTTCCGATTAGCGGACTGAAGAGGCTGATGTCAGTAGATTTATCAGGAATAATACTGTCGGCCTTGATGACATTGCTCGTAATTTGATATTGTGCATGTGCTGAAATACAGAAAATCATCAGCGTGATGAAAAAAACAATTTTTCGCATTCGATCTGAATTAAAAGCTGGAGAATAAAATTACGGAAAAATTGCCAGCCAGAAAATGAATGCTGAGACAACCGAATCAGATTTTTGTGAAGTTCAAATTATCAATGCCACCGTTTCCACCGCTCACATGTTCAAGGCGAATGATCGAGGAATTTTCCTCAAGTATATGCCAGTCCTCATTCAATTCACGCCAGGGATCATTATTTCCAAAGTGTAAATTAAGTTTAGGAGTACTGTTATCTGTTCCTTTAGACCAACTGCCGTTCACTCTGCTTCCTGATTTTTCTGCTTTTGCACTCCCGTCAGAGCTGAATGTAAACACGTATCCGCTGAAATGCGATGTTTCATCATTGCCATCTTCCATGAACAGTGATATTCTCCATTGGCCAGATTGAATAATATTTCCGGGATCGTTTGAAGGCGAAGTTCCTTCGTCCTTTTTACATGCAGAAAACAGAAGAAGAAAAAATGTGAAGATCAAGGATAATTGGCCTAAACTTTTCATGTTTTTTTATTTACCGTTAAAGATAATAAAACACCGGACAATCGGCCTGAAAGACTTGCTGAGTGGGACATCTGGTCTTCTGAACAGGGACATGAAACGAATGAGCCGGACTTCATCAGGGCCCGGCTCTGTGTACTCATGAGGGAAACAAGTCAAATGGTCATTATTTCCTTTTCTTTTGTTTCAAGGTGTTTGTCTACGATGGAGATGTAGTGATCTGTCATCTTCTGAATTTTATCTTCAATATCCTTGACCACATCTTCAGGCATGCCTTTGGAATCTTTTTTAATGTGATCATTTGCATCTTTCCTGTTTGTCCGAATGGACACTTTGCAATGCTCAGCTTCTGCCTTGGTTTTTTTTACTAAATCTTTTCTCCGCTCTTCAGTGAGCGCAGGTATGTTAATGCGGATTACCTGACCGTCATTTTGCGGAGTAAAACCCAGGTTCGCAGCAAGAATTGCTTTTTCAATTGGAGCGATCATATTTTTCTCCCAGGGCTGAATCATTAGTGTTTTAGCATCAGGAACTGTGATGTTGGCGACTTGGCTGACAGGAGTATTCGTTCCGTAATAATCTACATGCAATCCTTCCAGCATGGAAGGATTGGCTCGTCCTGCTCTGATTTTAGCAAGCTCTGCTTCCAGGTGATCAATCGCATGCTGCATGCGGTCTTTGGCATGGTTTAGAATTTGGTTGGCGTCCAGCATAATGGCAATATTTTAATTTGATTTAAACAGAATATTTAGCTGACTCTTAGAATTCCACAAGAGTGCCCACTGGATCTCCTTCCATTACCCGCAGCAGATTGCCTGAGCGGTTCATGTCGAATACTATTATTGGCACTTTGTTTTCATTGCAAAGAGTGAAGGCTGTCAGATCCATTACCTTCAGGCCTTTTTCATACACTTCATCAAAAGTAACTGTGCTGTATTTCACTGCATCCTGATTTGTCTCAGGGTCTGAATCATAGATTCCGTCGACGCGTGTTCCCTTCAGAATTACATCTGCTCCGATTTCTATTGCTCTCAGGCTTGCGGCTGTGTCTGTAGTGAAATACGGATTGCCTGTTCCAGCGCCGAAAATCACAACTCTTCCTTTTTCAAGGTGTCTTACTGCACGTCTTTTGATATAGGGCTCACAGATCTGTTCCATTTTAATGGCAGACTGAAGTCTTGTATTCACTCCGATTCTTTCAAGGGCCGACTGAAGAGCCATGGAATTTATGACTGTGGCGAGCATCCCCATGTAGTCTCCCTGGACTCTGTCGATTACATGTTCAGCATCATTGCCAACACCTCTGAATATATTTCCGCCTCCTATTACAATAGCCACTTCCACACCCTTGTCCACAATTTTCTTTATGTCTTCGGAATATTGCTTGAGTCTTTTGTGGTCAATTCCGAAGTCTTTTTCGCCCATCAGTGACTCACCGCTGAGTTTTAGAAGTACGCGTTTGTATTTCATGCTTTGAGATTTCCGAGGGCTAATTTAGATAAATTGATTGAATTCTGTCAGCGCCACATCATGGCAAAAAAAAAGAGAACCTAAGTTCTCTTTTTGTATTATCCGATCAGCACTCTTTTCATCGCTGTCACCCGCAGGTCCTTGCTGATGCTTTCGAGATACTGTCTCACCGTTTTCTTATCATCTTTGATGTAAACCTGATTGAGCAGAGTGTAGTCATTGTAAAATTTGTTCAACTTGCCCATCGCAATCTTTTCGATCATGTTCTCAGGCTTACCTTCCTGGCGAGCCTGGTCTTTACCAATTTCGATTTCACGCTCAAGGATTTTCGAGTCCACATCATCTTTATCGACTGCAACAGGAGCCATCGCAGCTGCCTGCATAGCCACATTCTTGCCGGCATCATCAATTCCTGCAGGAGCTGAGTTGAAACCTATCATAGAACTGAGTTTATTGCCTGGGTGATTGTACACGATTACTTTTTCTGAACTCACAACCTGATAGTCCACTACATCAATTTTCTCTCCGATCTTGCCCATCTGGTCAACCAAAGATTCTCCGATAGTAGTGTTTCCAAGTTTCAAAGCTTTGAGGTCATCGATACTTGCAGGCTTGTGCTGAAGCGCAAGGTCGAGGATTGACTCACCGTATTTTACAAAGTCAGCATTTTTCGCTACGAAATCTGTTTCGCAGCATACTGCTACCACAACACCGTTTTTACCATCAGCAGTCACTTTTCCATAAACATATCCTTCTTTCGCTTCGCGATCCTGACGGTTTGCTGCGATTTTCTGTCCCTTCTTGCGGAGGATATCTATTGCAGCTTCGAAATCACCATTAGCTTCAGTAAGGGCTTTCTTGCAATCCATCATTCCCGCGCCTGTTTGCTGGCGGAGTTTGTTTACATCTGAAGCGCTGATTGTTGCTGTACTCATTTCAATATTAATTTTTTAGTTTAACTGTAAACGGATTAATTTTTCTTAGCCGTGGTAGTGCGTTTACGGCCAGGCTTTTTGGCAGTCTGAACAGAATCGGTGTCTTCATCTGCGCCAGCCTCATCTTTGCCTACATATTCTACATTGATACCTCCATCAGCAGTTGTTCCTTCTTCTTCACGATCCTTCTCAGCTTCCTTATCCAGTTTTCTTTCAGCAAGACCTTCTTCAATCGCTTTCGCCATTGTGTCAACAATCAGTGCGATCGATTTTGTAGCGTCGTCGTTCGCAGGAACCGCGAAATCAACCTGAGTAGGATCTGTATTGGTATCAGTGATAGCGAAAGTCGGGATGTTCAGCTTCTTGGCTTCTGCAACGGCGATGTGTTCCTTGTTGATGTCAACGATGAAAAGAGCAGCAGGAAGTTTGCCAAGGTCGACGATGCTTCCGAGGAATTTTTCCATTTTCGCTTTCTGACGTGTAATCTGGAGACGTTCTTTCTTGGAGATGATGGCGAATGTACCATCAGTAGCCATTTTGTCGAAACCAGCCATTTTCTTCACTGATTTACGCACAGTCGCAAAGTTGGTGAGCATTCCGCCCGGCCAGCGTTCTACGATGTATGGCATTCCAACTCTGTTTGCCGCGTCGGCAACGATGTCTTTAGCCTGTTTTTTGGTAGCTACGAAGAGGACCTTCTTTCCTGATCTTGCAACCTGCTTGATGGCATTTGCAGCTTCTTCAAGCTTAGCTACTGTTTTGTTCAGGTCAATGATGTGGATGCCACGGGCCTCCATGAAAATATAAGGAGCCATTTTAGGGTTCCACTTGCTCTTCAAGTGGCCGAAGTGGGCACCTGCTTCGAGTAAATCGTTATATGATACTCTTGACATTTTATTGATTTGAAAGATTGTTTTTGATAATTTATTTATTCGTTTCACAATCATTCGGCAGGGAATGATTGTGAAAACAGATTAACGTTTAGAGAACTGGAAGCGCTTACGTGCTTTTTTCTGTCCCGGCTTCTTTCTTTCCACCATTCTTGGATCGCGGGTAAGGAGGCCTTCCTTGCGCAGAGCGGGTTTAAGTTCTTCGTTGCTTTGAACTAGTGCTCTTGCAATACCGAGTCGGATTGCTTCAGCCTGTCCTTTGATACCACCTCCGTCGACATTCACAGTGATGTTCCAGCTTTCAACGGCATTGACGGCAGACTGAGCCTGCGTCACGATATACTGCAGCGGACCTGTAGGGAAGTACTCCTTGAAGTCGCGGTTATTTACTTTGATATCTCCATTCCCGGGTTCAGCATAAACTCGGGCGATTGAGGTCTTTCTTCTTCCAATAGCGTGGATAATTGCCATGATTTATAAATGTGATTAAGAAATTGTGATTTGCTTTGGTTTTTGAGCTGTATGCGGATGTTCAGCACCTACATAAACATGAAGGTTTCTGAATAATTCGCGTCCAAGACGGTTTTTAGGCAGCATGCCGCGGATTGAGTTTTCCAGGATCAGAGCCGGATTCTTTCTCATCCAATCTTTTGGAGATGCGAAACGCTGACCACCAGGATATCCAGTGTGGTGTACATATTCCTTTTCTTCCATTTTATTGCCTGTAAAACGCACTTTTTCAGCGTTAATGATGATCACATTGTCTCCACAATCAACATGAGGAGTGTAACCCGGCTTGTGCTTGCCGCGAATGATTTTTGCTACTTCAGATGATAAACGTCCTACGACCATATCCGTAGCATCCACCAAAACCCAGTTTTTTTCCGCCGTTTTGGAGTTCAGACTTATTGTCTTATAAGTGATAGCGTCCACTTTTCAATGATTTTTAAGGTTTTACTCGAGAAAATACTATTCCCAGAAGGGGTTGCAAAAGTAGGACATTTTTCTAATCCTGCAAACAGCAGGCACATAATATTATAAAGGTGAAAATGTTCGTCTAATGGCTCTCAGATCTTTGGCCTGCGGACTGGCATTTTATAAAAGATTGATTCTATGCAGAAATGTATACCTATGCTCGTAAAACATTGAAAATAAGGGAAGTAAAATAAAGTTTAAGTGATCCTTAATGTTGGCGATGAAATTTAAGTCGTTTCTGTATTCTCATTTTCTGTCTTTCCTAAAAGATTAAGTGCAGCCTGATTTAAAGGTTTGTTTAGAAACTTTTTTACAAATGGGTTGGAATTTGCTCTGCTCAAGTCATTTGGATGCAATGATGTTGATAGCATCATAATGATACATTTGTTTCGTATTGATTCATCCAACTTTTCATATTCCTTGAGAAATTCAAACCCATCCATCGCAGGCATTCTAATGTCAAGGAAAATAAGATCTGGCAGATTGTCTTCACTTATGTTAATTTTTTTGAAATAGTCAATTGCTGTCATGGCTGAATCCATCTCAAGTACTTTTTCAGCAAAGTTATTTTTTAATATGACCCTTTTTGCGATGTAACGATCTATTTCATTATCATCCACAATCATCACTAATTTGAGCTTCTTGATTTCAGCCATTGTTTACTTTGGTTGGAATATAATTTGGTAAATAAAGAGTAAATTCTGTCCAAAATCTTATAAGTGAATTCAACAAAATTGAACCGTTCAGTTTTGCAACTGTTTCTTTGACTATGTATAACCCAAGGCCGCTCGTTTGTGATAGCAGACCTAAAATCATGATTCCCATTCTCTGGAGGGGCTTACACAGCATATGTTTTCTTGATTTTATAGATAATCAGCTTTATACATTTAACAATAGGGTTAGTTACATGATATAGATTAAAAATGAGGTTCAGCAGCCAGTAGAACTATAGACATGTTGAAATAAACTAAAACTATGTGACTAATGTGATGTATATCTCTAAAGCGTAAATCGTTTCATGTCCGAGTTTGAAAACAATGAAAATAACTATGTTTGTATGTTTGAAGAAGTAAGTAGTCCTGTTTGATATAGAAATGTTACATATTGTTGGCTAATTACATTTGGGTTTTAAAATTAAACCGTAATTCGGAGTGTATAGAAACTGTAAGAATTAAATTGCAATTAAAATTTGTGTTTGATTCGATTCATGATAAAGGATAGGGATATTGAGGAAAAGAAGTTACTTTACTTTGTGGGCAGTATTAAAACGTTCAACAATTTGTTAAGACTATAATTTATTAAATCCTGATAATGGCCTAATCGAGAATTGCATCGGTGTATTATAACTTAAACCTTGAACCTGATGTAATTTATAGACAATATTAAGTTTGATTTGTAAGATTCTCTCTATCACATGATTGTCGCCAATGTGTTAGCATTTATTTGCATGTCTTTGAAAATCCTGTTCTAAATGTTACAGATATATCGATATTTAATTTTATACTCTGGTATGGTTAATCTATGAATAAAAAATTGGAGATTGCTGTTTTAAGTGGTGGAAGCGGTTTTCTAGGTGTTGAGCTGGGATTACTGTTAAAAAATACAGGCTATAAGGTGAGAATCCTTAGCCGAATGCAAAAAAATGTAAGCAAAAGTTTCTTTCACTGGAATCCTGCCAAGGCTGAAATTGATCAGTCAGTTTTTAAAGATGCCGGAGTCATAATCAACCTGGCGGGAGCAGGAATAGCTGATAAACGATGGACACAATCAAGAAAGCAGGTTTTGCTGGAGAGCAGAACCGAAAGTTTGAATTTTTTATATGATGAATTAAGTAAGCAGAAGCATAGCATCCACACCCTTGTTTCTGCGTCTGCCATTGGTTATTACGGTGACAGAGATGATGAATGGTTAAAAGAAGATGACAAAGGAGGAGAAGGATTTCTTCCTGATACATGCAGGGAGTGGGAGAAGGCGGCTCTGCAGTTTCAAAATCTTGGAATTCGTGTGGTGATCCTCAGGATAGGCATTGTGCTTTCGGAAAAAGGAGGAGCATTGCCTGTAATGGCTTTGCCGGTTAAATATTTTGCAGGTGCAGCACTGGGATCAGGGAATCAATATATGTCTTGGATACATATTGATGACTTGTCAGGGATTTTCAAGTATGCTATAGAGAATGAACACATGAACGGAGTGTATAATGCTGTGGCATCTTTTCCTGTCAGCAACCGTGAGTTTTTCAGGCAACTCGCAAAAGTCTTGAACCGGCCTTTGTGGCCGGTCAATGTTCCGTCCCTTATGCTGAAGGCAATCTTAGGAGAGAAAGCAGCAATTGTTCTGGAAGGTCAAAGAGTGTCGAATGAGAAACTGCATCAGGCAAATTTTAATTTCAAGCATGAAAATTTATTTTCCACATTGCAGAGTCTTTTAAAATACCACTAATCTATATGTGTCAATGAAAGGAATATATACTGTCTTCCTTCTTACTGTTTCCAATATCTTCATGACCTTCGCCTGGTATGGACATCTTAAGTTCAAAGATATTCCGTGGTTCAGTAAGCTGGGATTGTTCAGCATCATACTTATCAGTTGGGGCATTGCTTTCTTTGAATATTTATTTCAGGTTCCTGCAAACAGAATCGGATTTACAGAACATGGTGGGCCATTCAATCTCTGGCAACTGAAAATTATTCAGGAGGCTATTACACTAACTGTGTTTGTGATATTTACCACTTTGTTTTTTCGCACAGAGAATTTTAATATCAATCATTTCATTGGAATGTGTTTTATCATGCTCGCGGTGTTTTTTATCTTTAAGAAGCCATTGTAAATATTTTTGATGTTGAATTTTATTTTTATTCTTAACTTTAAAAATCACATCTTTTAAATTTAATCCATTCAGCCATGAAAACATCCAGATTTCTTATTCCATTTCTAGGTGTAATTTTTAGTTCGTTGCTTTCATTTGCACAGCCGCTGAGCGGAAGTTATACCATTGATGCCGGATCTCCTTCGAGCGCTACGAATTTTCAGTCTTTCAATGCGCTTTCAAATGCCCTGAGCACCTTTGGTGTTTCCGGACCGGTGCTGGTTACTGTAGAGCCGGGTTCAGGTCCTTACAGGGAGAAAGTAGTTTTCAGCAACATCTCTGGAATCGGTGCATCCAATCCGGTTCTAATTACCGGCAATGGAGAAACAATCAGCGATACTACTTCTTCGACGAACAGGCACATCATTCGTTTGTCCAATCTTACTCATTTCAACATTGATCATCTGCGTGTAGCCTGGGATTCTGCATCAAGCGGAGGTTTTTACGGGATTCACATTTTCGGATCTGGCAGCGATATTACTATCAGCAATTGTGACATAGACATCAGCGGAACTACAAGCACACTTTACGGTTCAATTGTCGCATCGGGATCGGAAACCAGCATTCTGGAAACGGGTAATTTTCACAGACTGACAATCGTAAATAATACTACCGTAGGAGGTGGCTACGGAGTGTCTGTATTCGGACTGCTCGGAAATCTGGCCTCCGATATACTCATTTCTGAAAACAGGATTTATGATTATCACAGCAATGGTGTTTACCTCAGAGAAACTGATGGTGCCATCATAAGTTATAATGAAATTGACAAGAGAACTTCCAATGTGACCAGCGCCAACGCGATTCAGATAGCCCAAAACGCGAATGTAAACGCAAGTATCTACGGTAATTTCATTAAGGTTTCGCAGAGGAATAACGGAACCATGACGCTCAGAGGAATCTATCTTTTCAATGGTACCGGACACAAGGTTTATAATAATGTGATTCACGACATTGGCCTTACCAGCGGAAACTTCACAGCCATTGATGTACGAACTGCCGGCAGCGCACCCAAAATCTGGTTCAACACAATTTCCATGGATTATAATGATCCCAATTCAGGAAATATGTATGGCATCAGGGAGGAGTTGTCGAACACAAATTCAGAGCTCAGAAACAACATGATCAGCATCACACAGCCGGGAACCGGTGTCCGAAGCGGTCTAGCGCTTGGATCAACGTCCACTGTAACTTCAGCATTTAACAGTAATTACAATAATATTTACGTACCTAGCGGAAATGTCGCTGTTAAAAGCGCAACTCCGACTGTGATGTATCCGACTCTTTCCGACTGGAAAACCGCAAGCACACAAGATGCGAACAGTCTCAGCCTTGATCCCATGTTTGTTTCTGTGAGTAATCCGGTTCCCACCAATCTCGCCATGGACAACATGGGAATCTCAATTCCTGATGTTACTGAGGATGTGTTATTCAATACTCGCAGTCCTCAGCCTGATATCGGAGCCTATGAATTTACAGGAGTTGGAATTGCCGGGTCAATCAGAAAAGATGAATTGAATGTTTATCCCAATCCTGCTGACGAGGAAATATTTATCAACGTGTCCAATGACTTCAGGTCAGGTTTCAGTGCAGAGATTTTTGACACGAAAGGTAAAATGATTCTATCTGAAATGTTTGTATCGCCTGATGAAACAATACGTTTGAAGATCTCCGAACTTAACTCGGGGATTTACCTGATAAAATTGAGAAGCGGCAACCGGGTGAGCAGCGGGTCTTTTATTAAGACTGCTAATTAATTCACATGTTTTTGACCCGATCCAGGTCTTCAGGCGTGTCAATGGAAATGCTATCCAGAGAAGTGATTTCTGCGCGGATTGAATAACCGTTTTCAAGCCAGCGAAGCTGTTCAAGTGATTCTGTGTTTTCCAGATTGGTCTTGGCAAGCTTCGTGATTTCCAAAAGTACTTCCGTTTTGTATCCGTAAATGCCGATGTGTTTGAAATAATTGCTATGCTTCAGCCATTCCTGGTCAGGAAAATTTCTGTTGTAAGGAATTGGTGAGCGGCTGAAATACATTGCCTTCTTATTCTTGTCCATCACCGCTTTCACATTGTTGTGATTGAAAAGTTCGTCGGTCGTTGTGATTTTTTTTACCAATGTGGCTATCTGTGTGGAGGGATCACTAAAAAGATCACAAAGAAGTTCGATTTGTTCCGGGTGTATGTAAGGTTCATCTCCCTGAATGTTGATCACCACATCCCAGGCAACTGAAATGTCGTTGCCGACAATTTCCGCGCAGCGGTCAGTGCCGCTTTGATGCAGGGGAGAGGTCATGGCTACATGTCCTCCGAAATCACGTACATGATTCATTATTCTTTCGTCGTCTGTTGCGATCATTACTCTGTTCAGACGCTTGGATTTGATACATTGCTCGTATACGCGCTGTATCATGCTTTTGCCGTCTATTTGAGCAAGAGGTTTGCCTGGAAAGCGTGTGGAACCGAAACGTGCGGGAATAATGCCGAGGATATTCATGTCGCTTGGTATGATTGCAAATTTAATATTAAAAATATCTGACGCGTTTCATAAAGGATATTTTTCGCTCAGAATTTCAGACCTGCCTGAAGGACAAATGTCCTCGGCGGCTGCATGTCTCCCGGCCTTTCCATGTGTAACCGGTTCAAGGCATTTTTTATTATGAATGACAAAGTGAGATAATTTCCAGTCCGGTAACTGCTTCTCAAATCCCAGGTATGGCTCCCTCCGGGATTCAGGTTTCGGTAGTGTCCGATTCCAAGTCCGGGTGGAAAGGCAATATCCAGCAGGCCAGAAATGAAAATCTTGTCGATGTTTACCATTCTGCTGTTATAGCGGTATGTTGCACCTATATTGAATCTTTTCCATTCGATTTCCAGATCTGCTTTCAGAAGATGTTTGTAACGGTACTTTAAAAAATCGGACGAGTCGCTGCCCATGAAATTGCTTGTGCCAACTTTAGCAACATAGAGACTGTCATAAGTGAGCTGGCGAGGGTCGAGGAATGTATAGCCTGTGATTGCCCGGATGATTGTGCTTTCAGAAACTTTTAGCTGAACCTGACTGCTGATTTCAAATCCGCGAATGCGTGTGTCACCCACATTGATGGATCTGAAACCATTTCCGATCAGAGGATCAGTGAATGTTCCCCATTGGCCGAATACAAATTCCATCATATTGTCATACCGGTTTTCGAATACAGCCAGATCCAGAAATCCTGAAAATTTACCAGACTGAATCATCTGCCTGAGTCCGGCTTCCATGCTGTAGCCGTTCTCTGCTTCAAGGTCATTGTTTGGATAGATCACCAGGTTGCCCACATTGGTACGGATGAATTTTTCCGCAATGGAAGGGAAGCGGTAGCCTTGCCCATATGAAATCCTGAAATTGATTCCTTCTGTCAATTCAATATTCAATCCGCTTCTGAAAACCGGCGTCCAACTATCTTTCACCGAATCCACTTTATTTTGTTCGACCCTTCCGCCCAAAGAAAAATTAAATTTTTTCCATTTGATATCCGCCTGGCTGTATAAGGCAGTCTGACTGCCGTCATGATCTCCATACAATTCACTCTTTACAAGCGATTGCTGTCTGACAAATCCTGAAGTAAGCAGAAGATATTGTCCGAAGCGATGCTGGTATTGATATTCCCCATAATACAGATTAGCAGTTGAATTCTGGTTGGTATTGTTTTGGTTGGTGGTATTAAACCAACGTGTTCTCAGCTTGTGTGAATTTCCTTTCTTGTCGAAATAGGTGATGTAAGGATCGGCATTGGTTCGATAAGTTGTATAAGCGCTAAGCGTGTTGTCAGCAGGGATAAATGCTCCGCTCGTGTCGTTTTTCCAGACAAAAAATAATGATCCGTTTGTAGTAATTGTATTCAGGTTTATTCCTGCAGACATCCTGTCAGGATTTCTGAAGCGATACCTTGTATTCAGACTGAATCTTGCTCTTTGTTCGTATTCGCCACGGCGGTATCCTTCATCAATGAATATGTTTCCTCCGCTCACAATATCGAATTGCCCGATCTTTCTGCTGTGAAGAAAATTGAAACCATGATAAAATTGAGGAATGCTTCCCCACCAGTTCTGAGGATAAGACAGTTTTTCAGTTTGCTGAACCGGACCTGATGGTGTATTCACTGTGAATGTGCTGTCGAATTCAATCACGGCTTTGTCGTAAGCACCGTGATACACATTTATTTTTGTCATCGGCTCTGCCTTTGGGTATGCCGTACGGATATTGATCACTCCATTGAGCGCTGATGATCCGAAAAGCACGGATGATGCTCCTTTGATCACTTCGACTTGTTCGAGGTTTTCGACCGGAAGGAAAGTCCACTTTGTATCATTGGCATCCGCGGCGAGCATTGGGAGGTCGTCGACCAGAATCTGCACGCGGCTGCCTGCTCCATAAGTCCATCCGCTGCCGCCACGTATGTTTGCTTGTCCGTCTACAATGTTCACTCCCGGAATATAATTCATGGCATCTTCCATGGTGGTGGTGTTCCGTGCTTCAACGAGTTCCGGTCTGAGCACTTCCATGGAAACTGTGATCTCTTCAATTTTTTGCTCGAATTTCCCGGCGCTGATTACGATCAGATCAAGCTCTCTTGCCTCAGATTTCAATCCGACCTGAATTTGAAGGGGGCGGTTTTCATTGAGAGTAATTTCCAGAATTGTGTCGGCGAATGAGATCATGCTGATACGAAGAGTGTAATTCCCTGGATTTGCAAGTATGTCAAATCTGCCCTCCATGTTGCTGATAGCAGCAATGTTATTATTCAGAAATACGCTCGCTCCAGGAACCGGCTCTCCTGTGTCTATGCTGAATATTTTTCCTGAAAGAGATGCCTTTTGAGCCTCTGCATTCAGACCTATGAAAATTAAAATGAAGATGAATAAAAAATTTTTCAGCATATAATGAATTGTATCTTCCGGACAGTCATGTTAATCTTGCCGCGAACAATGATTCATGCAATTATACCAAATAAGACAATACCAGAAGTTTTGAAATCAGATGATGAAAGTTTAAAATACCAGATTGCTCTGAGCCTTGTTCCCGGTATTGGTCCGGTGCTTGCCAAAAATCTCGTAAGTTATTGCGGAGGTGTAAGGGAGGTTTTTAACAGAAGCAAAATACAGCTTGAACGCATACCAGGAATCGGTCCGGAAAGAGCCGGAATGATACGTCATTCAATCATCATGAAAAGAGCTGAAGAGGAACTTGTATTCATACGTAAATATGGAATCAAATCACTCTTTTATCTGGATAAGGCTTACCCCCAAAGGCTGAGCCATTGCGTGGACGCTCCAATCCTGATGTACTTCAAAGGCGATTGTGATCTGAATGCCGGAAGATTCATAGCCGTGGTGGGAACGAGGCATGCAACTTCCTATGGTCGTGAAGTCACAGAAAAAACCATAGCTGATCTTGCTGCCTTCGGAGTCACAATTGTAAGCGGACTGGCTTATGGTATTGACATCATAGCTCACCGAGCAGCGATGGAAGCCGGACTTGGCACGGTGGCTGTCACAGCACATGGCCTTGACAGAATTTATCCTTCTTTGCATAAATGCACGGCAGAGAAGATGACTATGAAAGGTGGAGTACTAAGCGAGTACATCAGCGGCACTATGCCTGATCGGGAAAATTTCCCCGCCCGAAACAGAATAGTGGCAGGTATGTGCGATGCGACAATTGTGGTTGAATCAGCACAAAGGGGAGGAGCATTGATTACAGCTGACATAGCGAATTCTTACAACCGTGACGTGTTCGCATTTCCTGGTCGCATTCATGATGCATTCTCTCAAGGTTGCCTTTCTCTGGTAAAGGAAAATAAGGCTATGCTGGTATGTTCTGCCGATGATATTGCAAAAGCCTTGAATTGGGACATTGAAGGTCCCTTGAAAAAGCCTGAGAAATCTGTGCAGTTAAATATTTTTACAAGCCTGAGCGAAGAAGAGCAAAGGATTCTGAATCGTCTTCGGGAATCTAAACTTTTGCATATTGATGAGCTTGCGTTGAGTCTTTCTGTCCCTTTGGGTAAGCTATCTTCCATCTTGTTGCGACTCGAATTTGAAGGTTTGATCAGGGCTCTTCCCGGCAAGCGCTTTGAATTTGTTTCATAAATGAATGGAATAGATGAGCAGATGTCGTTTAAAATATTTTTCGGACTTTTACCCTCATGTATGACACACTACTGCCTGTCCTTAGAAAAGAACTGGAAGAAATCCGTTCCGCAGGACTATACAAAGAAGAAAGAATAATCAGCACTCCCCAGGGAGCTGAAATTATTGCTAACGGAAAAAATGTTCTCAACTTCTGCGCGAATAATTACCTAGGACTATCATCGCACCCGAATGTGCTTGAAGCTGCTGCTGATGCATTGAAAAGCCATGGATACGGAATGTCCTCGGTTCGCTTTATTTGTGGCACTCAGGATATTCATAAGACACTCGAAAAGAAAATCTCCGAATTTCTCGGAACTGAAGATACAATTCTGTATGCGGCAGCTTTCGATGCGAACGGAGGGGTATTTGAACCATTGCTGAATGATCAGGATGCTATCATCAGTGATGAGCTGAATCACGCCAGCATCATTGACGGAGTAAGATTATGCAAGGCCCAGCGTTTTCGTTACAAGCATAATAACATGGAGGAGCTGGAGAATATACTTGCCCAAACGCAGCATCTGCGTCACAGAATGATTGTGACAGACGGTGTCTTCAGTATGGATGGAACAATCGCACAGCTTGATAAGATCGTTGCGCTCGCAGAGAAATACCGCGCACTGGTAATGATTGATGAATGCCATGCGAGCGGTTTCATGGGAAAGAGCGGGAGAGGCACTCATGAGCATTGCGGTGTGATGGGGAAAATCGATATCATCACGGGAACACTTGGCAAAGCTTTAGGGGGCGCCATGGGCGGCTTCACTTCCGGTCGCAAAGAAATAATTGAAATACTAAGGCAGCGATCAAGACCTTATCTTTTTTCAAACTCACTTGCTCCCGCAATCGTAGGCGCTTCCATTGCTGTAATCGACATGCTTAGCAGCACTACTCAATTACGTGACAAACTTTGGGATAACACCGCATACTTCAGGAAGAAAATGACTGAGGCCGGATTTGACATTAAGCCGGGTGATCATCCGATTGTACCGATCATGCTATATGAAGCAAAACTCGCTCAGGATTTTGCATCCAAATTACTTGCAGAAGGAATTTATGTCACCGGTTTCTTTTTTCCTGTGGTTGCAAAAGGAAATGCACGCATTCGTGTACAGCTTTCAGCAGGTCATGAAAGGCAACACATCGATAAAGCGATTGAAGCCTTTGTGAAAGTAGGCAAGGAACTAAATGTTTTGAAACTCACCGCATGAAAAAGACATATTTAGTATTACTTCTGGCATTTGTTAGTCTGAACCTCTGTGCGCAGCACGTTTTATTTCCCGTCAAGCTAGGTGCGAAGTGGGGCTATCTTGATGCTGCAGGAAAGATGACCATCAATCCGCAGTTTGATGATGCGAAGGAATTTACCGACGGACTTGCTCCCGTGAAGACAGCAAATCTCTGGGGATATGTCAATACTTCCGGAAAACTCACAGTGAATCCACAGTTTCAGGATGTTAGGAAATTCAGGAATGGATATGCCGCGGTAAAGCAAAACGGACAATGGGGGTTCATCAATAAGGAAGGAGGATTTGCAGTGGCTCCCCAATTTTCAGAGGCCGGTGATTTCTCAGAAGACTTAGCCGCTGTGAAGATCAGTACTTCCTGGGCTTTCATTGACGCGAAAGGGAAGATCGTAGTGAATCCGCAATTCAACAATGCCATGGAATTCAGCAACGGACTTGCTCCGGTACAAATCGGTCTGGCTTGGGGATACATCAACAGGCAGGCAAAGTACATCATTAATCCGCAGTTTGAAAAGGCAGGCATATTCAGTGACGGACTTGCTCCGGTAAAACTCAAGGGCAAATGGGGTTACGTGAATACTCAGGGAGAGATGATAATTCCATATCAGTTCAGTGATGCGCGGGGGTTTAACAACAGCCTGGCAGCGGTGAGGATAGGTAATCTCTGGGGTTATATTAATGTGGAAGGGAAGTATCACATCAATCCGAAATTCGAAGCGGATGCAGGTTTCGGCGGGGATGAAAAAGATTTTTCAGATGGTCTTGCTGCTGTTCGCATTGATGGCAAGTGGGGTTATATCGACAAACAGGGCAACATTGTTATTAATCCGCAATTCAGCAGTGCGGCTTCATTCAATAATGGAGTGGCAGCAGTGAAGTCTGCCGGTAAAAATGCCTACATCGATAAAAATGGAAGAGTGTTCTGGCTGCAGAATTGACTAGATTCGGGTTTTATATTTATTCATGTATCCATTACTTTAGTTTAACCTCAGCCGGGCATAAAATCCAGATTTTGCAAAATGTATTTTAGGCTGATGCAATGTCTGATTGTTAAAGTCGTATAAATTTTTTTCTAAAAAGAAAAAAACTCGCATTCTTTGCGAAAATTTACAATCAGAAAATTTATGAATAAACTAATTCTTGCTGCATGCATTGCATACTTAGCCTGTGCTGATCTGTTCGCGCAGGAGTACAAAATTATCACCACTGTGGAGTCCATTGTTCCGATGGGAATCGGGCGTTCCCGACTTGTGGAAAATCAGGAAACAGTGGATTACAGGAAATTCACCACTGACCGTAAGGAAGGCAAAGATTCAGATCAGGGTAAGATTGACCGTTCGGAAGCCAAGATTGACAGGATGGAAGAAACCAAGCTGCTGAACTTTTACAGCGGAGTGGGGATCAATTTCCAGAACATCGCTTCTAATGATGCCATCATCGGTTCCAAGCTTACCGAAATGTCGAAGGACGGATGGGTGCTCGTGTTCGTTACCAGCGGAGTGGAGAGTGATGCAGGTGGGAACGACGGAAAAGGAATCTTTATTACGAGGTATATCTTTAAAAAGTAAAAGCTTTTTATTCAAAAGGCGGTCTGTTTCAAAACAGGCTGCCTTTTCTTATTAATACAGTGATTGTTTATTTCAAAAGAAAGTTTTCAAGCCAGGATTCTAACTTCGTATAAATTTGTTGCTTCAATGTGTTTAAAATATGTTTTAGGAATTCGATCCAATGTCCGAATGATATCAAACACCCAGTCAATTCGCAATCTTATTTTCGGTGAAAGCATTTATAACTTTTGCTTTATTCCAAATAATCAATAGTTCTATTCATAAAAAATCCTTTATCATTACCCCCGATAAATAATACCATTGATTACAATATATACAGACGGCAGCGCAAAGGGAAATCCCGGTCCGGGTGGATACGGAGTGATTCTCATGAAAGGTGAGCACAGGAAAGAAATTTCCGAGGGCTTTCGCCTCACTACTAACAATCGTATGGAATTGCTCAGTGTGATTGTTGCGCTGGAAGCGCTTAAGAACCCCGGAGAAAATGTAAAAGTGTATTCGGATTCAAAGTATGTGGTTGATGCGGTTGAGAAAGGTTGGATTTTTGGTTGGGAGAAAAAGAATTTTAAAGACAGAAAAAATCCGGATCTCTGGATGCGATTTCTGAAAATATTCCGTAAGCATAAAGTAAAATTCATCTGGGTAAAAGGCCATGCGGATAATCCTTTTAATAATCGTTGCGATGAACTTGCGATAGCCGCCAGTTCGAACCCGGATCTTTCGATTGATTCCTGGTACGAGCAGAATAACAGCTGAGATCCTCAGTCTGCTTTTATCAAATTCCCGCTACCTGTGATTGTTTGTTCAATCTTATATGGATTGCCGGAATAATAAATATTCCCATGATAAAAAATTTCCGCGCCCAATTCTTTTTCCACATGAATGCGGCAATTTCCAGTGCCAGATGTACGTATGTATGTAAATCCTGTTCTGAGTGATGAAGCATCCAAAATTCCCACGTCATTCATGTTCACAAAACTGACTCCCGAAAAACCGGCAGCATGAATGTCAGTTCGCCCGGTATTGTTAATTAAATATGAGACTTCACAGTTCATCAGGAAACGTGCGCTGCCCGATCCGTTCCAGCTGTTAAAGCTGAAAGTTTTGGAGCGAATGGTGTCAGCTGATGTGATGTTTCCTGAACCGAAATAAGTAACTGATTCCGGATTTTTCATTCCGACTTCCACAAGTGCAGTGTGTTTGAAGCTGCGCACCCAGTTGCATTTATTTTCATTTCGTATATACAGGGTGTTTCCGTTCAATTCGGTGATGATACCGCTGAGAAGATTTTGTCCGGCTGTAACTTTGATGAAAGGAACAGTATCAGCATAAAGCAACACGTCCACATCGCTGCTGATATCCAGGTTGAGAAATGCCGAAGAAACACGAATCTCGGTCACTTGCGGACCGCTGCTTTTAATGCAGTCCAGCATATGTCCTTTTTTGCAGGAAGAGAAAATGAACGCAAGGACGCAGAGCACTATGCCCAGTCTAATTCTCATTTATATATTTTTTACCTGATGAGTTATTTTTCAATTTTTTGAATCGGATTCCTGCTCCCCATTCTATAAAATCAGCTCTGGCAAAGTGCGATTTCAGATTCATACAGAGAAAAAGATTCTTCATGTAATACCTGAGTCCGATCCTGCTGTACACATTGCCGTCTCCTTTCCACCGGGTATAAGGATAAAATCCAGTATTGAAATTGAATCCGATTCTTCCCACATTCAACTGGAAAGCGCCATAAATTCCGGGTCTGAAATTGTATGTCTCATCTGCATCCGGATTTCCTTCCCTCAAGGATCTTTGCTGCAATGAATTGTCGTAAAATAAATCGATGCCGGCACCCAGGCTGCTTTTATAATTGAGGTTTCGCATCCGGCTCACAGACAAAACTCCAACCTGGTATTTCTGTCCGCCGGGCGGACGAATTTTCTTTTCAGAGCCCGCAAGGTAAATTCTCCATTCATTATCTTCGATATATGCCGGTCTTGTTTCTTTTTTAATTGCTGTCTTTTGTCCAAAATAATGCATGATACCTGCGCTGACATGAGCGATATTCAGGCCAAGATTTGGTATAGCTGTACTGCCATTGCTGTAATGTGTAATGCCTGCTCCGATTTCAAAGTACGTTCTTTTCCCAAGATCTTTTTCAAAGTGAAAATCGAAATGCATGACTCCGTTGATGTGCGAACCAATTGCTGAATTTTTAATGTTCTCTTCCGCGTCAAATATTTTTTCCACGTATCCAAGCCCCATTCCGTATCGAAAGTGTGTACGCCAGTCACTCTTATCGCTCAACGGAAAATTCACATAAGGATATACGACGATGCCATATCCAAGAATTTTTGGAGCGCCTAAGTCAAAATATGAAATGTTAATTCCCACATCGGGGAAGAGAAATCCGCTGTGCCATTCCTTTTCTCCGCTTGAAGTTTTTACGATGCTCAGTTCTGCGCCGAGGAGATGACGTTCTTGCAAAAGCTCAAGTGCCGGCCTGTGTGCAATTACAAACCCGTAAGCCTGTCTTGCCTGCAAACCCCAGGAACCTCTGCTTGTGTCACGTGTTGCGGCAAACATTTCCGACAGAACAAGAAATATGAGCATGATTGATAAATAAAATTGTCGCATTAATATCCCTTGTCCTGTTCGTTGATTTTGTTTTCCAATTCCCTGATCGCTGATTCAAGTTTTTCGAGACGTGAATTAATCAGCTCTTTTTCAGCTCGGAGTTTAATTCCGTATTCACTGCCTGCTGAGGTCTTTATTATTTTTTTAGCAAGAATCTTTTCATCTTTTTTCAATCCTTCGGCCAAAACAACAAGTTGTCCGCTGATGAATCCATTGATAAAATTGCTTCCGGAATAGAGACCTTGCAGTTTTAACATATCCACGCATCTTCCATAAAGTTCACGCTCGTAATTTTTAAAATATGTAATGCTGTGAATCGCTGCATCTTTTTTCTCATGTTCTTTGATTCTTCTCAATGCGGTTTCAAAAAAATCTGCTTTGCCTGGAATGGGATGCAAGCTGTAAAATCTGAGCAACTCCAGTTGCACAGCGCTGCCACTGTCTGATTCGAGCCTGCTAGACCATGTCCTTGCAAGCGCAGTGTCGTTCTCATACAATTTTCTGAATGCAAAGGCCTGCACCTCATAGGATGAATCAGCCAGATAAGCCGAAAAATTTCCACTCCATGAAGAATATGGAAAGTGCTTTGTGACTTTTTCCAATGCCAGCTTTCTTATTGCGGAAACCGGATCAGATACGGCAATTTCAAAAAGCCTGTCCTGTATCCTGCCCGGAGTGTTCTTCAGCATTGTATCAGAGTAGCGTAATGCAGTACGTCTGATCTTCCAGTATTTATCATCCAAAGCAAGTGCGATTACTTCAGCAGCTTTATCAGTCGCTTTGTAGCTTTTTCCAATCTCATTTACAGCTTCGAACCTGTCCATGTAAAGAGGGGCATTTTTATATTGATACAAATATTCCTCCGCACTTTTATTTTCTATTCTGGTTTCGAGCAAGAGGCAACGTTCGGCGTCTACATTAACAAGCAAGGGTTTTTCATCGAATTTAAACCGGAAGATTTGCTTAACGCTGTCCATAACAATTTCATGCCTGTCTTTTCTTTCGCTCAGATAAAAATCAATGAGCATCGGAAGCCTGTACACCGGATTGGAAGTGCGATTCTGAATTTGTTCCATTGTTAATATAAACTCAGATGTAGAAGCATTCCATTGTTGTGAAATTTTTAGCGATGGCTTTCCGGCTTTGTAAAACCATTGATCAAAGAACCAGTTTAGATCTTCGCCGGTCACTTCTTCAAAAATTAATCTGAGATTCGGTATTTCTGCAGTGGAATGAGCATGTCTTTGCAGATAAAGTTCCAATGAACGGAAGAATGCTTCATCGCCGACGTATTTTCTCAGCATGTGCAGAACAAGGCCTCCTTTCTGATACGAAACAACATCATATACTTCATCCCTGGTATTATAATGATGCCTTGCAAGAGGAGGATCCTCCTCTTTTGTCAGATAGACATATGCAAATAGATTGTCCTGGTTGGAGCGGTCGGCATCATCCCTTCCGTATTTGTATTCGCGCCAGAGGTATTCGCCGTAGGTGGCAAAACCTTCATTCAAGGTGATGTTTGCCCATGATTCGCATGTGACAAGGTTGCCGAACCAATGGTGAAAAAGTTCATGTGAAACATAATCTTCGTAGTCTTCATCCAGTAGTTCCCGAGGATCCATTTGCATCTCCGCACGCTGCACCACAGCAGTATTGTTCTCCATTGCACCGCTGATAAAGTCATGCACAGCGATCTGGCTGAACTTTTCCCAGGGATAATCTGTTCTCAGCAGATTGCTGAAATACTCAAGCATTTCAACCGTGTTGGGAAAAATAGAACGTGCAAATTGTTCATAAGGAGGATCCACATAATAACTCACTTCCATATTGCGCCATTCATCTTTCGTTACCCTCCAGTTTCCTACAGCCATCATACTGAGATAAGGTGCGAGCGCATGACTTTGTTTCCAGTAATCCGTTCTTGTACCGGTGGATGAATTAATCATGGATGAAAGCAGTAAGCCGTTTGATAAGGTTTGAAAGGAAGTGTCGACAGTGATATACAACTCCTGAGACAGCCTTTGCCCGGGATCTTCGATGGTTGGAAACCAAACCGAAGAAGCTTCAGTTTCTCCCTGTGTCCAGAGTTGCCGAGGGCGAAATGGATTTTTACCGTCGGCATTGATAAAATAGACTCCCTTGTCTTCACGTATCGCACTGCCTCCGGATGCGGCAATTTTTTCCGGATGAGAAGTGTATTCAATTTCCAATTGTAAAGTATCCGCTCTGCCATATATCGTATCAAGCTCGATGAAGATTTGCATACGGTCGTAGGTGAATGGCAGTGGTTTCAGCTCCATCTTGCTGTCAATCAGATTGAGTGAATGAATGTCCATTTCCTTAGCATCCAACACAAGTTGCCTTTGAGGATAGAAATAGGGTTTGAGGGTTAGGACTGAGCTTCCCTGAATGGTTTTGCTATCCCATAGCGGAGTGACTCTTACGGTATGATGGATTAGTTGAAAATCTTTTTTGTAGGAAGCGCGGTATTCGCTCTTTGTGGAGGAATCAGGAACTTCGCCACCTTTTTGTTGAACTTTCTGCGAAGTTTTACAGGAAAGTCCAAGTAAGAGTGTAATCAATAACAATGAAAAATGAGGGAACTTCATAGGAGGAGAATGAGCGAATAAATATAAAACATAATCCTAAAAGGCTTTACCCGGGCATTACAGACTTTTTTATTGAATGCAGGTGGATTACGGTTGCAATTCATACCTTCGTGTCATGTACAAAGTAAAAGTAAACAATCAGAATTTTGAAGTTGAGGTTGAAGCCGCCGGGAAAAAAGTGAACGGGGAGGATTTCAATCCTGACATTTTAGAATATAAGGAAGGAAAATTCCATGTGCTTCACAAGGGACGTTCTTTCAACGCTGAAATTATTTCTTCCGATCTGCAAGCCAAGACTTTTGTGATACGGGTGAACAACAATGTGTATGAGTTGAGTGTAAAGGATAAATATGATCTTTTGCTCAAGGAGATGGGCATTGACGTAAACGCAGGCAAAAAGGTAAACGACATCAAGGCACCCATGCCCGGACTGGTGCTCAGCGTGATGGTGGAAGACGGACAACAGATCGCGAAGGGTGATGCATTGCTGGTGCTGGAAGCCATGAAAATGGAAAACGTACTTAAATCACCATCCGACGGAATAATTAAAAAAATCCAGGTCAGCAAGGGTGACAAAGTTGAGAAGAACCAGGTGATGATTGTGATCAACTGAGGGAACAGTTTGCAATTCGAAAAAAATAGAGTTCGGAGAATTGACTTAACACAAAGAATCGTTCGAACTCGTTCCTAGAACAAGGAACTGTAGTATTCGGGTTCGAAAAAAAACGTGTTCGAAGAATGGACTTGGCTGCGAAAAATTTGCAATACTTCGCTTTGAAGTGCCAGATTACAAATCCGGCACTTGAGGATTTTCATTCCGCCTTCAGTGAATGTTAATTCCTTTCAATGTTATACGTCACATCATTTCGCTATCACATAACTGCGTCATTTCTTGATTTCTTTGTTCAAAACCTGACGTTTCCTGATTGTTTCTTCCTGAATAATAGTGTAGGTTTGGGAGTATAATACCAGAACATATGCATTATTCGAAAGGCCTGATTTTAATGTTCATGTTGCTGATCTGCGCCGGCAATGTGCAGGCACAAAAAATCAGCGGTACAATCAGGGATGACAAAACCAGTGAACCGATTATAGGTGCTGCGGTGACAATCAAAGGTGAAACAGGTGGGGCCATTACCGATCTTGATGGTAGATTCGAACTTGAGACTGATGCAAAGCCGCCATTTATTCTCCAGGTTACGTTTGTAGGGTATGAATCACTTGAAATAAATGTGAGATCGCTCGACAAAGCAGTCAGCGCCCGTATCACACCGAAAGAAGTGTTGCTGAAAGGCGTTGAAATTACCGGTGCGAGAGTTTCTGAAAAACAAAAAGAAGCTCCGCTGACCGTGGAATCCATGGACATCATTTCCATCAAGGAATGTCCGCAGCCGAGTTTTTATGAAGCATTGGGAAATCTGAAAGGCGTCGACCTCACCAGCGCTTCGCTGGGTTTCACCGTCATCAATACAAGAGGGTTCAACAGCACTTCTCCGGTGCGTTCTCTGCAACTGATCGACGGGGTTGACAACCAGTCGCCCGGACTGAATTTTTCACTCGGAAATTTTCTCGGCGCACCGGAACTTGATGTGCTGAAAGTGGACCTGATCGCAGGCGCCAGCACCGCTTACTACGGTCCGAATGCCTTTAACGGTGTGATAGCAATGACAACCAGAAGTCCTTTTGTCCAGCCCGGTTTGGAAATCTCATTGAAAGTAGGAGAGCGAAACCTGAAGGAAACTTCTGTACGCTGGGCACAGGTTCTGAAGAACAAGGATGGCAAAGACAAGTTTGGATACAAGCTGAACCTCCGCTACATGGAAGCAGATGACTGGGAAGCCAATAATCTTTCTCCAACAATCGACTCCAGAAACGGCGTGAGCCACGGAGGTTATGATGCCGTGAACATCTATGGTGACGAATATTTCGCTACGAATGATTTTTCAAGAAACCAGGTTACCAACCCGGGATTAGGTACATACTACCGCACCGGTTATGCAGAAAGTTCACTGGTTGATTATAACTCTGAAAACCTCAAAGCCACAGCCGCTTTCCATTATAAACTGAAGGATGATGTGGAACTTATTGCGGCATCAAGCTTTGGAACTGGAACTACAGTTTATCAGGGTGACAATCGATATAGTCTGAAGGATATTCTCTTCTTCCAGAACAGACTTGAGTTGAAAAAGGAAAATAAATTCTTCGTAAGGGTTTATGCGACCAATGAAGATGCTGGAAAATCTTACGATGCATTTTTCACCGCCCTTCTGTTGCAGCGTGAAGCCAAGGATGATTTCCGCTGGAGCCAGGATTACCGCAACTACTGGGCCCTGAACAGGATTTTCACCGCAGTGAGGTCATATCCCGGATATCCACAGCCACCAGCTTTTGGTGATCCGGATTATGAAGCTAAGTTTGTCATCTATCAGAACTCCATCAATCCATTCCTGAATAACAACTATCCTGATTCATTGAGAAAGTTTCATGATGCTGCAAGGGCTTATGCAGATAACCTCGCAGATCCTGCCAGGGGATTTGTTCCTTTCTTTGTTCCCGGCACAGATCGATTTGATTCGGCATTCGCATCCATCACTTCCAAACAGACATTCAGCGAAGGGGGCTCAAGGTTTTTTGATAAATCTGCCTTATACCATGCACAAGCCGAATATAAATTCACTCCTTCTTTCATGGATATCATTACAGGAGCAAATGTTCGACTGTACCGACCAAACTCTAACGGAACAATCTTTTCAGACACTTCAGGAATAAAAATTGAAAACCAGGAATACGGAGTGTATGCCGGACTTGAGAAGCGTTTTCTGGATGATCGTTTAATTGCAAGTGCGACGGGTCGATATGACAAGAACGAGAATTTCGATTTTCTCATTTCTCCTGCTGCTTCTTTAGTTTACACCTATAAGCCCGAGCACATTTTCAGGTTTTCATTTTCTTCCGCAATCCGTAATCCCACACTCGCCGATCAGTATCTGTACTACAATGTAGGGCGCGCAATTTTGCTTGGTAACATCAATGGATATGATTCTCTGGTGACCATTCCTTCTCTTCGTGATGCCTTTACCGGTTTCATCAACATTGATAAACTGGTGTACTTCGATCTGGATCCTGTAAGGCCCGAGAAAGTGAAGACTTTTGAAATTGGATACAGGGCTTCGCTCTTTAAAAGACTCTATCTCGACCTGAATTATTATTTCAGTATTTATCGCGACTTCATAGGATTTCAGTTGGGCGCTGATGTAAGCGCCACGCGTACACCTTCAAGCGGCGACATAATTACTGTCAATAATATTTTCAGGATTTCATCCAATGCTGAGGACATTGTTCATACACAGGGAGTCTCAGCCGGATTGAATTACTTCATAGGAAAGTACTACACCATCAGTGGAAATTATACATGGAATGAATTGGACAAGCGCGGGTCGGAGGATCCTATCATTCCGGCATACAATACTCCAAAGCATAAGTATAATGTAGGTTTTAGTGCCCGTGACATGGAAGCGAATATTTTCGACTTGTTCTATCTGAGAAACTTCGGATTTGGCGTCACTTATAAATGGGTAAAAGGATTTTTATTCGAAGGCTCGCCGCAGTTTTCAGGTGAAATTGACGACTACGGTTTGGTGGATGTACAGTTGAATCAGAAATTTCCTCGAATGAATTCCACTCTTAAGTTTGGCGCATCCAATATTTTGAATAATAAACACTATCAGGTCTTTGGAGGCCCTCAAATCGGTCGCCTGGCTTATGTCAGTTTGCTTGTTGAATTAACGAAGTAAATTCATATTTGGATTTGATTTTTTTGCATAGCTTTACTTTACCAAATCCAAAATCATATGAAAAAATATTTACTTTCAATTTCTTTAGGTGTTTTCATCGCTTCTTTGAGCTTCACTGCGTCTGCTCAAAGATTTGTATCAGAAGTGTTTCCTTCCGCAAGTGTTACGTCGAATGTTGTGTATGGTAATAACTTTACAATTTTCCCTTCCGGTGTTCCAACAGCACAGGATTTGAGAATGGATGTATATGAGCCTTCGGGAATGGCTGATCCAATGACAGAGCGCCCGCTTATCCTTTATTTCCACACCGGAAGTTTTATTCCGGCTGTTGCCAACCAGAATCCTACCGGTGGAAAGACAGACAGTGCTACTGTTGAAATGTGCAAGCAGTTTGCCAAGCGCGGTTATGTTGCCGCTGCTGTGGCATACAGACAAGGCTGGGTTCCAACCGATCCTGACCAGGATGTAAGAACGGGCACTCTGCTACAGGCTGTTTACCGCGCCATTCAGGATGCAAAAGCCTGCATTCGTTACTTCCGCGAGAATGCAATGAATGGTGGTAACACATACAAAGTTGACACCAATACAATAATCCTTGTCGGTCAGGGTACTGGTGGTTACATCGCCCTTGCTACCGCGACCTTGAACAGAGTGGCAGAAATTCAGCTCACCAAATTTTTATCACAGTCAAACAATCCGACCTATGGTTTCCAGATTGGACAGCCATACGTAAATCAGGCTGCTCTTGGCGATTTTGAAGGCTTTGGCGGATTTCCAAACCTGAACAATCCGAACAATTCACCAGGACATAGTACTGCTGTTAGCTTTGCGGTGAATATGGGCGGCGCGCTGGGTGATAGCAGCTGGCTGGAAGCAGGTGATGTGCCTATGGTAGCTTTCCATGTTACCAATGATCCTTTTGCCCCATTCGGCGACGGACCTGTATTCGTTCCTACACAGCCTCCTCAGTTTGTAGTGGATGTAAGCGGAAGCCAGACAGTAATCACAAAAGCAAATCTTCTTGGTAATAACGATTGTTTCCGCTCAGCAGGATTCACAGATCCATATACTATGGTAGCAAATGGAATCAACGGTGGTGAAGACGGACTGTTCCCGCTGCTTCGTCCGGTTCCTCCGGGAGCTCCAGGTGAGGCTGGTCCGTGGGAATGGTATGACAGTACCGCTCTGACTGTGTACGCTCAAGCCATCGGCCTTTCGGCTTCAGCCGGAACAGCTGCATATATGAACGGACTTGCTACAAATCCTGATATGTCCAAAGCAAAAGCCCTTGCATACATTGATACTATTCAGAATTATTTGAATCCAAGGATCGCGTATTGCCTTGCACTTCCAACTGGCCTCAATCAGGTGCAGGCTGTAAACAGGAGTATGACTGTGTTCCCGAATCCGTCTGCTTCTTCCTTCACTGTTTCCATTCAGGACAAAACAGCGAAGATTGAAATGCTAAGTCTGCATGATATTACCGGTCGGACAGTCTGGACAGATATGAATTGGAGCAATACATATAAAACTTACGAAAGAGGGAACCTTACAGGAGGCATTTATATCCTGAGGGTTCAGACTCCTGAAGGAGCCGTAAGCAGAAGAATTGTATTGAACTAATAATTCCTTCATCGATTTTAAAAGAGCTGCATTTTGTGGCTCTTTTTGTTTTATATTTAGTCATGAAAAAAACTATACCATTCTTAATATTTAGCGTTTCATTATTGTTGACTCTTCAAGCGTCAGCACAAACGGTAGTCAATTGCTCATTGCCTCGTTATGATCAGGAAATCTTTTCTTCGGTAGATATAAGCAGCAACATTGTATATGGCTCAGCTGTAGATGCGAATGGTGTGACTCAGACACTCACACTTGATGTTTACCAGCCTTCAGGTGACACTGCTTCGCAGAGGCCATTAATCATATGGGTTCATGGTGGAAGTTTTTTGAGCGGCACTAAGAATGATGTGGATGTAGTGGCATTGAGCACGCGCTTTGCAAAGAGAGGTTATGTTTGTGCCTCCATCAAGTATCGTCTTGGAATACCTTTTCCTCAGAATGAAACCAATGCTACAAAAGCTGTTTATCGTGCCATGCAGGATATGCGTGCCGCCGTTCGTTTTTTCAGAAAAGATGCCGCATCTGTTAATGACTACAAAATAGATTCTGATATGATTTTTGGTGGAGGCAGTTCAGCAGGAGCTTTTACCGCATTGCATCTTGCCTACCTTGATGAAGTTTCTGAAATCCCTTCTGTGATTGATACGGTTCAAATGGGAAATCTGGAGGGAAGCAGTGGCAATCCGGGATATCCTTCACACATAAGCGGTGTTATTAATCTTTGTGGGGCGCTCGGCTCAAAAAATTACATCAAGCTCGGTGACGCACCATTGGTCAGCATGCACGGACCGGTTGACCAGACGGTTCCTTATGGTACCGACATTATTTATTTGCTGGGAGTATTTCCGCTGATGCAGGTTGATGGCAGTCATACCATTCATGATCATGCCAACACTATCGGTCTGCAAAACAGCATGTATACTTATTTTGGGGCAGGCCATGTGCCCTACGTGTCCAGTTCCGCATACATGGATACCACTGTAAAATTCGTAAGCAATTTTCTATACGGATTAATGGGTTGCCAGCCCTCGGATCCTAATCCTCTGCCAAATACATTCATCACTACCGGCATAGATTTTCTCTCAAATGATAATTATGCAAGCATTTATCCTAATCCTGCCGATAAAGAATTCAGAATTGAATCTGAGTCTATTGTCTATAAGGCAGAAGTTTATGCATTGGATGGGAAACTAATTCATGTTGAAAATTTCCAGGGAGAAAAGAAGGTCAGTATTAATTCTGAAAAAATTGCTTCCGGCAATTACATGATTCGCCTTCATACTGAAAAAGGTATTCTGCGAATTAAAGCAATAAAGAACTGAAGATGACTTTCTTTAATTTAATCTGATTTAAAGAAAGTTAATATGCTTACTGATCCCTTCCTTGCTTGGAAAATGCAAGCGGATTGGCGTTAATCTCATCGTATTCTTCACGTTTTTTCAGAATATCAATTGCGCAATACATCGCATCGCGGATTGATTCTTCATTCGCCTGGCCTTTTCCGGCAATGTCGTATGCAGTACCGTGATCCGGTGATGTGCGTACTATCGGAAGTCCGGCAGTAAAATTCACACCTGAAGAAAAGCTCAAAGTCTTGAACGGTACCAGTCCCTGATCGTGATACATGGCGAGCACTGCATCGAATTTCCTGAATGCAGCTGAGCCAAAGAAACCATCAGCAGAGTAGGGACCGTAAACAAATATGCCATCGTCGAATGCTTTTTTAATTGCCGGAATGATGATGTCTTTTTCTTCCATTCCAATGAGGCCTTCATCGCCTGCATGCGGATTTAATCCGAGTACTGCAATGCGTGGTTTACGAATGCCGAAATCTCTCTTGAGTGAACGATCCATCAGCATTAGTTTCTTCCTTATCTTATCAATGCTCAGTTCCTGTGCTACCTGCTTCACCGGCACATGTCCGGAGACAACTGCCACTTTCAATGAATCACTCACCAGAAACATCAGGTGATCCGGACTGCTGAAACGATCGCTCAAATATTCAGTATGTCCCTGGAACTGGAAATCTTTGTGTTGTATGTTGTGCTTGTTTATGGGCGCTGTAACCAGCACATCTATTTTGTTATTCTTTAAATCTGCTACAGCTGCTTCAAGAGAACGGTAAGCATACTTGCCCGATGATTCTGTCGCCTTTCCCCATTCGACTTGCACTTCCTCTTCCCAGCAATTAATCACATTGTTTTTTCTCAGTATGATTTCATTGCTGCTCTTTACAGTTTGATACTGAAAATCATTCAGGTTTAATGCTTTCCTCTGCAGCGATACCAGTTTGTTGGAAGCGTAAATGACAGGAGTGAAAAGCTGGTGAATTCGGTTGTCGAGCAAAGCTTTCATGACAACTTCCAAGCCAATGCCGTTGATGTCTCCACAGCTGATGCCGACTTTTATTCTTCCTTCGTTTTCAGGGTGACTCATGATTAAATGAAATTGAAAATCGCTTTCGCCCTGCAAGATAATATTTATTGGCGAGAGAGAGCCCCGTTCCTTTTCAGCTATGGTATATTGTTGCGATTCCTGATGGGGTAACCTAAAACAAAGATGCGTTCAGTTAATTAATTTTCAGATTGTTTATTAAAACACTTATCTGAAAAAAGGAAAATGCAATCCCCGATGGGGATCAACCTGAATGACGATGGTAAAAGTACAAACCAAAGTGACCGAGCTCTGGCGTTTACTCTAAGTTCCGAAGATAATCCACCAAAAACCTTACTCCGGTACCACTTGCATTCTTTCCTCTGTAGTTCATCGGCTGGTGCAGAAATGATGGTCCTGCAATATCGAAGTGCATCCAGGGATAGTCAGTAAATCTCTGTAAAAACTTTCCTGCAGTGATGGCTCCTGCAATCGGTCCACCGATATTTTTCATGTCAGCGATATCGCTCTTAATCAGCTCGTCATATTCATCCCAAAATGGAAATTCTGCCAGGCGTTCATATACCTTCGTACCAGACTCTTTCAGTTTGTCCTTGGTTTTTTCTTCGGCTGTGCCCATGCAGACAATTCCAAATGGTCCGACAGCAGCTGCAGCAGCTCCGGTGAGAGTTGCAAAGTCCATAACGAGTTCGGGCTTGTATTTCTTGGCAAAGTGTAAAGCATCTGCAAGAATCATCCTGCCTTCCGCGTCAGTGTTGAGGACTTCCACCGTGTTCCCGCTCATCATTTCGATCACATCACCAGGAGTGTAAGCATCTTCTGCTGGCCGGTTGTCCGTCGCAGGAACAAGAGCAATGACATAAACAGGTAATTTCATTTTGGCGATGGCATACATAGTTGCACCCACCACAGCTGCACCGGCCATGTCGCTTTTCATGTAGTCCATGCTGTTACCTGTGGGTTTCAAACTAAGTCCGCCTGTATCGTAAACCACACCTTTTCCAACTAATACAATCGGCTTCTTGTTTTTTGCATTGCGAGGCTTGTAGGTCATCACAGTAAAGGTAGGCGGCTGTTTACTTCCCATATTCACAGCCAGCAATCCGCCCATCTTCAAAGCCTTGATACGGCTTTTCCTCATTACCTCGACTTTGAATCGTGCTTCCTTCCCCAACTTTACGAATTCAGAAGCCAGGCGAGTTGCGTTCAACCATGACTGTGGCTCATTCACAAGATCTCTTGCTCTAAACACTGCTGAAATAGTATGCTCAAGTTGTGATGCATCAGCACTTTTTACAAATGATGATTTGATTCCAATTTCCTGAAGTGAATTAAGGTTCTTCTTTTTGTCTTTTGTGAAATATCGAAGGAATTGATAATTACCAAGCGCCATCCCTTCCGCAAATGAAATCGCAAGGTTTTTTACTCCGCTTTGGTCAAGTATTATTACCTTTTTATTCTTATATCTGTTTACCGAAGAAAGTATAGTATCGCCGCCTTTTCTGCAGCTCTCCAGCAGTTTGTATTCCTCCAGCTTATAGTCAGGTTTGAAAAAATACAGCTGCCGTTTATATTGGTTAATAAATACACTTTTTCTGCCAGCTTTTAGTTCCGATTCCAGGAAAGCTTTTTCATCATTCGATTTTAAAATCCCTGACGGAACTTTCTCATTGTCACCAAGAAGTAAAATGATCGTGTCCTTTGCCGTAAATGAGGATACCTGACGGATTGTGATATGCATGGAAAATCGTATTTTTGAGAGGCGCAAAATAGTCAATTTATTGCTGCTTCCAGTAAACATGTTTTTTTGTAATTTGTTGCTTTCTGAAGGAGAATCCCTCATATATGGACAGAATAAATGATTTAATCGGGAAAGCCCTGAAGCTGGAATTTCTTTCAGCTGAAGAGGGTCAGTTTCTTTTTCTAAATGCGCCTACAGCAATGTTGATGGAAGCAGGAAACATCTTACGACAGAGATTTCATCCCGACAATCATGTTACCTGGATCATAGACCGGAATGTAAACACAACCAATGTCTGCATTGCCAATTGCAAGTTCTGCAATTTCTACCGGATACCCGGGCATAGTGAAGCATTCATTACTACAATAGATCAATACAAGGAGAAGATTGAAGAAACCTTCCGGTATGGAGGGGATCAACTCCTTTTGCAGGGAGGTCATCATCCTGAACTCGGACTGGATTTTTACGCGAATCTATTCAGGGAATTGAAAGCATTGTATCCGGATCTGAAATTGCATGCACTCGGTCCTCCGGAAATCGCTCATATCACCAAGCTTGAAAAATCTACTCACACTGAAGTTCTCAAGACACTCAAAGAAGCCGGACTCGATTCATTGCCCGGAGCAGGAGCAGAGATTTTATCCGATCGTGTAAGACGATTGATTTCAAAAGGCAAATGCTCAGGCAGAGAATGGCTTGATGTGATGAGAGCCGCACATCAACTCGATATCACTACATCCGCTACTATGATGTTCGGACATGTGGAAACTCTGGAGGAAAGATTTGAGCACTTGGTCGCATTGCGTGAAGTGCAGAGTGAAAAGCCTCAACATGCAAAAGGATTTATTTCTTTTATCCCGTGGCCGTTCCAGGATGAAGATACCATACTAAAGAATGTAAAAGGAATCAGGAACAGAGTCAGCTCAGAGGAGTACATCCGTACTATCGCCATCAGCCGTCTCATGTTGCTCAATATTCGAAACATTCAGGCCAGCTGGCTGACAGTCGGCAAAGAAACAGCTCAGCTTTGTCTGCATGCAGGAGCCAACGATTTTGGGTCCATCATGATTGAGGAAAATGTTGTTTCCGCGGCAGGCGCGCCACACAGGTTTACTTCCAATGGAATTCAGAATGCGATTCGTGAAGCAGGTTTCGTTCCAAAGCTGAGAAACCAGCAGTATGAGTTGAGGGAAATGCCTGAAGCCATGGAACAACAGGTGATTACTTATTAAGGAAGATTATTTGATAAATGTTCTCAGCAGTTTATTATTGATTCCAGAATAGAAATTGAAAACACTCAGGTACATATTAATTTTTTTGGTCATCCTTGTGAAATCCGCGATGGCCACACACAACCGTGCCGGAGAAATTACATACCGTTATCTTGGGCCATCGCCTGCACTCACCTACGAAATCACTATCATCACTTATACAAAGACCAGCAGCATACAGGCTGACAGGCCTACGCTTGATTCGGTTTATTTTGGTGATGGATCTCCTCCTGTGCAGTTTGTGAGGTCAGAAAAAATAAATATGAGCGGTGATATCAGCAGAAACAAATATGTACGCAATCATACTTATTCGGGCAATGGAAGTTTTTTAATTCATTATGAAGATCCGAATCGTAATGAGGGCGTGGTCAATATTCCCAATTCGGTAGATAAGACGTTTTACATCAGCACACTATTGGTGATCAATCCATTTCTTGTTCCCAACAATTCTCCTGTGCTGACTTACCCGCCGATTGATAAAGGATGCATAGGGCGCACTTACATTCACAATCCGAATGCATTTGATCCTGACGGAACCGACAGTCTTTCCTATGAACTTACTCTTTGCCGTGGTGCTGGCGGACTTCCGATCCCGGGTTACACTTTTCCAGCCACCTCGGGGACTTTTTCAATTGATGCAATCACCGGCGACCTGATATGGAATGCTCCTGTTCTTGCCGGCGAATACAATATTGCTTTCCTGATACATGAGTGGAGGAACGGCATTAAATTCGGCACTGTCACTCGTGATATGCAGGTGCTAATCGGAGATTGCAATAATCGTCCTCCTGAATTTCTTCCTTTGGCTGACACCTGTATTGTAGCAGGAGATTCACTCGCCTTTGATGTGACTGCAATTGATCCTGACGGTCATTTGGTTGTGCTTTCCGCCACAGGCGGACCTTTCCAGGTTGCAAATCCTGCCTTGTTTTCTCCGGTACGTCAGTTTGACGACACAGCTACATCTCGCTTTATCTGGAATACCGATTGCTCACACATTCGTCCGCAGGCTTACTATGCACAGTTCCGTGCAGAAGATTCCACTGCGAATTCTTTGGTGAACCTCAACGGAGTGTTTATACGGGTAATCGGACCTGCACCGCAAAATCTGACGGTGATGCCTGTAGGAAATAACATGCAATTGGATTGGGATCCGCCTTCCTGCAGTTCTGTGTTGGGATATAATGTTTACAGAAGAAACGGATTATATCCAGGTGCAATTCAATGTCCCTGTGATAACGGGGCACCATCTTATACAGGATATTCCATGATTGGATTTGTGCCTGCCGGAGCCGGTGAAACTTTTACCGACAACAATAACGGGAGCGGACTCGTGATTGGCGTGGAGTATTGCTATATCGTCACGGCTGTGTATGCGGGAGGAACAGAGAGCTGTGCAACTGATCAGGAGTGCGGATCACTGAAGAAAGATCTCCCGGTGATCACCAATGCTGATGTCAGGGTGACTGACCTTACTAATGGATCTGTTTACGTAGCATGGAGCATGCCATCGGAACTTGATACCGTGATGTATCCCGGTCCGTATGAGTACAGAGTTTATCACAGTACAGGTTTTTCCGGTACAACATTTTCTCTTTTCGCAACACTGAGCGATCTGAGTGACACTACGATTATTGATACGCTTATCAATACTGTAAGCACTCCCTGGTCATACAAAGTGGAATTGTATTATAATGACAATGGAATGCCTGCATTGAAAGGTTCAACCACTAATGCATCCACTGTTTTCCTGAGCATCGCTCCAACTGATAATCGCCTGATACTTTCCTGGTCTGAATCTGTACCATGGTCTAACACGTCTTACGATATCTTCAAGCTGAATGATCTGACTTCTCAGTATGATTCACTCACAACAGTTACAACGAGTACATTTTCAGACACAGGTCTGGTCAATGGCAACACTTATTGTTATTATATAAGAAGCCGTGGACTATACACTTTCCCCGGTTTCGTAGATCCCATACTCAACCGATCTCAACAGGTATGTTCAGTTCCTGTTGACAATGTGAACCCATGTTCTCCTGAACTTTCTGCACAATCATTCTGTCTTGATAAATTAAACCGCCTGGTATGGACAAACCCTAACAATACTTGTGCAGATGATGTCCTGAAATATTATATCTATTATTCACAGACAGCAGGAAGCGGTTTTGAGCGGATTGATTCCGTATTGAATCCAAATGACACAATTTATCTGCATGCAAACCTGAGCTCTCTTGCCGGCTGTTATCGAGTGACTGCTGTTGACTCCGTAGGAAATGAAACCATCAACCCGGTTGAAGTTTGTGTGGATACTTGCAGGCAATATGTGTTACCATCTGTTTTCACTCCGAACAATGATGGAAAAAATGATTTGTTCCACCCCTGCGATTCCACCACTTCAATTGAATTACAACAGACTAATTGTCCTCCTTACCTCAATGTGAAAGATGTGGAGATGAAAATCTTTAACCGCTGGGGTACTCTGGTTTTTGAGACGACAGACAGGGACATCAATTGGGATGGCAAGCATAAGGACAATGGAGTTGATTGTCCGGATGGCGTTTACTTCTATACCTGCCGGGTAAATTTCTTCAGAATCAGCGGAACCGAAATCGTTGAACTGAACGGATACGTACATCTGATCCGCTCAGCGCAATAAGCAATCATTTATGTTTACAGGAATTATCGAACAGCAGGGAATAGTGGAAAAGGCAGAGATGCGTGACGGAAACCTGTTGCTTGGTATTCGCTCATCGATATCGTCTGAGCTGAAAGTAGATCAGAGCGTCAGTCATAATGGTGTATGTCTGACTGTGGTGGAAATAAAGGGAGATGTGTACTTCGTTCATGCCATTGAAGAAACACTGAAAAGAAGCAACATTGGTTTTCTCAAAAAGGGCGATGCAGTGAATCTGGAACGCAGCATGAAATTGGGCGACCGCCTCGACGGACATATAGTTCAGGGGCATGTCGATTGCATGGCGGAACTTGTACAAGTAGAGGAAAAGGAGGGAAGCCGCATTTTGCATTTTGCATTTCCTTCAACTTCAGAAAATGTGACAGTGGAGAAAGGTTCAATCTGTGTGAACGGTGTTTCACTTACCGTGGTGAACTCCATTAAAGGAAAATTTTCTGTCGCGATCATACCTTATACCTTGGAGCATACAAACCTGGGTTTGCTGAAAGCAGGAGATAAAGTCAATTTGGAATTTGATGTGATTGGAAAATACGTAGCCAGACTTTTAGCAGACAGAAAATTAATTTGAATAATGGATAAACTCCCGCACATCGAAATCATTTCAGGAAGTGTACGAAGCGGTCGCAACAGTCATCGTGTGGCTTTGTTCTTTAAAGGATTTATTGAAAGCCGTGGATATGCTACTGCGCAAATACTGGATCTTAAGGAGTATAATTTTCCGATTTTCGATGAACGACTCCGCTTTCAACAGGCACCTACACAACAGATGCTGGAATATTCATCCAGGATAAATGAAGCCGATGCGGTGATTCTTATTACTCCGGAGTATAATGGAGGATATCCTGCTTCAGTAAAAAACGCGATTGATTTTTTATATCCGGAATGGCAGAAAAAACCTATGGCAATTTCCACTGTATCCACTGGAAATTTCGGAGGCGCCCAGGTGATCACTTCCCTTCAGTTTACACTGTGGAAAATGCATGCGCTTGTGACTCCGGCTATGTTTCCTGTTCCGAATGTAAAAGATGCTTTTGATGAAGAAGGAAATGCAAGTGATCAGGAAGGTACAAACAAGAGGGCAGATGGTTTTATAAAAGAGCTGTTATGGCTTGAAAAAGCCTGCCGACTGATGAAACAACAGGATTCCTGATAAAAAAAGGTTAGAATAACTCCTTGGCGATACTCACAGTATTGTCCGCATTTCCCATCGTATAATAATGCAGGCATGGAACTCCGGCTTTCATCAGTTCTTTCGACTGCTGAATGCACCAGTCTATTCCGATCTTCCTCGCGTCTTTGTCTGACTTGCACTGAGCGATCGCGTCATCCAGATCTTCCGGTATGTCGACGTGGAAAATTTTAGGCAACACAGTGCACTGTTTTATACTTGTGAGCGGTTTCAGTCCGGGTATAATAGGCACATTGATCCCTGCTTCACGGCATTTCTCTACGAAGTCGAAATACTTTTTATTGTCGAAAAACATCTGTGTCACCACATAATCCGCTCCTGCATCAATCTTCGCTTTGAGGTGCTTCATGTCGCTACGCATATTGGGTGCTTCGAAATGCTTTTCCGGATAACCGGCCACACCGATGCAGAACTTTGAAGGCACTACATCATTCAATTCTTCATCCAGGTACATGCCCTGATTCATGTTTACCACCTGCTTCACAAGATCAATGGCGAAATTGTGTCCTTTAGGATGCGGTACAAAAACTGCTTCAGACTTAATAGCATCACCGCGTATGAGCAGGACATTGTCAATGCCCAGAAAGTTGAGGTCGATCAATGCGTTCTCGGTTTCTTCCTTGGCGAAACCTCCACAGATAATATGCGGTACTGTGTCTACTTTGTAATGGTTGATAATAGCTGCACAAATTCCAACCGTTCCAGGCCGCTTACGCATGGAGAATTTTTCCAGCAGTCCGTTTTCCCTTTTCTTGTACACATATTCCTCACGGTGATAAGTCACATCAATGAAAGCCGGTTTGAACTCCATCATCGGATCCAGAATATCATAAATGCTCTGAATACTTTTACCTTTCAGCGGAGGAAGTATCTCCACAGAAAACAAAGTTTTGCCGTTTGCCCTTTTCAGATGTTCCGTAACCTTCATATATTGTATTAAGGATAAAATTCCTGCGCAAAAATACTCTCCTGATCTGTAATTCAAACTTTTTTAAAGGATAATGCTGAAGCTTGTATTGAAATGAATTTCTGCTGATTATCTCATGCATTTCTGAAATTGGCCTTTTGAACTCCCTGAATAAATCGTAGCTTTGCAGCCCTCTCAAAAGGAATGGATTATGTTTTTTTAGGTTATATTAAAGCCTGAAACACAGATAAATAGGTAAAAATTAAGTATAGCTGCCTTGAAGAATATTCGAAATTTCTGCATTATCGCACATATCGACCACGGTAAAAGCACCCTGGCTGACCGCCTCCTGGAATACACCAAGACAATCAGCGAGCGTGATTCTCAGGCTCAGGTGTTGGATGATATGGACCTTGAAAGAGAGCGCGGCATCACCATCAAGAGCCACGCGATTCAGATGCAGTATGTCAAGGACGGACAATCTTATACGCTGAACCTGATTGACACACCGGGTCACGTGGATTTCTCGTACGAAGTGTCACGTTCGATTGCCGCCTGCGAAGGAGCATTGCTAATTGTGGATGCGGCACAGGGAATTCAGGCGCAGACTATTTCGAATCTTTACCTCGCGCTCGAACACGAGCTCGAGATCATTCCCATCCTCAATAAGATCGATCTTCCAAGCGCTGAACCCGAAGTGGTAAAAGACCAGATCGTGGACCTTGTCGGTTGTGACCGTGATTCCATCATTCCGGCTTCTGCTAAAACCGGACTGGGTATTGAAGACATACTACATGCTATCATCGACAGGATTCCTGCTCCGAAAGGAAATCCGGATGCACCTTTGAAAGCTTTGATTTTTGATTCTGTGTTCAATTCATTTCGCGGCATCATTGCATATTATAAAGTGATAGACGGTGAAATCCGCAAGAACGATCACGTAAAGTTTGTCGCTACCGGAATGGACTACCATGCCGATGAAGTGGGCATCCTGAAACTTGATAAAGTACCGCGTGATGTGGTTAAAACAGGAGATGTAGGTTACATCATCTCCGGCATCAAGGAAGCGGCGGAAGTGAAAGTCGGAGATACGATAACCACTGTGGAGAATCCATGCAATGAAGCTGTAAAAGGTTTTGAAGATGTGAAGCCCATGGTGTTCGCGGGGATTTATCCTGTAGATACCGATGAGTACGAGGAACTTCGCAGCAGTATGGAAAAACTCCAGCTCAACGATGCTTCGTTGGTGTTTCAGCCGGAATCATCCGCAGCTCTCGGCTTCGGATTCCGTTGCGGTTTCCTGGGAATGCTGCACATGGAAATCATCCAGGAAAGGCTGGAGCGTGAGTTCAACATGACAGTGATCACTACTGTTCCGAACGTATCCTATAAGGCATATCTCACCAATGGCGAAACGCTGGAGATTCACAATCCGAGCGAGATGCCAGAGCCTAATTATCTTGAAAAGATTGAGGAGCCATATATTCGTGCTCAGATCATCACGAAGGCGGAATACACCGGTGCGATCATGACCTTGTGTATCACCAAACGTGGTACCATCATCAATCAGCATTACCTCACCACAGACCGTGTGGAGCTTCAGTTTGACATGCCGCTCTCTGAAATTGTGTTTGATTTTTATGATAAACTGAAATCCATTTCCAGAGGTTATGCATCTTTCGATTATCACCCGATCGCTTACAGGCAATCGGATCTTGTAAAACTTGACATCCGCCTGAACAGCGAGCCGGTGGATGCGCTTTCAGCCCTTGTTCACCGTAGCCACGCGCAGGATTTCGGAAGAAAGATGTGCGAGAAATTGAAAGAGCTGATCACACGCCAGCAGTTTGAGATCATCATTCAGGCCAGCATCGGTTCAAAAATCATCGCACGTGAAACGGTGAAAGCCCTGAGAAAGGACGTAACCGCCAAGTGTTACGGTGGTGACATCTCACGTAAGCGTAAACTACTGGAAAAGCAAAAAGCCGGAAAGAAGCGTATGCGCCAGGTGGGTAATGTGGAGATTCCGCAGCAAGCTTTTCTTGCTGTGCTTAAGCTGGATTGACCACCTTTTTTTAAGCAAAAAAATCAAACTCCAAAGAAACTTGCGAGCACTCCTCCAGAAAACCTTCTATACCCCAAGTTCTCCAGAAGGGAACTTGTGAGTAAGGTGGCACAAAAATACATATACTCAATCTGTTACTTTAATCCCTTATTCATCAGAATTACACTTAAAGACTTACAATTAACACACAGGTTGCATGCAAAAGGAAGTTTTCGCTGCTGCTGCTTGTTGGGAAACACACTTGTTCCTAACAGTCACAAAGCCTTGCAGGAATTGCTTTCGTTTAAGGTCAGATCTTCACAAAACGCTCCGAGTACACGCCTTTACTCGTTTTGATCTGTAAAACATATACACCCGGCTTTAGAAAATCTGCCTGGATAGAATTTTCGTTTTTGTGCAGGCTCTTCCCAAACAGAATTTGACCCTTGGATTTAAATATGCTGACATCAATATTTTTCTCATAAATCAGTTCATCCTGCTTATAAATATTGATCCAATTACTCAATGGGTTCGGACTGATCACAAATTGATTTCTCCGGTTTTGTTCTTTGATGCCTGTGTTTAAACTATCGCAGATACTTCCTACCATTGCACCGAGATTGTAGTTCACCATATTGGGAAGCCCGTATGTTGTACGGCCGCCGTTTAAATAAAAATAATTGCTGCTGTAATTGCATCCCGTACCAATTACATTTGGATTTAGTATCACATCTATGTTTTGGGTATAAACCGTAATTGAATTGGGCCCACTGCCGTTTCCCTTACACACATATATTTTATCATCAGGGCCTAAAAGTATATGACCCATTTGAACATATCGCAACAAACCTGTATCGGGATACATATTAATTACCTGCTTGCTGGCTTTGATATCCGGTGCAGTTAGATCGTATTGGTAAATATATTTACCGGGGCCTGGATAAATATTTCCTACGTACAATACTTTTTCATCCGGCGAGAATTCACAACCGAAGTATCCATTTTCGTTTGAAAAAATATTTTCTCCTATTCTTTGGTAATTGCTGATATCTCCTGTGCACCTGTCAAAATCCATTAAATTAATGTTTCCATATTGACCAACGGATACAAGTCTATTGCCACTTCTTGAAAAACGGGATGTGCCGTAGTATTCTTCTTTGGGTTTTGGATTTGCAGTTTGTTGCCGGAAAGGACCTTGTATTCCATCGGGTGTGATCAGGTATTTCAAATATTCGTCCTGATCCCAGCGCTGAACGATCAACCACCAATCCCGACCATTGGCGTGTTTTACTGCGGTAGTTCGATCAGTTAAACTATCTGTTTGAATGAGATTATTTTTTGATATAACCCCACCCAAACCCCCATCTGCATTCATATCAACAATTGAATAATAAAATACAGTCTTAGAACTATTTTGAGTCTTTTGGAATATATAAAAATGACTTGTATCGTCCGGAAATGGAAGTATAATCAGACCCTGAGCGAATACTGGATGCCCTTGAAGCGAATCCCCGTTTTGCATGATGGCATCATTGCGGTTGAATACGCGGGTTCCCTGTAATCGGAGCTGATCAGCAGCTGCATAAAATAGCAGGTTGCCCTGCTTATCGGCAATGGAAACGACTGAAGATTTTACCTGAGTGCCATTGAGCCCGGAGTAAAAAGATGTAACATTTGAGGTGTCCCTGAAATCAATGCCTCCATGGTCGCCAAAAATCCATATCCTGTCTTGTTTTTGAGCAAGACAGGACATGGAAAGCATTAAGCAGATCAGCGTTCGGAAATAGATTCAATTTATTTTTGAATGATGATTTTATTGCCGGAATGAATTTTATTTGTCAAAATTTGTAGAACACTTTATTGCAAATTACAACCATTTAAGTGAATTTAATTTCCTTTGCCTTAACATGCACAAAAAACTTGCAGGTTTATTTAAAAAAGAAATGAATTTATTTTGAACAATTATAAATTGAGTCCTTCTCACAATTTTGAATGGTTCATTTAAAAGTAAAAGAATAAAAATTAAGTGTAGGAGTGTAGGGAAGCAGGACGGAAGAGGAAGGTTGTTTGGATTAAAACCAACAACAGGTATTCCTTGCTGTATTCAAGCTGGATTGACTTTATCAATCAACACTCACTCAAACCCAGCGGTACATTGGTGGCAAGTCCGCCTTCAGCAGTCTCCTTGAATTTATTGTTCATCTCAAGTGCGGTGTTCCACATGGTTTTTACCACATCATCGAGTGTGACTTTTGCTTTTGAGGGATCGCTGTTCATGGCGAGTTGCGCAGCTGTAATTGCTTTTACCGCGCCCATGGTGTTTCTTTCAATACAGGGAATCTGCACCAGACCCTTGATCGGATCGCAGGTGAGCCCCAGGTGATGTTCCATCGCGATCTCGGCAGCCATCATGACTTGTCTTGGGTTTCCTCCCAGACATTCAGCGAGAGCCCCTGCGGCCATTGCGGAAGAAACTCCTATCTCCGCCTGGCATCCTCCCATAGCTGCGGATATGGTTGCTCCTTTTTTGAAAATGCTTCCGATCTCGGATGCTGTCAGAAGAAAACGTATGATGTTCTCATCCCGTGCTTTGCGGTCGTCCTGAGGAGAAAGCGCAGCAGGACCAGGATAAACAAAGTTGTTCAGGTACATTAAGACGGCGGGAATCACTCCTGCCGCGCCGTTTGTGGGTGATGTCACCACTCTTCCGAAGGAGGCATTCTCTTCATTCACAGCAAGCGCGAAACAACTTACCCAGTCGAGTGTGTATTTGAAATCATGCCCTCCTTTTCTGATCACATCCCTCCAGCTCTCGTAATCTGTATATGCTTTTCCTTCGGTCAGTTTAGAATTGATTGCCGCTGCGCGTCTGTTGACTTTTAATCCTCCTGGTAATTCTCCGGTTGAATGACATCCTCTGTACACACATTCGGTCATCACTTTCCAGATGTTGAGAACTCCTCTTCTTACTTCTTCTTCCGTTCTCCAACTCAGTTCATTTTGCATGACGATTTCAGAAACAGATAGTCCGCTCGCTTCGCAATGCCTTAACAGCTCACTGGAATTGTTGGCAGGAAATTTCAAGTCCACATGACCTGATGACGAGGAGCTTTCATCTCCATCCTTCACGATAAAACCGCCACCTACTGAATAATAAATTTCTTCCAGAATATTTTCTTCATTTGCATATGCGGTGAATGTAAGTGCATTGGGATGGAAGGGGAGGGACTCTGAAAAAAGAAATTCAATGTCATCTGCAGGTGAAAAGGAAATTTCTTTTTTACCGGCGATATTCAGTTTCTTATTCGAAGCAATCTCATCTATTGTTGGAACAATCTTGTCGACATCAAACGTAACCGGATCGAAATCGCATAAGCCAAGCTGCACTGCCACGTCTGTACCATGACCTTTACCGGTTTTTGCAAGCGATCCGTACAGCTTCACTTTTATACTGCTGACAGCATCAAGAGTTTTGCTTTTACGAAGGGATTCCAGAAAACTCATCGCCGAACGCCAGGGTCCCAGGGTATGCGAACTGGATGGTCCGACCCCTATTTTAAACATGTCAAAAACGGATATTTGTTCCTGCTCGGTCATGGAATTGGCTGAAATTTCCTCAAAGTTAAGCTTTAATGCGTCAAATTGTAAATTTTTAAGAAGTGTAACTTTGGGGTGCTGAGATCGTCCCATCAATAAGCACAGGAATTTTTATACATGACCCGCTCCGAATATAATGATTGTGTAGACCAGCATGCGGATGCGCTGTATCGTTTCATTCTTAAAAACATCAAGGATGAAGACGATGCGCGCGACATAGTGCAGGATGCTTTTGAAAAGATGTGGAAGAACATTGAAATGATTGAGGGGACAAAGTCTAAAAGTTATCTTTTCACGACTGCTTATCATACGATGATAGATTTTATCCGCAAAAGAAAACGCATCAGCGATTACACGGAAGTCACTGAGGAAAGTCTATTTCATACTGAACAATATTCGGATCTGAAACAGGTGCTGAACAATGCCTTAAATCTGCTTCCTGACAGCCAGAAAGCAGTGATAACTCTGAGAGATTACGAGGGATATTCCTATGAAGAGATCGCAGAGATTACCGGACTCAGTCTGTCTCAGGTGAAAGTTTACATATACAGAGCGCGTGTGTTCCTGAAACAATATGTTGGTTCCATGGAGCGCGTGCTATAATGAAAAAAGAAAACAAGCAAATGATAAATCTTTCAAACTACCCCCAATACTTCCTCGATTATCACGAGGGTGTTCTGGATGCGGCCGGAAAGGAAGAGCTTTTTGCCTTTCTTGAAAAACATCCTGAACTGAAGGAAGAGTTTGAAAGTTTCGAAGCCATCACATTGGAGATGGAAGAGCTGTCTTTCCCTGATAAGCGTCGCCTGCACAGGCATTTTATCACCAGCGCCAACCTGACCACACGGCTGATTGCGTTGATGGAAGGCGATCTCAGCGAATCTGACAGAGCGCTCATGAATGAGGAACTGAAGAAAGATCCATCACTCAAAGCGGAATATGATTTACTCATAAGCAGCCGGCTTATTCCTGAGAAAGAAATCTCTTTTCCTGAGAAAGAAAAACTGTACCGTCATGCCAAAGTGATTTCCATGCAGCGTGCGGGATACAGGTTTGCAAGAATTGCAGCTATACTTTTACTGATGATACTTTCCGCATGGTTTATTTTGCAGAACAGAGAGAAGGAAATGCTGGTGGATAAAGATATTCCGAAAATTGAAGAGAAGAAAAACGAAATCTCTCCTTCAGAAAACATCAGTCCTGAAAATTTTGGCACTGAATTGCTTGCTGAGGATAAAGCCGCAAATGAAAAATCAAACGAAGCAAAAGATAATGTCCAATCAGCTCATAAGAAAGATAATCAATCTCAGGATAAAAAACAACCACGAAAAATCAACAGCGAGCTAAAAGAAGTAAATGAATTCTACGCTGAAAGACCCGCGATTTTCACGAAGGATTCTATTCATGCAAAGCAGGATATCAAGGAGAATCTGGCATTCAATCCTGCACCTGTTACTGCTAAGGAAGTAATATCACTTCCCTCCGGTGAATATACTCGAGAGCAATTGCTGGAAGTTTTCAGTGAAAAGGAGCTGGCCGATCTCGGAATAATCAATGAGAAAGTTGAAACCATTGAGCAAAACGGATTTTGGAAAATTGCAGAGGCCGGAGTTGGCAAAATCGGTGAAGTAACCGGAACAGGAATGCAACTTGAAAAGGGGCAAAACACCTATGCACTCTCTGCAGGAAAGTTTTCTGTAAGCAGGAGGCGGTAAGGATGTCGTGGCTTGTCTGAACTGGGAAAGTAGTCTGAACTGGGAACATTGTCTGAACTGGGTTTCATGGGATTGTTGAGATTTATGTGATTGAAATGATTGATGTTTTATCCGAATCCTTCATGCTTTTGAAAAGACTATGCTGCTCTGTTTGAATCCAGCAGGGATTCTGTGGGATTACCGTATCACCCTCTATTACAACGCAGTCATCCTGTAAGGATCTTGTGGAAGAGTAGATCCAAAAAAACTTTCCAATGGCCTGTAACTAATCCCCTCCCTTGGGCGTCCCATAATTAAACTCCTAAAAACAATTATTATGAAAAAGGTCTTCTTATTATCAATCAGCCTGCTTTTCGAACTTTCTGCCATCACCCAGGAAGCAGCAGCCATGGCTCCTTTCACCAAAATCAAACTGAATGCCATATCCACTCTTTATATTAAAGAAGCTTCAATTCATGAGGTCAGAGTTTCACCGGATGCTAAAAAAGATGCACTTCAGTTGGATGTGAAATCAGGCACGCTTTACCTGAGTGGTGCCGGTGCGGATGTGTACGTTAGCCTTCCTGTCCTTGAAGAAATTTCAGTGGGAGGAAAAGCTTCGGTGAAAGGTGAAAATGTCATCAACGGAAATTCCCTCAGAATCGCAATCGGTGGTGACGGTAAAGTGGACATGGATGTGAATGTGAAAAATCTTACTGCAGATATCAGTGGCCTGGGTAAAGTGCTTCTTCGTGGTCAGTCGGATGAGGCCAATATTAATATCAGCGGCTCCGGCAAGGTGGATGCCATGGGTATGCGCGTGAGCAAATGCAATGCTAACATCAGCGGACTGGGTAAATGCATGATTGATGTGAGGGATGAATTGAATTCCAATATCAGCGGAAGCGGTGTCGTGACATACAAAGAAAGACCGGCAATACTGAATGAAAACATCAGCGGCGTGGGTAGCACGAAACAAGTCGGAGCAGCAGCTGAAAAGGACACTACTCATCTGAATTTCGGTTCTACAGAAGTGCTCATCATCGGAGATAAGAAATCAAAAGAAAAGAAAGAGGAAAAAGCGAAACCAATCTGGTCCGGACTGGAGCTTGGACTCAACGGTTACATGAACCGCGATGCAGGATTTGATATTCCAGACGGATTCAGTGAGCTCGAGTTAAAACAAAGCAAGTCTGTCTTTGTCGCCCTGAATCTTCTTCAAAAAGATTTTGAAATCGCCAAAAGCAATATTTGGTTTACCACCGGACTCGGACTCGCATGGAACAATTACCGCTTCGACAATGAAGTTATTCTCATGCCGACGGAACCCATCAGCGTTATGCGTGATGTGTCAACAACCCGCAGTTATTCCAAGTCGAAACTTACCTGCAGTTATCTCACAGCGCCACTGATGCTTCAGGCATTCACCAGCCGCGAACAGAAAAAAGCATTTCATATCGGTGCGGGCGCCATTCTCGGACTGAAGATCGGCAGTCATACTAAGGTGAAGTACGAGGAAAACGGCAATGAATTCAAATCAAAAGTTCGTGACGACTTTAACCTGAGTACATTCAGATATGGTTTCAGAGTGAATGTGGGTTACGGTAAATTCAACCTCTTCGCGGATTACTACGCAAGCACACTCTTCAGCGAAAACAAAGGACCGACACTTTATCCTGTTACAGCAGGCATTACACTGGTTGGATTCTAAAAATCAAAAGGGTTGAATTACCACTTCAACCTGTTCAAGAAATTGATATCCACAGAACCCGTGTTGCGGTAGATCATGTTCAGAAAGGCCAGGCCTACCGCAACTTCGGTTTTATAAAGTACACGTTTAGCTGATTTCATCAGGCATCCTGTATGAAAGCCGTAAGCTCTTGCCAACAATGTTTTCATCGAATTTCAATTGTTTTTTGAATGATTTGTCTTTTCAAATCCATTTTGTTACAATTGCTACTTAAATTAGTTCCTGATTAAATTTGTAATTTAAAATTTTCTCTTGCTTTAGGTTTTTCAATAAAGCCAATAATCATGCTAAAATATATTCTCCTGCTCTTGATGTTTTTAGTTTCGCGATTTAATTATTCTCAAGGCTATGATAATTTATGGCTTTGTGGATATGGCGGCAATAACCCGCCACTTTGGGGAGGAGTAAATCTTGATTTTATAAATGGAAGTCCTCAGATTACAAGTACATTCAGAGGAATGAATTTTAATATCACTAATGCTAACATCGCCAATGCAGAAGGTGAATTGTTGTTCTATACCAACGGCTGGTACATTGCCAACGCGCAGAATGACACCATGCTCAATGGTTCCGGACTTTGTACCGATCACTTTACGGCCGGTTACAGATCAATTGGATTGCCTATTGTGCAGGGAGCTCTTATAGTACCCTTTGGCGGCTCCTCCACAAAATACTATTTGTTTCACGAAGAACTGGATCGTATTCAAACCAGGCCGGTGAAGCTGTTTTATTCGGTCATTGACATGGCCTTGGACAGTGGACGTGGGGCAGTCATCCTGAAGAGCCAGCCATTGTTTTATGATCTGCTCGCCTTTGGTCAAATTGCCGCCTGTAGGCATGCCAACGGAAGAGACTGGTGGATTGTGGTTCCCAAAGCATTTTCAGATATTTATTATATAATACTTTCAACTCCATACGGCCTTTCATATTCTACACAGCAAATTGGAAATGTCTTAGGTTACGGGGAAGGTGTGGGCCAATGTGTTTTTTCTCCGGATGGATTAAAATATGCAAAATTTAATCCGACAGATGGATTGACATTGATGGATTTCGATCGCTGTGCAGGAGTGTTCAGTAATCCTTTACGAATCGATTCAGTCCATTTTGCTACTCAGGCAGGTGCAGCCGGGGCATCATTTTCTTCCAACTCAAGGTACCTATATCTGAGTCTTCAGACAAAACTTTTCCAGGTGGATACCTGGAGTCCGAATCTGAGGAGCTCGATGCAAGTGGTTGGTGTGTATGATGGATTTGTCTCCCCATTTGCTACCAATTTTTTTACTAGTAAATTAGGCAATGACGGAAAAATATACATTACAAGTAACAATGGAACAGATAAATTACATATAGTTAATTCGCCTGACAGCTCCGGACCTGCCTGCGATCTTCAGCAACACGCAATTGATCTTCCGCATTATAATGCTTCAACAATTTCCACCCAACCATTTTTTTCACTTGGAGTGGAACGTGGCAGTATTTGTGATTCGCTGATTACAGACATAAACTTTGTAAAAACAAATACCATACATGTTTTTCCAAATCCGGTAAATGATGTAGTTAATATTGAATTGCCCAATGTGCAGGATTGTACTGTCCATGTATATTCCTTTGTCGGTACACTTTGCAGACAACAATATTTTTCAAATGTGAGCAAAGTAAATCTTTCCGTAGCTGATCTTCAAAAGGGGATCTATACTTTAGTGGTATATTCAAAAGATAAAAATGTGGTAAAAAAGATTGTGAAGTATTGAAGTTTATATAGCCGGATTTGACTGATGACTTGCTTTTCTACCACTTCAACCTGTTCAAAAAATTGATATCCACAGAACCCGTGTTGCGGTAGATCATGGTCAGAATGGCCAGGCCTACCGCAACTTCGGCTGCGGCCACAGCCATGATGAAAAATACCAGGATCTGTCCTGCGGCGTCTCCGTGATAATTGGAGTAAGCCACCAGGAGAAGGTTAACCGCGTTAAGCATCAGTTCTATGCACATGAAAATGATGATGGCATTTCTTCTGAAAAGTACTCCAAGAACACCAATGCTGAAAAGCAGTGAACTGAGCAGAATGTAATGTTCAATCGGAACGGCGCTTAACATCTTTCAATTATTTAATTTTCTTTATGATATTATTATTCTGAGAATGATTTTTAAAACTCATGACTGGCTTTCAGTAATGCTTTCTGTTTTCGGCTTGTCTTTCTTGCCCAACATCACTGCTCCAACCATGGCCGCAAGGAGAAGGATGGAGGTGATTTCAAATGGAAGAATGAAATCGGTATAGAGGATCTTCCCGATATTTTCTACGAGTCCAATCTGAGGATCTGAACTGACTCCCGGACCCATATCACCGGCTTTTCTCAACACTCCCACGAATACCAGCATCAACAATCCGCCTGTTACAGTCGCAGCGATTTTAAGCCACTTGCTCTTGTGTGGCTCCACTGTTTCGTTCAGGTTCAGCATCATGATCACATACAGGAAGAGTACAAGTATCGCTCCCGCGTACACAATCACGTGAACAGCTGCCAGAAACTGGGCGTTCATTAATACATAATGTCCTGCAATGGCAAAGAAGGTGATGATAAGATACAGGACTGAATGAACAGGATTTCTCGACAACACTACCATCAGTCCGCTTAGGATTGCCAGAAAGGAGAGGAAGTAAAATAGATTTAATGCCATTGTAATAAGCTGTTAAGCTGATTCTGATTATTAATCCAGACGGTTATGCTGAAAGTCCTTGTTCTTTTTAAATTCAAGAACAGCATTCGTCTGGCGTTTGCTGATATCCACCGGATTGTCTTTGTCTTCCACCAGTTTGTTTTTTCCGTAGACGAATTCACCGCGTTCGAAGAATGTCGGGACAAGTTTGTCTGTAAGAAAGATGGCTTCCTTCGGACATGCTTCTTCGCACAGTCCACAGAAAATACAGCGCAGCATGTTGATTTCATAAACGCTTGCATACTTTTCTTCCCTGTAGAGCTTTTCTTCTCCCGGTTTTCTTTCGGCTGCAACCATAGTGATAGCTTCAGCCGGACAGGCAACCGCGCAGAGTCCGCACGCAGTACATCTTTCAGCGCCATTCTCATCGCGCTTGAGGACATGCAATCCGCGGTACACCGGAGCGTAATCGCGTTTGACTTCCGGGTATTTAATTGTAGCTTTCTTTTTGAAGAAATGGCTGATGGTGATTTTCAAGCCACCCAAAATGGCAGGGAGATATAACTTCTCCCAAAAGCTCATTTCTTTTTTTACAACTACTTTACTTCTGTTTGTTAAACTTTGCATTTCAATTCATTTAATACAGCATTAAATAACAATGCCTGCTTATACTTTTCCTGTCCACCACATCACCAGTCCGGTGAGGAATATGTTCAGAATGGATAATGGTATCAGCACTTTCCATCCCAGATGCATCAGCTGGTCGTAGCGGAAACGGGGGATTGTCCACCTCACCCACATGAAGAAGAAGATGAAGAAGAATATTTTCAGGAAGAAGAATATCGTTCCGGCTATGCTCAGCAGATTAGGATCCGAAATATAGTTCGCGAGGAATGGCATGTTGTACCCGCCGAAGTACAGTGTGGCTATCACGGCTGAAGAGATGAACATGTTGATGTACTCCGCAAACAGGTAGAAGCCAAGCTTCATGGAACTGTATTCGGTATGATAACCACCCACAAGTTCGGTCTCACATTCCGGAAGGTCAAAAGGCGTACGGTTTGTCTCCGCAAATGCGCAGATCAGAAAAATCAGGAATCCAAGCGGCTGGTAAAAGACATTCCAGGAAGCTCCTGCCTGCTGATCCACAATTCCTTTCACGCTCAATGTGCCTGTCATCATCACCAATGCGATAATGGAAAGCCCCATCGCGATCTCGTAACTGATCATCTGGCTGGATGCCCGCAGTGAACCAAGCAGGGAATATTTATTGTTGGAAGCCCAACCGCCGATCATGATTCCATACACTCCGATTGATACCACTCCGAAAATGTACAAGATACCAATGTTCACATCAGTAATCTGAAGCGGGTAGTGGACACCGTCAATCACGAGTCCGCTTCCCCAGGGAATCACGGCGCTGGCCATGCATGCCGTGAGCATGGCGATGCTTGGCCCAAGGATGAAGAGCCATTTGTTCGACACGCTCGGAATGATCTCTTCCTTCATGAACATCTTTACTCCATCAGCCATGGGTTGTAAAATCCCAAAAGGTCCAGCACGGTTTGGACCAATCCGGTCTTGCAGGAAGGCGGCCACTTTTCGCTCTCCGTAAGTGGAATACATCGCTACAATCAGCGATACTGCAAATACTGCAATAATTAAAATGATAGTATATATGAGCGCAGGGCTTAACATTGATGCTTGATATTATTTATTATTATCAATCTGATGATGATGCGGTACTACATTCACGCTGTTCAGCAGCGGTTTGTGTGCCGGTTCTTCCAGTGTATAATGGTTCTGTGATATCACAGATGTTCTTTCGATATTACTCGGACCTTCGATCACCCAGTCGGATGACTTCTTGCGGTCGAAGCGGCACTCGTTGCAAATCCAGCTTTCCACTTCTCCGTATGTGTCTTTTCTTCCGGTCACGCGGTAAACTTCCTCGCCTTTGAACCAGAGGCGGACTTTTCCTTCGCACTTGCTACAGTTGCGGTGTGCATCATGCGGATTCACATTCCATACCCTGCTTTTGAAGCGGAATGTTCTGTCAGTTAGCGCGCCAACCGGACAAACATCAATCATATTCCCGGAGAAGTCATTGTCAATCACATTTTTAATGTAAGTGCTGATTTCAGAAACATCTCCTCTGTTGATCACTCCGTGCACGCGTCCGTCGCAAAGCTGGTCCGCCACCTTTACGCAGCGGTAACACAGAATGCAGCGTGTCATGTGCAGTTTGATCTTATCGCCGATATCAATTTTCTCAAATGTTCTTCTTCTAAACTCGTAACGGCTCTTTGCAAGTCCGTGCTCGTAAGAAAGATCCTGCAGATCACATTCTCCTGCCTGGTCGCAAATCGGACAGTCCAGCGGATGATTGATGAGCAGAAACTCTACTACACCTGCTCTTGCTTCCAGCAAATCTGGAGCAGTGGTGTTCTGAACTTCCATGCCATCCATTACTGTGGTACGGCAGCTGGCAACCGGTTTAGGCATTGGCCTTGGATCTTTTTCAGAACCCTTGGTCACCTTCACTATGCAGGTGCGGCAATATCCGCCACTTGTTTTCAGCTTTGAATAGTAACACATCGCGGGCGGAACAATCTTCCCGCCGATTTTCCTGGCAGCTTCCAGTATCGTGGTTCCGTCAGGAACTTCGATCATGTGTCCGTCTATGGTAACTTTTGCCATATTCTTTCAGATCTGTTATTCAGAATGCATCTTGTTCTCTGTGTTTTAATACAGCAACAATATTCTTCTCCTTCTTTATCTTCATCAGACAACTCTCTGTTTGCATCGAGTGCCTGAAATATTTTTTTTATCCTTCAGTTAAGTTTACGCTTCAGTCAGATCGTTCAATCTATAGTAGTGATGCACGTCTTTAATTGAAGAAGGATTTTGTACATACTCTTCAAAATCTTTTCTGAAATGCCTGATAGCGCTGGCTACCGGCCATGCTGCGGCATCTCCGAGCGGACAAATAGTTTTGCCTTCAATTTTTGACTGTATATCCCAGAGCAGGTCAATGTCTTTCATGCTTCCGTGTCCGTCCAGAATTTTGTGCAGGATTTTCTCCATCCATCCAGTTCCTTCACGGCAGGGTGAACATTGTCCGCATGATTCGTGGTGATAGAACCGTGTGAAGTTCCACAGGTTTTTCACGATGCTTGTGCTGTCATCCATCACGATGAATCCGCCGGATCCCAGCATGGTTCCGCTGGCAAATCCACCGTCGGCAAGTGATTCATATGACATCAGCCTCGGTTCTCCATTCGCTGTTTTCAGTATCAGGTCTGCAGGAAGAATCGGAACTGAAGATCCTCCGGCCACTACAGCTTTCAGTTTTCTTCCGCCTTTCATTCCTCCGCAATATTCTTCGGAATAAATGAAGTCTTCCACAGTAATTCCCATCTCAATTTCATACACTCCGGGTTTGTTGATATGTCCGCTTGCGGAAATCAGTTTTGTCCCCGTGCTCTTTCCTATTCCGATGGCAGCATAGGCATCGCCACCCTGGTTTACAATCGGCACAACTGCTGCAATGGTTTCCACATTGTTCACTACTGTCGGACATCCATAAAGTCCTGCGACAGCAGGGAAGGGAGGCTTGATCCTCGGATTTCCTCTTTTGCCTTCAAGAGATTCAAGCAAAGCGGTTTCTTCTCCGCAGATATAAGCGCCGGCTCCAACGTGTACATACAGGTCGAGGTCGTAACCGCTTCCAAGTATGTTCTTTCCGAGCCATCCGTTTTTGTAAGCCTCTTCAATTGCCTGCTCAAGAATTCGGGCGACGTAGAAATATTCACCGCGTATATATATGTATGATGTGTTCGCTCCCAGCGCGAAGCTGGAAGTGATCATGCCTTCTATGAGTAAGTGTGGAATCCGCTCCATGAGGTAGCGGTCCTTGAATGTGCCGGGTTCGCTCTCATCCGCATTGCAAACAAGATATCTTGCCACTCCAGGAGGTTTGGCGAGAAAACTCCACTTCATTCCTGTAGGAAAGCCTGCGCCTCCGCGTCCTCTCAGTCCGGATTTTTTCACTTCTTCCACAATAGCTTCCGGAGTCATGCTTTTGATCGCCTTCTCTACGGAAGCATAGCCGCCTTCCTTCCTGTAAACCTCGTATGAGCGGATTCCGGGAACATGATCTTTCTCCAGTAGTAATTTCTTTCCCATCTCAGTTGCTTTGCGGATCAAAATGATCGGTATAACATTTTCTCTTATCCTCTTTGCGTAGATTGTCAAGCAACGAATCCACTTTTTCAAGAGTCAGATTCTCGTGGTACTCAGCGCCGACCTGCAGCATGGGCGCTGTTCCACAGGAGCCGAGGCATTCCACTCCTTTGAGTGTGAACATTCCGTCGGCAGTAGTCTGTCCGGTTTTGATGTTCAGTTTCTTTTCGATATGACGGATCACATCTTCAGCACCCATCAGCCAGCATGAGCTGGTGCGGCAGACTTCAATCGTGCATTTTCCAACGGGCTTCAGGTTGAACATGGAATAAAAGGAAGCCACTTCATAAACTTCAATCGACTGAATGTTCAAAAGGGATGCGACATAATCCATCACCTGCGGACTAAGCCAGCCGTCGAACTCCGCCTGTGCGAGATGCAGTACCGGTATCAAGGCCGATTTCTGCTTGCCCTCAGGGTATCTCTTCATCATTCTGCGGACAAGTTCGAGTGTCTCCTCCGGGAATTTTATTTCTTTATCTGATGACATGATTCTTTTTTCTCTTGATTAGATTTTTACAATCACGAATCCAATTCGCCTGCTATTACATTCATGCTGCTCATGGTGAGGATTGCATCACTCAGGTATCCGCCTTTGATCATTTCAGGATAAGCCTGGTAATAGATGTAGCATGGTCTTCTGAAATGCAAACGAAATGGCTGTCTGCCTCCGTCGCTGATCAGATAGAATCCAAGCTCTCCGTTTCCGCCTTCAACACAATGGTAAACTTCTCCGACAGGAACATCTGTTTCACCCATCACAATCTTGAAGTGATAGATGAGGGCTTCCATATTATTGTACACATCTTCTTTCGGAGGAAGATAGAAGGAAGGAATGTCAGCATGGAAGCTGGTTTTGTCTTCCAGTTTCTTCAGCTTCTCCAAAGCCTGGCGGATGATGCTCATGCTCTGCCACATTTCCTCTTCTCTTACCATGAATCGGTCGTATGTATCGCCATTCGTACCGACAGGAATTTCAAATTCAAAGTCCTGATATGAAGAGTATGGATTCATCACTCTTACATCGTAATCCACTCCGGCTGCACGGAGATTTGGACCTGTGAATCCGTATGCAAGCGCTCTTTCAGCAGTAATGCCGCCGCAACCGATGGTTCTGTCCATGAAGATGCGGTTGCGCACGAGAAGATTTTCGAATTCTTTCAGTTGTTTTGGGAACTCTGCCAGGAAGTGGTCGATCTTCTTCCAAACTGTATCATTGAAGTTTCTTTCAAAGCCGCCGATACGTCCGATGTTAGTCGTGAGCCTTGCTCCGCAAATTTCTTCGTAAATCTCATAGATGAATTCCCTCCACTGAAACACATAGAGGAAGCCCGTCATCGCGCCTGTATCCACACCGATCACGCTGTTGCAGATGATGTGGTCGGAGATTCTTGCAAGCTCCATGATGATCACGCGCATGTATTCAACACGCTTGGGAAGCTCGGCACGAATAAGTTTTTCCACCGTCATATGCCATCCCATGTTGTTAATGGGTGATGAGCAGTAATTCATGCGGTCGGTAAGCGGAGTCACCTGGTAAAATGGCTTATGCTCCGCAAGTTTTTCAAATGCTCGGTGAATATACCCGATAGTAGGTTCGGCATCAATGATGATTTCACCGTCCATCTTCAGCACATTCTGAAAAATGCCGTGCGTAGCAGGATGAGTTGGACCCAGGTTGAGGGTTGTGTACTCCTTGTGATCTTCCGGTTTGAAAGTTTTTATTTCCATCCTCTCTTGGCTCTGCATTAAAATTTCTTTTTCTCCATCAGTTTCTTCCGGTCGAATTTGGATGAATCTCTTCCGAACATGGTGTCGTCCTTGTCGTAACGTGTGAGATCTTCCACAGGATATTCTTTTCTCATTGGGAAATAATCCATGTCATCCACGTTGAGAATTCTTTTCAGGTTAGGATGACCTTTGAATTTAAATCCGTAAAAGTCATAAGCTTCTCTCTCCATCCAGTTGGCAGCAGGAAAAATATCCGTGAGCGAATCAAAGTGCGGCTCCTTCTCACCGGATGATGCTTTCAGTCTTATTCTCAAATTTTGGGTGAGACAATGCAATTGAACCATTAAGGTGTACGGCTTTTCGTTTGCCGGATAATGCACTCCGCAAAGTGTGGTGAGAAACCTGAAAGGATGCTCAGCATCATCATATAAAAATTTCACAAGTGAGTGAAGGATGTCTCTCTCCACTTCAACAATATGAAAGTCGTATTCTTTTTTTTGAGACAGCACTTTGTCACCAAAACTTGCGCTGATCTTTTCAATTACTTTTTCAATGGGACTTTGTTCCATATATTATTCAATGCCATAAGACGCGAGCAACTCTTTGTATTCCGGAGAGTTTCTTCTCCTGAGAGATTCATTACCCACTAATTTCTGAATGTTCATCACGCCTTCAAGAATCTGTTCCGGACGAGGCGGACATCCTGGCACATACACGTCGACCGGCATGATGTGATCAATTCCCTGCAAAACAGGATATGAGTCAAAAATTCCTCCGCTTGATGCGCAGGCGCCCACAGACAATACCCACCGTGGCTCAGCCATCTGTTCATAAACCTGACGAAGTACCGGTCCCATCTTTTTCGCGATCGTACCCATTACCATGAGCAGGTCTGCCTGTCGTGGAGAGAAGCTAAGTCTCTCAGAACCAAAGCGTGCCAGGTCGTAAGTAGCGGCCATGGTAGCCATGAATTCGATTCCACAACATGAGGTGGCAAAGGGAAGTGGCCAAATTGAATTTTTTCTCGCCAGACCAACCACTTTATCAAGGCTGGTGGCAAAAAAACCCGGGCCTTCATAGCCTTCAGGGGCCTGAACTACTTTGACATCTTTATTTGGAGTGATAATTTCTGACATTTTAATTTCGTTAAAATTCTGAATTTCAGAGTTTTGATTGCTGAAATTCCTTTACTCCCACTTCAAGGCTCCTTTTTTAATGATGTAATAGAAACCGGTGAGGAGCAGTAGCATAAATATAAACATCTCAATGATGCCAGTTGTTCCCAACTCCTTGAAATTCACAGCCCATGGATACATGAAGATCACCTCCACATCGAAGAGTACGAAGAGGATTGCAACCAGAAAATACTTGATTGTGAATGGGATGCGGGCATTTCCCTGGGATTCAATTCCGCACTCAAAGGCTTCGAGTTTTACCTTGGATTTTCTTTTTGGACCGAGCAAATGCGTAGCGACCATTGTCGTCAGCACAAAGCCCAGCGCGACAAAGAATTGTATGGCTATCGGAAAATAATCAGTTGGCAGACTTGTAGTTTCCATTGTATTAAAAATCAGCTTGTTCCCAGCTGTTTAAGCGCAAATTTAAGATAATTTAAGATGATACTTTAATTATATGTCCAATAATTCTCAGGAGGGAAAACTATAACGAAACAAAGTCGCTTGAGTTATGCTTGCTGAGAATTAATGAACGATTGCTTATTCATTACTCATTGAATTTCTTTAAGAGTGATAGAGATGATACAATTCAAGTTCAGATTGAAACTTTTAGCAGAATTTTCTCAGCGGGAGAAAAAATTAAAGCAACTTGCAGCCGGAAAATTTTTCATGAACGGGAATTCCACAAACGCTTTAACATTCATTTTTATCACCATGCTGATCGATGTGATCGGACTGGGGATAATCATTCCTGTATTGCCTACGCTGATTATGGAACTTGCCGGAGGAACACTGAGTGAGGCTTCGGTTTTTTCCGGCTGGCTGACTTTCGCCTATGCTACCATGCAGTTTTTGTTTGCGCCGGTGCTCGGAGGACTGAGCGACAGATACGGAAGAAGACCTGTGCTGCTTATCTCTCTCTTTGGATTTGGCGTGGACTATCTATTCATGGGTTTTGCTCCGGGAATCTGGTGGCTCTTCATCGGCAGAATTTTTTCCGGCATTGCAGGAGCCAGCATGACCACCGCTTCTGCATATATTGCAGACGTTAGTTCGCACGAAAAGAGAGCACAGAACTTCGGTCTTATCGGACTCGCATTCGGACTGGGTTTCATCATTGGGCCGGTTATCGGAGGTATTCTTGGGCAATTCGGAGCACGAGTTCCATTCTTCGCCGCTGCAGCGCTTGCCCTACTCAACTGGATGTACGGATATTTTATTTTACCGGAATCCCTGAAACCGGAGAACAGGAGAAAGTTCGAATGGAAAAGAGCGAATCCGCTTGGCTCTTTACTCAACCTGAAAAGATATCCGCTGGTTTTAAGCCTGGTGGCTTCTCTTGTGCTGATCTATTTATCAGGCCACGCCACACAAAGCACATGGACGTTTTACACCATGAAAAAATTTGGATGGAATGAAGCCTGGGTTGGTTACTCCCTTGGTTTTGTCGGACTCATGATCGCCATTGTGCAGGGCGGTCTCATTCGCATCGTCATTCCGAAACTTGGTCAGAAGCGCTCTGTATATTTCGGTCTTGGCTTCTATGTAATCGGTTTTGTGCTTTTCGCTTTCGCAACCAAAGGTTGGATGATGTTTGCATTCATGATACCATTTGCATTTGGAGGTTTCGCGGGTCCTGCCTTGCAGGGGATTATCTCTTCGCAGGTCCCTGCCAATGAACAAGGTGAACTGCAGGGCGCACTCACCAGCCTGATTTCCATTACATCAATCTTCGGCCCTTTGCTGATGACATACCTGTTTTTCTTTTTTACTTCTCCCGATGCGCCGGTGATTTTTCCGGGTGCTTCATTTCTGATGGGAGCAATACTCACTTTGTTCAGTTTGATCTTTACGCTGCGTTCGCTGAAAGTATTGCCGCGCCACTCCTGAAAAATCAGATTTCAATTTCGCCCCTCATATAAAGCACAGCATTCCCGCCGATTTCAACTCTGTCACCCAACATGCTGCAGTTTAAATCGCCGCCTCGCTTCGAAATCTGCCTTGCCTTTAGCTCTTTCTTGTTCAGCTTTTCCGACCAGTATGGCGTAAGCAATGTGTGCGCTGATCCGGTCACAGGATCTTCGTTGATGCCTGCATTCGGGAAAAAGCAACGAGAAACAAAATCAACATTGTCTCCTTTTGCCGTGACAATCAGCCCGTGAGGATGCACCTGCATGACTGTATATATCTCAGGAAATAATTCACGCAATTCTTTCTCGGAAGACAACTCTGCCATCAGTATGTTTTTACCTTGCACTACTTTTTTCGGATTGATTCCGAGCGCACGAGTGATCAGTGGTGTGATTGGTGTTTCTTTGTAGTGATCAGCAGGAAAGTTCATTACAAATCCTCCGTTATCTCTTCTGACAGAAAGCAATCCGCTTTTAGTATGAAAGTGAACCTGCGGGTCGCTGTATTTATAAATCTCAAACAGGACGTATGCACTTGCAAGAGTCGCATGTCCGCACAATGAGACTTCGACAGTTGGAGTGAACCAGCGCAGACTGAAATCATTTCCCTTAGGGACATAAAAAGCGGTTTCCGAAAGATTGTTCTCTGCTGCGATCCTGTGCATCTGATCATCGCTGAGCCATTCATTCAGCGGACAAACCGCAGCGGGGTTCCCGTGAAAAACTTCTGAAGTAAATGCGTCAACTTGGTAAAGGGGGAGTTTCATATATTGTCCTTTGACTTAAAGATAGGAATAATTTAACTCTTTCAAATTATAGATTTTGATATAAATACGAATTTGTGTGATTTGAACTTATCCAATGATTTCAATAGCTAGTGTTGTTCATGAAAAATATCTTTCATCAAATTTGACATTGTGTTCCTTGAGTAAAGATCTGAGTTCATCTTCAGAGTTTTGTTTTTTATGATGCTCTTCCTGGTTCTTAATGTATTCTATCAGCCTGTCCTTTTCTTTCAATGAATATGTAAATGCTCCGTATCCTTCTGCCCATCCATTAAAAACGGGGAATAAGTTGTTTTGTTTGATGTGGGCTGTGGATGCCAACTTCAGATCTTTTACCAGTGTTGACAGGGCCACTGTCGGATTTAGTGATATCAGTATGTGTACATGATCTTCGACACCATTGATCCGATATACATGACACTTCTTATGCTGGAGCAGTCCAGTCATGAACTTGTAGAGATCTTGCCTGGTGTCAGCACACATTGTCTTTTGTCTTCGGTATGTACCATATACTATCTGGTAGAGTATTTGTGTATAGGTGCTCATGTCTCTGGGTGGTATTTTCATAGCTTATTCGTGTTGAAGCCCTTCGGGCTTCACGTCGGTGTGTTATTCATGTTGAAGCCCGAAGGGCTTCTGGGTGTAAAGCTTAATCACCATGTTGATGCATGGAAGACCCTATATAGAAGTTCAGCAAAGCCCGAAGGACTTCAACTTGCATACAGTAGGCCCTCTCCTCCTATTCAACCGCGAAGCGGTTGAATGTGGTCATCGTTTCATATGAAGAGCAGGACTCGTTATCTTAGCTAATATTGTTAAATTTTAATGTGATCGATTAAAAGTTTTTTTAATTGAAGTCTGTAAATATTTTTAGGTCAAAGGATAATTTCCTGATACATAGTTTTTCTATACATTTTTATTATTTGGTAAGTTAAGAGTTCACACGAAGTCGTTCGAGTAAAATTAGGACTGCTGTGAATAGTACACAACCTAACAAATGCGAAGTTTTAATCCAGATGTTTTTTCTCTTATGTATTAAGTAGCATTAAGGATTCAACCAGAGAAACAGATTGATTTTGTTATTTAGCAATATTCAGAAATTGACAGAATAAAAAATCAGCTTCTTCATGTGTTGAAGGCTCCTTCATATAAACAAACAAGCCCGGCTGTGCCGGGCTGCCTGTGTCATCACATTCAAAAAAAAGTGTTTCATCGTTGACCGATTTTTTATGCTTACTCAAGCACGCTCTTGATGCCTTTTACATCCTTCTCTAGCGCGGCGAGTTTGCTCAGCAACTCATCTTTTGCAAGGGAAGAGTCCGGAAGTTCACTGCTCATGTAATTGCAGAACTTCCACACTTCACGGATATCATTCACAGGCACTTCGTAAGGTTCGTATTCAGGGTTGAGGGATTTCAGCATCACGGATTTTTTCTTCCTCAGATTATTGTAGGCAACTTTAAAGACCAGCCCTTCATCCTGCGTGAGAATGATATACGCTTGTCCGTCTTTGATGTCGTACCAGTTCTCAAGGTATTCTGTGATTACAAAAGATTTGTCAGGTATCGGCATCATGGAGTCTCCGCTGATCTGGAACATTCGGTACTTGCGGTCGTTGAACAGTATCGGCAGTTGGAATGTCGGCAGCTTCTTGATGAACTCCGGATCAGCAAAGCCGTTCTTGTAACCTGCCTTGGCACGCAGTGGCACCACTTCGATGTTCTCCCTGTTCTGGCTGTCGACCGTGGTGGCCAGCACACGTAATCGCGATCCCGTCACATATACGTCGTTCCCTTTTTCCAGCTCACTCATCTGGAATCCGCTCAGCTTGCTCATGTCCACTTTTACCAATGTGTCAATGGAAATCTTGAAATACTTTGAGAAGGCCATGAGCGCATCCAGCGTAGGGTTCTTGATGCTGCCGTTTTCATAGCTGTTCAGTGTGGAACGGCTGAAGCCCAGTTCACCCGCCACCAGGTCCTGTGTGCGGTTGCGGCGTTGGCGCAGGATTTTGATGTTGCTGTTGAAATGCATGCTTGTGATTTTTTAAGGGTTGAATATTTTCCAGACTGCAAATATAGTCATTGACGGCTACAGGAACATCAGGTATGATTGTGAGGCAATCATATTCGGGATTTAGCCCCTCAGAATCATTGGGATAAAATTTTTGAGCAGCCGAACTTTCATAAAACATCCTACAGCACTGTCGTTCTTTTTTAGTGCATTTGTATGAGAACTCCTTTTCCCAAAGGACGACCTCACTTTGAATGTAGTCTGATCCGCTTGGGAAACATTTGCTTTTCCCCCTTCCATTGTCTATCATGAAATCATCAAGATTGATTGTAATATAGTCTGGTGGCGCTTTTCAAGCTGCCGGAGTTTGAAATGGAAGAACATGATCAGCGCCAATAACCGCAGCATCGCACACATGGACCTCGACTCCTTTTTCGTCTCGGTGTCATGCCTCGAACATCCCGTGCTGAAGGGGAAACCCGTGCTCATCGGAGGCACGGGCGACAGGGGAGTGGTGGCTTCCTGCAGCTACGAGGCACGTGCCTTCGGTGTGCATTCGGCAATGCCCATGAAGCTCGCCCGCCGCCTTTGTCCGGATGCCGTCGTCGTGCGTGGCGATTACGAACGCTACAGTTATTATTCAGACATGATCACCGACATCATCAGCGAAAGCGTACCGCTGTATGAAAAATCTTCCATAGACGAATTCTATCTCGACCTGAGTGGGATGGACCGTTTCTTCGGCTGCTACAAATGGGCGACGGAACTGAGACAGAAAATCATGAAGGAAAGCGGACTGCCGATCTCGTTCGGACTTTCTCCGAACAAAACCGTTTCCAAAGTGGCTACGGGTGAAGCCAAGCCCAACGGACAGATGAAAATTGATTTCGGTGCGGAGAAAAATTTTCTCGCCCCGCTGAAGGTGAACAAAATCCCCATGGTAGGTGACAAGACTTACAACATACTGCGCAGCATGGGCGTGGAAAAAATTTCTACACTGCAGCAGATGCCTGTGGAGCTGATGGAAAGAGTGCTCGGTGAGAACGGAATCAGTATCTGGCGCAAGGCCAACGGCATCGATAATTCTCCCGTGGTACCCTACTCGGAGCGCAAGTCTATCTCCACCGAGGAAACCTTCGACCAGGATACGATTGACGTGAGCCGGCTGCAGAGTCTGCTGGTGGGGATGACCGACAAGCTGGCCTTCCAGCTGAGGGACGAGAACAAACTCACTTCATGTGTAACCGTAAAAATCCGCTACAGCAACTTCGATACGCATACGATGCAGAAGCGAATAGCTTACACCGCCTGCGATCATACGCTCATTGCGCGCGTGAAAGAGATATTCGACAAGCTTTACAACCGCCGCCTGCTGGTGCGCCTCATCGGCGTGCGTTTCAGCCACCTCGTGGGCGGAGGATACCAGATCAATCTCTTCGAAGACAACGAAGAAATGATACGCCTCTATCAGGCCATGGACAAAGTGCGCCGCCGCTTCGGAGACGGATCAGTGAGAAGGGCGATCGGAAAAGATTCCGGACGCAAGAATTTCAATCCTTTTAACGGGATGAGCAGGTGAGAAAATCGTAGTAGAATGAAGTAAAACGGACGAAAGCGATAACACCTTTTCTCTTCAAAATAAAAACACTAAATTGGCTTATGCTTTATTTTTTATAATCAAAACTCTCTGCCATGAAAACAAAACTACTCCTCTTCGCATTTGTATTAATTCATCTGCAGTCATTTTCCACAACTTTTGTAGTAACCAATTCAAATGCTTCAGGTCCCGGCTCATTGCTGGATGCCATAAATCAGGCAAACACAAACCCGGGTAATGATAATATTGAATTTAACATCCCGGGGATGCCTCCGCATGCAATCCCTGCCGGAACCGGAGGTAGTATTTTGGTTACCGAAGGTGTCACCATCGATGGCAGTACGCAACCTGACAATGGTTATACAGGTTCCTGTCCTAAAATTGTTCTCGATGGCATTGGGGCAGATCCTTCGATTTCCGCGCTTATCCGATTGTCGGCAGCAGGAATAAAAATCTACGGATTATGGTTCAGGAATTTTAACAATCCTAGTTCTTACCTTATGATGCTGGAATCTCCGCAGATTGAAATAGGCACAGCCGGTAAAATGAATTTGTTCACCGGATCAGTAAACAGTATTTATATCGGTGATGATGATGCAATAATCAGCTCTAATTATTTCGGCACAAACTGCGAAGGGAATGCCGTAGTAGCCAATTCGGGGACAGCCATTAACTCCTGGGCAGTATCGAATGTTGTCATCGAGAACAATTTAATTTCAGGAAATGATAACGGAATTTCTATGGGCTTAGTCTCTGTTGCTTCTGATCAGAATAAAATTACCGGAAATAAAATTGGGACGGATTTATCGGGTACTTCCATACTGGGAAATGAAGTATATGGAATTGCCATGATTAACAATACCAACCTTATGCTTGGCGGAACTTCTGTCGGTGACGGAAACCTGCTTTCCGGAAATGGCCGAAGTGGTTGTTTGCTCATCGCATGTTCCGGATCTGTCTATGGAAACCTGGTAGGTACAGACATCACAGGTAACGATACTCTACCCAATGATCCGCTCAACACACAATACAGCACAGCTTTCAATATCAATGGTTATTCCGGAATCAGCAGCACATTGGTAATTGGAGGAACTGGTCCGGGTGAAAGAAATGTTTTTACCGGGAATGATATTGCCTTCAACATTGCCGACTCATCAGGAACTTACAGCGTAATCAATAATGTAATTGGTATGACCCTGAATGGTACAGTTTCGCCCTGGCAAAATCTTGGTGTCCAGGTATATTATGATACTATGCAAGTCACGTTTGATTCAAATCATATTTATGGTAAAGTTACCTCCGTTTATTTGACGGAGTGCGCCAACGTCTTAGCCGCAAACAATATAATAGGAAAAGATTTGTTAGGGAACGATCTCAGCCCCAATGAGGGATTCAGGATGGGCAATGTGAGTAGTTCGACCCTTGAGAATAATGAAGTTCACAATTGTATATATGGAATAGACCTGAACGGATGCAATGATAATTTTATTATTGGAAATCTGATAAGCAATTCCACTTATCCTTTGGAACTTCGTTCATCTTCCGGAGTGTGCCGGTCCAACTTCATGAGCCGTAACCGATTCCTGAATAACAATGGCACAGTGAATCTGTTCAACGGATCGGGTATAGCTGCAAATGATGACATCATGCCTCCGGTTATTTTGGGTTCGAACGCTGACAGTACCTGGGGCAATGCGCTTCCCTTTGCCACAGTGGAACTTGCCAGAGATTCCACCTTCAATGCGTTTCCTCAGGGATATGATTATTCAATTCCATCTCTTTATGCTGATGCAACAGGGCATTGGGTGTATCCTTTCGCACTTTCAGATCCAAACCGTTATACTGCAATGCAGACTGACTTGAATAATAATTCATCTGGATTTTCGCCGAGACTTACTTTGGGGCTTGTTAAAAATGAATTAAAAGGTCTCCTGATATATCCTGTACCTGCCATAGACTTTATTAAAGTTGAAAACATCAGACAAAGTGTTTTTGCTTTTCAAATAATGACTGCTGAGGGATCTTTGGTTCGTTCAGGCAAATGGAGCGGACAATCTCTTCTCGTTGATCTTCGCGACCTTTCTTCCGGAGTTTATTTTCTCAGACTTGTACAAGATGAAAATATTGACGTTGTCAGATTTTTGAAGCATTAATCGCTTTTTCTTTTTGAAGGAAAAGAGGTGTGCGTAAGGCACTCCTCTTTTTTTTGCTTTTCATCCGAGCTTTGATTTTTTTTCTTGCAGATATCCTGTTAAAAAGATTATCATACAAACTACGGAAAAGATTGTCAGGCAAACATCGTGTACCTCAATTGTCATACATACTTCAGTTTAAAATATGGCACCCTCAGCGTGGAGCAGCTCCTGCAGGATGCCCGGCGCTGCGGAATCCCCAAGCTCGCGCTCACCGACATCAACAACACTTCGGGCATACTGGACTTCATACGCCTGGCCCCGCAGTATGGCGTGGAGCCCGTCGCCGGAATAGATTTCCGCAGCGAATCAAAAGTTTTTTATACCGGCATCGCTGCCAACAATGTCGGCTTTCATGAACTGAACGAATTCCTCACGCACTGCCTGCGCCGCGGGACCAACGAAGAGCCCGACATGCCAACTCTTCCTCCCTTTAGCGAAAATGTCTTCTGGATTTTTCCCTTCTCCGAATTTTCCGGTACTAAGGAAAAATCTCTCAATGCCCTGCGCCTGCTCGACAAGCATAACACCTTGTATATAGGAATTACGTCACGGCATCTGGGCCGCCTGCGCCTTTCACCGCTCATGCTGCACATGGACCGATTGCTGGCCTGGCATCCGGTTACTTTTCGCAGTCCGGGTGACCATGCCGTACACCGCATGCTGCGCGCCGTGGCTGCCAACACCCTGCTGAGCCGGGTAAGGGATGAAGACATCGCTTCTCCTGACGAGATCATGCTTCCTGCCGCAGAGCTGGAAAAACGCTTTTCGGATTTCCCTGCGCTCGCGGATAACGCACGGAAACTGCTTGAGCGCTGCGGTATCGCTTTCGATTTTCATGAGAGCAAGAACAAGCAGACATTTTCCGGGAGTAAAATCCTCGACTCGGCAATACTGCGACGGGAAACATACAAGGGCATGGAATTGCGCTACCCTTCGGCAAGTGATGCAGTGAAGGAGCGGGTCGACAAGGAACTGCAGATGATCGGCGAGCTGGGCTTCGCACCTTACTTCCTTATCAACTGGGACATCGTGCGCTATGCACAGCACAAGGGTTACTTCTACGTAGGCCGCGGCAGCGGAGCCAACAGCATCGTGGCTTATTGCCTGCGCATCACCGACGTGGATCCCATCGACCTCGACCTCTACTTCGAACGATTCATCAATCCTTTCCGCACGAGTCCGCCCGACTTCGACCTTGACTTCTCCTGGAAAGACCGCGACGACGTGACAGACTACATCTTCCGCCGGCACGGCAGGGAACATGTGGCCCTGCTTGCCACCTATTCCACTTTTCAGTTCAAGGCCATCGTGCGCGAGCTCGGAAAAGTCTTTGGCCTCCCCAAAGCGGAGATCGACGCACTCATCGAAAGCAGGCATCATCCCGGCACGCCCGACCACATCGCGCAAACGATCCGCCTCTGCGCCACGCGCATCATCGATTTTCCCAGCCACCTGAGCATTCATGCCGGAGGCGTACTCATCTCCGAAAAACCGGTGAGCTGGTACAGCGCCCTCAACATGCCGCCAAAGGGATATCCCACTACGCAGTTCAGCATGCTCGAAGCGGAAGACATCGGACTGTATAAATACGACATACTCAGTCAGCGCGGACTCGGTCATATTCGCGATACCGTGGACATAGTAAAACGGAACCTCGGCATCGAAATTGACATACACGACATCGCGCGTTTCAAGGAAGATGAAAAGATAAAGCAGCTCATCCGCGATGGTCGCTGCATGGGATGCTTCTACGTGGAATCTCCCGCCATGCGCATGCTGCTGAAAAAACTCCGCGTGGATACATACCGGCAGCTTGTCGCGGCCAGTTCGATCATTCGTCCCGGCGTGGCCAAGTCGGGCATGATGCGTGAATATATTTTACGCACGCACGATCCTTCACGACGCACTTACATTCATCCCCTGATGAAGGAGCTCATGGAAGAAACATTTGGCATCATGGTGTACCAGGAGGATGTGATCAAGGTGGCGCATCACTTCGCCGGCCTCTCCCTCTCCGAAGCCGACGTACTGCGCAGGGGCATGTCGGGGAAATTCCGCTCGCGCGACGAGTTCGCAAAAATCAGGGACAGGTTTTTTGAGAACTGCGATATGCGCGGATATCCTTCGGAGATCAGCGCTGAAGTGTGGAGGCAGATCGAAAGTTTTGCGGGCTATTCCTTCTCCAAAGGACACTCGGCCTCCTACGCAGTGGAAAGCTATCAGAGTTTATTCCTCAAGGCGCATTACCCGAAGGAATTCATGGTGGGTGTGATCAACAATTTCGGAGGTTTCTACCGCACGGAGTTTTATGTGCACGAGGCCCGCATGGCCGGTGCGGTGATTCATGCGCCCTGCCTGAACAAAAGCATTTATGAAACCACGATATACGGAGATGACATTTACCTCGGCTTCATACACCTGGCGGAGCTGGAGAAAAAAACTGCCGAGATCCTGCTGGAAGAAAGGGAGAGGGGAGGTGATTTTTCCGGATTGGAAGATTTCATGAAGCGCGTAGAAATCTCTGTGGAACAGCTGAGGATACTGGTGCGCATCGGCGCCTTCCGCTTCACCGGAAGAGGAAAGAAAGAGCTTTTGTGGGACATACACATGATCGCGGGCGCGGAAAAGAAAACCGAAGTGAGGAGAGAACTCTTTGAGTCGGGAGTGAAAAAGTTTGATTTGCCCGAGCTTCACCACGGTTCTTTTGACGATGCGCTGGATGAAATTGAAATACTGGGTTTCCCGCTTCGCTCGCCTTTTCAGCTGCTGCGCGAAACACTTCCCACACAGTTCCTGGCGGCGGATCTGCCGAAATATATCGGCCGGGAAATAGAACTGGCCGGATATCTGGTGACAATCAAGTACACCAGCACAGTGAAGCGCGAGACCATGATGTTCGCCACTTTCCTTGACCGAGAAGGATATTTTTTCGACACCACGCATTTCCCGGCGGTGACGCAGAGCTTCCCTTTCCGCGGCGGCGGACTCTATGCCATACGCGGAAAAGTCGACGAAGAGTTCGGATTCTGCAGCATCACCGTGCGCTCCATGCGCAAGCTGGAAACAGTGGGAAGGGATGATGCGGAGAAAGAAGAAGTGATTCCGGCAAAGGCCTTGTGAGTTGATTGTACTTAGAATGTTCATCCAACCAAACTCAGTTGATGCAAATCAATGAACTAAAGATGATCGAAATCTTGTGCTTTTATTGGTCCTCTTGCTGATTCCGCACTGCTGCGTTTCATAGCAGAAAACACATTCAACCCCTTCGGGGTTACGATTGATTTGTACTTATTGCTATTGATGTTGATCCCCTTCGGGGATCGGGTCACTGCTTAAAAACCTATGTGGTTTTTTCTATTCATAAATCTGTGATCGTGCAGCATGAGTCAGTTTTATGTATAGACATATATTGAAAGTTATTCAATCTTTCTCCTTCGTCCAGAAAGGACCTTGTGAGTTTCTGAACCATCCCAGGCTACGAAGCCGTCATCCTGCAAGGACCTTGTGGGAGAACTGGACCTACAAATGTTCATCCAACCAAAATCAGTTGATGCAAATCAATAACCATTCGATGGGCTGAATCTTTTGTTCAAAATAGCTCTGGTTGGAAATAAACTTTATTGCTCTCATGCTCCAGCAACCATCTCTTCCTCCACAAGCCTCCGGCGTATCCGGTCAGTGATCCGTTCTTGCCAATCACGCGATGACAGGGAACCAGAATCGGAAGTTTGTTCCTGCCGTTGGCGGAAGCCGCGGCACGTATGCATTTTACATCACCCAGCCGCTTTGCCAGTTCAAGGTAGCTGATACTTTTACCGGAAGGAATCCTGCCAAGCTCATTCCAGACTCTTTGCTGAAAATCGCTTCCGGATTGCCGGAAAGGAACGGAGAAAGATTGAAGACGTCCGGAAAAATAGGCTTCCAACTCTGCCATGAATTCATTCAGCAGATGGCTGTCTTCAACAGAGCTCGGAGGGACGACAATCTCATCCTTATCTGCGAAAATTATCTCGCTTATAAATCCATCCAGCTCCTGTATTCTCAATAAGCCAATCGGACTTCCAAGGCATGCTAAAGATGACATACTCAAATTTACAGATTATATGTCTGCCTCTATTCTCTTAAAACATGATATCTTTGCCTCATGTTCATTCCCGCATACTTTCGCAAAGAGAAACTGGAAGAGATCGAAGCATTTATCCGGAAGAATCCTTTCGCTATCCTGGTTTGCCAGCATGAAGGAAAGCCCTGGGCCACCCATATTCCGGTTGAGCTTGCGATGAATGCCAATGGTGAAAGTGTCCTTTCCGGACATATCTCACGATCCAATACTTCCTGGAAAAGCTTTGCAAACGGGGAGGATGTTTTGATGATATTCAACGGTCCTCATGCTTATGTGAGCTCTTCCTGGTACAATCATGTGAATGTGCCTACTTGGAACTATATGGCCGTGCATGTCTATGGCAAGATGAAAATCATTGAAGGGAAGGAGTTGTACAACCGCCTCGACGAACTGATGCACCGTTATGAAAACGGCTCAGCAAAACCTGTCGAAATGAAAAATCTGCCCAAAGAAATGATCGATAATTACCTCAAAGGAATTGTGGGTTTTGAAATGAGTATGGAAAAGATTCAGGGTAAATGGAAACTCAGCCAAAACAGAAACGATGAAGATCATTCCAATATCATTTCTGAACTGGAGAAAATCAATGAGATTAATTCAAGGATAGTAGCAGAAGAAATGAAAAAGGAAGGGAATGGAAAGGGATAAAGTGTCAGAACTGGGAGTTTTGGATTTCTTGGATCTATTAGACAGTTTTTAGGGACGAAGACCATTTTCAACTTGGTGTTTTTATTCTTTAAGCGGTGGAATTGCATGCTTTAGTGGAACCGTTAATTTATCAAAGTAAATTATCTATCTTTCCTGAGGAATTACCTATACTTTCTGTAAACCCAATAAAAGCAATTCGGATTCTACCCGACGAAGTGCATTTCGCTATGTTGGTTTTTCATCTTATGTACACTGAAACATATAATGGGGAATAAATCTCAATAATCCCGCAGATCTCATAAATTCCACTAATCCCCAAAATCCCAGTTCTGACTTCTTTCACTACTTATGCCGCAAAAAAATAACAAACAGGATAATTCAAGACCGATCGGAATCTTCGATTCAGGTATCGGAGGGCTCACTGTGGCCAACGCAATCAATAAGGTTTTGCCACACGAAACACTGGTTTATTTTGGGGATACGGCACACTTACCATATGGTGATAAGTCTCCGGATTCCATTAAGTACTATGCTCTGCGCATCAGCCAGTTTCTGCTCAAGCAAAACTGCAAGATGATCGTTATCGCCTGCAATACGGCATCGTCGCTCGCCTATGAAACCGTGAAAGAATTTGTTGGCAAAGCTGTACCTGTCATCAATGTCATTGATCCGGTAGTGCAGCATGTTATCAGGAATAAAAAGATAAAACATGTGGGCGTAATTGGAACCAAGGGTACAATCAAAAGTGATATTTATCACAAGAAGATAAAAGCCGCAAGCGGACGAATCGAAGTTTCTTCACTTGCTACACCGCTACTTGCGCCCATGATCGAGGAAGGTTTTTTCGACAATAAAATCAGCCGCAGCATCATCTCTTCTTACCTTGACAGCCGCAAACTTTCCAAAATAGATTCAATCATCCTGGCCTGCACGCATTATCCTCTGATTCGAAAGGAAGTGGAAGAATATTACAAAGGAAGCGTAAACATCATCGATACAGCCGGTGTGGTGGCAGATCATGTTCGTGAAACCTTGGAAAAGTTAAAACTTAGCGCAGTGAAAAAAAATAAAAAACCGCTGCATCATTTTTACGTAAGTGATTTTACGCCATCCTTCGAGCAGAGCACCAAATATTTCTTCTCTTCAAAGATTCATTTGGAAAAAATGGATTTCTGGAGCTGATATTCAATCTTTACTATACCAGCCACTGTACATCACATATCGTGATGATAATTCTTCCAGCAGCTTGCGTTGTTCTTCTGATATCGCTTTAATTTTTCTGGCCGGATTGCCTGCGTAAATAAATCCGGATTCAACACGTGTTTTCTCCAGCACTACAGCTCCTGCTGCCACGATGCTGAAGGATTCCACCACCGCATGATCCATCACAATCGCTCCCATTCCGATCAGTACATTGTTTTCCAAAGTGCATCCGTGCACTATGGCATTGTGTCCGATGTTCACATCGTTGCCGATGTTGGTTTTAGCTTTCTGATAGGTGCAGTGAATGATCGCCCCGTCCTGAACATTCACTCTGTCACCGATTCTCACACTGTTTACATCACCGCGGATTACCGCGTTGAACCAGACGCTGCATTGATCTCCCATCACCACATCTCCGGTAATGGTACTGTTATCAGCTAAAAAACACTTTTCTCCGAATTTCGGAGTGATGCCGTGTACAGGTAATATATATGTCATATTCGGGTGATGTTTTTCTTCAGCTAATTTTTTTTGTAAATTTATGCTTTCTTAGACATTCATGAGACTGTTAAAGATTGCATTTTTATTCGCTGTTGCGCTCACGATTTTCTCTTCCTGTAAAAAGCTGGAAGAGTATCCGGTCATTCCTTCCATAGAATATAAGAATATGTTTGTGTTACAGGATGCAGGAGGATTTGATGAGTTTGTGCGTTTGGTTATCGCTTTTACTGATGGTGATGGTGATATAGGTTATCATGCAGTTGAAAGTGGCCTGAACGATCCGATCTTCGATGACCCGGCGAGTGCGTATTATTACAATTACTCAGCGAAAGTCTTTCAATTTGTAAACGGAGTCTGGTCGGAAGTCACTTCTCCAATCCCAATCAGCGGGCGATTGCCATACATGACTCCTGAAGGCCCGAACAAGGCACTCAAAGGTGAGATTGACAGAGAGTTCAATGTTCCGCCGGGCTTGATTGCCGACACGATTCGCTTTGAAGTGTTCATCTACGACCGTGCCTTGCATAAGAGTAATACACTCACAACTCCTGCAGTCATCATCACTTCCCGTTAATCTTCAGTCGACGAAAGGAAATTTCTTTCCGAATTCTTCCTGTGACATCATCCTGAATTGTTTTTTTTCTGAAAGATACTTTGCGAGATATTCCTGCTCGGTCTGACCTGGCGTGGGTATAAGCAGCGCGGTTTTACCCAGCGCTTCCAGATCCATGATGCTGGAGTAACCCGAACGACATATGATAAGATCGGAAGAAGCCATTGCATTCTTCAGCTCTTCCTGGGGCAGATGCGAAACTGTGCTCAGGTTTCCATAGTTCATTCTGAAATTCTTTTTGGCAGGCAGTCCGCGTACCAGTAAAATCTTTTTTCCTGAAAGTTTTGCGCCTGACATCACAATGTCTTCCATACTCTTGCGCTGTTCTTCCGGACCGCTAAGTACAATGAGTGCATCGTATTTATTCCCTTCATCTTTAGAAACTGAAGTGTCCTCAAACCTTGAAAGCGGTCCGATAAATTTTGCATTGGATGGAAGCTTGTATTTATGAGACAGTTCTCCGCTCAGGTTGTTTTCTCCTTCCCGGTCCGGTATCCAGCATTCATCAAAATTTTCTGCATACCCAAGAACCATTTTGTGAAGCAGGCCTTCGGCAAATTTCAGCCAGACCGGACATTTTATCATCAGCTGATGTGTGATGAGCACGCTGTGGATTTTTTTCGAATGAAGTCCGTAACGGTTGTCTGAAATTACTTTTGTGATCCTGTGCTTATCTATGCAGTCTTCAAGCCAGGATTTTTCTTCTCTTATTCCTTTCAGAATCCTCGGAATCTGAAGCATCATCATCAGGCTCATTGGCAGATGACTTGAATACTTTATTCTGTAAGAAGGAGAATCCAGAAATTTCAGTGATGGAAACTCCGACTGTAAAAATTTTCCCGAATTGCCGCTGCCACAAAGGAGCAACTCATGTCCTTCTGCAAGGAGTTTATTGATCAGAGGTACGCAACGAGTCGCATGTCCAAGTCCCCAGTCTAATGGCGCCACAAGGATTTTTTCGTGTTTCACATTGGAAATATAAGAGGAATAATTTTATCTGCCCTCTGCATATTTTATAATTTTGCGGTGATAATTATGGGAAAAAACAAGTTAAAACGATTCAGAGAGAATCTGGAATTCAGCCATATGATCCAGCCGAAGATGGCTTTTCCCTTTGAAGACCACCCCTTGAAAGGAAAATGGAAGAGCGAATTTTTCAGGAGAGACGCGCCAATTGTGCTTGAACTCGGTTGCGGAAGGGGAGAATACACGGTAAATCTTGCAAAGATGTTTCCGGAGAAAAATTTCATCGGGATTGACTGGAAAGGCGCACGACTTTGGAGAGGAGCCAAGACCGTACAGGAAGACTGCATGGACAATGTGGCTTTTTTGAGGATACAAATTCACTCTATCGCGCATTTTTTTGAAGTGAACGAAGTCGATGAAATCTGGATTACATTTCCTGACCCCCAGCTACGCGAAAGCAAGGAAATGAAACGCCTTACTTCACCTCGTTACCTGGATTATTACAGAAAGATTTTAAAACCTGACGCGCTTATCAACCTGAAAACAGACAGCCACGAGTTATACAACTATACACTGGATCTTTGCAGTGAAATGAATTATAAAATTTTTCGCAATACAAGTGATCTCTATCATTCTGAAATTGTGGACGAAGTGCTGGAGATTAAAACTACATACGAAAAGCGCTGGCTGAATGAAGGATTAAAGATTTGCTATCTTCAGTTCAGCATAGATAAATGAGTGACAAAGTCAAGATACAGGATGATAAACTGAGTTCCTTCTTCGAGCAGGTCTATGCAGTGGTGCGGCTCATTCCGAAAGGACGCGTGACATCCTACGGAGCAATAGCCAAATATTTGGGCACGGCTAAATCTTCAAGAATGGTTGGCTGGGCCATGAACAGTTCACACGGACAAACTCCGGATGTTCCGGCACACCGCGTGGTCAACCGTAACGGACTTCTGAGTGGAAAGAATCATTTTGGCAGTCCGGACGCAATGGAAAAACTCCTGAAAAAGGAAGGCGTGAAGGTGAAAAATGATCAGGTGCAGGACTTTAAAAAACTCTTCTGGGATCCTGCTCTGGAACTTGAATTGTAGTGCTGAGCATTGCCCAAAACTTCAATATTCCCTTAATTTTCATTAACTTTGCAGCAATTCTATTGCTATGAATATTACCAAAGAACAGGTTATTGAGGCCCTTAAAAACGTGATTGATCCGGATCTGAAGAAGGATCTCATCACCCTTGGCATGGTGGAGGACATCAAAGTGGAAGGACTGAATGTCAGCTTCACTGTGGTGCTGACAACTCCCGCTTGTCCCATGAAAGCCATGATACAGTCAGCCTGTGAAAACGCCATCATTCACTTTGTAAATGAAAAGGCCAATGTTTCTGTGAACATGACTGCCCGCACAAGTTCCGGCAGGGCCGAGAGCGAGCAACTTCTTCCTGAAGTGAAGAACATTATCGCAATCGCTTCCGGCAAGGGTGGAGTAGGCAAGTCAACAGTAGCAGCCAATCTCGCTGTGGCTCTGGCAAAATGCGGAGCGAAAGTCGGACTCATCGACGCGGATATTTACGGTCCTTCCCAGCACATCATGTTCGGTGTCGAGAATGAGCGATTGTTTGTGAATGAAAAAGACGGAAAAACATATATGCTTCCCGTTGAGAAATACGGAGTCAAAGTGTTGTCCATCGGAATGCTGGTTGATCCCGACAGAGCCATTCCATGGCGCGGTCCTATGGCCTCCAAGGCATTGAAGCAATTATTCAGTGATGCGGAGTGGGGAGAGTTGGACTATATGCTTATTGACCTTCCTCCCGGCACAGGCGATATACACCTTACCTTGGTGTCTGCAGTGCCTGTAACCGGAGCGGTGGTGGTGAGCACGCCGCAGCATGTGGCTTTGGCAGATGCTAAGAAAGGAATCAACATGTTCCAGCTTGAAACGATCAATGTGCCTGTACTCGGACTGGTTGAAAACATGTCATATTTCACTCCTGCAGAACTTCCTCAGAATAAATATTACATCTTCGGAAAAGAAGGATGCAAGCAGCTTGCTGAGAAAATGAATGTTCCCCTTATCGGAGAAATTCCACTGGTGCAAAGCATACGCGAGGGAGGAGACACGGGAATTCCGGTAGCGCTTGATGAGGACTCGCTTGTGTCAAAAGCATTTGAAGAGGCAGCAGATCACTTGGTAAGACAGGTGGCGATACGCAACGCGAATATTGAACCTTCCAAGAGAGTTGCAGCCGCCGCATATTAAACAGATTTTTAAAATGAACAATACATTAGCCATGCAGGACAATCAAACCGGACTCAGGCAAAGAGTGGAAGAAGCCCTCACACAGCTGAGGCCCTATTTGCATGCCGACAGCGGAGATGTTTCACTGATAGACATCACCGATGACATGGTGGTACGCCTGCGTTTTCTTGGAGCCTGCAGCAGCTGCAGCATGAGTGCGATGACACTCAAGGCCGGCATCGAACAGACAATATTAAAAATGGTTCCCGAAATCAAATCCGTCGAAGCGGTGGAGGAGGATGGATTGATTTGATCGAAGATAATTTACACAATTATAAAACGGTCATGAAATTTTTCATGGCCGTTTTTACTTGAAGCTCTTCGTCTGCTGTTTATTACAACCAATTTTCTTTCTTTAATTCTCAGTTATCTTAACTTTAAATTAGGTCTAACTGATGGAAAATTGACGAGCGGTTCACTTCATTTATTATAAGGAACTTCTTTTAATTTATACATGCTTAAAAAATATTTTTCAAAACACTTGACAGATTCATTTTTTTTTTGTTTCGACCTTGAATTGAGTGTTTCTTTTAAAGTTTAGATTCTATTAGTTTTTGCAGTTTTTAATTCCGAATTCCATTAATGCTTATCGATTATTTATTTCTGGTTTTACAATCTCTTAATCCATCATTTAATCCTTCAATCTATGAAAACAAATTTCCTCACCCTGTCACTGATTTTGATTTTATCTTCTGTTATTTTTAAAGGTTTTGGACAAACCCAGAATCCTATTTGGGTCATACCGAATAATCAAATCAAGTTTTCTCCAAGCCCATTAGTTTCACCAATATCCTCACCATGGACTTTCGCGGAATATAGCTATAATGCCATGCCTGATGCAAGTGGCAATATTTTATTCTATTGTATAGATGGATATATTTATGATGGTGCAGGGAATTTAATTGATATTTTCATAGAGCCAAGCGGAGGCTTTGTCTTGGGTTTACCAGAATTATGTATTGTCCCAGTTCCGGAAAGTTGTACTCAATATTACATAATTGGTGCTGCTCCTACATCAGGTCCACCAGGTACAGCACCAACACCATTTTATGTTACGCTTGATATGTCATTGCCCAATACCTCAACTGGTGGAACAACTTTTGGTGCGCTTTTAAATTCTCCAGCAACGAAAATAGATCCTGCTGGAATTAACTATAGTCAGCATGGTAATGCAATGCACCTTGCAGTTTCCAAAATACGACAACATAAAGGAGATCGTGTTTTATTTATAAGCGACAATTCACAACTGTTCCGATTTGCAATTACATCAACAGGAATCAATCAATTGATAGGAGTTGATCCTCTCCTGCATGGTTATAATTCAAGTCCTTATAGATCTGAATTGGAACTATATGAAGAAACTAATGGAAATTACCTTCTGGCATCAATAGAAAAGAATATTGCCGGTGGACATCCTGTACTTGTATTGTATGAACTAGATCCTGACGGAATACTGCTCAATTCTTCATTCGTGAGTTTACCTTTGGGTGGTCAATATCATGGGGTTGAATTTTCGCCAAACGGTCAATTTGTTTACCTTACAGCTACCGTATCTCCATATGTATTTGAGAGTTCAGGTTCCTAATGGTAATGTTACGCCTATGAATGGTATAATACCCAAAGCAGATGACTTTCAGTATTCTCAGATCGAACTTGGTTATGATGGAAAGCTGTATTTTCCTGCTAAAACATTAAACAGAATTGCGAGCTTCAGTAATCCTGACAATCCTGCTTCGGGTGTATGGGATGATAATGCCATACTAATAACTCTTCCATCAAATGCTTTTGGTATCAATCCAATAACAGATCAAATTGATGGGGAAGATTACCTGAATATCTTCAATGCAACTGCAGAATGTTGCAATTTTAATGCTGTTTGGGATCAATTGGATTTTATTGCACCCACAGGGTCACATACATGGGATTTGAGCAATCCATTGAACAACGGGAGTTCAATTGCCAGAATCAAAGGAACATTGCATATTCCCAGTGGTTCCCATATCACAATTCAAAACATGGAACTAAGGTTCGGCCTGGACGGAAAGATCCGGATAGAGCCCGATGCCTCACTGACCATAGATGGCACCAAACTCACCGGAAATGCAAATTGCTCCAATATGTGGCTTGGAGTGGAAGTGATAGGAACCGGAATTACAGGCTTGCCTGATCAGATCGAACAAGGGCAATTTATTTCACAGAATCATTCAATTATTGAACAGGCAATTGTTGGGGTGATCAATGGAAATTTTAACACCAATCTGACAAACGAGTATGGTGGTTTCATATCTTGTACTCAAACTACTTTCAACAATTGTCATTTCGGAATTAAGATGTGGAATAGAAATAAAAACGCAGAGTATACTTCTGAAATTAACAGTTGTACCTTTACAGGCTCAACCTCATGGCAACCATACAGCAGCATCAGACCTGTTGAACACGTTGCCCTTGTGGATGTGATTGGAGGCCATTCATCTTTACCCGGAATTGACATTGTATTCAGAAACACTTATGGAAGAAACACTTTTATCAATGCAGATTATGGAGTCGGTTGTCTGAACACACGAAATATAATTCTAAACTTTGCTGATTTTACAGGTTGTGGAACTGGAATTTGGGCTGGGATAGCGAACAGCGTCAATCCGAGCGCTTCCAAGTTCGAATACCTAGTTTTTGAAGATTGCCATACTTCGATAAGGTTAATGAATACGAACGGCGATATCATTGGAGATAATGTATTTAATCGATTTTCAAATCCACAGCACCTTAATTTCTTTGGAGTTTTTGCCGAAGGTGCTCGTGGTTTTAAAATTGTTGATAATACCTTTAACCGCATGCGCTATGGCGTGTGGTGCAATAACAGTGGCAGTGTGGGAGGCAGTATCAGCAGTAATAATGGAGGAAATATCTTCAATGAGTGTTGGAGAGGCATTGATTGCAGGGGTGATAACCAGAACCTGCAAATCAAATGCAATACATTTAACAATGTAAATCAACCCGGCAATGAATTCAGTACTGCCTGGTACATTGGAGGGGATTTGGGAGATCAGGGAAGCACTGGCTGTCCAACATGTCCGGCTGGTAATGTGTTTTTCCGAGCTCCCGGCAGGATGGATTTGTATGCTGAGCCGGGTGTGCCTTCAACTCAATGTCCTGCAACAAATTTCTGCTACTTCAGGAATAGTCAACCTCCATCAGTTATCCCATTGTTGTATACTCCAGTTACAATATTTGTTGATGACACTCAGATACCTAAAACTGCGTCATCGTGTGTTGGTCAACAAATGATGGCAATGGCCGGGAATGATCCGGGACTTGCTCAAAATATCATTACATCAGAGCAAGATCAGATAAAACAACAGTTAATGGTCAATGAGCTCATTGCCTGGTATCAGGTCGAAGCCATGGAGGTGGAGGCGATTGATTACCTGGAGCAGAGAAATGACGAAGCTTCAAAAAAATTACTCTTGCCACTTTACCTGAAGGAAGGTGAAATTTCCAATGCAAGAATGCTTTTGAATGAACATTGTTTGAAAAATGATGATGAAAGTCAAACCTATTGTCATTTAAACACCATGCTGATTGACTGGTATGACAATGGGCTTTCACCTTTTTACATGACCTATTCGGAAAGGCTAATTCTGGAAGAAATTGCGAATGGCTTGACCACAAGCGCTGCACAGGCACAAGCTCTTTTGAAAATGGTATACGAAGCAGAAATTGAAGTATGGCATCCAAGCGATACAGGAAATGCCCGAATGGCAAGACCGGATCATTATCAGACTGATTTACCCCGAATCCGCATACATCCTAATCCATCACAAAATGGAAGAATAACCCTATCAGCAACAACTTCATTTGAGGATAAAACGGAAGCGCTTATCCGTATTTATGACATGAAGAGCCAGCTTATTGAGGACAGATACCTTGAATTTGACCCAGAGAAATCGCTTGAACTTAATTACGAAAATCTTCCTAAGGGAATTTATGTGTTTGAATTTATCCTGAAGGGTTACCCTTCAATCCATCAAAAAATGATCATACAATAAAATATCTGTTATACACATCCGGCAATGAAAAGATTTCGTTGCCGGATTTTAAATCTTATTTTTATGAGATTCGCATTTCTAATTTTATTTCTACTATTAAATAAATTTT
>ERZ869936.77-NODE-77-length-135415-cov-8.122858_pt1 | contig 135415 bp, 111 predicted proteins | sample MGYA00520876_ERZ869936 | MGnify/ENA primary metagenome ERZ869936 (study PRJEB32218, sample SAMN09650985) | biofilter metagenome | isolation source: enrty point of leading RO module | place: Saudi Arabia: Thuwal, RO plant located on Red Sea | collected 2016-02-17 ...
AAGCGCTAAACGACCGCAAGACCCTCGCTCGCGCTTCGGGCTAGTGTCAGCGAGTTCGCTGAGGTTCAGGGCGCCAACTTGTCGGGGGACACGCTTGCGCCTCCACATGCACCCCGCGCGTGACGTGCTTGCCAAGACGTGGCATGGCATGAAGTGCCGTCATGCACCCCCGTGCGCACGGAGAACATCACCTACAGGGCTCGTGGTGCGGTCCAACAACTCTCTGGTCATCGATTCGTGGGCCGATACCCTGCCCGATCGCACGGCGAACGGGCAGGGGACAGCCGTGGTCGGACGACTACTTCCGGATGCGCCAGGCCAATAAGCCGATGGCCGCCAGCGCTGCCAACAATAGCGACGACGGTTCGGGCACGGCGGTGAGCGTCAACGAGGCGTCGTCGACGAAACCGACGCCCGGTACGCCCTGCGAATCGAAGAGCGAGGCATTGTTGTAGGCGAACTGCATCAGCAGGTAGGTCGTGTTGGCGGGCACGGCCGCGCCAACGATGTTGATCGCTTCCCAGGTGGTGACGTTGTTGTCGACGAAGCCACCGGAAAGCGTGTTGCTGCCCACGATGCTGAAGCCCAAACTGGCATAGGTGTTGTCGAGGTACGTGACGCTGACCGACGACACGGCCGCGGCAATGGTCGCCGGGGTGTTGAACAAACCGCTGGCGTCGACCGTCACCAGGTTGGCATTGATATCGACGGCATACGGTGAGACGTCGATGAGTTGGAATGACGGGGTCGTCAACCCGCCGTCGTCCGACATACCCAGCATCACGGCTCCGCTGGCGGGCGTGATGCCGAAAGCGGCGCCCGACAGGGCTCCCATTTCGGCGCCCCACACATTGGTGTTGTTCGGAGGGCCGAGAATCTGCACGTAATTGCCCAGCGGATTGTTCTCGAAGCTCGGGTCGGTCAGAAGGTTGCCCGTCGTGTAGGCGGCCTCGAGCGGCGCTGCGGCGATCGCTGCCAACAAGATTCCGAAAACGACGTTGGCGCAGCACATGGTTTGCTTGTTCATTAGTCGAGCCCTTTCCAAGGTAGTAGAGGATTCCCTATCGCAAAGTGGTGAAGACGCACCTCGACCCGTTCCGAAAAGAGGGCGCACGCCGGGCGCGAGCAGGAATCGAACGCGCTAACGAAAAGCCCGCGGAGAGCACGGCGGCACCGGCGCGCGTGGCGCGGTTCGGCCAACCGTGTCATCGAGCGTTATGTGTCGGGGAGAGAACGCTGCCGGTAGTTCAGGCAGCCGAGTGGCAAGAGAGGCACAGAATCGACGAGTGCATGACTTCGCACGCCGGGTGGACTCATGAGACACCCCACATCTGAGCTGAGCGCACACACCATGCGCCGAATGCCCACCCGCCCGCCGCGAGGACCGGGGCACACACGAGAGCCTCGTGCAACGGCCGAGTCTTCAACACCTTGCCGAAATTGAAGTCGGCAACGGGCATTTCGGGCCGCGTCATCATATCGTTGGCCGGAGCGTCGTCAATCAGGCGACAGAAAAAAAGTTGCAATTGTGGACCCTAATGGGCGAAGACGCACAGGCTGTAGGTCATGCACCCTGTGCATGACAAGCTCCCGCAAGACGTGGCGTGACACGAGATCCTGTCATGCACGGAGTGCATGACCTACACATCGCGCGCCTACACCCCCGGCATGCCTTGGGCCCGCCGCCAGGCGGAGAGTTGGCCCAGGTGCTGGCCTTGATGTGACGTGAGGATGTGGACCATGGCCACGCCGACCGTGGGCAGCGAGGCCCGCAGCTTGGGATTGGGGAACTCCTTGTCCAAGTCCTCCGGCGACGCCGCTTTCACAGTGTCGACGATGCGCTGGTAGTTCGCCAGATAGGCCGCCATCAGCTCTTCTTTCGAGGGGTACTTGTCGCGCTCGGGCTGCGGCTGCGAGGGGACGTTGAACAGGGCCTTCCACTCCGGCGACATCGTGGGCTTCTGTCCCCACACCGCGATCATCGAATCGAACACGTAGGCCAGATGACCCAGCACCCAAGCCGCATGGTTCATGCCCGGGGCCGGCTGGGCGGCCATCTGCTCCTCGGGAATGTCGGCCATCAGGCGTTTGGCGTAGTCGATGTTCGCTTCGGCGGCGCGGAGAACGTGGTCGAGCATGGCTGGGCTCCTGGTGGCGTCAAGATTCGGCGAGCGGCGGCAATTTCCGGCCGGCGCGCAGTGAATTACACTCCCTGCGCACGCGTCTGGCAAGCCAGCGCCGGCCGGCGGCCCGCAATCCACCGGCGGCCTCGGCGAGAAAGCGACTTCGCGCGTCGACTTCGAGCGGCGTTTCCTCCTGGAAGAAGCAAACCGACGCACGGCTCGCCGGCACGGCCTGCTTCCAGGCCGCGGCAGCCGCCCGCTTCTCGCCCCGATCGCCGCAAAGCAGCGCACGGACGTGCCACAACCGGCACAGCGTATGCTGCGAGCCGGGCATGGCTCGCAGAGCACCACCTCCCTCCATCATTGCCAAGGCCTCGTCGAGCAACGCGCCGGCTTCTTCACGCTCCCCCGCCAGGCGGCGCTGAGCCGCGATTTCGCCAAGCACGGACGCGCGAATCTGCGCGTACACGGGTTCCACAGGTAGCTCTGCTAGGCATTCCCGTAGTGAGGCCTCCACTTCCGGCGAATGCTCCGCGGGACCTGCGAGATCGGCAAACTGACGCGCGACCATCGCATGGAAGACGTCGAGACCATTCTCCGTCGCCAGTGCGTTGCCCCGCCGGCCGTGTTCGAACGCCTCGTCGTGCCGGCCTAGAAACTGGCACAGCCGCCCCAGACGCATGTGCGTACGTGCGGCTTGATAATCCTCCGAGTCGATTGCCAACTTCTGCCGATAGAGTTCCTCGGCCGCTTCCCAGTCGCCGCGCTCGATCGCTTCGTCGGCTTCCGCGTCAAGCTTGTCGGCAGGCGTCTCCTCCGGTGGATGCTCCAGGGCCCACACGAAAGCCTTGAAAACCTGGGTCGCCGCTTCGTCGAAGCGCTCCTCGTTCACGCAGTCGCCATACGCCTTGATGATCGCGCCGAACTCCTCATCGTCGGCCGGGGTGGTGGACGGATCGTCGCGTTCCTTCTCGACCACGGCATGGTCCCCACTAAAGCACGCAAGATTTGCAACTCGTCCCGTGCCTGCATTGTAGCCGATTTGCAGCCCACGCCGGTCCGCAGGATTGCGGCAACCAGAGGGCCGACATACGATTTCACGCGACGCGTGAGGGCGAAAGACTTGCTAGTGCGATTGGAAACCGCGAAGCCCATGACCCCTGAAGGCGCCTACATCTGCGATGCGTGCGGCGAGGAGATCGTTGTTCCGCTCGATCTCTCGCAGGGAGCGACGCAGCAGTACGTCGAAGACTGCCCGGTCTGCTGCCGGCCGAATGTGATCCACGTCGAGATCGATGAAGAGGGCGAAGCCCGGGTGTGGGCCGAGGCCGAATAGCGGCCCTGCTCAGCCGGCGCGGCGACTGCTGAGGAACAGCCGCAGCCCGGGAAAGGCCACCCGGCCCATCAGCTCGACGAGTTCTTCGGCCTCGTCGGGCGATTCGTCTTCGTCGGCCAGTTCCGGCTCGTCGAGTTCGCTGGCCAACAAAGCCATGGCGGCGTCGATCGAACTCGTGATTCCAGACGGCGCAGCGGCGGCGGAAGCACTGGCGACCGAGAGCGACTCGCTCGCCGCAACGTCGTCGTCGGACGAGTCGTTGCCACTCGACGCCAGCAAGAACCGCAGAGAGCTCTGGCTGGAGGGAGACGACTTGGCGGCCCACGGGCCCAGCGTGATCGTCACGTCGGAGAAGCTGGCCACGCCGATATCCGAAGCGTGGCCCCCCTGATCGTCGAAGGCGAAGCCGTAGGCCAGGCCGCCGATGCTGATGTCGTCGCGGTGCATGAACTCCGCGTAGCGGTTGTGGTTCTGGTCGGTCGTGTAGAACTTGCTGCCGTCGGCCCAGGTGCCGGTGGGGTCGCTGGCGTCGTAGCCGGGCAGCAGCGCCACGCCGCGGTTCAGGGCCGAGACGATCTGGTTTTCGAGGTTGGCCAGCGTGACCAACTCGTCGGCGGTGTACTCGCCGCTGCGGTACTTGTTGTCGGCGAACACGCCGTTGCACGAAAACACCATCTCCGAGGGCGAAAGACTGGCCACGTTGGCGTTGATGTCGGCGCTGGGAGCGTTGCGCACCGGCAACTGCGGCGAGTAGCCGGCCCAGTAGTACTTGTTCTGGTTGAAGAACGGGTAGTAGATGTCGAGTTCGGCTCCGCCCATCACGCCCTGTTGCGTGAACCGCATCACAGTGGGGTTGAGGCCGTCGGTGATGACCTCGCCCTCCCACACCTGTTGCGGTTCGCCGTCCGGCTTGTAGCCCAACTCGAGCTTGCTGGTCGTGTTGTGGTACTTGGTGAACAGGGCGTCGATGGCGGCATTGAAGTAGCCGTTGTAGCCCAGCCGGGTCACCGAGTCGAAGTAGACGATGGCTTCCTGCTGGTGGGCCACGGCCGTGGTGTCGAACTGGCCGCGAATGACCGACCAGGTGGTGGTGCCGTTGGGGTTCGTGCTTTGCTTGCCGGTAACGGTGACGATCTCGTTGCCGATCCGCAGCCGGAAAGGATAGGTGTCGGGAAAGCCAACGGTGTTTTCCACGGTGAGCGAGGTCTGGCTGGCGGTGATGGCGGGGCCGAGCGGTTTCACTAGCGCCGACATCACGTGCGGGGCGGCCGTGGTGCCGTCGACGCCGCGGGTGACGGTCCAGTTGGTCGTGCCGTCGCGCAGCTTGGCCACGCCGTCGACCTGGATCACCTCGTTGAAGATCTTGACCTTGAAGGGGGTGGCGGTGGGAAAGCCCGCGGCGTCGACGTGGAGCGTGGTGTCGGTGGCGTTGATGGCATTGAGCAGAAAGGTCTCGGTCTGCAGCTTGTTGATGGCGACGGTGGCGTCGTCCATCACGTCGCTGGGATTGGTGATGCGGTAGGTGCCCCAGTTCTTGTCCGAGGTGGGCCACAGGCTGACGGCGAAGGGGTCGTTGGCGTTGCTGGTGAAATCCTGGTACTGGTCGATCACGTAGTCGCGCAGCGCGTCGACGCCCACGCTGGTGCTGTCCACCTTGACCTGGACCGGGATGCCGAACTGGTCGATCGTCGAGGTGTTGATGTTGAGATTGCCCGTCGGATTGTTGGGCGCGTTGTAGGTGAACTCGATGAAGTCGTAGAACTCGGACTCCGTGGGCACCGGCGCGTTGACCGTGCCGTCGGCGTTGACCGTCACTTCCAGCGGCTTGTTGAGGGAGAAGATCATCCGCGCCGACTTGGGGCCGTAGCTCGACCCCGGCAGCGTCTCGGGCACGGTCAGGGTATAGGTGTGGTCCGACGTTTTGGTGAACGTGTTGAGCGTGTAGTTGGGGATCAGCCGCTGACCGTTGCCGTTGGGCGTGATGCTGGTGGTCGGGTGCGCCGTGCCCGAGGTGTCGAAGTAGTAGTAGTTGGCGCCCGAGTTGTCCTCGGCGTAGATGGCGACGTTGACTTGGGTGTCGAACCAGGCGAACCTGCCGCTGGCGTAGCCGACCTGGTCGTTGACGGTCGTGAACGTGGCGTCGAGCACTTCGCGGCTTTCGAGCGCCTCGAAGGTGGTCGCGCGCGGCCGGGGGCGCCCGCCGTGCCGAGGGGACAGCGCACTCCAGAACTCGCCGAACGTCGGGTGGATGCGTTCCATAGAGTCAGATGCCGGCGGCAACCTGCTGCCGAACGTTGCGCACGCGCTTCTTGCAACCGCAGTGATAGGAGCGACGTGTGCGGCGCTGGGAAACGCGCCGCGCATGGGCGACGGGCAGGCGTGGTGAGGCCGGTCTTGGGGGCGAATGGGGAGGGGTTGGGTCTACGTATATAGGTCCTTATCGGATACGCCCCCCCGGCGGGCGACTTTTTCCGCCGAGTTGCGCGCTTTGCAGCACGCTGGCGGAAGTCTGCTAGCGTCGAGCGCGATGACGGTTGGGGCCGGAATCGGCGCGGCCTGTGCCGGCACGGCGCACCGATCGCCCCGCGCGGTCGAGGCGCAGGCGAGGATTCGGTCACGGCCATCCGAAACCGATCCTCGCCTGCACCCCAGTGGGCGACCGACCCGATAACGCGCCTATTGCTCGGGCGTGGCTCAGCGCCGGCGGCGGCGGGCACCGTCAAGCTCTTCCATCAGCGGCGCCGCGTCGCGGTCGCCTCGACTTCGGGAGCCCGAGCGGCCGCCGTCGCGGTCGCGCCGTTTGCCGTCGCCGTCCCGCACCGTCACGTCCGTGTCGCCTTCGTCGACGATCGACACCCGGTCGCGCTCGCGGCCGGGCGAGACGACCAGTTCGTCAATCGTCGAGAACTGCACGACCGTGCCGTTGATGTCGACCTGCGGGGCGTCGACGACGATCGTGTCGCGTCGCGTACTGCCGTCAACGATCAGCGTGTCCAGCCCTCCACGGCCGTACACGATCACGCCGTCTTCGAGCCCGCCCTGCGCGGCGGCCACGGCCACGCGGATGGTATCGTTGCGCGTGGGGGAGCCGACGATGATCACTTGCGAGATGTCGTCCAGCGACGCTACGTCGACGGCGCGGTTCGAATCGCCCCGGGCGATGGACACCTGCCCGGACGAGGCGACGACGTAGGTCTCGGCCGATCTGTGCGCTGCGGGCACTTCGTAGACCAGGACCGAAGGATCGAAGAACACGTTGTCCTGCAGGTCGGTGACGCCGGTATTCCACTGAATGATCTTGGCAAGCGTCACCTGCTCCAGATCGACGATCCTCTTCGCGTCGCGTGACGCGAGCTCGGGATCGTTGGTGTAGAAGAAGCGGTCGCCGTCGCGCAGCCGGGTGAACTGGTTCACCAGCACCGCGTCGACCAGCGGCCCGACACTCGAGCCCGGCAGGTGGTCTTCGGCCAGGGCGCCGACGAAGGCATCGATATTGTCGATGTCGCCGTACAGTGCTTCGAGTTGTTGCTGGATGGCCGGATCGGAGTTGATCTCGGCGAACGACGTGACGCGTTCCAGACCGTAGAATGCGCGCAACGCGTTGTAGTCGGGCAGCCCGTGATCGCGGCCGCGCTCGATGTCGAGTGCGGCCAGGTCGACGCCGCCGGCGCCCGGGGGACCGAACAGGTTGTTGCGCACGCCGTCGACCAGCAGCAGATCGTTCTCCTGCCCCAACTGCTCCGAGAGCCCCTTCATCAGCAAGTCGACGGCCTGGGGATTGTCCTTCAAGAAGTCGGGATCGAAGAAAGCCTCGTCCAGCGACAGGCGGTCGACGGTGTGGCCGGCGTTGTCGACCAGCAGCAGGTCTTCGTTGATCATGCTGTGGCCGAAGCGGAAGATCGCGGCCGCGAACGAGTTCGTGATCGAGGCGTTCAGCTCCGCGTCGTACACGGCGTCTTCGGCCCGCGGGGCCGAGTCGTATCCTAGCAGGGCCGGCAGGAACTCGTTGTAGGTGATGGCCTGCATCTCGGCCCCCACGATCCTCCGCGCCAATTGATAGATCTCCTCGTCGTTCAACTGCGGGTAAAGTTCCGCGATCCGGTCGGCCAGCCGGTTGTGCTCGCGCACGAACAGGGCGTGCACGGCCGTGAGCGCGACCGTTTCGTTCGCCCGGACGTCGCCGGCCAAGAACAGTTCTGCGCCCGCGCGGAACGGGTCGTCGTTGTCCAGCCCGACGTCGTTCAGCCCGGGCAGCAGTCCGTCGGCCGAGGTGATCAGCTTGCCGCCTTCGAACGTGCGCAGGGCCGCGGCGCGCTCGGCGTCGGAGCCGTACACGTTCGACGCATCGATGTACGACGTGACGCGGTTGATCTGTTCGCGCCAATTGGCCCGCGGACCGAAGCCCGTGTCGATCAGGTCGGGCGTGCCGGTGGTCGGGTCGAACTCGGTGCGGTTGAACGGCATCGGGTTGGGGCCCAGCGGATCGTTCGGGTCGTTGATGGCGATGCTGAAATCCCCCACCTCGCCGGTCGACAGCTCGTTGTACAGACTGCCGTTGATCGTCAGGTCCATGTCGTGCGTCAGGAACTGCCCCCACTGAAAAATCCAGTCGGTCAGGTGACGGTCGTTGACCACGCTGTCGCTCTGGGCGTGGATGGCGTTGCTGATGTCGCGCGCGTTCGGGCGTCCCTCGACGTCGACGACGTCGCCGTGTCCGTCGGGGTAGACGGCCGGGTAGCCGAAGCGGATGACGCGCGTGTCGGCCGCGCCTTGGGCATCGTCGACGAGGTTGTTGCCCGAGCCGTCGATGCTGCGAAACTCGACGTTGGAAAGGTCGAGTGGGCTTTGCGGCTCTAGGCCATCGATGGCATCGGCGGCCAGCAGAATACGGGGTTCGAGGTTCTCTGCGCGCAGGCGCACACACAAACGGTTGGTTGGAGTCGGCATGGTTCTGTTCCTAAAAGGCGTTTGCCGGATTCGGCCCGCGATGAGTCGTGGCTATGCTAACACGCAGCGCAGCGGGTAACAAATCGCAAACTGCCGCAGATGTGGAGGGCGAAACGCTTCTCAATTGTCACGCTACGCTGCGCAATGGCGCTAAAGCGCCCGGATGCGTATCACTGCCAACACAACCGGACAGGCAAGTGCCGCGCGTCGCCTCTTTGGCGGCTTCATGAAGTCTTAAGGCAACGCAAGGTATCGTTGAACGAACACTTCAACGAAGCCTCAAGAAGAACAGGAGTGCAAACCATGCTGCTGCAACGCTGGTTTTCTGCGCTGGGCCGGCGGTGGCGGGCGGCCGTCGTGGCATGCACCGTGCTGGGCGTGGGTTGGGTGGCCTGGGCCCAGGGACCGCCGCTGCGCCGGCTGTTTGTCGTGGGCACCCAACCGCTGAGGCTGGTGGCGGCGCGCGAAGACCCGCCGGCCGAGAGCCAGGCGCAATTCGACCGGCGTCACGGCCATCGCCACGTGGCGGCCAACGGCATCCCGGATCACAAGGTCGGGCAGTTTCCCAACCGCGGCAATCCCAACGCCATTCGCGAGCAGCGCTACCAGTTCAACCTGCCGGCCGACCCCCAGCCGGCCCAGCGCATCACGCCGCTGCACGATGCCGGCCGCCGCGGTCCGCCGAACATGCCCTTCGGCGTGGCCACCAACGGCGTGCTGTTCGATCCCGGCACGGCCGAGTTCTATGGCGGCGATCCGCGCGGTTGGAACTACGAGGCCCTGGGCGGAGCCGTGCCGCTGGGCATCGACACCAACCACGCCCACGTGCAGCCGGGCGGCAGCTACCACTACCACGGGCTGCCCACGCTGCTGCTTGCGCAACTCGATTGGAGCCGCGACCGTCACTCGCCGCAGATCGGTTGGGCGGCCGACGGCTTCCCGATCTACGCCGTCTACGGCTACGCCGATCCGAAGGACCCCCAGTCGGAAATCGCGGCGCTGCGTTCGAGCTATCGCTTGAAGCGCGGCAATCGTCCTGGAGGCGCGCGCCATCCCGGCGGCAAGTACGACGGCACGTTTATCCAGGACTACGAGTACGTCGCAGGCGCCGGCGACCTGGACGCGTGCAACGGGCGATTCTGCCTGACGCCCGAGTTTCCCGAGGGCACGTACGCCTATTTTCTGACCGAGGAGTGGCCGGTGATCCCCCGCGCGTTTCGCGGTACGCCGGTCAACTTGCGGATGCGGCCGCCGCGGCGCTAGTGCTGGCAATGCAGGCGATCGGTTTGGAAAAAACTTTGCCAGGAGACTACCATCGCAATCTCCCGCTAGTTACTCTGTAGGGCCGGCGCTCGATCTGTTTGCGGGAGGAAGTTCATGCCTCGAGCAGAACATCCGGCGCCCGGCGTCGCGGAACATTACGATCGCCACTTGGGGCCGGTCTATTCCTGGATGGTCGGCGATTTTGCCGCCGCCTGTCAGTCCACGGCCGAGTACTTCGACGCGATCGATCTGCGGCCTTTCTCGACGCGCGTGGCCGTCGACCTGGGCTGCGCTCACGGTCTGCAGGCGATTCCGCTGGCTCGGCGCGGCTATGCGGTGACGGCGATCGACACCTGCCGGCACCTGCTCGATACGCTCAGCACGCACGCCGACGGACTTCCCATCAAGGCCGTGCACGACGACCTGCGCAACTTTGCCGGCCACGTCGAAGGACCGGTCGACGCGATCGTGTGCATGGGCGATACGCTCACGCATTTGGCCACGATGGACGAAGTCGTTGCGCTGCTGGTCGCCGTGTCGGCGAGGTTGGCTCCCGGCGGAACTTTCTGCGCGTCGTTTCGCGACTATTCGGCCGCGTTGGTCGGGCCCTCGCGGTTCATACCCGTCCGCAGCGACGACGAGCGCATCTGTACGTGCTTTCTGGAATTCGATTCGCAGACGGTCCACGTCTACGACATGCTTTACGATCGCAAGCCGGGCGGTTGGACAATGTCGGTCAGCAGCTACGACAAGCTCCGCCTGTCACCGGGTTGGGTCATCGACGCTGCCGGTGCCTGCGGCCTGGAACTGCGCCACGAAGCCAAGTCGCGCGGCATGCTCCACTTCGCGTTCGAGCACCGTGCCGCTTGACGTTGGCTGCAGGCAAGTAGACGGTATCCCCGGCCGGCGTTCGGGCGTCACATGTCGAGGGTCATCCCGCCGCTGCTGCTGACGAACACGGTGCGGGGCAGCGCTCCGGCGATGGCTTCCATACGATCGAAGAACGCTTGCTCGAGACCTTCCGCCGGTGCTTCGAATCCCAGGAAAACCACTGCCGAGGAGGCGGACGTGGCCTGAATCGCCTGCTGCGCGTCGGGAGCGATCACCACCTGCGGAATCGCCCGAATCCGGGCGGTTTCGATCAGGTTGGTCAGATGCTGGTGCACTTCGTCGTAGCCGGCCTCGTTGGCGATCACGCGCAACACGCGGATCGTGCGCCCGCGCCAGCCGCTGTTCTGCGTCAAGAGATAGGCCAGCAGCAGCATCAGGTCGCCGTTCTGGTGTCCGCGCCACCAGACGTCGATGGTCCCGGGCGGGGCTTGCCAGGCGTCGTCGGGTTCGGGCCGGAATCGCACGGTCACGATGCTGCGCTCGAGCCCGGCGACGCTTCGCAACATGGCGCCGAAAGCCTCGCCACGATTCGGGGCGTTGGGCCAGCCGACCAGGATCGTGTTCGGCCGTAGCGCGCCGAGGCCGTGCGACTGCACCAGCGCCTCGATGCCGTCGGAAACGTGCCGGGCCACGACCACGGCCGGGAAGGCTTCGAGTTCTTCTTCGCGGATGAAGCGGTGCAGTAGCTGTTCCTGGTTGCGGCGGCGCTCGAGCCGGTTGTCGACTTCGCCGGTGATGATCTGCCCGAGGGTCAAAATGCCCCGGCCGGTGGTCAGCCAGTGGCCGTAGACGGCCAGGTGCGGTCGGCTCCAACCGGTGCCGCTGAGTGCCAGCACGATGGGCCGCCAGTTCTTGGGATGGTAGAGCTCTTCTTCGAGCGCCAACAGGTTGCGGCGGGCGCGCTCGAACAACACCCCGCTGTGAACGTCGCCCCAGCGGGACTGAATTTCCTTGAGGCTGATGTAGCGATGCAGCATGGCGACCAGCAGAATTGCGGCGCTGGCCCAGCGCCAGTCGATGAGAACCATCACCGCCAGGCAACCGACCGCGCCGGCCAGCGACATCGACCAGTGGCACCAGCGAAACCGGGGGCGGTAGCTGGGATTCTTGGTGATCGCTTCGTAGAACGTGGCCAGGTTGAGCAGGCCGTAGGTGATCAGAAAGGCCATTGTCACGACCGGAGCGATGGCGTCCAAGTCGCCCAGCAGAATGCAGACCTGCGAAATTGCGAACGTCACGACGATCGCCCGGCGCGGCTCGTTGGCCGGACCGCTGCCGACGCCCACGAATCGCAGCCACTCCAGCACGTTGTCGCGAGCGAAGGCCTGCAGAATGCGCGGCGCCCCCATCATGCTGCCCAAGGCCGACGAAAGCGTAGCGGCGAACACTCCGGCAGTAATCAGCACGGGCCAGCGGGCAATCGTGCCCATCACCAGGCTTTCGCCCACGAGAACCGATGCCGGCCGCGCGGCTCCCAGCATCAGCACCAGGCTCAGGTACACGGCAGCCGTGACGGCCACGGCCGAAAGCGTTCCCAACGGAATCGAGCGGCCGGGGTTCTTCAAGTCGCCCGACATGTTGGCTCCGGCCATGATGCCCGTGACGGCCGGAAAGAACAGGGCGAACATCGTAAACAGGCTGGTGCCCGGGCTGAAGTGTGGGTCGACGTTCTGCTGGAGCAGGGTCGAGTCGAACGAATCCGCCGCGCCGACGTAGAACGACAGCAGCGACGCCGCCAGGAGTGCCAGGATCAGGTACTGCACCTTAATCGTCCAGCCGGCGCCGATGAACACGCAGACGAACACGCCGGCGTTGACGATCGAGGCCAGGGCCGCCAGCGTCAGTCCGCCCGAGGGCAGCGCGTCGCGATAGGCTTCGCTGAAGCCGATGACGTACATGGCCACGGAGATCGACTGGGCGAGAAAGAACACCACGCCGATCGCTCCGCCGAACTCGACGCCCAGGCTGCGGCTGATCAGGAAGTAGGCCCCGCCGCCGCGGACGCGCGTGTTCGTGGCAATCGCCGACAGCGAAAGACTCGTCAGCAGCGTGATCGCGTTCGCGGCGGCCACGATCGCCACGCTGTAGACGACTCCGGCTTCGCCCACGACCGTGCCGAACCGCAGGAACATGATCACGCCCAGAATGGTCAGCGTGCAGGGGGTGAACACGCCGCCGAAGGTGCCGAAGCGGGGGGCTGCCATGCCAGGGTCTCGTGCGAGGGATCCGATTGCAGATCCCATCTCGTATCCTTTTCCGCCCGAACCGGCAAGGGCAACTCGATCAAGTGCGCTTCCCGCGACGTGTCCGTCTACGTGTCCAACGCCACGTCGCCGCTGCTGTTGACGAATACCACGCGCGGCAACTCGGCGGCAAAGGATTCCATCTCCTCGAAGGAGGCGCGTTCGCGCCCTTCTTCAGGAGGTGTGAAGCCCAGAAACACGACGGCCGAAGAGCCGCTCGTTTCGCGGATGGCCTGCTTGACGTCGGGAGCGATGACCACCTGGGGCACGGCCCGGATCCGCGCCGTGTCGATCAATTCTCTCAGGTGTTCGAGCACCTCGTCGCGGCCCGCCTCGTTCTCGATCACGCGCAAGACGCGAATCGTGCGCCCGCGCCATTCGCTGTTTTGCGTCAACAGGTAGGCCAGCAAGAGCATCAAATCGCCGTTCTGGTGCCCGCGCCACCAGACGTCGATCGGCCCCGGCGGGGCTTCCCAGGGATCGTCGGGTTCGGGCACGAAGCGCACCGAAACGATGCTGCGCTTGATGAGGTGAACGTCGCGCAACACCGTGGCGAAGGCCTCGATCCGCTCCGAGTGGCTGGGCCAGCCGACCAGAATGGTATTGGGCCGCAGCGCCCCCAGGCCGTGCGATTGGACGAGCGCTTCGATGCCTTCGGAAAGGTCCGAGGCCACGACCACGGCGGGAAAGCCTTCCAGCTCTTCCTCCTGGATGAAGCGGTGCAGCAGTTGTTCCTGGTTCTGGCGGCGCTCAAGCCCGTGGTCGACTTCGCCGGTAATGATCTGGCCCAGCGACAGAATCCCCTGCCCGGAAGTGAGCCAGTGGCCGTAGACGGCCAGGTGCGGGCGGCTCCAGCTCGTGCCGCTCAGCGCCAGCACGATGGGCCGCCAGTTCTTGGGATGGTATCGCTGGGCCTCGAGCTTGAGCAGGTTGCGGCGCGTGCGCTCGAAGAGCAGCCCCCGATGCACGTCGCCCCAGCGAGAGCGCACCTCGCCGAGGCTGATGTAGCGGTGCAGTAGCGCCACCAGCAGGATCGCCACGGCGGCCCAGCGCCAGTCGACGAGAATCATCACCGCCAGGCATCCGACGGCCCCGGTCAGCGACATCGACCAATGGCACCAGCGAAACCGGGGGCGGTAGCTGGGGTTCTTCGTGATCGCTTCGTAGAAGGTCGCCACGTTCAACAGGCCGTAAGTGATCAGAAAAGCCATGGTCACAACCGGCGCGATGGCGTCGAGATCGGCCAGCAGAATGCAGACTTGTGAAATGGCGAACGTCACCACGATCGCCCGCCGCGGCTCATCGGCCGCGCCGCTGCCGGCGCCAAACAAACGCAGCGACTCCATCACGTTGTCGCGGGCCACGGCTTGCAGGATGCGCGGCGCTCCCATCATGCTGCCCAGGGCCGACGAGAGCGTGGCGGCCAGCACCCCTGCGGTAATCAGCACGGGCCAGCGAGCAATCGAGCTCATCACCAGGCTGTCGGTCGAGAGGACGTCGGTCGATCGCGACGACCCCAACAACACGGCCAGGCTGAGATAGATCGCCACCGTGACGCCGACCGCTGAAAGCGTGCCCAGCGGAATCGAGCGGGCCGGGTTCTTCAGATCGCCCGACATGTTGGCTCCGGCCATGATGCCCGTAGCGGCCGGAAAGAACAGGGCGAACATGGTGAACAGGTTAACGCCCTCGCTGAAATGCGGTGCGAGGTTTTCGCGCAGCAGGCGGCCGTCGAACGCTTCGGCTGCGCCCAGGTAGAACGACAGCAGCGACGCGCCCAGCAGCGACAGGATCAAGTACTGCACCTTGATCGTCCAGCCGGCGCCGATCAGCACGCAGGCGAAGACGCCCGTATTGACGATCGTGGCCACGACAGCCAGCGACAGTCCGCCGGTGGGCAGCGCGTCGCGGGCCGCTTCGCTGAATCCGATCACGTACATGGCCACGGAGATCGACTGGGCCAGAAACAGCACCACGCCGATGGCGCCGCCGAATTCGATTCCCAGGCTGCGGCTGATCAGGAAGTAGGCCCCGCCGCCGCGCACGCGGATGTTCGTGGCGATGGCCGACAACGACAGGCTCGTGAGCAGCGTGATCAGGTTCGCCACGGCCACGATGGCAATCGTGTACACGACGCCGGCCTCGCCCACCACGGTGCCGAACCGCAGGAACATGATCACGCCCAGAATGGTCAGCGTGCAGGGCGTGAAGACGCCGCCAAACGTGCCGAAGCGAGCCGCTGCCATGCCGTGTTTTCCTAGCGGTGGATATCCGTGGCGTACCAACTCTCGTAGCTTTTTCACGCGAAACCGGCAAGGGCAACGGGGCCGCGACGCTCGGCAGGGGCCGAATTGGTGGACAAAACAGCCCGGCTGGATCACGATTGAGCCCTGTTCCCCCGGGCCGGACAGGGCAAGACTCTCAACAGAACAGAGGCACTTCCATGATGCAGCGCGCGATCGTGTGCGGTTTTCTTCTCCTCGTTTGCGGCGCGGACAGCGGCTGGGCCGCGCCCCCGCTTTCGGTGCAATTCAAGAATGACTCGGGGCTGGCGAACTCGGACGTCTACATCGGCTTCGTCGGGCCCGGGGCGCTCGATGCCACCAACGCGGCCACGAATGCTCCGCTGTCGGTGAGCCAGTTCGGCGACGAGAACTGGTACACGCTCGACACGCTGCCGCAGGGCATCGAACTCAACTCGTTCAGTGGGCGGATCTACGTCGGCTACGGCAGCCCCTGGTCGTTCACGCACAGCGGCTACGAGCCGTCGCCCGTCTCGCCCAGCGATCCCAATCGCCTGCTGCGCTACGACAAGATGGAGCTGACGTACCACGGCAACCCGGCCGACGTGGCCGATACGACGTCGATCGACTACTTCAGCATTCCGCTTGAGCTGAACGTCTATCAGGGCGGTCTGGCCGGCACGAAAGTATCGAGCCTCACCGCCTCGCCGACGCAAACGACGCTCGACGCGGTGCGCGGCATTCCGTCGCCCGCGGATGCGGCCGTGGTGACCGACGGCGGCGGACAGTTCGTGCGCGTGATCGGCCCCAGTGCCTATCCGCCGTCGCCCGGCTTGCCGGCATCGCCTTACGATAACTTCGACGCTTACCTGACTTACGTGCGCGATAGCTACGCCCCGTCGCACGGCGGTACGGTGGCCACGATCAAGGGACGCTTTGCCGGCGTGGGCCCGGCTCCGGTCACGCCCGAGACGATGGGGCAGGACTACGCGTTCACCGCCACGATCGACGCCGACAAGAACATCACGCTCACCGGCGCCGGAACGATCACGGGCGCGCACACGCTGCTGTTCAAGTACGAAGACCTGACCAACCCCTCGGGCATTTACGGGGCAAACCCCTCGTTCTACCTCGATGGTTCGCCCACACCGATCAACCCGCAGAACGACGTCTTCGGATGGCTGATCGGCGACCTGATGGCCGGGTTCAACATCGGCGCGATCGGCAGCACGGTGTTGGAAGGCGGTGTCGAGGTGGGTACGCTCGACAGCCAGGATTGGTTTGCCCTGACCGAGCTGTTCGCGGCGCTACAGCCGAACGATCCGTTCTACAACCCGTGGGCCGCGACCATGAGCGAGATCTCCGAGGCCTACAACTTCGCCTACTCCGACCGCTTCGACCACGTTGTGGCCCCGCTCGACCCGGCCCGGGTCGACACGCTCGAAGTTGTGTTCCTGGCCCAGGTGCCCGAGCCGTCGACGTACGTCATGCTGGCCACGGGAGCCGCTCTGCTGCTGGCCGTGCGTTTCTACCCGAGACGGCGAGCCCGTCGCTCTTAGGCCCAGGTCTCGGCACTTTTCGCCGCGAGGCACGTCCGCGACCTAGATTTGTACGGGCCGGCGGCCGCGCCGACCGTTCGAAAGTTCGTACGAGGGGTCGAACCATGATCGGAGACTTGATCGGGGGCGTGCTGACCTATTTCAGCATGATCATGCTGGTGTTGGCCGTGGGGATCGCCGTGGCCATGGCGCGGCCGTGGCGCAAGGGCACGTGTGCGTTGTTTACCGAGGAGCTGTTTCGTTGGGTGGCGCTGCTGGGCGCGGGTGCGGTCGGGCTGTACACGGCCGGAATGCACATCTTCTTTCCCAAGGTCTCGGCCGAGGCGATCGGCTGGGCCACGAGCCCGTTTCAGTTCGAGGTGGGCATGGCCGACTTGACGATCGGCGTGCTGAGCGTGCTGGCGTTTCGCGCCGGCTTGGGTTTTCGTGCCGCGGCGACGATCGCCGTGACCGTGTTTCTCGGCGGCGACGCGGTGGGCCACGTGCGGCAGATGATCGTGGCCGACAACTTCGCCCCCGGCAACGCCGGCCCCTGGTTCTGGAGCGATGTGCTCGTGCCCGCCATCATGATCGGCACGCTGGTCGAACTCTGGCGGCAAAGCGCAAAGCCGGAAGGAAGCAGCCCGCGAGGCCGCGCGTTCGATCTTGCGGAGCCGCAAGAGGAAGAGGCGCTGGCGGCGGTATAGCCGAGCGGCGTCCTCGCACACCGTCGACAACTACTGGCGAAACGACGGCCACGCTGTCGGGCCCGCTAGGACACGTACGGCTCGATTTTCAGCCGCAGACGGCCCTCGCCGAAGTCGACCGACACCCTCACTTCGTCGTAGTGCGTGCTGGACTTTGTCTCGGTCGGCCGCAACGAGGCGGTGAACGTGCCCTGCGCCGCTGGCTCTTTCATTCCACAAATCTCAGCTATGTGTTCCTTGAGCGGGTTGAAGAGCATCGTTGGTAGAGCGTCCCTCTCCATCGCTTCGTCACCTCGAACGAAAAACACGGGGCAACGATCCGCTTGGGCGTCGATCGTGATCCCGTTGAACCGACCAGCCCATGCTTCGCGGACCATCAATTTCACCAGCCTGCGAATATGCAGCGGTTGTTCGGCTCCTTCATGTCCGTCGTTGGAGTGCCCATGGCCGTTGTGCGAGAAGTCGGACATGTTGGTCACCCGTTGGGCCTCGCCCCCGTAGGCGTCACGCCACCGCCACGCCCAGCGAGGCGGCGACGTCGGTGATCGAGCCCCAGGTGTTGTCGTCCAGGTCGATGCCGTCGCGCAGGCGCTGGGCTCGGGTGCGCTGCTCGATCTCGCCGGGCATCAGGATCTCGCCGCCGGGCTGGGTGGGCTGCGAGCTCTTGACCCAGTCGATGAAACGCTTGACGTCGGCGGCGAACGCCGAGTCCTGCTGAAACGCCTTGGGATCGAAGTAGATCGACAGCATGCCGTTGCCCAACCGCGAGGCCTTGTCGGGATGGCTCGAACCGCCGCCGGTGAGCGAACCGGCCAGCACTTCGGTCAGCACGCCCAGCGCATAGCCTTTGTGTCCGGCGATCGACAGGATCGCTCCCGGCTCGCCGTAGAACACGCCCGGATCGGTCGACGGCTGTCCCTTCGAGTCGATGATGCAGTTTTCCGGCACCTGCACGCCCTTGTTCAGCGCCACCTTTAGCTTGCCTTCGGCGATCGTGCAGCAGGACATGTCCACCAGGATCGGCTCCTGGCCCTCGACCGGCACGCCCGCGGCGATGGGGTTGGCCGACAGGCGTCGCTGGATGCCGCCGAAGGGCGCCACCAGGATGCCCGCGCCGCTGGTGTTGACGAAGTGCAAGGACACCAGCCCCGCGCGGGCGGCCAACAGCGGCCAGTCGCCGATGCGTCCCAAGTGGCCCGCGTCGCGCAAGGCCACCACGGCCACGCCCTGCTTCTGGCACTTATCGATGCCCAGCTTCGTGGCCTGCTCGCCGACCGATTGGCCGAAGCCGTACTGGCCGTCGACCACGGCGATCGCGTCATTTTCAAAGTCGATCTTGATCTGCTGGTTGGCCAGCACCTTGCCCGCGCGGAGCCACTCGATGTAGTAGGGGATGCGGATCACGCCGTGCGAGTCGTGGCCCACCAGGTTGGCTTCGGTGAGGTAATGGCCGATGCGGGCAGCTTCGGCCTCGTCGCAGCCGGCGGCGGCAAAGATCGAAGCGGTGAGTTGCTTGAGTTTTTCGTGCGGGATCTTCATGCAGTTTCCTGATCGGTGACGCGAACGAACTTTTGCAGGGCAGGACAGTCGGGCGACACCAGTCCGGCATTGCCGCCGGCCGAAAGCGTCACTTCGCCGACGTAGAGATCGCCGAACGGGTCGATCGCCAGGTCGTGCGGCGCGAAAAAGTCGCCCCAGGCACATGGATTGTCGCCGCCCCCGAAGCGAGCCGCCAGCTCGCCCTGGGCGTCAAATATACTCAACCGCCCGCCGGTCCTCTGGCCGGGCCCGGCCGTGTTGCCGGGGAACATGCCGGCCCGATAACCGAGCTCGGTAACGAACACGCGATCCTCGGCGTCGATCCACACCTGGGTCGGCCGTGCCAGATTGGGCCACTGGTGCAGGAACTCGCCCTCGGGCGAGACCCATTGCAGCCGGCTGTTCTCGCGATCGGCCACCACCACCCTGCCCTGCCGGTCCACCGCAATACCATGCGGCAGGTGAAACTGCCCGGGCTCGGCGCCCGGGGTGCCCCACGAAGCAATCAACTCGCCCTCGGGTGAGAATCGATGCACGCGGGCGTTGCCGTAGCCGTCGGCCACGTACAACTCGCCATTCGGAGCGATGGCCAGCGCCGTCGGGCAGTTGAACGGCCCGGAGGGACGCTCGATCGTGCGATAGTCGAGCCCGCGGGCGCCCGTGGCCGCAGGGCGTCCGCTGCCCAGGCTGAACACCCGTTCGCCTGCGAGCGTGAACTTGTGGACGTTGTGCCCCAGGTCGTCGACGCAGTACACGGCGTCGTCCGGGCCGATCGTGATGCCGTGGGGCCGGGCGAACACGCCTTCGCCCCAAGTGCGCAGGAACGTTCCGTGGCGATCGCACACGACCACCGGGTGCTCGCCGCGATTGAACAGATAGACGTTGCCGGCCGAGTCGGTGGCCACGCCGGGCACTTCGCCCAAGGTGATCTCGGGCGGAATCTGCTGCCACGCGGGCTGCACTTCGAAGCGGAGCGTACGGCTGCTGCCGCGCGCGCCGGACGAGCCAGGAGGAGAAGCCAAGCACATCGAATCGCGTTCCTTCCGTTGTTGCCGGACCGCCTAAGGCCGCGCGGGTGTCGTACGCTTCATTCCACCGGAGCCACGCGCGATCGCTCGTCGGGCGGCTCGGGGAGCATCATCGCCACGGCCGCCGCCGGCAAAAAGCCAAATGCCGTGTAGAACAAGGCCGTGCGAAAGTCGCTCACCTGGCTGAACAAGCCGAAGAACACCGTGCCGGCCGCGGCGGCGATGCGCCCGATGTTATAGCAGAAGCCCGCGCCCGTCGTGCGCAGCAGCGTGGGAAACAGCGGGGGCATATACATCGTGAACAAGGCAAACAGCCCCGACGAGGCGCCGATAATCGTCCACATTGCCAAGATCTGCCGGTAGTCGCGGGGCGTGGAGTAGGTAAAGGCCATCGACGCAGAGTACACCACGCACATCGCGGCGATCGTTCGCCGGTAGCCGAACCCGCGGGCCAGCCAGGCCGCCAGGAAGTTGCCCACGATCGACGAGACCATCAGCAGGGCCACGCCCGTGCTGACCAGCTCGCTTCGCTCGGCGTCGGTCCAGCTTGCCACCTCGGGCAGCGAGCGCAGTTGTTGGGCGCTCCAGAACACGAAGGCCCAATGCGCCGACAGCGACAGCGCGCAAACGGCGATCGTCAACAGCGTGGTGCGTCGCACGTCGCCGCGAAACAGCTCCAGCACGCTGGGATTCTGGTGGCCGTGGGCCTGCCGGGCCGCTTGCCAGGTTTCGGTCTCGGGCACGGCCTTGCGAATCCACAAGGTCACTAGAGCCGGGAGAACGCCCACCAGAAACACGGCCCGATACGGCAACTCGGCCATCAGGAACGCCGCGACCGAGGCCAGCACGATGCCGCAGTTGACGGCCGTTTGCAGCACGGCCGCGATCCACGGGCGCCAGTGCTTGGGCCAGGTTTCCGACAGCAACGCCGCGCCCACGGCCCATTCGCCGCCGATGCCCAAGGCCGCCAGAAAACGACAGATCAGCAGATGCCACCAGGTTTGTGCGAAGAACGACAGCCCCGTGAAGACGGCGTAGGTGAGAATGGTGAGCATTAGCGCCCGGCTGCGGCCGAGCGAATCACCGATGCGACCGAAAAACGCTCCGCCCAGCGCCCAGCCGACCAGGAACGCCGCCTGAATGATCGAGCTGTAGGTGCCGACGCTGGGATCTTTCTCCTCGACGCCCAGCAGCAGTGCCACAAACGGCAGCGCCACCAGTGTGTAGAGGTGCATGTCCAGGCCGTCGAACAGCCACCCCAGCCAGGCCGCGATGCCGCTCTTCCACTGCTGGGGCGAAAGATCGCGCAAGCGGTGAATGTCCTGCCCGTCGCCCATGCCCGGCGCAGTGCCTGGCACTTGGGGTGTCGAGTGCGAACTAGGATCGACAGAAGTCATGGAATGCGTGCCGGGGAAGGATGCCACGGCCCGCCGCACGCCAGAAACGCGCCCGAGCCCGCGGCCAGGATAGTCGCTCGCGCGGGGCGATGCCAGTTGACGGGGATGGTTGTTCGGTCAGTTGCCCGGAATGAACCACACGTTGTGACGGCTCCCTCCGGAGGCATAGAATCCGCCGCCGTGCGGCCCGCGAAACTTGGAATCGCGCCGGTAGGGGTGCTCGCGCGGGTCGTCGGCGAAAGGCTCGGGTCCCGACGCCCAGGGAAGACGGAAGTCGATCGGCACGTCGCCGAACCACACGAGTTGCCGCTTGTCGTCGCGAACCAGCATCGCGTAGTGCGCCGCGGGGATGCCTTCGATCGTGCTGTCGCCCTCGTAGGCTGAGGGGCACGAGAGGATGGTCGGCCGCACGGCAAGCTGCGGGGAGCGCATGTCCAACGTCAGCTCCGGGCTGGCCAGGATGTGGTCGCGGGTGATCTCCGCTTCGAGAAACGGCAGCAGTTCGATCGACCAGCCGCTGGCCACGTCCGGCACCGGCGGCAGCGGATTCCGCTTCTTCACGTCGACGAAGTGCTGCTGCGCTGCCACCAGTTGATGCAAATGGTTCTGGCACTGCGCCCGGCGGCTCATCTCCCGCGACCTCTGCACGACCACCAGTACCAACCCCGCGAGCACGGCCACGATCGCCATCACCACCAGCAACTCAATCAACGTCACGCCGCGCGGCCTGCGGGATCGCGATGGGGATGTGGTGGGCATGCCGCGATTGTAACTGATGCGGGCACGACTGCTCGTCAGTCAAGTGGCGAAAACAGCCATGATGAAATTGGGCCAGGGTTTGGTCTACAGTCCACATCCGCAAAGTCGCTGGCGGTCCAGCGGAGCAGATTTTTCTCGGAGTGGATGGCATGGTTTTCGAAGATCACGCAGACGAACTAGATCGCGATCACGGACCGGTGGAAGGGCAAGAGGATTCGCCTGATCAAAAAGAGGCTGTCGACGGTGAACTGAGCCAAGCTGATGATCCCTGGAATGACCACGTACGAGACGAGGACGGATCCGAGCCGAGCGCAGAAAGCCTTCCGGAAGGCGACGCCGTGGATGCCCCGCAAAGTGATTTTTTGGGGTCCGAGTCGTCGACGCCGATTCCCTCTGAGGAGGCTACCGCAATGCCGCCTCTGCTGCCTCGTACGGGGCCGCCCGCCTTTGAGCCACCAGCCCAAAGTCAGCTCGATGCCGCATCGGCCGAGGGCGATATCGCCTTTAGCGCTTCGGCGCACACCTCAACAACTGGCGATGCAGAGCCGTTGACGAACGACAGCCCAACACCTGACGAAACGACTCTCGGAGCAAGTGAGCTAACAAAGGAGGGCGACGTTCCACCTCTGCGATACACCGACGAAGCGCTGCGCCGAAAACGCGATGCGGCTTCGCGCGTTGAACAGGCGTTCTTCAAGCAAGCCACGGCAGAGGCTGGACATCCGAGGACGCGCAGGCGGCTTGAGATCGAGGTGGAAGTCACTGTTCAGAATGTCGAACGAATCACCCGCATTGCCATCGACGAGTCGAAACGCACGTTGAAGCAGGTGGTCAACGAGCCGATTGAAGAGCTTCGCTTCGACCTGTTCAAGCTGACGTCTGAGATACACGTCGTTTTCGGCCGCTACTAGGCAGCCAACAGTTCGGCAGGAGGGAGCCTGCTCGTGATTGACCATGATCTAGCGACCGATCGGTTCTTGCGCGCCGTCGAAAACAGCGTCAACACGCAAATCCATCGGCAATGCGAGCAGCTTGGCGAGAGCCTGCGCGATCTGCTCTACGATTTGCTCAACTACCCACCGGAGCGATCGCGCCGCGACTCGTTGGCGATCTTCGCGGATCACTGGTCCGCCCGCGGCCTACGCCTGACTCCACGAACGGTCAGGTCAATTGAGCAGCTAATTGAGGACGAGAGAGGCGTTCGTGGTGCCGAACTTGGTTGGGGAATTGGCGCAGAGGATCGCCGAGCCGATGCGCCAGCGGTACTCTTGGCCGCGGCCCCCCGTGGCCGAGGCCGCAGCGGGAAGGGATCAAGAGGTAATAGTGGCGGCCGTCGAAGGCAAGCAGCGAAACCTCCTGCGGGCATTGATTCTCGCAACTATCCCCGAGGAGAGTGGGTCACAGGCGTAGAGGGCAACGGGTTGCGCAAACTCGAAAAGCCGATCACGATCGGGAAAACAGGAGAGGTTGTCACGCATATCGAGTTCCGCAATGGATTTCCCGTTCTCGACAAATGGGCCCTGCCAAACCAGGACGTGACCATCGCGATCACAGGGAATCCTGACTTCGACAGGATAGAGGCCCGGAAGGCATGGAAGCACACGCATGGGGACGTTCCGCAAAAGGTCGTATTTCATCATGATGGAAACTTCACTGAGCTTGGAAAACACAAGAACCACCGGATTATGGCAGGTAGGATGCAAATGCTTCCCGGCGAGTTCCATCGCGTACTGAAACACAAAGGATCGGCGTCGTTAGCACGTTTCCATTACTTGAACGAAAAGGTGGCCCGTGAAGTCAATGAATTGGCCAGGAAAGGAAAGGGGCCTCTTGTCGCTCTGCAAAGGCGACTTGCCCAACGGGTCACCAGAAGCCTTCGCATTGGACGTGTTGTTCCAATAGTCGGCGGACTGATCACGCTGTATTTCTTTGCAGAAGATGTCGAAGCGCACGGGCTTGGCGGAGCAGTCGTTCGCGCGACACCGCTGTTGGGAGATATCGTGTCGGCCGCAGACTTGGGAAGGGAACTGGCCGCGGAGATCCGTGCTGCGGCTCGCAGGCGGATCAAGGATGCCGAGGACAGGGCAAATCTCCCAGTCAAGGCGGCACAGAGAGACGCCGCAGAAGCCACGTCGGCGGCTTTCATAGAGATTGCTCGCACACTACCAGTCACGAAGGAATACATGCGACTTGAAGAGATCGAGCAGGCTGTTAGAGATGCAATCAGGGGTTTTACGGCGAGGTCTACCCAATGTATCTTCACATTCATACGGGAACCCATGGAGGCGCTGCGGCAATCGACATCGAGAGGCGACTTCGGGCCGCGAGACACAAGATGGAGCAGGAGCTACAACAGAGGCTACAGAAGCCCCCAAAACTGGATTGGCAGGGCCCTCTAAGCTAGTTGATGTAGACCTATGCTCAACCTCTCACTTCCCATCCTCGATCGGCTTCAGGACTGCTGGGATCCGATTACTGAGGATCAGCTCGATCGACTCCGGAGCGAGATCGGAGCATCCTTGCCGCAACAGTATGTTTCGTTTTTAAAACAGTTCAACGGCGGATACTGGGCTCACGAGGTTTGGGTGCAGGTGGATCGAGAGGCGTCACAACACAATGTGGCCCATGTCGCCACCAACTTTGGAGTCATCCCGAATAAACGATTCTCGACGGATGACATCCTTGATGTCTGCGAGCAATACAACGACGCTGTGCCGCGGGACTGCGTGCCCATCATGCAAACACTGGCGGGGCTCATCTGCCTCAGCATTCATGAGACTGAAGTCGGCCGAGTTTATTATTCCGACCTCGGGCGTTATCAAGACGGGGAGGAATTCATGCTTCCAATCGCAAACAGCTTCGCGGAGTTCCTGCTGCTCTTGAATCCCGAAGACGAAAAAGAGTTTTTCCGAGAAACGCTACCGGTGTTCCAGGCGTGCGAGCGAGGTGACAAGCACATGGTTCGCGAGTACCTAGACGATGCCGGGAAAGTCGACATCCGCAACGAAGCGGGTCACACTCTGGCCGTGTGCGCGGCTCGCACAAGGTGGCCAAAGATTCTGGCGATGCTGCTCGACGCTGGCGCCGATCCTAGCGCTCACGATTCCGACGGGCGCTGTCCCTTGCACCACGCCGTTGCGGGAGCGTCACTCGATGGCACGAAACTGCTGCTGGCAGCCGGCGCCGATGCGCGATACAGGGACAGTGAAGGCCGTAACTTGGCCCAGATCGCCCACGATGGCTTCCACTATCGTTTGCAGTACTTCCTTGAACCGCTGGTGTCGTAATTTTCGCGGCCAGTCCGTTCGCTTAGCTAGTCGACGTTGCCAGTGGTACAGGCCAAAGATGTTCGACTTCTCCCTTCCCATTCTCGATCGCCTACAGAATTGCTGGGACCAGATTGCCGAGACTCAAGTTGATCAACTCCAGGATGGTCTCGGAATCGTATTTCCCCAAGACTACCGAAAGTTTCTTCTGCGGTACAACGCGGGCGATTGGGCCCACGGAGTGTGGGTTCACGTGCCAAGCCTCGCGCCGGACTACGACCGGTTCCACATCACGCAACATCTCGGAGTGGTGCCCGACGATCGGTTTTGGCTGCACGACATGCTGGCTATGCATGACCACCTCTCCGCTGAAGTGCCCGGTATGTATTTGCCCATCATGAGTGGCCCCGACGGTATGATTTGCCTCCGGCGCCACCAGCAAGTCCAAGGCTGGGTCCACTTTTGGGATCGGGAACGCTGTCGCGACCGTGAAGACTTCATATTCCCCATAGCGGACACCTTTGCGGAGTTCTTGGTGGGATTGAATCCTGATGACAACGAAGAGTTCTACCGCGAAACGCTTCCGGCGTTTCAGGCGTGCGAAGGGGGCGACAAGCAGGCCGTGCGCCAGTATCTGGCCGATGGCGGCAAGGTCGATCTGCGCAATGAACGCGGCGAAACGTTGACGGCCTGCGCGTCGTTCAACAGTTGGCCGAAAATCGTCGGTTTGCTGTTGGAAGCGGGAGCCGATCCGAACGCCCGCGATGCGGCGCAGCGCAGCCCCCTTCATCAAGCAGCACTAAGCTCGTCGCTCGATAGTGCGAAGCTGCTACTGGCCGCGGGAGCCGACGTGCACTACCGCGACGCGGAAGGGCGCAACCTGGCGGAGATCGCTAAAGATGCGCACCAGTACCGCATGCAGTACTTCCTCGAGCCGTTTGTATCCTAGGCTGGCCCCCCTCTCTGCCGGCGCACGCCTGCCACGCGGCAGTGCGCCAGCACGCCGCCCGCCCCGAAATTCGTAATCCCAACCGCCCCTTACAACCGATAGCATCGATAGGTTCCGCAGAATCGGAACGCTGACGCGCGGGGAGGTTGCGATGCGACGGGTTTTGGAATGCGTGGTTGCCGTGGGGCTGGGGCTGGGGCTGGCGGGGTGCTGCGCCGGGCCGGAGCGGTTCTACGAGAACGCCTACGGCTTCAATAACCCCGACATCGAAAAGTATCCGCCGGGCCCGCCGCCGCCGGTCACCACGCCGCCGGGATACAGCGAGCCGGCCGTCTCGGTCGCCGACACCGAAACGCCCGAGGAAGGTCCGGTGCCGGCGCTGCAGGCACCGGTCGAATCACGCCGCCGCCCGGGCCGAACCGCCCTGCGCCGCTATCAGTCGGGCGAACAGTACGCCGATCGGGCCCCGACGTACCCTTGGGCGTATCGCCGCTAAGCGAGAAGCGCCAGCGCGGTCGAACGCGCTGCGGTCAGATCACCCAATACCGGCCGTCGTCGTGGGCTGCGCGGCCGTCGTCGATCGACTTCTCCAGGTGCGACGTCACCTCGGCCGTGGCCAGGGTGAGGTGGTAGCCGGGCAGCTTCTTCCAGAGCACGCCGGCGATTTCGTAGACGGTCATCGGGCCGTCGCTCTCGTGCAGGATTTTGAGAATCGCCTCCTCGCGCTCGAGATGATGCGACTTGAGCTCCGCGCACCGCTCGGCCAGGTTCGAGAACGCGGGGCCGTGGCCGGGCAGCACGACCAGGTCGTCGTTTTGCAGGGCCGCCACGCGATCGAGCGAATCGAGGAACCGCTGCACCATGCCCCGGCGGCGCATCTCGCCCGCCCCAATGTTGGGCGAAATCGTCGGCAGCACCGTGTCGCCGCTGAACAGGTGATTGCCGTAACGCAGGCAGATGCAGCCTTGCGTGTGGCCGGGCGTGTGGATCACTTCCAGGGTTTCGCCGCTGATTTCGAACGTGTCGCCGTGCCGCAGCTTTTCGGCGGGCGTCTGCCGGGCGAAGCGGCGGCCGTGGCCGAGGAACTGCTTCATCTTTTCGATCCGCTCTTCCGGCACGTGGGCCTTGCGGAGCGTGCGGCAGACCAGCGGAACGAACTCCTCGTGCCGTTCGTCGAGATTGGCCACGCCCTCCCAGTCGTCCTCGTGGACGTAGACCGCGGCTCCCGAGCGGTCGCGGATGTCGGCCGCCAGCCCGATGTGGTCGGCGTGCTTGTGCGTGAGGATGACCTGCTCGACTTTGTCGATCGAAAGACCGTGCGACTCGAGGCCCGCGGCCAGGGCATCGAGCGCCTCGGGCGTGCCGATGCCGGTGTCGACCAGCGTGAGCGGATCGCCGGCGATGACGTACATGTTCAACTCGCCCTCGAACATCGGGTTGGGAATTCCGATGTGCAGGACGGAGGCGGAGGAATCGGTTTTCACGCGGTTACTTTCCAGTGAAGTTGGGAGCGCGCTTCTCGATGAAGTGGGCCACGCCCTCTTTGAAGTCTTCGCAGCACAGGGCCGGCACCATCTCCTCGTTGGCCACGTCGATGGCCTCGCCCAAGCTCGAGAACAGCCCGTTGTAGACCTGCCGCTTCATGATCCGCATCGAGCGCGGCGACGACATGCTGGCCAGCTCGACGGCGTAGGCCCGCACGGCGTCGGCGAATTGATCCAAGGGAATCACGCGGCTGACCAGCCCCATCCGTTCCGCTTCGGCGGCGTCGATCAGTCGGGCCGAGTAAAGCAGATCGAGCGCGTTGGAGACACCGACGATCCGCGGCAGCATCCAGGACATGCCATACTCGGCGATCAGCCCGCGGCGGGCGAAGGCCGTGCTGAACTTGGCCTTGTCCGAGGCGAAGCGGATATCGCAGAACAGCGGAATCACCATGCCCAACCCGGCCGAGGCGCCGTTGATCGCCGCGATAATCGGCTTGCCGATGGCGGGGAAGTAGGAGTAGGTCTTCTGAAAGTCGCTGCGCGCGCCGTCGATCTTGGGGCCGACGAAGCGGGCCTGCAAGTCCTTGAGCAACTGCTTGGGGTCGTTGCTTTTCGACACGCTGTCGAGGTTGCCGATGTCGGCTCCGGCGCAAAAGCCTTTGCCGGCGCCGGTGAGCACGATCACCCGCACGTCGTCGTCGGCTGCGGCCGAGAGCATGGCCTCCTGCACCTCGGACTCCATCTGCGAGGTCCAGGCGTTGAGCTTGTCGGGCCGGTTGAGCGTCACCGTGGCCACACGATCGGCCACGTCGTAGAGGATCTGTTCGTATGCCATGGCTGGGTCCTTGGGTCTGTTGGTGGGCGATATTAGCCCGAAGCGCGAGCGAGGGTCTTGAGGTGCTGGATCGTCGAACGACCCTCGCTCGCGCTTCGGGCTGGTGTTGTGTTGGTTTATGCGAAACGCAAAGACGCAAAGCCGCAGAGGGATAACGAAGTTTTTTTCGTGCTAAACGCAACGTGCGCTACCGTGCCTGGTGCTCGCTACTTTGCGTCTTGGCGTCTTGGCGTTTCCTTCCTCGTCTTTCTTCGTGACTATTGATGAACGGTGGCGGCCTGGCCGCGCTCGTGTTGGGCGATCAGTTCGCGCTTGAGAATCTTGGCCGAGGGGCCCTTGGGCAGCGGCGTGTCGCGGATCTCGACGATGCGCGGATACTTGAACGCCGCGATCCGCTCCTTGCAGTAGGCCTTCAACTCGTCTTCGCCGACCGACGAGCCGGGCTTGAGGTACACCACGGCCTTCACTTCCTCGCCCAACTCGGGATGCTTCACGCCCACGACGGCCGCTTCCTCGACGGCCGGGTGCTCGTAGAGCAGCTCTTCGATCTCGCGCGGGTAGATGTTCAAGCCGCCGCGGAGGATCATGTCCTTCTTGCGGCTGACGATGTACAGGTAGCCGTCCTCGTCGAGGTGCCCGATGTCGCCGGTGTAGAACCAGCCGTTGCGAATCGCCTGGGCGCTCGACTCGGGCTGGTTGTAGTAGCCCTTCATCACGTTGACGCCGCGGATGAGCACTTCGCCGTCGGTGTTTGGCGGCAGCGTGTTGCCGGCGTCGTCGACCACCTTGATCTGGCAGCCCCAGATCGCCTTGCCGCAGGAGCCGTGTCGCGGCACGACCGGGTCCTGGCTCCAGGTGGCCGTGGGCGAAGTTTCGGTCAGGCCGTAGCCCTCGCGAATGTGAAAGCCGTGCTCGGCCTTGAAGGTTTCGAGCGTCTCCACGGCGATCGGCGCTCCGCCGCTGTTGCACACGCGCAACGAACTGAGATCGTACTTGGGACGGTCGGGATGGTTGAGCATCGTGACCCACATCGTGGGCACGGCCGCGAAGTGCGTGACCTTGTCGCGCTCGATGATCTCCATCGCACGGCCGGGCTCGAAGCGCGGCATCAGGGTCAGCGTGCTGCCCATGGCCAGCACCGTGTTCATCACGCACGACTGTCCGTAGGAGTGGAATAGCGGCAGCACCGCCATCCGCACGTCGGTCTCCATCGGCACTTCGGTCGTGAGCATCGGCAGCACGCGCGACTGATAGAACAAGTTGAAGTGCGACAGCTCCGCGCCCTTGGGGTGCCCGGTAGTGCCGCTGGTATAGCCGATGGCCGCCGTGTCGTCGGGCGAAGTGGCGGCGAGCTCGAACTCGGGCGCGCCGGCCTCGATCAGCTCGTCGAAGCGGTGCACGCCCTTGTCCTCGACGTCGGGGGCGCGGTCTTCGTAATCGACCAGGATCAAGTGGTGGCAGGTGTCGACGTTGCGGAACGCCTCGAGCGCTTCTTCGAGGTACTCGGTACAGGCGATCAGTCCGATCGCTTCGCTGTCTTCCAGCAGGTACTCCAGCTCGCGGGCCTTGTACAGGATGTTGACCGGCACCACGACGCCGCCCGGCTTCAGCACGCCGAAATAGGCCACGACGAACTCGGGGATGTTCGGCAGCATGACGAGCATCTTCTGGCCGCGATGCAGCCCCAATTGGGCCAGCGAGTTGGCCAGTCGGTTCGTGGCCGTCTCGAGTTGGGCGTAGGTGAGCTTGCGCTCGTCGCAGATGACCGCGGTGCGCTCGGGGCAGATCTTGGCGTTTTCTGACAGCACGATGGCCAGATTCAGCATGACGAGGTCTCCTGGTTCGATGGACCAAGCCACGAAGGGCGGGGAATTCGCCGGGCACGTGGCGTTCACCAGCATACGCTGGCCGCGAGGCGCGAGCGAATGCGCGCCCCTGGCGTTGCCACGCACCGCGTGGTTGAGACCCGGACCGGGCAAAAAAATGTGGTTGCCGGCGTGGTTCGGTCTCTTCCCAGCCTGACGTTCCCAGTGTACATTCTACCGAACGGACGGTAGGCGCCAATCAGGAGGACGAAAAACGGTTTTGGCTCGGGCATTCTGCCCGGCGAAGGCCTGTTTTGGCGCTGGTCGACAGCGCGTCTCCAGCAACCGTGCGTTTCCAGCAACCGTCATCCCATCCCAAGAGACCGATTCCGGCGCGCCTCGCCAGGCGGCACCCGCTTTGTCGAGCGAGCGCGAAGATGTCCCGATCCAGGAGAGTCCACTCATGAGAGAAGCCGTCGTGGTTGCCCACTCGCGGACGCCGCTGGCCAAGAGCTTTCGCGGTTCGTTCAATCTCACTCGGCCCGACGACCTGGCCGCCCACTGCATCACGGACGTGCTCAAGAAAGTGCCCGAGCTCGACCCGGGCGAGATCGAAGACGTCTACATGGGCTGCGCCAATCCCGAGGGCACCCAGGGCACGAACGTCGCCCGCGTGGCGGCCATGCGGGCTGGCTTGCCCGTGACCGTGGCCGGCGCGACGATCAACCGCTTTTGCTCTTCGGGGTTGCAGGCGGTGGCGCTGGCGGCGCATCAAATCATCAACGAAGGCAGCGACGTGATGCTGGCCGGCGGCGTGGAGAGCATCACGGCCATTGCCGGACGCCGCGGCGAGCCCAACCCGGTGCTGGCGGAGAAAATGCCGGGCCTCTATATGGTGATGGGCGACACGGCCGAGGTCGTGGCCAAGCGTTACAACATCAGCCGCGAGACGCAGGACGAATACTCGTTGAGCAGCCAGCAGCGCACCGCCCGCGCTCAGGCCGAGGGCCTGATCGACGAAGAGCTCGCGCCGATGACCGTCACCCGCGGCATCGTCGACCGCAAGACCGGCGAGATCACCGGCAAGGAAGAGCACACGATCACCAAGGACGAATGCAACCGGCCCGACACGACGCTCGAAGGCCTGTTGAACCTGAAACCGCACTTCGATCGCGAAAGCGGCCAGGGATCGGTCACCGCGGGCAACGCCTCGCAGATGTCCGACGGCGCCAGCGTGTGCGTCGTCATGTCGCGCGAGCGGGCCGAAAAGCTGGGCATCAAGCCCAAGCTGATTTTCCGCGGTTTCCAGGTCGCCGGCTGCGAACCGGACGAAATGGGCATCGGGCCGGTGTTCGCCGTGCCGAAGTTGCTCGAGCGCACAGGGGTGAAGATGGACGACATCGACCTGTGGGAGCTCAACGAGGCGTTCGCCGTGCAGGTGGTCTACTGCCGCGACCGGCTGGGCATCGATCCTAAGAAGCTCAACGTCAACGGCGGGTCGATCGCCATCGGTCACCCGTTCGGCATGACGGGCTCGCGGATGGTCGGCACGATCGCCAACGAGATGCTGCGCCGCAAAGCGCGGTACGGCGTGGTGACGATGTGCATCGGCGGCGGTCAGGGTGCCGCGGGCCTGTTCGAGGCCTGCCTGTAGCCGATCCGTTTTCATTCTTAGGGAGTTATGCCATGACGCGCGCGTTCGTTCTGCTCGCTCTCTTGCTGGCGGCGCCGGTGGCGTCGGCGGCCGAACCCGAACCCTCAGGAGGCGGACCGATGAAAACCCTGCGAACGCCCGACGCGCGGTTCGAGAACCTGGCCGATTGGCCATACGAACCGCACTACGTGGAAGTGCCCGGCGGGTTGCGAATGCACTACGTCGAAGCCGGCCAGGGCGATCCGATTTTGTGCGTGCACGGCGAGCCCACCTGGGCCTACCTGTACCGCAAGATGATCCCCGCGCTTTCGAAGCAAGGACGCGTGGTGGCCGTGGACCTGGTGGGCTTTGGCCGCTCCGACAAGCCCGTGGGCCGCAAGACCTACACCTACAAGCTGCACCACGACGCGCTGGCCGCGTTCATCGAAGAACTGGATCTCAAGAACATCACGCTGGTCTGCCAGGACTGGGGCGGATTGCTGGGACTGCCGATCGCGGTGGAACAGCCCGAGCGGTTCGCGCGGCTGGTCGTGATGAACACGGGGTTGCCGGTCAGCGGCAAGCCGTTTGGTCCGGCGTTCATGGCCTGGCGGGCGTTTGCCGAAAAATCGACCGACATGGACATCGGCCGGCTGATCCAGCAGGCCACGGTAAGCGACTTGTCCGACGAGGTGCTAGCCGCTTACAACGCGCCGTTTCCCGACGTGAGCTACAAGGACGGGGCGCTCGAGTTTCCGCTGCTGGTGCCGGTTTCCGAAGACGCCGAGGCGCTGCCCGCGATGCGCGCGGCAGCCGATGGCCTGAGCAAGTGGACCAAGCCGGCGCTGGTGATGTTCTCCGACAAGGACCCGATCACGGCCGGCGGCGACAAGTACTTTCGCCAGTTGATCCCCACGGCCAAGGATGAGCCGGAAATCACCATCCAAGACGGCGGGCACTTCCTGCAGGAAGACCAGGGCGAGGTGATCGCCGAGCATATCGTCGAGTTCATCAAACGGCGCCCCATTAAGTAGGCAGAGCAAGCACCAAACCCGATATCGATTCCACACACGAGCCCGAAGCGCAAGCGAGGGAGCACTACCCGGCGGCGTCCTTCGTGTTTCGTGGGAGTACCGCGCCAAACGACCCTCGCTCGCGCTTCGGGCTGGTATGCATGACAACCAACTTCAACTTCCCATACGGCCGCGCGGCCTGAGAATCTGGCCCGCGCACCAACGACGAGGACGAATTCATGAGCGACCTGGTTCAACTGACCAAAGACGGCGAGATTGCCGTGATCACGATCAACAACCCGCCGGTCAACGCGCTGAGCCCGGGCGTGCCCGAGGGCATCAAGGAATCGGTCGAGGCCTCGATCCAGGACGACGCCGTCAAGGGCATCGTGATCATCGGCGGCGGGCGCACGTTCATCGCCGGGGCCGACATCAAGGAATTCGGCAAGATGACCTCGGGCAAGAAGGATCGCGGCGTGGGCTTCAACCCGATCCTGAAGATCGTCGAGAATTGCCCTAAGCCGATCGTGGCCGCCATTCACGGCACGGCCTTCGGCGGCGGGCTGGAAACGGCCATGGCCTGCCACTACCGCGTGGCCGTGCCTTCGGCCCTGGTCGGCCAGCCGGAAGTGAAGCTGGGCATCATCCCCGGCGCCGGCGGCACCCAGCGGCTGCCGCGCTTGGCGGGCGTGGCCGTGGCCGCGGAAATGTGCGCCGTGGGCAACCCCGTGCCCGCGCCCCAAGCCCACGAGGCCGGCATCGTCGACAAGATCATCGACGGCGACCTGCTCGAGGGGGCCGTGGCCTTTGCCCGCGAACTGGTGGCCGCCGGCAAGCCGCCGCGCAAGACCTGCGACCAGACCGACAAGATCTCGGACCAGGCCGCCAACCAAAAGGCGCTGGCCGCCGTGCGTGACAAAGTGGCCAAGCGTGCCCGGGGATTGATGGCGCCGGGCAAGGCCATCGACGCGGTGGAAGCGGCCACGAAGCTCCCCTTCGAAGAAGGCGTCGCCCGCGAGCAGGAGCTGTTCAAGGAATGCCTGCACTCCGACCAGTCGAAGGCCATGATCCACGTCTTCTTCGGCGAACGGGCTGTGGCCAAGGTGCCCGGCATTGCCAAGGATCATCCGAAGATCGAGATCAAACGGGCCGCGGTCGTGGGCGGCGGCACGATGGGCGGCGGCATCACGATGAACTACGCCAACGCCGGCATTCCGGTGTTGTTCAAGGAAATCTCTGACGAGGCCCTGGAAAAGGGCCTGAGCATCATCAAGAAGAACTATGCTGCCACGGTGTCCAAAGGCCGGCTCACGCAAGAGCAGATGGACCAGCGGATGGCGCTGATCGAGCCGACCACTTCGTACGACAAGTTCAAGGAGGCCGACATCGTCGTCGAGGCCGTGTTCGAAGAGATGGCGCTTAAGAAGAAAGTGTTCGCCGAGTTGGAGAAGGTAACGCGGCCCGACGCGATCCTGGCCAGCAACACCTCGACCTTGAACATCGACGAGATCGCCTCGGCCACGTCGAAGCCCGACTACGTGATCGGCCACCACTTCTTCAGCCCGGCTAACGTGATGCGGGTGGTGGAGATCGTGCGCGGCAAGCAGTCGAGCGACACGGTGATTGCCACCTCGATGGCGATCGCCAAGAAGATCAACAAAGTCGGCATCTTGGTCGGAAACTGTCGCGGGTTCGTGGGCAATCGCATGTTTCACTGCTACCAGCGCGAGGCCCAGTTCCTGTTGGAGGAAGGGGCCCGGGTCGAGCAGGTCGACAAGGTGCTCTACGACTACGGCATGGCCATGGGGCCGCTGGCCGTGGGCGACCTGGCCGGACTGGACGTCGGCTGGCGGATCCGCAAGGAGTACAAGCATCTCGAGCCGGAGGGCATTCGCCAGCCGCTGGTGGTGGACCAGATCTGCGAGATGGGCCGCTTCGGCCAGAAGACCGGCGCCGGCTGGTACAAGTACGAGGCGGGCAGCCGGGCCCCGATCCCCGATCCCGAAGTGCAGAAGCTGATCGAGGAGACGGCCGCCAAGGCCGGGATCGAGCGGCGCGAGATCTCGGACCAGGAGATTCTCGAGCGTACGCTGTACGCCCTGGTCAACGAGGGAGCCACCATCCTGGCCGAGGGCATCGCCCTGCGGGCGGTCGACATCGACATGCTCTACATCTTGGGTTACGGCTTCCCGGCACAGCGCGGCGGCCCGATGTGGTATGCCGACACGGTGGGGCTGAAGAACGTTTACGAGCGAGTTTGCGAGTTCGAGAAGCAGCACGGCAGCCTGTGGGCTCCGTCGCCGCTGTTGAAGGAGCTGGCCGAGAGCGGCAAGACGTTTGCCGACTACGACGCGTCGAAGGCGTAGGCCGGCTGCTTGGCAAGATGTTTCGAGCGAGCCTCGGGGAGGAATTCCCGGGGCTCGCTGTTCCTGGCACGCGCGAGAGCTTTCATGGCGAAGAAGATTCCGTCACTCGATCTGCAAGGGTTGCCGATCACCTACCAGATGGAGATTCCCGAAGACTACCTCGATGCGTTCGGCCACATGAACGTGATGTGGTACACGAACCTATTCGGCCATGCCTTTGGCCGGTTCGGACGCGAGTTCGGCTTCGATATCGACTACTTTCGCCAGCACCATCGCGGCAGCTTCGCGCTGGAGTCGCACATGCGCTACGTGGCCGAGGTTCGGGTGGGGTGGAACGTCACGATCCGCAGCCGGGCCATCGGCCGCAGCGAAAAGCGATTCCACTTCATGCACTTCATGACCGTGGACGAGACGGGCAAACTGGCTGCCACGCAGGAGAATATCGCGGCGCACATCGACATGGACACGCGGCGGATGTCGCCCATTCCGCCGCAGATCTGCGAGCGGTTCGACGCCGTAGTGGCCCGGCAAAACGCCCTGGGCTGGGAAGCGCCGGTGTGCGGCGTGATGCACCCGTAGGAACGTCGGCCGATCAATAGGGCTCGCCGACGTGGATGTGGCGGACGATTTCGCCCTCGACCATGTAGATCACGTCTTCGGCGATGTTCGTGGCCATGTCGGCGATCCGCTCCAGGTGCCGGGCCACCGACGAAAGCCGCAGCAGGCCCTTGGTCCGCTGCGGGTGCAGGGCGATCTGCTCTTCGATCTGTTTCTCGATCGTGCGCCGCTGGACGTCCACGGCGTCGTCGCTTTCGCGCACGTTCTGGGCAAGCGCGGTATCGGAGTTCACCAGCGCGTCGAGGCTGTCCTTGACCATGCCCTTGGCCCGGGCGGCCATGTCGCGGTAGTCGACGGGCAACTCGTACATCTCGCATTCGGCCAGATAAACCACGCGTTTGGCGATGTTCTTCGCCAGGTCGCCCATCCGCTCCAGATCGTTGTTGATCTTGAGCACGGCGACGACGAACCGCAGGTCGGCGGCCACGGGCTGATACAGGGCCAGGATCTTGAGGCACTCTTCCTCGACGTCGACTTCCATGCGGTCGATCTCGGCGTCGGCCTCGATCACGGTGTTGGCCATCTGGGCATCGCGGCTATTGAGGGCAAGAATCGCCTTGGCGATCGCTTCTTCGACGAGCGTGCCGACGAAGAGGATCTTTTGCTTGAGCGCGTCAATTTGTCGCGGAAGTTGTTTGGCCATGGGGGAAAGTCCCATCCGGGGCGGGCCGTCAGACAATCGAACAGGATTATCGGACAGGATTGCTGTGCGGCCGTCACGCCCGTCGTTCCGCCCGCCTCAGCCCCGTCATGCGAATGCCTCGAGGGCCTTCGATTGTTGTAGCCGGAAGCGGGTGATATTTCCAGTGTGGCACGGTGCAAGGACAGTAAAGCATGGTAGTTTCCGCCATGCGCCAGCCTATCCGTAGCGGCCTTCGATGTACATTTCGGTTTCTTTGCGTTGCGGGTGGAGGAAGATGTCCTGCGTCTTGCCGTGTTCGATCACTTCTCCCAACAGCATATAGATACACTCTTCGCTGGCCCGGGCCGCCTGACCCATGTTGTGGGTCACGATCACGATGGTGTAGGTCTGCTTGAGCGTGTCGATCAATGTCTCGATGGCCAGCGTGCCCTCGGCGTCCAGGGCCGAACACGGCTCGTCCATCAGAATCACGCGCGGCTTGAGCGGCAGCAGCCGGGCGATACACAGCTTTTGCTGCTGCTCGAGCGTCAGCAGCGTGGCCTTCTTATTCAGCTTGTCCTTTACGTCCTTCCAGAGAAACACGTCGGACAGCGCCCGTTCGACCAGCGCGTCGCGCTCTTCGCGGCTGAAAGCGTCGCGGCGCGTATGGACGCGGAGCCCGAAGAGCACGTTTTCGTAGATCGAGATCGGCAGCGGATTGGGGCGCTGAAAGACCATGCCGACGGTCTTGCGCAGCTCGGAGAGCGACACGTCGGAGTCGTAGATGTTCTTGCCCAAGATCGAGATGCCGCCGGTGGTACGGACGTTGCCGTAGCGCTCGTTGATGCGGTTGAAGCACCGTAGCATGGTCGTCTTGCCGCAGCCCGAGGGGCCGATCAGCGAGGTGACGCACGAGGCGCGGATGTCGACGTCGATGTGCTTCAGCGCCTGAAAGTCCCCGTACCACAGGTTCAAGCCCCGGGTCTGGATGCTGTACGGATTAGGGCCGCTGTCTACCATCAGCCGATGTTTCCGGTTACGTAGTCGTACGTCAGTTCGTGTTCCGGCTTGGTGAACATTTGCTTGGTGTCGCCCACCTCGACCAGCTCGGAGTTATTCAGAAAGGCCGTCTGCTGGGCCAGCCGCCGGGCCTGCTGCACGAGGTTCGTGACCAGCACGATCGTCATCTCCTTGCCCAGTTCGAGCAGCACCTCCTCGATTTTCATCGTGGTCACCGGATCGATGGCGATCGAGAACTCGTCGAGGCAGAGCACGTCGGGCTCGAGCGACAGGGCCCGGGCCAGCGTGAGCCGCTGTTGCTGGCCGCCGGAGAGTTTGGTGCCCAGCATGTCGAGCCGGTCTTTCACTTCGTCCCACAAGGCGGCCTGGCGCAGGCAGCGCTCGACCAGCGCGTCGAGCTGACCGCGGTGCCGCATGCCGGCCATCCGCGGCCCGTAGGCCACGTTGTCGTAAATCGACATGGGCAGCCCGACCGGCAGCGGAAAGACCATGCCGATCCGCCGCCGCAGCTCATAGACGCTGCTTACTTTGCGCACGTCCTGACCACCGAGCGAAACGCGGCCTTCGACCTTGGCGGTGTCGACGAAGTCGATCGTGCGATTGATGCACTTCAGCAGCGTGGTCTTGCCCGAGTTGGCCGGGCCGATGATGCCGAAGATCTGGTTCGCGGGGATGCTGAGCGAGATGTTGCGCAGGGCACGGTGCTCGCCGTAGCTGACCGAAAGATCTTGGATCTCAATTTCGACCACGGCGCGCCTTACCACTTCTTGTGCGAGCGGAGATACACTCGCAGCCCGATCGAGACGCTGTTGACCGCCAGCACTAGGCCGATCAGCACGACCGCCGTGCCGTACTGCAGGTGCTCGAGCGGCATCGCGTTGCCGGCGGCAATCTGCTCGTCGCTGGCTCCCTTGACCTGCGTCATCAGCACGTACAGGTGGTACGACAGGGCCATGCAACTGTCGTCGAGCGAATAGGGCAGGAAGTAACGCAGCCCCTTGTCGGGCACGTTCAGAAAGAACGCCGCGCCTGTAAACAGAATCGGCGCCGTTTCGCCCGCGGCGCGCGAAACCTGCAGGATCACGCCGGTCAGGATGCCGCTGATCGAATTGGGGAGCACGATCGTGCGGATCGTTTGCCAGCGGCTGGCGCCCATGTTCCAGCAGGCTTCGCGGAACGTCATGGGCACGCTGGCCAGCGCCTCCTTGGTGCTGGAGATAATCACAGGCAGCGTCATCACGGCCAGCGTGCAGGAAGCGGCCAGCACCGATTCGCCCATGCCCGCGAAAAGCACGAAGGCCCCCACGCCGAACAGCGCGTGGACGATGCTGGGCACGCCGGCCAGGTTGACCACGGCCAGGTTCACGATCCGCGTGAACCAGTTGTCCTTGGCGTACTCGTTCAAATAGACGCCGGCCAGAATGCCGATCGGCGAGGCGACCAAGAGCGAGATGAACACCAGGTAGAACGTGCCCACCAGCGGAGCCCAAATGCCGCCGGCGGTCATGCTGGTGCGCGGGTTCTCGAACAGGAATGAAACGCTCAGCGCGGGCCAGGCCTTGACGACCAGGTGGCCGAGGATCAGCACCAGCGGTACCACCAGTAACAGCGTCATGATGCCGCACACGATGCCGGCGATCGTTTCGGTGCGGCGGCGGCGGCGATCGATGGGCGTGGCCGAAAACACCTCGCGGACTGAAAGGGCCATGTGCTCGCCGGGCGCCAGAGGGATCGACCCTTGCTCGTCCAACCGGGCGACGCCCGCCAGCGCCGTGTCGAGATCGGGCCAGGGCCGCTGCGCGGTGCCGGTGCCCTCGCCGTCGGCGGCGCCCAGAGGATCGACGTAGAACTCGTAGCGCGGAGCCCGGCCCGGCTGCCCCGGAGCGCCGGGCTTGTCGAGGGCAAAAATTTCGACGCGGTCGTACCCGGCCAGCCGTTTGACCTGCGGCGCGCTGCCGCCGTGCTGCTGGGCGATGTTGGCCAGCGCGTCGCGAACGCTGGGCAGCGGATGCTCGCACGAGCCGTCGCCGCCTGCGCCTTCGCCGTTTTGGCGGCGCGAGACAAAATACTGGTAGCGGTTTGTCTTGGGATCAGGCATTCTGCTTGCCCCGCACGCCGCGGACCACGAGGTCGGCGGTGAGATTGACGACAAAGGCAATCACGAACAGCAACATGCCGATCACGAACAGCACGCGGTAGTGGTCGCCCCCCTGCACCGTCTCGCCGAGCTCGGCGGCGATCGTGGCGGTGAGGGTTTGCACGCGATCAAGCAGGCTGGTGGGAATTTGATTGGCGTGGCCGGTGGCCATCAGCACGGCCATCGTCTCGCCGATAGCGCGTCCGACGCCCAGCAGCACGGCGGCCAGCAGGCCGTTTTTGGCGGCTGGAAACAACACGCGGTACACCAACTCCCAGCGGCTGGCGCCCAGCGCCAGGGCCGCCTCGCGATACGAATCGGGCACGGCCTTCAGCGCGTCCTCGCCCACCGACACGATCACCGGCACGCTCATCAGCGCCAGGATGATGCCGCCGTTGAGGATGTTCAGACCCACCGGAGCCCCGGTCACGGCGATAATCATCGGGTTGAGCGTCATGTAGGCGATGAAGCCCCATACGATGGAAGGAATGGCCGCCAGCATTTCAATGGCGATCTTGAGGCCTTCCTTGAGCTTGGGCGAGCAGAACTCGGAGACGAACACCGCCGCCCCCAGACCCAGCGGCACGGCGATGGCCATGGCCAGGGCCGTCACGGCCAGCGTGCCAGTCAGCAATCCCAGGATGCCGTAGTGCGGGGTGTTGGCCGTGGGGTTCCACTTGCTGCTGGTGAAGAACTCCCGCAGGTTGAGCCCACCGAACAAGAACGGCGCGCCCTCGCGAAACACAAAGAAGAAGATGCCGAACACGAACAGGATGGCGCTCCAGCCGCACAGCCGAATGAGCGCCTCGATCAGCAGCTCGGGCACCCGGCGGAAGCGGGACGAGGTTCCGCGGCGAGCCCGCGGGCCATCAGGTAGTGTGGAGACGGTTGCCATCGGATGCGAGTGCTTGCACTACTGTTCCGGCTGAGAGTCCGAGCTGTTGCCGTCGCCCTGCTTCTCGGCGGCGTCGGCACCTTTGTTGGCGCCGTCCTGTTCACCGCCATGGTCTTTTTCTGCTTCGTCGCTGCCTTCGTCCTTGGCGGCCCGTTCGGCGCCTTCGGTGGGCTCTTTGTCGGACGATTCGACGGCGGCGTTGGGCACATAGCCTTCGCGCTCGACCAGCGCCTGTCCTTCAGGTCCCAACACCCAGGAGATGAACTCCTGGACGGCGCCCGACGGTTCGCCCAGCGTGTAGAGATAGAGCGGCCGGGCCAGCGGGTAGCTGCCGTCCAGCGCCGTTTCCACCGTCGGCGGAGCGCCGGGCTCGCCCTTCTTGGCCGATACGTTGAGCAGCTTGACGTCGTCGGTCTTGTAGCCCATGCCGCTGTAGCCGATCGCGCAGGGGGTGCGCGAGATCAGCGTGGCCAGCTCGGCCGAACCGCTTTGCGAGGTGGTGCCTTGCTTGTATTGGCGCTCCCCGCCGAGGACCTCTTCGCGGAAGTAGGCATACGTGCCGGAGCTGTTCTGCCGGCTGACTTGCACGATCTGGCCGTCGCGGCAGAGCGTGTTGTCGACGTCCAGTTGTTCCCAACGAGTGATTTTTCCCCCTTCGCCGTAGATCTCGGCCAATTCGTCGAGCGAGATCGTCTCCATGGGGTTGTCTTTGTGGACGTAGATGGCCAGGGCATCGCGGCCGACGATGATTTCCTTGGGCTCTTTGCCGGTATTGTTTTTGGCCAATTCGATTTCGTCGGGCTTCATGGCCCGGCTGGCCGTGGCGATGTCGATCTTGCCGTTGCACAGCCCGGCGATGCCCATGCCTGAGCCGCCGCCGCGGATTTGCGGCGAGATGTCCGGGTGCGTCTTGTGGTACTCCTCGGCCCAGGCCTGGCAGAGCTGGAGCATCGTGTCGGAGCCGGTGATCTTGATCGTGCTATCGTCGAGACGCTTGGAGAAGCAGCCGCCGGCAAGCAGCAGGACGAGGCCGGCTGCCAAAGCAGGCAGTGTCCTGTCGCGATGCTTGGGCATCATCCATTCCTTCCGGAGGGCCGTGGGAGCAGGGAGGGTGTTTCGCCGACGGCGCGCAGCACGTCCGCCCGTGGTCGCAAAGTTCGACGCAAAGAACATGAAGGGACCGCACGCGGCGTTACGCGACTGTTCCTTCCGGTATGCCGGTAATCGCGCACCGCTTAGAATGACCACCCGCTCCGCCAAGCGCGGAAGGCCGACGCGTTGAAAACAAGTCGACCCCTTAGTATTTCACGTTCGTTTGTCGACCGTGAATATAGGGGCCGATTGTTAGTAAATTATTAGGACCGGTGGGGGGTCGTGTGTCACTGGGTTGTGTCCACACTGACGGGGGGGGGTTAGTCGTCGCCAAACCGTATGTTTCCTGGGTTTGTGTCGTAGTAGTAGATCCCGAATTCCCTCAAGGCCCACGCGAGAGACGCCACGTCCCTCCATCTCTCCCCGAACAGCTCCCGGGATTTTTCTGCATGGTCCGCAAGAGCCTCTGCCGAGAAGTCGGGCGGGTTATCGAGCCATGCCTTAGCGAAGTCCAGAATGTATGGAGGGGCCACGATGCTCATTTCGATGATCAGAAGGTCATCGCTGAATCCGAAGAGCTGGGGGACCGAGAAGCCCTGGATTCGTATTACCCGGTTGTCCTTAAATCGTTGATAACACTCAAGTTCTGTGTCATAACTGAATGGTCGCTCGAAGGCTTTGACTGCGGTCTTGCGGCTAGACTTCCAGACGCAACCGTCCTGGCCTTTCCCGAGTGGGGTTTTCAGATTGAGAGTGATCTTGCATAACTCGGCGTACTTTGTCGCAGCAACCTCAAGCTCTTGGTTTGTCATATGGGCCAGCGTTGGCTAGACGGCTATTCGGCCGATGTCGAAATCTACTTGTTGATTGACGGCAAGCGTTTCGACGTTGCCCAGATAACCGATGGATCGCTCATTCTACGGGATTCATATGAGATCCCAGCAGAAACGGCAGCCGAACTCGTCTTGAAGATAGACGGGCATGAGGAGCGAGAGAAGATTTTTCTTCGCTCTGGCTCCGAGAGCCGTGAAGAGCCGGTGCCATTCTTCTAGGCCCGGCGACGATTTGCCCTCATCGCCCCGGGGCACTTCCAACCGGGAATCCGGCCCTTGCTCATGGGATGTCGGTTACGTCGAGCCTCACGGCATCGCCGCTTCAACACAAGCGCGGGTCGATGGTTTTGTTCAGGAACCATGCGGATTTTCTGGCGGACTTGCCATCGTAGCCCATGCGCCTGCCGAGTTCGTCCAGGCTGATGTCGGCCGCCGCGAATGCGCGCCGGGCGTTCTCCATCGTTTGGTGCGTTTAGTCACCCATTCCGGAAGTCTATTAACGACCCACTATCGACGGGTCGGGGCCGATTGGTGTGTCGAAGGATTGTTGGGCCCCCTGCGGGGTGGGATCGGGGCAGTTTTCTTTAGTCACGCCGCTCGGTGAACATCAAGCTGATGAGCCAGGCCACGGAGACGCTCAGGCTCAGCCAGAGTGGGAGCCATGCGGCCGACAACGGCGGGTCGCCGCTCCGCAGGCCAAGGATCGTGGTCGCCACCACGACGCCTGCCAGGATCCCCGTGATAATAGAACTCAGCCTCCTCCTCCCCATCGACTCCAAGCTAGTCGCTTCCGGGGCTGCGCTGCAGCCCGCGAACGAGCGGTGGGAAATGCGACGGAGTGGGGGCATTCTCTAGACTAGAGGCCAGGACGCTTGCGGGCGGCCGAGGCATGTTTGGTCGGGCAGGCGATACGACGCCAAGAGGCATCTAGTCTAAACGATGCGTTGCATACGCTACGGAGCGGTCTGGCGGTGACACGCGCGGGTTGCGCGGGCCGTTGCCCCAACTGCCGGCCACGGCTAGATTTGATGCTAGACGGCCGGTTTCTTTTCCTTTCCCCTCAACGTCGAATTCCTGCATGTCTCGCGTCGTTTTGGCCATGTCTGGCGGAGTGGATAGCAGCGTGGCGGCCCATCTGCTCCGCGAAGCCGGGCACGATGTCGTCGGCGTCTTCATGCGGCACGGCGAGGCGGCTCCCGAGAGCTGTTCCAGCGGCAAAGCTGTCTCGGGCGGGCTGCCCGTCGTGACGGCCCGCACGGATCACAAGCAGGGCTGCTGCACGGCCAGCGACGCCGCCGACGCCCGCCGCGTGGCCGATCGGCTCGACATCCCCTTTTACGCGGTCGACTTCCAGAACGACTTCGCCCGGATCATTGACTACTTCATCGACGAGTACACGGCCGCCCGCACGCCGAACCCGTGCGTGATGTGCAACAACTGGATCAAGTTCGGCCGGCTGTTCGACTATGCCGACAGCGTGGGGGCCGAGTTCGTGGCCACGGGCCACTATTGCCGTCTGGCCATGGGCACCGATGGCCGCCCTGCCCTGCTCCGCGGACTCGACGAGACGAAGGACCAATCGTACGTCCTGTTCGGCATCGATCGCGACTATCTGGGCCGCATGCTGCTGCCCGTGGGCGGCTACCACAAGCGCGACATCCGGCGGATGGCGGCCGAATTGGGGCTGGCCGTGGCCGACAAGCGCGACAGCCAGGAGATCTGCTTCGTGCCCGAGGGCGATCATGCGGCGTTCATTCATCGCAAGCGCGGTCCCGGAGCAACCGGAGAAGTGGTCACCAGCGACGGCCGCGTGGTGGGCACACACGACGGGCTCGAGCGTTTTACGATCGGCCAACGCAAGGGGCTGGGCATTGCCCTGGGCGAACCGCATTTTGTGGTGCGGCTGGAGAGCGACACCAACCGCGTGGTGCTGGGCAGCAGGGAAGAATTGGCGCGAGACCACCTGACGGCCAACCGCACCAACTGGCTCGCCTCGCCGCCGACTGAGCCGGTGCGGGCCGAGATCAAGATCCGCTACAACGCCCGTTTCGCAAGCGGCACGGTGCAGGCGCTGCCGGGCGAGCGGCTGACCGTCTCGTTCGATGAGCCGCAGTACGGCGTGGCGCCCGGCCAGGCCGTGGTTTGCTACGACGGGCCGCGCGTGCTGGGCGGCGGCTGGATCGAATAGCGGCGTGTCGTGCGGCGTTTCGCGTGGCCTTTCCACGCGCAGAAAGTCGACGATTTGCGAGCTTTGCATCGCCAAATGCCCGCTGTTCCCACGCAGTTGGGTCGGATATGCTTACATCCAGTGAAGGGTGCCGCCCCGCGGGGCAGGTAGAGCCGCAAGCGAATTTCGGGCTCGAAACGAGGTGTTGCCATGGCTAACTGGTCCCTGCTACTGGCCCAGCCCGGGCCGCTGCATTGGACGTACTGGGTCGGCGGGCTCATCATCGTCATCTTTGTGTTCCTGTTCGTGCTGTCCGTGATGATCTACGGACGGCTCTGGTTTCAGGCGTACATGTCCAATGCCCGCGTCGGCTTTTTCAGCCTGATCGCCATGAGCCTGCGCCAGGTCAATTCGGGCGTGATCCTCAAGTCGAAGATCATGGCTCTGCAAGCCGGCGTCGGCGCCGACCCGACCACGGGCATCACCACCGCGCGGCTCGAGGCCCATTACTTGGCCGGCGGAAACGTGCCCAACGTGATCAACGCCATCATCGCCGCCCATCGTGCCGACATCGATCTCGACTTCGACCGTGCCGCGGCGATCGACCTGGCCGGGCGCGACGTGCTGGAAGCGGTGCGCACGAGTGTTTATCCGAAGGTGATCGACTGCCCGGATCCGACCAAGGCGAAGAAGTCGCACTTGAGCGCCGTGGCCAGAAACGGCGTCGAGCTCAAGATTCGTGCCCGAGTGACGGTGCGCACCAACCTGGTGCAGCTCATCGGCGGTGCGACCGAAGATACGATCATCGCCCGGGTGGGCGAAGGCATCATCACGTCGATCGGTTCGGCTGCCAGCCATCTGACGGTGATGGAGAACCCGCACCTGATCTCGAAGGCCGTGCTCGATCGCGGGCTCGATGCCCACACGGCGTTCGAAATCGTGTCGATCGACATTGCCGACATCGACGTGGGCGAGAACATCGGCGCCCGGCTGCAAGCTGACCAGGCCGAGGCCGACACGCGCGTGGCCCGCGCCAAGGCCGAGGAGCGCCGTGCCAACGCCATCGCCCGCGAGCAGGAGATGAAGGCCAAGGTTGCCCAAAATCGTTCGCGGGTCATCCTGGCCGAGGCCGAAGTGCCGCTGGCGATGGCCGACGCCTTCTCGGCGGGCAACCTGTTTGCCAGCGGCGACTCCGAAGGCTCCGGCGGCAACGGCCGCAGCATCTGACGCGGTTCTGTGCAAGCCGATCCTCGCGCGAGAAACTCAGACATGACGATCCGCCTCGCCCGTTGTGCGCAAAGTCTGCGACGCCAATCGCTGGCGGCCGTGCTCGTGCTGATCGCGGGGCTATGCATCACCCCGCTGGCTTTCGGCGATGACCAGCCGAGCGGCGAAGAGCTTGAGCTGCTTCAGACGTTCCGCGACGAGTTTATCGAGATCACGCCGGGACGCGCGCGGTTTCCGCGGTCGTTCCGGATGGGCAGCGACGATGGCCCGGCGAGCGAAGCGCCCGAGCACCGCGTGACCTTCAGCGAGCCGTTTGCCATCGCCCGCTACGAAGTGCCGCAGAACCTGTGGCAGGCCGTGATGGGTAACAACCCGAGCAGGTGGAAGGGGCCGCGCAATTCGGTCGAGATGCTCTCCTGGGACGATGCCGTGGCCTTCTGCCAGCGGGCGACCGAGCGGATGCGGGCCGCGGGCTTGATCGAAGCTGAGCAAGTCGTGCGGCTGCCGAGCGAGGCCGAATGGGAGTACGCCGCCCGGGCCGGCACGACGACGCGCTACTCGTTCGGCGACGACGCGAGTGAGCTGGGCGACTATGGCTGGAGCACGGAGAACGCGGCCGGCAACGATCCGCCGGTGGGCGCAAAGAAGCCCAACGCCTGGAAGCTCTACGACGTACACGGCTACCTGTGGGAATGGTGTGCCGACGCCTGGCACGACACCTACCAAGGCGCTCCGGCCGACGGCTCGGCTTGGGCCGGCGACGGCCCGGCCGAGAAGCGCGTGCTGCGCGGCGGCAGTTGGAAAGATCCAGCCGAACAGCTCACCAGCAGCTATCGCCGGGCCGGCGCTGCCGGGCTGGAAGACGACGCCGTGGGGCTGCGCTGCGTGCTGAGCGCGAACTAGCGTGGCGCCCGTTTGCCGATCCGCGACGCTACGCGTCGGCTCCCACGACTTCCGCGATGCGCTCGCGGGTGACCGGCTCGATCACGCCGCGCTCGGTAATCAGGGCCTTGATGAGCCGCGCCGGCGTGACGTCGAACGCCGGGTTGTACACCTGCACGCCCTCGGGCGCCGTCTGGCGACCGAAACCGTGGGTCACTTCACGGGCGTCGCGCTGCTCGATGGGAATCTGATCGCCGCTGGCCAGCGACAGATCGAACGTGCTGCTGGGCGCCGCCACGTAAAACGGAATGTCGTGCGCTGCGGCCAGCAGGGCCACGCCGTAGGTGCCGATTTTGTTAGCGGCGTCGCCGTTGGCGGCAATACGATCGGCCCCGGTGACCACGGCCTGCACGCGACCTTCGCGCATCACTTGGGCGGCCACGGAGTCGCAGATCAACGTGACGTCGATCCCCCGCTGCTGAAGTTCCCACGAGGTGAGCCGAGCGCCTTGCAGCAGCGGCCGGGTCTCGTCGGCGTAAACGTGCAGCCGTTTGCCACTTTCGGCGGCGGCGAAAAACACGGCCAGGGCCGTGCCGTAGTCGGCCGTGGCCAGCCCGCCGGCGTTGCAGTGGGTGAGCACGCCCTGCCCGTCGGCCAGCAGTTCGGCGCCGTAGCGGCCGATGGCGCGGCACATCTGACGGTCTTCTGCTTCGATGGCGCGGGCTTCGTCCAGCAGCTTCTGCCGGATCTCCGAGAGCGACGCTTCGCCGCGCAACGCTTCGGCGCAGCGCTTCATGCGGTCCAGCGCCCAAAACAGGTTGACCGCCGTCGGCCGGCTGGACGCCAGGTACGTGGTCACCTCGTCGAGCCGGGCAAACAGCGCGGCCTCTTCGCCGTCGGCGGCCGATTGCAGGGCGATGCACACGCCGTAAGCCGCGGCCACGCCGATGGCCGGCGCGCCGCGCACCCGCAACGAGCGAATCGCTTCCCACACGCACTCGACGTCGCGGCAGTCCACGTACGTCAACTCGGTGGGCAGCCGCGTCTGGTCGATCAGCGAAAGATGTCCCTCCACGCCGCCGACCCAGGCCAGCGTGGCGGGGGATTGGGATTCGCGTTTCATACTGGGCCCGTGGAGGTGGTGGTGAGAACTTTCGTGTGCCGGGCTTCCTATGCTACGTTATGTGCCGTGGGGGCCCGATAGCGAAAGGGGATTTTTGTCCTATCGGATCCGAGAGGTAGAATAAAGGAATAGGCGAGCCCGAGTACTCTACAGTCCCCCGCTCTCATGCCATGGCCACGCGAACCGGGAATCTCGATCCTTCCGCGACACCGGCTCTGGCGGCCGGTTATGAGCAGCAACTCAACGACGACCCAAGGTGGGCATTGAGCGAAGGAAGTCGCCATTTTGAAGAGAAGAGCGCCGTTTTCGACGCCCTTCACAAGATCGCCGGCCGGCTCGACGAGTTGCATATTCCCTATGCAATCATCGGAGGAATGGCCCTCTTCATGCACGGTTTTCGTCGCTTTACCGACGATGTCGACGTGCTCGTCCGTAAGAGCGACCTGAAGCTTGTTCACGAGAAGTTATCGGGGCTTGGTTATCTGCCGCCCCACCGGCATAGCAAGCATCTACGCGACGTCGGCAACGGCGTCCGCATCGAGTTTCTCACTTCCGGCGACTACCCGGGAGACGGCCTCGAGAAACCGGTTGCCTTCCCAGATCCTGGCACAGTGGCCATCGAGAGCGGTTCGATCAAGTACATCAATCTCGAGAAATTGATCGAATTGAAGCTCGCCTCGGGGATGACCGGCGCTGGGCGGCTGCGCGATCTGGCCGATGTGTCCGAACTCATCCGACTGCTCGATTTGCCGGCCGGCTTCGCCGATCGACTCGACCCGTACGTGCGTCCGGCGTACGACGGCTTGTGGCGTCAATCCCGGCAGCGATTCGTCATGCGTTTGAAAAAGCCGGACCCCGCAGTACCGGCGACGATCGATGACCTGAGCGCCATGCTTCCCGAGCAGGCCGAAAGCCTGAAGGCCATGAAACGCGACGGGATCGCGATTGATGCCTCTCGTAGCGGCGCGTCGCACGCGTATCTCGTGACGACCGATCCCCAGGTCGCTCGGAAGTACGACATGATCGAGGAATCGGAGTATTGGAGCGACGACTCGGATACTTAGCGTCCGATCGCCCTACGCCACGTCGCGCGTATCCCAGGAGTCGCTTCCCGAGCCCGATTTGCCGGCCGCGGCTTGCGCGGCGCCCTGGTAGACCGTGACGTGCGGGAACGGGATCTCGATGCCCTGGCGATCGAACTCGTTCTTGATGCGACGCAGCATCTCGCGCTTGACGGTCCATTGCTGCAGCGGCCGTGTCTGGATGTAAAACTTGATCACCACGGCCGAGTCGCCGAAGGCGTCGACGCCCAGCATCACCGGGTCGTCGAGAATCAGCAGCCGGAATCCGTCGTCGCGGCGCAAATCCGCGGCCAGCTTGTTGAGCAGTTCGATGACGCGATCGACGCTTTCCTTGTAGGCCACGCCGATCTCGAACACCGCCCGCGACCAGCCGTGGGTGAGGTTGGTCACGGTGTTGATCTGGCCGTGCGGAATGAAGTGGACCTTGCCCTCCAGGTCGCGCAGCACGGTCATCCGTAGCGAAATCCGCTCGACCTGGCCGGTGATGTCGCCGATCCGCACGACGTCGTTGATCAGGTACTGCTGCTCCATGAGCACCATGAAGCCCGTGAAGTAGTCCTTGATCAGGCTCTGGGCACCGAAGGCCACGGCCAAACCGAGCACGGCGGCACCTCCGATGAGCGGCGTCACGGAAATGCCGATCTCTTCGAGCACCATCACGAACCCGCCGGTGATCAGCAGCAGGTTGGCGACGTTGTGAAACACGCTCAGCATGGTTTTCGCGCGGTTCTCGCGGTCCTCGCGGCTGCCCCGCCGGCCGCGGCGCGCCAGCAGATCCACCAGGCGCGACTTCGAGACGCGACCCAACCACAGAATGGCGCTGACGACCGTCAGGATGATCAGGATGCGCGGCCCGTGGTCGATGAGCCACTGCGTCACGTTCTGCAGCGTGAACGGGTTTCGCAGTTTGTCGGCAGCAGCCTGGTCTTCGAGGGCCGCTTCGCGCAACTTGAGCGCTTCGGCGCTGGCCGTAATCTGGTCGGCCTGCAACAGCGCTAGCGCCGACTGCAATTCGTCGAGGTGCGTGGCGATCTGCCGCGCCTGGGCGCGGTTATCGGACAGCCGGGCCGTGGCCTCGTCGATCTGCTGCCGCACGCCGTCGATGTTCTCGCCGGCCATCAGCTTGCGGAACATTTCGGCATTGAGGGACTTGAGCGTCTCGTCGGCGTTGTCGACCATTTTTCGAAACGTATTGCGCCGCTCGCGCTCGAGACCGATGTCCTTTTGCAGGAACTCGATCCGATCGCGGATCAACTTGGCTTCCGCCTCCGCGGCGGCGGCGGCGTCGAGGCTCTTTCGGGCCGCTTCCTCGGCAGCCGCTAATTGGGCCTTGGTTTTCTCGGTAAGCGCGAGCTTAAAGTGGCTCGTCTCCGCAGCGGCTGGTTCCGGCTGCGCCGTGCCTTCCGCGGGCGCTGGCGGCGCGGCCGCTTGCGGCTCGGGTTGAGGCGCGACGGGAGTCGCCGCGGCTAGTGCTGCTGTGGCGGGAGTCTCGACCGGTGGGGCGGCCGACGGCGCGGCGGCGGCAACCGGTTGGGGCGCGGGTTCCGGGGTCTGGACTTCGGCCGGAGGCGCCTCGGACGGCAAAGGATCCTGCTTGGGTTCGTGCGTGCCTTTCAGCTTGGCGAGGGTTTCGCGGTCGCGGCAGAGCTTCTCCTGCAGGGTGGCAACGCTCTCCTTCGCGGCCTTGCGTCCCTTGATCGCCAGGTCGAAGCGTTCCTTGGCCAGGGTCCACTTCTTTTCGAGACTCGCGAGATCCTCCTCGAGCTTGGCGACCTCTTCCTTGTTGTCGGCCTCTTGGGCCGCGGCGAGTTTCTGCTTTAGTTCGTTCTTCTCGGCGTCCAACTGCCGGAAGTCCGTCTCGGCCTGCACAAACTCGCCGCTGGGCGCGGTGATCGAGTGGTTGAGCTCGTCGAAGCGCTTTTGATCGCTCTCCAGCGAGCGCTCCAGCCGCGCGATGCGTTCGGCCTCGGTCGGGACGGGCTTGGGGGCTTCGGCCGGCTTGTTCTCGTCGGCAGCCGGCTTGGAGCCGGAAGTCAGTTGCACCTTGGCCTGCTCCGCGTCCGGCGGGTTCTCGCCGCGCGGCGCGGTCTGGTCCGGCTGCGGATTCTCGTCGTGGGGGGCATCCTTCTCGGGCAGGGCCGCGGCCTGGTCCGCCGGAACTTCCAGTTTGGCCGGCTTGTCCGGAGCTTCGCCGTCGGCGACGACCACTCCTGGCAGCCCAGCGATCAGCATCCATGCAATAGCGAAACGAGCCAAACGATTCACGCGAAGCCTCCTGCCGAACGTGATGGAAGATTTGGGGCGGCGGAGTGTATCGGCGAGGCGGTTTTGCTTTCAAGCCCGGTTCTTGGTGGTTTGCGGCGTTCGGGAGCCAGCCGCGCCGTAAGTTGCTCGTCGTCAATGCTGGCATGGCCCGGATGCGTCGAGTATCCTCGAACTCCAACGCGTGTCGCGGACCCTGAATTTTGGACCCCTACCGCACCCGGTGCCACGATGAACACCTTCCGCCTTTCCCTGCTTACTCTGGTCGTGCCGGCGCTTGCGGCGCTGGTCTGGGGCACTTTTTCGCCCACGCTTTCGGCGGCCCCCGACACGGCTCCGCCCGCTGGCTTGCGCGAATCGTCGCACGACGTGCATGCCATCGTGGGGGCTCGCATCGTGGTCTCGCCCGAGAAGACCATCGAAAACGGGACCCTCGTCATCCGCGACGGCGTGATCGAAGCCGTGGGCGAAGACGTCGAGCCGCCGGCCGATGCCAAACGTTGGACAGCCGCAGGCAAGACGCTCTACCCCGGCTTGATCGACGCCTACGACGAACTGTCGAGCGAAGCCTCGCGTTCGGCCCTGCCAGACGACGCCGGCGCCCGGTACTGGAACGACAACGTTACGCCGCAGGCCCGGGCCGACCGGGTGTACGCCAGCGATGCATCGACGAACGAGAAGCTCCGCGGCCAGGGCATCACCGCGCGGCTGCTGGCTCCCTCGGCCGGCATCGTCAAAGGCACGAGCGCGCTGGTGAGCACGGCTGACGACGATCCGCAGCAGGCGATTCTCAAGGACCAGGTGGCGCTGCACCTGCAACTGACCACGCGCCGCTCGGGCGGCTATCCCAATTCGCCGATGGGCGCCGTGGCGCTGGTGCGGCAGGCGTTCTACGACGCCGGTTGGTACGGCCAGGCCTGGGAAGCGTTTGAGAGCGATGCCGCCCTGCCCCGACCCGAGCGTAGCGACGCGCTGGCCGCGCTGCGAGCGTACCTGGGGCGCAAGCCGCCGGTCGTGGTCGACGCTGCCGACGAGCTCTACTTTCTCAGGGCCGACCGTTTGGGCGACGAGTTCGATCTGAACGTGATCGTGCGCGGCTCGGGCAACGAGTATCGCCGGCTGGACGCGATCAAAGCCACGGGCCGGCCGGTGATCGTGCCGGTCGACTTTCCCAAGCCGCCCAACGTGGCCACGCCCGAGGCAGCCATGAACGTCTCGCTCGAGCGGCTGATGCATTGGGATCTGGCGCCGGAAAACCCCGCGCGGCTCGACGCCGCGGGCGTGAAGATCGCGCTGACGTCGGATGGGTTGAAGGACGCCGGCGCGTTTCTTGCCGGCGTACGCAAGGCCGTCGAGCGAGGCCTTTCGCCGGAAGCCGCCCTGCGGGCGCTGACCGTGACGCCGGCCGAACTGTTCGGCGTCGGCGACCGATTGGGCACGCTCGAGGTGGGCAAGGCGGCCAATGTGGTCGTGGCCGATGGCCCGCTGTTCGCCAAGAAGACGAGAGTGCTCGAAACCTGGGTCGACGGCACGCGCTATGAAATCGAAGACGCGCCGCCAGCCGATCTGCGCGGCAAGTGGAACGTGGAAGTCACCAGGCCCGACGGCGAAGAAGAGACGTTGGTCATCACCCTCAGCGGACGGCCCGACAAGCTCTCGGGCAAGATCGCCCGGGGCGAGGAGTCGACCAAGCTGATCTCGCCGCAGTTCGATGCCTTGCAATTCGCTGCATCGTTCAAGGGCGAGCCGCTCGACTACGACGGCATCGTCCGCCTGAGCGGCACGGTCTCCGCGCCGGCGGTCGACGCCGAGCAGGCCGATCCCCCCGAGCTCTCCTGGCTGGGCACGCTTGTCTGGGCCGACGGCCAGCGCACGGCCTGCACGGCCAGACGCACGTCGACCGACACCAAGGACGACGAAGACGAGAAAGAAGATGACGACGACGAAAAAGACGAGCCGGACGACCAGGACGAAGCCGATTCCGATGACGACGACCAAGACGACGAGGAAGACGACGACCGAGACGAGAAGACGAGCGACGAACCCAAGCGGGCGATCGCCGAGGTGAACTACCCGTTGGGCGCGTTCGGCCGCACGGCGCCGCCGCAGCGGCCGCAGTCCGTGCTGTTCCGCGGAGCCACGATCTGGACCAGTGGTCCGCAGGGTCGTTTGGAAAAAGCCGACCTGTTGGTCGAGTCGGGCAAGATCAAGGCCCTCGGCGAAAAGCTCGCAGCGCCCGAGGGAGCGCTGGTTGTCGACGCGGGCGGCAAGCACATCTCGCCGGGCATCATCGATTGCCATTCGCACATTGCCACCGACGGCGGCGTGAACGAGTCGGCCCAAACGATCACCGCCGAAGTCCGCATCGGCGACTTTATCGATCCCAACGACATCAACATCTATCGGCAACTGGCCGGCGGGGTCACTTCGTCGAACATCCTGCACGGCTCGGCCAACACGGTCGGTGGCCAGAACCAGGTGCTCAAATTCCGCTGGGGTGCCGGTCCCGAGGAGATGAAATTTGCCCAGGCCCCCCCGGGCATCAAGTTCGCTCTCGGCGAGAACGTCAAGCAGAGCAACTGGGGCTCGCGCAACACGGACCGCTATCCGCAAACGCGGATGGGCGTGGAGCAACTCGTGCGCGACGCGTTCGAGGCGGCCTTGCAGTATCGCCGCCGCTGGGACGCGTACAACCGCACGAAAGTGGGCCTGCCGCCGCGAGTGGATCTCGAGTTGGAGGCCTTGGCCGAGGTGGTTGAGGGCAAGCGGCTGATCCACTGCCACTCGTATCGCCAGGACGAGATCCTGGCCTTGATGCGCACCTGCGAGGCGTTCGACGTGCAGATCGGCACGTTTCAGCACGTGCTCGAAGGCTACAAGGTGGCCGACGTCATCGCCAAGCACGGCGCCGGCGGATCGAGCTTCTCCGACTGGTGGGCCTACAAGTTCGAAGTCTACGACGCGATTCCCTACAACGGCGCCCTGCTCCACAACGCCGGCGTGGTCACGTCGTTCAACTCCGACAACGCTGAACTGGCGCGGCGGTTGAATCTCGAAGCGGCCAAGGCCGTGAAGTACGGCGGCGTGCCCGAGGAGGAGGCGTTGAAGTTCGTCACGCTCAATCCGGCCAAGCAACTGGGCATCGACAAGTACGTCGGCTCGCTCGAAGCGGGTAAGGACGCCGACCTGGTCGTGTGGAGCGCTTCGCCGCTGTCGACCCTCAGCCGCTGCGAGCAGACCTGGGTCGACGGGCAGTGCTACTTCGACGTCGAAGAAGACAAGAAGCTGCGCGAAAAGGCCGCCGCCCTGCGGGCCAAGCTCGTGCAGCGCGTGCTGGCTTCCGGCGAACCGGCCGCGAAGCCCGGCGACGACGAGGGCGAACGCTGGCCGCGCGAAGACCTCTTCTGCCACGGACACGACCACGGACACGGACACTAACCAAGCGGGAACTGCACCCATGCGATACGCACTGACACTCACACTGGCCGCTTTTGCCGGGCTGGTTGCCGGCCCGGCCACGGCTTCGCCGGAGATTCCCGGCGCCGAGCAGGATCATCCGATCGCTCTAGTGGGCGGCACCATCCATCCGGTCAGCGGGCCAGCGATCGAGAACGGTACGCTGCTGTTCGAGAAAGGCAAGATCACGGCCATCGGCCGCGAGATAGAAGTGCCCGAGGGCGCCGAAAAAGTCGACGTCAGCGGCAAGCACGTCTATCCGGGCATGATCGACGCCAACAGCCAGTTGGGTCTGATCGAAGTGCCCACGATTCGCGGCACGCGCGATCAAAGCGAAACGGGCCTGATCAATCCCAACGCTAAAGCCGAAGTGGCGTTCAATCCCGACAGCGAGTTGATCCCGGTTGGCCGCTCAGGCGGCATTCTCACCGTGCTCACCGTGCCCAGCGGCGGATTGATCACCGGCAAGTCGGCCTGCATGCACCTGGACGGTTGGACCTGGGAGGGCATGTGCCTGCAGAATGCTGTGGGGCTGCACATCAACTGGCCGCGGATGGCGCCGCTCGATGCCTGGTGGGTCGAAGAGTCGGCCAGCGAACAGACCCGCAACCGCGATCGGGCCCTGAAGGCGATTCGCGAGGCGCTTGCCGACGCCCGGGCGTATCGCACGGCCAAGCAGGCATGGGCCGATGGCAAGGGACCCGTGCCCGAGCACGATGTCCGCTGGGAAGCCATGATCCCGGTGCTGGAGGGAAAGACGCGGGTGTTTATCGACGCCGACGACGTGCAGCAGATTCAAGCGGCGCTGGCCTTTGCCGAGCGCGAGGGGCTGCGGCCCGTGATCGTGGGCGGCTACGACGCGGCCGAGTGCGCGCCGCTGCTCAAGAAGCTCGACGTGCCGGTGATCCTGGGCGGCGTGCATCGCCTGCCGGCGCGGCGAAGCGAGGACTACGATTCGGCCTTTACGCTACCTGAGCGCTTGCGCGAGGCGGGCATCCAATTCTGCATCGCGGGCGTGATCGGCGGCCCCTCGGGTTCGTTGCCCTCGAACATCCGCAACCTGCCTTATCACGCGGCCACGGCCGCCGCCTACGGGCTGCCGGCGGACGAAGCGCTCAAGGCCGTCACGCTCTACCCGGCAGAGATCCTAGGGGTAGCCGACCGCATCGGCTCGCTCGAAAGTGGCAAAGACGCCACGTTGATCGTCACGACCGGCAACCCGCTGGAGATCACGTCGCTGGTGACCGGCGCCTACATCCAAGGCCGCGCCGTCGACCTGAACGACCGCCAAAAGCGCCTGTGGGAGAAGTACAAGGAAAAGTACCGCCGCATGGGCATCGAGAACTAGTTTAGCCCGGAGCCACCGGCGACGGCGCGTCCGTCGCGGCAAACGTTCTCAAACGATGTCACTAGCCCGAAGCGCGAGCGAGGGTTTGATCGGGGCGCGACCCTCGCTCGCGCTTCGGGCTAGTATTCACTCACACGCCACGCAGAATCTCCGCCGCAGCGTTCTTGCCGCAGGCGCCCATCACTCCGCCGCCGGGATGCGAGGCGGCGCCGCAGAGATACAACCCGCCCAGCGGCGTGCGATGATCGGCCCAGCCGGCCACGGGCCGCAACGAGAACAACTGCCCGAGCGTCATCGCGCCCTGGAAAATGTTTCCGCCGGTCAGCCCGTACGTCCGCTCCAGGTCGAGCGGCGTGAGCACCTGGCGGTGTAGAATGGCGCCGGGCACGTTGGGGGCAAAGCGGGCAAGGACTTCGATGCAGCGATCGCCGAACGCCTCGCGCTGGCTATCCCAGTCGCCTTCGGCCAGGTGATACGGCGCGTACTGCACGAAGATCGACACGATGTGCTTGCCCGGCGGGGCGATCGTGCGGTCGACGCTGGTGGGCATCGTCAACTCGAGGATCGGCTCCTGGCTGTAGCGGCCATACTTGGCGTCGTCGTAGGCCCGTTCGAGGTATTCGAGCGAGGGACCGACGTGCATTGTGCCGTGATGGTGCGGCCCCAGACCGTGTTCGTCCACCTCGCGATCGCGGCTGATGAATTGCGGCGGCTCGGAAAGAGCCAGGTTGATCTTGGCCGAAGCCGACGCGTAGTCGATGCGTTTGACCGCCGCCAGGAATTCCTCGGGCAGGTCGTGCGGCTCGAGAAATCGCTCGAAGGTCAGATGCGGATCGACGCTCGAAGCCACGACCTCGGCGGTGAGCTCGCGGCCGTCTTCCAGCAGCACGCCGTGCACGTTGCCGCCGCCGGCGAGAATGCGCCGCACGGGCGCTTCGCGCAGGATGTCGACGCCCAGGTCCTTGCACGCTTTTTCCAGCGAGGTGGCCAGGCCGCCCATGCCGCCCTGGACGTATCCCCACACGCCGCGGGCGCCGCCGGCTTCGCCCATCACGTGATGCAACAACACGTACGCACTGCCGGGGGCCGAGATAGGCGCGAACGCCCCGATGATCGCGTCGGTGGCCAAAGTGGCCTTCAGCACGTCGCACTCGAACCAGCGGTCGAGGATCGGCCGCGCGGCGCCGGTGAGCAGTTCCAGCGCCTCGGGCAGATCGGCGCCGAGGTCGCCCATCGCCTTGTACAATTGCCAGCCGACGCGCGCGTCGCGCAATCGCTTGGCCAAGTTGCGCTGGCGCCACTCGGGCGGCAGCGGCAGCAAATCGGGGGCCGGGCTCGAAAGGGCCGGCTCGAGCGCCGCGGCCACGCGCTCGAGCAGCGCCTCGTAGCGCGGATACTGCTTGGCGTCGCGGGCGCTGAAGCGGGCGATCTCGCGCTCGTTCAATCCCGGCTCGGGGCCCATCAGCAGGCTGCGGCCGTCTTCCAGCGGCGTAAAGCTCGACGGGCTGCGCGGCAGCACCTTGAAGCCGTACTCCTTGAGCTTCAGATCGCGAATGATCTCGGGCAGCAGCAGGCTGACGACGTAGGCCGCCGTCGAGACCTTGTAGCCAGGCCACAGCTCCTCGGTCGTGGCTGCCCCGCCCAGCACGGCACGCCGCTCTAACACGCAAACCCGCCGCTTGGCCCGGGCCAGGTAGGCGGCCGTGACCAGTCCATTGTGGCCGCCGCCAATGACGATGGCATCGTACGTTGTCGTGGGTGGCATAAGAGTGCCGCTGGTTTGAGCCGGTGAGTTGCGCCTTCTCAGCGCGGTGAGGTCCCGACAATAATAGCCCACGGGCTTGTTACGAGCCCAGGGGGATTCCCTTCGCCGCTCGTGCTTCGGCCGCCGCGGTGTTGTCCGCTTTCGCCTTCCAGCCCAGGAGTGACCATGACCCACCCACACATCAAGACGCGCCTGGAAGAGGCGATCTGGATCGTGACGATCGACCGTCCGGCCAAACGCAACGCGCTGACACCCGAGATGATCGAGGCCCTCTCGGCCGCCGTGCGCGAGGCCGACGACCAGCCCGAGGTGCGGGCGGTGATCGTCAACGCCGAGGGCCCCGTCTTCTCGGCGGGGATCGACCTGGGAGCGCTGGCCGAATCGATGATGGCCGCGGGCATGCGGAATCCGGCCCGCTGGCTGCGGCGTCTGGCCGATCGCCTGCAGGACGCGCTCCATACGATCGAGGCGACCGAAGTCCCGGTGATCGGGGCGATGCAGGGCAACGTGATGGGATTGGGGCTCGAGTTGGCGCTGGCCTTCGATCTGCGCGTGGCGACCGAGGATTGCCAATTGTCGATTCCCGAGGCCCGCGTGGGGCTGGTGGCCGACGTGGGCGGCACGACGCGGCTGGCCCGCACGGTGGGTTCGAGCCGGGCCAAGGACATGCTGCTCACGGCGCGCAGCGTGGGGGCCGAAGAAGCGCATCGCTGGGGACTGGTCAACCGCGTGGTGCCTGCCGGGTCGGAGATGACCGCCGCGATGACGCTGGCGCGCGAGATCGGTGCCAACGCGCCGCTGGCGGTGGGCCTGGCCAAGCTGATCGTCGATCAGGGAGACGGCGTGCCCAAACACACGCAAATGGCCATCGAGCGCTGGGCCCAAAGCCAGTTGATCACCACGGCCGACGTGGCCGAGGCCATGCAGGCGTTCGTCGAGAAACGCCCGCCCAAGTTCAAGGGAACCTGAGCGGGCGCGGAATTCCTAAAGCGATTTTGGGCGGCGCAATAATACTAGCCCGAAGCGCGAGCGAGGGTTTCTTGCGTCGCGTCCCGCGTTCGATCGACCCTCGAAGCGCGCTGCGGGCTAGTAGCAAGACGGCAAGCGTCGGCTATTTCTGGGTGTAGGCCGAGCGGAGCAGGGCTTCGTCGAATTGGCGCGGTACCTCGCCCTTGGCGGCGTACAGGTACAGCGCGGCGATGATGATCGTATGCAGCGCCGCTGACACGAGCGAGATCACGATCAGCAGCACGGCCGAAATCGTGATACCGATCACCGCGGCGATCATGTTGCCGGAGATCACGCCCAGCACGCCGGGAATGATTGCCGCGAGGCTGGCCAACGTGACGATCAGGCCCACGCTGAACTGCGAGACGAGCGATTCGCCCCAGGTCTTGCGCAGGATGGCGAACGAGCGCTTCACCGCGTCGATCGGTCCCAGCCCTTCGACCACCAGCACCGGCACGACGAAGTAGGTGACGATCGACCAGGCGGCGCCCAACAGGCTCGAGGCGATCTGACCGACGCGCTGGGAACGCGACTCGATGGCCTTGAGAATCACGCCCACCGTGGCGCTGACCAGCGCCCAGGCGATGATTTGCGGCAGCCGCGAGGCGGCTGCGCTGAGGCCGTCGCTCACCGTGGCATCGCCGCCGTGGAAGCGAACGATGGCGCAACTGATCAGGGCGGAATTAAAGAACACGATCACGAAGTAGTTGACGAAGTAAAACGCGAACAGCAGCACCCAGGCGATGGGGTCGTTCTGCAGTTGTTCTTCGCCGAGCACCTGTTGGGCGTAGCCGGTAAACCACAGCGGCACGGCGAAGCTGGCCAGCACGAACATGCAGGCCATGCCGGAGAGCAGCGGAAACACGACCAGCGACTTCTCCTCTTGCAGAACGTGCCAACTTTGCTTGGCCAGTTCCATACCCCGGGAGATGCGTTCGAACATGGCACGGGCTCCTTGGAATTCGGGACGTCGGGCGGCCGTTTTCTCGACTGAAACTGCTGCCGCCCCCTTCGAGTATACGTCAGGGTAGGCTGTGCTTAGACTGTAATGTAACGCACCGGGGACATTCGTAGGATACCGAGTTGAGGACCGTGATGCCGCGCACGAGCGTGTCGATTGGGGCAATTCTGGCGGCCGTTCTGGCCGCTGTTCTGGCCGGCAGCGCCCACGCCGCCGAGCAGCCCTATCTCGTGGGACGCGGCATGGCCGATATCACGGGCCCGCCGGTCGGGATCATGATGTTGGGCTACGTGCGCCCGGATCAGATCGCCGAGGGCCTGCACCTGCGGCAGTATGCCCGCACTTTCATCGTGGCCGAGCCCGACGGCCAGCGCCGCGTGGCCGTCGTCACCACCGACCTGCAAAGCGTCACGCATTCGCTCGTGCTGTCGGTGCTCGATCAGTTGCAGTCGGTGCTGGGCGACGTGTATCGCGTCGACAACGTGATCATTGCCGCCACGCACACGCACGCCGTGCCGGGCGGATACTGGCAGTACGGGGCCGACACCGCGCTGGGCACGCCCTTTCATCCGGAGCACTACCAGGCCATCGTCGACGGCATTGCCGAATCGATGCTGGCCGCGCATCGCGATCTGAGTCCGGGGCGGATCCTGATTGCCGAGGGCGAGGTCGAGGCCGGCGGCGCCAACCGCTCGCGCACGGCCTACCTGCAAAACCCCGAGCAGGAGCGCCAGCGTTACTCCGCCGACGTCGACACGCACATGACGCTGCTCAAGTTCGTGCGCGACGGCCGCCCCATCGGCCAGCTCAATTGGCACGCGGTGCATCCGACCTCGATGAGCCAGAAGAACCGCCTGATCTCCAGCGACAACAAGGGCTACGCCGCCTACGCCTTCGAACGGGCCGAGCGTGCCGGGGGCGACGATGCCTTCGTAGCGGCCTTTGCCCAAAGCAACTGCGGCGACGTGACGCCCAACCTGACGCTCGACCAGCGCGGGCCCGGCAAGGACGAATTCGAAAGCACGAAGATCATGGGCACCCGGCAGTGCGAGGCCGCGCGGCGGCTGTTCGACGCGGCTGAAGAGGAAGTCGCCGGTGCGGTCGACATGCGGGCCGCGTACGTCGATCTCTCGTGTGTGCCGGTGGCCGACGCGTTTACCGGCTGTGGCGAGCAGAGCACGTGCCCTTCGGCGTATGGCTACTCGTTCGCTGCCGGCTCGAACGAAGACGGCGGCGGCCAGCCCCTGCTGTTTCGCGAAGGCATGACCAAGACCGAGGGGCTGATCGAACGCATGGCCAAGACGTTCGTGCCGCTGCCGCCCCCTAGCGACGAGCTGCGTCGGGCCCACCAGCCCAAGCCGATTTTGTTTGCCATTGGCGCGGCCGACCCGCCGGCGCTACCCAACGTGTTGCCGTTGGGCGTGGCCCGCATCGGCCAACTGGCGATCGTCGTCGGACCGGCCGAATACACGACGATGAGTGGCCGGCGGTTTCGCGATGCCGTGAAACAGGCGATGCCCGGCGTGACCTACGTGGCCGTGGCCGGATACGCCAACGACTACTGCGGCTATGTGGCCACGCGGGAAGAATACGAGGTGCAGCACTACGAAGGCGCTTCGACATTGTTCGGCCCCTGGACCCAGGCGGCCTACCAGCAGGAATTCGCCCGATTGGCTGCGGACTTGGCGGCCGGACGGGCTTCGCCGCCGAGCGATCCGCCGCTCGACGTGCGACGCACGGTGCATCCCGTGCCGCTGGGTACCCGGTACGACGAGCCGCCGCCGGGCGATGCCCAGTACGGCGACGCGGTCGATCTGCCGGAAGCCACGTACCCGGCCGGATCGCAGGTGGTTTGCTCGTTTTGGAGCGGCCATCCGCAGAACGGTTACGAGGCGGCGCGGCAATATGCGGTCGTCGAGCGCCAAGTCGACGGCCGGTGGCAGCCCTATCTGGCCGACGGCGACTGGGAAGTGAAGGTCCGCTGGAAGCACGTGCCCGAGGCCGGAAAAAGTGCTCAGGCAGCCCGCGTCTGCACCGTAGAATGGGACGCGTCCCAGGAGACGCCCGCCGGCATGTACCGCGTGGTTCACCGTGGCGTGCACAAGACGCCCGACGGCGAAGTGCACGCGTTTGCGGCCGTCTCGCGCGAGTTTGCGATCGAGTAACGCGGCTCGCGTGAAAGTGCTTCTCGTGCAAGGCGATTGAAACATCCCGTCACGACGTCGTCGCTGACGATCTCCACAGAAACGAGCTCCGCGATGAAATGGTTTTGTGTGTTGGTTGCCTGCTTGCTCGCCTGGGCCGGCGACGCGGTACGGGCCGCCGAGCGGCCGAACGTCGTGATGATCATCTCGGACGATCAAGCCTGGAACGATTACTCGTTTATGGGCCATCCGCACGTCAAGACTCCGCGAATCGATCGCCTGGCCCGCGAGAGCCTGACGTTTCGCCGCGGCTACGTGCCGTCGAGCCTCTGCTGCCCGAGCCTGGCGTCGATTATCACGGGGCTGTATCCCCACCAGCACAAGGTGACCAGCAACGATCCGCCGTTGCCGCCGGGCGTGCCGCGGCGCGGCTTTCAGAGGCGTCCCGAGTTTGCCGCCGGACGCGAGGTGATGAACCAACACCTGGAGGCCGTGCCGACATTGCCGCGCATGCTGGGCGAGCGAGGCTATCGGAGCTTTCAGAGCGGCAAGTGGTGGCAGGGCCACTATCGCCGCGGCGGCTTCACGCACGGCATGACCCAAGGCGAGCGGCACGGCGACGCGGGGCTCGACATCGGCCGCAAGACGATGGAACCGATGTTCGATTTCATGGACGAATCGGCTGCCGCCGACGAGCCGTTTTTCGTATGGTACGCCCCCTTCATGCCCCACAGTCCCCACACGCCGCCCGAGCGCCTGCTCGAGAAGTATGTCGACCAGGCCCCCTCGATCCACGTGGCCCGCTACTGGGCGATGATCGAGTGGTTCGACGAGACCGTGGGCCAGTTGCTCGATCACCTCGAGGCCAAGTCGCTGGCGGCGGACACCATCGTGATCTACGTGGCCGACAACGGCTGGATTCAGAGCGTCGACAATCCGCGCTTCGCGCACCGGTCGAAGCAGTCGCAGTACGACGGCGGCGTGCGCACGCCGATCATGGTTCGTTGGACCGGCACGGTCGAGCCGCAGATGTCAAGCGAGCTGGCCGTTTCGGTCGATTTGGCTCCGACGGTGTTAGTGGCCGCGGGCCTGAAACCCACTCCGGAAATGCAGGGAATCAACCTGCTGGACGAGAGCGCCGTCAAGGCTCGCCAGGCGATCTATGGCGAGTGCTTCACGCACGACGCCAACGACCTGAACGACCCGGCGGCCAATCTCCGCTGGCGCTGGATGGTCGAAGGCGACTGGAAGCTGATCGTGCCGGATCCGCAGAACGAACCGGATGCCGAGGTCGAGCTGTACAACCTGGCCGACGACGAGCACGAGCAGCACAACCTGGCCGGCGACGAGCCCAAGCGCGTCTCGCGGATGCGCGAGATGCTCGACGACTGGTGGAACCCCGCTGGCGGCGCGTGATCACCGGCGGGCACTGCGAGCCGAGCGAGGGCGTTCTGCGCCGTGCCGATCGTCGCTACCGTTCCGGCGACCACTCCGGACGCCCGTTGCTGGCCTGGCGCGGCGAGCGCGGTTCGCGGCGCGCGCGGCTGCGGTCTTCATCCCCTTCGCTGTTTTCGCGCGAGAGGGTGTCGGTGCGCTTCAGCCGCGAGCGCGGTTCGCGCTGGACGGTCTTGCCGGGCGAGTCGGAGGCCATCCGCAAATGCAACGGCGCGTCGCTGGTGAGCTTCGAACCGTCGGGAGCCAGGTAGCGCACGAACAGCATCAGGTCGCGATTCTTGGGCGGTCCATTGGGCCAGCTCAGCTCGTATTGCAGCCCCTGACCGAAGGCCGACTTGCGAAAGTGATCGTCGAACTCGTGGGCCTGAAAGTCCCAGCGCGCCACTCGAGCGGCGTCGCCGCTGAGTTGGGGGTCCATCACCACGACGGACACGGCCCCCGGGGCCCGGACCAGTTCGCCGCGGTCGTCGCGCGGCTCGACCATGACCATGATGCCCTCGTCGCCCCCTTCGCGGTCGCGATCGAGCCCGCCGGTAAGGCGCTGGTTGATCACCAGCTTGGTAGGTTGTTCGTCGGAGACGTCGCGCGACGCGCCGTCGGGGATGGCGGCCGGCTGCTCGTCGCCGGGAACGAACACCTCGGGCGGCGTGTCGCTGGCCTCGGGCAACTCGATCTTGGGAGGTTCCAACGTCGGTGCCTCGCTGCGAGGGCCGCGCGAGGGCAGGGGCATCTCGACCGCCGGCGGATTGTAGCCGCCTGAGGAGCGACTGCCGCTGCTGCTGCTACCGCTGCCGGGAGGGCCGCCGCGCAGGTCGGCCAGTTGGCGCTTGAGCTCCTTGTTCTCGCGGCAGCAGCTATCCAACTGGGCCTCGAGGCGATAGACCTCATCCTCGAACATCCGCGCTTCCTGCTCGACGAGCGTCTGGTTGGTGTTCGAACGGCACCCCGTCGCCACCGCGAGCGCGAGTAGCGGCAAAGTCCATGCGATGGAAGGCGTTTTCATGTCAGCCTCATGCGACAGAAAATCGATTGCCTTGGTGGCGCGAGCACCGGCCTGCCATCCTGGCGGCGATGCGGCACGCGCCGTTGGTTGTATTTGCGAACGCTTTGCAGTGCGAACAACCGGTGCGGGAAGTGAGGTTGTCCGGCGGGGCGACCCACGGGGGACGCCGACTCAGTTGGTCTTGGCCACAGGTTCCATGTGCTCGATCACGCGATCGATGAGCTTGTAGTCCAGTGCCTCTTCGGCCGTCATGAAGCGGTCGCGATCCGTATCGCGCTCGACCTGCTCCAGCGGATGGCCGGTGTGCTTGATCAGAATGTGATTCAGCTTTTGCTTGACCTTCTTGAACTCCTTGGCGTGGATCATGATGTCTTCGGCCGTGCCTTCCATGCCGGCCAGCGGCTGGTGGATCATGATCCGGGCGTTGGGCAGCGCGTAGCGCTTGCCCGCGGCACCGGCCGTAAGCAGCACGGCGCCCATGCTGGCCGCCTGGCCGATGCAATAGGTGGCCACGTCGCAGGTGACGAACTGCATCGTGTCGTAAATCGCCAGGCCCGCGGTGACGCTGCCGCCGGGCGAGTTGACGTACAGGTGGATATCCGACTTGGGATCTTCCGACTGCAGGAACAGCAGTTGGGCCACGATGGCGTTGGCCACCTCGTCGTTGACCTGCGAGCCGAGAAAGATAATGCGATCTTTCAGCAGCCGGCTGTAGATGTCCATGGCCCGCTCTTCGCGGCCACTTTTTTCGATCACGTAGGGAATCAAGGGCATGGCTATGTTCTCGCTCGCGCGCGTGCGGCTTCGCCGAAAGCCTTTAGGCGGTTAGTCTTTTTCTTCTTCCTCTTCCTCGGTCGGCTCGGGACGCGTAAGGATGTCGTCCACCACGCCGTACTCCTTGGCCTCGGCGGAGGTCATGTAGTAGTCGCGATTCGTGTCTTTGGCGATCCGCTCCAGCGGCTGTTCGGTATGCCGGGCCAGGATCTGATTGAGCACTTCGCGGGTCTTGAGGATCTCGTCGGCCTGAATCTCGATGTCTGAAATCTGTCCCCCGACCTGGCCGTAGGGCTGGTGGATCATCACCTTAGCGTGCGGCAGCGCAAACCGCTTGCCCTTGGCGCCGCCGGCCAACAGCACGGCGCCGCCGCTGGCGGCCAGCCCCACGCAATAGGTGGCGACCGGGCAGCTCGAAATCTGCATCGTGTCGTAAACGGCCAGGGTGGCGCTGACGCTGCCGCCGGGCGAGTTGATGTAAAAGTGGATCGGCTTGCGGCGATTCTCGCTCTGCAGGTAGAGCAGCTTCATCACGATTTCGTTGGCGTTGCCGTCGTGAATCTCGCCCTGCAGGAGAATAATGCGGTTCTCCAACAGCAAGTCGCCCAGCGTCATCGTTCGCTGGCGCTGGTATTCGCGATAGGCCATAACTCGGTATCCTTCGTCTACTCGCTCGCTTGCGGCGACGCGGGAGTCGGCCGGCGGGCGCTTGTTTGGTTCTGGAATCGCACCGCTTTCGCACCGTCAAGCGGCACCGAGCGCGGATGGCTCGTCAAAGGGGGCGAATGAAAACGGCGCCTCCGTGTCGCCAGAATCGGACTCCCTGTTTATTCGCTTTCCTCAGGCGCCGACGCCTGCTCGGCTTCGCCGGATTGCTTCACCGCCGGGATGTCCGGCTCTTCCTCGACACCGTGCGGCTGCCCGATGGCTTCGGTATCGGTACCCTCGGGACTAAACGGCACATCCTTGAACTTGGCGTGCTCCAGCACCAGGTCGATCACCTTGCGCTCGACCACCTGGTTGCGAAGGGCATCCATCAACCCCTGCTTTTCCAGGCGGGCCCGCACGCGCCGCGCGCTCTCGCCGCTTTGCTCGGCGATCATGCGGATCTCCTCATCGTAATCGTCGGGTTCGGCCTCGATGTTTTCCTCTTCGGCGATCCGCTCCAGGATGAAGTGCTCCTTGAGGGCCTTGGCCGTCGAAGCCATGCTGTTCTGCCGCAGGTCGTTCTCGTAGGCGCGAATCTCGGCATCGCTGAAACCGTTGCGCCGCAGTTCGAGCACGGCCCGTTCCAACTCGCGCCGCGCCTGGCGTCGGAGCAAGTCGGGCGGCAACTGCCAGTCGGCGCTTTCGGTCAACAGGGCCGTCACCTGACGGCGGGCTTCCTGCTGCTGGTGGTACTCGAGCTGCCGCGCCAGGTCCTCCTGGATCGCATCGCGCAGCTCGCCTTCGGACTCAAAGCCGCCGATCTCGTCCAGCAATTCGGGCGTCAGTTCAGGCAGCTCGAGCTTCTTGATCTCGAGCACTTCGAAGACGGCCGTGATCTCCTGGTTGCGAAGCGACTCGTTGGGGGCGTCACCGGAAATCTTGGCGGTGGCCTCGCGCGTCTCGCCCGCCTTGACCCCCTTCATCGTCTTGTCGAAGCCTTCGATCTTGCCGTCGCGGAAGCTGAGCACGGGCCGCAGGCGGATCACTTCTTCCTTGGCGCTGGAGAGCTCGACGGCGCCGTTCTTGAACGTCAGGTTGCAGGTAATGTAGTCGCCGCTGGAAGCGGCGCCCTTGTGGGGCACCAGCCGGCCGCTGCGGGCCAGCACCTGCTCGAGCCGGCGCTCGGTGTCCTTCTCGTCGAACTCGCGGACCGGCCGATCGATCTTCAGGCCCTTCCACTCCGGCAGGTCGAACTCGGGACGGACCTCGATGTTGAACTCGAAGGTCATCGGCCCCTCGTCGGGAATCTCGACGGCCAACGGATCGAAATCGGGCTCGCTGATTGCCGCGAAGTCCTGCTCCTCGGTGACCTGCGTCATGCTGTCCATCAGCAGATTGCCTTTGACCTGGTCGGCCACGTCGTCGCGGTAGCGGGCCTCGATCAGCTTGCGGGGGGCCCGGCCGGCGCGAAAGCCCGGCACGGCGGCCGTGGGCATCATCTCGCTGAAGGCTTTGTCGAAGTAGCGGTCGATGTCTTCGCGCGGAATCGTCACGGTGACGTGCCGTTCGCAAGCCGAGGGGCTGTCGACCTTGATCGTCAGGTCGAGCTTTTCCTCCTGCTCCAGTTCATCGTCGGCAACAGGCGGGTTGTCGGAGGCGGACATCATGATTGGCTACTTGGCGACTGGATACTGGCTACTGGGAGCGCGAAACGAGCAAGGCATAAAAGTTCGAGAGGCCCGCGTGGGGCCCCTGGCGTCGAAATGACATCTCGTCCCTGCTCGTTTCTTCGGTGGGACGCAAGGAGCGGGTGATGGGATTCGAACCCACGACAACGACGTTGGCAACGTCGTGCTCTACCAACTGAGCTACACCCGCCTGCCCGTTCCACCACTCGCAAGCAGGGCGTCCATGAGACAAGCTTGTGGGCGAACGGATTATAGGGGCGGACCCCGAGGGGACAAGGCCACTTAGCCCCATCCGGGCAGCGTATGACAGCAGCCCTGCAAGCGTCAAGTCCCTGGGGGGTGTTTGGGAAGGATTTTCGCCTTCGGCACGCCGTTTTGCGGCACGCGTGCAAGCTCGAAAGCGCGCGAGCAGCGCCGGTTATTGCTTGCGGCGTTGATAGCGTCGGCTGGCTTCTTCCAGCGTGCGCCGCTCTTTCTTGCTCAGGCTGGCCTCGCCCTCGCGGCTGATCTTTTCCAGGATCGCGTCGACCTGCCGGCTCAGGTCGCGCGATTCGCGATCGGGGTCGTGAATGCGCAATTTGGGCCGCAGCAGCGTGCGCTTCAGGTCGCCCAAACCGCTGGGCACCAGTCGCCCCAGGTTCCACTTCATGCGGAAATAGAGAAAGCCGAAGGCGGCCCCGGCCAGGTGAGCCACATTGGCCACGCCCACCTGTCCCGGCTGGCGGGCCTGGGCCATGCCCAGTAGATCGCCCACGACAAAAAACGCGCCCAGGGCCCAGGCCGGCACCGGCAGCACGCCCCAGATGTAGATCAGCCGCCGCGGAAAGTGCATCACGAACAGCATCACCACGCACATCACGCCGCCCGAAGCACCCAACACCCGGGCCGGCGGCTCGTCGGCCGATTGCGTTGGAGCCGTGAAGACGACCCACACGATGCCGGCCAGCACGATGGAGACCAGGTAAATCCGCAGGAATTCTGCCTTGCCGTAGATGTCTTCCAACTCGCGGCCGAAGAAGAACAGGAACAGCATGTTGAACAGGATGTGAAACACGCCCTGGTGCGCAAAGCCATAGGTCAGCAGTTGGTAGACCTGCCACGGCTGCTGCACGAGATTGCTCTTCAGTTCCAGCCAACTGTTGAGCGGTGTGTCGAACACATCGCCGAGCACCCAGATGACGACGTTGATGATGATCAGATTGACCACCACCGAACGGCCGCCTGCCCAACCGCTCGAGTGTTCCTCGTCGTGCAGGTAGGGCCGGTCGTAGATCCCCATGCGTCGCCTTGCAGAGCTGGCAGGTAAAGGGAGCGTAAGAAAGTCAGGCGGGCACCGCGCAGCGCCGGCCGCTGGGTCGACGCCGGGGCGGCCGTGCAAGCCACACTAGAAGCATATCGCGCGCGGCGCACTGCGGAAAGTGCGGCCTGTCGGCTGAGGCTCCGGGCAGGGAACGCTGGCGGACGCGACGCCCCCCTGCCCGCAACAGGTTGCCGGGGGCTACGGGTTCGCCGCGGCCACGCCCGCCTGGCGGTTGATGGTCCGCTGCAATTCGAGCTGGTGCCGGGTCAGCACGGCTGCGGCCCGGCGGTTTTCGATGTACTGCTGCTTGGCCCGCTCGCGCTCCTCGGCCAGCTTCTGCTCGAGGGACTTTTGGTACTTGGCAATCGCCTCGGCCTCGAAGCGAAACTTTTCCAGATCGGACTGCAGCTTGGCTTGCTCGCTCTGGCGATAGCTTACGGTAGCGTTCACCCGCTCGGTCGCCTCGGTGGTGCGCTGAATATTTCCCTCCAGATACGCCAGGTAGTCGCGTAGCAGGACCGACTGCACGTAGTGTTCGTGGAACAGGTCGTGATAGTCGCGCAGCGGGCGGTCGGCGTTTGCGAACTCCTCGGCGCTTGCGGGGGGCAGCATCGATTGCCGCTTGTCCGCATCCATCTCGGCGAAGACGCGAGGGTTATCCGTCGGCATCGACATGTACAGCGTCCAAGGTACGTCCGAGGCGGCTTCGAGGTGCTCGCCCTGCGCTTCGGTCAGCGGCAGGTTGGGGGCCAGCTTGACCACCGGGTTGCCGGGCTCGCTTTCGACGACCTTAAATTCGCCCAGGTAGCGTCCTCCCTCGGAGACGGGTCGCTCCTCGAAAGCGAACACGATCGTGTCGGGCACCAGGCCGTGTACGAAGTCGCTGGCGGCCTCTTCTCCGGCCGCAGCGCCCGGCGGACCGGGAAGCCCTTGGCCCGCGGGCGGCTGAGCTGCCGCGGGATCGACCGGCGCCGGTAGCCCGGCATCGGGCGAACCAGGTTGCGCGGGATCAGGTTGCCCATCCGCGGGTTGAGCTGCGCCGGGTTGTCCGGCGTCGGGGGGCACAGGTTGAACTGGCTGGTCGGGAGTGGGTTGGACCGGGGCCGGCTGTCCGGCATCGGGTTCACCGGGCACAGGCTGAAACGCGACAGGTCGGAAAAACGATCCGCGCGCCGCTTGAGGAGCGAACGGCTGGTCCGTGGCTGGCTGGCCCGGATCGGGCTGCACGCCCGGCGCGGCCTCGCCTCCGGGAACGGGTTCAATCGGCGCGGGCTCTTCAGGGGCTGTTTGAACGCCAGCGTCTGGCTCGCTCGGGACGGGCTGACCGTCGGGGATCGGTTGCCCCGTGGCGGGTTCTGCCGGTACGGGTTGGACGGCGTCAGGTTGCCCCGGATCGGGCTGGCCCGGATCGGCTTGGCCGGGAAGCGGTTGTGCTGGCATTGCCTGACCCGGTTGCGGTTGTCCGGGGAAAGGCTGGCCCGCGCCTTCTTCGGTCGTTCCACGCTGGTCGCGGTTGAGCTTCAGGCTCACGACGTTGTCTTCGATGTTCTCGACGTCCGCCGAATAGAACACGCCGCCGCGCTCGCGCGTGATCACCGCCAACTCGTGCCGCAGCTCGGGCACTTCGCCGGCGACCGCGCGGCCATCCGGGCTCAGCCCGCCGCGCAACGTGACCAACTGGCTCTCGTAGTTCTCCAATTGCTGCTGCGCCTGCTGGTAGCGTTCGCGCCAGTTCTTGTGCGTGGAAAGGGTCTGGGCCGAAAGGAAGAAGAAGATCACCGCAAACAGCGCAATGAACGCGACCAATACGGTCTGATAGATCGGCCAGGTCTTGCTGCTGACGAAGGCGACGATGAAGCTCGCCAGCAGAGCTATGGCCAGAATTCCTAAGAGGGCATACGCCATGGCACGGTTCGATCACTCAAAGGCGAGATGAGACGCGCGCCCGCGCCCGCGTGCGGGGGCATCGCGGCTCGCGGCAGCCGAACGAAGGGACTTGCGCTCGCGGTCCGCCGGCAAACAATCTTCTCTGGGTTCACGTTGTGGGGCAGCCTCAGGCTGGCCCCCGGGACGACGCGCGTCAATCGGTCGTATGCCCGAATGGCGACAGGACTTAGCACAATTTCGATGATAGATGGGCGGCAGAGAAGTGTCAAGTTTGTCCACGCCACCCATTTTACCCGGTTAAGCGGCCCTCTCACACGATCTGGAACGGGTCGATCATGGTCCGGGTGGGATCGCGGCGAAAGCCCATGCCCCGCCCCAGGTAGTTGGGCGGCCGGTAAATTTGCTCGATCGGCCGGGGCTCGAATCCAGCGGGCAGGCACTCGTTGGCCACGAAAAACGAGTTGGCCCCGGTCCCCTCGCAGTGGACTAGCGTGTAGCCCTTGTGCCGTCCCAATTCGGCCAGCGCTGCCAGGCTTGCACCGAAATAATCGGTGCCTTGCCACTGAAAGCTCGGCTCGTAGCGAATCGTGCGACGCAGGAACGGCGAGATGTGCGCGTTGTACTCCAGCACGCACACGCGCGGGCGGCGCTTGACTTGTTTCCAGACCCAGAAGTCATTGCCATCGATATCGATCGACAGCAGGTCGAATTGCTGCGGCACGCCGTACTTGTCGAACAGCAATTCCACGTTCTCGGCCGTGACGAACTCGTTCTTGATGTCGATGGCCGGATCGGTCGACTCGTTGAACGGGTCCATCAGCAGACCCTGCCAGCCGGTCGCGAGCAGATGCGCGCTGTTGCACTCTTTCTCTTCGCAGCCGAACTCGACCAGAAACTTGTTGGTCGTGCCGATCTCGTCGAAGATGGCTTCGATCACGCCGTCTTCGCCGTTTTGCGAGCGGACGCTGCGTTCGCATTCCGCCAGGTTGGCAAGCGTCATGGCCGGAACCGGTGGTGACAGGATGCATCGAGGGTCCGAGAAGCGTCAGACGCGCTGGGGACAACGCCCAACGACTCAACTCTACCGACCGGCTGCGCGGATCGCAACGCGGTCGAGCGCCTCGACCAGCCGCTCGATCATTGCCTCGGTGTGGGCCGCCGTGAGGCTCACCCGCAGCAGCGACTCGCCGGGCGGCACCGAGGGGGGCCGGATCGCGGGCACCAGCAGCCCGAAATCGCGCAGTTGCCGCGCCAGGTGCGTGGCCGCTCGAGGCTCGCCGAGAATGATCGGTAGAATCTGGCTGGACGAGGGGCCGAGTTCCCAGCCCTGCGTTTGCAGCCGCTCGCGTAGCGAGTCGGCTCGTTCCAGGAGCTTCTGCCGCATGTGTGGGTCGGCGTGCACGATGGCCAACGCGGCCCGGGCCGCGGCGCACGTCGTGGGAGGAAGAGCCGTCGAATAGACGTACGCCCGTGCGCGATTGACGAGCCACTCGGTGAGCCGCGCCTCGCCCACGACAAAGCCGCCAGCGCAACCCAGGGCCTTGCTTAGCGTGCCGATGCGAACGTGCACGCGATCCTCGACGCCGAGCCGTTCGCACAGCCCGCGACCCTGTGGGCCGAATACGCCCGTGGCGTGAGCCTCGTCGACCAGCAGCATGCAATCGAAGCGCTCGGCCAACTCGGCCAGTTCCTCCAGCGGCGCCCGATCGCCGTCCATGCTGAAGATGCTTTCGGTGGCGATCATTCGCCGGCGATACGAACCTGACGAGGCCAAAAGCGCTTCGAGCGCCCGGGTGTCGCGGTGTGGATAGACGTGTACGTCGGCCCGCGAGAGCCGGCAGCCGTCGATCATGCTGGCGTGGTTCTTCTGGTCGGCATAGATTGCATCGCCCTGCGCGGCCAGCGCCGTGATGGCTCCCACGTTCGCGGCATACCCGGAGCTGAACACCAGCGCTCGCTCGGTTCCCTCGAACTCGGCGAGCACTTGCTCCAATGCGGCCAGCGCCGCGCCGTGACCCGTGACCAGCGGGCTGGCTCCGGCGCCACAGCCTTCGTCGTGGGCGGCGCGTGCCGCGGCCGACGCCAGCCGGGCGTCGTGCGCGAGGCCCAGGTAGTCGTTGGAACCGAAGTTCACCAGCGGCTGCGAGGCGACTCGTAGCTCTGCGGCCTGCGGCGACTCGCGCAGGGTCCGCGTGCGCGCCAGCCCGCGCGCCTCGAGTTCTTCGAGCTCGGCGTCTATCCAGGCCAGCGGATCGTGGTGCGGTGAGGTCATCGGCCGGTGCGCCTAGCGCGCCGAGGAGCGCTTCTTGCGGGGTTTCGCTGCGGGTGCAGCTTTCTTCTTGGCCGCACGCTTGGCCGTGCCGGCCGCCTGCCCGGCCAACTGCACGACGACTTCAAACTCGCGCGGCCGCACCGGCTGCACCGAAAGCCGCGAGCCTTTGCGCAGCAGTTCCATATCTGCCAGCGCTTTCACCTTGCGCAGCTCGCCAAGGGGCAGCGGCTCGGGAAAGATTTCGTCGAGTTTGATATCGACCATTTCCCAGATCGGCTTTTCCTTCGTGGCCTTGGGGTCGTAGTGGTGGTCCTTCGGGTCCAGCGCCGTGTGATCCGGATAGGCTTCTTTGACGACCACGGACGTACCGACGACTGCCGACGGATCGGCACTGGAGTGATAGAACAGCACGCGGTCGCCCTTTTTCATGTCGCGCATGAAATTGCGAGCCTGGTAGTTGCGCACGCCGCTCCAGTCGGTGGTCTTCTTGGGGCTGCGGGCGAGGTCTTGGATCGAAAAGCTTTCCGGCTCGGATTTCATCAGCCAGAAAGAGGGCTTGGTTGCCATGCGTGGTGCCACTGGGAGCCGAGGGTGCTCTCTGTTGGAGCCAGAACGTGATTGGATCGCATTTTAGGGGAGCGGGGCCGGCGTGGAAACGCCCCGCAGCGTGGCGGCCTATCCCCAACGCCGCCAACGACTTGGTCCCCGGTGTGATAAAATCGCATCTTTTCCGGGCAAGATCCGGCCGCCGGCGGCAACTATCTTCCGACGGCGGCGAAATACTGCCAGAAGCCAAGACGTAACCGAGCGTAGGGATCCGACTCGCCCGATGCCGCAGATCGACTGGCACGCGACGCTGGCAAAGCACGACCGATGGTTGCGCACGGTGGTGCTTGCGCGGCTGGGCGAAAGCGGCGCGGTCGACGAAGTGATGCAGGAGGTATCGCTGGCGGCCGTGCGGCAGCAGTCCCCGATCGCGGATGCGTCGAAAGTGGCTCCCTGGCTGTACCGGCTGGCCGTGACACAATCGCTGCTCTATCGCCGCCGGCAGGGCCGCATGCGAAAGCTGACCACGCGGTATGCCGAGCGCTTTCGCCCCGGCCAGCACGATCCGCGGCCTGAGGCCGATCCGCTTGCGTGGCTGTTGGCCGACGAGCAGACGCAGTTGGTTCGCCAGGCCATCGGCCGGTTGCCGCGGCGCGAGGCCGAGATCCTGCTGCTGAAGTACACCGAGAACTGGAGCTACGAACAACTGGCCCAGCATTTGGGCGCCAGCCACAGTGCGGTCGAGAGCCGGCTGCACCGAGCGCGTGCGAGCCTGCGGCGCGAGCTGGAAGCCCCCGAGGGCGTGGAGGTCGAACGATGACGATCGTGGATGAATTCCGTCGGGACGCGGGGCGCGTGCTCGACCGGCTGGTCGATGGCGAGTTGGCTCCCGTGCAGCGGCGTGAGTTGCTGTTGGCCCTGGACGACGAGCCGGGCGGCTGGCGGATGTGCGCGCTGGCGTTCGTCGAATCGCAAACGTGGCGGCTCGAGATGACACGCTTGGCCAGCGAGCCGATCCTAGCCAGCGTGCATGCCGCGGCGCCGCGGGTGACGCTCAAGGGCGTCGCGCCCCCCAAGCGCCAGGCCTGGGGCTGGTTCTTGGCGTCGGCGGCCAGCATTGCGGTGGCGTTCGCCCTGGGAACGCAGTTTGGGCCGACGCAGATAGCCGGCGACCCGCAGCGCACCGATGCCATCGCGCAGCAATCGACGGATGTGCCCGAGCCTGACATTTTGGCCGTCGGAGCGGAGAAGCATGAGGCCGAATCGGCCGAAAACGCACAAGCCGAATCTTCGCCGGGTGATCCGGCCGTCGACCAGGCGCTGCCCTGGCAGACCTTGATGCTGAAGCCGGTGGACGACTCGGCAGCGGGTACGCCGATTGAGCTGCGCGTCGTCGACGCTGCCAGCGACGAGGCCTCGAGCTGGCTCGAAGCTCAGGCGGGAATATCGAACCTGTTGACGCAGCAGTTGCAGCGCGACGGCTGGGAAGTGCGGCGAACCCAGGACGTGGTGCCGATCGATCTGTCCGACGGCCGGCGCGTCTTGGTGCCGATCGAGCAAGTCGATTTGCACTCGCCCGACGTGGTGACGTTCTAAGGACCGGGAACCGAGGCATTCGAAGCGAACCAACAAAACCCAACCAGACCGGGAGGTTGACATGAGATCGATGAGATGGCTGATGGCGGCGTCGTTGTTGTGGTGCGGGGGCACGGTGCTTCTGGCCGACGACGATCCGAGCCAGGCAAGCGAAGAGATCGAAGAAGTCGTCGTCACCGAAATCGAAGAAGAAATCGAGGTCGTCGTCGAGGAGCAGAAAAAAGAGGAAAGTGCTGCCGAAGCCGAGCAGCAAGTCGTGGTAGAGGAAGAGATCGAGGTCGAGGCACCGCAAGTCGCGGAGGAAGACGAAGACGACAACGGCGATGCGTATCGCGAGGCGAAGCAAGCCTATCAGGAAGCCGCCGAGGCGGCGCAAAGGGCTGCCCGAGAGGCACGCAAGGCCGCCGAACAGGCCGCCCAGGAAGCGCGCGAAGCCGCCGAAGACGCCGCCAAGGAGGCACGTCACGTGGCCGAGCAGGCCTACCAGGAGGCGAGCGAGCAAGCGGCCAAGGCCCGCGAGCAGGCCTATCGCTATTTCAAGCAACGCGTCGCGGACGCCAAGAGCAAAGACGGCTACCGGTTGCAAATCTCCGTGGCGCCCGTGCCGCGGTCGCTCGACACCCAGTTGAAGCTCAAGGGGCAGGGGTTGCTGGTTGAGCGCGTGGGCAAGGGCGGACCCGCCGACAAGGCCGGCTTGCAGGAGTACGACATCCTGTTGTCGGTTGCCGACAAGCCGATCGAGCGGCCCGATGTGTTGCTCGAGGCTGTCGAGCAATCCGAGGGAGAGGAACTCGAGCTCAAAGTGCTGCGGTCCGGCGAGCCGGTTGTGCTGACCATCGTGCCAGCCGAGGCTCCGCAACAGGAACAGGAAACCGAAAAAATCGAGCTCTCGTTTCCCAGCCGCGAATTGAACGTGCAGATCGAGCAGCTCGAGCAGAAGATTCGCGAGAAGCTCAAGAACGCCGGCGTCGACGTGCGGATGCAACTGATCCGCCCGGGCCGCGTGTTGCACTCCCTGAACTTTACGTCGACGGAGCACCAGGAGTTTCCCAAGGATCTGAACGTGGAGATTCGCAAGGAGGGGCCCGAGCCTGCGAAGATCACCGTAACGCGAGGCGAGGAGTCGTGGACCGTCGGGGAAGGCGAACTCGACAAGTTGCCCGACGACGTGCGCCCGCACGTGGCCGGCATGCTGGGGCGAGGGCCGATGCGCTTCGCCATTGCCGACGTGAAGCAGGACGTTCGCGCGAATGCGGCGAAATCGCCCGATTCCAACCCCGCCCACGTGCCGCTGACGCGCGAGCGCGTGCATGACAGGCTCGAGCACAAGCTCGACCAGCTCAACCATGATGTCGAACGGATGAACGACCAGCTTCACGAGCTGCAAGACGCGATCCGCCGCGAGCTGCCGAAACTGCGCGACCGACGCTGAAAGGCAAGCGCGATCACCGAACGCCCTCCGGGGGCGGGCCCATACGGCCCGTCCCCTTTCTTTTTTCGGGAAGCGGGCGCCCTGACGCGCACCGATACGCTAAGCTGATACGCGTCGCCTGCGAGATCTCCCTGCCTTGAGTCCCCGGAAAGGTCGTGTCATGACGGCCAAGACCCGCAGCGTGGGCATTCTGATCTTTCCCGACGTCGAGGTGCTCGACTTTTGCGGGCCGTTCGAAGTGTTCTCGGTTTGCGGCCACCAGGTGGCGCCGGGGAGCTTTGAGGTGTTTACCGTGGCGCAGTCGCGCGAGCCGTTGCTCGCGCGCAACGGGCTGGAGATCGTCCCCAGGTACGCGCTGGCTGAAGCCCCGCCGATCGATTTGCTGCTGGTGCCCGGCGGGCAGGGAACCCGGCCGCTGGTGAACGACGCGGAGCTGCTCGGCTGGATACGTGCCCGGGCCGAGAAGGCGGAACTGGTGCTCTCGGTGTGTACCGGCGCGTTGTTGCTTGCCAAGTGCGGGCTGCTCGATGGGATAGCGGCCACGACGCACCACCTGGCGCTTGACCTGTTGCGCTCGCTGGGTCCACAGACCGCCGTGCGAGACGACCAGCGGGTCGTCGACAACGGCCGTGTGATCACCTCGGCCGGCGTGGCCGCGGGCATCGACATGTCGTTTCACGTGTTGGCCCGATTGGTCTCGCGCGAAACGGCCGAGGCCACGGCCCGCTATATCGAGTATCCCTGGCCACGCGACGAAGCGCGGCAGCCTAAACGGCCCGCAGGTGGATCGTGAAGGTGCTGCCTTCGCCCATGGTGCTGTCGACGGTGACGCGGCCGTGGTGGGCCTGCACGATGTGTTTGACGATGGCCAGGCCGAGCCCCGTGCCGCCCAGCTTGCGGCTGCGAGCGCGATCGACGCGGTAGAAGCGTTCGAAGATGCGCGACACGTGTTCGTCGGCGATGCCGCTGCCGTGATCGGTGACGCTGATCTGCAGCTCGCCGGCCAGGGGCGTCACGCGCAGGTCGACCTCGCTTTCCGGCTCGCTGTACTTGATGGCGTTGTCGAGCAGGTTCACGACGGCTTGCTCCAGCAGCAGCGGATTGACGCTGGCTCTCAGGCCGTCGGGGCAGTCGAGTTTGACGTCGATCTGGCGGTCGCGGGCCGCGTTCATGCAACTGGCCACGGCATTGTCGAGGATGCCTCGCAGCGGCGTCGGCTCGAGTTGCAGGTCTTCGCTTTCCTCGCTCTGCTCGATCTTCGACAGGGCCAGCAGGTCTTCGATGATCGCATGTAAACGATCGGCCTGCTTGGCCACGATGCGCAGGAACCGGTCCGAATCGGTGGGGTCGCGCATGGCGCCGTCGAGCAGCGTCTCGACGAACCCCTTGATCGACGTGACGGGCGTCTTGAGCTCGTGCGAGACGTTGGCCACGAAGTCGCGGCGAATGTGCTCGAGCTTGCGAAAGTCGGTCACGTCGTTGAGCACGATCACGGCACCAAGGGGACGCCCGTCGGGGTCGTTCAGCGCAGCGCCGTGCGCCTGCATCACGCGCTCGCGTTCGCCCAGCAGCAGCACGTCGCCCTCGACGGCTTCGCCGTTGGCAAGCGCTCGGGTCACGATGCGGCTCAGGTCGGCGTTGCGCACGACTTCGTTCAGGCGGCGTCCCTGCACTTCGGTGGGATCGAGGTTCAACAGCCGGCTCAGCGCGCGGTTGACGCTAATGATCCGCTCGCCGCTGTCGACCGCCAGCACGCCTTCGGCCATGCCGGCGAGCACGGCATTCTGTTCGTTGTTCTGCCGCGTCAGGGTGTTGATGCGGTTCTGAATCTTGTCGGCCATGGCGTTGAAGGCGGCCGCCAATTCGGCCGGCTCGCGCGTTTCGGGCAGGGTGACGCGGGCCCCCAACTGCCCAGCGCCAAAGCGATCGACGACCGCTGCGAGCTGCTCGACCGGCTCGGCCAGTTGCCGCGCCGTGCGCCAGGCCACCGGCACCGCCAGGGCGGCCAATACCACGGCCAAGATCACCGTCCACCAGCGCATTTGCACCGCGGCTTGATCGAGCCAGCCGAGCCTCTTGGAAAGGTAGAACACGCCGATCAGCCGGTCGTGCCGCATGATCGGCACGCCCATGTAGATCACGCGCTGGTTCAGGCCGGCGTTAAACCGCACCTGGTAACCGGGACGGCCGTCGAGGGCGCCGCCGATTTCGGGGCGGTCGGCCTGTTGGTCGAACTCGTCGGGCCGGCCGCGGCTGTCGGCGGCCACCTGCCCGTCGGGCAAGAGCAGCGTGACGCGCAGCCCGAGCGTCTCGTCGAGTCGCCGGGTCAAGCGCTCGAACTCGCGTGGATCTTCCGGGATGCCGGGTCCGAGTCGTCCGTCGAGAAAGTCGGCCCAGCCGGCCAGATCGTTCCGGGTCGATTCGAGCAGGCTATGGTCGAGGATCGATAAGGCCACCCAGCCGAAGCTGAGGGCCGCCACCAGGACCAAGAGGCCGAAGGGGAGAAAAAGCTGCCACACTAAGCGGCGCTTCGGCATGGACTATTCCTTGAAGCGGTACCCGACTCCTCGTACCGTTTCAATATAACTTCCCAGGTCCCCCATTTTCTTCCTCAATCCGGCGACCTGCACGTCGACGCTGCGTTCGGTGACCGGATAATCCTCGCCTTTGACGGCGTCGACGATCTGGCTCCGTGAAAAGGCCCAGCCCGGTTTTCGGGCCAAAAACTGCAACAAGCGGAATTCGGTGAACGTCAGATCGACCGGCTGGCCCCGCAGCAGCACTTCGTGCCGCCCGGGATGGATCACCAGCTCGTGGACGCGGATCGTGCTGGGGTCGTCGTCGGCCGGCGAGGCCAGTTGGCGCCGCAGCACGGCGCGGATGCGAGCCAGCAACACTCTAGGACTAAAGGGCTTAGTGATGTAGTCGTCGGCCCCAAGTTCCAGCCCACTAACGACGTCGGCCTCTTCGGTCTTGGCCGTCAGCATCATAATCGGGATGTGCTGCGTCTGCGGGTTGCTCTTGAGAATCTTGCAGACCCCGAGCCCGTCGACCGTGGGCAGCATCAGATCCAACAGGATCACGTCGGGAATGCTGACCTTCGCCTCTTGAATGGCTTCTTCGCCGGTGGCGACGCAGCGAACCTGATAGCCTTCCTTGGTGAGATTGTAGCGCACCAACTCCAGCAGATCCTCCTCGTCGTCGACGACGAGGATACGTTGCGCTGCCATATCGACCAATTCCGCTAGACCCGCTGGTGCCTCTCGACTCGTCATGGATACCATGGCAATATTAGCGTTCGGTTAGAGAAACGTTCGGATTCTACACGGACCGTTCGGGTGGCTTGCAGCCCTCGGAATCGTGCAACGGCGCGTTCCCCTGCGCGCTAAACGTCCTTCGAGCGCCATCATAGCCGAGGTACCCTCCGGCGACTAGGAGTCTGCACAAGCCCGCCAGGTTGTGGTATCAAGTCGGTCGAATTCATGCTTTCGATCCTGCACATCTCCGACTTGCACTTCGGACCGGCCTACCTGCCGGCGATCGGCGAGGCGGTTCTCCGCGCCGCCGAAGAACTGCGTCCCGACATCGTCGTGGCCAGCGGCGACTTCACCCAGCGCGCCAAGCAAAGCCAATATGCCGACGCGCGGGCCTTTCTCGATCGTCTGCCGGGACCGCAGGTCGTCGTGCCGGGAAATCACGACGTTCCGCTGTACCGCGTGTTCGAGCGGATATTTTCGCCGTACGCGCTGTACCGGCGATACATCTCCGAAGAACTCGACACGGTGCTGACGCGCGACGACGCGGTGATCGTGGCGCTAAACACGACGTCGCCATTGCGCACGATCGTCAACGGTCGGATTCGCCGCAGCCAGCTCGATTTCTGTGCCAAGGCATTTGCCGACGCTCCGGAGTCGGCCGTGCGGATCGTCGTGGCCCATCATCACTTCGCCCCCGCGCCCGACTACGACAACGAACAAGACGTGATGTGGCGGGCTCGCGAAGCTTTGGACCGCTTCAACGAGCTGGAGGTCGAGCTGATCATGGGCGGGCATCTGCACCGCGCCTACATCGGTAACTCGTTGGACATCTACCGCAGCAAGACGCCGGCCAGCGGCATCATTATCGTGCAGAGCGGCACCTCGACGTCGCGCCGCGGGCGAGCACGCGAGCACGCCAAGAATTCGCTGAACCTGGTGCAGATCGGGCCGGACGTCACGCTGATCACGCATTTCATGTACTTCAGCGAGTTGGGCGAATTTGCCCCGACCAGCCGGCACACGTTTCCACGCCGCCGCCTGCACTTCCTGCAGCCGGCGGAAAGCGCACCGGCGCAGGCATCGGACGACAAGGCCTCGTAGCACGCAGGCCCTAGCAGCCTGTTGAAGTTGGCCAGGATGGCTTACTTCAACGGACTGCTAGTGCAGCACGTCCACTTCGCCGAGTTCCTGGTCGAAGCGGATGATCTCCTCGACGGGAATCTTCGTGCCCTTGAGCAAGACGACGTCGAGCGTCTTGATCGGGCGGATGTAATCCAGGGCCGCCGGCGTGACTTCCGTGCCGCGCAGGTCGATGGCCTTGAGATCTTGAATGTCCCCGAGCGACGCGAGATCGTCGTCCTGCACGAGCGTATCGCGGAGATTCACTTCAAAGCCGCCGTCGCGAAGATTCACTTCGCCTCCCAGCTCCTGGAACCGAGCCACGGCCTTGGTATGTTCCGGCGGCATCGGGCTGCCGCATCCACTCAGCAGCGTAGCGAACAGCAGCACCAGCGAAAGCCACGGCACGCGGCAAGAATATGTGCGCAAAGCAAGCATGTGTTTTGGATTGGAGAGCGAGGGGTATTCTTGCGTTCGGCAAGGACAACGGATGAGTCGATTCTAAGATTCTAACTCGGCGCGCGTCCAACCGCCTCCCCGCAGCCCGTAATTGGGTGCCCGAACAAGAAACACCGCGAACCGGACGACCGGTTTTGCGGCGATGCGCGGTTTTTTGCTTGAGCGGCGACCCGGGTCCGCCGTTTTTCTCGGCCTTTGCGGTGCGGCTCAGTCGCCGGCCGCGTCGGAATCGCGCCGCTCGGCGTTGCGCTCGCGACCGCGGAAGCGGCGCGGCGGCAGGACGTCGGCAATGTCCCAATCCTTGGGCACCGCGATGTCGAACCAGCCGATCATCATTTCTTCCCAGGTCTGATCGCCCCAGCGCACCGGATTCTCGGGGTCCGGGTTGGCCGGATTGTCGGCCGAGTTGTCGAAGTGCGCCGTGCAATGCATGGTCGTCCCGGCGGGAATCTTGAGCGGCTCCTCGAAGATGTAGCTGGTCTGCCAGTTGAAGTCGTAGCGGGGCATGTTCATGATCGTCTCCCGGCTACCATCCGGATACACCAGGTCGTAGCGGAAGTCTTTTCCCCGCAGATGCATGTGCGGGAACACCGACAACAGCAGCACGTCGCGGCCGTAAGTGCGCTCCGACTCGACCTTGTGGTTGGGCGCGCCGGCCGGAATGTTGAAGAACGCGTTGATGGCGTTCGCGGTCGCCACGCGATACTTGACCGTCTCGGGATCGACGAACTTCATGCCCACCGAGCTGCGATCCTGTTGCGGCGAGCCGTTGGGTGTGTAGTGCATCTGGAACACGAGCTTCGAGCCGGCCGGAATCAGCTTGGCCATGCCCTCGGGCAAATGGTGGGGGCGCGTGCCCGGCGCGAATCCGCACAACTGCCCGAACGAGGCCTGGCCTCGGGGCGCCCCGCGGCCGCTCTTCTTCTCGTCGTCGTCGTCGTCCGGCGACGGCGGCCGCAGGAAAACGATCATGTGGTGCACCACGCCGCGGTTGTCGGGCATGCACTCGGCCACGTTGACCCACTTGTCTTCCTTGAAGCCCGGATCGACGACGTAGTAGCGATAGTCGACCGTACCCTCGGCGGGAACGTCGACCGGTTCTTCGGCAATGTGAAATACCACGTCGGGTCCGCCGGGCATCATCCACTTGCCGGCATACTCCTTCGGCTCGGGCAGCTTGGACGGATCGCCCTCGGGCGCGCCGGCCTCGACCCACTCATAGATCAACTCTTTCTCCTTGTCGGAGAGCGAGATGTCGTTGATAAAGTGTCCGACGCCGGCCTCGGGATGCCAGGGGGGCATGCGATTGTCGCGTACGACCTCTTCGATCATCTCGGCCCAACCGGCGGCTTGTTCGTAGTCCTGCAAAGCGAAGGGCCCGATCTGGCCCGGACGATGGCACTCGACGCACTTGTCCTGGAAGATCCGCGCGATCTGGTTCGAGTAGGTTACGTCGCTGTCCTCTTCGGCCTCGCGCACGCGGCCGATGAGGCAGCCCTTGGGCTCGGTCTCCGGCACGCTCACCTCTTTGCCGGCCAGCAGCTCGTCGAGAGCCAGAGCCAGATCGTCGCGCGTGCCCTTGGGCTTGGCGTAGCCGCTGCCGGTGTCGTAGCCGTATTGATCGTCGACGCGGCCGGCATAGCGGATCACGCGATCTCCGTCGAGCACGAACACCTGCGGCACGCGCGCCGCGCCCATGGCGTCGGCAAGTTCGTTGTTCAGATCTTTCAGCAGCGGAAAGTTCAATCCGTGCTCGCGGGCGTAGTGCCCCATTTCGGTCACGGCGTCCTGGCGGTTGGGATCGACGCCGACGAACGCCACGCCCTTGGATTCGTACTTCTCGGCCAGTTGCGCCAGCCGCGGTGCGTAGAGCTTGCTCAAGGGGCATTCAACGCCGACGAACGCCACGACCACGGCTTTGGCGTCCTTGACGTCGGAGAGAGAAAACGGCTGGCCGCGGTAGTCGTTGAGCGAGAAAGACTCGATCTTTTCGCCGAGCTTGGGGCTGACCTCTTCCTTGGCCCAGGCAGCAGGCGCCACGGCGGCGCACAACATCACGACGAACACGAGCATGCCAAAACGTCTCATGGCTGGCCTTCCGGCTGAGGGACCGAAGATAGGAACGCGACGCGAAATGCCTCTTGTCGTGTTATCATATCGCCGTTTTCGCCCCGGTTGCAAGACTTTTGCCTTGCCTTCGAGCGGCTCGGCGGAGGGGGCGTGAGCCAGCGGCAGGCCCTTGGCTCGGCCCAGGGCCGAAACTCCTCAGCGTTTGCGGCATTTAATAGGTTAGGACCTGCGGCAAGTGCCTGCACGCCCGGCGGCCGGTGCGCCCGCCTGTGCTAAACTGAAAGACTCCCGCGAGGGAAGATGGCTACCCTCCGAACTTCGACAGTGAGGCGCCCCGTTGGCGGTCAGCGAATCCTCGGCCCAGCAGTACCAACTGCAAGATCCGGACGTGCGGCTGATGCTCCAGGTCCGCGACGATAACGCCGCGGCGTTCGACGAGTTGATGCTCCGCTACCAGAATCGGCTGGTGACGGTGCTCGAGCATCTGGTCGGCCGACGCGACCAGGCCGAAGACCTGGCCCAGGAGGTGTTCTTGCGGGTGTATCGGGCCCGCAAGCGCTACGTGCCGGGGGCCAAGTTCTCGACCTGGCTGTACACGATTGCCAATCACGTGGCGGCCAACGCGCTGCGCTCCCGTTCGCGTCGGCACGAAGTGAACGTTACCGGCAAGGTCAGCGAGTCGGGCGCGTCGAGCTTTCTCGACAAGATGGCCGTGGCCGCCAGCGGCGCAATGCCCGCCAGGCAGCTCGACAAGGCCGAGCTGCGCGGGATCGTTCGCGAGGCGCTCGAGGGACTGAACGAGCGGCAACGCATGGCCGTGCTACTCAACAAGTTCGAGGGGCTCAGCTATGCCGACATCGCCGAAGCCATGGAGATGACGCCCCAGGCCATCAAGTCGCTGTTGTCGCGGGCACGGGTCAACTTGAAGGAGATTTTGGAGCCCTATTTGGAGGACGGCACGAGGCCGCAATAGAGCAAAACGCGGCACGGCGGACGGGGCAAGCCGCCGGCCGGCTGAGAATCAACGATGAGCCAAGAACCTTCCAATCAGACACTGTACGACGAGCTGACGGCGTACCTCGATGGCGAGCTCGATGCCGAGGCCGTGCGCCGCGTCGAAGAACGGCTGGCCCGCGACGCCGACTATCGCCAGGAGCTGCACAAGCTGGAGCGCGCCTGGGATCTGCTCGATGGGTTGCCGCGGGCGACGGTCGACGACGAGTTCACCAAGTCGACGCTCGAAATGGTTGCGCTGTCCGCCTCGCAGGAGGCCGAAGCCGTAGCCCAGGAACTGCCTCGTCGCCGCCGTCGGCAGCGGATCGTGGGCATCGTGTCGATGGTCGCGGCCCTGCTGGTGGGGTTCGTGGTCGGCACGCAGATCTGGCCCGACCCCAATCGCGACATGCTCATGGACCTGCCGGTGCTCGAAGATCTCGACTTGTTCTACCAGGCCGATAACATCGAGTTCCTGCGGTTGCTCGAAGAGGAAGATCTGTTTCCCGCCGAGGGTCCGGATGAATCCTGAGCCGCATCATGCATCGCACGAACCCTGGTGGCGCGTGGCCGCGGTGCCGGCCGTACTCGTATCGGCCTGCCTGGCGATGGCCGCCGACGGACGTCCCAGTTCGCAAGAGCTCGCCGCCCGCCGGGCCGAGGTGGCCTCGATGTCGGCCGCCGAGCAGCAGGAGTTGCTGCGCCGCTGGGAACGCTTTCAGGCGCTACCCGCCGCAGAGCAGGAACGCCTGCGGAAGCTGCAGGCCGAAATTGCAGCCGACCCGAACTCCGAGCGCCTGCGAGAGGTGCTCGCTCAGTATCACGAGTGGCTCAAGACGATCACTCCCGCCGAGCGGGCGTCGCTGGCCGAGTTGTCGCCCCGTGCCCGGGTCAAGGAAATCGAACGGATCCAGCGCCGCGACCGCTTCGAGCAGCGGCTCGAAGCGCTCGAGCCGAGCGACTTCGACGAAATCCGCCGCTGGATCGACGACCTCGTCGAGCAACATCGCGAGGAACTGGTCGAAGGCCTTTCGGGCCGCTACCGCGCCATGTACGAGCACCGCAGCGATCCCGACGCCAAGAAAATGGTGCTGGTCTATCGCTTGTTCGGGCATCGCGGCCGCGACGAATCGCTGGTCACCGCCGACGACGTGCAGCTCCTCACCGACAGCCTGTCGGAGTCGGCACGGGCCAAGCTGGATGAAGCGACCACGGCCAAGGAGCGGCGGCGCACGATCGGGGGCTGGCTGTTTGCGACGCTGGGGCAGAATCACTCCTGGCACGGCGGGCGGCACGCCAATCCGATGGTGGGTGAAGAGCTGCTGCGTTTCTTGCAGAACGACGTGGAGCCGGGCAAGCGCGAGGAGCTGCTCAAGAAGCCCCGCGAGGAAATGCTGCGGGAGTTGCGGCGGATGTACTTCGCGCGCGAGCTGCGCCGCGGCCCTCCCCGCCCTTCGTTCGACGACCGTCGCCCCGGCCCCGGCCCCCGCAGCCGGCCACCCGCTTCCGACCGCGAAAAGCCTCGTAAGCCGAAGCCGTAGCCCGTTTAGCCCGGAGCCGCCGGCGACGGCGCGTCGCTTCGTTTCTTGATTCACGCACGAGTCCGCGCATTGCCAGCGAAGCTGTGCGGCGACCGCAATCTCGCGGCACTGCCGCCTACGCGCCGTCGCCGGTGGCTCCTGGCTAAACGGGGGTTACGGCGAGGCCATGCGCGCTAGTCCCGGCATCGACGTCCAGAGGTAGTATGCCCGCGGCACGGTCAGATCCACCAGCGCCCCCAGATCGAAGTTGGGACGCGCGGCCGCCTGGCTTTGGCCGAACAGGAACATGTCGAGCGCGCCGACCGGCCGCTTGTAGCGCACGACCTGCACGTCGCTTTCGTCGAGGTTCGCCAGTTCGGCCGCCCGCTCGACGGCGTCTTCGACGAAGCCGATCTTGTCGACCAGCAGATTCTCCTTGGCCTGCTCGCTGGTGAAGATCCGCCCGGTGAAGACTACGTCCTGTTTGCCCTTGTCTTCGCGCAAGGCGGGCCGGCTGGCCAGCACGATGTCCTTGAAGCCGTTGAAGCTCGACTCGACCAGGCCTTCGAGAATCTTGCGCTCCTCTTCGGCGATCGGCTCGGGGAAGTCGCGGGTGGGGCTACCCATCATCTTGAGCGGGTTGCTGGCGATCGAATCGTCCTCGATTTCCCACTTCTTGAGCAGCTTCGAAATGTCGTAGTGCGGGATGATCACGCCAATCGAGCCGGTCCAGGTCGTGGGTTCGGCAAAGATCGTGTCTTCGGTCTCGCCCACGGCCATGGCCACGTAGTAGCCGCCGCTGGCCGCGATGCCTCCCATGCTGACTACTAGCGGCAGTTGCTCCTCCTCGCCCAGCTTTTTTAGATGGTGATAGAAGTAGTCGCTGGCGGTGACGGTGCCGCCGGGCGAGTCGACGCGCACGATCACGGCCTTGACGTCCTCGTCGCCGCGGACCTGATCGATCTGGTCTTTGACGTAACCCTCCTGGCCGATGATCGTGCCTTCAATCGAGATGATGGCGATCTTGTTCGTAGCGGTCTTGCTCAGCGAATGCCATTCTTCCTCGAGCTTCGTATCGTCGGGAACGAACAGGCTGGCCACGACCAGCACGAGCACCACGAGCAGCACCCAACGAACGATGCTGCCAAACCAACTGCCCGGCGTGCGTTCGATGACCACGCGGATGGGGCCGCGCGCCGCCTCGTTGACCACTTGCGGGGTAACGTACGATTGGGGGGGCGTGGGCTGAGATTCCATGACGATCACCTCGTGAAGGATGACTGCGGGGCCCCGAGCAGTAGCCGCTCGGATAGGGCTGCGCGCGGCGCAGCGCGACACGCACCTGGCGTGCAACTGCATTATAGGACGTGCCCGCCGACGCGCGAAAGGCATCGCGCCGAGTTGCGACTTTCGCCGCGCGATCGCCTAGGCCGCGAGCCGGGGACGAGCCTGGCGGGACTCGCCGCCCGCGATCCATACCGTGCCGAAGACCTGAATGTCGGAGCCGAAGTTTTCCTCGACGGCCCGGACGATCGGCTGGTGAAGCCGGGCGTTGTAGTCGTGGCCGGCGATCACGGCCACGCCCTGCTCGCGAGCCCAGCGAATGTCGGCCTGCACGCCCTGGTAGGAGTGGTCGCCGTCGATGAACACCATGCTCGGCGGCCGTCCCGCGTAGGTGTCGTAGAACTCGCGCGACGAGCCGTCGAAGATCCGCGTGCGGCAATGCTCGAGGCAGTAGTGCAGCGTCCGACGCGTGATCACGCGGTGATCGTCCGGTGGAACGCAGAACGGATTCCAGCAGAAGTTCTCGACCGCGATCAACTCCTTTTCCGGCGACTTCAGGCTGGCCAGGAGCTGCGTCGTCCAGCCGAACAGCGTGCCGATCTCGACGATCGGTCCCTCGAAGGACGCCGCCCGGGCGACCGCCTCGCGCAACCCGCGGTGATCGTCCTCGGAGACGCCGCCCCAGACCGAGACGTCGCGGTTGGCGAGAAAGAAGGCGTGCCACTCGACCGCCTCGGAGATGAAGCGGCGATGCTTCCAGATGGTCGACCATTTGCGCCACCGGCGCGAGAGCTTTTCAAACATGCAAGCGACCTAAAGAGCGGACCGAGTCGGGTTCGGATGACGTTCGGGGGCGGTGAGCGTATCCGAAGCGGCAGCGCGCCCGCCAGGGCAATCGGCGCGCGACGGCGTGCCTAACCGTTGGCTTGGGCGGGGTGGGCCATGGGTTGTTCTAGCTATCACGCGGCGGCCGAAGAACCTCGTGCGACGACGATACAACGGGGACGCGCGGCGCGACGCGGCTGCCTGGCGCCCGGTGTTGCCAAAGGTTCCGGAAAGCCGTAAGCTACGCCACCAGAACGACCAACGGCGCGCCTCTTGTCCCGGCGCGCTTGAGCACGGAGGGTTGAGCGTGTTTGTTTCCGCATCGAGCGAATGTTTTGGCGATCTGTCCCTGCAAGGCGTCCTCGAGCGGCTGGTCGACCTCGAGTACACGAACATCGAGATCGCCGTTCACGAGCGCGGCGGACAGCTCAAGCCGTCGGAAGTGCTGGCCGATCCGGACACCGTGCTGGCGATCTGCCGCGAAACCAAGCGGTTGAACATCTCCGGGTATAGCGTCGATATCGACGCCGAGGGCGAGGAATACTACCAGCAGTTCGAGGCTTGCTGTCGCCTGGCCAAGGCCACGAAGGTGGTCTCGCTGACCATGCCCGCGGCGGAAATCGGCACCCCCTTCAACGCCGAGATCGAACGCTTGCAGCGGCTGGCCGCCATCGCCACGCGCGAAGGCGTCTTGGTGAGCATCAAGACCGAGACGGGCAAGATCACCCAGGACCCCGATACGGCGGTCGTGCTGTGCGACAACGTCAAGGGGCTGGGCCTGACGCTCGACCCCAGCCACTACATCTACGGCCCGCATGCCGGCGGCAGCTTCGACCAGGTGATCAAGTACGTCTACAACGTCCACCTGCGCGACACGACGAAGGACAAGCTGCAAGTCCGCGTCGGCCAGGGCGAAGTCGAATACAGCCGCCTGATCAACCAGTTGGCCAAGGTGAAGTACCACCGCGCCTTGGTCGTGCACATGACCGAGACCGAAGGCGTCGATCACGCCGCCGAGATGCGCAAGATGCGGCTGCTGCTGGAAAGCATGCTCTAGCGATCAGAGCCTCCGGGCGAGTTGGTCGCCTCGCCGACGTTTGATTCGTGCGGAGCAGGATCTGACTTCGCCGCCCGCTCTCGAATCGCCTGGGCTTCCTCGACCTTGCCTTGCTCCTCGCACACTCTGGCCAGCTGCTCGAGTGTGTGGCCGACAAGGAAATGGCGCGGACCCGCCAGATTTTCCAGCTTCGGCAAAGCGGTGCGATAGAGCGATTCCGCCTGGGAGTAGTTTTCTAGGGCGGCCTTTTTGGCGGCTTGGTTCAGCAGCGTCGTCGTGACTTGAGAGCTATTTGGTCCGTAAGCTTCGCGCTGGATCGCCAGGGCCTCGCGATAGAGCTCATCGGCGCGGGCTTGGTCGCCCTGATCGTCGCTGCACATGGCCAGCGCGACAAGTGCGTCGCCGGCATCTGGGTCGCCGGCTCGCTGGTAGATCTGCAGTGCGCGCAAGAGTACCTGTCGGGCATCGGAGTGCTTTTGCTGGTTGCGGAGAGCGAATGCCAAATTTCGAAGCGCGGCGGCAAGCTCCACGTCGTCTGCGGGAAGTGCGTCCTCGAGGACCGTTACGGCCTGGCGATTCAGCGACTCGGCGCGTTCGTAGTCGCCCTGCAGAATATCGTCCGTCGCGAGGCGCTGTAGCGTGCGGGCCGTATTCACGACATCTTTCCGGCTGCGCGCACGCGCTGGACCGAGGTCCAACTCGGGTTCGGCTGTGCACGACATCACGCAAAGAGGAAGGAGGACCAACAAAAGTGGATACATGTACCGCGTCATGTCATGTCGGGTTTGACTCGGTCCACATTAGAGATCGACAACGGAATACCAGGCCACGAACCAATTGGGTTCGAGGCACACGTACCTTTGCAGCACGTGGCGTACGGGTCCTCCTTTCATAATGTGCGACTCAACCATCTTGTCCAAGAAGTGCGTTGTGAATGAGGTGGGTTCGCCTTGGGGGTGGAACTCGACCTTGGTCTCGATGGTTTCCAGGTCGAATGCCAGGCCGCCGTCTTTCAGCCTCCAAATCGCCGGACCGAGCAAGGGAGACTCGCCGCCGTTCAGCAGATGATCGACGACTGCATCGATCCATGCGAACTCCCAACCCTCGTCGACCTGGTATTTCCCACACCCTTGCAGGGTGCCTTCCGGGCCCGCCCAACCGTCAGCCAGGTCGGCCACGTCCTGTTTGAGGACTGGAAGCACTTGGCGCGCCAACTCGGTTGCCGTTGCCTTTCTCATTCGCGCGTCTCAAAAAAGCAGGGTGGCCAGTTGCCGTATTGTACCCACTCCCAGTCGAGAGTTGCCCGGTTTGATTTCGACCTTCCGCTAGGCTAGGCTGAATCGGCCGCGGCGTCCCAATCTCTGCTGACGATGCGCGGGTCCTAGCCATCCCACCTGCCAACCCTGGTGATCTGCCATGCTTCGCTCGCTCTTCTGTTGCTTGTTGATTGCCTCGATCTCGTGCAGGGGCTTCACGGCGGCCGCCGCCGAAAAGAAGCCCGAGATCAGCTTCAAGCGCACCCAGCTCGAAGGCAAGTTTCGCAGCGAGGGCGTGGCCGTGGGCGACTTCAATAGCGACGGCAAGCTCGACATCGGCGCGGGGCCGGTGTACTTCGCGGCGCCCGATTGGAAGATGGTGCCGATCGTCGAGAAACCGCAGGAGTACGATCCGCACGGCTACAGCAACTCGTTCGTGTGCTTTGCCGACGACGTCAACGGCGACGGCCGCACGGACTTGATCGTGGGCGACTTTCCCGGCAAGGAGACCTGGTGGTTCGAGCAGCCCGAGGATCCGGCCGGCAAGTGGAAGCGGCACACGGCCACGCCGATCACGAACAACGAAAGCCCCAGCTACGTCGACGTCGACGGCGACGGCCAGCGCGAACTGCTGTTCGGCTACGACCCGGGCAAGCACATCGGTCTGGCCAAGCCCACGGCCGACGGCTTGTGGCCGATCACGCCGATCTCGGGGCCCAACGCCCCGGGGACCGATCGCTTTTCGCACGGCATCGGCACGGGCGACATCAGCGGCGACGGCCGAAACGACGTGATGGTTGCCGACGGCTGGTGGGAAGCCCCGCCCGAGGGCTCGGGCGCCAGTTGGGTTTTCCATCCCGGCAAGCTCAGCGACGCCTGCGCTCACATGTACGCCTACGACTTCGACGGCGACGGCGACAACGACCTGCTCTCTTCGAGCGCGCACCAGATCGGCATCTGGTGGCACGAGAACACGCCTGAGGGTTTCAAGACGCACGAGATAACGAACCAGATCACGCAGACCCACTCGCTGAATTTAGTGGACATGAACGACGACGGGCTGCCGGACATCGTGACCGGCAAGCGCTGGTGGGCCCATGGTCCCAAGGGCGACGCCCGGCCCGACGATCCGGCCGTGGTGTTTTGGTTCGAACTGTCGCGCGAAGACGGCAAGCCGGTGTGGACGCCGCACGAGATCGACCACGACAGCGGCGTGGGCACGCAATTCGAGGTGGCCGACGTCAACGGCGACGGCCTGCTCGACGTGGTGACCTCGAACAAGAAGGGCACCTATTACTTCGAGCAGCAGCGCAACTAGCCGGGCGCGAATTGATCGAGCGACGATCATCGAGAGCGGCGGACGACCCACCGCCGCTCTTTTCTTGCGCTGAAGAGGCCCAGCAAGGGCCGGCAATTCCAAGCCCTCGGCCGCCGGCGAACCCCCGGAACCAGCAAATCGCAGGATTACCGCAGCTTCAAATATGGCCTAGAATTTGCTGAGCGTTGGGCGGGCTCCCGGCAAAGGGGCCGGGCCGCCGCGCCTCCTCTTTGGATTGGGCCTCAAATGCAATCGTACACCTGCGAGTGCGGCAACACCCTCTTCTTCGACAATAGCCTCTGCCTGGCCTGCGGGCGGGAAGTGGGACACTGCCCCCGGTGTCGCCGCATTGCGACGCTATTGCCCGAGGGAGACGGTACGTTCGTGTGCGCCAATGACGATTGCGGCACCCACCTGGCCAAGTGCGCCAACTATGCGCAACACGACGTCTGCAACCGCTGCGTAGAGGCCGCGACTGCCGCTGAAGCCCCGCTATGCGACTGCTGCCGCTTCAACCTCACCATTCCCGACCTGACCGTGCCGGGCAACTTGCAGAAGTGGTATCGGCTCGAGGCGGCCAAGCGGCGGTTGTTCTACGACCTGGGCGAGCTGGGTCTGCCTTACGGCACGGCGGCCGACGGCATCGATCCGCCGCTGGCCTTCGACTTCAAGGCCGACGTCATTCCCAAGAACGATTTCTGGCGCAGCGGTGCCGCCGGCGAGAAGGTCTACACCGGCCACGCCGCGGGGCGCATCACGATCAACATTCGCGAGGCCGACGACGTGGAGCGCGAGAAACTGCGCGTCGACATGGGCGAGGCGCATCGTACGCTGATCGGTCACTTTCGCCACGAAATCGGTCACTACTACTGGGACATGCTGGTCAAGAACCGCCGCGAGGACGATTTCATCGCGGTGTTCGGCGACCACAACCATCCCACCTATGCCGAGGCCCTCGACGCGCACTATCAGAACGGCCCGCCGCCCGATTGGCCGGCCCGCCACGTGAGCGCGTATGCCGCCATGCACCCCTGGGAAGACTTTGCCGAAACCTGGGCCACGTATCTCGACATGGTCGCCGCTCTGGACACGGCCGGCAACATGGGCTTTCACGAGCCGATTCCGCCGCGCGAGACCGATCTGGAGCAGATGGTCACCCGCTACCAAGAGCTGGGCGTCGCGCTAAACGAAATCAACCGCAGCATGGGCCTGCTGGATATCGTGCCCGAGGTGATCGTGCCGCCGGTGATCGAGAAGCTGCGATTCGTTCACGAGCTGGTGGAGCAAGGCCGTGCCGAGAACGGAGCGCTGCATCCGGAGCCCGAGCCCGTGGCAGCCGGCGCGGCAGCCATGCCCGAGGCGATGCCTGCCCAAGCCGATCAGGGCAAGCCGGCGCCGCCCCCCGCGCCGCAAAAGCCGATAGCCGGAACCAAGAAGACCTAGGCGCACTCTGCTCAATCGGGAGCCTTGTCCGAAGAGCTAGGGCCGACCCCTGCCTCCTCGCTTGCGCTTCGGGCTGGTGTGCTCGATGGCATCTCGCGCGGGAGCGATTTCCCTCGCCCCTAGCCCTTGTCGAGCGTGGCGGTTTGCGGCGGGCGGCGCAGGTCGAGCGTCATCGGGTAGTCGCGATTCAGCTCTTCGGGCGGCAAGTCGAACCGTCCGCCGGTATGGCCGATTGGGAAGAACCGGGCCGCGCGGCGGCTTTCGGCTTCGTAAGCGTTCACCGGGAAGGTGTCGAAGCTGCGTCCGCCCGGGTGCGACACGTGCCAGGAGCAGCCGCCCACCGAGCGGCCGTTCCAGGTGTCGACCAGGTCGAACACCAGCGGCGTGTGCACACCAATCGTCGGGTGCAGGCAATTCGGCGGCTGCCAGGCCCGGAAGCGCACGCCGGCCACGGCTTCGCCCGGTGTGCCCGTGGGATGCAGCGGCACGCGTCGGCCGTTGCAGGCCAGCACGTGCCGCGGGTCGGTCATGCCGCGGACGATGACCTGCAATCGCTCGAGCGACGAGTCGACGTGCCGGGCCGTGGCTCCGCCGACGGGTTCTTCGCCCAGCACGTGCCACGGCTCGATGGCCTGCCGCAGCTCGATCTCGATGCCTCGCTGCGTGACCTTGCCCACTTGTGGGAAGCGGAACTCGAAGTGCGGCGCGAACCATTCCTGCTCGAATTCGAAGCCTGCGCCGTTCAAGTCGTGCAACACTTCCTGGAAGTCCTGAGCCACGAAGTGCGGCAGCATGAACCGGTCGTGCAAGGCCGTGCCCCAACGCACCAGCGGCTGCTCGTAGCGCTGGTTCCAATGCCAGGCCACCAGCGCCCGCAGCAGCAACTGCTGGGCCAGGCTCATCTCGGCATGCGGTGGCATCTCGAAGCCGCGGAACTCGACCAGCCCCAACCGCCCGGCAGCCGTGTCGGGCGAAAACAGCTTGTCGATGCAGAACTCGGTGCGGTGCGTGTTGCCCGTCAAGTCGGCCAACAAATTGCGCAACAGGCGGTCGACCAGCCAGGGCTGCTGCTGGTTGCCGTCCGGCAGTTGGCTGAAGGCCGTTTCCAATTCGTAGAGTGCTTCGTGCCGCGCTTCGTCCACGCGCGGGGCCTGGCTCGTGGGCCCGATGAACAGCCCGGAAAACAAATACGACAAGCTCGGCCGGTTGTTCCAGTAACGGAGCATGCTGGCCAACAGCTCCGGCCGCCGCAGGAACGGACTGTCCTTGGGCGTGGCGCCGCCCAGCACGAGGTGGTTGCCGCCGCCGGTGCCCGTGTGTCGGCCGTCGAGCATGAATTTTTCCGTGCCCAGCCGCGATTGTCGCGCTTCTTCGTATAGGGCCGTCGTGGTCTCGACCGATTCCTTCCAGTCGGCCGACGGGTGGAGATTCACCTCGATCACCCCAGGGTCGGGAGTGATCTTGAAGTGCTGCAGTCGCGGGTCGTACGGCGGTGCGTAGCCCTCGATCCGCACGGGCATCTTCAAGTCGCGGGCCGTTTGCTCGACGACGCTCGTCAGGTGCAAATACTCTTCGACGATTCCCACCGGCGGCATGAACACGTGCAGCGTTCCCCCGCGGACTTCGACGCAGAGCGCCGTGCGAACGATCCAACCGGCCGACTGGCCTTGCGACGGCATGGTCCACAGCCCGGGTTCGCGTCCGGGATCGCGACCCGCCTCGGCCCGTTCGGCATCGTCCGACTCGTCTTCTTGGCCCGAGCCGTCTCCTCCGCCCACGCCAACGACCTGGCGCAGCAAGCGCGGCTGCCGGTCGAGCATCCGGCCGTTATCGCCGCGGCCTCCACCGCCCCAGGCGGGCCGCGTCGCCGCAGCAAGTTGCTCGTAGGGCATCAGGGTATTGCGGGCGGCAAAGGGGTCGCGCTCGACGTGCCAGGCGACGTCCTTCTCGGCCACCCAGGGCAGCGAGTCGAGCGGCAAGCGCAGGCCCATCGGCGAGTCGCCCGGGGTGAGAAACAGGTTTTCCTGGCGTAGAAACCAGGGGCCGCTTTCCCAACGGGGCACCCCCGACCAACCGTCGCGCGGCTTCAGCGGCAGCGCATAGCCGACGACCTTGTCGAGCCCCTGCTCGAACACCTTAGCCAACCGCTCGCGCTCTTCTTCATCTTTCAGGTTCGATTGCAGCGGGTCGACGTTCACCGGCAAGCGACGCGACTTCCAGAGGTAGTACCACACGTCCTCGTAGCCGGGAATCGCCAGGCCGGGATCGACGCCCAAGCGGTCGGCCAGCGCATAGGCGAATTGCTGCGCGTCGTGCTCGGTGAGGCCGTAGTCGACCTCGTCCTGGGCGATCAGATCGCGCTGGTTCCAGATCGGCTCGCCGTCCTTGCGCCAATGGCAGCCCAGCACCCAGCGGGGCAGCGACTCGCCCGGGTACCACTTGCCCTGGCCGAAGTGCAGCAGCGGGCCGGTGGCAAAGCGATCGGCCATGCGGCGAAACAGCGTGCCGGCCAGGCGGCGCTTGTGCGGGCCCTGGGCCGTGATGTTCCATTCAGCGCCGTCCATGTCGTCGATCGATACGAAGGTCGGCTCGCCGCCCATCGTCAGGCGCACGTCGCCGGCGGCCAGTTGGCGATCGACCTTCTCGCCTAGGTGCAAGATGCGCGACCATTGCTCGGTGTTGTAGGGCTTGGTGACGCGCGGATCTTCGTGAATCCTTTGCACCGACATCGCGAAGCCGAACTCGGTCTGGCAGGGTTCGACGCTGCCGGTGATCGGCGCGGCCGAGATCGGATCGGGCGTGGCCGCCAGCGGCAGATGGCCTTCGCCGGCGAACAGGCCCGACGTCGGGTCGAGCCCCACCCAGCCCGCCCCAGGCAGATACACTTCGGTCCAGGCGTGCAGATCGGTGAAGTCTTCCTCCGCCCCGGCCGGGCCGTCCAGTGGCTTCACGTCGGGCTTGAGCTGAATCAGGTAGCCGGAGACGAACCGCGACGGCAGACCCAGGTGGCGCAGCAACTGCACCAGCAGCCAGGCCGTGTCGCGGCACGAGCCGTTGCGATAGCCGAGCGTCTGTTCCGGCGTTTGCACGCCCGCCTCGAGGCGAATCGAGTAACCGATGGCCTCGTGCACGTAGCGATTCAGATCGACCAGGAAGTCGACCGTGCCCTTCGACTCGTGCGGCACGCCGGCCAGGAACTCCTGGAAGAGCGGGCCCGGGTCGTGGCATTTGCGGTACGAAGCCAACTCCGAGTCGAGCCACGAGGCGTACTTGACCGGCACCTCCGTGGCGTCGGCTTCCAGGAAGAAATCGAAGGGGTTGATGACCGTCATCTCGGCCACCAGATCCACGTCGAGCTCGAAGCGGTCGGTCTTTTCCGGGAAGACGAGCCGCGCCAGGAAGTTGCCGTGCGGGTCCTGCTGCCAGTTGATGAAGTGGTCGCTGGGACGAACCTTCAACGAGTAGCTCACCACCGGCGTACGACAGTGCGGCGCGGGGCGCAGCCGCACGACCTGCGGCGACAGCGTGATCGAGCGGTCGTAGTGGTACGTGGTCCGGTGATGCAACGCCACGCGGATAGCCATGGCCAAGTTGTCCTATTGAGAGAGTCGGCGCGGGAGAAAAAGCGGGAAGGCGGGGCTCGAGCGCGGCACGATACGAGGCGCGGATGCCCATTTCGTCGGCAGTTCGCCTGCCACGCGAGCACATTCCCCCGCGAAAACAGCAACGAATTCTAGCTTGGACCGGGCCCGGATGGCGAGCAAATACCGCGCCGTCGCACGCCGCGCGCTTGCGGGCGCAAATGCGTGTCAGCTAGGCCCATACAATCGGCATGCCTTGCCTGCCCGGGGGGTCCCCCCATGTACGCCGCCGGGCCGCGACGGCAAGTGCCAGTGTCCCCCCCGGCATGTTCCCACCTTGTGCCAATCCGTTTATACTAAACGGTTGGTGGCAACGCACCCTCCCCCAAACCCTCCCGCCGACTGTTGGGTGCGGCCACCAGCGACTGGCTCGATTCCCACCTGCGACAAGCCTCCGGGGGCGGACGATGATTCGACGCGCTTGCTTCGTGGCCGCGATGGCCTGCGGTCTTGTGAGTTTTTCCGCGCTGGCCCGCGCCGACGAGACGATCGGCTACAACCGCCAGATCCGGCCCATCCTGGCCGACAACTGCTTTGCCTGCCACGGACCCGACAGCGCGGCCCGCAAGGCCGATCTGCGCCTCGACCAGCGCGAGCTGGCGATCGAAATGGGTGCCATCACCCCGGGCAAGCCCGACGAGAGCTCGGTGATCGAGCGGATCACGGCCGCCGACGAGTCGATGCTGATGCCGCCGCCGGCAACGCACAAGAAGCTCAGCGACGAGCAGAAGCAACTGCTGGCCAAGTGGATCGCCGCAGGCGCCGAGTACGAGCCGCACTGGTCGTTCATTCCGCCCCAGCGGCCCCAAGTTCCTGAGGTGCAAGACAAGTCGTGGGCTCGCACGCCCCTGGACGAGTTCATCCTGGCACGACTGGAGGCTGAAGGCCTCGAGCCCGCGCCCGAGGCCGACCGCCGCACGCTGGCGCGGCGCGTGAGCCTCGACCTGACGGGTCTGCCGCCCGAGCCTGCTCTCGTCGAAGAGTTCTTGGCAGACCAAGAGCCCGGCGCGTACGAGCGGCTGGTCGATCGGCTGCTGGCCTCGAGTGCCTGGGGCGAGCACCGGGCCCGCTACTGGCTCGACGTGGCCCGCTACGCCGACACGCACGGCATTCACTTCGACAATTTCCGCGAGATGTGGTCGTACCGCGACTGGGTCATCAACGCCTTCAACCGCAACATGCCGTTCGACCAGTTCACGCTCGAACAGCTGGCCGGAGACTTGATGCCCGAACGTTCGCTCGAGCAGCTCGTGGCCTCGGGCTTCAACCGTTGCAACATGACCACCAACGAGGGCGGCATCATCGACGAGGAGTACCTCGTGCTCTACACGCGGGACCGCACCGAGACGACCTCGCAGGTGTGGCTGGGGATGACCGCCGGATGCGCCGTGTGTCACGATCACAAGTTCGATCCGCTCTCGCAGCAAGAGTTCTACGAGATGGCGGCGTTCTTCAACAACACGACGCAGAAGGCCAAAGACGGCAACATTCACAATACGCCCCCCACGGTGATCGTGCCGCAGGAGCAGGACCGCGACGCCTGGAAGACGCTGCCCGAGCGGCTGGCCAGCGCGCAACAGCAGGTCGACGCCCGCCGGGCGGAAGCCCGCGACGACTTCGCCGCCTGGTTGGCCGAGGCAACGCCCTCGAAGCTCAAGGCCGGCGTGGACAACGCGGCCCTCGTGTTTCACGCGCCGTTGGGTGAGTGCACCAACAACCAGTTGACGCTCGCGCTGCGAGGCGAGGTGCAGAACGTCTCGCTCGCCAGCCAGCCGGTCTACGACTCCGGGGTGACCAGCGCCAAGGCGTTCAAGACGGCCGCCGATACCGCCGTGGCCGTGCCGACCGCCGGCGATTTCGAGAAGGATCAACCGTTCACCTGCTCGGCCTGGATCAAGGTGCCCACCGGCAATCTCTCGGGCGCCGTAGTGGCACGCATGGACGAAGGGAGCGACTATCGCGGCTGGGACCTGTGGCTCGATCAGGGTCGCCCGGCCACGCACATCATCCACAAGTGGCCCGACGATGCAGTGAAGGTTATCGGCAAGAAACCGCTCGAGGCCGGCAAGTGGCACTACGTGACGATCACTTACGACGGCGGCGGCAAGGCCAAGGGCGTCGGGGTGTACGTCGACGGGGCCCAGCAGGAAGTCGACGTGGCCGCCGACACGCTGAAGAATTCCATCCGCACCGACGTGCCCTTCAAGCTGGGACAGCGCAACAGCAGCGCCCGCGTCGACGGGCTCGCTCTGCAGGACCTGCGCGTGTATGCCCGATCGCTCTCGCCCGAGGAAGTGTCAGCGCTGGCCAGCGTGACCCGGGCGGCCTACCTGGTCAGCCAGCCGGCCGAGGGGCGCAGCTCGGATGAGACCGAAGAGCTGTATTCCTGGTGGCTCGACAAAATCGATCCCAAGTCGGCCGAGCTCGTGGCCGCGCGGGCGGCGCTGCAAGAGCAAGAGGCCGAAATCAAGGCCCGCGCGACCGTGGCTCATGTGATGCAGGAGAACGACGAAGAGGCGATGGCCTACGTGCTGTTTCGCGGCGAGTACGACAAGCGCCGCGACCCGGTGAAGCCCGACACGCCCGACATCCTGCCGCCTTTCCCCGACGACTTGCCCCGCGACCGGTTGGGCTTCGCCCACTGGCTGCTGCGCGACGATCATCCGCTCACGGCCCGGGTCACGGTCAACCGTTTCTGGCAGCAGGTGTTCGGCACCGGCCTGGTGGAGACCGCGGGCGACTTCGGCGTGGCGGGCACACTGCCCTCGCATCCCGAGCTGCTCGATTGGCTGGCCATCGAATTTCGCGAGAACGGCTGGGACGTCAAACAGTTCTTTCGCATGCTGGTGCTGTCGTCGACCTACCGGCAGGCCGCCACCGTGACGCCCGAGAAGCTGGCGAAAGACAGCGACAATCGCCTGCTGTCGCGCGGTCCGCGGTTCCGCATGGACGCCGAAATGGTCCGCGATTATGCCCTGGAAGCCAGCGGGCTGCTGGCCGACAAGATCGGCGGTCCGAGCGTCAAGCCGTACCAGCCGCCCGGCGTGTGGGAGGCGGTGGCCATGATCGGCAGCAACACGCGCAACTACGAGCAGGATCACGGCGAGAGCCTGTATCGGCGCAGCCTGTATACGTTCTGGAAGCGTGCGGCGCCGCCGGCTTCGATGGAGATCTTCAACGCTCCCAATCGCGAGATCTGCAGCGTGCGCCGCGAGCGCACGAACACGCCCTTGCAGGCGCTTGTGACGCTGAACGACCCGCAGTTCGTCGAAGCCGCGCGGCGGTTGGCGGCCCAGGCACTCGCCGAGGGGGGCGACAGCGACGCGGCGCGAGTGGACTACATCGCCCGCCGCCTGCTGGCCCGACCGCTGGCCGAGGAGGAGCAGGCGATCGTCGAGGGGTCGCTCGCCGAACTGCTGAAGTACTACCAAGAGCATCCCGAGGACGCGCAAAAGCTGATCGCCGTCGGCGAATCCAAGCCCGACGCGTCGCTCGACCCGGCCGTGCTGGCCGGCTGGACGATGCTGACCAACGAGTTGATGAACCTCGACGAAGTGTTGAACAAATAGCGCCCGACGAGGGCACAAGCATACCGACAACCACACGCCGCCAGGTGGGCGGCGGGAGGAAAGGCATGAATCCGCTCTTCACCGATTGGGTCCGCTCCGAAACGCGCAGGCAGTTTCTCGCCAAAGGCGCAAACGCCCTGGGCACCGGCGCGCTGGCCGCGCTGATGGGATCGGATTTGGCCCGGGGCGCTACCACCTCGGGCAGCGTCGGCTTCGGCGGAGCCGAGGGGCCGCACTTCCCGCCCAAGGCCAAGCACGTGATCTACCTGCACATGGTCGGCGGCCCGTCGCAGATGGACCTGTTCGACTACAAGCCGCAAATGCAGGAGTACTACGACAAGGATCTGCCCGACTCGGTCCGCAACGGGCAGCGGCTCACCACGATGACCTCGGGCCAGAAGCGGTTTCCGATCGCTCCCTCGATGTTCAAGTTTGCCCAGCACGGCGACTGCGGCATGTGGTTCAGCGAATTGCTGCCGAACCTGGCCAAGAACGCCGACGACATGTGCTTCATCCGCAGCATGCACACCGAGGCCATCAACCACGAGCCGGCCATCAGCTACATGCAGACCGGCAACCAGATCACGGGGCGCCCGTGCCTGGGGTCGTGGGTCTCGTACGGGCTGGGCTCGCTCAACCAGGATCTGCCCACCTTCGTCGTGCTGGTGGCCAAACCCACCAATACCGAGCAGGTGCAGGCCATTTCGGCCCGGCTGTGGTCCAGCGGCTATCTCTCGGGCGAGCACTCGGGGGTGTCGTTCCGCTCCGGCGGCGATCCGATCCTGTACATCAACAACCCCGACGGCGTACCCACGCAGGTGCGCCGCAACACGCTCGACGGGCTGCGGGCGCTCAACGAGCTCAACTACCGCAAGGTCGGCGATCCGGAAACGCACACCCGCATCCAGCAGTACGAGTTGGCCTTCCGGATGCAGGCCAGCGTGCCCGAGCTGACCGACACTTCGGACGAGACCGAGGCCACGTATCAGCTCTATGGCGACGAGGCCAAGAAGCCCGGCACGTTCGCCCACACGGCGCTATTGGCCCGGCGGATGGTCGAGCGCGGCGTGCGGTTCGTGCAGGTGTACTTGAACAACTGGGACACGCACTCGAACGTGGCCGGCCGCTTGCCCGACCAGTGCCGCGACATCGACCAGCCCTGTCACGGCCTGATCGAAGACCTGCGGCAGCGCGGCCTGCTGGACGAAACGCTGATCATCTGGGGCGGCGAGTTCGGCCGCACCATCTATTCGCAAGGCGGCCTGTCGAAGAAGAACTACGGCCGCGACCATCACCCCCGCTGCTTCACCATGTGGATGTGCGGCGGCGGCGCCAAGGGCGGGGCGATCTACGGCGAAACCGACGATTTCTCCTACAACATCGTCCGCGATCCGGTGCACATTCGTGACTTCCACGCCACGGTGCTCAAGCTCTTGGGCTACGATCACGAGCGCTTCACCTACAAGCACCTGGGCCTGGACCAGCGGCTCACCGGCGTCGAGCCGGCCAAGGTGATCCCAGAGTTGCTGGCCTAGCTGGCACGTGGCTGTGCGAGAGAGCGCCACACACATACGGCGGCGAAGTGTGTCACAACGCACATTTGGTTCGTCGAATTGGCCAACGCGTGCGAGTGTCGGTTTCTCCGCCGCGCAGAAAATCTAGCAAGCACGACGCATGGATGTGCCGGCTCGTGCTTGGCGGTCGCCCTATTGGCCGTTGCTCAATCGCACCGGCATCGATAGATTTGCAGGCGGCAGGCGCAGACCGTTTTGTATTGCTTCCTGCAAGACATGAGGAACTTCTGATGGCCCACAGTCTGAGCATTCCTGAAATTCATGTTCAAGACATCCAGCGCAACATGGTGCCGGCCAAGTTGTACCAGGAGGCCATTCGCCGCGAACCCGACTCGGCAATTGCGGCCTCGGGCGCCCTAATCGCTTACAGCGGCGCGAAGACCGGCCGCTCTCCCAGCGACAAGCGGATCGTGCGGCACGAGGACTCGGAGAACGACATCTGGTGGGGCTCGATCAACGTGCCGATCGAAGACCCGGTGTTTCGCATCAACCGCGAGCGCGCGCTCGACTACCTGAATACCTGCGATCGGCTGTACGTGGTCGACGCCTTTGCCGGCTGGGATCCCGAGTACCGGATCAAGGTGCGCATCGTCTGCTCGCGCCCGTACCACGCGTTGTTCATGCACACGATGCTGGTGCGGCCGACGACCCTGGAGCTCGAAAACTTCGGCGAGCCCGACGTCACGATCTACAACGCGGGCCGCTTTCCGGCCAACCGTTACACCTCGGGCATGACCAGCAAGACCAGCATCGACCTGAACCTGGAGTCGGGCGAAATGGTCATCCTGGGCACCGAGTACGCCGGCGAAATGAAAAAGGGCGTGTTCACCCTGATGAACTACCTGATGCCCAAGCGCGGGGTGCTTTCCATGCACAGCTCGGCCACGGCCGACCGCGAGACGGGCAACTCCACGATCATGTTCGGCCTCTCCGGCACGGGCAAGACCACGCTCTCGGCGGACCCCAAGCGCCTGCTGATCGGCGATGACGAGCATTGCTGGACCGATCGTGGCATCTTCAACATCGAGGGGGGCTGCTACGCCAAGGCGATCTTCCTGACGCACGACTCCGAGCCCGAGATCTTCGACGCGCTTCGCTTCGGCGCCGTGCTGGAGAACGTGGTCTATCATCCGGAAGATCATTCGGTCGACTACTTCGACGACTCGATCACGCAGAACACCCGCGGGGCGTATCCCATCGAGTACATTCCCAACGCGAAGATCCCCTGCAGCGCCGGTCATCCCAAGGACGTGATCTTTCTCACCTGCGACGCGTTTGGCGTGCTGCCGCCGGTCAGCCGGCTGACGCCCGAGCAGGCCATGTACCACTTCATCAGCGGCTACACTGCCAAGGTGGCCGGCACCGAGGTGGGCGTGACCGAGCCACAGGCCACGTTCTCGCCGTGCTTCGGCGGCCCGTTCCTGATGTGGCACCCGGGCAAGTACGCCGAGCTGTTGGCCGAGAAGATGAACAAGCACCACACCGACGTCTGGCTGGTGAACACCGGCTGGAGCGGCGGCGCGTACGGCGTTGGCAAGCGGATGAAGCTCTCGGTCACCCGCACGATTGTCGACGCGATCCAATCGGGCCAGCTTGCCGATGCGCCGGTGGAGGTGGATCCGGTGTTCGGCCTGCACGTGGTGACCAAGTGTCCCGACGTGCCCGACGAAGTGCTGATGCCCAAGCGCACTTGGGCCGACCCGGCCAACTACGACTCGACGGCCCACAAGCTGGCCGAGTTGTTCCGCAACAACTTTCAGAAGTACGAAGCCGGCGTCAGCGAGGGCGTCCGCGCGGCGGGACCGAAGGCCTAGCCGCGAGCACGCTGCAGAATGACGCTCGGCGGTCTCATCGCCACGAGTTGCATCCTTGCGTATGAAGTATTCTGTAGCGAAGCTCGGCCCCGATGACCTGGCGGCGTTCCGCGAGCTACTCCTTCTCTTCGAGCGAGTCTTTCACGATCGGCAGACTCCCGAACCAAGACTGCCCACGGACGAGTATCTTCGGCATCTCCTCAACAAATCCGATCTGCACGTGTTCGCCGCGCTCGACGGCGCGCGGGTCGCTGGCGGCGTCACGGGATACGAACTCGAGCTGTGCACGCGAGACGCCAAGGAGATCTACGTCTATGATGTTGCCGTCGATGAAGGGTATCGGCGGCAAGGCGTCGCCCGATCGCTGGTGGGCGCGATGCGTCAATTCGCCCGCGACCGTAGCGTGTCGGTGCTGTTTGTTGAGGCCCACGCGGAAGACAGCGGCGCGGTCGCCTTCTATCAGGCGTTGGGCGCCGAAATGGAAGACGTGAAGCACTTCAACTTGGACGTGCTGCGGGATTAAGGAGTTAGGGGAGCAGGTAGCTTCGGCGAGATGGCACGCGCGCGATTCCACTTAACGACGCTGTTTCTTGCCGTTTGCGTGGCGGCCGTCTGGGCGCTGGCGATCCGCACCGTGGGGCTCGAGCGGGTGGCGTTCGCGCTCTCCGCGGTCGCCTTTTTCTGGGCCCCCATCATTCTGGTGAGCTTCGCCATTGTCGCACCGTGTCGGTCCTCGCGGCGCGGGCGATTCTAGCGAGCTTGTAGTGCCGGGCTGGTTAGGTTGCCGAACTGGCGCATCGGTTGATCGGCCCCCGCGGGTCACGCATACTGGGCTTCCCGGCTCGAAAGGGCGCGGCGGAGCGCCCCCGAGCGAGTTCGCATTGCTGCCAGGAGTCTCGCCGTGCGCCGATCCTTTCGTTTCTCGCCCGCTGTGTGCATTGTCGGGCTGACATTCCTCGCGCTGGTTGCCACCGCGCTGTATCCGGCACGTGCGGCCGAGCCGCCGCGGCCCAACGTGGTGTTCATTCTGGCCGATGACCTGGGCTTTTCCGACCTGGGCTGCTACGGCGGCGAAATCGACACGCCCAATCTCGATCGGCTGGCCGAAGGCGGTCTGCGGTTCACAAACTTCTACAACACGGCCCGCTGTTGGCCTTCGCGGGCCGCGCTGATGACGGGCTATTACGCCCAGCAGGTTCGCCGCGATGTCATTCCCGGGGCCAACTTCGGCAGCCGGGCGAAGCGGCCCGATTGGGCTCCGCTGCTGCCGGCCATGCTCAAGCCGCTAGGCTACCGCACTTACCACTCGGGCAAGTGGCACCTCGACGGCAAGGCGCTGCCGGCCGGGTTCGATCACTCCTACATCCTCGACGACCACAATCGCTTCTTCGCGCCCAAGAATCACAAGCGCGACGACGAGCCCTTGCCGCCGGTCGAGGCAGACGAGAACTACTACGCGACCACGGCCATTGCCGACCACGCCCTGGCCTGCCTCGACGAGCACGCCCGCGAGCATGCCGCCGAGCCGTTCTTTGCCTACGTGGCGTTCACCTGTCCGCACTTTCCGCTGCACGCCTTGCAGGAAGACATCGACCGCTACCGCGAGCGTTACCTGGCCGGTTGGAACAAGATCCAGCAGGAGCGCGGCGAGCGACTGGCGAAACTGGGCATCGTCGAGCACAAGCCGCCAGCTATGGAGCGCAAGCTGGGCCCGCCGTACGAGTTTCCCGGCACGGCCGAGGCGTTGGGCTCGGGCGAAGTGTTTTACCCCATCGCGTGGGAGGAGTTGACCGACGAGCAGCGCGTCTTTCAAGCGCAGAAAATGGCCATCCACGCCGCGATGGTCGATCGCATGGACCGCGAAGTGGGGCGGATCGTCAGCCGCCTGAAAGCGATGGGCGTGCTGGACAACACGCTCATTTTGTTTGCTTCGGACAACGGCGCGAGTGCCGAGATCATGGTTCGCGGCGACGGCCACGACATGGCGGCGCCCTTCGGCTCGGCCGCGACGTTTTTGTGCCTGGGCCCCGGCTGGTCGAGCGCGGCCAACACGCCGTTTCGCCGGCACAAGACCTGGGTGCACGAAGGCGGCATCTCCACGCCGCTGGTGGCCCACTGGCCCCAGGGGATCGAGGCCAAGGGCGAGTTGCGCCACACGCCGGCACATCTGATCGACATCGTGCCCACGGTCCTCGAGCTGGCCGGCGGCAGCCCGCCGGAAACCTGGAACGGCAAGAAGGTGCCGCCCGCGCCGGGCAAGAGCCTGGTGCCGGCGCTGGCCGGCGACGTCGAAATCCAGCGCGACGACTTGTGGTGGTTCCACGACGGGCACCGCGCGATTCGCGTCGGCGACTGGAAGGCCGTCAGCGACGGCAGCGAAGCGCCCTGGGAGCTTTACAACCTGGCCCGCGATCGCGGCGAAACCCACAACCTGGCGGGGCAAGAGCCCGAGAAGCTCAGCCAACTCAAGCAGGCCTGGAACGAGCACCTGGACGAGTACCGCGAGTTGGCCACGCGCGACTTGCAGAAAAACTAGCCCGAAGCGCGCCAGCGAGGGATGCTCGAACCGGACTGGTTGAAAACAGTTGACCGCCGGCGTTGGGTCTAGCGCCCTCTGGCTGGCGCTTTGCCAGTCTAGTCTCGTGAGAGAGCGCGCACTACACCGCCACGACTTCGAAGATGCGCTCGGCGCGGCGGCGGTTTTCGCTGGTGTAGCGCTGGCAGTCGCCGGTGAGAGCTTCGGCACTGGCATAACCCAACAGCTTGGCCAGCTTGGCCAACTCGCGGGGATCGTCGGGGAGCACGTCGCGGGCCGTGGTGTTCATCAGCCGCATCCGCAACTGCACGGTGCGCAGGAAGCTGTAGCTGGCGACGAAGAACTCGTGATCCTCATCGGCCAGGGCGCCGGCTGCGTGCAGGGCGTCGAGCGCCTCGATCGTGCTGGGCGCCGCGATTTGCGGCTGGTCCTGGGCGTGTTTCAATTGCAGCATTTGCACCAGAAACTCGATATCGACCAGGCCGCCGGGTCCGCGCTTGAGGTTGCCCGGCGTGGCCGTCTCTTCCAGCCGTTGCCGCATCTGCCAGATCTGCTCGGCGTTCTGGGGCTGCCAGGCCGGCACAAACGCGGCCTCGCGCACGGCGGCAGCAGCCAACTCGGCGATACGCGGCGAGGCGCAGACCACGCGAGCCTTGCACAGCGCCTGGCGTTCCCATAACTGCCCCTCGCCCGAGTGAAAGTAGCGGCGGAACTCGCCCAGCGACGTCGACAGCGGGCCGCTTCGCCCGGTGGGACGCAGCCGCGGATCGATCTCGTACAGCCGGCCGTAGGGGCCCAACTGGCTGGTCACCTTGATGATGCGCTGGGCCAGCTCGCTGAAGAAGTGCTGGTTGTTGGTCGTCTCGTCGCGGCGGCTGCGGCGGGGATGGGCCGTCATCCCGTCGGCTTCGTACAAAAACACCAGGTCGAGATCGCTGTAGTAGTTCATTTCGCGACCGCCGAACTTGCCCATCGCCAGGATGACCAGGTCGCATTCCTCCCCCTCGCGCTCGACGGGTTGGTCGACTTCGCCGGGACCGATCATGGGCCGCCCCCAGCGCTGGGCCAGCTTGTCAAACTCGCGCCGCGTGATCTGCTCCAGGCAGGTCTGCGCAATGTCGCTCAAGGCCCCGCACGTGGCCTCGGTCTCTTCCTTGCGCAAGATGTCGCGCACGCCGACGCCCAACTGCTGCGCGTTCTTGAAGCTGTGCAGCGCCGGCTCGATGTCCTCGGCCCCGCGGCACAGGTCGGCCAGGTTGGCCCGCAGCTCGTCGAGCGAGGGCAGCTTGTCCAGCAGCAGGCTGTCCAACAGTTCGTCGAGCATGCCCGGGTTGCTGGTCAGAATGCCGGAGAGGAACTGGCTTGAGGAGCAGAGATCGACGTACAACTGCAGCGTGGGAGGGTTGAAGCTGAACAGTTCCCAGAGCACGCCCTTGCCGCCCAGCGAATCGCTCACCTTGCTCAAGTTCACCAGCGTCGAGTCGGGGTCGGGCGTGCGCGCGATCGCGGCCAGCAGTTGTGGGGCGATCGCCGCCAGAAAGTGCCGGCAGCGGCGCGTCGATAGAAAGCGAATCCGCTCGGTCGCCAACTCCATCAGGTTGCGATAAGCCTTCTGCACGTCCTGAAACTCATACTTGCCCAGGATCTCGGCGATTTGATCCCGCCCCGGTTCGGGGTCGAGCACCAGGTCGCTTTCCGGTTCGGTCTGCTTTTCGTCGCTGAAAGCGTCGTGCAGCAGGTGGTCGAGAATCTTGCGGTTCAACTCGGTCTTATGTTGGAAGTCGGCCTCGAACGCCGCCAGCGCCGGCTGCTCGCGGGTGTCGGTATATCCCAGGCGAATGGCCAGCCGGCGCATTTCTTCCGGCTCGCGGGGCAGCATGTGCGTTTGCAGGTCGAACATGATCTGCAGCCGGTGCTCGATCTTTCGCAAGAAGGCGTAGTTGGCCTCGAGGATCATCCGCTCCTGCGTGGTCAGGCAGCCGCATTGCTCGAGTTGGGCGATGGCTTCCAGCGTGTTGCCCGTGCGCAGGGCCGGCAGATCGCCCCCGTTGAGCAGTTGCAGAAACTGGATCACGAACTCGATATCGCGAATACCGCCGTGGCCGGTCTTGACGTTGAGCGTATTGGCCCCGTCCTGGCGGGCCCGGTGTTCGATGCGGCGCTTGAGGGCCTTGATGCCCGTGATGTCGGCGCGGCTCAGGTAGCGGCGATAGATCCAGGGTTCGAGCTGCGCCAGAAACACGCGGCCGAATTCCAGGTCGCCGGCAATGGGGCGGGCCTTGACCATGGCCTGGCGTTCCCAGGTGCGGCCCGCCGTGTCGTAGTAGTGCAGCGCCTGGGCATAGGCCACGGCCATGGGGCCCGCATTGCCTTGCGGCCGCAGGCGGAGGTCGACGCGGTAGGCGGCGCCCAGGTTGGTCGACTCGGTCAGCAGCTTGAGCACTTCGCGCACCAGCCGGCTGAAGTATTCGCCGGCCGCCGTTTGCTGGTTGATGTCGGCCCCGGGCGGCCAGTCGTAGAGGAAAATCAAGTCGATGTCGCTGGAGTAGTTCAGCTCGGCGCCGCCGAGCTTGCCCAGGGCCAGCACGACAAACCTGCCGCCGGCGGCGGCCGGGGGCGCCGCGCCGCGGCGCTCGCGCAGGCGATGCTTGGCGGCCTGCAGCGCGGCCTCGACCACGGCATCGGCCAGGTACGAGATCTGCCGCGTGACGGTGCTCACCGTCTGGTTGCGAATGATGTCGCCGTAGGCGATGCGCAAGGTTTCGCGGCGCTTGAAGCGGCGCAGCGTTTCGGCCACCGTGGTGCCGTCGCCGCCCATGGTCGTGATCTCGGCCGCCAGCTCGGCCACCAGAAACTCGCGCGCCACCGGTTGGCCTTCGGTGATCCGCAGCAGGTCGTAGCTTTCGGCATCCAGAATCAGCACGTCGCTCAAGTGCTGGCTGGTGGCGAAGATCTGCAGCAGAATCGGCAGCGCCTCGGCGTCGCGCTCAAACAGCGTGGCCAGCGACAGCGAGTTGCGAGCGGCGTCGAAGAACCGCTCGAGGTTATTGAGCGCCATGTCCGGATCGCTCGAGCCGGGAAGCTGCTCGGCGAGCTGATCGCAGATGACGGCCAACAGATCGAGCGTCACTCCGGCCTGGGCAATGCGCGTCAGATTGCCGTGCGCCTTTTCGACGTCTCGCAATCCCCACGCGCGCAGCCACTTTGCCGCTTCATTCGGATGATCTAGATAGTGGTGCAGTTCTTCGATGCGCATCACTTGCGGCGGCTGGAGCATCGCGGGGTACCTAGAGCTGGAACACCTCCGGCCCGACGTGTGCCGTTACCACGCTGGCAAAGAGCGTAAAGGCGTTGGCGTCGTACACCGCCACGTCGAGCAGTTGCCCGATCTGGCGACGGTTGCCGTCGAACACCGCGATGCGATCGCAGTGCGTGCGGCCCACCAACTGAAGCGCGTCCGAGCCGTCGTCGTCGCGGGCGGCGTTCTTGCTCGGGCCCTCGACGAGAACCTCGACCGTGCGCCCGATCAGCGGTTGATTGTCTTCCTCGCTGATCGCGTTCTGCACGGCCAACAGCTCGTTGTTGCGTCGCTTCTTTACGTCTTCTGGCACGTCGTCGGGATAAAGTTGAACGCTCTTGGTGCCTGGGCGCTCGGAGTACTTGAAGATGAAGCTGTTCTTGAAGCGCGACGCGCGCACCAGCTCCACCGTCTGCTGAAAATCATCCTCGGTCTCTCCGCAAAAACCGACGATAAAGTCGCTCGTCACCGTCGCCTCGGGCACCGTAGCCCGGACGCGGGCGAGCATGTCGCGATATTCTTCCACCGTGTAGCCGCGTTTCATCCGCGCGAGCATGCGGTTCGAGCCGCTTTGGGCCGGCACGTGCAGATAGGGCGAGACCTTGTCCAAGTCGCGCACGGCCGTGAGCAACTCGTCGGTCATGTCCTTGGGATAGTTCGTGACGAATTTGATCCGCGCGATGCCGTCGATCTCGTGCAGCTCGGCCAACAGGTCGGCCAGTCGCCAGGTGCGTCCGCCGTCGGCGTACTTGTAGCTGTTGACCGTCTGGCCTAGCAGCGTGATCTCGCGGCAGCCCTCGTCGGCCAGTTGCCGGGCCTCGGCCAGAATGTGCGCAGGCGGCCGGCTCTGCTCGGGCCCCCGCACGCTGGGCACGATGCAGTACGTGCAGAACTTGTCGCAGCCGATCATGATCCGCACGAAGGCCTGAAACGGCGTGGGCCGCATCTGCGGATCGCGCAAGGGATCGTACGACTCGAAGCTCTGTTCGACCTGGCTGCGCGAGCCCCCCTTGCGGTCGAGGCTCACTTCCAACTGTTGCCCGCCGCCAGCCTCGACCCGCTGGATCAACTCAGGGATCTGGTGAAGCTGGCCAGGACCCACCACCAGGTCGACGTAGGGAGCCCGGTCGAAAATCAGCCGCTGGTCCTTCTGGGCCATGCAGCCGATGACGCCGATGATCTTGCCCGGGTTGTACTTCTTGGCGTGCTTCAGCCGCCCCAGGGCGCTGTAAATCTTGTCCTCGGCGTGCTGCCGGACGCTGCACGTGTTGAACAGGATCGCATCGGCCCGCTTGGGCGAATCGACTACCTCGTAGCCCTGCTTGCGCAGGCTGGCCACGACCAGCTCGCTGTCGAGCATGTTCATCTGGCAGCCGACGGTTTCGATGTAGAGCTGCTTGGCCATGGCGCGCGTGAGGGGCGGGAACACGGACTCCGGGAGCGCGGACGCTGGAAATGGACGGTCTACCGGGGGACTCGGTCCTCAGGGCGCGCCGGCTGCTGGCTATCTTACCCTTCCTCGGGGCTCGAAAGCCAGTCAGAATTTCTGCTTACCGCGGGTATCAATCGCCGCGACCGGGCCCTACTCGGGGCCGAAGTGCTCGCCCGCACGCACTGGGTAGCCACGCAGAAACTCGGCCGTGTCGAGCACGCGTTTGCCGGCCGGCTGCACGGCCTCCAGCGCCAGCGTCCCGCCGCCGGTGCCTACCACAAGCCGCTCGCCTTCGGCTGCCAGCACGACGCCGGGCTCGCCCGCACCGGGTTCGGCGTGTACGCGGTCGAGGATCAGCCGCAGCGGTGCCCCGCCCTCGCGGTGCCAGAAGGTGTGCGTCTTGGGCCAGGGCTTGAGCGAGCGCACCTGGTTGTGGATCTCGGCGGCGGTGCGCCGCCAGTCGACGGCGCCGTGCTCCTTGCGCAAGCGAGGCGCTCTAGTCGTCAGGTTGGCATCCTGCTCCAGCGGCGCGGCCGTGCCGCTCTCGAGTGCCCCCACCGCCTGCAGCACCAACGGCGCACCCAACTCGGCCAGCCGGGGCTCGAGCTCGGCCGCCGTCTCGTCGGGGCCGATGGGCGTGCGGGCTTGCGCGATAGCGGGGCCGGCATCGAGCTGGGGAGTCATGTGGATCACGGTCACCCCCGTCTCGGTTTCGCCGTGATACAGGGCCCAGTTGATCGGTGCCGCGCCGCGATACTTGGGCAACAGCGAGGCGTGCAGGTTGATGCCCCCCAGCCGCGCGATCTCGAGGGTCGAAGCCTTGAGGATCTGTCCGTAGTCGCAGACCACAAGCAGATCGGGCCGGTAGCTGGCCAGCACCATCCGCGCCTCGGGCGCGTTGACGCTCTCCGGCTCGTGGATCCGCAGCCCGCGCTCCTCGCCCAGAGCGCGCATGGGATTTGGCGGTGCCTTGCTGCGCCCTTTTTGTGGGCGCTCGGGCCGCGTAAATAGTGCCGGCACTTCGTGCGCCGAGTTCAACAGCGCGCGAAACGTGGGCACCGCAAATGGCCCCGTACCCATCATGATCACGCGCATGCGACGTTACACCTGAGTGGATCCGAGCAGGTTGCCGCCGAGCGTGGGATGGCCGATCCGCTTGTCGCCCACGACGTTGATCACCGCCGGCTTGCCGGACTCGAACGCCCGCTTCAAGGCCGGCATGATCTCGTCGGGCGCCTCGACGTGCTCGCCGTGGCAGCCCAACTCCTCGAAGATGCGGTCGTAGCGGATGCCCGGCAGCATGTCGAACGGGTCGGTGCGTCCCTTGAGCATCGGCATCTGATCGAAGCCCGGCCCCCAGGAGCTGTTGTTCCAAAGCAGGGCGATCACCGGGATGTTGTACTTGGCGGCCGTTTCCATGTCCCAACCGCCGATGCCGATGCCGCCGTCGCCAATCACGGTGATCACCTGCTTGCCGGGCCGGCCGAGCTGCGCGCCGATGGCCATGCCGATGCCGTGCCCCACCGGCGCGAGCGGCCCCGCGTCGACGATCTGGCCGGGAAACCGCACCGGCCAGTGATGGCTGATGTAGCCCGACAGCGTGAAGCTGTCGACCACGATCGTGGCATCCTTGTCGGCCACGCTCACCAGGTCGGAAATCAGGCGGTCGGGATGGATGGGCAGTTCGCCCCGGACCTTATCGGTGCGCTCGCGGACCTGCTTGTTGAAATTCTCCCGCGCGGTATTCACTTCCGCGCGCCAATCGGCATTTTTGTTTTCCGGGAAGTCTTTCTGCCGCGCCTTGACCCCTTCGATCAGTTGCCGCAGCACGAGCTTGGGGTCGCCGACTACGGCCACTTCGGCCGGAACCTGCCAGCCGATGCGTTCCGGCGTGGCGTCGATTTGCACGTACGTGGCCTTGTCGGTCCAGGTGGGCGGCTGGCCGAACTTCTCACCGCTCCAAAAGCGAAAACCAATGGCGATCACCAGGTCGGCTCGGCCCGTGAAGGGCTTTTTCCACGCGCCCCGCACGGCCAGCGGATGCTCTTCGGACAAAGCGCCATGCCCGGCCCGGCGGGTGTAGGTCGGGGTCTGCGTCAACTCGGCCAGCTCGGCAAACTCCGGCGCGGCTTGCGACCAGAAAATGCCGTCGCCGCCGACCAGCAGCGGGCGTTCGCTATGGGCGAGCAAATCGGCCACGCGCTCGATGGCTCGGGGATCGCCCAGCGAGCGTAGCTGGTCGGTGTCGTACACCTTGGCCCCGGGCACCTGGTCGGTCTCTTCCTCCTGGTGGTAGAGCACGTTGGTCGGCAGGTCGACGACCGACACACCCTGCGGCGGCAGCGTGGCGTGGCGAAACGCCTGACGCACGTCGAACGACAGGCGATACCAGTCGAGCGCGCGGTGCGCGAACTTGCTGAACGTGCGGCAGACCTCGGCGCCGTACGCCTCCTGGAACGAACCCAGGCCGTCCTCACCCACCGGATGCTGACCCGCGAGGCACACCACGGCGCTGCCGGTCAGCCCGGCGACGCACAGCCCGGTCACGGCGTTGGTCAGCCCGCAGCCGGCGGTGACACAGCACACGCCGGGCGTGCCCGTGGTGCGAGCGTAGCCGTCGGCGGCGTAGGCCGTGGCCTGCTCGTGCCGCATGTGGATCAGCTTGATGTCGTTTTCCTTCAGCGTGGCCAGGATCGGAAACAGATGGCCGCCGTTGATCGAGAACAGGTACTTCACCTTCTGTTCTGCGAGCACGCGGCCCACGAGCGTTCCGCCGTCGACAACCGCCATCTGTCAGGTCTCCAGAAGATGCGCCAAGCGAAGCGAATTGTTCCGTCCGCGCCAATCTACCGCCGCGTAGCGCGCCTCGCAACCAATCGCCGCGCTATCGAGCCTGGAAACCTCCGTCACTCGCCCGAAGCGCGAGCGAGGGTCGTGCCTTTCTGCAACGATGTATGCAAGGGCATGCCCAGCGAACATCCGACCCTCGCTCGCGCTTCGGGCTAGTGAATCGGGTGGCGAGCGGAAGCCCGCGTGAAATGCGTTCTAGCGGGCGGCCGCTTTGCGCTGGCGGTAGGCGACGGTCTTGGCGATGTAATCGGCGGCGTCGGGCGTCTTACAGCCGGTCGCGCCGTGGTCGACTTCGACCTTGCCGATGCGCTTGGCCGAGGCGAGCGCCGCGCGGCGCAGCTTTGCATTGCGCACACCAATCGATATCAGGGCCATGTTCATCGCGTCGCGCACGCGGTTGGGGGCCGTGTGGATGCGGGCTTCGATCTGCGGCAGCAGGGCCAGCAGTTCCGCGTCGTCCATGGCCCCATCGCTGCCGGCCAGATGGGCGACGATCGTCCATCCCGCGCGGCCGATCCATTCCTTTTTCGAAGCCAGCCATTTCTGGGCTTTGGCCTCCGCCACCGCCGTGCGGGCGATCAGCTTGGCAAAGGCGTCGCACAGCACGTAGTTGCCCAGGTCCTTGACCCAGCGCTCCGCCAGTCGCGCATCGATCTGCGCCGGATCAGCCACCATCGTGGCCAGTACCCGGGCATCGTGATTGCCCGAGTCCCATAGTTCGCAGGCCAGCGCATGGTTGCACTTGAGCTTTTTGGCCAACAGGCCCTGGTTCTTGTAGCTCACACCGAACAGCGGCGGCGCCACGCCGTGCCGCGCGTACACCTTGCGGTGCTGGGCCGTGCCCATCGCTTCGAGTTCCTTCAGCACTGCCGCGCAATTCATCGTGGCCTCCTGGAACGAATGTCTGTCGGCGTTATAGCAAACGGGCATTCGCTTGGCGCGGCCGAGGCCATTTCGACGCGGCTTGCCAACTGCTAGAATCCCGCGCTGCAGCCCTTGATCGAACCCATGCAGGCGGAGAACGCGTCGATGAAACTCGTCATCCATCCCCCCGTCGACCCGGAGCGCGAGCGGCATATCGTGGCCGCGGCCGAATCGATGCGCGTGGTCAACGCCGGCAGCGAGGAAGAAGCGCTGCAGGCGATCGCCGAGGCGGACTGCTTCTTCGGCAAGCTGACGCCCGAGCTGTTGACCGCGGCCCAGCGCCTCCGCTGGGTGCAGTCGCCCACGGCCAGCCTCGAACACTACATCTTTCCCGAACTGGTCGAGCATCCGCTGGTGCTGACCAACATGCGCGGGCTGTATTCCGACGTGATCGCCGAGCACGTGCTGGGCATGATGCTCTGCTTCACGCGCAACCTGCATCTCTATATCCGCAACCAGATGCAGGCCAAGTGGGATCCGGTAGGCGGCGAGCAGCAGCGCGTTACGTTCGCCACGGGTCCCGGCGTGCTCAACGACATGGACCGGGCTCACCTAAGCCTGGGCGATCTCACGGCCGGCGTCGTGGGGCTGGGGCACATTGGCGGCGAAATTGCCGAGCGGCTGGCCAGTTTCGGCACGCGCGTGCTGGGCGTCGACCCGCAGGCGACTTCGGCGCAAGGCGTCGAAGAGGTATGGCCCGTCGAGCGGCTCGACGATCTGCTGGCGGCCAGCGACTTCGTGATCATTGCCGCGCCGCACACGCCCCAGACCGAAGGCTGGTTCGGGCGGAAACAGTTTCAGGCGATGAAGCAAAGCGCCGTCTTGATCAACATCGGCCGTGGGGCGATCGTCAAGCTCGACGACCTGACTGCGGCACTCGAGGCCGGCGAAATCGCCGGGGCAGGCCTCGACGTGTTCGAGATCGAGCCCCTTCCACCCGACCACCCGCTGTGGAAACGGGAGAACGTGATTCTCACGCCGCACGTGGCCGGCCAGTCGAGCCGCGTCCCGCCACGGCATCTCAACGTGCTGTTGGGCAACATTGGGCGCTTCGTGCGCGGCGAGCCGCTGACCAACGTCGTCGAAAAGAGCCGCTGGTTCTAGCCGACGCGTACACGCCCGCGCCAACAACTACCCGCGGGCCTTCACTTCCTCGGCACGGCGGGTCGCCCGGGCGAGTTGCACGCGGCGGTGCAGTTCCGCGTCGGTGCTGTAGGCCCATTTCTCTAGATTTTCCAGCCACTCCAGGGCCTTGCGATCGTGCAGTTCCACCGCCGGCAGGCCCTCTTCGCGGCAGATGCGGGCGGCGCCGCGCAACTGCGCGCACACGTCCAGCATCCGCAGGGCAAGCTCGTCGAGTCGCTCGGGGCTGTAGGCTTGCAGGGTCATGATTTGCGAGCACCTCTTCGGATATTGTATTGACCTAAATAAGTCCCTGATTTAGGCACCCATCCTAGTCATTCTCCTGCAAGAAGTCGAGTTATCGCGGAAAAAAGCTCAATATATGGTAGCTGGTTGTCATTAATGGTCCAATATTATGGTCAAAACTTTGGTTGAATTATGGCCAATTTTGTCCTAAGATGCGGACCTGTTGAGCCAGGCCTCCCCGGGCGGAGAGGCATCCGGGCCTGAGACTAGGCGTTTTCCGCCAGAGCTAGCGAGGACTTCCGCATGAACTTTTCCCGCGAAACCTGCCGCACGTCCCCCGCTGTCGACCCACGGGATTCTGCCCATCTTTGTGCCGCCGACGCCGCGGCCGATCCGTGCGGGCCGGAGTTGCCGGATGCCCTGCTGTGGGAGGCCGATGAACTGGACGACGAGTCGCTGCCCGAGCCAGGCGATTTTTGGCTGGAACCCGAGGACGACGAGTAGACGGCAAGCAACACGCGGCCGGTCGTTTAGATGCCGGCCCAAGCCAAGGAGACGAGCCGATATGTTGGCGCCTGGGAAAGTGTTGGAAGTGCAAAAGCTGCTGGCCGAAGGGCGGCTCTCGCAGCGCAAGATCGCCAAGGTCCTGGGCGTCAGCCGCGCAACGGTCGGCGCCATCGCCAGCGGCAAGCGTCCCGACTACGCGGCGCGGCAGCGGGCTCGCGAAGCGGAATTCGAACCGCTGGGCCCCATCGAGCGCTGCCCCACCTGTGGCGGCCGGGTTTACATGCCGTGTCGGCTGTGCCGGGTGCGGGACTACAAAGCCCGCGAACAGCAACGACTTAAGGCGTTGCGCCGCCAGGCCCGCCGCCGCGCGCTGCGTCGCCTGCTGGCGGCCGTGCAAGAAGCCGGCGCCTCTTCCGAACAGCCGTAGCCTCCGCCCCGCGTGCTTGACCCCCGGCTCTACAATGCATGCGGTCTCGATACGCACGCCACAGGAGAGCCGGCCATGGGAGTCCTGCGATACCGACACGTCAGCGGCGACGAAGCATCGAACTCCGACTGGGGCACGCCCGACGAGCGAAGCTCGCAGCACCGCGATGCCGAGGCGCTGGATGCCTTTTCCCGCGTGGTCTCCGGCGTGGCCGATGCGCTGATGCCGGCGGTGGTCAATCTTCGCGCCGCGCGTGGCCGCCGCGGAGGCTCGGGCTCCGGCGTGCTGTTCACGCCGGATGGGTTTCTGCTCACCAACCACCACGTGGTCCAAGGCCAGTCGCATCTGCGAGTGCGCACTAGCGACGGCCGCGACCTGCCGGGCAGCGTCGTGGGCGCCGACCCCTGGACGGATCTGGCCGTCGTGCAGGTCGACGCCAGCGGTCTGCCCTATGCCCCGCTGGGCGATTCGGAGAAACTGCGGGTGGGCCAGTTGGCCGTGGCCATTGGCAGTCCGTTCGGCTTCGATTCGACCGTGACCGCCGGCGTCGTGAGCGCCTTGGGCCGCACGCTGCGGAGCATCACGGGCCATCTGGTCGACAACGTGATTCAAACCGACGCGGCCTTGAACCCGGGCAACAGCGGCGGCCCGCTGGTCGACAGCCGCGGCACGGTGATCGGCATCAACACGGCGATCATCCAAAGCGCGCAAGGCATTTGCTTTGCCATTCCGATCAACGCGGCCAAGCACATCCTGCCGCAGTTGATGCAGCACGGCCGGGTGGTGCGCGGCTATCTGGGCCTGCACGGACGAAGCGTGCCGCTGGCGCGTCCTACCGCGCGGCTGCACAACCTATCGCAATCCAGCGCCGTGGAAGTCGTGGCCGTCGAGCCTGAGGGGCCCGCGGACCAGGCGAGCATCGAGCCGGACGACTTGATCGTGTCGCTCGGCGATCGCGACGTCACCAGCGTCGACGATCTGCACCGGCTGCTCACGGAGTTGCCGGTCGGCGTGCCCAGTTCAGTGATTCTGCTGCGCGGGCAACAGCGCTTGCAGCGGTTCGTGCTGCCCGAGGAGTATCCGCATTGGGATCCGGCGCGTCGGTAGCAGGGCCGCCGAGAGGAATCAAAGCAGGTGCCGGGCCTTAATTTCGAGATAGCGGTTCACCAGCGGCGCGGTCATCTGCTCGGGGAAGACGTCGAGCGACAACACGCCGCGGCTCTCCAGGTCGGAAAGCACGCCCCGCCGCCAGTTGACGATTTCGCTGGCCGCGGCGGCGCGGTACAGGTTCGCCTCGTTTGCGGCGTGTCCGACCTCGGCGGCGTCGAAGATGTGGTGGTCGCGCATCAGCACGCCCAGCGGCAGGTGCCGTCCCACCAGGCTGGTCAGGTAGCGCTCGATCTGGTTGGAGTTCACTTCGTCGATGACGTTGGTGATCAGAATCACCAGCGACCGCTTGCGGCAGCGGGCGTTGAGGTAGACGAACGCCTCGTCGTAGCGCGACTCGTGCAGTTGGGGAAAGCGATCGAACGACGCGTGCAGCAGGCGGTTCATCTGGTTCAAGCCGCCGCGCGGCGGCACGTAGGCCGACACCTCGTCGGAAAAACACAACAGCCCGACCGAGTCGCCTTTGACCAGGGCCACGTAGCTGAGCATCAGCGCCGCGTTGAACGCGTGGTCCAGCAGGCTGATGCCGCCCGCGGTGTTGGTCATCATCCGCCCGCAGTCGACCATGAAGATCACCCGCTGGCTCTGGTTGGCTTGAAAGTCTTTCACGGTCAGCTTGCCGCGGCGGGCGGTGCTGCGCCAGTCGATGTGTTTGTAGTTGTCGTCGAGCGTGTAGTCGCGCAGCCGCTCGAACTCGTTGTCCTGGCCGATCCGCCGCGTGCGTCGCAGCCCCACCAGGCTCAGACGATTGGTCCGCGCCAAAAGCGCATACTCGCGCATCTGCCGCATGTCCGGATAGACGTGCAGCAGATCCTGCGCGGCGTAAACCAGATCGCGCTGCCATAGCCCCAGCCGGCTGGACATGCGAAGATAGACGGACTCCAGCTCGAACTTTCCGCGGCGACTAACTTCCAAATGATAGTGGACCGTCGAACGGCTCGTGGGCGGCAATCGCAGGTGCAGGTGTTCCGGATCGGCCGTGCACTCGTCGGGCAGATCGTCGCGCACCCAAACCTCGTGCATGCGCGAAGTGCGGTTGGCGATCGTCAGCTTCACCGGGTGCGGCATCTGCAGCGAGGCCACGCGCTGCGTCTCGCGGGTACAGGCGAACCAGCCGCGGCGGGGCAGCGTCAGGGCATCGCCCAGGAACACGGTTAGCGCCAGCGCGTCGAGCACCAGAACTGCCGGCAGATATTGCCGTCCGCCCACCAGACCCACCGAGGCCAGCGCCGGCACCAAGGCCCACCACACCATCGCCCGCCGCGGATAGATCCGCAGCCGCCGCGCCAGCTCGGCCAGCACGATGGGAATCAGCAGCAACAGCGCCAACGGGTTCACAGCCGGGGCACCTCGATCGTGCGGATCATTTCACGCAGTTGGTCGTCGGTCGTTTGCCCTTCGACTTCGGCTTCGGCCGTGAGCACCACGCGGTGGCGCAGCGCAGGCAGCGCGATATCGACCACGTCGTCGGGCACGGCGAAATCGCGGCCACGAAAAGCCGCCAGGGTGCGCGCGCCCTGCACCAGCGCAATGCCGGCCCGCGGCGATCCGCCGATGTGAAACTGCGGCCACTGTCGCGTCTGCCGCACCAAGGCGTTGATGTAGGCAAACAGCCGGTCCTCGACGTGCACGCCGCTGCACAGCGCCGTGATCTCGACGATCTCCTCGGGCGTAGTGACCGTGGTCAGCGTCGTGGCGAGCCGGCTGTCCAAATCGGCCTGCTTGCCGTGCTGTTTGAGGATCTCGATCTCTTCTTCGGCCGATGGATAGTCGGCCACGATCTTGAACATGAACCGATCGAGCTGCGCCTCGGGCAGATTGTAGGTGCCTTCCGACTCGAGCGGATTCTGCGTGGCCAGGACCAGAAACGGGCGTTTCAGCTTGTGGCTGGTGCGCTCGATCGTGACGCGGTACTCCTGCATGATCTCCAGCAGCGCCGCGTGCGTCTTGGCCGGCGACCGATTGATTTCGTCGGCCAGCAGGAACTGCGTGAACACCGGGCCGGGACGAAAGCGAAACTCCTGCTGCTTCATGTCGAAGATCGGAGCGCCGGTGATGTCCGAGGGCATCAGGTCGGCCGTGAACTGGATCCGCCCGCACTGGCAGCCCAGCACGCGTCCCATGGCCCGCACGAAGAGCGTCTTGCCCAGGCCGGGCACGCTCTCGATCAGCACGTGCCCGCTGGAGAACAACGCCACGAGCGTTCCCAGCACGAGCTCGTCCTGGCCGACGTAGATCTTGGCAATCTCGTCGCTGATCCGGTCGTACAGCGACTTGATGCGGGCCACGGCGGCAGACGTGGGACGCGCCGCGGCGGAGGAGCCTGTGGGCGCGGCCGGCGGCTGCGGAACGTATTCGGCGGGGGAATCGGTCATGGGCAGAGTCACTTGCCTTTCGGTTCAGGAGGCGACGGAACGGCTTCGGCTGCGATCGTCTCGCTCGGTTCGGCGGCATGGCTTGCGCGGCGGGCGGCAAAATTGCGATCCTTCGTGCGCGACAGCATTTGCCCCACTGCGACGATATGGTGTGCGAAGTCAGACGCCGGTTCCGGCGGCGGTCGTCGAGGTCGCCCGAAGATCGGCCAACGGGCAAAGCAAAAGATGACCCCTACGACGGCCAATTGCAAGAGGATCACGTTGAGCGGAAACGCTCCGAACAGCGTCCAGATCGAGGCGTCGGTCGAGGGCGGATCGATGGGCGGCGGGCCGGGGCCGCTTTCGAGAAACACGACGCTTCCCGCTTCGCCCGTGGCCGCAATGAGCTTGCCGGCCAGTTTGCGATTCTGGTGGTTCACCAGCGGCAGGTTCAGCAGAAACGATCCGTTGGCCACGAGAATCAACTGGCTGTCCTCGGCGTACGGCGCGGCGTGCCGCGCGACGAGCATGTCGCCGTCGGACTCGAGCAACCGGGTGGCTCCCTGCTCGGGGATCATGCGCGTGCGGAGGCGAATGCCGGCCTGGCTCGCGTCGATTCCCGCCGCCCAAGGGCCCTCGATCTGCCGCACCTCGCGAAAGGGCACATTCGCGCCGGCGAAAGCCTTATCCTCCTCGTCGCTGTCCTCTTCATCACCGTCCTCTGGATTGCCGTCCTTTTCCTCGCCGTCCGGAGCGTCGTCCGGTTCCGACGGTTTTTCATCGGGTTCCGCTGGAGTGTCTTCGTCGCCGTCGGGCTCGCCGTCGGTCGGACTCTCTTCCGGTTGCTCGTACAGGAACCACAGGCACTCGCGGCCCTCTTCGTCGAGCGTGGGCAGGTAGCGATCGCTGAGCTTGGCACTCTCCAGATTCAATTCATACTCCCGCTTTTCGGGACCCGACACGTGTGGCAGCGTGGCCTGCCAGTATTGCAACGCCGCGTCGTAGTCGCGTCCGACGTAGATCACGGTGCGTCCGGTTCCCTCCGACAGCCAGGTCTCGAACCAGTCGACGACTTCATCGCTGGGCGCTTCGTAGGCGTTGGGAATCCAGACGATGGTGTCGGCCCCCTGCATCTGGGACGTCACCAGCGACGTGCGGAAGTAGACGTTGTGGCCGGCCTCGGAGAACATGCCGGCCAGCACGTCGGTGCCGTTGACGCTGGCCTTCAGGCTGGCCGTCTGGCCACCGATCTCGTGCCGGCCGTAGTAGGTGGGCAACCCGTCGTTGAACCCGCAGCCGCACGCCAGCAGCAAAGCGCAGGCGATGCCGCAGCGCGCGAAGGGCGCGAGCGAAGCGAGCGGGCGTGCGAGTGCTCGGGTCATGACGTGGCTCGCAACTGTTGTTCGAAGTCGGGCAGCGCGTTCCAACAGGCTTCGAACCCCGCACGGTCCAGCCCGCGCTGGCCGAAGAACACATGCTCGAAGGCCAGCATGGTCCGTTCCAGCGATCCACCGAGCGGGGGCACGCGGCCCGCTTCGCGGAGATACTGGCGATTGGTTTTTCCCTTGGCCAGTCGGATGAGGGCGAACTTGTCGAGCTGCAGGAGCTGGTAGCTGAACAGGTAGATGATCGCCTCGGCGTAGTTGCCCTCTTCGTAGTAGCGCCGGGCTCGGCCCAGCAGGTCGTCGCGGGGGCGTTCGGCCAGAAAGCCCAGGGCCTCGACCTGGTCGGCCGCCAGAATCTCGTCGCTCGTGCGTTGCAGGGCGACGCTGAGCTCGCGGCTCGTTTGGTCGCGCGTGAAGCGGTAGATGAGCACGACCAGCACGATCACGAGCACCGTAATCCCGATCCAGAAAAGTATCTGGAGGACGGAGCCGAGGTCGACTGGGGAATCCCATTTGGGCGGGTTCCAGAACTCGATCGGCTCAAGCGAGTCACTCTCGCTGTTGTACCAGGGAAACGTGGCGTCGCCGAAAGCCTCGCGTCCCTGTTCGACCGCGGGATCCTCGGCCTGGTGGCCTGCGGCGGGTGCCGGCATCGCGCACATGCTTCCGGCGGCCAGTAGCAGCCAGACGGCCGCGCTTCTCGCGCGGTTTTTTTGGGCGATCATGCGGCGTGCCTCATCATGCGTTCGCGTTGCGCTCGCAGGAACAGCTCGACTTCCCAGCCCTCGCTACGAATCCGCTGGTCGAGATAGCTCAAGAACCGCACGACGGTGAAGAAGACCGCAACGATCCACAACACGCCCTGTAGCGCCAGCACCCGCGCCGTCCACCCCTCGCTCACTCCGAACAACACGCGCAGCACCATCGATTGGGTCACGTACAGCGCCACCACCAGGAGCCCGCCGAAGAAAGCCGCCGCCAGCCCCCGGGCGATGTAGTCGCCGCTCTTGCCGCGATGCAGCACCGAGCTGCGCTTCATCGTCGAAAGCTGTCCACCGCGAGCCGACAGCGGATTGCGCTCGAGCAGGATCACCTCATTCAGATACGGCCACAGCGCGTAGGGGATCACCGCCGACAGCACCATCACGAACAGCAGCCCGCGGAGCAGGAATTGAAACAAGAACAACTGCGGCAGGCAGGCCAGCAGGTCGCGGGCCACTTTTCTGCCGCTAGGATGTGCGTCGAACAACGCCTGCCCGAGGTACAAAGTCACGGGCGCCGTGGCCAGCGGCGCCTCGAACAACACGGCCACCAGGCTCCACCAAACCATCTCGAAGGTGGCTTCTTCCGACAGGTCGCCGCTGAGCAGCACGTACAGCATGGCATAGTTCATCGCCACCAGCGGCAACACGCCCCAAGCGGCCAGCACGCACACGGCTTTGAAATGCGTGCGGATCACCTGCAGCGCCAGATCGAGGTTGTCGAGCCAACTGCGCTCGCGGATCGCGATACGGGCCTGGTCAAACTGCACGGCGCGGCCTCCCCAGCCAACCCAGCCCGAAGACGTAGAGCAGCAACAAGATCGTAGACACGACCGCCACGCCGGCCTTGGCGGCATACGGCAGGCTCGACGGCGAGATGAACCCCTCGATGACCGCGGCCAGGCAAAACAGGATCACGGCCATCGCCATCGTGGGCACGGCCTGGTAGACGGCCCGTTGCAACGACTTGATTCGCGACAGTCCGCCGGTGTCGACCAGCGCAAACCCCAACCGCATGCCGGCGGCCGACGAAAACACGATTGCCGTGAGTTCAAAGGGTCCGTGGGCGGTGACGAATTCGATAAAGTTGTCGCGCGCCTCGACGGTGAACATGTGGCCGAAAATGGCGCCAAGCTGAATAGCGTTCGAGATCGTGATCAGCAAGCCGCCCACGCCCAGAACCAATCCGCCGGCAAAGCAGCGCAGCCCGATGCCGGCATTGTTGAAGACGTAAAACCCGCCCATGGCTCCCGAAGTGTTCGCGTCGCGGCCGCGGGGCGGCGTGGCGAAGCTCTGCTCGACGCTTGCCAGGGCGTCGACGCCCACCGTGTCTTCGCAGTAGGAACGCGAGGAGTACCCCAGCGCCATCGAGGCGAAAAAGATGCCCCAGAAAACGGCGGTCGCCAGCCACAGCGTGCGGTCGAACAGCAGCCGGCGGGGCACTTCCACGAACAACTCGTGTCCCCACTGGCGCCAGCGGAACATCTTACTGCGGTACAGTTGATTGTGCGCTCGGCCCACCAGGTCGTGCAGGTACTGCACGGTATGGGGCGGCAATTGGTAGGCGTCGGCCAGCGCCAGGTCGGCGCAGGCGCTGCGATAAGCCGTGGCGAAACGCAGCACGCCCTCGGGACCCAGCCGCCGCGTGCCGCCACTCTCCAGGGTGCGGCACATCGTCTCCAACTCGGCCCAGCCCGCCCGGCGCTTTTCGAGAAGCTGCGCGACCTTCATGGCAGGGTCACCTCCGCGTCGGCCATTTCCTGCGCTTCGCGCTCCGGCGACAGCGGCGTGCTGCCGGCCGACGAGTCGGCGATGAACGTGCGGTAGTAGAGCGCGCACAGCAGCAAGTCGGGATTGGTGTCCCCGGGAAGCGAGAACCGCGCGGCCAGCGGCTCGGCCAGCGAGCGCGCGATCTCGTACCGCCGGGCCGGCGCAATGCGCTCGCGCCGCGCCACGTAGACCGACAGCGCGTGCGCCAGGCCGCGACTGACCGTGAAGCTCACCGGCAATTGCAGGGCCATCCGCACCACGTCGGGATGTTCGATGCGGGCCACGCCTCGCAGCCGGCTGCGCCGCTCGACGACCACGATCGTGCCACAGGCCAGATCGCCCAGCCGCTGGTAGCGGCTTCCCGCGGCCATGGCTGCCAGACCGCACATATAGAACGGAATGCCCAGACCGCCGGCTCCCCAAAATGGCAGCCCGTCGACGGCCCGCAGCACGTTGCGCAGGATGGCCTGCATGGCGTTGATCGGCTGCCCGTTTTCGGAGAGCACTCGGAGGCCCAGCATCCGCTTGCCCGGCGTTTGCCCGTTCCACAGGGTCTCGAACACACCGAAATAGAACCAGCTCACGATGAACACCAGCAGCAGCCAAAGCCCGATTCCCAGTCCGCCGACGCCGCCGAACGACGTCGTCATCGTGAGCACGATGAAGGCCAAAATCAGAAAGCCGAGGATGATGCCGCAGTCGATCAAGTAGGCCGGCAAGCGCCGGAACGGACCGGCCAGGATGTAATGGAAGGCAATATTCTCGGGCGTAACGATTTCGATGCGCGAATCGAGTTGTCGCTGCGGTTGCGGCATCCCTCCATTATTCGTCTGCGGTACCCACCTCGCAAGCTCGCGGAGGGCCCTTGCCACCCGGCTCGCGCGGGCTTAAGTTTCACGAACGACCAGGGCGGCAACTTCGGCTTGATGCGAGGACCACGACGAATGCGATTGGCGGGTAAGACGGCCGTGATCACCGGCGGCGCAACGGGAATCGGCAAGGCCATCGCGGCCAGCTTTGCCGCAGAGGGATGCCGCGTGGCCATCGCCGGACGGCGCCAAGCAAAGCTCGAGGAAGCGGCCGCCGAAGTCGGCGGCGAGCCGCCCGTGCTGACCCACACCGTCGACGTGGCCGACCGCGACAGCGTGGCCAAGCTGTTTCGCTGGGCCGAGGAAACCCTGGGCAAGGTCGACATCCTGGTCAATAACGCGGGCATCAATACCCCGCAGCGCACCATGGCCGACATTCCGCCCGAGACCTGGGACCAGGTCCTGCACATCAATGCCACCGGCGCCTTCAACTGCATGCGGGCCGTGCTCGACGGCATGCGCCAGCGCAAGGACGGGCTGATCATCAACATGGACTCGATCTCCGGCATGCGCGCGAGCATCCTGGGCGGCGTGGCCTATTGCGCCTCGAAGTTCGCGCTGACGGCGCTGGGCACGTGCGTGGCGCTGGAAGAAGGCAAGAACGGCATCCGCGTGACCAGCATCTGCCCCGGCGAAGTGGATACGCCGCTATTGGACGGGCGCCCCACGCCCCTGACCGCCGAGCACCGCGCGAGCATTCTGCAATCGGAAGACGTGGCCGCCGCGGCATTGATGGTGGCCTGCCTGCCGCCGCGGGCCCACGTGCACGAGCTGGTGATCAAGCCCACGTGGCAAGACTACGCCTAAGCGGCGTGAGTCGCCCCCGACTCGTGGATCCCTCAGGCTGCGCGGCGCCCGAGAATGAATCCGGCGGCCAGAGCGCTCAGATGGCGCAACCGCCGGCCGACGCTTGCCGATTCGCGAGGCGCCACGGGGGCATGCATCTCGCGCGTGGCCGCCAATGCCCGGTAGCGTGCGAGCACGTCGGTGTAGGTTTCCAGGCCGCCTCGCTGCGGAGCGTAGGCGAAGTGCGCCACGAGCGCGTCGCCCACGATGGCGGTGGTGCGGCCGGTCTCGCGCGGCACGTGCTCGGTGACCCAGGCCTCGTCGTCGTCTGCGAAGCGGCGGGCCGGCTCGGCCAGGTCGCGGCCCAGCCAGCACATGGCGTTGATCGAGAACCGTTCGTAGTCGGTCAGTTCCCACGTGTCGAAGTGGAACTTGTGCAACTCGCCGGCGGCGCGAAGGTCGAAAAACGTCTCATGGGCGGCGTGCGCCGTGCGCCAGCGCCGCCAACTCACGTCGCCTAAGCACTCGTACTCGACCGCCGGGGTGTCGGCCAGCAGACCCTGCTTTTGGTGCAAGTGCGAACAGAGCGAGTTGTTGACCGTGTTGGGGAACACAGTCAGATACTGTGGATGATCGAGCCGGAACTGCAACAGCCGCTCGATGGCGCCGTCGTCGATCCACACCAGATCGTCGTCGAGCTTTAGATAGAGCGTGTGGTCCTCGTCGCACTTCTGCCAAAACCAGCAGATGCGCGGCACGGCACTCTTGCGCGAGTAGCGCGAGCTGTCGTGCACGAGGCGGAAAAAGTCGGGATAGGCCGCCGCCAGGTCGCGCGCGTACTGCACGTCCTCCGGGCAGTCGGTGTTGATCCAGAAATGATGCTCGTCGATCAGGTCGCGCAGACCGAGCAGATAGCGGACGAGGATCTCGACGTAACGGCGCCGCCCGTACGGCGTCACCGACACCACTCTTCTTCCTTGAAACATGGCGGGCTCTCGCTTGGCTGCCAGCAGCGCCAGTGCCGATTCACTTCTGGTCTTCTTGAGGGCCCGAATTCTGGGCCAAAGACCCCTGATGGGTCAATGGCAATCGCGCTGCTAGCTGTTCGGCGAGCGTCAGTCGCCGGCGCCCGCGGCATTCGGGCCGATGCAGTACAGCGCCTTGGTCGAGCGGATCAGCAGTTGGCCCTGGCAGGGAACGATCGACGAGCGGAACACCTCTTCGCGATCGCTTTCCAAGCGGCTCTTGGCCACGATGTGGGCCGCTGCGGCATCGGGCTCGATGACAATCAACTCGCCGTCTTCGGCAAGCAGATAGGCGCGCTCGCCGCAAACCAGCGGCGTGGTTGCGAACTTCGAGCCGATCCGCTCTTTCCAGAGTTCTTTGCCGGTCTCGCAGTCGTAGCCCACCAGGATGCCTGCCATGCTGCACCCCAGCAGCACGTCGCCGACGACCACCGGCGAGGGCAGATCGCGGCCGGCCCGTCGCGTGGTGTGCCACAGGCGGTGCGTCTTGGTCACGTCGCCCTCGCCGCCGGGGCGCACGCAGTAGATATCGCCCATCAGCCCGTTGATCACGTACAGCTTGTCGTGGGCCCATGCCGGCACGGGCTCGCCCCGTCCGTTGAACCCGTCGCAAGACCACAGCTCCTCGCCGGTTCGGGGATTGTAGCTGCGCACGCCGGTGTGGCTGTTGAGGATCAGTTCCTCGCGCTGGGGTGTGTCGATCACGATCGGCGTGCTCCAGCCGCGAATCACCTGCCGGGGCGTGCTCCACAGGGTCTCGCCCGTGCGGGAGTCGAAGGCCACGAGCGCCGACTCGGGCGACTCGCTATCGCAGTTTTGAATCACGGTGTCGCCATAGAAGATCGGGCTGGCGGCCGTTCCCCAGGGCCCGTCGAACGCGCCCAGGTCGCGCGACCAGAGCAGCTTGCCGTCGAGGGTGTAGGCGTGCAATCCGCCGCGGCCGAAGAAGGCCACGACCACTTTGCCGTTGGTGGCGCACGTGGCCGAGGCGTGGCCGTTCATGCGATGCGAGCGCTCGGGCTCGCCGGTCCAGGCCACGTGTTCCCACAGCGTGCGACCGCTTTCCCGGTCGAGGCACAGCACGAGCCGCTTGGCTCCCTCGTCGAGCGCCGTAGTGAGAAAGATCCGCTCGCCCCACACCACCGGCATCGATTGGCCACTGCCGGGAAGCGTTGTCGTCCAGGCGACGTTGTCCTCGGTCACCTTCAGCGGCAGGTCCGTCTCTTGCGTATGGCTCGAGCCGTCGGGCCCTCCCCAGCGCGGCCACGGATCTTCGCCGCGCGCGGCCAGCACAATCAGGCACGTCAAAACGGCCGCTGCGGGCATACTCCTAGACAATCGCTGGCGCACGGTGCAACTCCCGGGGAGGTCAGGTTTCAGCAGCGGCGGGTGGGCCCTAAAGGAGCTCGGCAATCGGCTCGCCATCTTCAATCATATACACCGGGCGGCCGGCGTTGCTGATGAACTGCGTCTGGCGGTCGATGCCCAACACGTCGAAAACCGTGGCCATCAGGTCCTGCGGCCGAATGGGCACGCTCTTGGGCACGTCGCCCTTGGGCATCGATTCGCCCACGACCTGGCCGGTCTTCAAGCCGCCGCCGCTGACGGCCAGCGTGCTCAGGGGGGCCCAGTGATCGCGGCCGCCCTTGCCGTTCACTTTCGGCGTGCGGCCAAACTCGCCGGTGATCACCAGCATGATGCGATCGCTCAGCCCGCGCTGGTGGATGTCGTCGACAAACGCGGCGATCGCCTGGTCCAGGCTGGGGCTGCGCTGCTTCATCCGCTTTTCGATGCCGTTGTGCATGTCCCAGCCGTTGTACGAAAGCGTGACGAACCCGCAGCCGGCCTCGCACAGCCGCCGGGCCTGCAACAGTTGCTCGCCGATTCCCTTGCCGTAGCGGGCCCGGGTCTTCGACGACTCTTGTTTGATGTTAAACGCCGCCGGCGCCCCGCCCAGCACCAGGTCGAAGGCCTGCTGCTCGAAACGATCCATGCCCGTCATGGCGCCCGTGGCGTCGGCTTCACGCTTCAGGCGATCGAGGCTGGCCAGCAGAAAGCGGCGGTCGCCGACGCGCTTTTCCGGCACGGCCAGCGACAAGTTCTTGAGGGCTTGCCCTTTGGGGTCGAAGGGGCCGTAGGAGGTCCCCAGAAACGCGGGCCCGTCGATGCCCGAACGCAGTCGGTTCAAGGCCACGTAGGTCGGCATGCCCGTCACGCGGTGATTCGTGCCGCGCACGCGGGAGACGATCGCGCCGAGGGCCGGCCGGGCCGGGGCCCCGCCATTGTCGATGTTGCGGTTGTCGTAGCCGGTGTTCACAAAGTGCGTGCCGCCGACGTGCCCGCTGTTGTTGTGGGCAAACGAGCGCACGAAGGCCATCTTGTCGGCCACGCGGGCGATCTTGGGGAACGTGCCGCCGATCGTCACGCCGGGGAGCTTGGTACGCACGTGCCCGGTGGTGCTGCGGTACTCGACCGGGGCGTTCATGTGCGGATCGAAGGTTTCCATCTGCGTCGGACCGCCGGCCAGCCAGACCCACACGATCGCGGTGTCCTTGACCGGTTTGCCCTGGGCCTTAGCTTCGGCGCGGGCCGCCAACAGGCCCGGCAGCGTCAGGGCTCCGGCACCCAAAGCGCCGACCTTCAAGAAGTCGCGCCGCAACATTCCGGCACAATCGCGCGAGCGGGAATCGGAGAGGATACTCAGCATGGCCGCGTCCTCCGTCGTTCGTTCCAAGGGGGGAAGGCAGTGGAACCTATCGGTGGGATTTTATCCGTGACGCAGTATAGCGCCGGTGGCCGTTTCAAGCAACGCTGTGGACGAATCAATTCGGCGCCGGTGGCGCTGCCCGTTTGGCCGCTTAGCCCGGAGCCAACGGCGACGGCGTGTCGATGTCGACGTGACCGATGCGCGCAATGCTTCGTCACCCGTGTGCCGGGAACAGAATCAAATTCGCTTCCACGCGCCGTCGCCGTCGGCTCCAGGCTAAACGTGATGCGTTACACGTCCTGCGGGACGACGAACGGTTCGCGGTAGGGGCGGGTGAGCAGGACGTTGGCCTGCTCGGCGCCGTCGCCCGTGAAGCGCTCGCTCTGGGCGTCGAACTCCAGCGTGGGGCCAACGCGGTACTCGACTTCGTCGAGCGTCATGCCGATGGCCTTGAGGTTGTCCTGCAAGGCGGCGAAGCTGTCGACCACTTGCTTGTTGTCGCCGAGCTTGCCCGACTTCTTGTCGAACTTAGCCACGTCGCCCAGACGATAAGAGATGTTGGCCAGGTGGCACAGCGATGCCGAGTGGTGGGCCGTTTCGGCATCGGCATTGTTGTCTTCCGGCTTGCGGCTGCGCACCGCGGCGATGAACGCGCCGAACGTGCCGCCCGGCGTAACGTGCGCGTCGGGCCCTTCGAGCTTTTCGCCGGTCTTTGAGCCGTGCGGATAGAACTTGCCCTCGCGGATCATGCCTTCGGTTGTGTAGTACTCGTTCGACACGTTGCGCGGGACGTCGCCGCGGTCTTTGTTGGCCACCAGCCCCCGCACCTCGAACAGCAGCAGGGCGTCGCCGTAGTCGAACACGGCCATCTGCGTGTTGGGCGTCTGGCCCTGATCGTTGTAGCCAAAGCGTCCGCCCAGGCTCCACACGCTCTTGGGCAGCGTCGAATCCTTGATCGCCCAGCGGGCCACGTCCATCTCGTGCACGCCCTGGTTGCCGATGTCGCCGTTGCCGGTGTCCCAGAACCAGTGCCAGTTGTAGGGCACCAGGTTGGCGTGGTACGACTGCTCGGGCGCCGGGCCCAGCCAGAGGTTGAAGTCGAGCTCGCTCGGCGGGGCTTCGGTCGGCTTGTCGCCGATGCTCCAACGCGGCTTGCAGCAGTAACCTTTCGAGACTAGCAGCTTGCCATACTTGCCGCTTTGCAGGGCCGCGATCTCGCGGGCTCGTCCTTCGCTGGAGCGCTGCTGCGTGCCGTGCTGCACGACGCGGTCGTACTTCTTGGCGGCGCGCACGCACTGCCGGCCTTCGAACACGTTGTGGCTGATCGGCTTCTCGACGTACACGTCCTTGCCGGCCTGGCAGGCCCACACCGTGATCAGCGAGTGCCAGTGATTGCAGGTGGCCACGCTCACCGCGTCGAGATCCTTGTCGTCGAGCGCCTCGCGAATGTCGAGCACGCACTTCGGCTCGTTGCCGCCCAGGTCGGCCACCGACTTCTTGCGCGAGTCAAACCAGCGGGTGTCGGGATCGATCAGGTACGTGACCTGCACGTTCTGGTCCTTGAGCTCGCCGGCAAAGGCGTCGATGTGCGAACGGCCTCGCCCGCGGATGCCCGCCACGCCGATGCGAATCGCGTCGTTCGCGCCCAGCACGCGTCCCGAAGCCTTCGTACCGGCCACGGTGAACAGCCCAAATGCGGTGCTGGCAGCGGCGGAACGTTTTACGAACTGGCGGCGTGTAACTCGGGCCATGGTTGGGCTCCCTGGAGATTGGAGTGGCGATTGCTGGCGGGGAAACGAGCGGTTGAGCCCGATTGTAATGCAACTCCGCAGCCCAAACCAGCTTCCAGCATGCACCACTCGATTGCCGACCAGATCCATATACCCCCGGGGCGGCGGATCTCCGTATAATCGAAATCGCATGACACCCCCCGGCGGCGCACTGGGTAGTAGAGGTAGGTACCCTCGCCTCGGCCCGCGCTGGCAAGTGGTCGCTCTTGCCCCTCGTAATACTCGGGTAACGAGAGAACGAAGGAAAAACTGTCAACGAAGGAAAGCCGCTATGCTTGCACGTTTTCGGTCGGTCGCGCTTGTCTGTGGAATTCTCGCCAGCGGGATGACCGTCGCCGCGCCTGCCGTGGCGGCCGAATCGCCCGTCGGCAACAAAACGCCCGAGTTCCGCCTGCAGGATCCCGACGGCAAGACCCACAGCCTGGCCGACCTGAAAGACGCCAAGCTGGTCGTGGTGCTGTTCATGGGCAACGAGTGTCCGCTCGCGCGGCTGTATGCTCCGCGGCTGAACAAGATGGTCGCCGAATACGCCGACCGCGGCGTCGCCTTCGTGGCCATCAACTCCAACGTGCAGGACACGCCCGAGGAGATCGCCGAATACGTCCGCGAGCACGCGATCACCTTCCCCGTGCTCAAAGATCCCGAAAACATCGTGGCCGACGCCTTCGAGGCGGTGCGCACGCCGGAGGTTTTTCTGCTCGACGCCTCGCGCGTCGTGCGCTACCACGGCCGCATCGACGGGCAATACGTGCCGGGGCTGCAAAAGACTTCGAACCCCCGGGCCGACCTGCGCGAGGCCATCGACGAGCTGCTAGCCGGGAAGGAAGTCAGCGAGCCGGAAGTCGAAGCCGTGGGCTGCTTCATCGGCCGCGTGCCCACGCCCACCGAAGGCAAAGTGACCTACTCGCGGCAGATCGCCCGCATCTTTCAAAATCGCTGCGTCGAATGTCACCGCGAGGGCGAGATCGGACCGTTCAATCTCACCAGCTACGACGAAGCTGTCGGCTGGGGCGAAACGATTCGCGAGGTGGTCGATCAGGGGCGCATGCCGCCCTGGTTCGCCGATCCCAAGATCGGGCACTTCATCAACGACGCCCGCTTGAGCGACGAGGAGAAACGGCAGATTTCCGCTTGGGTCGATGCCGGCTGCCCGGAAGGCGATCCGGCCGATCTGCCCGAGCCGCGGCAGTTCGTCGAGGGCTGGAACATTCCCGAGCCCGACCTGGTGCTCGACATGCGCGACGAGCCGTTTCACGTGCCGGCCGAAGGCGTGATCGACTACAAGCACTTCGTCGTCGACCCGGGCTTCACCGAAGACAGGTGGATGGTGGCCTGCGAGGCCCGGCCGGGCAATCGCCAGGTGGTGCACCACATCCTCGTGTTCCTGCAAACTCCCGACGGGCAGAATGAGTTGCTGCGCGGATCGCTGCTGGCGGCCTACGCGCCCGGCTCGCCGCCGCGGCGGACCGATCCAGGCATGGCCAAGCACATTCCGGCCGGCTCGAAGATCGTGTTTCAGATGCACTACACGACCAACGGCAAGCCGCAGGACGACATGAGCACCCTGGGCTTGAAGTTCTGCGACGCCAGCGAAGTGAAGCAGAAAGTGGAAAGCGGTTTCGCGATCAACTTCGCGTTTGCCATTCCGCCCGGCAAGGCCGATCACACGATCACGGGCCGCCACCACTTCAAGGAGGATCGCCTGCTGCTGAGCCTCACCCCGCACATGCACATGCGCGGCAAGTCTTTCAAGTACACGGCCGAGTTTCCCGACGGCCGCCGCGAGGTGCTGCTGGACGTGCCGGAGTGGGACTTCAACTGGCAGATCGACTACATCCTGGCCGAGCCGATCCTGATGCCGGCCGGCTCGAAGCTCGACTGCGAAGCCCACTACGACAACTCGCCCGAGAATCCCACGAACCCCGACCCGACCCGCTGGGTCCGCTTCGGCGAGCAAACGTGGGACGAGATGATGATCGGCTGGTTCACAGCGGCCACGCTGCCCAATGACGCCGAGCTCTCCCAAGCCAAGACCAGCGACACGACCGTCGAGTAAGCATCGCCCGTCGGCCATGCTCACCCGTTTAGCCCGGCCCCACCGGGGCCGGCGCGTCGCCTATTCCCACTGCCAGGTGTCCAGCACCTGTTTCATGGCGTGCTTGATCTCGGGGCCCTTGGTGGCGGCCATGATCAAGTACACCTTGCCCTCGCGATAGACCACCACGGCGTAGCGCGGTCGCGAGAGATCGTCGGAGGGGGTTTGCACGCGGATGCCTTCAACACCGTCGAGCATCAAGGGCGCGTCGAACACGTGGCCGTCGCGGCCGGCCATGGCTCGGGCCGTCTGCCGGGCCGTGGGCAGCGCCGGCTTGCCGACGTCGACTTTGATCATGGCGTCGGCCTGTTGCCAGTTTGTGGCGCCGAGCAAAAGCATGGCCTTGGTCTCCGTGCGGTCGGGCTTCGCGCGTTTCCAGGCGGGCGGCAGCTCGAAGTCGAACGCGCCGAACGATTCGACCACCGGCCCCGAGCGCACCACGGGCGACGCGCTTGTCGAGTGCTTCGGCCAACTCGGCTTCCAGGCCCTCAGCGGCTCGGGATCGACGAAGATGTGCAGCGAGACGTTACAGACCATGCCGACAACCAGAGCGACAGCGCCGGCGAGGCTCGAGCGGTCGGTGGTGAAATAGAACACCGCGGCGGCGATGAGCGGTAGCAGCAATCCGCCAAAAACCCGCCCACCGACGTAGCCTGCCCGAAAGTCGGGCGGGGCGCCGGCCGACTCGTGTAAGCCGTACAGCACGTGAAAGGCAATAAACGGAACGACCGGTATCAGCAGCAGAAACCAGGCTGCCGAGGGGCGCTGCGGCGGGTCGGCCCGGCGGAGATCGTCGAGCGTGGGCCAGCCTTGCTGATCGAATTGTGCGTCAAAGGGGGCCTGCATACTGAAGTGTAGTACGCAGAAAGGGACCGTGAGGGGGCCAGGCGAGGGGGGGCGCCGAAACGCCGTCGCCGGCGGCCCCGGGCTAAACTTGTCGGGGTGAAGTCGGTGTTTGCGGCCGAACCCATACACCGGCGGCATGTGTCCCTGGGGGCAGCGATTTGGGGCCCCGTCGCGCTGTGCCGGGCCCAATCGCGAGAGTGAATCCGTTTGTCGAACGGGGGCCAGGAAGGTATCCTAATTTGTTTGGACCGAATGCCTTTCGCGGCCCCCTCCACCCGCATTTCCAGGAGTGAATTCCCGTGGCTACCTCGACCCCAGACCGCACTGGCCTCGCCCTGCAATCGGGCGCCGATATCCTCATCGAGAGCCTGGTGCGGCACGGCGTCGACGTGATCTTCGCCTACCCAGGCGGAGCCAGCATGCCGCTGCACCAGTCGCTGACCGCTTACAAGGACCGCATTCGCACCGTCTTGCCGCGGCACGAGCAGGGCGGCGGCTTTGCGGCCCAGGGCTATGCCCGCACCACCGGCAAGCCCGGCGTGTGCATGGCCACCAGCGGCCCCGGCGCGACGAACCTGGTCACCTGCATCGCCGACGCGAAGCTCGACAGCATTCCGCTGATCGCCATCACCGGCCAGGTCAAAACGGCCGTCATCGGCAGCGACGCCTTTCAGGAAACGCCGATCGTCGAAGTCTGCCGCGGCATTA
>ERZ869936.78-NODE-78-length-133256-cov-7.601227_pt1 | contig 133256 bp, 115 predicted proteins | sample MGYA00520876_ERZ869936 | MGnify/ENA primary metagenome ERZ869936 (study PRJEB32218, sample SAMN09650985) | biofilter metagenome | isolation source: enrty point of leading RO module | place: Saudi Arabia: Thuwal, RO plant located on Red Sea | collected 2016-02-17 ...
GCGCGTACGTGCCGAGCATGATCCGCCGCTTGACTTCCGCTCCAAAGCCCTCGGCGCGGCTGACGCGATACATCCGCACCAAAGGGTTGTCGAGCGCCTCGGCATCTTCTGGCTTTCCGGCGGCGACCAGGGCCTCGCGCTCGGCACCCAGCGCCGCGACCATCGCCTTTTCGTCAGTCCGATGCCCGTAGTGCACGCCGTCGTATCGAGCCAAATTGCTCGAGGCTTCGCTCGGCGCGATGATGTAGTACGTTGCGACGCCATACTTTCCGTGCGGTAGCGAAACGTCTTGGACGGTTGCGCCCAACGATTCGTACACTTTGACCGCTTCGCGCACGGCCGATTCGACTTCCGCGTCGAGCCCCTCGCCGAAGTGCTCGCGCACCAGTCCGACTTTCAGATTGGCAAGCGGCTTGTTGATCGATTCGGTGTAATGCGGCACGGGCACGTCGACCGACGTTGAGTCAAGCGGATCGTGGCCGGCCAGCACCTCGAGCAACAGCGCCGCGTCCTCGGCGGTGTGGGCCAACGGCCCAATCTGGTCCAAGCTGCTGGCGAAGGCGACCAAGCCGTAACGGCTCACGCGACCATACGTCGGCTTCAAGCCGGTCACGCCGCACAGCCCGGCCGGTTGGCGGATCGATCCGCCCGTGTCACTGCCGACCGACAAAGGAGCCATGCCAGCGGCCACGCAGGCGGCTGCCCCGCCGCTTGACCCGCCAGGAATGCGCGAGACGTCCCACGGATTGCACGTCTTCTGAAAGGCGGAGTTCTCGGTCGAGCCGCCCATCGCAAACTCGTCCATATTGGTTTTGCCAATCAACACGGCATCGGCCGTCTTGAGTTTGGCGATCGCCGTGGCATCGTACGGCGGCGCGAAGTTTTCCAGAATCTTCGATCCGCAACTCGTTACCTCACCGGCCGTGCAGAGCAAATCCTTGATGGCCACCGGCAGTCCGCCCAGCCGTCCGACCGGCTTTCCAGCGGCGCGACGCTTGTCGATGCTCGCGGCCGCATCGAGCGCCGCCTGCGGTTCGCACCGCAAGAACGCACCGATCTGCCCGTCGTGCTTGTCGATTTGGTTCAGATAGGCTTGCGTCAGCTCAACCGAGGTGGTCTCGCCGGAAGTGAGTTGGGCCAGCAACTCGGTCGCGGAATGGCGCAATAGCGACATCGTCTATTCGCCCAGCACAGCGGGTACCAGATAGAACTCGCGATCGTGGTGCGGCGCGTTGGCCAGCGCCGCCTCGCGGTCAAGGCCCGGTCGCAATTCATCCTCCGCGAACACGTTGGCCACGTCCAGCGCGTGTGCCATCGGTTCGACCTTCTCGGTGTCGAGTTCCGAGAGCGACTCGACATACGCCACGATCTGCCCCAACTGCTCGGTCATTCGATCGAGCTCTTCCGGCGTGAGACGCAGCCGCGCCAACAGCGAGACCTTTTCGACATCCTGACGCGTAAGGCTCATGGCAAGGTCAACGTCCTATCGGTCGTGTGTTGCGGCCGCCAAGTTACCGGAAGCGCGGAACGGGCGATTCGGCTGAGCGGCGATCTGCGGCGTCGTGCGAGTCCGCGAACGATCGGCGCCTGGGCGTAATCAACCGGCAGCCTGGGTCGAACCGCTTCCGGCGGGCAACTTGAACGGAGCGTTGCGCACGCGTTTGGTGATCGCGCCGCTACGGATGCACTGGGTGCAGACGCGCACGGTGCGATTCGTGCCGTTGGGTTCGGTAACCCGCACGCGCTGCAGGTTCGGCTTGAATTTGCGCCGGGCGATGCCGGTCACCTTGGTACCCACTCCGCCCAGGTACTTGGCCTTACCGCGTGTCGTGACACGATTGCCCAACACGGGACCCTTGCCGCAAATTTCGCATAGCTTGGCCATCAGAAGCGCCTCGACGAACACCTACCCAAGAACGTGCAAAACCGCCAGTATATCGAATCGCGCACGCCCGGCAAGTCAGGATGGGCAGTGGGGTGGGTTTCCAAGCCCACATCCACGCCGCATGCCGAGTTCGCGGCTCGGACCCACTGGAGAGGACAACCGGCTCGAAGGGCCTCCTTCGTTCGACTGGGTGTCCGCTTACTACGGCATCGCCGAGCGGCGGCAATACGTGGCGGTTCCGTGGAGCGTCGTCGGATCGGATTATTTGTGTGCTTGGCGCACCGTGGACTATTCCGGCGGCGGATCGGCGATCTCACCGCCCGCCATGGTCGAGAGTTGTTGATACAACAGCAGATCGATCTGTTGAGACAAGAACCGTACCGACCCGTCGGCGAAGAGAAAATTGCCCCCGTCGGGATGGTCGCTACGGAAATTCGGAGCTACGTGAAATCCACCCATTGTTTGCGGCATCCGCGATCCAGGCGCCCCAAGCTGGCTTTTTCGGCAATCCGTAGGATGACTGTCGCTATGCTGCGCCTGGGTCGGCGGCCATTTGTTCAACGGTTCTAGCGTGCATGCCGAAATACTGCCGTGATGCACTCCTACGATTTCGTTCAAACTTCTGTAGGACGGTTGGGGAGAGCCCCATGCCTGCCAACACAATCGAACTTGGCCGAAATCATCGAGCACCGGCAGCGAAGTCCGCTGGTTGTCGTACACGGTTCCATTCCAGATCGGAACGTTTGCATCAGCGTCGGATACTGGCCAGGTAGGCCCGTGGGCGGCTTCTCCCAGCGCGATCGTGTTGCTCAATCCGTCTCGCACCTTGCGGATGTTGACTGCCCAGTTGATATCGAACATGCCGCGTTCAGTAACCGGAACCACCGGTGGTCCCGGAGGTTTGTCCCCCGGCGCGAGGCAATACGAATCCGTCACGCCTTTGCAAAACGCGTAGTTCGTAACACCTAACGCGCGGTAGTTGTTGATCACTCCACCGACAACCCAGATCACTTCGAGCATATTGTCGAGCATGGGATTTTCACCGCTGACCGATGGGCAGGCAAATGCGGGAACAACGGCGGCCATCATTTCCGGATTCTGGTTCCACCAGTCGAAGTTCTGGTTGTATTGCTCGTAGAGTCCTGTTTCCTCAAAGTACGGCAGCAGCATCGTGTGAGGGCTTGCGTAGATCCCGTCGTTATCGTTCGTTCCGCTGCCACCTACTATTTCGTGGGATACCGACACGCAGCCGGCCGGTGGAAAGGTCTTCAACGCGTCGTGGTAGCTGTGCAATGCCACTCCGAACTGTTTCAGATTGTTGAAGCAACTGGAACGCCGGGCCGCCTCTCGCGCGGCCTGAATCGCCGGCAACAATAGGGCGACTATCACCCAAATAATCGCCAGAACGACCAGGAGCTCCACGATTGTGAACCCACGTAACTTTTTCATGGCAGATTCCCCAATGAAAATATGGATAAGGACATTGTCCGACCCTGATGCGCAGCGCGCACGAAGAACAGAGGCGGTGGGAACGCGAGAAGATTAGCGCCGGAGGCGCGGATAATTGCAGATGCACGCTCGCTGCTGATCTGCCTGTGGCGCGTTGCGGCGCGCTCAGCGCGGCTACAATCAGACTAGTTGCGTGCAAAGAGAGCTGGAGGCCTCTAACCGGAACACGCCGGTCGGCCGGAGCGAAGGAAGGCATGGACGAAGAAAGTCCGTCGAGATGCAGCCCCTGAGGGGCGTTATACTCGTTGCTTGCCACTGCGTCAAGCAATAGCAGCATCCCATGCGGGGTTAGTAGTTGTTAATGTACCGGATACTGATGCAACTGAACGGGGTATGATGCCGAAAGTGAGACGCACACGAGTTCGGCGATTGGTTCGGCCAATGTACCTCTCAATCTGGCGCGAAAATGTAGAAGCTTGTCGCACTCGTCTTGCACTTCACTCCCGACTACAATAATCCCGAGTGCGGAACCCTGTGTTTCGCGCTGCCATCCTCCCGGCGTCGTTCGATCCCTCCCGCCCACGAGACGTCCTATGCTTACCATCGCTCTTACCGCGGCGCTTGTTCTTGCGCCGGACGTGTCCCTCGAGACCGGCGCGCAACTCGTCTTTCGCGGCACCATTCGACCACAATCCGAACAAGGCGAAACCAGCGGCAAGTCGTTCGATCTGAACCTGTGGATTCTGGAAAAACGCGACGACGGCGGCGCGGATCTGTTCTGGTTGGTCGACGAGCGTGGGCGCGGTGCATTCCCTTGGTCGGAGCGGTTCGGGCACTTGGCGCTCGACCAGCGGTGGCGCAGCACCACTGAAGGCCCGGCGCTGTTGTACGACCGGGGCGAGGGGCGCAGCGTCGTGCCAGTTCCCCTGCCCTTCTTCGCCGGCGATGCGCCCTTGGCTGCCGAGGCCACGTACACCGAAGGCAAGCTGGAATACCGCGTCGAGGGCGCGGACAAGTTCGACGATCGGCCCGTGTGGAACGTCAGCCTCAAGAACTCATTCGGGCCGAAGCGCCACATGGTTGTCTTCCAGGACAGTCCGCTTGTGCCGGCGCTGGTCGAAAAGGTGTTTATGGGCCGTGGCGAGGAGTACCGCTTGGAGCTCGAATTGGTCGGCACCGATCGGCTTGCCGGCGAGACGCTTTCCGCACTGGCGCAGGCCGCGAAGAAACTGGTCGCGCTGCGCGGCAAGCTGAATCATCCGGCGCGCAGCGAAGAGGCGCAGTGGAACCGCGATCAGTTGGCGGCGTTGAATGCAGCCTTGCCCGGGGTGACCGAGGCCGCCGCCGCAACGCCCTTGGAACGGCTTGCTGCCGACGCCGCCCGCGACTTAAAGCTCCAATCCGGCCGCAGCGATTCGGTCGCCGAGCTTGTCGCGCGATTCAACGGACAGCCGGTCGAGGCGTTCGCCGCCGCAGGTTTGGACAACGACGGATTGACGCAAGCCGATTTGAAGGGCCAAGTCACCGTGCTGCACTTTTGGGACTACCGCGACGAACCGCTCTCCGAACCGTACGGGCAGGTCGGCTACTTGGACTTCATGTACCACCGTCGCAAGGCGGACGGATTGCGATTGTACGGAGTTGCTGTCGATGGCCGATTCGGCGCCGAACAGTCGCGCAGCGCGGCGGCCCGCGGTGTCCGGCGGCTTAAGTCGTTCATGAACCTGAGCTACCCGTTGCTGGCGGACAGCGGTCCGCTGCTGAAGCAATTTGGCGATCCACGGATCGTCGGAGCGAACCTGCCGCTGTTCGTGGTAATCGGGCCCGACCAAAAGATCCTGCACTACCACGTCGGCCACTACGCGGTCCACCAGGATCGCGGATTGATCGAGCTGGACGAAGTCGTGGCCAAGGCATTGGCCGACCGGTGATCCGCCGGGCGACGAAATACGCACAGCGCTGTCCGACGCGCCGCCGCGCCGGGCAACTTAGGCCCCGCGCGTAATCGCCAAGACTTCGTCCAGGACGCGCCCGTTGGTGGCGATGGCTTCGCCGGCGTGGATCGTCGGGTTGCCCTGCCAATCGGTGAAGGTGCCGCCGGCTTCGACGACGATCGGCGACACGGCCGCCGCGTCCCACACGTTCATGATCGGATCGACCATCACTTCGGCGCGACCGGTAGCAACCAGGACATAGCCGTAGCAGTCGCCCCAGGTACGACTCGTGCCGGATGCGCCCTGCAATCGCGCGTACGCCTGCTGTCGGGTCGCGGTTGGCCAGCGGGTATCGCTCGAGGTGAGCAGTCCGGCCGACAACGGCGCGGTTGTCGAGACCCGGGCCGGCTGGGGCTTCGCGGTTCCACGCTGATGCCAGGCCCCCAGCCCTTTGGCCGCGTGCACCGTCTCGTCCAGGGCCGGAATGAACACCACGCCGACGACCGCCTCACCACTGAACTCGACCGCCACCATGGTGCCGTACAGCGGCACGCCGCGAACGAACGATCGTGTGCCGTCGATCGGATCGAGAATCCAGCGATAGCCGGTGCTGCCGGGCTGTTCGGGGAACTCCTCGCCGAGGACCGCGTCGTCGGCGAAACGTTCCGCGATTCGCTGGCGCAGCAACTGTTCGGCTTCGCGGTCCGCCACCGTAACCGGGGAGAAGTCCTTCTTTTGCTCGACCGCTAAATCGGCCGTTTGAAAGTATCGCAACGTCAGCCGCCCTGCCTCGTGGGCAATTTGGCGGGCATGCTGCAGGCGATCGTCGATTTCGCGGCTCATGGCGTACGAGCCTACAGCGCTGGACAAGAGGTGCCAAGTAGCCGCCAGCGGATTCGGCGGCCACGCGTTGGTCGGCCGAATGCTATCGTGCCATGCCAGTCGCTATCCGGCGAGTCACCTTGACTTGCGAGGCGCGGTTCTGGTAATGCCTCGACCGACCGGCCTGACCTGACCGCCGTTCGACCACGGCGACAACCTCCCGCGAGTCCACGGGCACGTGACGATGATGCACCGACCTGCCAATCGATTTTGGCGAGAAGCATTCGCCATTCACGGATCGATCACACCGTTCGTGATGCCTTACGTTTTGGCGTTTGGCGCCATTGCCGCCGCAGTTGCGCTGACGGCGACCTACGTCGAGCAGTTTTACGAGGTGAGCATCGGGCTGCCCGTTGCGCCCTATGAGTTTGCTGGTGCGGCGCTCGGGTTGCTCCTGATCCTGCGAACCAACTCCGGCTACGACCGCTGGTGGGAGGCCCGCAAGCTTTGGGGCGGCATCGTCAACCAGTCGCGCAACATGGCGATCGACGCACTTTCGTACGGGCCCAACGACGCCGCATGGCGTTCAATGTTCGTACGCTACGCTGCGGTGTTTCCGCACATTGCGCGGTCCAGCTTGCGCGGACAGCCGCCATCGCAGGACGTCGTCTCGCTAGTTGGTCCGGATATCACCGAAGAGATCGCGTCAGCGAACCACATGCCCAGCTTCGTGGCGCAGCGCCTGGCACGGTTGCTGCGCATCGCCTGCGACGAGCTGGACATGGACCGGTTTTACTTTTTGCAGATCGATCGCGAACGGGCCCTATTGATCGACCACATCGGCGCGTGCGAACGGATCCTCAAGACGCCCTTGCCGACCGTCTACGCAATCAAGATCCGCCGGTTCATCGCCCTGTTCTTGTTCACGCTGCCGTTCGCGTTGCTGCACCGATTCGAGACGGGTTGGTTGATTCCCGTCGTGACGATGTTGGTGGCGTACCCGGTCATGTCGCTGGACCAAATCGGCATCGAGCTACAAAACCCGTTTGCCGAGCACAATCTGAGCCACCTTCCGCTCTACGACATTTCGCAGACCATCCAGCGCAACGTCACGAACTTGGACGACGGGTTCGCTCCGAAGGGCGCAGACGACGTTCGCCATTGGCACCGAGGCGAGCTAGAACTTCTCGGCCAATATTAAGATCGCATCGGTCCGGGGCGATCGTCGCAGTCAGAAAGACATTGCAAACCCGCTTTGCGGTGCAATCCGTGGCGATGTGGCACGACACGCGGTGGCGGATCGCACCTATTTGTTGGAACGGCCGGACGACGCCCCAACAAGGTCCGAGAGTTTGATCGAGGACAATTGCCGACGACATTCGTCACTCACACGTCCCAGTGCTTCGCGGAGCCGTGTTTCGGCGACCGAGATCCGGCTTCCTTCCATGGCCGGCATCGTGGCGGTGAGCGGCCCGTCGATCGCCTCGATTACTTCCAACAGCGTGATATCTTCCGGCTGGCGCTTCAGCGAGTAGCCGCCGTCGACACCCCGGGTCGAGTGGAGGACACCGTGAGTTACGAGGTTCCTCAGGATCTGCAGCAGAAAGCGCTCGGGCATATGGCCGTCGGCCGCCAACTGGCTGCAGGGTACGGGGCGGTCCGCGTTGGATTGTGCTAGCTGTACGACGGCCTGGACCGCGTACGCCACGGTGCGAGAGAGCTTCATCAGCGCTGATCCCTTCACGAACTCCAGCGACCTACCCATCGATGCGCACCAGGCCACATCGATTCGCCGTCGTTGGTCCGTGCGTTCCTGCGCGAACCAGATTCAACTCTGCTGAAGCACACCGACTCTTACCCGTCATGCGGTTCGACAACGAACCGACGGAGGCTTGAGCTTACCCAGGCGGGTAAACAGGACCGCGATAACGAAGTCCGATGGTTGGAGTGGTTTGCAAGCGCGAGTCCAAAACGAACGTAACGGTGGGTTCTGAATAAGTCAAAGCGAAATCACGCCGTGACGCACGTTTTGCAACTTCGCGCAATCGTGCAGTTGTTCCGTGAGCGCTCGCTCAAGTCCGTTCTTGCTCAATGTTTTCGACGGTTGGCGATTTTGCGCTTGACGCATTGGTGTCATGGGAGGCGAGCGATTTCTCTGTGCGGAAAGCATGGAATACCAACAACGCCGCGCCGCAGACCAACAGGCTGTCGGCAAGGTTGAATATCGGCCAGTCGAGCACTGGATCAATCTTGAAGTGCAGCCAATCTCGTACTGCATATACACGTTGGCCGGCACGGTGTCCGGCGTCGATGCCCCAGGTCAAACCGGGCAGTCCGAGGCGATCGTACAGATTGCCGAAGATTCCAGCAGCCACGCACGCCAGCGCAATGGTAAGCAGTCGATCCACGGCCGCGCCGGCAACGAAGAGCCAGTAGGCGATTCCCACAGCCGCCAGAATCGACAGTCCGCTGAACAGCGCGACCTGTCCCTGGCCAATGCCGAACAGCGCCCCCTCGTTGAGGCTCGTCGTGAAGCCGAAGATCTCGTCGATCAGCCACCGGCTGGGGCGCTGGTTGGGCATCCCAAATTCTCGGAATGCCCAGCGTTTCGACAGTAAATCAGCCGCGCAACCACCGAAGGTGATGCCTAGAAACAGCAGATAGCGGCTGGCGGGCACTTCCTTCATGACGGGCACTGCCTCCCTACGAGGCAGCGTATCCGCTGCGTCGGGAAAGGCCTATCCGCGTTCGAGCTTTTGAGCGCATTTGATGCACAACGGCGTGTGCGGAAGCGCGTTGAGCCGCGTCTTGCTGATCGGCCCCGAACACTCCTCGCAGGTTCCATAGACGCCGTCTTCGATCTTCTCGATGGCCGCTTCGATCGACTCCAGGGCCGACTCTTCGCTCTGCATGAGGCTGAGCGTGAATTCCTGCTCGTAGTTGTCGCTGCCGATATCGGCGATGTGAATCGGCATGCTCGACAGGTCGCCGTTGGCTTCGCTACGCGTCTTCCGAAGAGCGGCATCGGCCATCGCGCTGACGTCCCCGCGCAAGCGGGCGCGCAAGGCCAAAAGCTGCTCCTTGTACCCCTTCATCTCGGCCTTCTTCATACTCTATTCTCCACGAGCAAGAACACCGGCGTGCCTACGTTTGGCAGTCGACAGACTCCTCATCATAAAACCGTTGCCGACGATTGTCAATTGGCCCGGTTTTGCGCGGGACTCGTTGCGTCCTTCGAGCATCATCCCGATGGACGTGTTTGGCGTATTAGCCGGCAATGAGTTTCGAGTTCGACGTCGAACGAAGGATGCGGCACCGGCGCGACGCGCCCGCGGCCGGCACGGCCCTCCCGCAAAGCGGTTTTCGAGCGCGCCTTGTCCGCCGCGGAATCGCCGAATCGAGCACGACGAAGCGACAATTCGCGCCGCCTGAACCGCGCTTATGCGATGCGGCCGGACGAGAGGTAGACACTATGGGCCGGACCGACATAGACTACGAGATGGACGATTTGGCGACGTCCCAGGCGTGCACGCGGTCTTGCTCGGCGGGAATGCGCGCCCGCTGGGTCCGTTCGCCAACGAAATAGGCAGAGCGACGCTCCTGTCGCTCGCCCGACGTCGCCTTTCGGAGTCATGAGCCATTAGCGTCGCCACTCGAACCGATGTCGCGTTTCAGCGTTGTATCGCGCCTGCCTGCGGCGCAACGTATGGCGTCGAGGAAGTGCGTGTGGCGTGCGACGTGTGCGGCAGTTTGCTCGACGTCGTCTACGATTGGAATCGGGTCAAGCCGCCCGATTCGCTGAAGGAATTCGAACGCAAGTGGGCCCGCCGCGGCGACCCGTTGGCCTTTAGCGGCGTCTGGCGATTCTTTGAGCTCATTCCGTTCGTGCGCCAGGACCAAGTCGTCACGATCGGTGAAGGGCAAACCCTTCTTCAATCGGCTGACGACGTGGGACGCTACGCCGGGCTCGATGCCGGGAATTTGCATCTTCAATACGAGGGGATGAACCCTTCGGGTAGCTTCAAAGACAACGGAATGACCGCCGCGTTCACCCACGCCCACGCCATCGGGGCCAAACGGGCCGCATGCGCCTCGACCGGCAATACCAGCGCGTCACTCTCGCTGTATTGCTCGGTTACCCGGCTGATGAAGGCCGTAATCTTCATCGGGTCCGGAAAAATCTCCTACGGCAAGCTCTCGCAGGCGCTCGACTTTGGCGCCCTGACGATGCAGATCGCCGGCGACTTCGACGACGCCATGGCACGCGTCAAGGAGGTGGCCAGCCAAGAAGGAATCTACCTGGTCAACAGCGTCAATCCCTTCCGCCTGGAGGGCCAAAAGACGATCATGCTCCGCGTTTTGGAGTCGCTGCGGTGGGAAGTGCCCGACTGGATCGTCGTACCGGGTGGAAACCTCGGAAACTCCAGTTCCTTCGGCAAAGCGTTTGCCGAGCTCAAGGAGATTGGGCTGATCGAACGCGTGCCGCGGTTGGCAGTGATCAACGCGGTGGGCGCCAACACGCTGTACGAGCTGTACGAAAAGCGCGGCCTGCGCTGGAATGATGGCCAGCCGAATCGGCAAATCGCCGACGCGTATTTCGCTGAAATGGATTCAGCCAACCGTCGCGCGTCGACAATCGCCAGCGCCATCGAAATCAACCGGCCGGTCAATCTGGACAAGTGCCTGCGGGCCTTGGACGTCATGGACGGTGTCGTGCGCGAAGTGACGGATCAAGACATTCTGGATGCCAAAGCCAAGGTCGGCGCCGGCGGGTTCGGGTGCGAGCCGGCCAGCGCGGCAAGTGTGGCCGGCGCGAAGCTGCTCGTCGCCCAAGGCGTCATCGCGCCGAGCGATCGGGTCGTTTGCGTGCTGACCGGACATCAACTCAAGGATCCAACCGCTACCGTCGCGTATCACACGACCGACCAGGAGCAGTTTAATCGTGTGTTGGGCAGCCGGGGCGTGCGGCGGGCAGCCTTCGCCAACCGCTCGGTCGCCGTGCCCAACGAACTGGACGAAATCGTCAAAGCCATTCGGCTCTATAGTTAGCAGGAGCGATGCTCGCGATGGCAACACGGATCGGCATCAACGGGGCCGCGGGTCGCATGGGACAGCGACTGGTCGCATTGGCCGCGGAAGACCCTGAGCTAGAGGTCGTGGCGGCCGTCGAGCACGCTGCGCATCCGAAGCTTGGAACCGACGCCGGAACCATCGCCGGAGTCGGACCGACGGGCGTGAGCCTGTCCGTGGGTGTCGACCAGCAGGCGGACGCGGTGGTCGATTTCTCCGTTCCGGAGGCCACCGCTGCGATTCTGGAAACCTGCCTGGCACAGCAGATTCCGCTGGTGGTGGCCACGACCGGATTGTCCGACGAGCTGCAATCGCGAATTCGCGACGCGTCACGGTCGATCCCCTTGCTCTGGGCGCCGAGCATGAGCCTCGCGGTCAATCTGGCCATGAAACTGGCTGACACCGCGGCACAAGCCCTGGCCGACCATCCCAGTGGAGCCGATGTCGAGATCATCGAGCGCCACCACCGATTTAAGGAGGATGCTCCCAGCGGTACCGCACTCAAGTTCGGAGACATTATCGCGGCCGCAATGGGCCATACCGAACAACGGCATGGGCGCAGCGGGCGACCTGGTCAACGTCCTCACCAAGAAATCGGCTACCACGCCGTGCGCACCGGCGACAATCCGGGTGAGCACGCAATCGTATTCGGGCTGTTGGGCGAGACGTTGGAGATCAACGTCCGTGCCACAAGTCGCGACTGCTACGCGCACGGTGCGTTGGCAGCGGCCAAGTTCTTGGCGGACAAACCGGCTGGTCTGTATTCGATGAACGACATGTTGGGGCTTTGAGCCCACGGTACGTCGCGCGTGTTTGACGATCCGTCACGCCGACCCGCAACGCCTGCCGCGGCGTGCGTTTCCTCGCCGCACATCGAGAGTCGACGAAGGACCAACCGAAATCGAGCCCGGACTTTCGACAATGGCCAAGTGCGAAGAAGGCTACCTCTGCTCGGTCTGTGGACAAGACGTGGAGTCGATCGTCGAGAGCGACCTCTACTTGCGGTTTGTCATCGGCCAGGTCGATCCCGAAACGCTGCATACCTCGGCGGAGCGCCACATTGGCTGCAACCCGGTGTTGGCGCAGTTTATCGTCGACGATCGATTCGAACCGATTTGCGTCGAAGGCGAATTCGACAAACGCCGACTGGACGCGGATTACGTTCGAGCGCAGCAAGCGCTGGTTACTCGGGGATACCGTCGGCTGCACGAGGTGGCCCACCTGGACTTGCCGATCGTCGACTACCCGCTGCCAGAAGTCCGCGCGCAACTCGAACGCGATGCCCGCGGGCAATAGGCGCATGCCAGACGGCATGGACTTGGATTCGCGCGCCTCGACCGACCTTCGCGAAGCGTGCGCATTCAACGAGCCGCTGCCGCCGCATCGCTTGCCACAGCCAGCGCGCCATGTACCACGACCGCCTCGCCAAGCCCGGCGCGCACGATTTCGAATCGTCCGGACAACGGCCCAAAGACATACTTTTCCACGGCTGCGCGTACCGGTGCCAAAAACAGGCTCTCGTCAGCCAACGAGACTCCGCCGCCAATCACGACAATCGATGGCGAAACGATCGTGACAGCTTGCGCGATTCCCCAGCCGAGTGCCGCGCAGGCGTCGGCGAGCACGTCCCGCGCCAATTCGTTTCCTTCGCCAGCGGCCTGAACCACCATTTGCGCCGTCAGGCGATCAACCTTTCCGTCGCATCGTTCCCACAAGTCGGCCGAGTACTCTTCGGCTGCTTCTTCGGTCTCGATCAATCGCTGTCGCACGTCCTCGGGCGACGAACGTCGCAGCCCGCTGGCCAAAGGCGCAAAACGATGCGAGATTGGATCGCTCAACCGGGCTTGCGCCGCCGCCGCAATACCCCATCCACTGGCAAGCGACTCGACCGTTTGGTCCGGGCGATCGGCGTGCAAACCTGGCCGCAAGTGCCCGATTTCCGCGGCGCCATACCCTGCGGCGCGGTAGATGTCATTACCGACGATCAACCCACCACCGATTCCGGTCCCCACGGTAACGAACAACACAGGGTTGTGGTCGCGTCCGGCACCGAATCGCGCTTCGGCCAGTCCGGCCACGTCGCAGTCGTTTTCGAGTGTCGCTGGCAGCGTCAGTTTCTCGCGACACCAATCCACCAGCGGAAAGTCGTTCCAGCCGTCGACGTGATGGCTCTTGACGACCAGGCCGGCCTTTGAGTCCACCGGTCCGCCAAACCCGATGCCAATTGCGGTGACTTCGTGGCGCGCGATCAGCACCCGGGCTGCGTCTTCGATGCATTCGAGAATCGCCTCGGCGCCTCGGCCCGGATCGACGTCGAATCGTTCCAGCGCCGTCAGCTCGCCGTCGCCGGCACCGACGCCCAACTGAATTTTCGTCCCGCCGATTTCAATGCCCAAGTACATCCGCGCTGCCTTGGTCTCGTGGCTGATCGGCATATGTCAACAAACGATGAGATTATTCTAGCGCACGGTTCGGAAAGTTCCGACCCGTCGAGGAACTGCGATGGCCATGAAATCCTGCCGATGCCCGCGGACGCGGGGAGCGGCAACCGTTGCACGAATCGCACGCTGCACGGTGCAAACCACGTCGTGCTCACGCGCTGTTGCCGTATCGCCCTTCGGCGTTGATCCGTGCGTACACGTCGTTGAGCACCCAATGGAACAGGCAGAGGTGGATGCTCTCGACCATGCCCATGTCGTCCAGTGGCACGTGCATGCCAGCTTGGGCCGCGCGGCGTAGCTTGCCGCCGTCGTATCCCGTTAGGGAAAAGGTCTTTAGTTCGTGCCTATTGGCCCAGTCGATCGCCTCCAGCACGTTCGGGCTGTTTCCCGATCCGCTGATGGCAATGGCCAAGTCGCCTGGGCCGCCGTAGTTCATCAGTTGCTGGACGAAGATGTGTTCGTAGCCCACATCGTTGCCCACGGCCAGAATCCAACCCAGGTTGTCGGTCAGACTCATGATTTTGAGCCGCTTGCGCGATTCGTCGTGGAGGTGCTCCGGCTTCAGCGAACTCTTGCCCAAATCCTCACTGATGTGCGTGGCCGTGGTGGCCGAGCCACCGTTGCCGAACACGAAGATAAACCGCTCGTGCTCCCACGCATCGTAGATCAGATCGGCCCAGCGCCTGATCTCTTGCTGGTCGACGCGGGCCAACTCGGCTTGCAAGCGGCCAACGTATTGATCGATCGATAGTTTCGCGCCAAGCATGTGCTCGTCGGGCGATGCCCCAGCCGAAGTGTTTCTGCTTCTAGTCTACTACGCCAGGCGCGTGGCAACTAGCCGTGCACGGTCGCGGCACAACTCAACCGGCAAGCGCTTCTTGCTGACCCCGGGCAACATTCAGCGGCGCGATAATCAACCAGCCCACGACGAAGAACCCAAGCAAGCTGATGATCGCCCAGTTGGGGCTGCCGGTCCGTGCCAAGGTTTCCGTAAACAGGATTGGCCCGAGCATGCTGAACGCTTTGCCGGACAGGTTGAAGAACCCGAAGAATTCACCGGTACGCGATTCGGGCGTCATCAGCCCCATGATCGTACGGCTGACCGACTGCGTGCCTCCCAACACCAACGCGGTCAGCGCCGCCATGATCCAGAACTGCCACATCTCCTGAATGAAGAATCCGCTGAACAGCACGACGACCCAAATTGCCAAACAGATGTGTAGGGCGTTCTTTTGACCAATCTTGTTGGCAAACCAACCCAGGAACACCGCGCCGGGCAGGGCGACGAATTGGATCATGACGAAGACCGGAATCAGGTCGGCGTCCTCGACGTTGAACTTCTCCTTGGCAAACACCGACGCCTGCGAAATAACCGTCATCACGCCGTCGTTGAAGATCAAGAACCCGACCAGGAAGATGGCCAGCATCTTGTATCGGCGAATTTCACCCAAGGTGCGAATCACGTCCGAAAGGCCGTTGGCGGCGGTTGTGATCACCGATTGATTCTGACGGCGCGGCGGGGCCTTGTCGCGCACCAACAGCAGGATTGGCAGGCTGAACACGCCCCACCAAACTCCCATTAGCAACAAGCAAAGTCGCGGTAGGAAGTGATCTTCGGTGGGCAGTCCCCACGACTCACCAAAGCGGACCAGGCACACAGCCAGCACGAGCATTAGTCCGCCGCCGACGTAGCCCGCGCCGAATCCCCACGCCGACACTTCGCTCATGCGCCGGTCGTCGGAGATTTCCGGCAAGAATGCGTTGTAGAAACTCTGCACCAGTTCGTAGTTGAGATTTGCGACAAGAAACATCGCGACAAACCACCACGGCCGGTCCGGCGTGCCAAAGAACATCAAAGCCGACGCGCCGGCGCCGAGCATCGTGGTGATAAACAGAAAGCCACGTTTGTTGGCATGGGCGTCGGCAATGGCGCCCAGGATCGGCGAGAGGATGGCCGAACACAGCGTCGTGATCCCGATACCCCATCCCCAAACACGCAAACCCGCGTCGCCCGGCAGCACCGCACCCTGCAGATACAACACCAGCACGGTGATGTAGATGGTCGAGTAGGCGCTATTGGCCCAATCGTACATGCACCACGCAATGATCTCTTTTCGTTGGTTCTTGGCCGCGGAAGGGATCGTTGCTGTGTCGGCCATGCGGTGGATGTTCGGGAAGTAGAGGACGATTTCGGAGGTTTCGCACCGAAGAGTCGGCGCCCGGCAGTGATTCTGTGCGGTATGTGTCGCACGAGCGGGCTGCGGGTGGCAGCCTTATACCAAACGCGACATTCCCCGGCTACCGAGGTGTTCGACGCTGCCGGCCGCAGCTTGGTCACAAAAAAAGGGCCCCGCAGAAAACTGGGGGCCCTGAGTTGATTGCTCGACGTCGTGCGGCGCTTACGTGCCGAATTCCGGGCGGCGCCGCTGTAACTGGTTTTGCAAGCGTTGCACGATGGAGCTGTGCATCTGGCTGACCCGGCTTTCCGATAGATCCAAGGTCGCGCCGATCTCCTTCATGGTCAGCTCTTCGTAGTAGTAGAGAATGATAATTAGGCGTTCGTTGCGATTAAGCCCTTTGGTGACCAAACGCATCAGGTCGTTCTTCTGGATCCGTTTCGTCGGATCCTCGCCCTTCTTGTCTTCGAGAATGTCAATCTCGCGAACGTCCTTGTAGCTATCCGTCTCGTACCATTTCTTGTTCAGGCTGATCAAATTGACGGCGTTGGCTTCGAGGATCATCTTTTCGAGCTCGGGCACGGAGATCTCCATGTGCTCGGAAAGTTCCACCTCGGATGGGGCCCGGCCCAACTTGGCCTCGAGCGTCTTGATCGCTTCGTTCAGCTTGCTGGCTTTCGAGCGGACCAGTCGCGGCACCCAATCCATCGTGCGCAGTTCGTCGAGCATGGCTCCGCGAATTCGCGGGACGCAGTACGTTTCGAACTTGACGCCGCGCGACAGATCGAACGCGTCGATCGCGTCCATCAGCCCAAAGACGCCCGCCGAGATCAGGTCGTCGAGCTCGACGCCCTCGGGCAATCGCGACCAGATGCGCTCGCCGTTGTACTTCACCAACGGCAAGAAGATCTCGACCAACCGGTTGCGCAGTTCCTGGTTCGTCGTATCCGCCTTGAAGTCTTGCCAGAGCTGCGCCATGTCGTCCGGCGCCAACGTACTGGTTGCCATGCGAACCTCCGTGTCCTATCTGCCGGGCATGCTGCCCGTATCGAATTCCGTCTCGCGAGGCACCGGCTCCCGTCCGTCATAGACGCTAGCACCGGGGCCCCAACTCATGTGGCTATGGTTTCGTTGATCGAACGAACCGCGATTCTGGCTGTGCGACCGCTGGTGCGTAGGGCGAATCAGGCCCTAGCGAATTGACGACAATCCAGGTGGCCACCCGTCCCACGACATAGCCGATAGCACAAAACATGACGGCGGAAATGGCGGCTGCCTCGAGTGTTCGTGCCAGGCCGACGTCGCGCATCAGTCCTTGCAGAATCACGGTCGTAAACGCGATCGTGCCTAATATCGCCGCGTACTGCCGACCCACGAACACCTCGCTCGAATGGCGTTATGCTTTGCGCAATCCTCACAGCTTTCCAGTCGGTCCACTGTGGGAGGTGTCCTAAGTATCGGCCAGTCGGCGTCCGAAGGTTGACCGATTCTTGCCGCCCAGCGATTGGCTGGCAGGCGTCATCGCTTCGCCCTTCGATCGCGATCCAGGCACAGTTCACGTCAGTGTGTCAAAAGGCTCTCCTCCGTACGATTTGGGCAATGGTTCGATGTCGAGGTCTTGTCTGCTTGCGCACAGCGGGCCACCGTGGACGATGGCCTGTTGCGCCAGCCGTTCGGATAGAGACGCTGCGCCCATTTGAGTTTTGGCCCAGAGCGTGTCCGTGACGCGATCCAGCGCGCGAGCGGCCGTACTTCGGGCGGGAAACACCAGCACGTCGCCAGTGCGGCAGTCGTCTTCGAAGCTTGGAATGCACCCGATCGCTGAGCATGGCGTGCCCAAGAACTTGCGGCATGCCGCCGTGATGCGGTCTTGAATCTCGTCGCCTTCGCGTGGGTCGTCGGCACAGTTGGCCAGGGTATGCACCGCTCCGCGCGACTCCGCGCGGGCCAGAGTCTTGATTGCGGCATATGCGTTCATGACGGCAGTGGCATCCGGCGTGGTGACCACGATCACCGCGGTCGCGGCTTGCCAACAACGTCGCGCGAAATGGGTTCGGCTGCTGCCGGCGTCGACCACCACCAGGTCCGCGTGCGGCGCCAGATGTTTTAACTCCGTGATCAATCGGTCTTGCGCTGCCGGGGCGTGGTCGCTCACTTCGCCCGATGCCCACGCCCCACAAATCGACTGGATACCAGCGGGTCCGCGTTGCAATACGTCGTGGGCGCCGGCCCGACCTGCAAGCACGTCGACGATCGTGCCATGGTCCGACGATTCGTTCCAGCGGGCATGGCCGCCATGATCGAGGTCCGCGTCGACAAAAACGGCCCGGCGTCCTTGTCGCGCTAAAGCCACGGCCAGGTTGGCGGCGATGGTCGTGGTGCCGACACCTCCCTTGCCGCCGCTGACTACGACCAGCGGCGCGACAAGGCGGTGCGGCGCGCCGAGCGTCGCACGTTGCCTCACAAGTTGTCGCAGCTCCGCGGCTTGATCATCCATGACTCGGTCTCAGACAACGAATTGTTTGCTTCGTTCGTAACTTTTGGCGGAAGGTCGCGATTCCGCCTCGAGAGATTTGCAGCTCAACAGCGGGCGGGCCGCACCGGTCCGTCGATCGATTCGTGCCCCAACACGACCCTTGCCAAATGTCCCGCGTCAGCCGGCAGAATGTCGTCGGGCACGTTTTGCCCATGGGTCAAGTAGCTCAACGGCAAACGGCACGTTCGCAACACAGGTAACAGGTTGCCGAGCGAAGCCGCCTCGTCAAGCTTCGTAAGCACCAGCGCAGTCGTACCAACTTCGGCGAACCGCTCGGCGGTCTTCGACAGGCTGGCCGCACTGGCAACGCTCGACAGAACCAAATGGACTTCGTCCGGTGCCGCTTCGGCTAGCATCGCCTTGAGCTCCTGAATCTTCACCTCGTCGCGCGGACTGCGCCCGGCGGTGTCCATCAGAATCAAATCAAGATTGGCCATCCGGGCGACCGCCTGGTGCATCTCGCGGGGCGTGGCGACGATCTCCATCGGCAGATCGATGATGTCGGCATAGGTGCGCAGTTGTTCGACGGCCGCGATCCGATACGTGTCGACCGTGATCAGACCGACCCGCAGTTTGTCGCGCAGCCGGAAGTTGGCCGCGAGCTTCGCGATGGTGGTTGTCTTTCCGACGCCTGTCGGCCCGACCAGTGCCACGAGATGTCGACGGCCATCCGACGGCTGGATCGGTCCAGCGGTGTGAATTTCGGACTCGACCAGTTCCACCAGCGCGGTGCGCAGGCTGTGTGCATCGTCGGCGCTGCCCCGTGAATGGGTGCGCACGCGCTCCACCAGGTCGCGCGCCAGGTCTTCGCTCACGTCGGCGTCAATTAAGTCGGTAAACAGATGAAACAGCGCACCGTCCAACTCCGACTGGACCGAGCCGTTTGCCCGGCAGAGCGATTCGACCTTTGAGTGCAACTGGGCGAGTTGATCGCGCAGGTCCAGTCCGGACTCCATCGGGCTCACATTGCCCGCGTCGACGGCGCGACGTTGTTCGGAGGATCGCTGGCGCAGCGCAGGCCCGGCGGCGACCAGCGTGTCCACCGATCGGTCGCGCGGCGGGAGCCGGCTGGGTACCGAAACGGTGGACGATGCGACGACCTCAATCTCGCGTGCCGAATGCAGAAACCGCAATAGGCCGCTCGAACGTACCTCGCGCGTGTGCAGCACCGAGGCCTTCGGTCCCAGCTCGCTGCGAACGAGTGCCAAAGCGTCTTGCATTGTTTTTGCGCGGTATGTCTTGACGTTCATGTTGCTCGAGGATGGGGAGTGATGGTGGATTCCGAGTCGATGCCGTCGGCCGCAGTGGCGTCAGCGACGTGCTGGCACGCTTGAATGTTGTTAAAAGTCTTCAATCATGGCGACCGAATCAATCGGCGTATCGTTCGTGATCTCTTGGTAGCTCAGCACGATGAGTTGCGGCAGGTACGGCAACGTCATTTGCTTGAGCGCGGCGCGGGTCTGTGGGCTGGTGACAACCACTGCAGGTCGATCTGCGGCGGTGAGCGTCGCGACCGCGTCGCCGATTCGTTGGCACAGCGCCATGGCGGCTTCCGGCGGCATGTACAGCGCCCAGCCGCTTTCTGTCTGCAGCATTCCGGAGCGAACTTGTTCTTCCACTGCCGGATCGAGCGTGACCACTTCCATGCGCCCGTGGCGATCGCGATATCGGGCCGTGATCACGCGGGCCAGTCGGGCGCGGACAAATTCGCACAGCAGCAGCGGATCCTTCGTGCGCGGCGCAGCTTCGCCCAAGGCCTCGAGTATCGGGCCCAATTGACGAATCGAAACGCGCTCGCGCAATAGGAGCTGCAACACCTGCTGCACTTCAACCAGCTTCATCGGTTCGGGAATCAATTCCTCGACGACCGCCGGAGAAGTTTTTCGCAGCTCGTCGATCAAATGTTTCGTGGCGTCGCGGCTGAGCAGCTCATGGGCGTGCGCGCCGACGACTTCGGTCAGGTGTGTGGCGATAACGTTGACCGGCTCGACGACCGTGTAACCGAGCCGCTCGGCGTCGCGGCGGTCGTCAGGTTCGATCCACGTCGCGGCCCTGCCGAATACGGGCTCTTGCGTCGCGCGGCCCGAAAGGCTTCCGGTCGCGGAGCCTGAATCGATTGCCAGCAACATGCCCGGCATGAGCTTGCCTTCGGCCACCGGTACGTCGGCGATGCGAATGCGATACTGGTGCTGCTCGAGCCGCATGTTGTCGCGGATCCGCACCTTGGGCATGATCAGCCCGGCGTCGGAGGCCACGTTTTGCCGAATTTGGCTAACGCGTTCGAGCAAATCGCCCCCCCGTTTCGGATCGGCCAATCGAATCAGACCGACCCCGATCTCCAGCTCCATCGGATCGACGGTCAGAAAGTCTTCGACGCGCTGTTCGGGCTTGGTTGTTTGCGCTGCCTTGGTTTGCTGTTCGGTGGCGAGTTGCTCGTCGCGCTGTCGCCGGCTGATCACCAATGCCAGCGCCGTGCAACTGCCGCCGATCCCCAAAAGCGGAATCGCGGGAAGGCTCGTGAACGTGAGGATTCCGACGAATCCGGCCGCCACGGCCAGCGCCTGCGGGCGAGAGAATAACTGTGCCAAAAACTGCCCTGGCAGATTGACGCGATTCGAGCTGCGCGTGATGAGCAGCCCGGCGGCCAGCGATACGAGAAACGCGGGCACCTGACTGACCAATCCATCGCCAATCGTCAGCCGCGTGAACAGTGCGCCGGCCTCGGTAATGTTCATGCCGTAGTCGACGATGCCGATCACTAGCCCGCCAAAGATGTTGATCAGCGTGATGATAACGCCCGCGATCGCGTCGCCGCGGACGAACTTGCTGGCACCGTCCATCGCTCCGTAGAAGTCGGCCTGTCGCGCAACTTCTTCGCGACGCGCTTGGGCTTCGTCGTTTGTGATGATGCCGGCGTTCAGGTCCGCGTCGATTGCCATTTGGCGGCCCGGCATCCCATCCAATGCGAAACGGGCGGCAACTTCGCTGATCCGCGTGGCCCCCTTCGTGATCACCACGAACTGAATCACGATGATGATCGAGAAGATGACCAGGCCCACCACGAGCTTGTCGCCTGCGACGAACTGGCCAAAGCCGCGGACCACGCCGCCGGCCGCGAGCATTCCCTGGGTCGGCGCCTCGGTCAGAATCAACCGCGTCGTGGCAACGTTGAGGACCAGTCGGCTCAGCGTGGTCGCTAGCAACAGGGTCGGAAAAACGCTGAACTCAAGCGGTGTTCGCACGTAGATCGTCGTCAGCAGCACGATCACGGCCAGCGTGATATTGGCCGATAGCAGCACGTCCATCAGCGCGGTCGGCATCGGCACCAGAATCACCAACAGACTCGCGATGACACACAACGGCAGGACAAGCTCCTGAGCCCGTTGGGTCGATACGCCAGCGCGTGGTATGGCGGCTGTGGCCATCCAAGATTCCCGCGAATTTGTCGGACGTGAACCAAACGACAAGACGTGAGGCTGATCGGCAGCCGAAATGAGGCGGGGAAACTACTGAAATTGAGCGCTAGAGTCCAGGTCGATTTACGTCCTCGATCCGATCGCTGCTAGCAGCCGAAACTCAGCCACGGGGCCACATTGTGCCGACTCGGTCACGAAAGCAGGTCATCGTGTGCTATCAACTCAAGTTCACTTTTTGCGCGCGACGATACCTTACCCAGTAGGCCCCAATTGTCACGTCGTTCCGCCCTGTGAGAACCTCTTTGTCCGGCACCGTTGACGCGGTTGGCTCGCACGACACGATGATGCATTGCAGGCACGACGCAGCGGCACGCCGATTCGCCATCGCTGGGATGGTGTTCTCGATGTCGCTGGTTGCCGGTTGCGAAATCGGCACCGAAATGCCGCCCCAGGCAGAAGCCACATCAAAGGTCGACGCCCGCGTCGCCGACTCGCCGCGGATCGCCGTGAAGTATCGCGTCGGCCGCGGGAACCTGAAGTTCGTCGAAGGCTACCAGCAGGGACATTCCGAAGCATTGGCCCAATCCAAGCCGATGCTCGTCTTCTTTACGGCGGAGTGGTGCCACTTCTGCCATCAGATGGCCGACGAGGCGTTTCGGCATCCTCAGGTGGCTCGGTTGTCCGAGCGTTTTGTCTGCATCTTGGTCGACGCCGACCGGGAGCCGCAGATCTGCCGCCAGTTCGGCGTGACCGGTTATCCGACCATTCAGTTTCTGTCGCCGCGCGGTGTGCCGCTGGAGCGGATCGTCGGCAAAAAGCCGGGACACCAGGTGATGATGGCGATGCAGGCGGCGCTGCAGAACGTCGCCCGGCGCAACGCGGCCGGACGCGGCTCGGTCGTGCGATAGCCGGCGCGAGTCGGGAACTGCGCATTGCGTTCCATCGCCATGCTTTGCTGTCGAGTAGTCGCCCGGCGCATCGCGTGGTATTCTGATCGGCGGCGTGCGAGCGAATTGTCGCCCCGGGAGTCCCCAGGCGACGCACGACTTTGCCGGCGTGGATTGCCGCCGCGCCGCGAAATATCTCACCCATCGCGCACCGCGGAGCGGACCAAAGTGCCGGACAAGAAACGTAAAGAAAAAGTCGTCGAAGTGAATCCTTATCACTTCTGGCACGCGCGCTTTTGGCACGGAATGCTGTTGAGTCCCTGGTTGCGATTGCTGGCGCGAAATCGATTTCGCATCGGGTTGATGAAATGGGGGCTGGCGCTCACTTGTACCAATGCAACCGCGTTCAACTCCGCGCTGCGACCCATGCAGGAACTGATCTACCGGCGCCACATCCGGCGGACGCAGATCAAGGACGCGCCGATCTTCATCATTGGCCACTGGCGCTCGGGCACGACCCTGTTGCACGAGTTGCTGGTGCTGGACAGCCGCTATACGTATCCGACCACCTATCAGTGCTTGGCGCCGAACCACTTTCTAATCAGCGACCGGTTCATCCAGAAGCTGCGATTCTTGCTGCCCTCGAAGCGCCCGATGGACAACATGGCGACCGGCTGGGATCGGCCACAGGAGGACGAGTTTGCGCTGGTCAACATGGGACTGCCGTCGCCGTACCTGACGATGGCGTTTCCGAACGAGCCGCCGCAGTGTCCTGGCGCGCTGACGCTCGAAGGGCTCAGCGCCGAGGAGCGCAACCGCTGGAAGGCCGGCCTGGAATGGTTCCTGAAGCGTGTCACGGTCCAGGACCCCAAACGGATCATCCTCAAGTCGCCTCCCCACACCGCCCGCATTCGCACGCTGCTCGAGTTGTTTCCCGATGCCCGCTTCGTACACATCGTCCGCGACCCGCACGCGGTATTCAGTTCGACCGTCAAGCTGTGGAAGACGCTCTACAAGTTTCAGGCGCTCCAGGAGCCAAGGCACGAAAACCTTGACGAGTACGTGTTTTCGAATTTCACCGAGATGTATCAGCGGCTGGAACGAGATCGGGGGCTGGTCGACGAGCGGCGATTTTTCGAAGTGCGCTACGAAGACCTGGTGCGCGAACCAATTGAGCAAATGCGGGCCCTCTACGACCACCTGGAACTGCAAGAGTTCGACCAGGTGTTGCCGAAGCTGGAGGCCTATTTCGCGGACCGTCGCGACTACAAAACCGGCTCGTATCAGATCGACGAAGCGTTGCGCGAGGAAATCAATCGTCGCTGGGGGCCGTACATGCGGAAATACGGCTATTGCCAGGCGGCCCCCACGGCTTCGACGTAGCCAGTCATTTGGCCTTGGCAACGATTCGCCGCGCGGCCGCGTTGCGTGGCAACCGCGTCAACAGGGCGCGCCGGTCATCGGGGATCACACCCGCTCGGATCGCGGAGCGCGACCCACTGCCTGTTGTTGCGCCCGGCGCCGCGACGCGGCTTGTGGATCGCCCTGCATGCTCCGCATTTCGTCGCGCATCTCCTGCGGCGTCATCCGCAGATCGCGCTCGTGCCGCCAGCGCTCAAACGCGTAGTCAGCCACGGCCAGAATCATCAGGGCCGAACCAATTTTCAGACCGGTCCACAGACAGAATTCCCACACGAAGGCAAGCAGGTGAGGCAGTTGGAGTGTTCCGACCGACGCCAACTCCGCCCGATTTTGATACATGCTGGCAAAGGCCACCGCGACGATCGTTGCCAACTTGACCAGCCCCAACGTCAGTCGCACACTGCTGCTCGCGGAGAAGACACGTCGAATTCCGGCCAACGGATTCAGGCGACCCGTATCGGGGGCCAGTTTGCCAGGCAGAAAAACCACGCCCGTCTGCACGACGTTCAATGCGATGGCCAGCAGGGCCACCAACACGAGCGGCGGCAGCAACACCTTGGCCAGCCCGGCCATGATCGGTGTCCACTGTCCGGTCAGCGCGTCCGAGCTGGGCGACTGGCCCGATTCGGTCCAGTGCATCCATGCCTGACCGCCGAGCGAGTCGGTCAGCAGCCCGCCCATGTAGTCGATCAGGGTTCCGCCGGTCGCCACCAACACGATCAGTCCACCCAGCAGGATGCCGGCCGACGTCAGGTCGGTGCTGCGCGGAATGCGTCCCTCTGCCCGTGCTTGCTGGCGGCGACGGGGTGTCGGCTCGAACACTTTTTCGTCGAATTGATCGCTCATGGGCAAGTTGGTCGATCGCTAGCCGCGCAATGCCAAAACCACGGTCTGGAGCACCGGCGAGAGCTGTTCTTGAAAGAGCCAAGCGGCCGCTCCCATCGAAACCCCCAGCGCAAGCAACGCGACCATCGCGTTCAGTCCGAAGCCGAGAGTCATCAAGTTGAGTTGCGGTAGTGTGCGAGCGACGATTCCTAGAATCAGCGTGGCCAACAACAGCGCGACCATCACCGGCGCCGCGGCGCGGATCCCCAGCTCAAAGCTTTGGGCCAGCACCGACGTGATGGCCGAAGTCATCGACGCCGAAAAGCTTGCCTGACCGGCGGGCAGCCAGTCGAACGTGTCCAACAGCGCGGCGATCACCTGGCGGTGCCCACCGATCGAGAGAAACACCGCCAGCGTAACGAAGAACAGCAGCTTCGAGATGATCGGCCCGCGCGCGTCACCGGTTGGGTCGATCGCATCGGCAAGCTGCATGCCGCTCATCTGGCTGATGAGTTCACCGGCGACCTGCAACGCGGAGAACAGCACCAGCACGCCAAGTCCAAGGATGAGCCCCACCAAAACTTCGCCGCCGGCCTGCACCAGGAATTCGGCGGGCGCGGAGGCAACGGTTGCTTTTCCCGATTCGAGCGGCGTGATCAGGATCGCCAACACGACCGCCAATCCGCCACGAAATCGCCACGCAACCACGGCCGAGCCAAACACCGGCGCCACCGCCACCAGCGCGCCAATCCGCGCCAACACCAGCGCGAACAGCATGAGCGTCGGCAGAAAGGTTTCCGGAAGCAAGGCCATGCGGTGAGCCTGTTTATTTACTGAATGCGAGGGGCCGGCTGGGCGGCGGTCACGCATCGTGCGACACGCCGGCCCCCCCGGAAGAAACGTTCGAGCGACTAAAGCGAGCGGGGAATACTCTCGATGACGTCATGCGAGTACTGCACCATCTCGCTGACGAGCCACGGCAGCGCCAGGCTCAGCACCAACACCATCACCACCAGCTTCGGCACGAACGCGACCGTTTGCTCCTGGATTTGCGTAATCGCCTGCAGCAGGCCGATCAACAAACCCACAACCAGCCCGGCGACCAACACGGGCGAGCCGACCAGCAAGGCAACGTGAACAGCTTCGCGACCCAGGTCAATGGCGGTATCGGGACTCATGGCAGCGATTGGTCCTGTCGAAGAATTGCGTAACGGCCGGCGGCTTGCTGCGGCACATGGTCCGCCACCGCGCTTCAGTGAATGGCCCGTCAGGTAAACGTTTGAAAACTCTCGAGCAACATGCCGACGACCAGGTGCCACCCGTCGACCAGCACGAACAGCAGCAACTTGAACGGCAACGAGACCAACACCGGAGGCAGCATCATCATGCCCATCGAGATCGTGACGCTGGCCACCACCAGGTCGAGCACGAGAAACGGCAAGTAGATTTGAAAGCCGATCAGAAATGCGGTCTTCAATTCGCTCAGCATGAACGCCGGCAACAAGACATTGAGCGGCACGTCGTCGTAGCTCGACGGTTCGGGCGTTGATTCGGGCAGGTATTCGTAGAACAGCCAAATGTCGTCGCGATTGCCGGTGCGGTCGATTTGAGCACTCATAAACTGCCGTACAGGTTGCACGCCGGCATCCCACGCTTCTTCCAGCGTGATGGCATGCTCGCTGTACGGCACCAACGCCTCGTGATAGACCCGACTCCAAACGGGCGACATGACCAATAGGGTCATGAACAGCGCGATCGACGTCATTACCTGGTTCGAGGGGAGTTGCTGCGTGCCAATCGCCTGTCGCAACAGGCCGAGCACTACGACGATCCGCACGAAGCAGGTCGTCATCAGCAAGATAGCCGGCGCCAGGCTGACAACCGCCAACAGGAGCAACATTTGCAGCGCCGACGAAATGCCCTCGGGGCTTAGCCATTGCTTTGGTCCGCCAATTCCGCCGGGCAGCGTGATCGGAGAACTGCCATCGAGCGCCGACGGAAGCGTGGCTAGGGCGTCGTGGCCAGCCGACGGCGCTGCGTCGCCCGACGCGTTGTCCGCGTTCGCCTTTTCGGAGCCGCCGGTTGGCTGGACAGGGTTGGTCGTCGACGACTCGTCGACTGACAGACCATTTTGGTAAACCGAGTCCGTCGCGCCGTGGGTCTGTTTTGATAGTTCGGAAAACGCTTTGTCACGATCCGGATTGGGCCCGGCATCTTCTGCGGCGGCGTCCGTTGGCATCTCGGTACCATCGAAGCCAGCCAAGTCGGCACCGCTCGCTGGCAGGTCCGGCGGTGCGTCGGGTGTGGTTGAGCCGCTGGCCAGTCGTTCGGCGGCGCTCGTCTTGGGGCCCAGGGCAGCATCCGCGACGCTTGCGCGGTCTTGCGCGGCGAATGGATTCACAACCGGCGCCGGCTCCGCCGATGACTCAGCGTCGTGCGTCCCGAGCGAACCGAGATCTTGTGCTGCCGCAGCGCTACCCAGACAGAGCAGGACCGTGGCGGCGACTAGCAGACTGCGACCGCGCCAACTGGCAACCGCCGAACCGATGGTCCATCGCAAACCGATTCTCGTGGTCCGTTGCACGTCGCACTCCAACTGAGTTCGCATATTAGCTTCGAACCTCTTCGGCGAGGTACCCGGAATCCAAGTTGCTAAAGTCGATTTCCGAGGCCTGATGGCGGGCCGCGTAGCGGCGGTTGCGTGGTCCTTGGCCCGCGTGGCCGATCACGTGTCGAAAGGTCGACGCCGCACCGCCACTCCCCTGACACAGCTCGAGCATGTTTTCCACTTCGGCCGGATCGGTGATCTCGGTCAGCGTGCTCGCGCCGCTCGTCGTTGCGCAAACCAGCAGCAGCTTGTTGGCGCAACGGACCAAATACGCATGCTGTCGACCGACCAACGCAGTACGTCCTAGCACTTCGACCACTTCAGTCGGCAACGACGCCGTTCCCTTTGGCATCCCGCGGCGCGTGACCAGCACGACCAACAGAAACAATCCGACGACGATGCCCAGGCTGGCCGCGCCCTTTGTCAGCGGTTGCAGTTGCCGCGCGGGACGGTCGCCGGCGTCGTCACCGCCCGTCGGACGCGAAAGCGGCAGCGGTTTCGCCGCGTGGGCGTTTGTTGTTTCTTCACCGGAATCCGCCGTGTCCGAAGGTTCCTGTGCCATCGCCGTATGTTGCGGATATTGCAGTTCCAAGGGAGTGTTTGCCGCGTCATGCGTGTCAGTCGTTTCCGTTGCGGTCGTTGCGCGCGAATACCGATCAGCAACAGGTAGCGGCTGTGCATTCGCCTCGTCGTCGTTCCAACGGTTCGGAACGTGTTGCGGCACTGCCGCGTCTTGGGCCGGCAGCGGCGCGGAATCGAAATTCTGGGCCATCGCTACGCGTCCTGCTGCGCCGGCGAGCAGCAAAGCGGCCAGCGTCAGCTTCGAGATTCGTACGGCCCTGGACATAGGAGTACTCTCCGTTGGAGTTGTTTCAATTCGGTCACGTTGGCGGTTGGCTAGCGAGATCGGTTTAGGCGGCCCGAGCGGTGGCAAACAGCTCGGTGACGCGCACACAGAAGTGTCCGTCGATCACGACTACCTCGCCACGCGCCACCAGCCGACCGTCGGACAAGACATCGACCGGGTCGCCGCCACGGCCGTCCAACGGCACGACGACTCCCGGTCGCAAAGCGTCTGCCGCTTCACGTGGCAGTTGGGCGCGTCCCAGCTCGATGGTGATGGCGTGCTCGTCCGCGCGGTTTTGCGATTTGACGACAGTACGGTCAGCCATTGGAGGTTCCGCGCTGCCGGCCGCGGCCGCTGCGCCAGATGGCGGCGCGACACGTTCGACCTCGGCACCCGGCAATGGGCAGAAATGCGGCGGGGCAACCTGCTCCGCAGGACCGTGGAAGTAGTGCTGGTCGCGCTTGCCCGGGTTGTTTGGATAGCTGGCCATGGTCTAGATCCCTTCGCAGTGTGTCGAGGATCGAATGGGGCTGCTCGCGCGCCGCTTTTTAGTCGGCGCGCGCAGGGCCGCGTCGGGTGAATCTCGAACTGAAGGCGAACAATCGTCGAATGACGTCCCCCTGCCGACGTGACTCGCGTAAGGGGGCGGTACTTGTCCCGGAATTCCAGCTTCCAGGCAAGAGCAACTACCGGCAGCCGGTTTGCCGAATCTCGCGAAACACGCTAGCACTCGCAGCATGCCGGGCACTTTCCGGCAGTATCGTGCTATCGCCTACCCGGCAGAAGCGCCGTTTCGGAGGGCCGATTCGTCGAGCTGCCGTTGTTCGGCCCGCCGCTGGTCGGCCAGGTGCTCGCGATAGCGCTGCTCGCGCAGCTTCTCGATAGCGCGCAGTTGCCGGTCGGCATCGACGACCGCGTCACGCAGGTGTTCGATTTCCGCAGACAGTTGTCGGTGTTGGCTGTCGAGCGCGGCGACGTGCTCAGTTTGCGCCGCTTCGAATTGGCTGGCGGCGCGCAATGCTGCCACGTCGAGCCGGCCTGGCACGACCACGGCTCGGCAGCGCTGCCGATGTTGGCGAATTCGTTCTTCGATCGCGGCCTTTTCGGAGGCCACCTGACGTAGCCGTGCTACCGCGTCGGCCAACTCGATCTGCCGCTGCTCGAGGCAACGCTGCCGCACGAGCAAAACGGTCGACAGGCCAAATCTGAATCCTGGCATGGCGGTGCGGTGCTACTTGGAGTTGCCGTCGGTCGTTCGGTGTTGCTCGGCTTGTTGGGCCAGCGCCACCAGCGCGTCGGTAGCGGCCGCGATGCTCGATGGCTCATCGACCCGTTGGCGCAGAAAAGCGTCGAGCGGCTCGCGCATATCGATCGCCAGATCGACCAACGGATTCGACCCGCGGCGGTACGCGCCGATCGAAATCAGATCGTCGTGTTGTTGATACACGGCCAACAGCTCGCGCGCCAGTTGTGCCGCCGCGCGGTGGCGCTGATCGACGACGTCGATCATCAACCGGCTAACGCTCTGACTGACGTCGATCGCCGGATAGTGTCCTCGGGCAGCCAGCTTTCGCGACAGCCATACGTGTCCGTCGAGCAGCCCGCGCGTCGTGTCGCAGATCGGCTCGTGCGGATCATCGCCCTCGACCAGCACGGAGTAGAACCCGGTGATGCTACCCCGCGCACAGCGGCCGGCCCGTTCCAGTAACTTGGGGAGCATGCCAAAGACCGACGGGGGAAAGCCGCGGGTGGTTGGCGGTTCGCCGGCGGCAAGACCGATCTCGCGCTGCGCAAGCGCCCAGCGCGTCAACGAGTCCATCACAAGCAGCACGTCCTTGCCCTGGTCGCGAAAGAACTCCGCAATCGCGGTAGCCGTATGCGCGGCCTGCACGCGAACCAGTGCCGGTTCGTCGCTGGTGGCCACGATGACGACACTGTTTTTTAAGCCGGGGCCGAGATCGCGTTTCAGAAAATCATTCACTTCACGACCGCGTTCGCCAATCAGCGCGACGACGTTCACGTCGGCCTGCGTGTAGCGAGCCATCATCCCCAGCGTTACGCTTTTGCCGACGCCCGAGCCCGCGAAAATGCCGACACGCTGCCCGCGGCCGCAAGTCAACAGTCCGTCAATCGCCCGGATGCCGGTGGACAGCGGTGTGTCAATCGGCGGACGCTCCATGGCCGGCGTCGCCTTTCGGTCCAGCGCTACCCGATGTGCCAGCGGCGGCTGCGGTCCCCCGTCAATGCACTGGCCGCGCGCATTGATCACGCGGCCCAACAGCGCGTTGTCGGCGCGAACGAACCGCGAGGTCTTGACCAGCCGCACTCGATTGCCTCGTCTTACGCCGGCGACGTCGCTCATCAGCGACACCACCGTCCGATTCTCACGAAAACCGATGACTTCCGCCGTGATCGGACCGCCGGTCTGCCGCTCGACTTCAACCACTGCGCCGACCGGCGCCGGAAAGTCAGCGACCGCAGCCGTCGTGCCGACCGTGTCGACGATGCTACCGCCGAGCGCTGTCGGCACCACCGCGCTCAGTTGTTCGGCAATCTCGTCCAAGGTTTGCGGCATGTGCGAATCGTCTGCGTGCGGCGATGCGGACTCAACTGAGTTCCTGTTCGATACGGGCCAGCTGCGACTCAAACTGCTGATCGATTGCGCCGAACTGCGAATCAACGCGGCAACCTCCCGGGCTGATCGTTGGATCGGCAACGATCTCCACGCGACCAAGTCGCGCGAGCTCGCCGCACACCCGCTCGGAGTACGGGCGCAAACTGTCGTAGTCTTCCGGGTGCAGCCGCAACTGCAAGTCACCGCTGCCGGCGGCCAATTCCAAGGCCTCGCGAACCAGCCCTTCGGCGATCCGCGGCTTGCGCTCCAGTTCGCACCTAATGACGCGTTCTGCCATCAGCGCCGCCAAATGAACGGCCGTTTTTTCCCAGTGGGCCAGCCACTCGGTTCGGGCCTGGTCGACGGCGCGGGCGACGCCATCGATCGTAGTGGCCAGCGCAGAAAGCCGCTGTTCAACCACGTCGTGACAGACCGTTTCCGAGGCTGCTTGCGCCGCGGCGCGCCCTTCTTGTTCGGCCTGGCGGCGAATCTCGTCTGCTTCGCGTTTCGCTTGTGCGATGATTTGCGTGGCCTGAGCAACGCTGTCGGCTTGCGTCGCGGCGACCTCACCCGATAGTTCGCTGAATCGAAACGCAGAACAATCGTTGGGCGGTTGTCGATCGGTGGCTTTGATGATTCCGGCCATGGGGTGATCGCGCTGCTGGTTGGGTCGACGGAATGGCTGGGTTCGGCGGCTCAGTTCGCTACACCGCGACGCTGAGATGGCGCGGCGTGCCAGGGTTGATTTCTCCGCGACTCTCAAGCTCTTGCATCACGCAGGCTAGTTCCTGTTGAGCCTGCTCGATGTCGCTCAACCTGGTTGGGCCGAGGTTGCAAACCGCCTTTTCGAGGATCCGCGCCTTCACCGGCGGAAAGGTCTCTAGCGCTCGACGTACGAACTCCGGCGGAGCGGCCGCCAGCGCGAGAACCAACAGGTCGCGGTTGGCATGCCTAAGCACGGCCGACAACGACGACGAATCCAATCCCGTGACGTCGGCGAAGCTCGCCGAAGGCGCTTCAGACGCTTCGGCCTGGGGCGTTACCGGTTCAGCAACGGGCCCGCTCAGTGCGGACAAGACGTGCTCGCGCGTTTGGGGATTGGCTGCCTCCAGCATCTTGGCCAGTGCCGTTCTGCCCGCGGCACGACGCCGGGCGGTCTGGTCCTGTTCGCAAAGCCAGCTTTCGATGCTTTGTTCGATTTCTTGGACGATCTCCGGCGCCATTTGGTCCAGGTCCGACAAACGCCGGGCCGCTTCGATTTGCACCTCGGCCGGCAGTGCGGCAAGGACGTCCGCGGCACGCTGGCTCGGCAACCGTGAGAGGACAACGGCGACGACCTGCGACTGCTCGCGCGACAAGAAAGCGGCCAGCGATTCGGTCGATGCCGATTTAAGGCGGCTACCAGGCTCGTCCGAGTCTTCGCGTGACGCGGCGCTGCCTGGCGCGCCTGCCGGCGCGTTCTCGTCCCGCTTCGTCCGCGGCACGGTCAATTCAGAGCACTGCGGATGGTTCAGCTCGATGCCATGCGGCTCGCGGTCAGGCACCAGCGGGCCAAGGCGAAAAAACTCTTCGATCACCGCCTGTTGCTCGATCGGATCGGGCGTTCCGAGTGTGTCTACGGCAGCGCGAACCGCCTGCGCCTGCTCTGGCGACATCTGCCCCAGCACGGCCGCGGCACGTTCCGCGTCGAGACTGGCGACCAGCACCGCTGCTTTGCGCAAGTTGTGAGCTTGTTTCTTCATCACGCGTGCCTGCCGTGGAGCGTTTGCCGCCTACGACCGACATTTCGATTGTCTCCGCGACGCGGTCCGTCTCTACCCGCGTTCTCTGGTGGCTCGAAGCGGAGGAGTCCACTCCGATGTTAATTCGCGTTTCCAATCCAGCTACGCAGCACGTTGACCGCGGCGTCGGGATCCTCGCGCACGGCGTTTGCCAATTCGGTTCGCAGTGACGACCGTTCGATCCCGGAGCGAGCGAAGTGCGGGCCCGCCATCGCCGATGCCGGTTGGGGTTGTGGCTCGCCGGGGACCGAAATGGTCACCGGCGGTTCCTCTTGCTGCGCGGCCGCTTTTCGCGGCGGAGCGTCGATCGAGCGGAACATCCGCCGTAGCACAAGCAGGCCCGCCAATCCGAAGACCGCTAAGCCGATCTTTTGCCAATGTTCGACAAGCCAGGCGCGGGTCAGTTGTCGGATGCGCGCTCGCGGAGACACTTCGGCTGCCAACGGATACACGGTAGACACGGCCACTCGGCGTTCTGCGTCGGTCGGCGAAGCGTCCTTAGGCAGCAGGTTGCTTACGAGTTGTTCGATTTTCTGCTTCTCGCGCGATTCAAGATGTGCCAGTGCGTCTTGCGTGGGTGCGTTGCCGGCGTTCGTGGCGTTTTTCGGTTGCTTCTGGTACCAAAGCTGCTCGTAATAGCTCGACGGAACGGCCACCGACGCGGTGACGCGGCGGACCGCTCCCCCGTGATGATCGCCGTTCGCATCGTCGGCCGGTTCGAGTTCCACGTGTGTGCTGATGCGGACGTCGGGAATGTACGAGAGCAGCTCGGCGACCGATGCCTTCCATTGCGACTCGAGGCGTTGCTTTTCGGCGGCGTACGTACCGCCAGTGAACACCGCCGCGTCGTCACCGGCGAACGATCGATTCTGGCTCATGTCGACGACCGTAACGGCCTGCGCCTCGAGCCCCGAGATACTGCTGACCATCAGTTGGCGAATCGTGCGCACCGTTTCCAGGTCGAGCGGCTGGTCGTCGGCGGGAAACACGGTCACGGCCGAAGTGAGTCGCCGTTGAGGTCGACGGAAGTCGTCGATCAGCTCTTCGTCGAGCATCACCGCCGCGCGATCAATTCCGCGCATGTCCTCGATCAGCCGTTGCAGGTCTTGCTGTTTGGCCACGCGCCACTTGGCTTCCTGTTGACGCTGGGGTATCCGCAGAAAGCCGCTCGTGTTGACGGCGGCCTGCATGTTATGGCCAAACGTGGCGGGCAGTGCGTCGGCATCGTCGAGCGCGGCCATGTACTTCGATTCTTGGCCACGCGGAATCCGCATCCGCGCGCCGTCGAGCTCGGCTTCGAGGCCGGCTTTGCCGAAGGCCGCCTGCATGGCTTGCAGCTCGCCTTGCGAAAAAGCCTGACCGCCCATCAAGTAGGTGTCGTCGGCTTCCAGCGGTTGGCGGAACAGATAGGCCACACTCACCGCGGCGACCAGCAGCAGCAATCCGGCCGAGATGCGCGCAGCCGGCGTCATCGACCGGTAAAGTTCCGTCGCTTGGGCCATGCCCTTGTTTGCCAGTTCCATCCTTGGAACCTCATATCCGACGCGATCTGGCCGCGCGCTTCGCCCGCTGTGCTACGCCGCCAGTCGGCGCGCGCCCGAAGCCAACCGAAGCGTAAAAGCGGCGCCGCCTTCCGGGCAGTTCATGGCCACGACGTCCCCGCCATGAGCTTCGGCCACGCGGCGAACATAGGCCAATCCCAAGCCGGCACCGTCGCCCTTGGTTGTATAAAACGGCTCGAAGGCCCGGCGCAGCCCATCCGCGCTCAGTCCGTGTCCGCTGTCGGCCACTTCCAATTCGAGGCCGCGCTGTCCGCAATACGACGTGATCACCAGTCGCCCGCCGCGCGGCATCGCTTCGAGCGCATTGGTCACCAAATGCGTAATGGCTTGGCGCAACATGTCACGATCGGCCAGCGCGCCCGATTCAGCCGGAATGTCGATCGTGGTTTCGATCGCCGCAGCGCGAAATTTCTGATCGAGTTGACCGCACACTTCGTCGACGACCTGCCGTATGTCCACCCATGCGAGCTGCGCCTGACGGACGTGCATCGGCAGCACGTTGTTTGGTTGAGTCTGCTTGCGCGGCGCACGATTGCTGGACGAATCGTCCCCTGGCGACGGCGAATAGATCTTTGGTCGGTCCATGCGAGACCTCTTGGTTCGAATCCTTGAAATGCGACCAGAATGGCCGCCGTTTTCGCCCCCGGCTGATCGGACGTGCCACGGGAAAAAGCGGCGGGTTTGTACTCGAAAGGACAGCGGCGGTCAATCCGCGTTGCGCGGCGTGCTAGCGTCCGGAGCGCTGTCGGGCACGGAGCGACGAACGGACGCGCGGCGCAGCGCAATCCGCGGGATGAACGCGGCCGTTTCGCACTCGCTCCCTAGCGATTCTGCGAACGTTGCGAGCACGTGTCGTGCGTCGCGGGCTGCGGAGCAACTTGCTCCATGATCCAACGGTCCATGTCCGAAAGCATGGTCGTCGTCAGATCGTCGCCACAGGGATACAAGCGCACGCAGACGGCCATTCCGGCGGAGTGGAACAATCGCAGATCACGGCCCACGCCAGCCTCGCCGTACGAGTCCGATTCCAGCCCGGCCGCCAAGAATACCTTCATTCGGCGCGCGGAGTGGTAGTTGGCCAATGGGCGCCAGTTGGTTGGAAAGGCGCCACCGAACGACAGCACACCCGCGAAAACGTCGGGCCGCATCATTGCGATCCGATAGGCCATCGTTCCGCCGTCGCCATACCCGGCCAAGAAGATCCGCGACGGGGCAACGTTCAGCCATCGGCGTGCCGCGGTGATCGACGCCATGACGCTCGTCTCGGCGGTGGCGATTTGCCGCGGAATTTGCTCCCAGCGATAGCCTGCCGCCCCGTCCGCCGCAGCCGCCGTACCTCGCGGCCCGACCGCCACGTAATTGCGGTCGCTGACGTGCGGCATCACACAGGTGACCTGGCGTTCGTCGTCTTCGGCGCCGTGCAGCCAAACGATGAGCGGGTACGCGTAGTTTTGCTCGTAGTGCTTCGGCGTAAAGATGCAGTACGAGTCATCGAATTCGATCCGCCGCTCGGAGGCATCCGTAAGCCCGATCGACGGCGCATGGGTAAGTGCAGATTGATCCAGTTCCTCATCAACCAGTTGTTGAATGCGGTTCATGCTTCTCGTGCTGGGTCAAGTGGGGAGTTGGTTTCGAACAACGGTAGCAGTGTCGGCTCACGCTCCTTCGGGCAGCGCGGCAACGGCGGCGCGAAATTCTTCCCAGGGAAAACGCCGGCCAGGGCATGCGGTGGATTGGACGTCGCGATGACGCAAGATTCGCGGCCTCGGAATGCGGTACTGTTGCGCCAAGTGGCGCACCAATTCTCGGGCAGCCGCAAGTTGTTTCTCGGTGGGCGGAGCTTCGTCGAAGTTGCCGATCAGGCAAATGCCGATTCCATGCTCGTTGTAGTCGTGCCGTCCAGCATGAGCACCGGGCAACTGCCGCCGCCAGCGGAACGTCGCTTCGACTTCGCCATCGCCCATCGGACGACCGTTGCCGATCACGAAGTGATAGCCGATTCCCAGCCAGGGCTGGCCGTTGCTGTCTCGCTGCTGGCGATGGACTTTGTCGATTGCGGCGACGTCGCCGCCCGAGGTCGCCGAGTGGTGCAACACGATCGACGTCCAATCGCGCTGCGGGTTCGCTTTGTCCAGCTTTACGAGCGCGGAGACGGAAGCATCCGATCGATCGGACCGCGAAACTCTTGGCGCCGCGCCGGATTGCGGCGCGCGGTCCGCAGCCGTCGTCAGCCCGACGACGGTCGCAATCAGAGCCCCAGTTACCAACAGCATGGCGAGACCCGTAAAGAAGCGTTGCCGATGGTGACGACTCGATCCAACCACGCGCGCCCGGCACGCTTGCCAGCTCCATGCGGTTCATCAATTTGCGCCGCGAACAAGTCGGGGACTCTACTTTAGCCATGCATCTAGTGTCAACCGCACGGGCTCTCACAGCAAGACATCGCCAGCAAGATGCATGCTAGCAAGGGGCGGGTTTCTCGGCGCGACGATGATGCGCCGTTGCGGTGCCGGCGGCCTCGGCACGTGATTGCTTCTTACAACGACATCCCACTCATGGCAGCCACGAGTTCCTTCACCGCGTCGACGCTCTTGCGGAAGTTGGCCTGCTCCTGGTCGGTCAACTCGAGCTCGATGATTCGTTCGACGCCGCGCGCGCCGAGCACGATCGGCACGCCCACGTAGTAGCCGCCCACACCATACTCCCGGTCGCAGTAGGCCGCGCAGGGGATCACGCGCTTCTTGTCGCGGATGATGGCCTCGACCATTTGCGTCGTGGCGGCTGCCGGCGCGTAGTAGGCACTGCCGGTTTTCAGCAGGCCCACGATCTCGGCGCCGCCGGATCGCGTTCGCGCCACGATTTCGTCGAGCCGCTTCGGTTCGATCAGCCGCGTTACCGGAATTCCGCCCACCGAAGTGCAACTGGGCATCGGCACCATCGTGTCGCCGTGGCCGCCCATCAGCAGAGCGTGCACGTCTTCGACGCTGACGCCCAATTCCATCGCCAGAAACGTTCGATAGCGGGCCGTGTCCAAAACACCGGCCTGCCCTAGCACACGCTGGTGCGGGAAGCCAGTCACTTGCAACGTCCGCTGCACCATCGCGTCGAGCGGATTGCTCACCACGATGACCACGGCGTCGGGGCTGGTTGTCTTGATCTGTTCGGCGACCGAGCCGACGATCTTCGCGTTGGTAGCCAACAGGTCGTCGCGGCTCATGCCAGGCTTGCGGGCGATGCCCGCCGTGACGACCACCACGGCGCTACCGGCTGTGTCGCCGTAGTCGCTCGTGCCGGTGATCGTCGAATCGAATCCAACAATCGGCGACGCCTGCATCAAGTCGAGCGCCTTGCCCTTGGGCATGTCGCCGACTTGCGGAATGTCGAGCAGAACGATGTCGCCCAATTCGGCGGCGGCGCACCAATGGGCCGTTGTGGCGCCGACATTGCCGGCCCCGATAATGCTGATCTTCGGACGACTCATCTGCCCCTCCAAGCCTTGCTACGGTCAGCGCGCGAGCACGATCGCGAGCGATTGCATCCAGTCGCCGGCGAGTCGCCAGATTGCGTTTGCGATCTGAGGCCGCGACGGATTGCCGGCGAAGCGCCTTCGTGGGCGGATCGAAACCGGCTCCCGCTGAGTATGCGGTTCGTTTTCGGCAAGTCAAGTGGCACGGTGAATACGTCGCGCTGGCCGACACAACCATGCCTCGTCGCGCGGGACTCGACGTACGGCCGATTGTTTCGGCGCGGTGCCGTTGATCCCGCGCTATGCGTCGTCTAACCCGTCGAAAGAGAGGCGGTCGGGTAGTTCCAGGCGGGCGAGCCGGGCCGCTTCGAGCGCGCGCTGATCCGCCCGCCGAAGTCGCCACACAACTACCAGCGCGCCCAACAGCGCCACGGCCAGAACCGCCGCGACCACGTTACCGGAGCCGATAACCTCCGGTTGGGGCAGTCGGGTCAGGGTCTTTGCGATTACCAGCGGCGCCAGTTGCCGGCGATCCGTTGCCTGGCCCGGGCGACCAAGTCGATAGGCCCACGATTTCAGGAAGAATCCGGTGACCCGCACGCCGACGCTGATGTTGTCACCCAGCGGCATTCCGTCGGGCAACTGCACCACGCAGCAGACGATTGGATTGTTCTGTGAGTCCCCGGTGAGCATCTCGACTTCGTAGTATCGTCGAATGCCGAAACGGCGGACGACGTCGGGATCGTCGACGCGCACTTCGACGGCCCGAAGCGCCTCGCCGCGGAGCGTCACCAGTGCACCGCGCCGCGATGTCGGATCGTTAAATAGCGGCACGACATCGCTGCTGCCCTGCTCTGCTTGTTCCAGGGCGCGGCGCGCAGCGGCACGCTGCGCCGGCTTGAGCTTCGAGTCGTCGGCTTGGCGTCGCAACTGAGTGGCTTCTCGCGCGAGTTGGTCGCGCGCCTCTTGCTCGAGCGCCGTTTCGTTGGCGCGCCGCACCGCCGCGAGCAGTTGGTAGAAGCATTCTCGCTCGGCCAGGCCCTCGCGATCGGCAACGTCGTCGAGCAATCCGACGTCCATTCCCAACCTGCCGAGCACCGTGTCCGGATGCCAACCCACGCGCCGCGCCACGAACAGTAGCACCGGCGCTGTCGCTTCGGCCCCTTCGGGCACCGTGTCAGCGTCGGAGTTTATTGCTGCGTCGCGCTCAGCCTCCCGGTCGTTCGGCGCGGAGTCCGGCCTCGGCAAAAGCTTCAGAAACATGGCCCGCGCGCTGGCCCGATGATCGATTGCCGCGTCGCGCTTCCATCCGTCGGGCACGGCCAGCGTGCAAATGACTGCCGACTGACCAGATTTGGTCTCGAAGCGACAGCGGTAATATTTACCGAACTGCAGTCGCTCGGCATCGGCTGCATCCAGCTTGATCGGCGTGACGCGCGTCACCTGACCGGTCAACGTAAACAGCCGGCCGCGCGCCTCGTTTAAATCGCCGACAATCCCGGCAACAGCGTCCGGGCTTTGGCTGAATTCGTCGATCGCCGTGAGCGGATAGCGCTGCAAGTGAAGCAGCAGCTTAAGCATCAACTCGCGCTGCGGCGCGTCCAGCGGCTGGTTGTCGTGAAAGGTAGCCAGCTTCTGCTCGTCGATATCGTAAAGCGCCAAGAACTCGCGCGGCGGAACCAATCCGACCGAGGGCTTCACGGCATCTGCTGCGTCGACGAGGTGCGGAACTACGGCAAGAATCGCGGCCGATGCCAGCAGTTTCACGCTAAGTCGATGTCTGCGTCTCATGGTCCATCCCGCGCAGCGGCGTTCTGTATTCCGCCGGGCCACTGTGACAGCCGTTATCGTTTGCGGTCGCGATTCCGTGTACCCGACTGCAAACTTGATCAGATCCTTTCGGCTCGCAGCGCTGAATCGCAGAGCTATTCCGCTTTACCGCCATCTACCGGTTGGGTTTCGAGTGCCGCCAGCGCTGTCGCGACATGCGTGTCATCGACTTGCCCAGTGCGATCCGAGCCTGAATTGTCATCGCCCGACATTCCGCGACCCGGCGCGGCCCAACTGCGCCGCGCGATCCATGCGATCGCCAGAGCGGCCAGGACAAGCGCCAAGGTAATGGCCGTCAGCAGTTGCTCGCCGACGGGCTGCACCGGCTGCGGGACCTGCACTGCCGGCGGCTGCCAGGCCACCGTTTTGGCAACGATCAGCGGAGCGGTCGCGATCCCGCCGCGCGACTCGTAAGCCCAACGTTTGAAGAAGAAACCGGTCGCGCTACACGTTGCCTCGATCTGTTCACCCTGCGGAAACCCTTCAGGCAACTCCAGGCAATACAGCGCGATCAACTCATTGCTCCGCCGGTCCGGCTGAACCCAGAGCTGAAAGTAACCATCGATTGCAAACGCGTTCTTCGGCGCGGCTACGCGCTTTGCCGCGCGGGCAATGCCGCTGATCGTCACCAGGCGGCCACGGTACTCGTTGGGTTGTTGGCTCAACTGAAAACAGGTGACCGGTCCCTCCGACTCGGAGACGATTTCCGCGTTCGGAGTACGCTGCAATATTGCCAGCAGATGAAACCAGCCGTCGCTTTCGACGGGCCGAAACACGGTGTCGTCGCGCACCTCGCTCAAGTAGTCGGTGCGAACGCCTGGGAAGTAAGTCGCGGGTCGCTCTTCGCTCGATGCGACATTCGGAACGGCCGCGGCAAGTCTTGTCGTTGTGTCCGTGGGTCCGATCACGACGTGATCTGCCGCGGCGGGAGCTTGCCGCGGTGTCTCGGGCTCCGTGGCAGTCGGAGTCAGCCAGCGCCAGTTGCGCGTATCGCCACCGCCGACCATCAGCATCACGACGAGCCCTGCGCCGAGCAAAAGCAGCAGCAGGCGGCGCTCTAGGGCCACGGTGTGACCGGTGGCAGTGCGGCGACGCTTTCGGCGAAAATCGAGCATCGCAATCAGACGCGGCATTGGGTGCGGAAGCGTGCGAGTCGACGACGCTTCAATTATCCGCCTGACGCCGGATCGCAGCAAGGCGAGGCCGCCGATCGACGGCCCACAAAGCGGATCGGCGAGTAGAAACGGCTAAAATCGCCCGCCGCTCGGTTCGTGATACTCGACGGGGCCTCGCGGGCCACCATAGTCCATGTCGGAGTTCACGCCGCGAAATGAATGCCACCACTGCTCGGTGGTCACGCATCCTGCCACCAAGAGCACGGGCAAGGCCAGCAGCAGCCAAACGCGAAGACGCATCGTGTCAGCCCTAGTACTCGGTCCCACAACCAGTCCACCTGATCGTTATCGGCTCGTCCGTGTCTGTGTCTCCCAGAATTCATGGTCGCGATCCTCCGATCCACTCTGTGCGTCATGGTGAGTCCGGACTCGACGCCCGTATCATCGCCGACGAACAGCGTGCTGGCCGGCGTTTTTCGCTGCCTTGACACCTTTGCCAGGCGTGCCGTAGGATGGCCCGCTTGCGGATCGAATAAACACAGATTTGGAAACAGGTTGGGCCCGGTTTTTCGTGGTCCCATCCGGTGGAGTCGGGCATGGCCGTTCCGAAACGAAAAAACTCCAACGCGCGCAGCGGTAGTCGCCGCGCCCACAACGGCATCAAGCCGAAACGACTTGAGTACTGTCCTCAGTGCAGCACCGCCGTGCCCTCGCATCGCGTGTGCCCCAACTGCGGTCACTACATGGGCCGCGTCGTGGTCGAAGCCACGGGCGAGTAGCCTGTTCGTGCTCGTCGCCTGGCGAAAAGGCTCCGGCAAACGTCGGACAGCCGTTGGCGCGGCCAACGTGGCGCGTCGCGCCGAATCGGACGGATCGGAAATTCATCGCTCCAGGTCACGGCCGGCCGCCGTGTCCACCAAGGACACAAAATCAGAGGAGCCATCGGGTGGCGAAGATCGCTTTCCTCTTTCCGGGACAGGGCGCGCAAACGGTGGGCATGGGCCAGCAGGCCGCCGAAGCGTTGCCGGCTGCGCGGCGACTGTTCGATCAGGCGCAAGAAGTTTTGGGCTATGACCTCGCGAAGCTGTGCTTCGAGGGTCCGGCCGAAGAGCTCGACTCGACGGTCATCAGCCAGCCGGCACTATTTGTAACGAGCTTGGCGGCGATCGAACTATTGCGCAACTCGGCGCCCGACGTCGTGTTGGCGTGCGAGGCGGCGGCCGGGTTGAGTTTGGGCGAGTACACTGCGCTGGTCTTTGCCGGCGCGCTCGAGTTCGAAGACGGCTTGCGCTTGGTGCAAGTCCGTGGCGAAGCGATGCAGGAAGCCGCCGACGCAGCGCCCAGCGGAATGGTTAGCGTGCTCGGGCTTGAACAGGCGCAAGTCGAACAGCTCTGCGCTGCGGCCGCGGAGGGCGAAACGCTGCAAATCGCCAATCTGCTCTGCCCGGGCAACATCGTCGTTTCGGGCTCGAACGCCGCGTGCGAACGAGTGGCCGAAATGGCGCCCGGTGCCGGCGCGATGAAGGCCGTGCCGTTGGCGGTGGCCGGGGCGTTTCACACGCCGCTGATGGCGCCGGCGGCCGATCGCTTGCAAGCGGCGTTGGCGAAAGCGCATTTCACCAGCCCGACGATTCCCGTGGTTTCGAACGTCGATGCACAGCCCCACGACGATCCGGACGAGATCCGCGACTTGCTACTTCGGCAGTTGGTTTCGCCCGTGCGTTGGGAGGAATCGGTTCGATATCTGCTCGGCGAATCGTTCGACGAGTTTTACGAAGTGGGCCCCGGGCGCGTCCTGCGCGGATTGCTCAAACGGATCGAACGACGCATTGCTTGCCATGGCGTGTTCGAGTAGCGAAAACGGCCCACGGAAAAGCAGCTCCATCCCGCGCCGGCGGACGAACCGGCCAACCACGGACCCCACGGTGAACCCATGACGGATCAAATCCCCGGCGCGTTGCAGGTAGACCTCGCAGGCCAAACGGCCATCGTGACTGGCGCCTCGCGCGGGCTGGGCAAGGCGATCGCGCTGGCATTGGCCGCGGCCGGCGCCAAGGTGGCCTGCGTGGCGCGCAGCGCTGACAAGCTCAAGGAAACGGTCGACGCGATTCGCGATGCCGGCGGAACCGCCGAAGTCTTCGAGTGCGACGTGACCGACGGCAGCAGCGTGCAACAAGTCGTCGACGCCGTCGTCGACAAGTGGGAGAAGGTTCACATTCTGGTCAACAACGCCGGCATCACGTGCGACACGTTGATCCCGCGCATGAGCGACGAAGATTGGGACTCGGTGATCAACACCAACTTGCGTGGCACGTTCCTCTTTACTCGCGCCGTCACACGCCCCATGATGCAGAGCCGCTACGGGCGGATCATCAACATGGCCAGTGTTTCGGGCCTGATGGGCAATCCGGGGCAAGGAAACTATTCCGCCTCGAAGGCCGGAATCATTGGACTCACGCGCACCGTGGCCAAGGAGCTTGCCAGCCGCAAGGTAACCGTCAACGCGCTGGCGCCCGGCTTCATCGAAACGGAAATGACCGAGGCGATGGGCCAGGTCGTGTTGGACGAAGCGAAAAAGCGGATTCCGGCCAAACGTCTGGGCAAGGCCGATGAAGTGGCCGCGTGCGTTCTGTTCCTAGCTAGCGGACCGGCCTCTTACGTCACCGGTCACGTGCTGACGATCGACGGTGGGATGACCGCGTGAGGGCGTTTCGCCTTGGCGGATTTTGATTCGTTGCCCACCGCAATGGTCGGTCGCCGAGGATCTTTCGATCGCCGTGTGACCCGATGGGCCCGGTTGGCGTCTGTTAGCACGAAGAGCGTCGCGACCCGCGCCGGTCGCGACTGGTCCCCGAGGCCGGACGTGGGTCGCGGCGGCGCGGCGGTGGGATGATTCAGTTCGCGGACAAGATCTCTCGAACGGGTCGGTTTCCGCGCGAAAATCCTGAAGGAAAGGTCGACCGACTAACCGACCGGTCGGCAAGTCGGTCGCGCGGCTCGACGGATCATCGTCACCCCTAAGGTGATATGGACATAAAGTCGGAAAGTTTATATCTTGACCTGTCTTATGAAAATCCTCTATTTTTGTGTCGCCTTGCCAACCGTGAGACACCCCGCAGGGAAATAGAATCATCGGCGAGCAATCCGCCGATCCCCCCAGGACAAACAGCCTGCCGCATTCGGTTAACAGAGTATTCATTCTCACACGCTGGGGAGAACAGGTGTCTCGTTCCCCGGGCGCTTGAAACAGTTGGAGGACCGCGAAGGTGCCGTCAGTTCAAGAACGAGTGATCGACATAGTCGCTGAGCAGTTGGGCGTCGACAAAGAAAAGGTCACGCCAGAAACGTCTTTCGTAAACGATTTGGGCGCTGATTCACTCGACACGGTCGAGTTGGTGATGGAATTAGAGGAAGAATTCGACATCACCATTCCTGACGATTCGGCCGAAAAGATTCAAACCGTTGGACAGGCAGTCCAGTACATCGAAGCTTCCCAGTCGTAAGCGGAATTCCATGAAACGGCGAGTCGTCGTAACCGGACTGGGCGTAGTCACTTCGCTCAGTTGCCAGGCCGAGGACCTTTGGAAGCGCATCCTGGCGGGCGAGAGCGGAGTCTTCGAGATCCGCCAGTTCGACACGGCCGCGCACAAGGTCCATTTTGCGGGCGAAGTGCGCGATTGGTCGACCGGCGACTACATGTCGGCCAAAGAAGCTCGCCGCATCGATCGCTTTACGCAATTCGCCATGGTCGCCGGAATCGACGCCGTGCGCGACGCGGGGATCGACTTCGAAAAGTGCGATCCGTTTCGAGCTGGGGTCATCCTCGGTTCGGGCATCGGCGGCCTCCACGAAATCGAGGCTCAAGTCGAACGCCTGCTCAGCAAGGGCCCAGATAAGGTCTCGGCCTTTACCATCCCCAAGCTGATGCTCAACGCTGCCAGCGGGCAACTCTCAATCGAATTCGGACTGCGCGGGCCCAACTACGCCGTGGCGACTGCCTGTGCTAGTGCCACCAACGCGATGGGCGACGCGTTCAAAGCCATTCAATACGACGATGCCGACGTCGTCGTCACCGGCGGTAGCGAAGCCGCGATCACGCCGATGGGCATCAGCGGCTTTGCCAACATGCGCGCTCTCAGCGAACGCAATAACGAGCCACAATTGGCCAGTCGACCGTTTGATCGCGATCGTGACGGGTTCGTCATGGCCGAAGGCGCCGGAATGCTCGTCTTTGAGGAGCTGGAACACGCCCGCCGCCGCAAGGCGCGGATCTATGCCGAAGTGATTGGCTACGGTGCCAGTGCCGACGCCGGACACATCACCCAGCCGGACGAAGAGGGGATTGGTGCGGCCCGCGCCATGAAACGTGCGTTGGACGACGCCCGTATCGATCCGGCGCACGTGGGCTACATCAATGCCCACGGTACCAGCACGATCTTGGGCGATCAGGCGGAGACCAACGCGATCAAGCAGGTCTTCGGCGAGCACGCCCGCGATCTGAGCATCTCCAGCACGAAGAGCCAACTCGGCCACTCGCTCGGGGCCAGCGGCGGCGTCGAACTCGTGCTCAGCGTGCTATCAATCCGCGATAGCGTTGTTCCGCCGACCATCAACCTCGACAATCCCGATCCGGCCTGCGATCTGGATTACACGCCGCGCGAGCCGCGCGAGCGCAAGCTGAAGGCCGCCATGAGCAACAGCTTCGGCTTTGGTGGTCACAACGCGTCGCTGCTGGTCGCGTCACCGCCAAACGGCCGCGCCGCCTAGCGCGAGCCGGTCTTGCCGGCACTGGGCAGGATCCCTATACTCCCCGCCCGCGCGCACGGATCGCGCGCTAATACCTAAGCCGGCAAACACTTCCGCGCGCCCGCGAGTGCGCAAGTCAGGAGGCCGACGCATGGTCTTTCGAGGATGTACGATCGGGGTATGGTTAGCCGTCACCGCGGCGGTCGGATGGGCGCAAACCGGTCCCACCGCGGCGCCATCGGCGGTGCGCCCGGCCGTTGTGCAAGGTCAGGCGAGCGACACGGCGACGCCCGCCGCCGCGACCAGCGACACGACCTCCGGTCGATGGCGCAAGCCGGGTTCGGTCGGCACGATGGAACCGGTCACGCCGGCGCCTGGCGCGACCACACCCACAGTCATTAATCCGAACCAACCGCCGATTGCGCCCCTGTCGCCGGCCGCCGCCCGCGGACCGGTCGCCCGAGTCACCCCTGGCAACGGAACGCTGCCGTCGGACGCCGGCCAGGTGTGGCGCGACTACGACATCAGTCCCTACACGGCACGCGTCACGTCGACCAATCAACCGGAGCAAGCGATCCGCGACTGGATTCTGCGCGAGACCGGCTACGAGGCATGGCACGGCGACGTGATTGCCCTGCTGTGCGCGAACCGCCGCACCTTGAGCGTCTATCACACGCCCCAGATGCACGCGGTCGTGCAGGAAATGGTCGACCGATTCGTCAACACCGAGGCGGAGTCGCACGCCTTCGGGATGCGCGTCGTCACGCTTGACAGCCCGAATTGGCGAGCCAAGGCGCACCGAATGCTGCGCCCGGTCTCCGCGGAAACGCCGGGCGTGCAGGCCTGGCTGTTGGCTAAGGAAGACGCGGCGCTGCTGCTGAACGACCTGGCCCGCCGCAGCGACTTTCAAGAACACAGCACGCCGCACCTGGTTGTGAACAACGGCCAGTCGACCGTCGTGGCCAAAACGCGGACCCGCAACTACATCCGCGACGTCTTGCTACGGGCCGAAGCCTGGCCTGGCTTCGAGCCGCAGATGGGGCAGATCGACGAAGGATTCAAGTTTGAGTTTCATCCGTTGCTCTCACTCGACGGTAGCGTCATCGACGCCGTGTTGAAGTGCGAAGTCGACCAGGTGGAAAAGATGATTCCGGTCCGGATCGACGTGCCCACCCAAGTCGTCCGGCAACAGACCAGCAAGATCGAGATTCCGCAAATCATCGCCTCGCGGATGCACGAGCGGTTTCGCTGGCCGGTGGATCAGGTGTTGCTAATCAGCCTGGGTGTCGGGCCGACGCCTGTTCCGCAACAGCCCGGTGCATTGGGCGTCAACGTGCCACTGCTCTCGCCGAACACCCGCGCTGATTTGTTGGTGTTCGTCGAAAGCCGGGGCAAGCTGGCGGCTCCGCCAACGACGCTCCAGCCCGGCCCCACGGCCGCTAGCAAATATCCGGGCCGATATTAGTGGCGACCGCTCGCCGCATCGTCGCCGTCGGCATCGCCGAACGTCGTGCCGCTGAGCCGCCGGGCCCTTGGTGAAACGTGCACCGTAGCGCCACAACAATCTTCGCGGCGGTCTGCGACCGGATGGCCGCGACACATGGCTCGCCATTTCGACCGACACGCGGTAGACTGGCAGTCCGCGCGGCGGCATGCGATCGCCGCGCCTCTCGAATCGGGGCCAACGATGAGTAGCGGACGCCGTGTCGTCATCACCGGCATGGGCGTGATCTGTCCGTTGGGCAACACGCTCGAAGAACTTTGGGACGCATTGACTGCGGGTCGAAGCGGCGTCGCTCCTCTGGCCAATCTCCCGCCCGATTTTCTTCCTACGTCGGTCGCGGCCGAAGCACGGCAGTTCAGCGGATCGATCGACGACTTCGGGCCGCTCGAGCCGGATAAGAAAAAGGCGATTCGCAAAGGCCTGAAGCTAATGTGTCGCGAGTCGCAAATGGGTGTTGCGGCCGCGCAACGCGCGCTGACAGCGGCCGGACTGGGCGGCGAGCAGCTCGACCCGGATCGCTCCGGCGTTGTCTTCGGTTCGGACTACATGCTAACCGCACCCGACGACTTCGTCGCCGGAATTCGGCAATGCATGGGCGAGTCGGGCACGTTCGATTTCTCGCGTTGGGCGCCCGAGGGTATGCCGCAGGTCACACCCCTTTGGCTGCTGCGGTACTTGCCCAACATGCCGGCCAGCCACATCGCGATCTACAACGACATGCGCGGCCCGAACAACTCGCTGACCTTGCGCGAGGCGTCGAGCAACGCCGCAGTGGGCGAAGCGTTTCGGACGATCAGCCGCGGTAGTGCCGACGTGCTGGTGGCCGGAGCCACGGGCACGCGCGTCCACCCGATGAAGATTGTTCACTCGCTGATCCAAGAAGAGGTTGTCAACGGCGGTGTCGAACCGGCGCACGCCAGTCGTCCGTTCGACTTGAATCGGGGCGGGATGGTCGTCGGCGAGGGGGCCGCGGCGATGGTCCTCGAAGAATTGGACGCGGCACGCGCCCGCGGGGCAACCATTTATGCCGAAGTCATCGGCACGGCGACCAGCGCGGTGGCATCGACGAACGCCGTTGCGCATCGCGAAACCGCGTTGGCCAACGTAATGACCGCGACGCTGCGCGACGCCGGCATGACACCGAAGGACGTCGGCCACCTGCATGCACACGGCCTGGCGACACGTACGTGCGATGCGGAGGAAGCCCGCGCCGTCCACAAAGTCTTTGGCGAGCATGCAGAGAAGGTGCCGGTGATGGCGGCCAAGAGTTATTTCGGAAATCTTGGCGCAGCCAGTGGCTTGGTCGAACTCGTGTCCAGCGTGCTGGCGCTGAACAACGACCGGCTGTTTCGTGTGCTCAACTACGAGACCCCGGATCCGCAATGCCAGGTCAATGTGGTTCGCGAAGAAATGCCTGCGGGTGACAGCAGCCTGGCCGTCAACGTCACGCCGCAGGGCCAGGCCAGTGCCGTGATGGTGCGATCGTTCAATTAGCGGGGCACTTTTTTCGGAACCGCTGCACGAACGCACGGTTTCATCTCTTGGCCGGATACCTGGTGATGCATTGGTGTCCCGGTCGCTATTCTTTGTGATCTGCGTGCCCCAACCCGTTCTCGGAGGACGATCCCCATGTTGCGCCTGCGTATGACTTTCGGTGCCATTTCGTTTCTTGCTTTGTTTTCGTTTGCCGCGCGTGGGGCCGATGTTGCCGGACCGGCCCGCGAGGCGCAGCCCGGACTGGTCGCCGAAGATCAGACTAGCAATCGGAACATTTGGCAGGCGTTTGCACCCTGGGCCAACATCGCGCGGATGGCGACCGTGACGCTGGCTGCCGCGGACGATGTCGATCGTGACGACGACGATAAAGCATCCGACGGATCACGTGCCAACCAGGATCGCGGCAAAGGCAAGAAAGCCAAGAAGGGTTCCGACGGAAAGCCCAAAGGCGACGCCAAGAAACGCGACCCGAAGAAGGGCGACGCGGACTACAAGTCCGCGCGTGGCAAAGAGCGGGGATCCAACAAACGCAACGCAAAGAAACCCGACGCCAACAAGCGTGACGGGAAGAAGGACGACAAACGGAAGTCGGCCCACAAACGTCGGGATGCATCCCGCCACGCGCACGCGCATCGCCATGACCGCCGGCGCGGAGATGAACATCGGCACGGGCACGGGCGGCACTCGGAAGCTTGGGCCCGTGTGGCTGCCGCGATGAGGCACGCCGGACACCGGCCCCATTGGGCACATCGGGGACAATCCATGCACCGGCACAGCGGACATCCGTGGTTCGGCCGTGGCCACCAGGCATTTGGCCGATCGCGCGGCGCAGTCGGCGGACGTGGAGGCTGGCGTGGCCATCATCCGGGCGGGTATCCATTCGGCCACCATATGGCGTTTCGCGATCACCGGGGTAGACCCGACGCAGGCCGGCCTTCTCCGCACCTTGAAGAGGCGCGCCGGCACTTTGCCATGGCCTATGCCGCCTTGCATCGCCACTACAGCGAGCTGGGCCGAGGTATTCATCCGGAGCCACCGCACGCGCGGCCCGAACGTCCGCGTCGCCAAGAGCATCGCTTCGGTGGGCCTCCGCGCGATCGGCGCCACGAGGACGACGACGATGACGATGCGGACGATGACGACCGCGATGCACGACGCCGCGACTCGCGCCGCGAACGCGGTCCGGATTCGGATCGGCGCGACCGTGAGGAAGAGGGTCGGCGGCGCGAGGCCGACCGCAGAAATGCCGAGCCGACCGAGGCCATCCGCCAGCGGGTAGCCGCTCACCTTGACGCACTTGAGCGCCGGCTCGATCTGATTGCCTCGCAGATTTCCGAGTTGCGGCGCGCGCTGCAACGCTAGTCGCCTGCCAATCGGATTTCGGTCACGCTGCCGACCTGCTCAACCCGACTCGCGTGGGGCAAGCCGGCGGCGTTGCGCGCCGGCCACTTTGCCGCGGATGGCGCCGCCGTCGTGCCGCACTCTTCGCTCGTTTCAGCCGCGTGTCTGCCGTGTGTGCGACACGGGCTATGACGATCGGCGGCACCTTGACACTCTTCGGGGGAGGCGGTATCTTTACCGGATTACGGATTTAGCTAAGTATTGTGGCGAGAACGATTTTGGCCGTCGTGGCGGGGTCTGCAAGCGGGCTGTGACGGCGGCCGTCCCAGGGTCCGCCAGCGGCGGCTGAACCAGCATGGCGGGTGTTGTCCTCGAGAACGTGTCGAGGGTCTACCCCGGCGGCGTCGCGGCTGTTGGTGGAATTGACTTAGAGGTACACGACCGAGAGTTCCTCGTCCTGGTTGGTCCCAGCGGTTGTGGCAAGACCACGACGCTGCGGCTCATCGCTGGGCTGGAGGAGTTGTCGGGCGGAAAGATTGCGATCGGGGCTCGCGTTGTCAACGATGTTCCGCCGAAAGATCGGGACATCGCGATGGTGTTTCAAAACTATGCCTTGTATCCGCACCTGACGGTGTATCGGAACATGGCATTCGGTTTGGAACTGCGCGAGGGTTTGAACGGACTGGACTGGATCTGGCGATGGGCGTTGCCCGCGCGCCGCAAGCAGCGGCTTCTGGCCCGGCGAACCGCGATCGCCGATCGAGTTCACGACGTTGCGGAGGTATTGGGAATCAATCATTTGTTGGGGCGATTTCCGCGGCAGCTCTCTGGCGGAGAGCGGCAACGGGTCGCCCTGGGTCGGGCGATCGTGCGCAACCCGGCCGTGTTCTTGTTCGACGAGCCCTTGTCGAACCTGGACGCGAAACTGCGCGTGGAAACCCGCCGTGAACTGAAACAGCTTCACGGCCGACTCGAGACAACCATGATTTACGTCACGCACGATCAGGTCGAAGCCCTCACTTTGGGCGAGCGGATCGTGGTTATGAACGACGGCGCGATTCAGCAGGTCGGACAACCGATGGAAGTGTACGACTGGCCCGCCAACCGGTTCGTCGCGGGCTTCATCGGCACACCGGCAATGAACTTCATCGAGGGAACGTTGCAACACGAACATGGACAACCGCGATTCCGCCGGGGACGGTGGACCGCATCGCTCGACGGGCGTGTGCCGTCCGGCCAGAGCGCGCCGAATCATGCCGATCAGCAGCGGACCGCCGTTCTGGGTGTGCGGCCCGAAGACGTTCAACTGGGGCCGGAATCGTCCGAGACTCTGCCGGCCGTGGTTCGCCTGGTCGAGATGCTGGGCGACGCGAGCGTGGCGACTCTCGAGATTAGCGACGAAACGGCCGACGCCCGGAACTCGCAGCACGCCGACGGCGCGAACTACGTACTGAGTAAGACCGGCCCGCATACCGACTTGCAAGTTGGTCAACGGGTCGGCCTGAGTGTGGACACGAATAAACTACACGTATTTGACCCCACGACCGGAGAGAACTGGGTGCGTTGTCCGGCGGCCGGCTAAGTCGCGGTGGCCGCGGGCAACGACCGATTGGCCCCGAGCGAGAACCGATCGAGACGATCACGAACACGACAATTTGGTGAGGGAACGCGGCGCGCGTTCGGTATCCGACCCGGTGTGGTTGTTCGGCCGGGCGGCGAACGGCTGCGTCGACGACGTCCCGACAATTCGATTTGCCCCACGGGGGGAGCCCAAGCATGAACGCCACGGAGATACTAAGAATCGTCGATGCGATCCATCGCGACAAGAACGTCGACAAGGAAATCGTCTTTAGCGCCATCGAGGCGGCACTCGTTTCGGCCGCCAAGAAGCACTACGGCGAGGAAGAGGACATCGAAGTCAACATCGATCGCACCGACGGCTCGATCAGCGGAGTCCACAACGGAGCGCCGCTCGATCCCGAGGAAACCGTGGGGCGTATCGGCGCGCAAACCGCTAAGCAGGTCATGATCCAAAAGATCCGCGAAGCGGAACGCGACGCGCTGTACGACGAATATCACGAATTGATTGGGCAAATGATCACCGGCGTCGTCCAGCGATACGACGGCGGCGCCGCCACCGTCCAGCTCTCCAACGTCGAGGCCATCCTGCCCCGCAGCGAACAGATTCCCGGCGAGACGCACCACCCCAACGAGCGCGTGCGGGCCACGGTCTTCGAAGTGCGCAAGGCAGGCAGCCGCGTCAAAGTGATTCTCAGCCGGACCCGCAAGCAACTCGTCCAGCGCCTCTTCGAGCAAGAGATTCCCGAAATCGCCGACGGCGTGATCGAGATTCGAGCCGTCGCCCGCGAGCCCGGCTATCGCAGCAAGGTCGCCGTGAGCAGCTCCGACCAGCGCGTAGACTGCGTTGGCGCCTGCGTTGGCGTTCGCGGCAATCGGATCAAGAACATCGTCGACGAATTGGCCGGCGAGCGGATCGACATCGTTCGTTGGAGCGACGATCTCCAGGTGCTCATTCCCAACGCCCTCCAACCGGCCGAGGTCGAGGAAGTCATCCTCTGCCAGATGTTGGGCCGAGCCATCGTCCTGGTGCGCGAAGATCAGCTCTCGTTGGCCATCGGGCGTCGCGGGCAGAACGTGCGGTTGGGCAGCAAGCTCTGCGTGTGGGATATCGAGATCATGACCCGCGAGGAATTGGACGAGTCGATCGAGCGAGCGGTGGTCGGCTTTTCGTCGCTTGAGGGCGTGGACGAGAGTCTCAGCGAGAAGCTGGTCGGCGAGGGCTTCTTGTCGTACGACGATTTGTCGATCATCGAGCCGGACGCATTGATGGAGATGGGCGCGCTGACCGAAGAGCAAACCACGGCCATCGTGGAGCAGGCCGAGGAGAAAGCCAAGGAAGCCGAAGAGGCCGCGGCCTTGGAACGCCGGCGCCAGCGCGAGCAAGAGCGCATCGATGCGGCCACCGCCGCCGCCGAAGCAGCCGCTGCCCAAGAAGCTGCCGAAGCGCAAGCGGCCGAGGGGGGCGACGAAGCTGCCGCTCAGGACACCGAGGGTGCCGCCGCCGAGTCGGGCGACGCGACAAGTGGCGAAACGACCGTGGACGAAGCAGCGGCAAGCACCGACTCAGCAGAAGAAACTGCGAAGAAAGACGCTGCCCAGTCCGACGAGGAACAGACGCCCCTCGATGACGCCTCGGCCGAGCAAAGTCCCACGCAAAAGGAAGCGGCGGCCGCGCCGCCGACGTCGAGTGACGGTTGACGCCATACTCGGGAGATTTTCGGTCATGAACTAGGTATCGAACCAAAACGGCCGCCAATGCGGCACCGCGATGTGCGGAGGGAGGGCTGAGATTTGCCAGCTCGTATTTACTCGCTAGCCAAAGAACTAAAGCTCGACAGCAAGGTGCTGGTCGACATCTGCAATAGCGCGGGTGTCACGGGCAAGGGCTCTGCGCTGGCCAGCCTCACCGACGAAGAAGTCGAGCGTGTGAAGGCATACATCGCCTCCGGCCAGGAGAGTCGTGGCGGTGGCGCACGGGCGCGCGGAGCGACCTCCGGTGCCGCTGCGGATTCGGCCACCGACTCGCAGCAGGCGGTACGTCGCGAGGACTACATCGCGCCGGGTGGGACCGCGCCCGACAAAATGCCCGTCTTGTCGGGGGCGACGCGGCGCAAGAAAGCTTCGGACGGCGAGTCCACTCCCAAGCCACCGCCTAAGCCTGCCGCGGGAATCAAGCTCGCTCCGCTGCCCACTCCCGCTCAGCCCACTCCCAAAGCTGAAGCCGCCGAGGCCCCGGCCCAGAAACCAGACCTGAAGCTTCCGGTCGACGCAATCAAGGCGGCCAGTCGCGCTGGCGGTACGAAGCCCCTGATCGACCACGTGCGCAAGCAACAGGGCAAGGGGCGCGACGCCGGCGAGGGCGAACCACCGGCCAAGGGCGGCAAGTCCGGCCAGTCGCGCGGTCGTGGATCGCGGATGAAGGAAATGATCAGCGACTCGGATCGGGCTGGCCCCGTCACGCGCGGCCGCAAGGGTAAGGGCGACTCGGGCGAAGGCCCGGGCATGCTGGGGCGCGAACAGCGCCAGTTGAATCGCCGGCGCGTCTCGTCGCCGTCTCGCCAGCGCACGGGACTCGACGACGATCGACCCGTCCGATCCAGGTCCCGCATGCGGAGTCTGAAGCGCTCGGGCACCAACACGGCCGCCCCGCGCAAAGAGAAGGTCACGGTGTCGTTGCCGTGTACCGTGCGCAGCTTCTCCGAGGCGATCGGGTTGCCTGCCCAGCAGGTGCTGCGCCAGATGCTCGAACTGGGCACGATGGCCAATATCAATGCCGAGGTCGATGCCGAAATGGCCGAGCTGCTGGCCGTCGAGTTGGGCGTGGAGGTCGACTTCAAGCAAGAAATCGACGCCGCCGAGAAGGCTTTGAACGAACTGGTCGAAATGATCGACGATCCAGCGCAACTGGAACATCGGCCGCCGGTGATCACGTTTCTGGGCCACGTCGACCACGGAAAAACGTCGCTGTTGGATCGGATCATTGGCACCGACGTGGTCAGCGGTGAAAGCGGCGGGATCACGCAGCACATTCGCGCATACCAAATCGAGAAAGACGGCCGGCAGATCTCGTTCGTCGATACGCCAGGACACGAGGCGTTTACCGAAATGCGCGCTCGCGGCGCCAACGTGACCGACATTGCCGTGCTGGTCGTGGCGGCCGACGACGGAATCATGCCGCAAACCGAAGAAGCCATCAGCCACGCGCGGGCTGCCGATGTTCCGATTGTGGTCGCGCTGAACAAGATTGACCTGCCCGGCGTCGACGAGCAACGCATCTACCAACAACTGGCGGCCAACGAGCTGTTGCCCAGCGAATGGGGTGGCGACACCGAAGTGGTCAAGACCAGCGCGACGGTCGGCACCGGCATCGACGAACTGCTCGAAACGTTGCTCACCTTGGCGGAACTGCGCGACTACAAGGCCAACCCTCATCGGCCTGCGACGGGCACAAGCCTCGAGGCGGAGCTGCACGAGGGTCGGGGGGTCGTCGCGAAGCTGGTGGTGCAAAACGGCACGCTGAAAGTTGGCGACGCCATCGTGTGCGGCGCGGCCTATGGCCGGGTCCGCGCGATGTATGACACGCTACGTCCCCACGTCGTCTACGAAGAGGCGGGCCCTTCGATGACCGTCAACGTCACCGGTTTCGACGTGGCACCGGACGCCGGCGAGCGATTCTACGTGCTGGACGACATTGCAACCGCCCGACAAATCGCCGAAACGCGCCAGGGCAAGACGCGTCTGGCAACGTTGGGCAACGTCACGCAGCACGTCACGCTCGAAAACCTTTTCGAACGCTTGGGCGAGACGGAAACCCAAACGCTCAACATCATCCTGCGGGCCGACGTGCGCGGCTCGATCGAGGCGATTCAGAAAGAGTTCACCAAGCTGGAGCACCCCGAGGTCAAGATCAAAATCCTCCAAGCGACCGTGGGCGGTGTCACCGAGGCCGACGTGCATCTGGCCGACGCGTCGGACGCCGTCATCATCGGTTTCAATGTCGTGCCGGATGAAGGGGCCCGCAGCCTGGCGGAACAGCGCGGTGTGCAGATTCGGCGCTACGAGGTGATATACAAAGTAACCGAGGATCTGAAAGCCGCCCTCGAAGGCATGCTGAAGCCGGAAGAGCGCGAGGTCGAATTGGGGCGTGCGCTCGTTCAACGTACGTTTACGATCAGCCGCGTCGGAACCATCGCCGGTTGTCGCGTGTTGTCCGGCAACGTGCTTCGCAATTCACGAGCGCGCGTAATCCGAGAGAATCGCATTATCGGCGACTATTCAATCGATTCTCTTAAGCGCGAAAAGGACGACGCGCGCGAGGTCCGCGAAGGACTCGAATGCGGAATCAAATTGGGCGGCTTCAACGATCTCAAGGAAGGCGACATTTTAGAGGCGTACAAGGTCGAGGAGGTTGCCCGGACCTTCTAGGCGCCGTCACGTTGTTGCCTTGCGGCCGCGACGTGGATTCCAGTGGCGTAACCGGCCGTGTCACGGCGCCGCGCGTTGTCGCGGCCCGACATCCTTCCCAGAGGCGAATTGATGACCTCCCGACGCACCCAAAAGGCGGCCGAAGCAATTCGCGAGGTCGTCGCGACGGCCATTCTGACCGACCTGAAAGACCCACGTATCCAGGACGTGACCGTGACCCACGTCGACGTCTCGCCCGATATGCGGCAGGCCAAGGTATACGTGTCGGTGATGGGCGACGAGGCGAAGCAGCAGCTCAGCCTGCACGGCCTGCAAAACGCGGCCGGATTCCTGCAAACCAAGGTTTCTAAGCGGATCGACACCCGTTACACGCCCCGGCTGAGCTTCGTGCTAGACTTGGGGGTCAAGCGTTCCATCGAGATCGCGCAAATCCTGCAATCGGTATTGCCGGCCACCCCCGACCCTCCCGCCGATCCCGACGGCCCAGATGCCGACGACGAAACTCCGCAGTAAACCGACGCAGTTGTATCGAGAGCCGCGGCCGGAAACCTCGTTGCACAACGGCCTGCGGCCCACGAAACCAAAACTGAATCTTCCGACGAACCAGAGCCCGCATGAGCACTCCGAACCGCACAGCGCTGTTGAACAAAACGCAGCGCGTTTTGAAACGAACGTACAAAGTAACCCCACCGCGCAGCGACCAACCCCTGCTCGAGACCCTGCTGTTTGCCTGCTGTCTGGAGAACGCGCACTTCGACGAAGCGACTGATGCGCTGGCGAAAGTGCAGAATTCATTTTTCGATTGGAATGAGATTCGCGTCAGCACAATCAAGGAATTGGCTGAGACGTTTTCCGGACTTCGCGACGCCAACGGTGCCGCGGCACGATTGAAGAACGTGCTTCAGGCCGTCTTCGAGACCGACTACTCGTTTGATCTGGAACATCTCAAAAAGCAGAATCTCGGAACCGCGATCAAACGATTGCAGAAGTTGCCGGGTGCAACGCCGTTTGGCGTGGCATACGCCACGCAGGTTTCGCTGGGCGGCCACGCGATTCCCTTGGACGAAGGCACGCTTGGGGCGATGGTCGTGTTGGGACTGGCCACCGAGGCCGATGCCGAAAAGGGCGTGGTGCCGGGCTTGGAGCGCGCCATTTCCAAGAGCAAGGGCCGCGAGTTCGGCGGATTGATTCACGAGTTGGGCGCGGATTTCTTCGCCAGCCCACATTCTCCGGCGGTCAAGAAGCTGCTGCTTTCGATCGCGCCGGACGCCAAGGATCGGTTCCCCAAACGACGGTCGAAGAAGCAGGCTGCCGCGGCCGAAGAACCCGAGCCTGCCGAAGCCGAATCGACGGACAAGAAGAAAAAGAAGGCGCCGGCCGCCGCCAAGAAAGCAGCAACCAAGAAGGCCACAAGCAAGAAGGCCACCAAACGCACGTCGCGCGCCGCAAAATCCACCGTGCGGACGAAGAGTAAAGTCAAAAAGCGGCCTAAGAAGGCCGCCGCGAAGTCGTTGAGTAAGCGCAAGCCACGGTAGGCACGCGGCCCGCGGCGGACAAGGGCGTCGCGGCGGAGCGTCACGGCGCAGCGGCGTGGGTTGCCGGCCAACCCGGCGTGGGAAAGAATGCCAGACAAGGACGACGTTATCATGCTCAACCATTCGTCGATGTCTCGTTCCGCGTGGCCATTGATTTTCTTAGCGTGGGCTGTGGCCGTTGCAGGATTCATTTTTATGCCGGCTACGGCGACCGCCGACGTCGCGCGCGTTCCGGCTGATCGAGTACCGGCAACCGCTGCCGGCGAGGCACCGACCGGATCCGAGGAAAGCATCGAACTGGACGACCCGGTCGCCCCGCTGGAACCACTGCGCCGTCGATCGGGGCGCGAGGAAGACCGAATTCGTGCCTTAGCGTTGTATACCGCCGGCCGCGTTGCCGAGCGCCAGCAAAAGTACGCCGAGGCGCTACGCTACTACCAACGCGCATTCCGCTTCGATCCCGAGGCCACCGCGCCGCTCAAGGAGATCGTGCCGCTGGCGTTCAGCCTGGATCGGCAAGCCGAGGCGGTCCGCTACGCCCTGCTGCTGGCGGAACACGATCCGGACGACCCGGCGATGCTCCGCCGGCTGGCGATCTACCTGACCGAGAGCGGCGATACGCAGCGCGCGTTATCGTTCTACGAAAAGGCACTGGCGCTGCAGTCCGCCGACGACAAGGGCCCAAGCTTGTTGGTCGCCCGCACGGAAATGGGTCGGTTGTACTTCGTGGCCGGCCAGTTCGACAAAGCGGCCGAGCAATTCGCGATCGTATTCGACGCGCTTATGAATCCCGATGCCGCGGGCCTGAACGACTCGATGCAGAAGGCGCTGATCGGTAAGCCGGAGTTGACCTTCCAACTGATGGGCGAAAGCTTCCTGGCCGACGGGCAGCTCGATCGGGCGGCTGCGGCGTTCGAGAAACTGCACGAGGCACGGCCGAACGAAGGCATCCGCGCCTACAATCTCGCGCGAGTCGCTTTGAAGCGCAAACAGCCGGCACAGGCCATCGCCAGGCTCCAGCCGTACTTCGAAAAACATCTGGCGACGCAAGGGACCGGCCCCTACCAGGTGCTGGCCGACGCGCTGGACGAGCTCGGGCAGTCGGATCGATTGATCGCTCGGTTGCAGGAGATTCGTGCCGGGCACGAAAGCAACGTCCCGCTGACGTACTTTCTCGCGCAGCATTTGCGCGAAGCCGGGCAATTGGATGAAGCGGCGGCACTCTACACCGTACTGATCGACAAAAACCCGAAACGTCCGCCGATCGAAGCGTTTCGCGGGCTGGTCGAGATCCGACATCAACAGAAAGATGCCGACAAGCTGTTGGAAACATTGGGCGAAGCCGTCGGGCGCGTGGGCACGCTTGCTCCGCTGGCCGATGCCGGCAAGACCCTGCTGGACGACACCGAGAGTTCGAAAGCGGTTCTTCAGGCGGCCCAGCGCCAGTTGGAAGACGATCCGGATCAGTTGCCGTACGGCAAGGCGCTGGTCGCGGCGTTAGTGGCCGACGAGCTGCAAGAGTTCGACGTCGCCGGCCGGTTCTTCGAGCGGGCCATGAAGGCAAACCCTGAGAAAGCCGGCGAGACGTTGGTGAGCTGGGGCCTAGGGATGTTTTTGGCCGAGCAGAACGAACAAGCGGCAAAGGTCTTTCAGCGGGGCATCGACGAGAAGGTCCTGGCCGACAACGAAGCGGCCCTCTACTACTACATGGCCGGGGCGTTGGAGATGGCGGGTCGCACGGACGAAGCGATCGAAGCCGCCAACAAGGCCGCGGAGCTCAAGAAGGATTCGCCCCGCTTTGCCGGCCGTGCCGCGTGGATCCAGTTTCATGCCAAGCGATACGACGACGCGCGGCAAAGCTACGCAAAGCTTTTGGAAAAGTACGGCGACGAACACGAGTCGGACGAAGCGCGGCAAGCCGTTCGCGACGCACGGCTAGTGTTATCGAACATTGCCGTGATGCAGGACCAGCTCGAAGAAAGCGAGCAGTGGCTCGAAGATTTGCTGGACGAGTTCCCCGAAGACATCGGAGCCTTGAACGACTTAGGCTATCTCTGGGCCGATGCCGGCAAGCACCTCGAATTGGCCCACGAGATGATTCAGAAGGCCGTCGCTCACGAGCCCAAGAACATGGCCTATCGTGACAGCCTGGGCTGGGTACTTTTCCGGATGGGCCGATTCAAAGAGGCCGTTGCCGAGTTGCAGGCAGCCGCCGCGGCCGAAAATTCCGACGGCGTCATCCTTGAACACTTGGGCGATGCCCTGGCTAAGAACGATGATCTGCCCGCCGCGATCGACGCGTGGAACCGCGCCGCCGAGGCGTTCGACAAGGCATCGCAGCCTGACAAGGCGGACCAGGTACGCCAAAAGGCGGCCCAGGCGAAACAAGACGACTCAACCCGGAATTAGCGTGTTACGAGGTTAAGACCCGCACCATGGCTGGCCATTCCCATTGGGCGAACATTGCCCACAAAAAAGCCCTCCGCGACAACAAGCGCGGAAAGGTTTGGAGCAAATTGTCCAAAGCGATCATCGTCGCGGCCAAGGCGGGTGGCGGCGATCCAGACGCCAACCTAAAGCTCCGCTACGCGATCGACGCGGCGAAAGCCGTCAGCATGCCCAAGGACAATATCCAGCGGGCGGTAAAGAAGGGCACTGGCGAGCTTGAAGGCGGCAACCTCGAGGAAGTGCTGTACGAAGGCTACGGCCCCTCGGGCGTCGCCGTGATGTGCGAGATCTTAACGGACAACCGCAATCGCACGGCCGGCGAGATTCGCAAGATCTTCGAGCAAAGCGACGGAAAGCTGGGCGAGACCGGCTGTGTCGCGTGGATGTTCGAGCGGAAGGGACTGTTCGTCGTGCCGGCCGATTCCACCGAAGAAGATGCGCTGCTCGAACATGCCTTGGAAGCCGGTGCCGAAGACGTCAAACGGTCCGGCGACAACTTCGAGGTGACCAGCGATCCGGGCACATTCGCCGAAGTGGAAGCCGCGCTGCGCAACGCCGGGGTCAACGTCGACGCGAGCCAGATCGCACAGATTCCTAATTCAACCGTTGAACTAGACGTCGACTTGGCGCGCAAAGTGCTCGACCTGATGCAAAAGCTCGACGATCACGACGACGTGCAGAATACGTCGGCCAACTTCAACATTCCCGACGAAGCGTTGGCCGAGATTGAAGGTTAGTCGACGTTGGGCCACTGCGGCGGCGTATCCGTTCACAAGGCGCCGCATCTGCCGCTGGGCGGCGTGTCGCCCCGAAAGCCCAAGCCGGCTAGCTACCGTTTGCCCTTGTGCTCGATCTTGGGCCAGTATTCCTCGAAGCCCTTGCTGATGTAGTCCGGGCTGTTGTCCAGATCGTGGCACTGGATGCACAAGTGCTCTTCGGCGGATGCCGTCGTGAGCTTCATTGCCTGGCGCTGGTCGTCTCTGCGGGCCACATTGCGTCCGTTCTCGGCCGCGACATGCGCGGCGCCCGGTCCATGGCAGTTCTCGCAGCCGTTGCCGACCAAGTGCGGCGTCTTGTCCAGGCTGTCGAATCCGCCCGCATACGGAAAATACTCTTGCGGATTCCAGCCGGTGACGTGACAACTCACGCATTCCGCGTCGAATTGGCGCGGTGGCTCGGCCTTGACGAGCGATTCGGTCGCGTGCGCGTGCTTGGTCTTGCTCCACACGCCCCACGCCGTGGGGTGACACTCTTTGCAACTTGCCGAGCCGGCAAACTGGCCGGCCAGTTCGTTGTCGCCCTTGCTCCGTGGATGCGGCACGCTACGAATGCCCAACCCGCCCCAGCCAAGTTGCTGGAGCTGATCCTGGTACGTCACCATGAGCTGCTGCATTTCGGGCGTGTTGGGATAGCGGGCATCCAAGGCCACCCGCTGGAAACGGACGGGCGTCTGTGGGTCGTCGAAGAATCCGGCCACGACCACATACATTCCCTTGTGACCCACTTCGATCAAGCGCGCGGGTGTTCCATCGATCGTTTCAGGCTGGGCAGGCGGCTCATCGGCGCCGTCGGCTGTCACGACCAGCGTGAATTCTGGAAATTGGCGGGCCAACTCCTTGGTCTCTTCGACCGTGGCATGCGCCAGCAACACCCTGATGTCGCACTCGGCCAATTGCGGCACGACTTCGCGTAGGGCTTCGGCTGCTGGCCGTGTTTCCACTTCGCTATTGTTGATTTGCTGTTGATATTCTTGACCCAACACCGACGTGATCCCAAGCGTCAGTCCGCCGGCCTCGACGATGCGCAACTTCGGAGTCAGTCCGAACAGGCTCACGTTCGCCGAAACGAAGATCGTATCTTCGGGTTCGGCCCCGGCCACCGACGACAGGATGTGACCGGCCGACAACCGCAAGTCAGTAGTTCCCAGCCCGACGGCGCCATAGCCCAACTGCTTCAATGCGTCGGCGATGAGTGTGAATTGCACTTCGGCTTGTCGGCCGAAGCGGCGCACTTGTCCGCCGACATCGACGGCCGTGACGGGCCAACCCCGCTCCTCGAGTTGCTCAAGCAGCGCGTGCCGGCGATTCAACCCGCCCTTTTGATTCTCCAGACCAGCACATCCGCAAGGTTCGAGGTATCCGTCTTGTCGACCGCTGATGACCAGCGCCAACTTCGGCCGCGGCCAGTCGACGAAGTACTTCGGTCGCGGTGGCGCGGGTTTGTCTTTGTCCGTGGCGGATTCCCCGTAGCCGGTGGCGGCCGTTGCCGCGGGGCCTCGCGGCGCGTGCGCAACTTCGGCAACGCTGTTCTCGGCATGTGCCGGACCACCGTTGACCGACGCCGTGGGCGGACGGTAGGCGGATTGCGAGTCGCAACCACCCGCCGGAATGAAACACAGAATTGCCGCGCCGGCCAGCACGACACACGATCGGCATCGAATCGCCTTCATCTTGGATCCATCCTATTGAAGCACGCGCCCCATAAGGGGATTGTGAGTAATCGAGCGTCGAGTTGACGCTCATCGCAGCACGGCAAACTGCACGTCCAATCGAATTCGAGGTGCATCCGGATTCGTGGTCTTGAGGTATATCCGCGCGTAGTCCCGCCCCTCGGCACCCATGTAGTTCACCGCTGGCGAGCCAGGCGGGATTTCAATCGTCAGTGGAATCTGCGTAATGCCAGACTCCTTGCCAGTTTCCAGGTTTCTCGGTTCGCCCAACGTAACCTTCAACCAAGATGGCGTCGTCTTGCCGACGGTGATCGTCGTATCGTCGCGGTTTGGGCCGCGCACCATGACGTACAGGTTGGCCTTGCCACCCTGGTTGCCATCGACCGCGCCGATCATCAGACGGCTTACGCTGGAATTCCAACCGCGGCCGACAATCGAGACATCGCTGTCGACCGTCCCTTCGATCGGCACGTCGACGACGGGCGCCTGCGCTCGTTCGGCCACGTTGAGCGTGAGGCGGATTGTCTGCCGAATCGGCCCCACGGGCAAGCCCGGTTTTATCGTCACTAGCACGCGACATCCGCTGCGGACATTGCGTCGGGATAGTTCATTCTTCGGGATCGACTCGGTTTTGGCCTCAAAATACTTTGCCGTGTCCTGGACGAGGAACTCGCATTTTTCCACGCCAGCGTCGTCCGTGAGGAAGTCGTAGACGCGAATCTCGCTCGTCTTCGTCTCCTTCGACGAAATCCGGCTCACGACCAGGTACTGCGGTTCAACGTCGTACGCACGGGTGACGATGCCGCGGATCGTTAGTTCGACGATCTCTTGCTCGGGGTCATTCGTCCGAACGGTGGCATGCTGGCGAAATGTCGGCTGGCTGTGTGTCGGACGGTATTCCACGCGCACGTTGCACGACTCGCCTGGCTCGAGCACGGGGCGTTCCACTTTTGCGATCGTGCATCGCGAGCACGTGGTGGTCCCGCCTTCGATCGTTAATGGCGCGTCGCCCATGTTCGTGAATCGGAAATCGTGCGCAATGGTCGAGTCGTCCTCGACGGCACCGAAATCGTGAAACTTCAGATCGACCAGAACTCTGGGGATGCCGTCGGAGGAATTACTGTGTGGGCCGAGCGGGCTCGCCGTAAGGTCTAACGGCGGCGACTCGCGGAAGTTGGCCCACGAAACGCCGACGCCCAAAACCACGCCCAGCACGCCAGCCACTAAAACGATCCAACGAGGTTTCATCGCGACTCCGCGGGCAATCCGATGCTATTCGGCAAGTTGTGATGCGGACCTGGCACGGTCCCGGAAGGGCTTCTTAATTGATTGTAGACCGCTGTGGTCAATCGGGTCAACGCACGCCCTGGCGCATCGGCGTGTTGCACACCGGCCGGTCGGTTCGCGCCGAAACTATGGCGCGGCTTCCGGTGGCTCCTGTTCCTCAAGCTGCTCCAGTTCGTCAAGTTGCTGACGCACCTCGGGCGACAGTTTCTTGTCCGCGTGTGGGGTGACTTTGTCGAGGCGGCGCGCCACTCTCGCCTGGCTCTTGGCGCCCTCGATGTCGCCGGATTCGGCCAACGAAAGGGCGAACTCGCCGCGCAGTTCCGGCAGATTCGGATAAAGGGCGACCGCGCGACGGAAGCTGACCATCGCCGCTTTGGCCGTGGCGGGTTGACGATCGTAAATGTACATCTGGTGAAACCAGCGCCCCGCCTGGCGCCACGCGGCGGCGGAATGCGGACGCAGGTCGAGCATCTTATGAATCGCATCCACCAGCGGTCGCGTGGACTGCAGGGTCAACGGGTTTCCCCCAAGTCGCGCGACCTCCATCTGCGCGATCGACCACCATGGTTCGGCGGACAAAGGGTCGGCCCGTGCCGCGTCGAGAAGCAACGCGATCCGCGCGTCGGTCGAGAGCCGTTCGTCCGCCGCCCGCTGCATCGCCGCGTGACACTGCAAGACGGGACGATACGCAAAACGGTAACACGCCATTGCCGTGAGCACCGCCAGAACGAAGCCGCACGCGGAAACCCAAGCAAATCGCCACCGCCGGGCGGCATGGGTCGCCTGCGCGTCACTCGTCGTATTGAGTGCCAGCGCAAAGAGCAGCCAAAACGATCCGGCGACTCCCGGATAGGCGATTCCACCGGCCGCCAAGAAATGAATCACCAGCACCAGCACGCCCAGCGCCGGCAAACGAGGCGTCAATCGTCCGTGGTTGACCCACCCCCAAAGTAATGCGCACGTCGCGGTAGCCACGAGCAGACCGCCGACGAGTTGCTGTTCCGAAAATGCCAGTCCGACCCCCGGCCCGATCAAAAACGCCAGGAAGAATCCTCCAATTCCGCCAGCCAGGATGAGCGGCGTCGCGTTCGCAAGTCGCGCGGCTTTCGTTTGGTGCGCAACGCGGGGAGCCGAAATTCCAGCCGTGTTGTCCGAGGGCGCGTCACCGGCCGGCGCTTCGGCTTGTTCCAGCGCTGCCGCATTCATGTTCCAAGTCCGCCAGGCGAGCACGGCGAGCGCTTGCCCCAGCGCGACCAGCGCAAAGGTTCCCATCGTGGCCCAAACTTCAAGAAAGAGGTTGTGCGGGTCGCGGATTTCCTCGCTCGCTTGCGGCAGCTTGAATCGTGTGTAGAAGTCTTGAAAGTTGCCCGGTCCGACGCCCAGCCACGGATAGCGACCGATCATCTTCAAGGTCGCCTCCCAATACTCGAACCGGTAGCCGAGCGACTTGTTGGCTTCGGTCAATACCTCGCGATCAAGCCCACCGAGCAGCACGGCCGCAACCAGCAGCAGGATCAACACGACAGCACCAGCAACCAAAACCCGGCGCGTTAGCATCGCGCGGCGCAAATCCGCGTTGAGCATCGGTAGCAGCAATAGGCCGCACGCGGCGGCAACATAAGCGCTGCGGCTCTTGGTCAGCACCAGGCAGGCCCCCATGGCCACGATGCATAGGACGGCCGCCAGCAACTGCGCGACCGCTACAATCCGCCGCCGCCCGTCTCGCTCGCCTCCGCTGGCAAAGCGCGCCCCGATGGTACCCAGGAAAATGCCCGTCGCAATTACGAACCACGGCAGCAAGAAGCCGGCCAACGAGTTGGTCAGGGCAAAGGTTGCCAGCGGCTCATTGCTTTGCAAGCGTTTCTCGAATTGTTCGCGTTCTGGAGTATCAGGCGGAAACCACTGGCCTGAGGCCTGTAGCACTTCGTCGGGGTTTTCGGCGTAGGCGGCTCGCGTGGCCGGCAGGCTGATCGCGACCTGAAAGAATCCGTACGCTGTCATCGTCATGGCCAGGCTGAGCATCACCGCGATCAGGGCCCGCGACTCGCGCGGCGTGCGCACCAACTGCCGCACCATGTAGAAAATGAACCCCAGCGCAATCCATTCGAACATCATGTTCACTGAGACGCGCGGTGTGCGGTACTGCGCGCTGTACTGCGCGGCCACGATCGAAAGCACAACGAGCGCCGCGACCGATGCGTCGGCCAGGTTCGCCCGGCGTACGAACCCGCCTTCGATTGTGGCCAACAGCAGAACGACCGAGCCCAGGCAGATTGTGATCAGGTTGAAGGGCTGACCGTCGCCGACCCAAGAAACGCCTTCGCTGGGCAACAGCGGCCGCGCGACGAGCAACGCCGTTAGCACGAACAGCAACCAGGGGCGAACGCGCTGCGCCAGCGTTGTCGGCGTTGCGGACCCGTCATTCCGCCAGCGTTGTCCCGCGGTCGAATCGGTTTTGGCGCGCCGTGCGGTCATGTGCGTCGATTTCGAGATGTGCAGGCCACGGTGGATGAGCCGGTCATCGGCCCAATGGCCGAGAAGTCTGAGTTCAGGGCCGAAGTTTCCGCCGGGCCGTCGCTTCCAAGATCGCGACGACGGCCAGCAGGCAACCGATCATCAGCAAGACGACCGCCGCCCCCGCGCCGTCGACCTGGTGCAGCAGTAGCGCGCCCATGCCGCTGGCAGCCGTGGTCAGGTAAATCGTCAGAACAGCTTGTGGCCTGGTCAGTCCTAGCGCCACTAGCCGGTGCGAGAAATGGTTTGTGTCCCCCTGGAATGGACTTCGCCCGGCCCGCAGGCGAATCAACAACACACTCAGCGTGTCGTAAATCGGCACGGCCAGCACGCATAGTGGGGCCAGTATGGCGTGCCGCGGAACGTCGTCGCCCGAAAACGTCGCCAGGATCGTCATCACCGCGATCATGAATCCAATGAAGTAACTGCCCGCGTCTCCCATCAAGATCCGGGCCGGCGGCCGATTGTGCAGCAGGAACCCAAGCAGCGCTCCGGTTAGCACGAACAATACACCGGCGACGAACAACTGCGGCTGGCTCGAGCCGGCTTCCGGCGTGAGCAACATCACGGTCGCCAGAATCGCCGACGCAATGGCCGCAACCCCGGCCGCAAGCCCGTCCATGTTGTCCAGCATGTTGAATGAGTTGACCAATCCGACGATCCAAACCACAGTCAACACGTCGGTCAGCAAAGGCGCGTCGACGAACAGCGTCAACTTCCATCCACGACCAAAGACGACCGCCGCGGCGACCAGCGTCTCGACCCCGATCCGAAATCGCCAATCCAGCCCGCGCAGATCGTCGACAAGTCCGAGCAGCGCCAGCACGCTGCCGCAGGCCAGGATGAACCACAGATCGCCCGCCTGCGCGACAAGTCCCGGTAAATGGGGCTCGACGAATTCGGCCAACCGCGCGCCCCACGCGCCGGCGAATGAGAAGTCGAGCCGGGCACTGTCCGGATTGGCCCGGTAGGCCTGGGCCCACGGAACAAGCAATAGCTCAATGACCGCCAGGGGCAAACACACGCCGGCCCAAATCGCCACTCCGCCGCCCAGCGCAATCGGACGCTCGTGGATTTTGCGCTCGCCGGGATGGTCGACCAGTCCCCACTTTGGCGCCCAAACACGCATCACCGCCGCGGCGATTCCCGCGACGACAAAACTCGCAAGGGCGGACAGCGCGACGTACCAGTGCATGGATCGCAGGCCTTATAAACAGTCGCGCAGATGCTGGCGGCACACGTCGAAGAATTGCTGGTAATCGCTTCGCCGATAGTCGGGAAACGTCCAGTCGCGGTGCTGCCAGCGTCGGTCTTTGTAGTACAGCGTCACTTCCGCGTAGATCCCGCGGTCCAGATAGATGCGATGGGCGTGATCCTTCGTCGACGCCAGGACCAGCTTCGCCAGCGTCAGGTAGCCAGGATCAAGGTTCAACGGGCGCGATTCGGCCTGTCCCCCTGTTTTAGCATAGTCGGATTCCCAACTGTTTGTCTCGATCTTGCGCTCCACCAGCTCGGCTGGATCGCTCAGTTTGGAAAATGCGAAAAAACACTTGCTCAACCCGGCGCCCATCGTCGACGCGTAGTAGTCGGTCTCGCGAAAATCGAACCGCGGACTAGCAAGCGCGATCGGTCCCCAAGCGGATTCCGCCCGTTGCCGCGCCCAGTCCAACGCCGTCGGATACTTGCTGAACGCGGCCAACAGGAACAGCGCGGGCTCGGGATCGAGGATCTGACCCATGGGCGATAGGTTCCGATCTGCCGTGCGTTGGGTTGGAGTCGGATTGTGTCCCGTGGCGAGTTGCCGCGACCAACGGCGTTCTGACCGACATATGGTCGCCGCCGACGTGCAGCCCGCGTCGCGTCAATACGCTTTGGCGAACACGGCTCGTTGGTTGGTCGGCTGTCCGGTGAACAGGCACTTGCCTTCGACCGCCTCTTCGAAGCCCGGCTCGTCATCCAGTGGTACGCAGCGAATCGTCACTTTGTGCTTGCTCAAGATCGCTTCGGTCTCGGGACACTCGACATAGTGACAAATCGCGAATCCGCCGTGCGGTGCCGGTTTGTCCGGATTGTTCGGCGTGAAGAACTTCTCGAACTCTCCCAGCTCGCTGATCGCTCGCGTGTTTTCTTTGCGATGCGCCGCCGCGCGGTCGAACAAGCTTTGCTGCATGGCCGCCAATTCATTGGAGACTTCGCGCACGAATTGGTCGCGGGCGATCGGCGAAGGCTTGGCCTCGGGCGTCGCGTCGCGTCGCTTCGGCATGATCGTATCGCCGGCGATGTCACGCGGTCCGACTTCGATCAGAATCGGCACGCCCCGCTTTACCTGCTGCCACTTCTTCTCGGCTCGGGCAATGTCGCGCTCGTCGACCAGCGCTCGGACCGGCGCGTCTTGGTAGCGCTCTTGGGCCAGCGCGTCGCGCAATTTGTGACAGTATTCCAGGACCGGGCCGGCCTCCTCATCGTTGCGATGGATCGGCAGGATCGCGACTTGCTGCGGCGCCAGTCGCGGCGGCAGCACCAGCCCGTCGTCGTCGCTATGGGTCATGATCAGCGCCCCGACCAACCGTGTGGAGACGCCCCACGAAGTCGTCCAAGCGAACTCTTCACGTCCTTCCGACGACAGATACTTGATCTCTTGGGCGGTGGAAAAGTTCTGTCCCAAGAAATGCGTCGTGCCGGCTTGCAGCGCTTTGCGGTCCTGCATCATGGCTTCGATGCTGTATGTGTTGACCGCGCCGGGAAAGCGCTCTCCCGCGGTCTTTTCGCCGCGGATCACCGGCATGGCCATGTAGTCCTGCGCGAACTTGGCGTAGACGCCCAACATCTTGCGAGTTTCTTCCTCGGCCTCTTCGCGGGTTGCGTGGGCCGTGTGCCCTTCCTGCCACAGGAACTCCGTCGTCCGCAAGAACATCCGCGTGCGCAATTCCCACCGCACGACGTTGGCCCATTGGTTGATCAGGATCGGCAGGTCGCGATACGACTTGATCCATTTCGCGTACATCGCGCCGATGATCGTCTCACTGGTTGGGCGCACGATCAACGGTTCTTCAAGCTTGCCGGTCGGGGTCAGTCGGCCGTCGGGCGTCGCTTCGAGCCGGTGATGCGTCACCACGGCGCATTCCTTGGCGAAGCCCTCGACGTGTGCGGCTTCTTTCTCCAGGTAGTTTAGCGGGATGAACAGCGGGAAATAGGCATTGACGTGACCCGTCTCCTTGAACATCTGATCCAGGGCCTGCTGCATATTCTCCCACAGCGCATAGCCCCACGGCTTGATCACCATGCATCCGCGCACCGGCGACAGCTCGGCCAGGTCCGCCGCGCGGACGACTTGCTGGTACCACTCGGGATAGTCCTCGGCCCGCGTGGGGGAAATTGCGTGCTTAGGAGCCTTGGCCATGAACATTTGCCTCGGATTCGGGCGCGCGTCGCCGCGCAAGCCGCCTGGAAAGGGAGGCATTGTACGCAACAACCGCAAACCGCAACAATGGCATCGCGCAAAAGCGCCTGATTCGCGGACGGTTGTCGCCCGTGCGGTCTTGCGACGCGTCGATCGTCGCCACATTCTGCCCGGCGTGCATGTACCCGCAGATACGTGATTCGCGGGGCGACGCACCGCCTCGCGCGTCGTAACGACGTCGCGGTACTTGTGACCCCGACGTGCGCGATTTAGAATCTGAGATTCACATGTCCTCCCACCAGTCTCTTGTGGTGCCCGTCGCGGCGCCTTAGAAAGTGCGGCTCGATGTCTCGGCGGTTCGTGAGCCAATTGGCTCAGCAGGAGTCGATCGATCAAGTCTTTCTGGCTTCCGAAAAACAGTTGCGACCCAATCGCAACGGCAATCTCTATTTACAGCTTGAGCTGTCGGATCGTTCGGGCTCGATAGGCGCCCGGATGTGGAACGCCAGCGATCAGAACTATCGAAGTTTCGAGAACGGTGACTACGTACGCGTCGAGGGCTCGACCCAACTGTTCCAGGGCAACATTCAGCTCATTGCGACCAGTATCTCTCGGGCACGCGAAGACGACGTCAATGTCGAAGATTTTCTGATCCTGGGTTCGCAGCAGATCGACAAGCTTTCGGCCCGGCTAGCCGAGATTCTGCGCGGAATGCGCGACACCAATCTACTGAATCTGGCCGAGTGTTTTCTGGTCGACGACGAATTCATGGGTAAGTTTTCGCGCGCTCCGGCCGGCGTGAAGAACCACCATGCATACCCGGGCGGATTGCTCGAGCACGTCGTCAATTTGATGGAGCTTGTCACACGGGTAACGCCGTTGTACCCGTCGGTCGACGGCGACCTGATGCTGATGGGCGCGTTTCTGCACGATTGCGGCAAAGTCGACGAGTTATCCTACGAGCGCGACTTTGCATACACCGACGAGGGCCAACTGATCGGCCACCTGGTGATGGCCGTCGGCATTCTGGATAAGAAAGTGCGCGAAACGGAGCGGTTCGCCGGCGAGCCCGTGCCAGTCGAGACGGTGTTGCGGCTGAAGCACATGATCGTGAGCCACCACGGGCAATACGAGTATGGCAGCCCGAAACTACCCATGACGCTCGAAGCCGCGGCGCTACACTACTTGGACAATCTCGACGCGAAGCTGCACGCGTTCGAGCAGTTGATCCGCGATGATCCGAATGTGGACAGCGCGTGGACGAATTTCAATCACGCGCTGGGTCGAAAGCTTTTCAAGGGCGCGCGAAAGTAGGCGGCTCGGCGACACGACAATGAATCGTCGTTCGATCCGCGGCGGCAGGAGACATCGCCCAAAGGGCTCTGCCGGGCTTGAAAGTGTTCGCCGCCAGACCAACGGCAACGTTCGACCGCGGCCTGCGGTCGATTGCATACAAGCGCGTCGCTGGCGACACGCCCGCCGCGCAAGGAACTGGACAACATCATGACACTCGACGCGTTGGAAACGCGACTCTTGGCACTGGTCACGCGTCCGGATTACCGGCCTGTTAAACCGCGCGTGCTGGCCAAGCGGCTCCGGCTGGATGACGAACAGGCCCGCGGGCTGAAGCGTCTGGTCAAGGATTTGGTTCGCCGCGGCAAGCTTGTATATGGCGCCAACCATTTGGTCGCGGTGCCGGCCGCCGCCAACGCTTCCGGAAAGTCGACCACTGGCGGCAAGGCCGGCAAATCGGGCGGCGAAAGCTACCAATTGACTGGCGTGTTTCGGCGGACCGACTCCGGTTTCGGCTTCGTCCGCCCGGCCGGCAGCGCGCCGGGTGCGGATCGATCACAAGATGTTTTCATCGCCGCGGTCGACACGCTCGACGCCTCCACGGGCGACACGGTGCTCGTGCGGCTCAAACGGCGTACCGATCCGCGGCGCAAGAACCCCGCTGGCGAGATCGTCGAGGTCATCGAGCGCGAGACGCATCAATTCGTGGGCACGTACTTCGAAGTCGGCGGCACGGCGTACGTGCAGGTCGATGGCCGGCCATTCTCCGAGCCCATCTTGCTCGGCGATCCGGGCGCCAAGAACGCGCACACCGACGACAAAGTCGTCATCGAAATGGTGCGCTTTCCCACGCACGCTCACTCCGGCGAAGGAGTCATTATCGAGGTATTGGGCCGTCGCGGCGAGCCGGGTGTCGACACGGCATCGATCATTCGCGAATTTTCTCTGCCCGGCGAATTCGCCGAAGACGCGCTGCAAGAGGCCCGCCGTCAGGCCGATAAGTACACCGGCAAGATCGGACGCGGCCGCACTGACTTGACCGGCCTGACCACGATTACGATCGACCCGGTGGATGCCCGCGATTTCGACGACGCCGTTTCATTGGAGCAAGACGACAAGGGCTACTGGCGGCTTGGCGTTCATATCGCCGACGTATCGCACTTCGTCAAACCTAAGTCGGCGCTCGATCGCGAAGCGTACCAGCGCAGCAACAGCACCTACCTGCCGGACTGCGTCATTCCGATGTTGCCGGAGATCATCTCGAACGGTCTGGCCAGCCTCCAGCCGGACAAGGTGCGATTCACCAAAAGCGTGTTCATGGAATTCACGTCCGAGGGCGTGGCGCTCGGTGTCGAGCCGATGTCGGCCGCCATTCGCAGCCGCCGCCGCTTCACGTACGAGGAAGTCGACGACTACCTGGCCGATCCGGAGCCATGGCGCAAGAAGCTTGACGCCGACGTTCACGCACTGCTGGGCCGGATGCGCCAGTTGTCGGCCATACTGCGCCAGCGCCGTACCAAGCGCGGCGGTCTCGAACTGACGATGCCCGAGGTGAAAGTCGATCTCGACGCGAAAGGCCGCGTCGCCGGTGCCCACCTCGTGGTCAATACCGAAAGCCATCAGATCATCGAGGACTTCATGTTGGCCGCCAACGAAGCAGTGGCCGACTTGCTGGCCAAGGCCGAGTTGCACTTCCTGCGCCGCGTCCACCACGCACCCGAGTTGCGCAAACTGCGGGCGCTGACCGAATTCGTCACCGGTCTCGGCTTTCGAGTTGAGAGCCTCGAGAGCCGCTTCGAGTTGCAAAAGCTGCTTGCCGACGTCGAGGGGCAGCCGGAAGAGCGGGCCGTCAACTTCGCCTTGCTGCGCAGTCTGCAACGGGCCGTCTACAGCCCGGAGGAAGAGGGCCACTACGCGCTGGCAAGCGACTGTTATTGCCATTTCACCTCGCCCATTCGCCGCTATCCGGATCTGACGATTCATCGCCTGGTCGATTCGCTGTTGCGAAAGAAGAAGCCGGAGAACGATTTTGGCGCACTGGCCGTCTTGGGAGAGCACTGCTCCGATCGCGAGCGGCGCAGCGAAGCGGCCGAACGTGAGCTGACGCGGGTCAAGCTGTTGGAGTACCTCAGCCAGCGGATCGGGACCACGTTGGAGGGCGTGGTGACCGGCGTCGAGGAATTCGGGTTGTTCGTGCAGGGCATCGAACTGCCGGCCGAAGGGCTGGTTCACGTCTCTTCCTTGGCCGACGACTACTATCGCTATGACCGCCGCTCGCACACGCTGACCGGAAACCGCGCGGGCAACGCCTATCGCCTCGGCGACGTCTTGTCCGTCACCGTCGCCCGGGTCGACGTCGATCGGCGCGAACTTGATTTTCGTGTCGTGGGGCGCAGCAAGGCTTCGCCGTCGCGCAAACGCATCGGCAGCAAGCGCGAGCGCAAGGCCGCGGCGAAGAAGTCAAAAGGCCGTGGCAAACCACGCGCCAAGAAACACCGCCGGAAATAGCAGCCCCACGATCGGGGCCGCCACACCACGCAATCGCCGCCGGCCAGACCCTGGCCAGCCGCGTTCAAACCAGTACAATGCGAATGAACGCAAAGCGCGCGGCGCTTGTGTCTTGGCAACTTACCGACGCTCGAACGCCGATTGGGCCTGCCGCGGTCCTTAAGGGGCGAGTGTCTGAATCGTACTTTCGGGAACCCAACCCGGATGACCACCCAACTTGCGCACACGCCGCTCTTTGATTGGCACGTCTCGCATGGCGGGCGCATGGTCGATTTCGCCGGTTGGTCCATGCCCGTGCAGTACGCGTCGATCGTGGCCGAGCACCGTGCGACGCGCAACGCGGTCGGGCTATTCGACGTGTCGCACATGGGGCGGTTTCTGATCGCCGGCCCCGATGCCCAAACGTTTCTGGACCGTGTCGTCACGCGCCGCGTGACGGGGATGAAGACCGGCCAGATACGCTACGCGCTGGTGACCAACAAATCCGGCGGCATTCTCGACGACATTCTCGTCTATCACTTGGTCGATCCGGACGGGAAGGATTTCTATCAGCTTGTCGTCAATGCAGGCAATCGACAGAAGATTTGGGACTGGCTCGACAAACAGCGCACGTGTCCCACTGCCGGCACCGCGAACATCGATTGGCGCGACATCACCACCGACACGGCGATGATCGCCGTGCAGGGGCCGCGGGCGCTCGAAATTGTGCGGCCGCTGTTCGACGTCGACGTGGCCCGACTGCGGTACTACTACGGGGTCGAATCCAAGAGTTCGGGCGGGGCAGGCCTGGTCAGCCGAACCGGCTACACCGGCGAAGACGGCTGCGAGTTGATCGTGCCGGCCGATTCCGCGCTCGAAGTCTGGGAGAAATTGGTTGCCGCGGCCGCGCAATTCGATGGTGCCGCTGCCGGACTCGGGGCCCGAGACACGCTCCGCCTCGAAGCGGGTATGCCGCTGTACGGGCACGAATTGAGTGAAGACATCAATCCCTTCCAGGCCGGATTAGGGTACGCCGTGGACCTGGAAGATCGTGCATTTCCGGGGCGCGACGCCCTGCTCGCGCTGCGCGACGACACGAGCTTGCCGCGACGTGCCGGTTGGATCCTTTCGGGCAAGCGCGTCCCACGCGAAGGTTACGACGTGTTTGACGGTGAAGAGCGCGTCGGGCACGTGACCAGCGGCACGTTCTCACCCACGCTCGATGTCCCGATCGCGTGCGGTTACGTCCGCCAGGACCTGGCGGTTGCCGACACGCAGGTCGCGATCGACGTGCGCGGTCGCCGCGAGCCGGCCCGAACCGTCGAGTTGCCATTTTATCGCCGAACAACCTGACTTGATTTTCGCAAAAAAGGAAGGATACCGTGCAGCCCCAAGACTTGCTCTATGCGAAGACCCACGAATGGGTCCACGTGCGCGAGGATGGTCCGGACCGGTTCGCCACGATCGGCATCTCGCATTTCGCCGTCGAAGCGCTTACCGATCTGGTGTTTCTCGAACTGCCCGAGGTCGGGCGCCAGGTGAAGGCCGGCGAGTCGTTTGGCGAGATCGAGAGCGTCAAAGCCGTGAGCGATCTTTACAGTCCGGTCACTGGTGAAGTGATCGAGGTGAACGCCGGCTTGCCCGACAAGCTGGAGACGTTTCAAGACGATCCGTACGGCGACGCCTGGATCGCGAAGATTAAGATCACTGACGAAGCCGGCTTGGCCGAACTGATGGACCATGCTGCGTACCAAAAGCAATGCGCCGAGGAAGGCCATTAGGGTCGGCGAATCGTCCGACCCGGTTGACGCGCCGCCGCCCCGTGGATTGACCGACATCATGCCCTACATCGCCAACACACCCGAAGATCAACGCGCCATGCTCGAGGCCATCGGAGTGGCCAGCGTGGAAGAGCTATTTGAAGCGATTCCGCCCGAGTTGCGATTGAACGGCCCGCTGGCGATCCCCCCTGCCCTTTCCGAGATGGAATTGACGGGCCGAATAGCGTCGCTGGCGGCGACGAAACAACGGACGACCGAAGCGGGCTGTTTCTTGGGCGGCGGCAGCTACGATCACTTCATTCCGGCAGTGGTCGACCACGTCGCAGCCCGGGGCGAGTTCTACACGTCGTACACGCCCTACCAGGCGGAAGCCAGTCAGGGCAACCTGCAAGCGTTCTTTGAATATCAAACTCTCATCACGCGCTTGACCGGCATGGACGTTTCCAACGCCAGTCTGTACGACGGTGGCAGCGCTGCGACCGAGGCCGTCTTGATGGCCATCAGCGCCACCCGCCGGCACGGGCGCGTGGTGACCGCGGCCAGCGTGCATCCAGAATATCGCCGCATCCTGGCCACGTATCTGGCCAATCTCGAAACCGAGCTTGTCACGGTCGGCACGCCCGACGGCACGATCGATCCTGACGAGTTGAAGGCCGCGCTCGACGAGCAAACGGCCTGCGTCCTGCTTCAACAGCCCAACTTCTTTGGCTGTCTCGAAGCGGCCGAATCGCTGGTGCAAGTCACACACGACGCGGGCGCATTGGCGGTCGTTTCAGTCGATCCGATTAGCCTGGGGCTTTTGAAGCGGCCGGGCGACTACGAAGCGGACATTGTCGTGGCCGAAGGGCAGAGCCTGGGGAGCCCGATGTCGTTCGGTGGGCCCTACCTGGGAGTCATGGCTTGCCGCGAAGCGTTCGTCCGCCGCATGCCGGGCCGCATCACGGGCGAAACAGTCGATCGACGTGGCAAGCGCTGCTTCGTGCTCACGCTGCAAACACGCGAACAACACATTCGTCGCGAGAAGGCCACGAGCAATATCTGCACGAACCAGGGACTGTTCGCGCTGCGCGCCACCGTCTACCTGGCGGCGCTCGGCCCACAGGGCTTACGCGAGACCGCGGAGCTTTGCCTGCGCAAGGCGCGCTACGCCGCGCAGCGCATCGCGAGTGAGGCGCCATTGCAGTTGGCGTTCGACCGTCCGACGTTCAAGGAGTTCGTCGTGCGCACGACGAACAACAACGTCGCGCCGCTGCTGGCCGCTGCCGGGGAGCAGGGCTTCTTGGCCGGAGTGCCCCTGGGTCGATGGTATCCGGAACTGGCAGACTGCTTCCTGGTTACCGTCACCGAGAAACGGACGAAGGGCCAGATCGATGCGCTGGCCGAATGCCTGCAATCAAGAATCTAGCACCGAGGCGACGATGCGCAACACGCGGGCCACGAAACTACTGTTCGAGCTGTCTCAGCCGGGCCGCCGCGCGACGCGCCTGCCCGAACCGGATGTTCCCGTCGTACCGCTGGCCGAACTGTTGCCGCGCGAATCGCTGGCCGCCGATCCGCCTCCGTTGCCCGAACTGACCGAACCGGAGCTGGTTCGGCACTTCGTGAATCTATCGACGCAGAACATGTCAGTCGACACGCACTTCTATCCGCTCGGATCCTGCACGATGAAGTACAACCCCAAGCGGAACGAGCGGCTCGCCGGCTTGCCGGGCATGGTCGACGTGCATCCGTATCAGGCCGCTTCCAGCGTGCAAGGGCTCTTGGAGTTGCTCTACGAGTTGCAACAGATGCTCGCCGAGATTGGCGGGCTGTCGGCCGTTTCGTTGCAGCCGGCGGCCGGAGCCCACGGCGAGTTGACCGCGCTTTTGGTGGCCGCGGCCTACTTCCGCGATACGAACCAGCGCCGCTTGAAGGTGCTGGCTCCGGACAGCGCGCACGGTACCAATCCGGCTAGCGCCGCAATGGCCGGCTTCGACACGGTGACCGTCAAGAGCACGCCGGCGGGCTTCGTTGACATGGAGGACTTTGTCGCGAAGCTCGACGACTCGGTGGCCGTGTTCATGATCACCAACCCGAACACGCTGGGCATGTTCGATCGCCAAATCGCGGAGATTGCCTCCCGGGCACACGACGCCGGGGCGTTGATCTATCTCGACGGCGCGAACATGAACGCCATTCTCGGCATCTCGCGTCCCGGAGATTTCGGGGCCGACATGATGCACTTCAATCCGCACAAGACGTTCAGCGGGCCGCACGGCGGCGGCGGTCCGGGCGCGGGCCCGATCGCCGTGAACGAGACGCTGGCCCCGTACCTGCCCGTTCCTCAGATCGTGCGCGATGGCGACCAATATCGCTTGGACTACGACCGGCCCAAAACAATCGGCCAGGTGCGCAGCTTCTTCGGCAACGTCGGCGTGCTGGTGCGGGCCTATGCCTACATTCGAACGCACGGTCCCCACGGGCTGCGCCGCGTGTCGGAAAACGCAGTGCTCAACGCCAACTACCTGCTCAGCAAGGTGAAGCACATCTTCGCAGTGCCACAGGGCGACCGCTGCATGCACGAATTTGTTGCCAGCGCCGCGCGGTTGAAAGCGGAACACGACGCTTCGGCGATGGACGTTGCCAAGCGCCTGCTCGACTATGGCTTTCACGCGCCGACGGTCTATTTTCCGCCGATCGTGCCCGAAGCCATGATGATTGAGCCGACGGAGACCGAGACCAAGGAAACGCTCGACGCCTTCGCCGAGACCCTCTTTCGGATCAGTGAGGAGCCGGCCGATTTACTGCACGAAGCTCCGCACACCACGTCGATCAGCCGGCCCGACGAAGTCCGCGCGGCGCGCAAGCCAGTGCTTTCGTGGCAAGGGCCCGCCTAGCGGTGGCCGGCAGTGGTTTTGCGACTTCGTGATACCGCAAACGAACGGCTGTTGTGCGTATGGCCCCTGCCCGTCCGATTCATGCCGCCGAGGGCTGCCGGCTCATTCTTGAAGGAGCCAGCGCTGGCGCCCGTCAGATGGCCGTCGACGAGGTCCTGCTCGAAACGGCTGCCGCCACCGGCCAGGCGACACTGCGATTCTATCAATGGTCAGATCCAACGCTCTCGCTCGGCTACTTCCAATCGTATACACGCAGGGGCTCGCACTCAGCCAGCAGTGATTGTTCGGTCGTGCGGCGGCTAACCGGTGGCGGAGCGATCCTGCACGACCACGAACTGACCTACAGCCTGGCGTTGCCGCGGGAGCATCGATTGGCCGGAGAACCTCGACTGCTCTACGAGGCTCTCCACGATGCGCTCATTGACGTGCTAGGGCACGCAGGGATCGCGGCCCGTCGGCGTCCGGCCAGTTCGGCGTCGGCCGCGGCAACGCAGCCTGAGTTCCTGTGCTTTCTACGGCAGGCCGAGGGGGACGTTTTGTTAGATCAAACCAAAGTCTGCGGCAGCGCTCAGCGCCGCCGCCGCGGAGCCGTCTTGCAGCACGGCAGCCTGCTTTTGGCCCGTTCCCAGTTCGCGCCCGAATTGCCCGGGATTCTTGAGTTGGCTGGACAGAAGCTTTCCGCCGGCGAAACGGCCCAAGCTTGGGCCGGCGAAATAGGCCTAGCGCTCGAATTGTCGCTGGAAAAGGGTCAGCTATCGGCCGCCGAGCAAGAAAGTGTCCAACGGCTTGTCGACGTCCGGTATGCGTCGGACGGTTGGACCCAGAGACGTTAGGACTGCCAGCGAAAGTCTGCCGGATAGGTACGAATTGCCAGACCGCGCAAGGTGTATCTGCGGCGAAGAGGAATAGCGGTTTTTGGTTTGCTAGCGACCGATGTTACTGACATAATGGTACGCAGATTCGTACGCCAGTCGCAGGTCACGTCGAAACAGAGGGCGGCTGGCGAAATAGCGATGGTCCGCAGTTCGGTCTGTTCTGCAGGGCTCACGCAGCTCAATCGCAATCGTACGGGTTCTCTATTCCAAGTGCCTTTGCGGAGCTGGGCGGAACGATGGACTTGAAGCTAAAAGTTCTCGAGGGAAAGAACGTCGGCCAGGAGATCCCGGTCAGCGGGAAGAAATTCTTTATTGGCCGTGCGGAAGATTGTCATCTCCGTCCTGGCAGCGACTTGATCAGCCGGCACCATTGCGTGCTCTTGATCGAAGACGGATACCTGGGCGTTCGCGACTTCGGCAGCAAGAACGGAACGTACGTCAACGACGAGCGCATCGTCGCGGAATGCGAGTTGAAGGGCGGCGACCGATTGTCGGTCGGCCCGTTGCGCTTCGAGATCTGCATCGACCACGGCCTGGCGGCGAAGAAGCGACCCCCCGTGGTCGACATTAAGGAAGCCGCGGCACGCACCGCCGAAGACGCCTCGAAAGACCCCTTCGACGTGACCGACTGGCTCTCCGAGGAACCAGAGCAGGCGACGTCTGCCATGGCCAATGGGGATACGCAGGCCGTGAGCATGACCGACACCGACTCGATTCGCTTGGACGCGGCCGCCGAACAAGCGGCCGAAGAGAGCAAGGCCGACGCAGCGCCCAAGACGGATGGGAAGGGAAAGCGAGTACCTGGCAAGCTGCCGCCCATTCCGAATGCGTCTAAGGACAGCCAGGAAGCGGCCGCCGCAATGTTGGGCAAGCTCCGCCGCCGGCGATAAGCCGCGTGCCTTCGTCGGGGCCGAGAAGGTTTGCCAAGGTGCATCTCCGGGACCGGCGCGCAATCGACCTAGCGCGGCCTCTGTGCCTTTGGTCTGACGTCTCAAAAGATCCGGTTTCGCGCGCCGCAGGCCATTACCGGCACTTGCCCCGGCGTGTCTGGGCCGGGTAGGGTTTAGGCATTGCACTTGCGAGCCGACTGGCTCCGGACGACCACATCGCTAGTTCTACTCGCTCAAGGAGCCCGCGTTCATGGCACCCGACGAAGATACCATCAAACGCCGCTACCGAGAGTTCTTGGATCTCTTGCCGCTGACCATCAACATCGCGGGCTTGCCACCCAGCGAGAGTCCGTACAACTACTCGCCCGAGCAGATGGAAATCCGTGTCCAAACGCTGGGCACCGCATTCAAGCTTGCGCGCCAGTTCGTCCGCGAAAGCGTCACCGCCGAGTCGTAAGCGGAAGGCCGGCGGCAAAGTGTCCTTGCTTCCACGGTGCAAACGGTGCAGGATTCCGCGGTGCAGGTGCTGCCGTTCCGTTCTGCGGGGCGTTGGGTCGCCTTGATCGGCTGTTGAAGTCGAATCTATACTTGTAACGTCCTGCGGAGCCGCAGCGTCCGGGCGATTCGTCCAACGCCGATCGTGTACCTGGGAGCCAATTGCCGATGAGGGCCAACCGAAAGAAGCCCAAGAGTGCAGCGCTGGTGGGTTTGGCATTTGATGCCGAAGACGGCCATACGCGGCTGACCCGCGGCAAGAATTTCGTGCTTTGCGGCGGCGCCGAAGAGACGCACGGATTGATGCAAGAGACCGCCGTCAAAATCAACGAACATCTCGATCGCCAGGGGCGCCGGCTGGAAGACATGTCGGTCAACGAGCTGCGCGACATCTGCGAATCGGTGGGACGATAGCAGGCCCGGTTTCCGTCCCAATTCTGTCGACCGCTTGCGCCGGGCCTGTTTCGCACCGCGGCGGCACATCAAACCCTTGCCTGCCGAACAGTCCGGCCCAGGGTACCCCACCGTCGCCACGCCGAATCGGGCCGCCCGGTCGCACTGGCAAGGGCAAACTTCGTGGAATTCTTCGCGGTCCTCTCCTAGAATGGGGCTGCTCCCCAGGCGTGGCGTTTTTGAAACCGGAAGGCCGTTTCCCCGGTACTTCTCTATAGCCAACCGTTCGAAGGAACCCAACGTTGGCCGACGACGTGCGCGATTTGGTGAGTCGCTGCCTGGACGGTGACCAGGAGGCCATGGTCGAGTTAGTCGACTTTTACCGTGGCCAGGTGTTCGGTCTTTGCTACCGAATGCTGCGTCATCGCCAGGACGCGGAGGACGTAACCCAAGAGTCGTTCGTGAGGGCCTTGCGCGGACTGCACACCTGGGATTCCGAGCGGGCTTTTTTGCCGTGGCTGCTGGCGATTGCGGGCAATCGGTGCCGCACGCACCTGGCTGCCAGAATGCGTCGGCCCCACACGACGTCGCTGGTCGACCACGTGACCGACGACGCGGCCGAGGTGACTAACGCACGGCATCTGGCAGAAGAGGTCGAGTTGGCGCTGTCGAACCTGCGTGAGGAGTACCGGCAAGCCTTCTTGCTGTTTCATCAACACGAAATGAGTTACGCGCAGATCAGCGCGACCCTGGATTGTCCGCTGGGCACTGTCAAGACCTGGGTTCATCGTGCCCGGCGCGAGTTGGTGGCCCAATTGAAACATCGCGGGGTTGTGCAGGAGAAGCGGCATGCAGTGCGAAGAGTTTGAGATTCGATTGAACGAGGTGCTCGACGAGCGGCGTCGCCCGGAGTCGGACGCGGAGTTGAGTCTCCATCGCGAGACGTGTCCGGTGTGTCGCAAGGTCGCCGCGGCCTACGATCGATTGCTGGACGGCTTCTACGCGTTGGCATCGCCCGAAGCGCCGGACGACATGGGTTTGCGCGTTGTTGCCGAAATGCGGTCGCGCCCGTCGCCCAGGCGGCGGTTCGTCGTGGCCTCGTCGGCACTGGCGATCGCCGCGGCCCTGTTGATCGCGATCGTGCCGATGTTCCGCCAATTTGGCGCATCGCAGTCCGGCGACTCGCTGGTCGCCCGTGGCGGCGGCAATCCGGCAGCCAGCCAAACAGCCGTGCCGTCTGCGCTGACAAGGATTCCGCGCCTCATGCCGGAACTGTTAGCCATCACCGAGTCGCCCGACGGGGATCCTTATGCCGGGCTGGCGAAAGAGACCGGACAGGGACTGGCTACCGTCATGCTCTACGTGCCGGGCGTTGGTGGAGGACGCGGGATTATTGACGCGCCGGCGGATCAGGTTCCGTGGGCAGCGCAGGTGGGCGAGGGACTACGCCCGATCACCAATTCGGTCACCGAGACTTTCGACGTGCTGCTCGAAGGTCTGCCGGTCTCGCAGTTGGCTGCCCGGTCCTAACGGGTACGAGCCGCTCACGGTTTCCGGCTGACCGGCCGCGGAACCGATCGCGATCCAATCGACACAATCGGTCCATCCGCTCCACGCGGGCGATCGGTCTTTTTCGAGGGTTCGCGCAAGTCGCGGACCCACACATCCGACGCCGGTCGTCCATCGGTCAAATCCGGACTATCCGGACATATTGCCAGGACCTCCTGTTTTTCCCAGGCGTTGGATTTTTGCATCCCCGCTGCACGATGTAATGCTTGTCGTGAGGCGTTACATCTTCGCTAGTCTACTTAAGCGGGAGGCAGGAGAGTGGCCAAAAAGAAAAAGACCACGGACAGCACGGTCACGCTGAATCGGCGAAAAAAGAGCGACCGGCGAACAGGTTCGGAGCGCCGCGTCACCGCCTCGGCAGTTGCCGTCGAGCGTCGCGTCGGACAGCGACGCCAAAAGGTCAACCGCCGCCGCCAAATCGATCCGACCACCTGCGAGCGCGACTACACCGAGCCGGAGCTCGAGTTCATGCACGCGCTGGAGAAGTACAAGCGCAGCAGCGGACGCATGTTTCCCACGTGTAGCGAGGTGCTGGAAGTGTTGCGCGGACTGGGATACGAAAAGGTTGATCGCCGACAGGACGTTGCCAGCATCAGCCAAGAGGAATGCAGCGGGCCGGCGTGCTAGCAAGCCGGCGTTGGGCGTGTCGCCCGCGACGCGCCCACCGCGATGCGACTCGATTCCATCGACCACCAGGCCGCCGCCGCCGACTCGTTCGGCTGGCGGCCTTTTTTCTGCGCGAATCGGTCTTGCGTCGGCCGCGCGGCTGCGAGTATGGTCCCGCCGTTTCCCATCTTCCGGCCAACGTTCGGGCCGATCTCGGACCACTTCAAGAGGTTCGCAAGAAGCCGTGTTTTCCACGAAGCGTTCACTAGTCATGTCGCGATCGGGTCACCGCGCCGCGTTGTTCGCAACCGTTCTGACCGTATGCGCCGGAATGTTCGGCTGCGCGATGATGTCCGACAGTCAAAATCAACAAGGCGTGCGGATGTTCGATCAGGCCTACTACCAAGGCGCGCTCGAACGTTTTCAGCAGGCGATCCAGACGGATCCGGCGAACCCGGACGCCTACTACAACCTGGCCCGCACGCATCATCAGCTTGGCAAGCTGCACCACCAGCAGTCCGATTTGCAGCAAGCCGAAAGCTACTACCACCAGTGTCTCGATCACAATCCAAACCACCAAGACTGTTATCGGGCCTTGGCCGTGTTGCTGGTCGAAGAAGGCCGCAGCACCGACGCGTTTAAGTTGATTGAAAGCTGGTCGGCACGTAGTCCCTCGCTGCCCGGACCCAAGATCGAACTCGCTCGGCTCTACGAAGAGACCGGCAATCCCGACGCGGCGAAACAGACGCTTATCCAGGCGGTCGCCGTCGATCCGCTCAACGCGACGGCGCTGGCGGCGCTTGGCAAGTTACGCGAGCAAGCCGGCGAAACTGCACAGGCCGTGGCCAACTACCAGCGTTCCCTGGCGGCCAACCCGAACCAACCGGCGCTCGCCTCGCGCGTCGCCGCGCTAACGACGCCGGCGGCACCCGTATTCACGCCGCCCGGCGGCACGCGCGTTGTGACCGCACCAGCCATCCCGCCGCGGTAATATTTCCCGTCGGGCCGCCGGTAGCTAGCGCGCAGCCTAAGTCACGCTCCCCCACGTCACGCTCGGCCCGACGCGATATTGCGCAACGCCGGCTTCTGCGCCCCGGGATCGAGCGATCCTGACACGTTCGGCGTTGGCTTGTGCGCCACCACGCCATGGCCCCCGTCGTGGCACGTCCGCTCTGTAGGCGCGAACGGGTCATCGCGAGCATACGCGCCGACTGAACCGGGCCGCCGCAAACCGTGTCACCCCCAATGGTCAAACGCTGGGCATCGGCCTACAATAGCGACCTTTCGTTCCCAATTGTCCATGGCGGATTGCTCCCAGATGCCGCAGAAACGCCTCCTCACGCCTGGTCCAACGCAAGTGCCCGAGCTGGCTCGGCTTGCCATGGCCCGGCAGGTCATTCACCACCGCACGCCCGAGTTTCGCGAGTTGTTTAGCGAAGTGCTGACGGGGCTCCAGGAAGTTTTCTGCACGAAGAACGACGTCGTGCTGCTGAGCAGCTCTGGCACCGGCGCGATGGAAGCCGCCGTGGTGAATCTGGTGCCACGCGGCGGCAAGGCGATCGTTCTGGATGCCGGCGTGTTCGCGCACCGCTGGTCGGACATCGCTAGCCGATTCGGCATCCAAGTCGTGCGCCACGAGGTGCCGTGGGGCCACGCCGTCGATTCGGCAGACGTGGCCCGGCTGCTTGCGGAACATCCCGATGCGGCCGCCGTGTTCGGCACGTTGATGGAGAGCAGCACCGGAGTGGGCCACGACGTCGAATCGATTGGCCGCGTGGTCGCCGACAGCAACGCGCTTTGGGTCGTCGACGCGATCAGCGGCGCCGGTGCCGTGCCCTGCCGGACCGACGACTGGCAAGTCGACGTGTTGGTTGTGGGCTCGCAAAAGGCATTGATGCTTCCGCCGGGTCTGGCAATGCTGGCCGTCAGCGAAGCGGCCTGGCAAAGGATCGAGCAGGTCGAGCCGCAGGCGTTCTACTTCGACCTGAAATGGCACCGGGACAAGTTGCACGGCAAACGGTCCGGCAGCGGACCCGATACGCCGTGGACGCCCGCCGTGACGCTCATCACGGGCCTTTGCGAAACGCTCCGCCAGATTCGTCAGGAGGGGATCGAATCGGTGTGGAACCGCTGTGCATTGCTCAGTCGTGCGGCGCTTGCGGGCATGCAGGCAATGGGGTTGGAGCTGTTTGCCGCGCGACCCGCGACAGGGATGACCGCCGTACGGGTTCCCGACGGGATCGACGCCCGTCAGTTTCTGAAGCGAATCGAGCAACGCTTCGGCGTCAAGCTGGCCGCCGGACAAGGGGCGTTGGAGGGAAAGATTTTTCGCCTGGCACACTTCGGCGTGCTCGACGAGTTGGACGTACTCGGTGCCCTGACCGCGATCGAGCTGGTGCTCGACGAACTGGGGCACGAGGTTACTTTGGGCGCCGCCGTTGCAGCCGCCGGACGCGTCCTGCAATGTGAATCGGCTGCCGGGCACGTCGATGTGGCTACGGCCGGGTCGACGGCATAGCGTCGTCTGGCGACAAGGTGGCCGGCATCAAACGGCCCGTCCGCAATGTTCCGTACAATGGTTCGCCCGCCAAGAAACACAGCGAGTTTTCGAGAGTCACCATGCCGAAAGTGATCGTGTTGGACAATCTGGCGCAACAGGGGCTTGATCTGTTGACGTCGGCCGACGGCATCGAGTGCGAAGTGAGCACTGGGCTTAAGGGCGAGGCCCTGCGCAGCGCGTTGGCCCAAGCCGACGGCGCAATTTGCCGCAGCGGCGTCAAGATCACCGCCGACGTGCTGGAAGGTAACCACCGGCTTCGCGCGATCGTGCGCGCGGGCGTGGGCACGGACAACATCGATTCGCAAGCCGCGACGCGGCTCGGCATCGTCGTGATGAACACGCCGACCGGCAACACGATTAGCACCGCCGAACACACGATCGCGATGATGCTCGCTCTGTCGCGCAACGTGGCGCCCGCCTATCAGAGCCTTGTCGAGGGACGCTGGGATCGAAAGAGCTACATGGGCACCCAGCTCGCCGAGAAAACACTCGGCATCGTGGGCTTGGGGCGAATTGGTCAGGCAGTGGCCAAGCGCGCCCGGGCGCTCGAGATGCGCGTGGTCGGCTACGATCCGTTCTTGACCACCGATCGCATCACTGATCTGGGGCTGGAAGCCGTTGGCAGTGTGGCCGAGATGCTGCCACAGATCGACTACCTGACCGTTCACACCCCGCTAACGCCGGAAACTCGCGACCTGATCGGCCAGCCAGAACTCGAGATTCTGCGGCCCGGCGTGCGGCTGATCAACTGCGCGCGGGGCGGCATCTACAACGAGCAGGCGCTGGCCGAGGGACTTACCAGTGGGCGCATCGGCGGCGTGGCGCTGGACGTCTATCAGAACGAGCCCTGCACTGACAGCCCGCTGTTCGGCATGCCCAACGTCGTTTGCACGCCCCATCTGGGCGCCAGCACTGAAGAGGCCCAGGCGCAGGTGGCTGTCGAAGGCGTCGGGCTGTTGATCGACTACCTCAAGACAGGCGCCATCCGGCACGCGATCAACATGACCCCGCTCGACGCCAAGACGCTTAGCGAATTGCGCGGCTATCTCGACGTGGCGTATCGCTTGGGATTGCTCCTGGCGCAGTTCGAATCCAGCCCGATCAAGCGCTGCGCCCTCCAGTATCGGGGCGAAGTTGCCGGCCGCGACACCAAGCTGGTCACAGCCAGCTTTGCGGTCGGGCTGCTCTCGCACGCGTTGGAAGAAGAAGTTAACGTCGTCAACGCGGAAGTACTGCTCCGCGAGCGGGGTGTCGAAATTGTCGAAGAGCGGCGCGCCGACAAGGGAGCTTTCGCGTCACTCGTCACTGCAGAAGTCGAGTCCGACACGCAAACGCACAAGGCCGCCGGCACGGTCTTTGGCAAAGAAATGCTGCGGCTGATTCAAATCGACCATTTCCGGCTCGAGGCATTTCTCGACGGCAACTTGATGATCTTCACGCACAAGGACGTACCCGGCATCATCGGCACCGTGGGCACGATTTTCGGAAAGCACAACATCAACATCGCGCAGATGGCGGTGGGGCGCGAGGCCAAAGGGGGCGAGGCGATCGGCGTGCTCAATCTGGATCACGCTCCGACGCGCGAAGCACTCGACGAAGTGCGGGCGAATCCCGCGATCACCAGCGCCCTGGCAATCAAGTTGCCCGCGGCCGGACACCGTCCGCCTTGGTTGGCCGGATAGTGTGCGCAACAGCCGCTCCGCGCAGTGGCCGGCGAGGCCCTTGCTGCCAACGCTCGTCAGACCAGACCCGCGAAGTGATCCATGGCAACCGCCGCCACGCCGCGGAATCCGAACGGATAAGTCCGCAGCGAGACACAGTCGTGGCCCGTCGTTGTCCACGAGCCCGTCCACTGGTCGACGACGTTGCCGAATTCGTACGATTGCAATCCGGCCTCGGCCGCGTACCGAATCGTCTCGTGCGTGAGCAACTGGCTTGGTGCGGCGTCGGCAAAGCGAGCATCGAATCCGCTGCGTAGCAGCCAAAAGGCGTCGGCTTGTTCAACGGCCAACTGCATGGCCGCCACGGCGTCGCCCAGTCGCAAGAAGCAGATCCGCAACGTGCCGTCGATGCAGGCCGCCCGCGCATACTGCCGGTAGAAGACCATCTGCTGCGGGTCGCGCGCCAAGGGAACGGTTGCACCACCAATGCGTACACTTGCCAGAAATCCCAGATCCTTTGCGGCCGGTGCTGCCGTGCGCGACTCTACGTCGATTGCCGTATCGAGCAGTTCGGCCAGTTCGCGCAAGTCCGGCGTGTGGATCTCTGTCGAAACGGGTCCAAACTGCTCGGCCACGTGCCGGGCTTGGGCTAGCTCGTCGCGCGCCGCCAACGCCAGTCGATGATCGGGCGTGAGCCAGCTTTCGTCGAGTGCGATGTACGGGCTGGGGCGCTGCGGCCTGGTCACGACAATTCCTCGACCACGATACGCCCGCGTCACTGCCCGCAAAGTCTCTGAATCGGTTCGCACGCGTTCCAACTCGAGCGGCCAACCGCGGTTGGCCACGGATCGAAGCGATTGCGCAAGCACGCGCTCGTTGATTCGCGGCCATTCGATCGGCTCGAACAGTTGGCCATCGCCAGGCGAAAATAGGCGACAAACGCCGCGCTTACGACATTTGACCAGCGGCACAAGGGCCGCCAGTTCTTGATCAGCGAATCCAGCCACGAAGTGCGGCGTGGTGGCGGCGGGAAAAGCAGAAAGACAGGCTCGTGACCAGGCGAATTCGGCGAAGGGGCTCTCCGTCCCGTCTTCGAGATCGCGCCACGACCCTTCCCACGCGTCGACGTCATCGAGCGATCGCGCGACGCGCTTGCGCAAACGGGGCGTGGCCCGCTGCGCGAATTGGGTCGTGTCCGGACTTGTAGTGACAGCCATGTTAAAGGCTAGCGTACAGCGTCGGATTAACGAGCTGTCGCTCGGCAATCACGTTGCCGGCACAACCGGCAGGATCCGTGCGATCGTTATGTGCGGCGAGGTTTTTCAGGCATTTCCAATCTACGCGACCGGAAAACTTTACGCGGTGCCGAGCGCATGGTCGATGCAAGGGAAGAGCCAGCACCGACAGCACGGGCCTGGTGCCGATTCGCGCGCCGGCCAGATTCCACCGAATTCCACCAAAACCCCGCACGGTACACGCAAATGTCCACGACCCAACAGGATCTCGCGTCGTTGATATCATTGGCAATGTCCGAGCATCCACATTTGAAGCAGCAGAAGCTCCGCTTCGAGACCGCCGCAGGCCACGTCGTGCTCCGCGGCGTCGTTGGCTCCTACTACCAGAAGCAATTGGCGCAAGAGGCCGTGCGGCAGTTGGACGGAGTCGACACGATCGAAAACTACTTGGAAGTGGATTGGGGCATGCCGCCCTTCTAAGAGGGCGAAAAGCGCGGGGCGCAGTTCGCTCCGGCAATCGCGGCGCACCCCAGCGCCGCTGGGCATCGCGATCGCCGCATCGCCCCATCACGGCCACATCTGTCGCGCGCGTGCTTGCGCTAGCGGTCGGCAGGCAGTTCAAGCCAACTGGCACTTCTAACGCGGGCGGGGCGCCCGCGTTTGGCCCATCAAGGCCGCCTCGCGACTGCAATAGTGCGCGATCTGTTCTTCCAGTTCGCTGCCGGCCAGACGCTTTTCGTCGTGTGCCGAAAGACCGCACAGCCGCATCATGCCATCCCGCTCGACAATCCGCCGGTGCAACTGGGCCAGTTGCGCGATCAGCTCGTCATCGAGCGCGCCGATCTTGCTCAGGTCGAGCACGAGTCGCTGATTGAGCGTCTTTTCGAGCAGCGCCCAAATCTCATCACACAACGGGCCGCGACTGCTGGGTTCTTCATTCGGACGACTAGGGCAAACAAACAGACAGTTGGGGCCGCGCTCGACGTCGAACTCCCATCCGCGCGCGGCAGTAACCTGGACCATGAGTACCTGCTCCATCAAGCGATTTGGAAGGGCCGCCTATTTTGCCGCGCGCTCGGCGGTGGGGATACCGGCGCGAGGCCTCACTCGCATCTTACCGCATTGTTCACAACTGACAATGGCGCCCCGCGATGGCGACCATGAGCCATCCCCTTGAACACGCGACCGAATCGCCCGATACTACCCTGCTGACAAACGGGCAACCGATGCTATCACTGGAAAGGACAACCACTATGTCGCGTGCTGGAGCCGTCACCTTCAAAGGCAACCCAATGACCCTGGCCGGAAACGAAGTGGCCGCGGGTCAGCAAGCGCCCGATTTCAAACTGCGTAGTTTCGAGCAAGGGGCGCTAACCACGGTTACGCCGGCGGATCTCAAGGGCAAGCCGACGTTCATCAGCGTTGTCCCTTCACTCGATACCCCAGTTTGCCAGACTCAGACCAAAAAGTTCAACGGCGAGTTGTCCGCGCTGGGCGACAAGGTCAACGCCTTGACCGTGAGCGTCGATCTGCCATTCGCGATGAATCGCTTCTGCGGTGCCGAAGAAATCAAGAACATGCGACCCGTTAGCGACTACTTTGATCGCAATTTCGGCAACAACTGGGGCATGCTGATCGAAGAGCTGCAGATCCTGGCCCGCGGCGTGTACGTGCTGGACAAGGACGGCAAAGTCGTTTACGCCGAGCTGGTGAAGGAAGTCGGACAAGAGCCGAACTACGACGCCGCGCTGGCTGCGCTCAAGGGCGCGTTGTAACTAGCACGGCGGCTCAACCGGACAGCAGTTCCTGCATGGCAGCCCGGCCCGCGTCGAGCGCTTCGGCCAGCTTTTCGGGGTGCTTGCCGCCGGCTTGTGCCATGTCCGGCTTGCCGCCGCCGCGTCCGCCGACGATTTCCGCCGCGGACTTGATCCATTGGCCGGCGTTGGCGCCGCGGTCGAGCAAGTCGCGACTGATCCCGGCGACCAGCGTGACCTTGTCGTCGGCCACCGCGCCAAACAGCACGGCGACCGGGCTGGCCGTCTTGCGCAGTTGATCGATCCACTGCCGCATCGTGCCCGCGTTGGCGTCCTGCGTTTCGGCCACCACGATCTTCACGCCGCCCACCACCGTGGCATCGGCCAACAGCTCGTCGACCGTAACGCCTCCGCCGCGGGGCGCGGACGACGCCTGCTTTTTCAGTTCGCGGACCTCCTTGGCCAGCGCCGCGACGCGGCGCGGCACTTCCGCCGCGGGCACGCGTAGTAGGTTGGCCGTTTCCACTAGCGCCGCTTCGTGTTGGCGGACCCGATCCAGTGCCGACTCGCCCGTCAGCGCGGTGATTCGGCGCGTTCCGGCGGCGACACTTTCCTCGCCCACGATCTTGAACAGCCCGATCTGCCCGCTGTTGTCCAGGTGGGTACCGCCGCAGAGCTCTTTGCTGAACTGGCCGATCGAGACCATCCGCACAATGTCCGGATACTTTTCACCGAAGAGCATCATCGCCCCGCTTTGGCGCGCTTGCGACAACGGCAAACTGCGCCACTGAATTGGCTGTGCCGTGGCAACCAACTGGTTGACGTCGGCTTCGATCGCCACCAGTTGTTCGGGCGAGACCGGAGCCGGATTCGTAAAGTCGAACCGCAGCCAATCGCGATCGACCTTCGAGCCTTGCTGCTGAGCGTGCTTCCCAAGATGCTTTTGCAGCACGTGGTGCAGCACGTGGGTTGCCGAATGGGCGCGCCGAATCCCTTGCCGCCGCGTGGCGTCGACTCGTGCCGTCACGTCGGCACCTTGTTCGATCGTGCCCTTGCGCAAGTGGCCCAGGTGCAACGTGAAGCCGCCTTCCTTCTGGGTGTCGACGACCTCGAACTGAAAGTCTGCGCCCTCGATTTCGCCGACGTCGCCGACTTGCCCACCGGATTCACCGTAGAACGGCGTACGATCGAGCACGAGGCAGACCGGCCGGTCGTGGCCGACTTCGTCCATCAGCTCGACCAGTTCGTCACGGGCAATGATTCCGACCACGTGGCCCGCAGCTTCGGTCGTTTCGTATCCGAGGAATTCGGTCGCCGGCAGCGTGCGTTTGAGCGCGTCGAGCGGGCTGGAGGCAAACAGCTCCATCCGCTTGCCGGCGCCCGACTCGACGCCGTGCTGCTCCATCTCGCGGCTGAAGCCGCGCCAGTCGAACGCCAGATTGTGCTCCGCGGCCAGCGTTTCGAATAGCTCGGGCGGGAAGCCGTGCGTGGTGTACATTTCGGCCGCTTCGGCGCCGGTCACCGTTTCGCGCCCTTCCGACTTCATCGACGCGAACAGGCGTTCGATACGGTCCAGGCCGGCGTCAATCGTGGAAAAGAAATTACTCTCTTCGGTTTGGATGACTTGGGCCACGCGCTCGGTCGTTTCGCTTAGCTCCGGATAAGGGGCCTTCATGATCTCGGCGACCTGCGGCACCAGCTTGTGCAAGAACGGCTCGGTAACGCCGAGTTGCCGCCCGTCGAGCACCGCTCGGCGGAGCAGCCGCTTGACGACGTACTTCTCCTTGTTCGGCCCTGGGTAGACGTTTTCGTGCACGGCAAACGCGCAGGCCCGTACGTGATCGGCGATCCGCCGCAATCGGCGACCGGGTTCGGAGCCGGGCTCGTACTTCAAGTGGCACACTTCGGCAGCGCCTTCGACCAACGGCAGCAGGATGTCGATGTGGAAGTTGCTGGCCACCTTCTGCATGACCGACGCGGTGCGCTCCAGCCCCATGCCGGTATCGATGTTGCGGCTGGGCAACGGTCGCAGGTTGTCCGGCGGCGGACCCACGCGGTTGAACTGCGTAAACACCAGGTTCCAGATCTCGACTTCGCTGTAGTCGTCGGAGCGATAGAAAATTTCACTGCATGGGCCGCACACGCCGTCCGGTCCCTGGCTGGGAGCGCCGGCAGGCCAGAAGTTGTCGTCCTCGCCCAATCGGCGGATCCGCTCCGGCGGCAGCTTGATGTCGCTGGCCCAGATTTTCGCGGCCTCTTCGTCGTCGGCATAGACGGACACGGTCAGCCGGTCGGCTTCGAGCCCGAGCCACTTCTTGGTCGTCAGGAACTCCCACGCCCAATTGATGGCCTCGCGCTTGAAATAGTCGCCGAAACTGAAGTTGCCCAGCATCTCAAAAAACGTGTGGTGATAGGCCGTGCGGCCCACGTTTTCGATGTCGCCCGTGCGAAGGCATTTCTGGCAGCTCGTGGCGCGGGTGAATTCGAGTTTGACTTTGCCGAGAAAATGGTCCTTGAACTGGTTCATCCCGGCGGGCGTGAAAAGCACCGACGGATCCCAGCGTGGCACGAGCACGTCGCTGGGGCGCCGGACGCATCCCTTCGCCTCGAAGAAGGCAAGATACTTTTCGCGGATTTCGTCGGTTTTCATGGAGGGATGTCTGGGGCAGTCGGCCCGATCGCACACCTAAGGGGAAGGACCGTCGAGGCGGCTATTCCGTTCGCTCGGCGGGAAGGGAAATCAAGTCGCCCATGATATCCGCTCGACGCCGAAGCGGCCAGAGATGGATGGCGCCACGTCGCATGCATTCGGCGCCATGCGTCGTTGTCGCTCCCAGAATCGCGGCCGCGCGCCGCGGGGCACCGTTAGCTTGCTTCCGGCGGAATAGTGCGCACGGGTCGATCGTCCGGCGGCGGGCTCAGACGCAGCTCGACCGGTCCGGTTTTGTCAGCCACCGCCTGGCGAAACTCCTTGGGCGTCGTCACGCGCTGGTTGTCGACGTGGCTGATCATCATGTCGGGCCGCAGGCCCTCGTTCCACGCCGGGCTCGATTCTTCCACGTCGGTAATCAACAGCGAACCTTGCGGATCGATTTGTCCCTGCTCGGCCAGATTGCGCAGGTCCAGGGCCGGACGGGCCGTGACGTAGTCGACCCGCAGCCCGCGCCAAGCAGGCGGCCGATTGGTGACCACTTGCTTGCGCGTGACGTAGTACTTGGCCAGTTCAGGAACGATCACGGTCAGGATCCGCCCGTTCCGCTCGACGGTCAGTCGCACGACCGCATCGGGCGGCAGTTTGCCGACGTGCAGCAGCAAGTCGTCCAGGCCGCGCACTTCGTTGTCGTTGACGTGCGTGATCACGTCATCCCGCTGCAAGAGCGATCGGCCGGCCGGCGTGCCGTCGAGCGTGCTCTGTACGACCGCCCCCTGCATCGCGCGCACGCGTGGGTCGGTGGGTTGCGGCAAGCGGATTCCCAGAAAGCCGTACTCGACTTCGCGTCCCTCTTTCAGTTCCGCAAGCGCCCGGTGAAACGTCTCGTCAACGCCGATGGCGAAGCCGGCCGCTTGTTCGTAGCCCAGCGCGGCCGCGAGCGAGACGGTCAGCCCCACCATTTCGCCGCGCAGATTCAGTAGTGCGCCGCCGCTGGTTCCCAAGTTCAATTTCGCGTCGGTCTGGATCAGCGTTCCGTATTGCGAAAGCCGGAACCGGGACGGACCGGGCGGTTCGTCGCGCGTTGGAAACGAGGGCCCGTCCTTGCGCGCCAGGTTCGAAACAATGCCCCAACTGGCGCTTGGTTCGCCGTCTTGGGCGATCGCATACGGATTGCCCAACGCGATCACGATCTGGCCCTTCTTCAACTGGGTTGAATCGCCGAACTTGATCGGTGTCAGCTCAGCCTCGGGCACGTCCAGCACAGCCAGGTCGCTGCGCGGATCCGAAGCGCGGACTTGGGCCTTGTAGATCTTCTGGCCGGCGGCGGTGACCCAAAAGTCGCAATCCTCGCGTAAAACGTGACTCGCGGTCAGCACCAGACCCGGTGCCACCACGACGCCGGTCGCATATTCGTTGGGAATGAATTCCGGATCGCCCGGCCGCGGCGTCACGGACGGACGCATGCGGTTGAACGGATCGTGGTGCGTATCGATCGGCTGGTTGGTGTCGCGCTTGACTCGGGCAATGGCCACCACCGAACGCTCGGCCGACGCAATGGCTCGGACCAGGACGTCTTCCATCGCCGCCGCGGCTTCCAGGCCGGTCAATTCCTGCCCGGCGGCTTGCGGCAGTACATCGGCGGACCAGGGCGCGGCGCAAAGCATCACGCACAGTCCCATTGCGACCATCCTCAACCGTCCCGCATCGGTCATTTTTGCGCCCTCTAGGGTGTCGTATCGAGTCGCGCGGCCGCAGCAGTCCACGGCGGCAAACTTGCGCCAGTCGATCCGATACGTCACGCGTAACGTTCGGGCGTCAAACCGGCGGGTTTACTCGCTGGACTCCGGCGACTCGTCCTCTTCGTCAAGTTCGCTGGTGGCCGAGAGTTTTTGACGCAGTTCGGCCAAAAAGTCTGGGTTTTCCACCAGGTAGGCCCGAGTCTTCTCGCGGCCCTGCCCTAATTGTACCTCACCGTACCGGAACCAGGCACCGGAGCGGACGATCAATTTGGCGGCGACGGCCAGGTCGAGCACGTCGGCCGCGTAGCTGATACCGTCGGCGTGCATCATGTCGAATTCGGCCACACGGAACGGCGGTGCCACCTTGTTCTTGACCACCTTCGCCCGCACGCGCTGTCCCACGACTTCCTCGCCGTCTTTGAGCTGGCCGATCCGGCGGACGTCGATCCGGCACGAGCTATAGAACTTCAACGCTCGCCCGCCAGGCGTCGTCTCGGGGCTGCCGAACATCACGCCGATCTTTTCGCGGATCTGGTTGATGAAGATCACCGATGTCTTGCTCTTGGCAATCGCGCCGGTCAGCTTGCGCATCGCCTGGCTCATCAGCCGGGCTTGCAGGCCGACGTGCGAGTCGCCAATCTCGCCTTCCAGCTCTTTCTTCGGGACCAATGCGGCGACGGAGTCCACGACGATCACGTCGACCGCGTTGGAGCGGATCAGCATCTCGGTGATGTGCATCGCTTCTTCGCCGCTGCCGGGCTGGCTGACCAGCAGCGTTTCGAGGTCGACGCCCAGCTTCTTGGCCCAACTTGGATCGAGCGCGTGCTCGGCGTCGATGAACGCCGCGATGCCGCCCTGCTGTTGGGCATTGGCCACCACGTGCAGTGCCAGCGTGGTCTTGCCGCTCGACTCGGGCCCGAAGACCTCGACGATTCGGCCCTTGGGAATCCCCTGCCCGCCCAACGCCATGTCCAGCGACAGACTGCCCGTGGGGATGCCTTCGATGGCGACCGCCTTGCCGAGCCCCAGCGGCATGATCGCCCCCTCGCCGAATTGCTTCTCGATCTGAGCCACGGTGTTCTTCAGATCCGTGTTCGATTCGAGCACCGAGACGGGCTGCTTCGACTTTTTGGCCGTTTTCTGAGAGGGCATGTTCTTGGCCGTGCGATTGGTGGGTTTGGTGGCGGTGACCATGGCTTGTCCGTCCTTATCGTTGAGGAATCCTCCGGCAGCCGCCCGTGGCCACGGGCAAGTCACCGCCGTCCGGTTAGTGAACACCTGTACATACTATCGGTGTCCCGCGGATTCCGCAATAGCCGTAACCGCAAAATGTGTCGTCCGAGTGCTTCTGGGCTCGCTCGACGCTCCAGCATCTTAGCAAAGTCGCTTCCCAGGCGGCTAGCAGCCACCAGCGGCCGCCCTCGCTGCTTGAACCAGACCAAGCAGAGCAATCTGCCCAATTTGCCAACCCGTGGCCAGCCGAGGCGGCCATGGCGAACTGACCGGTGCCAGCCACACTCGGACGGCGCCGGGCAGGCTACCGGCCCTTTAGTTCCGCATGGCCCAAGGGCTCGTAGATCGGCCCTCCGCGCGTGAGCGTGCTGGAGACGACCGCCACGTCAAAGACCGTCGAAACGCCAGCTTCGAACTCGGCGTTTTCGCGGATCAACTCGCCCAGCTCGTCAATGCCCTGGCGACTGGCCCGCACACGGCCGATTGTCAGGTGCGGTCGAAATCGTCGCCCGTCGCCCCGATAGCCCAACGGAGACAGTTCGGCCTCAATGCGCGCGTGCAGATCGACCATTTGCTCGGCCCCGCGCCCCATCCCGATCCAGATCGTTCTGGGCCGGGCCGGGTCGGGAAAGGCACCGGCACCACAGGCTTCGACGTCGAACGGCGCCAGCGGTGCCACGGCCCGGCTCACCGCCTCGCAGATCGGATGCGTCTCGACGATGTCGACGTCGCCCAGGAACTTCAGCGTCCAGTGCATCGCCTCCGGCGCGACCCACTTCACCTTGGCCGGCGTAACGTCCAGGCGGCGAGTCAGCCGGCCGGCGTGCTCCTTGATTTCGGCCGGGATCTCAACGGCGATGAACGTTCTGACGACTTCGGCCATGTAGGAATGCTCCCCGATGCGCTCGCTCGGCGGCGGTGTTTCGTTGCCGTGGCCGTTCGCGGCACGATGCATCGTCCCGGCGGAGACGAATATCCACCGCGTCAGGCAGCCAGCACGGCCCAACGTTAGAACGACAACATCTTCCGGTACGCGCTCATCCGCGCGTCGAGATCGGCTCGCGTGATCCCTCGCATGCGATCGAGACTGAAGTCTTCGACGTTGAAACTCGCCACGATGATCCCGTGTGCCAGGGCTTCTTTGAGGAACGGTGCGTTGCATGCACCGCGTTCGGCTAAATCGCACCTCATGCCGCCCGCGAAGCTGTCGCCGGCGCCGGTCGGATCGACGACCTGCGGCGTGGGATAGGCGGGCATCACGTAGGTCTCGTCCTGGCTGAAGAACATCGCCCCGTGCTCGCCCTTTTTGACGACCACGAACTTGGGCCCCATCTCCAACACCTTTCGGCCTGCGCGCACCAGGTTCTCGTCGTCGGTCAGCAGCTTCGCTTCCGAGTCGTTGAGCACCAGCCCATCGATCCGTCGCAGCATCTGGGTCAGCTCGTCGTGCTGCGTTTGGATCCACAGATCCATCGTGTCGGCCACGGTCAGTTCCGCGTCAGGCATCTGATCAAGCACTTTGAGTTGCAGCGTTGGCGCACCGTTGGCCAGAAACACGTACTTGCACTCGCGATACTCGGCCGGTAGCACGGGATCGAACGTCTCGAACGCGTTCAGGTGGATTTCGAGCGTCTCGCGGTCGTTCATGTTCGGCAGATACTTGCCCCGCCAGCGAAACGTCTTCGCGCCGGGCTCCACGACCAGCCCCGTGGTGTCGATACCCTGCCGCTGGAGCAATTCGGTGTGCTCTTGCGGCCAATCCTCGCCAACGACGCCCACCAGCCGCACAGGTGAGAAGTAGCTGGCGGCGTAGCTGAAGAAGACCGCCGAGCCGCCCAACACGTCGTCGCGCGTCTCAGTCGGCGTTTCCACGCTGTCAAACGCCACGGATCCGACCACCAAAAGTGGCATGCGAGCCTCACGAATTGCAGGAGAAAGCTGGAGATAAGCAGGCAATTATTGTCCTCGTGCCATCGACCCGCAAGGACCGCCTACCTTGCCGCAGTGGGTGTGCGGCCGATGTGCCGGTCCGTGCGGTGCGCGCGTTGAGCAGCGCGCAAGCGCGCCCTGACGGCGCGCGGCCGACGTTCAACAACGACCTTACGCGCGTGGTACGGCTTTTGCTGTCATCCGACCCCAACGTCGAAAGTTCTGTGGAATCGTGCACCCCCCAGGGCCACAGGCTTTCGTTCTTCGAATCATTCGACCCCAGGAAGGCAGCGGAGGATCGACAAATGGGCAAGCGTGTACTCTGGCTGGTGACGGTATTGTCTCTACTCCTAGGCGGAACGAACCTCACCGCCGACGAAACTTCGCCCATCGGAAAAAAGGTCGATTCCTTTGCGGCCAAGGATTTCCGCGGCAAAGCGACCTCGCTCGAGGATCTGGCCGGGAATCGCTTGGTCGTGGTTGCCTTCCTGGGGACCGAATGCCCGCTGGCCAAGCTCTACGCTCCGCGGCTCGCCGAACTTGCCGACGAGTTCACTGATCGGGGCGTGGCCTTCGTCGGAGTTAACTCGAACCAGCAGGACTCAATCACCGAACTGGCGCACTACGCCGCTGAGTACGGCATCGAGTTCCCGCTGCTCAAAGACGTCGGCAACGTGATCGCCGATCAGTTCGAAGCGGTCCGCACGCCCGAAATCTTCGTGCTCGACCAGGACCGTGTCGTGCAATACTTCGGTCGCGTCGACGATCAGTTCGGCTTCCAGGGCAACGGCATCGCCTACCAGCGCAACGAGCCGCGTCGCCGCGATTTGGCGATCGCGCTCGAAGAACTGCTGGCCCACAAGCCGGTCACTCAGGCGGTTTGCCTCAACCAGGGTTGCCACATCGGTCGGGTAAAGAAGCCCGAGGCCGAAAGCGAAATCACCTACTCGAAGCACATCGCCAAGATCTACAACGATAATTGCGTTACCTGCCATCGCGAGGGTCAGATCGGTCCGTTCTCGTTGACCAGCTACGACGAGGCCGCCGGTTGGGCCGAGATGTGCCGCGAAGTGACCAGCCAGCGCCGCATGCCGCCGTGGCACGCCGATCCGGCGATCGGCCACTTCGGCAACGATGCCCGTCTGAGCGACGAAGAGATCGCGATGATCGACAAGTGGTGTGACAACGGCGCTCCCGAGGGCGACCCGGCCGATCTGCCGCCGGCACCCGTGTTTCCGGAAGGTTGGCAGATCCCCGAGCCGGACGAAGTGGTCTACATGGCCGACGAGGCGTACGACGTGCCGGCCTCTGGCACGATCGAATACCAGAAGTTTGTCGTCGATCCAGGCTGGACCGAGGACAAGTGGGTCCAGGCCATCGAGTGCGTGCCGGGCAATCCGGCGGTCGTGCACCACATCATCGTCTACCTGATTCCGCCGGACGTGACCCCCAGCGGTCAGGCCGGCCGGCTGCGATCGAACTGGCTGGGTGCATTCGCCCCGGGCCTGCGCACCAAGCCGCTGGATACGGGCTATGCCCGCTACGTGCAAAAGGGCTCGAAGCTGCTGTTCGAGCTGCACTACACGGCCAACGGCACGCCGCAGAAGGACCGCAGCTTTGCGGGCTTTGTGTTCGCGGACCCCAAGACGGTACAGAAGGAAGTCGCGGTTCAAAACGCGGCCAACTTCGCATTCAAGATTCCGCCGGGAGCCCCGAACCACGCGGTCGAGGCCGACTTCGTCTTCCGGCAGAACAGCCTGTTGCTCTCGATGTCGCCGCACTTGCACCTCCGCGGCAAAGCCTTCCGGTACGAGTTGATCTATCCCGACGGCAAGGAAGAAACGCTGCTCTGGATTCCGGGCTACGACTTCGGTTGGCAAACCACCTACGAGCTAGCCGAGCCGAAATACGTGCCGCGTGGTTCGACGCTGCACTGCGTCGCCTACTACGACAATTCGGAAGACAATCTGGCCAATCCGGATCCGAGCGAAGAAGTCACCTGGGGCGAACAGACCTGGGACGAGATGATGTTCGGCTGGTTCGAGATGGCACTGGCCGACCAGGATCTGACAAAGCCGGCCAGCGCGGCTTCGCTGCGGCTGCAAGACTTCTTGCAGGACGCCGATCTAGTCAAGCTGGACGAAAACCTCAAAGCGATGGCCCGCACCGCTAACGAGTCGGACAAAGCGTTCGAGCGGTTTGCGTGGCAGATGTTCGAGGTGGTGCCGCAGCTCGACCGGATGTGCATCACCAGCGTCGAAAAGGGCAAGCTTCGCCTAAAGCGGATGCACCAGCGACTGGGGCTGCGGACCTCGCTGCGCAGCCGTTCGACGGTGGTCCGCGCGAAAGGCCAGTCGCTGGCCGAGTACGCGTCGGGCTACGACACGGTCGTGAACCAGGCAATGGCCGACGCCAGCGGTACGATCATGGCGGGCATGGCCAAGAAAGATATTCGTTCCAGCATGCACGTGCCGGTGGAAATCGGCGGCGTGCCGTGCACCGTCAACTTCTGGAGCGCCGAGGCCGAAGCCTTCCCGCCTCAAGCGGTGCGCGTGTTGGAACAAGCTGCGCGGCTGATGGCCGGCGATACGGCTGTCGCGCAGAAATAGGAGCCAAGTCGGAAGCCCATTTGTCAGGAGAGTGCCTCGCGTACATGCACGGTGCGCGGGGCACTCTTTCTTGATGCGCGGCGCGGTCGACCAACATGCTGTCGGCGCGCGATCGCGCGCTACGCAGCCGTGTCGATCGGCCCGTTCGGACAGCGCAGTTTGAACAGCCCGAAGATCTCCTGGTGCGTCAAGCCGAGTTTGGCCTGCGGCTCGACGTCGCTGAAGATCGTATCGAACAACTCGCGCTTTTCCCGCAGCACCTGGTCGATCCGCTGCTCGATCGTGTCCAGCGCCAGAAAGCGGGTCACCGTGACCGGTCCGGCAGCGCCGATGCGATGGGCCCGATTGATGGCCTGATCCTCGACGGCCGGATTCCACCACCGATCGAACAAAAACACGTACTCGGCGAATTGCAGGTTGAGCCCCACGCCGCCGGCTCCGTAGCTGAGAAGCATGACGTGGTGGTTCGGGTCGCTACGAAACTGCTCGAGCAGTGCGTCGCGCTGTCGCTGCGGGACCTTGCCGTGGTACTGCACCGGCTGCAGCGGAGCGAGCCGTTCGGCAAGCGTTTCGAGCGTCGAGACCCATTGGCTAAAAATAATTGCCTTGCGCCCGCTGGCGGCCACTTCGTCCAGATCCGCGGCCAGACGTTCGAACTTCGAGCTGTCGCCGGTTGCGGGGTCGAAGTTGCAGATCTGCTTGAGCCGCAGGACCAGCTCGAACACGTGCTGAATCGTGGCGCCGTCGCCCATCTCGGTCAGCCGCAGCACGCCCTCGTCTTCGGCCAGTTGATAACTGTGGCGCTGGGCGGCCGACAGCTCGAGTTCCGCGTCGCGGAACATCTTGGGCGGCAGCTCGGTTAGCACCCGGTCTTTGGTTCGCCGCAGCACGTAGTCGCTGGCCGCGCGGCCCATGCGGCGCGGCTTCATCGAATCGTTCAGGTAGCCCGGCGCCAGAAACTCGAAAATGCCGACCAGGTCCTGCGGGCTGTTCTCGACCGGCGTTCCAGTCAACGCCCAACTTCGGCGGCGCGGCAACTCGCGCACCGCATGGCTGGTCACGCTCGTGCGGTTCTTGATTCGCTGAGCTTCGTCCAGCAGCACCAGATCAAAGTGCAGATCCAGCTCGGCAATCAAGTCGCTGTCGCGGTGAAGCAACTCGTAGTTGGCGATCTTGATCGGCGCCTCGTTGCGCTGCCATTGCCAACGACGCCGTGCCCGATCGCCTTCGACGACCATCACGGGCAACTCCTCGGCCCAGGCGGCAAATTCGCGCTGCCAGTTGGTGACCAGCGGTTTCGGGCAAATAAGCAGCACGTTGGACAACTCGCCCGCGTGCAACAGCAGGCGAATCGCCGTGATCGCCTGCATGGTTTTGCCAAGGCCCATCTCGTCGGCCAGCACCGCACAGTAGCGCGGGTACAGAAACGCGATGCCCTCAAACTGGTAGCCGAACGGTTGGGCCGGCAGAGAGAGCGCGCCTTCGCGCAGCAGTGACTCAAGCGATGGTTGCAGTACGTAGAATAGCCGGTCTTCCAACTTGACGATGTCGCCCGGCGGCCGGATCCGCGTGCGCGTGCCGAAAGGCGCCGGCACGTTCGCAGTCCGGCGGCTGTCGCCCTTCGTTGTCGGCGGGCGTTCCGCCTGCCAGCCGGCGGCACAAGCGAACCGGTAGCTGGCCACGCGGAGCGACTGAGCCACAATCGGCAGCGAAACGGCCGCGGCGACCGTGTTTTGCAGCGTGTCGCTTGTGACCTTCGGCCCGGTCCGCGACAGCGCGCCCGACCACGCCGCGTTGTCTGCGCCGGCGACCGGAATTTCGGTCGCGAAGCTCGACACCTCGACCTGTTGGTGCGGCTTCCAGGCAAACCCGGACGTCGAGCCGTCAAGCGCGTCGTGCATCGAAACACTCCCGGTTTGCGCCGTGGGACGCCGTGGCCGTTCGCCGCGTCGACCGGTTGCCGGTTGGCGTCACGCCGATTCGCAGCGTAGCCATCAGGCGCGACCGCTGCGGTGGGCCTCTTCCACGGCTTGTCGAATCCGCTGGAACGGTTCGGCCAGGTCGAACTCGCCCAAGTTCTCAAGCCGCCCGGTGATCGTCTCTCGGTCGTCCTGGCGATGTGCGGGCACGGCCAAGCGATTCGCGCCGATCGAAAACTCGCACAGGTGCGGCGCGGCACGATGGGCCGCGTCCACACGCCACACCGGTCCCGCGCCGGTGGTCAGCCCCGGATGGTCAGCCGCGGTTTCGTCGGCATTTGTCGTCGGCGCGCCAATCGCCGAATGGCCGTCGACTGCCGCACTGTCGGTCAACACGAGCGATACGGGCAGCGACACGTATTCGCGCACCGACAATGCGCGCTCGACGTCGGTACAAACTCCGAGCAACTCAAGCGAGCACTTGCCCAGCAGCGTTTGGCCGATCTGTTCGCCATACAGGTAGGAGTCGAGCGTGGGTCCGAACAGAATCTGCTGAGCGCGATTCGCTTTGACCGGCGCCGTGCAATGAAACTCGAGCGGCCGACCGTGAACATTCAACACCAAATACCCGCCAACCAGGCCAAGCTGATCATGTTCGAGCACGGTCAAAAAACCCAAGCCGGGTGGCGAGCCACTTTCCGAGGTGGTCATCAAAGAGATTCCTCACGGGAAACCGTCGTCAGGGATGCACGTCGTCGAGTGGAGTGTGACGGAGTGTGCGAGGTGGTCGACTTTGGTTTGCATCGGGCCGCCGCGGCAGCGGACTTTAGGGGCGGGTCGAGCGGCAATCGGCACGGCAAAACCGGTCGGAACGAATGATAGCTTGGCAATCTTGTCGTCAAATCCCCAGCCTCACCGCGGCCACATTTCGTGCCGCGCAACAGGTCGGGCAAAGGCTCCATGTCGCGACCGACAAACTACCTAGACCGCGCAACCGGATCATGGTCGATAATTTCCGCCAGCGGTGGCAACTTGCGTCGGCTTCAAGTAGAATCGGAGAATCACACTGAATCGATAAGTTTGCGGAGCCGCTCGAATGAGCAAAGATCCGAACACGACCGGCGCCTTCTTTACCCAGGTCGACATCACCGCCGCCAACCAAATGAACGCCCAGCGCGAAAGCGGCAACGATGCGCAGGAGCAGGTCGGCTTGCTGCGGGCGATGCTCGCGGCGCAAGACCGCCAAAACGAGTTGCTCGAAGAGTTGGTCACGCAGCTTAGCACCGCGCAAAAACAGCGGGCCGTCGAGTTGGGTCAATGGAAGCAGGCCAATCCGGAGCTGGCCGGTCGGTGCCGCCGCGCGGCCGAAACGCTCAGCCAGGTGCAGGTCGAGTTTCTTGAAAGCATGACCAACGAGATCCACGAGAACTCCGACGTGCTAATGGATGGCGAGTTCATGCTCAACGAGTTTGTGGACCGTTACGGTCCGCGTCTGGCGCATCTCAACGGTGTGCTCCAGGTGCTTGCGCAACTGTCCAGCACGCCGGACCCCCAGGCCAGCTAGTCGGCCGCAGGCGGTTGTGCCCGCAGCCGATCGGCCTGTCGACGCTCGGCCGTGCCGCCATCGTCATCCGTCCCGCGGCCGATTGCCATGCTCGTCGACCTGATTCAAGTCACCGCTTCGGACGGAGTCCGGCTACACGGTACGCTGGAAACGCCGCCGGATGACGCCCCGTCGGATCCGACCGTCGACGTCTGGTTGTGCGTTCACGGTACGGGCAGCAACTTCTATTCCGCTTCCACGATAGGAGGCCTGGCGCCGAAACTGCTGGCCACCGGCGCTGCCGTGCTGCGCGTCAACACGCGCGGTCACGATCTAATGAGCTCGGGCCCGTCGACGTTCGGAGGCGGATTGCAGGGCGCCGCGTTCGAGCGCATCGACGAAGCGCCGCTCGACCTGCGGGCGTGGATCGACTTGTTGCACGAGCGCGGATACCGCCGCGTCGGATTGCTTGGCCACAGCATGGGCGCGATCAAGGTGATCTTGCTGTTGGCCGGCGGTGATCCGCCGCCGATCGCGGCATTGGCCGCGCTGTCGCCGCCGCGATTGTCCTATTCGCACTTTTGCGCGTCGGATCGCGCCGACGAGTTCTTGGAAACGTTCGCCCGCGCCACCGAATCGGTCCAGGCGGGTCGCCGCAACGAACTGATGCTGATCCGCTTTCCCCTGCTCTACTACGTGTCGGCCGACGGCTTTGTCGATCGGTACGGACCCGAAGAGAAATACAACGTGCTGCGGATGCTGGATCGGGTGCCCTGCCCCACCTTGGTGACGTACGGATCGAGCGAGATGCAGTCGGCCGTCGCGTTTACCGGCATGAGCGACGCGGTGGAAGAACTGGCCGCTCAGCCCACGGCCAATTCGTTACAAGTCGCCGTCATCGCCGGCGCCGATCATCTCTACACCGGCTGCCACGACGTGCTGGCCGCGCGGATCACGCGCTGGGCCGGGCGACTCGAGCGGCGCGCGGACGAATCGGCAAACTAAGCCCAGCTTGTGGGCCCCTGCGTGGCGCGCGGTCGGCGAAAATGGGCCGGGTTTGCCGACCATTTGGCAAAGCGCGCCCCACCACCGCGGCAGTTGTTCTCGCCGTGTTTGTCGGGTATTTTTGGGTGTTCGGCCGCACTGCGCAGCGACACGCGGGGCGCAGGCGTGCCGTGGCATTCGGCCCATCTTCGAGGAGTTTTCATGAGTTCCACCGAGCAGGCCTCCGCTGCCGACGTCGAAGCGGCTGCAAAGCAAGCGCGCGAAGCGCTCGACGCCCATGCCCACGAAATCGTGCAGTGGCATTTTCATCCGTCCAGCGGCTGTCCGTTTTGGCTGGAATACGCCCAGAAGTTGAAATTCGATCCCCTGAAAGAAATCCGCACGTTCGACGACCTGAAAAAATTCGAACCGTTTCAGGACGAGTGGTTGCGCGGCGGTCCGGTGCGGCGATGGGTGCCCAAGGGATTGGCCGATCAGCCGGTTTACGTTTTTGAGACGGGCGGAACGACCGGCGTGCCCAAGAGCCGCATCGCCATGAACGACTTTCGTACCGACTACGAGTTGTTCTCGGCCACGCTGCCCGAAGAGTATTTCCCGCGCGGGGCAAACTGGCTCATGCTCGGGCCTTCCGGCCCGCGGCGGTTGCGGCTGGCTGTGGAGCACCTGGCGCAGTACCGCGGCGGCATTTGTTTTTGCATCGACCTGGATCCGCGCTGGGTGATCAAGCTCATCAAGAAGGGCTGGATGGAGCACCTCGAAGCGTACAAGCAACACTGCGTCGACCAGGCGGTCACGATCCTGGGCGCAGGGCACGACATCAAGTGCATGTTCACCACGCCCAAGATGCTCGAAGCACTGGCGCTTGAGCTTGAGAAGCAAGGCACCTCGATCCACGACGCCGGCATCACCGGCATTTTCTCCGGGGGCACCGAATTCACGCCCCAATGGACCCGCTTCGCCACCGAGGAGCTCCTCGAAGGCACGTACATGACGCCCACCTACGGCAACACGCTGATGGGCCTGGCGTGCAGCAAGCCGGTCACGGCCGAGGAAAACTACAAAATTTCGTACTATGCACCGCAACCGCGGGCCGTGCTCGAGATCGTCGACTTCGAAAACTCCGACCAGGTCGTCGGCTACGGCGAGACGGGCCGGGTCAAGCTGACCACGCTGACCAAGGAGTTCTTCGTGCCTGGCTTTTTGGAGCGTGACGAAGGCGAGCGCGAACCGCCGTACATCAAGTATCCCTGGGACGGCGTCAGCGGCGTCCGCCCATTCCACGAACTGGCCGAAGCGACCACGGTGGGCGTCTATTAGAGGCAGACGGCAACGGGCGCGGTGAACGACACCGGGCGACCGATTTCCTGCCCGGCGACTGTCGCCAGAATGCCGACCCCCAGTCACGGCCAGGCCCGCACAACGAACCACCACTACGTCTGGGAGACAACCGTGCTGAACATACCTGCTTTGCGTTGGGGCAAGCCCTACGAATCGATGGAAGTGGACGACGTGGTCCATTTCATCACCGGCGAGCCGATCGCGAAAGTCAGCCAGGCCAACGGCGGGCTCTTGCAGCGAGACATGCGTAAAGCGGCGCAGGCCCGGGCCGCGCTGCGCGATATACCGTGCGACGACCTGATCGAGCGCGTCAAGAAAGCTGGCGAGCTCTACCTCAACGCGACTCTGCCGCTCGGCGACGGAACGCAATCGCCGGACGAGTTTGCTCACATGCAATCGGCCTCGACCGGCCTGCCGGAGCACATGTGCAAGGCGAACATGCAGAAGAATTTCTTCGTGCTCTCGCACATGGACCAGATGCTCGAAGCGCTGACACGCGGGCTGGACCTGAACATTCTCAGTCGTGGCTTCGGTGTCGAGGATCGGGGCGTCGTGGTGAGTTACCAGGCCCAATCGCCCGCGGTGGGGCTCGTGCTCCCGTCGAATTCACCGGGCGTACACACGCTGTGGTTGCCGGTGATTCCGATGCAGATCGGCCTGGTGCTGAAGCCCGGCCCGCAAGAGCCCTGGACGCCGTACCGAATGACCGCCGCGTTCACCGAAGCGGGCATCCCACCCGAAGCGATTTCGATCTATCCGGGCGGGGCCGACGTGGGAGCCGCCGTGCTGGCCAGTTGCGAGCGGAGCATGATCTTCGGCGGAACGCCCACGGTGGAGCGCTATCGGGGCGATCCGCGGGTCCAGGCGCACGGACCCGGTTTCAGCAAGATCCTGTTGGGCGACGACATTGTCGACGACTGGGAACAGTACATCGACTTGATGGCCGACAGCATCTATTTGAACAGCGGTCGGGGGTGCATCAACTGCTCGGGCATCTGGGCCTCGCGCCATACGAAAGAGATCGCCGCCGCGCTGGCCGAACGTCTGGGCCCCGTGCCCGTGCTGCCGCCTGACGATCCCAACGCGGGGCTGGCGGCCTTCACGATTCCGGGTGTGGCGCCGGCCGTCTGGCAACAGATCGAAGCGGGCATGAAAGAAGACGGCGTCACCGACATGACGTCGCAGTACGGCCCGCGACTCGAAGAGAAGGAGCGCTGTGCGTACTTGCGTCCGGTGATTGCGCATTGCGAGTCGCCGGACAACGCCCTGGCCAAGGCGGAATACATGTTCCCGTTCGCCACGGTCGTACAGTGTCCGCAGGACAAGATGCTCGCAGCCATCGGGCCGACGCTGGTTTGCTCGGCAATTACCGAGGACGAAAGTTTCCAGCGAGAATTGACCGACGCCACGCACATCGATCGCTTGAACGTGGGCCCCATCCCGACGATCAAGCTCGATTGGCTCCAGCCCCACGAAGGCAATATTGTCGAGTTCCTGTTCCGTGCCCGGGCGTACCAAATTCCCGAAGAGCGACTTGCCCAGGCGCGGTAGAATGCAAGGATAGGCCGTAGCCCTTTCCCGTCCGTTTACGGGGAAGAGCGTTTGATCGTCGCGTCCTGCCGCACCGCGGGGCAACTGCTGCGGTGGCGCGACAACCGGACCCGCCCGCCCGACCCCGCCCGTTGTCAGCGCATGATTCCATTCGACTTCCAACCGCGCACTCGCATCGTTTTCGGTCCCGGCAAGATCGAGCTGCTGGGCGCGCTGGCGGGCGAGTTGGGAGCGCGCCGCGCGCTGGTTGTTTCGGATCCGGGCATCGTGGCCGCCGGACACACCCAACGCGGCATCGATTCACTGAAGGCCGCGGGCATCGATACCCAGCTCTTCGACGGAGTCGGCGAGAACCCCACGACCGCGCACGTCGAGGCAGGCGTCGCCGTCGCGCGGCGCTACGATCCGGAATTGATCGTCGGCCTGGGCGGTGGCAGCTCGATGGACTGCGCGAAGGGGATCAACTTCGTGCACACCAACGGCGGCAAGATGCACGACTATTGGGGCGTCGGCAAGGCGATCAAGCCGATGCTGCCCATGATCGCCGTGCCCACGACCGCCGGCACCGGCAGCGAGACCCAGTCGTTCGCCCTGATTTCCGACGCCCAGACGCACGCCAAAATGGCCTGCGGCGACAAGAAAGCGTCGTTTCGTATCGCGCTTTTGGATCCTGTGCTGACCGTTTCGCAGCCCGATCGTGTGACCGCGCTGACCGGCATCGACGCGCTGGCTCACGCGCTGGAAACGTACGTCACCAAGGTGCGCAATCCCGCGTCGTTGGCGTTCAGCCGCGAGGCGTGGCTGCTGCTCGGCGAAAACTTCGGCCGGGTGCTGGCCGATCCGAAGGATCTCGACGCCCGCAGCGGTATGCAACTAGGCGCGTGCTTCGCCGGCCTGGCCATCGAGAATTCGATGCTCGGCGCGACGCACGCACTAGCCAATCCGCTGACGATGCGCTACGCGATCGTTCATGGACAAGCGATCGGCCTGATGCTGCCGCACGTGATACGATTCAACGGAGAGCATTGCGGTGCGTGGTACGACGACTTGCTGGAAGGCACCGGCGGGGCCAATGGCTTTCCAGACCCCGAGAGCAGCTTTGACGGGCTGGCCGACTTTGTGGCCGAGTTGGCGCGACGCGCCGGTCTGCCGGCACGCTTGGGCGACTGCGGGGTCGACGAGGACAAACTACCGGAATTGGCGGCCGAAGCCGCCAAACAGTGGACCGGCAGCTTCAATCCGCGTAGGGTGGGAGAGGCCGAACTGTTGGAGTTGTATCGCATCGCGTTTTAACCGCGCTGCCGACGTTCGGGCACCGCGCCAAGCAATCCGCAAGTGCCGCACACGAACCAGACCATGGCTGCAACCGCGTTAACGCTCAAGTCGACGAATGCTCCGCTTCGCGCGTTTGCCGCGATGCTGCTGGGGCTGTGCCTTGCCGGTTGCGGTGCTTCGGCAACAGGGACAGCACGGCCGGTCACCGCCCCGTCGACAACTGGCGGATCGCCATCCGACGAGCAGCCAACATCGGCCCAAGACACCGCCGCGTCCGAAGAAACGGCCGATTCGTCCGCGGCCACCACCGACAAACCGGCTGCCGCGCCCGCGCAGAGCACCGAAGGCGGCGACTGGCCGGTCTGCCGTGGCAACGCACTGGCAACCGGCGTGGCCAAGGGAACGTTGCCCGAAGACCTGGAAGTGCTTTGGAAGTTCAATTCGGACACGCACGGATTCGAGGCGGCCGTTGCTATCGTCGATGGCACGGTCTTTGCCGGCAGCCTCGACGGCGAGCTGTACGCCCTGTCGCTGGCCGACGGATCGCTCAAATGGAAGCACCATACCGAGCTGGGCTTCAGCGCGCCGCCCGCGGTGGCCAATGGCCGCGTGTTTGCCGGCGATGCGGACGGGCGGTTCTATTGCCTGGACGCCGCGACCGGAAAGCCGCTGTGGGGCTATGAAGCCGGGGCCGAAATCGACTCCGGACCCAACTTCTACAAGGATTGGGTTTTGTTCGGATCGCAGGATGCAACGCTTTATTGTTTGGAACAAGCGACCGGCAAGCTGGTGTGGGAGTACACGATCGGCGATCAGGTGCGCTGCTCGCCCACAGTCGTCGACGGACGCGCATTTCTGGCCGGCTGCGACGCCAAATTGCACATCATCGACTTGGACAAGGGCGAGGCCATCACCGCAGTGGAAATCGACGGACCGACCGGCTCCACGCCGGCAGTCGGCGACGACTGTGTTTATTTCGGCACCGAGGGCCCGAGCTTCTTCGCGATCAATTGGACCGACGGCAAGATTAAGTGGCAGGTCCGTCCGAACCGCAACCTGCCGATTCGCTCATCCGCGGCCGTCACACCCGAGGCGATCATCTTCGGCGGACACGACAAGCACGTGTACGCCGTCAACCCCGAGACGGGCGAAGAGATCTGGTCGTTTGGCACGCGAGCCAAGGTCGACTCCTCGCCGGTCGTCGTCGGCGACCGCGTGTTCTTTGGTTCCGGCGATGGGCGACTGTTCGGGCTGGATCGCGCGACGGGTAAGAAGGTATTCGAGTACGAGGCCGGCGGGCATTTCGTCGCGTCGCCCGCCGTGGCCGACGGACGGCTGGTCATCGGCAATACCGACACCACGCTGTATTGTTTCGGCGCAAAGAATCCCTAGGCACAACCGTGTTGTCGCGCGAGCGGCAGCGAGAATCGATCGAGGTTTGATGGCAACCGAAACGACCAAAACCGAAGTCGGTAGTTACTTCATCTCGAACTACCCGCCGTTCTCGCAGTGGACGCCCGAGGCGTTGCCGCAAGTGCGCGCCGCGCTCGACGCGCCGCCGTTGGTGCCACCGGGCCGTTCGGAGCCGGCTCCGTTGGGGCTCTACCTGCACATTCCGTTTTGTCGCAAGCGGTGCAAATTCTGCTACTTTCGCGTGTACACCGATAAGAACGCCGGCGACGTGGAAACCTATGTCTCGGCCCTGTCCCGCGAAATCGAACTGGTCAGCCAGCTCGAAATCATGGGCGGCCGGCCGTTTCGGTTCGTCTATTTTGGCGGCGGCACTCCCTCGTTCTTGAGCGCCAAGCAACTCACCTCGCTGGTCGACCGGCTGCGGGCCAACATCAACTGGGACCAGGCCGAGGAAGTCACCTTTGAGTGCGAGCCCGGGACGCTCGCCGAGCCCAAAGTACACACCTTGCGCGAGCTCGGCGTCACGCGGATCAGCCTGGGCGTCGAGAACTTCAGCGATGCCGTCCTCGAGGAAAACGGCCGAGCCCATCTCTCGCCGGAGATCTACAAGGCGTGGGATTGGATCCAGGCGGCCCAGTTTCCAAACGTCAACATCGATCTGATCGCCGGCATGGTCGGCGAGACCTGGGACAACTGGAAGGAGTGCGTACGGCGCACGATCGAACTCTCGCCCGACAGCGTGACCATCTATCAGATGGAGCTGCCGTTCAATACCGTCTATTCGCGCGACATGTTGGGGCGCCAGGTCGAGTCGCCGGTGGCCGACTGGCCGACCAAGCGGGCCTGGGTCAACTACGCGTTCGACGAACTGGGCGCCGCTGGCTTTGCCGTCTCGAGCACCTGCACGGTGTTCAAGGATACGCACAAGGTCAACTTCAGCTATCGCGACAATCTTTGGCACGGCGCGGATCTGCTGGCGACCGGAGTAGCCAGCTTCGGACATGCGTCCGGAGTGCATTACCAGAACGAGCCCGAGTGGGGCGACTACGTCACGCGGCTCGAAAACGGCGAGCTGCCGTTGGCCCGCGGCATGGCGCCCACGCCGCACCAATTGCTCATCCGCGAGATGATCTTGCAGCTCAAGACCGGTCGGCTCGACGTCGACTACTTCCAAACCAAGTTCGGCGTCGACATCATCGACCATTGGCGTCCGCAGTGGCAGCAGCACAAGGAAGACGGCTATCTCGACTTCGACGATGCCACCGTGCGGCTCTCGCGCGACGGGCTGTTGCGCGTCGACGGACTGCTGCCTGTGTTCTTTGAGCCCGAGCATCGCGGAGTGCGCTACACATGAGCGAACCCATCACGTTCATGATGGGTAAGTTCGAAGCCCGGTTCCCCACGGATCGACTCTACGCGAAGAACCACATGTGGGCCCAGGCGGACGGGGCCTCGTATCGCTGCGGCTTTTCGGCCTACGCGGTGCGGCTGTTGCAAGACGTCTACTTTCTCGATTGGACGATCGACGCCGGCACCGATCTGCGCGAAAAGCAGGAAATTGGCTCGATCGAAAGCTCGAAGGCCGAAAGTGCCCTCTACGCGCCGATCGCCGGTCGCCTGCTGGAATTCAACGAATCCTTGCTCAGCGATCCCTCGACGATTAACGTCGACAATTACGGCCGCGGCTGGCTGTTTTCGATCGAAGGGGCCGGCAGCGAATTGTTGTCTCCGGATGCGTACCTGATACACTTGAAAGCTGCCTGGAAAGTCGCCGAACGTACCATCAAGGGCCAACTCAACGAGTAGTCCCGGCGCAAAGCTCCGGCCGTGCTCCGGGGTACGGCGGTAGCGCAACCGCTACCCGTATTGGTTGGCAACACCAGTCCGACCGGCAACCACACAGCGTGCAACATGGCTAGGAAAATCACCGTTGTCATCTCGCAGGGCCAAAGCGCCAATCCCGACAAGCGCGGATTGGAGGAAGCGCTCGTCGGCGCATTACTGATGGAACAGGGCGTTGAAGTCACCGTGATTCCCCATCTGTACGATCTGGCGCCGGGCTCGACGGGCATGCTCTGCCTGGAGGGCATCGCCAGCGACATGATCATGGTCAGTTGGTTGTATCCGCGCGCCGCCCATTGGACGCTCGACCGCGGCGGGATCAAGGGCCACTTCGGCAAGACGCTGCTGGTCAGCGAAGCGGACGACGAAGAAGAGGACGAGGAGGCACAAGCCGCCGCGAGCGAAGGCGCCGCCGCTGACGAAGAAGCCGGCGCGGAGGAAGAGACCGCCGCGGCCGATCGCGTCGGCCCGCGCAATCTGCCCAACCGCAGGATCTACCACCTGCACCTGGCACTGCACAATCAGCCTGAGCCCTACCTCGAAGAGATTCGCCGGATCATTGCCGAGGCCAACGTGCAGACCGTCGGCCTGATGGATTGGATCCAGGGCGACGCCAAACCGGAGCAACTCGGCCGTTTCTTGCAGCCCGCGCCGGGCAACGTCGACGGCAACGGCGCAGGCAATGGCGCCGCCGAACATGCCACGGGCGGCAACGGCGCACCGGAGAATGACACCGCGGGCAACGGTTCGCTGCCGATCACTTCAGCACCGGCGTCCAACGGCAACGCTGCCCCGTTGCAGACTCCGCAAGGCGCCACCCGTGTCGACGAAACGCCCAGCCGCCGCTGGTATCCGGTCATCGACTTCAGCCGCTGCACGAACTGCATGGAGTGCATCGACTTCTGCCTGTTCGGCGTCTATGGAGTCGACGGCGCCGAAACGATCCTCGTCGAGCAGCCGGACAATTGTCGCAAGGGCTGTCCGGCGTGCAGTCGGGTCTGCCCGGAGAACGCGATCATTTTTCCGCAGCACAAGACTCCGGCCATCGCCGGCAGCCCGGAAGCCAACGCCGGTGGTCTGAAGATCGATCTTTCGCAACTGTTCGGCGCTCCCAGCGCCGTGGAACTGGCCGCGCAAGAGCGCGACGTCGAGCTGGTGGCCACCGGGCGCGACGCCGTCGGCATGACCGTCGGCATTCCGAAACGTCAGGCCGACAAAGAGCAGGCTCCGAAGGACGATCTCGACAACTTGATGGACGAGCTCGACGATTTGGATCTCTAGGATCGGATCGCCAACCTTGGCCGACACCTTTCGAGGGCCGGCAGCATGCGTCCCTTGCTCGTGCGACTCTGGGCCCTTCCCTGGACGTTGTTCGGTCTGTCGATCGGCCTGCTCAGTTTGGCCACCGGCGGCAGCGTTCTCCGCGTGCAGGGAACGCTGGGATTCGCCGGCGGCGCGGCGCGCGCGTTTCTGCGATTGGCGCCGCTTGCGCACGGAGCCAACGCGATGACCCTGGGTCACGTGGTGCTCGGCCGATCGGAGGACGTGCTCAAAGCCGCCTACGAGCACGAGCTGGTCCACGTGCGGCAATACGAACGTTGGGGGCCGCTGTTTGTGCCCGCCTACTTCGCGGCGGCCGCCTGGCAGTGGTTGCACGGGCGCGATCCGTACTGGGACAATCCGTTCGAGCGCGAGGCATATCGCGTCGCGCCGTAGCACCTCACAACTCCCATGCCGCAAGTCGACGTCACCATCCACTACCTCGAAATGCTGTCCCCCGAACAGCTCAAGCCGCGCCGGTGCGATGCGCCTGCCTGGCATGTCCGCGCCACGCCGCGCGATCCGGACGTGAACCGTCGTTTCTATCGTGCAGTGGGCCGAGATTGGAATTGGACCGATCGCTTGCCCTGGACCGACGCCGAGTGGAGCGCCTACGTCGACCAGCCAGGACTTTCAACCTGGTCCGCGCATCTGGGTGACCAACCCGTCGGCTACTACGAGCTTTACGAACAAGCCGCGACCGGCGTCGAGATTGCCTACTTCGGGTTGTTGCCGGGGTTCATCGGCCAAGGGCTGGGCGGCGCGATGCTGACCGACGCGGTCGAGCGCGCTTGGAGCTACAAGCCCCGGCGCGTTTGGCTTCATACCTGCTCGCAGGATCATCCACATGCCCTGGCGCACTATCAGGCGCGAGGTTTTGTGATCTACAAGACCGAAACCCAACGGCAGGAAACAGCTTCGCGGCCGCCGGACTAGATGGTGGTCGCGCGTTCACCGCGACCGCCGAACGGCGCCTTGTCGCGTCAGCAAACGCTCCGCGAGAAAAGCCTTGCGGCCTTTGTGAGTTGTAGCGGCTCCGCGCTTGAACCGCGTTTGCCGGCGCGGCGATAATGGTTGGGCGCCACACGCCGCACGATACTTGCCCACTACGCCCAGAGAATCGTTTCTCGATCTGAAGGAGCCCAGTCGTGAACAACGTTCGGTTACTCGCAACGTGCTCTCTCTCGATGTTCCTACTTGCCGGACATCTCGCACCGACGGTCGATGCTCAAGACGAGGCGTCCAACCAGACGCGCACGATCGCGCCACAGCGCGCGGTGATCGTGCACGTCGTCGCCAAGACGACTTTCGGAAACGGAACGTACGGAGGAAGCTGCAAGGCGGTCCGCGTCACGGCCGGCGAGTCCGAAGACGGACGAGCGCGGGTCGGCTTCTTCGAAACCCAGGTTGGCGGAACCGGCACCCAATGGCGCTCGGCCGGCTGGATGGCCGCGGTGACCGCGGCCACGCTCTCCGACTTCGATCCACGCACGACGCGGGTTTCGATCGAGTACGAAGGCGCGGTCGACGGCCCCAGCGCCGGCGCCGTGCTAACCGTGGGCGTGCTCGCGGCGGCACGTGGCGACACGGTTCGCCCCGACGCGGCCATGACCGGAACCATCAATCCGGACGGCAGCATTGGCCCAGTTGCGGGTATTTCGCACAAGATTGACGGCGCCGCGGAACAGGGAATGAAGCTGCTGTTGATTCCGGCCGGCAAGCGGTTCGACGTCGACGCGAATACGAACCAGCGTGTCGATCTGTTGGAATACGGACAGCAGAAAGGCGTCGAGGTGCGCAACGTGTTCGACATCTACGAGGCCTATCGATTGCTGACCGGATCCGAGTTGCCACGGCCTTCGCCGGCCAGCACGCCCCGAGTGAGCCTGGCCGTGCAGAACAAGCTGAAGCAAACGATCAACGCCTGGCTCGAACGATTCAAGCACGCACACAACGCCTACGATCAACTGTCGGGCGAAGCCAAGTACTCCGAAGAAGTCGAATCGATGTACGCCTCCGGCGTGGAATCGATCAAGCAAGCAAACATCTTGTTGAGCGAGGGCGAATTCAGCGCCGCCATGTGGGACTGTGTGATGGGTTCGGCCTACAGCTATTTCGCCATGGAACTGGCTCGCTGCCGCTACACCTACGCCAACTTGGGGTACGACGGATTGCTAGCGCGGTTGCGAAACAATGACTGGCTGGTGAAAGATCTGCAGGAAGTCTCGCGCCGGATGCAGCGTGAGACGCCCCGCACCCTGGATCAATTGTCGGTCTACTTGACCGCTTGCGACGCGTTCCTGGAAGCGATCTCGTTGCGAATCCTGGCACAGGCGATCCTGGACAACATGCCGGAGGAGGACAGCGAAGACGCGTTGGAGTTGGCCTCGGACGCGGCCGCGAACCAGATTTTGGCGTGGCTCGATTTGAAACTGGTCAACGACTACCTCGACCTGCAAGACGCCTATCAAGGCAACGAAATTCCGCGCGAGGCGCCGTGGCGCGAGGCCAGCGATTTCCTGCGACATTCGGCACAGGCCAACCTGGCGGTATTCGACTCGCTGGTCGTCGAACCCAAGGCCGCGCAACAATCGGTCACGCCCGCCGAACTCCGCGACATCATGCTGGTCAAGGACAAGACCTACGGCATCGTGCGCATCGCCGACGAGGCCGTCATGCCAAACCTGGCAAAGTTCTTTGGCGACGGCGAAGCGCTGGGGTACGCCTACTTGGCCACCAGCATCTACACGCATACCCGGGCCGCCGGACTGCTAGCCAAGCACTACTCGTTGGGAGCCGAATTGGACGAGTACAGCCAGGTTGTCAGTCTCGCCCATGAGCGAACGCTGGGCGAGTGGCTAACGTATGCCGAGGACCAGACGCGGCGCAATATCGCGATGTTGCAGGAGTCGGGGGTCGACGCGACCGCCTGCGCACAGATGCACGCCATCGCGCGGATCAAGGCGCGGCGCGATCTGGACCAAAAGCTCGAAGGCCTGGTCGAGTTCTGGAGTGCCGACATCCATTCGCGCGTGCTCCGCCGGCTCAGCGGCCTGGGCACGGGACAACCACCGCCGGTTCCCAGCGATCCCTCGCTCGACACGAAGCCCAACGCCGCCACGAACGAATCGTAGGCGGCACGAGCGTGCCGCAGTTGTGGATTGGCATGGGCGGGCGGCCAATGCCAGGGTTGCGGATTCGCGATGGCCGATGGCCATCGGCCGGCTTACGACCGGATGTTGACCACCGTCGGCGCGGCGGTCGCGCCCGATCCGCCGTTCGGCGCTGCCACGTTCAATCCCGCCGGCATGACCGGATCGGCGTAGGCACCAAAGTCGTTGAAGAAGTGTCGCTTGACGAAGCGGTAGACGAAGCTGCGTTCGGGAATCTCGTTCTGCGGGTCGAATTGGCTGCCACGCGGCTCCATCGATTCCAATTCAGCGATCGCGGCGTGCCGGGCCGTGGTGTCGCGGGCACCGTGCTTGTCGACCAGGGCCTTGATCAAATCAGGCCGCTCCAGCACGACGCAGCCCCGCGTGGCCGAGGCCGCCGCGTGGCGAAAGTCGCGCAAGAACTCCGACTGATTGAACACCTCGCCCAGCGGACGCTCGTCGTGGATCGACTCGGTGGCGAACTGAATGATCGGACAGGGTTCGATGTCGCCCCAGGGGCTGATGTGGTGTGTGAACCCGGTGGCCGCCGGACAAAGCGCCTTGCCGTCGGCGTCGTAGTAGGCGTCGATCACGCAGATGGGCTTCGTGGCGCGCGTGTCCACCACAAACTGCCGGACGCGTCGCTGCTGCTGGGGCGTGAGTGCCAGTTCGGGCTTGGCGTCGGGGCCGACCGGGCGATACGTGTGATACCACATGTACATCACGCCCATCTCGATCAGCCGGTCGACCCACTCGTCAGTCAACAGGTCGTCGATATTCGTCTGGCAAAGGCTGGTACAAACGCCCGTTAACACTTTGTGCTTCAGGCAGTTTTCCAGTCCGGCCATCGATCGGCTAAACACTTCCGGCCGACCGCGGCGCTCGTCGCTGATGATCTCGCTGCCTTCGATGCTCACGAGCGGCGTGACGTTGCCCAATCGGCGCATCTGGCGTGCAATGTCGTCGGTAATGAACTGGCCGTTGGTGAAGACCTGGAAGTAGCAATCCGGGTGCTCGGCCAGAATCTGCATCAACTCGGGGTGCATGAACGGCTCGCCGCCGAGAATGCCGAAGAAGCTGTTGCCGGCCTTTTTCGCCTCGGCAATCATGCGGTTCATCGCCGGTAGATCAATCGTCTGTTGCTTGGCGGCCACGTCGACCCAACAGCCCTGGCAGCGCAAGTTGCAACTATTGATGATCGAAATGTACAGAAACGGCGGAAAGAACTCGCCCCGTTTGAGCCGCTGCTTGTGCTTGCGAATGGCGCGCATGCCCTTGAAGCCCATGTTGTAGGCGAGCTTCCAGACAAGACGCTTGTCGGTCTCGACCAGCACGCGCTTGGCCATCTTCAAGTACATGGGGCACGTTCCAAGGTGCATGGCAGATAAAGGGCGGCCCGCGACAACGCGTGCCGACCGTCTGTCTGCGATTATATCAGCCGCCGCAGCGTCTCGACACCGAGCCGGCACCCGGCTCGCCGCACACCGGGCCGGCGTGCCGCCACGCGCCAAAGACGCCGAAATCGGACGGATCGGCCCGCGGTGATCCTTGCCCAGACGCGGTAAGATTTTCGCAGTGGGCTGACTGTCCGGGCAAGTTGTGCGCCACAGCAGCCGAATTCACGAAAAAGCCGCTGCCACGCGATATAAAAAGCGTCGGGCCTTGTCGTTGCGGCTTCGCTTTGCCGCACAGTTCCCGGCGCATTTGGCCCGCTCAGCCTATCGACAGTGGCACGCACGGCACTTACACTTTTTGAATTCGCGGCTTTCCGGGATTTGCCGCGCCGCGGTCCGCGCATCGGCCGAAAAGCGCGGGCCGAGGCACGTCAGAATCTCGCTAGGCCCAACGATAGGTTCCGAGGCATTTGATTTCATGGTCGATTCTGATCGACTCTCGGCCGCATACGAAACGGCTCGTTCCGACCTACTTGCAGAGAGTACCGCGGCCGGACACTGGATAGGCGAACTGTCCAGCTCTCCGCTCTCTACCGCGACGGCGATCAGTGCGCTGGCGATTGTCGAGCGCAACGCGCCAACCGCCGCAGGGCGCTTCGTCGACGAAGCACGCGAGTGCGATCTCAGCAAGCTGATCATGTGCGGCGTGCGCTGGCTGGCCCGACATCAGAACGCCGACGGCGGCTGGGGCGATACGCTCAAGAGCGAGTCAAACATCGCCACTACGATGCTCGTGCGATTCGCCTTCGCGCTCACCGCCGTTCCGGCGAATCACCCCGGCCTGCTCGAACGTGCCGATGCCTACATCCGATCGCAAGGCGGGATCAGCGGACTGCGCAAGCGCTACGGCAAGGACAAAACGTTCGCCGTGCCGATTCTTACCAATGGCGCACTGGCCGGCGTGATCCCCTGGCGCAAGGTGCCCGCGTTGCCGTTCGAGATGGCCTGCTTTCCGCAACACTGGTGGAAGTTCTTGCGGCTGCCGGTGGTTAGTTACGCCATTCCGGCGCTGGTCGCGATCGGTCAGGCGCGATTCCATCACCGCAAGCCGTGGAACCCGATCACGCGAATCATCCGCTCGCTGACCGCGAAGAAGACACTCGACCTCATCGAGTCGCTGCAACCGGAAAGCGGCGGGTTCTTGGAGGCCGCGCCGCTGACGAGCTTTGTCGTGATGAGCCTGGCGAGCATCGGTCAAACCGAACATCCCGTTGTTCACAAAGGGGTCGAGTTCCTGCTGGCTTCGGTTCGGCCCGACGGAAGCTGGCCGATCGATACGAACCTGGCCACGTGGAACACGACGTTGGCGGTCAACGCGCTGTCGAGCGCTGGGGAGAACGTCGCCGAATTGGATTGCCTCGACTGGATCCTGAGGTGCCAGCATCGTCACCCCCACGTTTACACCGGAGCCGAGCCGGGTGGTTGGGCCTGGACCGACTGCTCCGGCGGAGTGCCCGACGCGGACGATACCTCGGGCGCCTTGTTGGCGCTGGCGGCATTTGCCAAAGTCGAGCCGGCGCGCGCCGACGAGATACGAGAAGCTGCCGCGGATGGCGCCAGGTGGCTGCTCGACCTGCAAAACTCCGACGGCGGCTGGCCGACTTTCTGCCGCGGTTGGGGCACCATGCCGTTCGACCGAAGCGGCAGCGACTTGACGGCCCACGCATTGCGGGCCATCAGCGCCTGGCGCACAGCGCTGGCGGATTCGGACGCGCATCGAAATAACAGTGCCGAGGCCACGCCGAGCGTGAACCAGCGCATCGGCACTGCGATCGAGCGCGGCTTCCGCTACCTGGCGTCGGCACAGCACGCCGACGGATATTGGCTGCCGCTGTGGTTCGGCGATCAGTACCACAGCGGTGAAGAGAATCCGGTGTATGGCACGGCGAAAGTCCTGGCGGCGTATCGCGATCTGGGCCGGCTCGATGCGGCGCCGGTCCGTCGCGCGTTGGATTGGTTGAGCGGCGCGATGCATGCCGATGGCCGCTGGGGTGGTTTGCCAGAATTCGAACTTGGCGCTCCACTGCAGCCGATCAACGTCGAGCAGACCGCCCTGGCCGTCGAGATCCTGCTGAGATGTGCGCAAACGCCAGAGCACGAAAACGCTGCCATGCAAGGGCTTAAGCAGTTGGCCGACGCGGTCGAGCAGAATCGCCACCACGAATCCGCTCCGATTGGTTTCTACTTCGCCAAGCTCTGGTATCATGAGAAGCTGTATCCGCTCGTCTGGACGGTCGCGGCATTGGGCCGGGCCGTTCGGCGCACGCATCGGCCAAGCGAATCCCCTGCGGTCGTTCAGTCCGCGAAAACATAAGCGAGCCCGACTTTGGCGACTGCACCCGTGCGTAAGCAGCCGGCTCCGGATAGTCCTGCGAAGCCCAAAAAAACCCGCCGCAAGACGAGCCACCTGAAGCTGGTTCCCGAGACGCTCACGCTGCGCGAACAGATTCGCGATCGGGCGATCGAAGTGGCCGAGCGGCTCGACAAGTCGCGCCCCATCTCCAAAGACGAAATGGAGTCGGTCGCTCGGGCTCTGTTGTCTGAGACGGGCCATCCCGAAGGCTATCTTGGGTGGACGATGGTCGCGCTGGCCAGCGCGTTCTGGCAAGACCAGGTGGCTGCCGTGCCGCCCAGCCGGCGTCTCTTTCTGCTGCCCCACTGCTTGAAGCACGCCGAAGGTTGCCCGGCCGATTACGACGACTTCGGCCTCGAGTGCGAGAAGTGCGGCGCGTGCAGCATCGCCGATTTTCGCGGCGCCGCCGAAGCGATGGGCTACAAGGTCCTGGTGGCCGAAGGGTCGCCGATCGTGCTGAAGATCATTGTCTCTGGCTATGTCGACGCGATCGTCGGCGTCGCCTGTCTGAACGTGCTCGAAAAAGCGATCGACAAGATTTTGCTGGCCGGCATTCCCTGCATGGCCATTCCGTTGCTGTCGAGCGATTGTCGCAACACGTCGGTCGACGAGTCGTGGGTGTCGCAAATGATCGAGTTGCAGCAGGCCGAGCCCGCGGAGCGGACACGAGCCTAAATCCCCCTGATGCGTGCCGCGGCCAACATGTTCCAGCGCGACGAGCTCGAGCGGCTGGCGCCGCGCGTGCGCGGCACGGTCAATTTGGCGGAGCGTAATGGCGACGGGCTGACTGGTGTCGACCCGCTGGCCGGAACCGAAGCGATCGCTTACGACTTTCTGGCCAAGGGCGGCAAGCACTCGCGCCCCTTCATTACACTGGCGGTTCACGACGCGCTGACCGGCGGCAATGGCACCACGGGCCAAGGCGCCGAGCACACCGCGGCCATTCCCGACGCGGTCAAACGCACCGCCATGTCGATCGAGACATTCCACAAAGCGTCGTTGGTCCACGACGATATCGAAGACGACGACGCGTTTCGCTACGGCGACCAAACGCTGCATCGCCGCTGGGGCGTGCCGACGGCCGTGAACGTGGGCGACTATTTGATCGGCTTGGGTTACCGGCTGGTCAGCCGCGAAGCGGCCGCGCTGGGGCCGGAAGCGGTCAGCGACATCCTCGACCATCTGGCCGATGCGCACATGAAGCTTTCCGAAGGGCAAGGCGCCGAGTTGCTGTGGCGCGACGCGTGCGAGAAGCGGCTTAAGCCGATCGACGCGCTGAAGATCTATGCCTTGAAGACCGCTCCGGCGTTCGACGCCGCGCTGTACGCCGGCGCGCGAATGGCCGGCGACGCGACGAACTATGCCGAGCCGCTGGCTCAATTCGCCCGGCACCTCGGCGTGGCTTTTCAAATCTGCAACGATCTGGACGATTGGCAGCAGGGTGACGAGAACAAAGTCGCTTCCGGCGGCGACGTGCTGGGCGGACGGCCCACCGTCTTGTGGGCATTGGCGCTCGAGTCGCTCGAGCCGGCCGAGCGCGACGAATTGGTGTCGTTGGTCGATCAGTCCGATCGCCAAGCCGCGCTGGCCCGCGTTCGCCGGCTCTACCAGCAGGCCGGCGTGTTCGAAAAGGCCGAACGGCTGATCGAAAAGTATCGCCAGCGGGCCGAAGCGGTGGCCGACGAAATCGAGCCGGACGAACTAAGACGGTTGTTGTATTACCTGGTCGACACGGTGCTCGATCGCCAGGCGTCTGATCCGCCGGTGGTGCTGATCGAAAACTCGCTGACCGCCGCGCCGATCGCCAATGCCACTTGATGGGTTGCAACGGATGCGTCCCACCCGCCGCGCCGCCGCCTTGACGGTCCCCCCAGGCGCCAGGGTCACGGGTAGTTTCTCCGCGTTGGACTGTCGCAAATCGGCAGATGCCCGGACCAGAGAGGATGACGGATTGTGAGTGATGCCCACGCCGTAACTCCCGACCTGCACGCGCTGGTTCAACTGTTCCATTCGCGGACCGATGAGCTGGCACAGTTCGAAGAGGTCGACTGGCACGACCTCGCACGCGACTATCGCATGTTGCTCGCGCACGACAGCCACATGACCGTCACCGTCGAGCGGTTTCACAACGGGCCGGTCGACGTCCGCGTGCTGGCGAGCCGCATCGACGAGTCGCACTACGCCCGCGAGATCCTGCTTGCGCGGCAGAGCGACGGAGTCGTCGTGCAGTTCGGCATCATGCGATTCGACTTTTCGGCCGTCAACGACCAGGTGCGTCGCGAAATCGAAAGCCAGCAGACGCCGCTCGGCCGCATCCTCATTCAGCACAACCTGCTGACCAAGGTCCACCTGCGCAAGGTCTGGAAGGTGGTGCCGAACGAGCAGTTGGCGGGCCACTTGGGGATGCAGCCCGGCGAGATCACGTTCGGCCGCACCGCGGTGATCCATCTCGACGGCGAACCGGCCGTCGAGCTGTTGGAAATCGTTGCACCGGTCTAGCGCGCAACCAAGTTCGATGCACCGCCGCCAGCCGGCCCGATATTGCGACCCAAGCACCGAAGGTGCTCTCCATACCAGCCTGGGGCAACGCCCCAGGAGATCATGCCCCCGCCCATACCTCAGGGCTGAAGGCCCGATTCATGGCGCGCCGCACAAGCGATGGACCGGACCTTTGGTCCTCACAGGCTGGTTGTCTGATTCTGCGATTTACCTGGGGCGTTGCCCCAGGCTGATATTGGTTGGGCCGTTGGCCCAAGGTTCGAACAACGCGCAGCGGCGTGTCAGAAACGCATCGCCGTAAACCCGCCGTCGACGTAAAACGCCGCGCCGGTAATGAAGCTGCCCGCCTTGGGCGACAACAGCAGTAGCGCCGCGCCGACCAATTCGTCCGGCTCGCCGAAACGGTTCATCGGCGTTTGCGACATGATGGCCGCCGTGCGCGACGCGTCGAGAATCGCGCGGTTCTGTTCCGCCGGAAAAAAGCCAGGGCACAGCGCGTTGACGCGAATGCCGTCTGGCGCGAGCTCGCGGGCCAGGTTTTGCGTCAGGTTGACGACCGCCGCCTTCGACGCGCTGTAGGCAAACACGCGCGACAACGGCAGATGGGCCGTGACGCTGCCGATGTTCAGGATCGATCCCCCGCCGTTCGCGCTCATGTGGGCCGCAAACACCTGGCAGCCCCAGTGCGTTCCGCGGAGGTTGATGTCGATCACCCGCTGCCAGTCATCGTCGGCCACGTCGAGGTACGCGCTCGCCGAGTTCACGCCTGCGCAGTTGACCAACATGTCGACCCGGCCGAATTTCGACAGGGCGGCAGCCAGCAGCCCTTCGATCGATTCGCGCCGCGAAACGTCGCCCTGTACGAATTCGGCCGTTCCGCCCGCCTTCCGGATGGCCTCGACGCGAGCCTGCCCGCGCTTCTGACTGTTGCCGGCGACGACCACCTTGGCCCCGGCCCGCGCAATGCCCTCGCACAGGGCGCCGCCCAACACACCCGTGCCTCCGGTGACGACGGCCACCTGGTCGTTCAATCCGAACAGATCTTCAAGGTACTGGTTGGGCATGGGTCGTTGGTTGGTCAGGGTCCAAACTCAGGACGGTTCTTTACGCAGCCGCAGCCAGTCGGTGTGAAACGTGCCCGGCTTGTCGGTGCGTTGGTACGTATGCGCGCCGAAGTAGTCCCGTTGGGCTTGCAGCAAGTTGGCCGGCAGACGGGCCTGTCGATAACCATCGTAGTACGCTAGCGCCGCCGAGAAGGCCGGCACGGGGATGCCTATCTCGACCGCGGCGCATACCACCTGGCGCCAGGCCGGCTGCGCCTGCTCGACGGCTTTCTCGAAATACGGAGCCAAGAGCAGATTCTCGAGCCCCGCGTCCGCGTCGAACGCTTCCTTGATCCGATCCAGAAACCGCGCGCGGATAATGCAGCCGCCGCGCCACAACAGCGCGATCGCCCCGTAGTCGAGCGGCCACTCGTGCTCTTCGGCCGCCGCGGCCAACTGCACGAAGCCCTGCGCATAGCTGCAAATCTTCGAAGCGTACAGCGCCTGCCGCGTGGCTTCGACAAACGCGTCGCGATCGCCTTGGAACGCGGGCGTCGGCCCGGAAAGAACCTTGCTGGCCCGTACGCGGGCTTCTTTCATCGCCGACAGCGACCGAGCGTAAACCGCTTCGGTCACCAGCGTGCTGGGCACACCCAGGTCGAGCGCCAACTGGCTCATCCATTTGCCAGTGCCCTTGGCGCCGGCCGTGTCGAGCACCTTGTCGACCAGATCGCCATCCCCGTCCGGATCGCGGACGCTGAAGATGTCGCGCGTGATCTCGATCAGATAGCTGTCCAGCTCGCCCCGGTTCCACTCGGCGAACACGTCGTAGAGCTGCTCGTTCGAGAGCCCCAGGGCGTGCTTGAGCACGAAGTAAGCTTCGCAGATCAACTGCATGTCGCCGTACTCGATGCCATTGTGAACCATCTTCACGTAGTGGCCCGCGCCGCGCGGCCCGACCCATTCCGCGCACGGGATGTCGTCCTGGGGCCCGACCTTCGCCGCGATCGCCTGAAAGATCGGCTTCACCAGCGGCCACGCGTCGGACGACCCGCCCGGCATCATGCTCGGCCCCAGCAGCGCGCCTTCTTCTCCGCCGGAAACGCCCGTGCCGACATAGAGCAAACCTTTCGACTCCACGTGCTTGGTGCGCCGCTCGGTGTCTTCGTAGAACGTGTTGCCGCCGTCGATGATCACGTCGCCCGGCGAAAGCAGCGGAAGCAGTTGTTCGATGATCGAATCGACGGCCGGACCGGCCTTGACCATCAGCATCACCTTGCGCGGCGTGGCAAGCTGGTCGACCAATTCCTCGATGCTGTGACAGCCGGCGAAGTTTTTGCCTGCCGCACGGCCCTCGATAAACGTATCGACGACGCTGGTCGTGCGGTTAGAGACGGCCACGCGGTAGCCCCGGCTCTCGATATTGAGCGCCAGATTCTCGCCCATCACGGCCAATCCGATCAGTCCGATGTCGCAAGGTTTTGTCATGGGTCGCTTGTCGATGGAGAGAGCCGTCAGTGAGTGCGGGGGATGGTTGTGATGAAAGTTTCTCTGCGGCGCGCCTGCACGGCGCTACGCGGCCGAAAACTTAGCCGTGCGCCGCTCGTTGGGTTATGCTCCTTGCCACGGCGGCTTCTCCGGCAAGTAGGTATCGAACTCGGCGAGCAGTTGTTCCTGGTACGGTCCGGCAAACGTCCCGCCCAGAAAACGATCGATGCCTTCCTCAAACAACCGCCGCCAACTGGCTTCCTCCTCGCCCGGGTTGATGGGATAGAACAAGACGTCGTTGGCCACGGCCGCCTTGTGATCGCCCGGCGCGTCGCCAATCATCAGCGTGTGGTGCGGCGGATACTTTTTCGCGTTGGAAAGCGATTCTTTCTTGCTTCCGGTTTCCTGGCCACAAATCGCACGGACGTACTTCGCCAGATCGTGCTCCTCCCATTCGCGCGTCAGCGCCTCGTTGGGCGTTGCCGAGACGACCAGCAGATCGGCCTGTGGCTGCAGCTTTTCCAGACATTCGCGAACATGGGGAAACGGCGGCACGTCGCGCACGACTTGCCCAACCGTTTCATTGACCGATTGCGACCACGCCAGGGCCTGCCGCAGGTCGGCGTCTCCCGTCTCGGCGACCGCGGACTCAAGCGCCGGATTGCCCAGCTTCGTTTCTCGACCGATCCAATCGACCAGCGACTTGGGAATTCGAACCTCGACGTTGCGGGCCTTTACCTCGGCCCGGTCCCGCAGCCACGCGAGCGCTTCCACAAGCGCCGGAAAACGATTGATGCCGCGACTCTTGGAGTACAGGTTAACAAACTCAGCCGCCTCGCGAGCATACTTGCTGACGCCGGCCAATCCGTAGTGCCGCACGATGTTCGGGATGAAACACTCCTTGTGCTTCACTTCCATCGTGTCGAACGCGCAGCCGTCGGAGTCGATGCCGACCAGAAAATCGTGCTCGGGCGTAATCTCGTACATAGGGGCGAGGGAATCGGGACTAGGGGCTAGGGGATAGGGACTAGGGCATAGGTGTTTGGGATTAGGGACTGGGGTTTTGGGGCTGGGGTTTAGGGAGTTGGTGATTGGGAACGCCACGTTGGGAACTGCGATCCAATGCGGGCACGATCACAACGGACTTCGACGCTCGGCTCTCCTATTCCCTAACCTCTAATCTCTAGTCCCCAGCCTCTAGCCCCTACCCCCTATCACGGTCTGCTTGGGGAACGTAGTTTTCAAGTTTCTGCTCGGCGTAAATCGGCTCGAAGCGCGTCAGACGAAACCGCCCGTCGACCATCGGCATGCTCAGCATGCCTTCGCCGACCAGCGGGCGCGCGTAGTCGACAAACGCATCGGTCACGTCGCACCCGTTGTCGGTAATCCATTCGGCCGGAAACGTGCGTTCGCTGTTGGCCACCTCGGCCAGCGGAACTTTATCGTAGCGCACGCTGTAGATCGGGCCCTCGTTGCGCAAGATCGTCGCCATGTTGCCGCTCTCGCCCCGGGCGGCCAACAGCGACGCCATCTGGCCGCTGCGATAGGCCTCTTCCAAGTCGACGGTCGAAGCCAGTGCCATCGCGTGCCGCTGGTCGGTGCCGGGCACATTGGCCCGCGCGGCTCCCTTGGCGGCCAGACCGACTTTGTTCAAGTGATTCACCACGACCTGGGCCACGGTCATTTGGCTGGCGCTAAACATCACGTGGCCGAACGAATCGCGCACCTCGCCAATCTCGCCCACGCTGAATCCCTCGCTGACCACGACCAGGCAGCGACCGTTTTGGCGCAGTTGATCGTTGACCTGGTCGGCCATTTGTTCTAGCGAACAGGGGCTTTCGGCCAGGTAGATTTGCAGCGGCATCTCGCGCCGCGGATCGGCCAACCGGGCGGCGGCCGGAATGTATCCGATCTTGCGGCCCATCGCTTGCATCACCAGCACCGGATCGGCCGGCGAGCTGCCGGCGTTTTCCTCGTTGGCCGCCTGAACCATGTGCATCCAGTATTTGGCCACCGAGCCGTAGCCCGGCGTGTGATCGATCAGCTTGAACTGGCTGTCGCCCACGTCGTTGTCGATGGTCTTGGGCACGCCGATGCCGACCAGTTCGTGCCCGCGCTCGCGGGCCAGCTCGGCCACCTTGTTGGCCGTGTCCATCGAGTCGTTGCCGCCGATGTAGAGGAAGTACCCAACATCGTGTGCGGCAAACACGTCGAGCACCCGGTCGAAGTCCTCGGTCTGGTTCGGGCGGAGCTTGTAGCGGCAGGTGCCGATCGACCCGGCCGCCGGCGTGTAGCGTAACAGCGAGACTTCCTCGGCCGGCTGGGACGTTAGGTCGAGCAGTTCTTCCTTGAGCACGCCTTCGATCCCGTGCCGCGCGCCGTACACCGTGGCGATTTCGTCCAACTGGCGGGCCGTCTCGATGATGCCCCGCAGCGAGTTGTTGATGACCGGACTGGGGCCTCCGCTTTGTGCGACGACCAGGTTGCGCGGCTTTGCCATGACGGAATGAGCAGGGGACGCTGGGCAAGGCGGCCCCTCGCCTGAGGCGATATTGCGGGGCGCGAAACCCAAATGGTACCAGCGGGGCCGGTGCGCGCCAAAGGGGCCGAAAACGGAGGTAGTGTCCTAACAGTGAGTTGGTCAGGGCGACAAGCCCTCCGCGAGCTATTCCTCAATGTCTTCCTTGAAGTAGGCATCTTTCAAAAAGGGCCGTTGGGAGGAAAACTTCGAGCTCACGTCGAGTTTTCTAGATCTGTATCGCAGCCAGCCGACGAAAGACGGCAGTACGGCAGATATGACGGAAGCCGCCGTCACCACCACGAGCAGCGACCGCAGGCTGTAGCGGAACCAACGGCGTTTAGTGACGCGGCCTTCGCTCATCCCGGCATTCTAACCCAGAACCGTCTCAAATAGCTCATCGAACGACCAAATGTGCCCGGCCAGCCCCGCCATCATAGCAGGCGTTGGCCGCTTCGCGCCAGTCTTGCCCGGCCGGTCGCGCGACCATACCAGCCGCGTGGCGTTTCGCTCCAGACTTCCCCAATGCGCGCAGAAAAAAGGCCGAGGGTGTGGCGCTTACACCCCCGGCCCTCGCACAGCGGCCAAGCCTCTAAGCCGCCGGTTGCTTCTCGAACTGCGCCTCTTCGGTCGAACCGTGAAGCGCCGTGGTCGACGATTGCCCGCCGGCGATCGTCTGCGCCACCTCGTCAAAATATCCGGTGCCGACGAATCGCTGGTGCTTCGTCGCGCGATAGCCCGCGTCGGCTTCCCGCTCGAACTCGCGTTCTTGCAGGGCCGCGTAGGCGGTCATCCCGCTGTCGCGATACCCGCGCGCCAACTCGAACATGCCCAGGTTCAACGCGTGGAATCCGGCCAGCGTGATGAACTGGAACTTGTAGCCCATCGCGCCAAGCTCGCGCTGGAAGCGGCTAATCGTGACCTCGTCAAGCTTCTTCTTCCAGTTGAACGACGGCGAACAGTTGTAGGCCAACAGCTTGCCGGGGAACTCGGCGTGAATCGCTTCGGCGAAGCGGCGCGCCTCGTCCAAGTCGGGCGTGGAGGTTTCACACCACAGCAAGTCGGCGTACGGAGCGTACGACAGCCCGCGATCGATCGCCATCTCGAGCCCGCCCGGAATCCGGTGAAAGCCCTCGGGTGTGCGCTCGCCCTGGATAAATCGGGCGTCGCGGGGATCGATGTCGCTGGTCAGCAGTTGCGCGCTGTTGGCGTCGGTCCGAGCGACCAGCACCGTGGGCACGTCCATCACGTCGGCCGCCAGCCGCGCTGCGGTCAGCGTGCGGACGAACTGCGACGTAGGCACCAGCACCTTGCCACCCATGTGGCCGCACTTCTTTTCGCTGGCTAATTGGTCCTCGAAGTGGACGCCCGCCGCCCCGGCCTCGATCATGCCCTTCATCAACTCGAACGCGTTGAGCGGACCGCCGAAACCGGCCTCGGCGTCGGCCACGATCGGCAGAAAGTAGTCGCAGTCGTTGCGGTCTTCCAGGTGTTGGATCTGATCGGCCCGGCGCAGCGCGTTGTTGATCCGCCGTACCACGCCCGGCACGCTATCGGCCGGATACAGGCTCTGGTCCGGATACATCTGGCCCGCGCCGTTGGCATCGGCCGCCACTTGCCACCCGCTGAGATAGATCGCCTTGAGCCCCGCTTCGGCCATTTGCACCGCCTGGTTGCCGGTCAGCGAGCCAAGCGCGTTAACGTAGTCCTCGAAGTTGACCTGCTGCCAGAGCTTTTCGGCGCCGCTGCGTGCCAACGAGCACTCTACGTGCATGCTTCCGCGCAGACGGGCCACGTCTTCGGCCGTGTAGTCGCGGCGAATGCCTTGCCAGCGAGGATGGTCGGTCCATTCCGAGGCGATCTCAGAGGGGGAGCGTGACTGGAACATCGATTCAGCCTTTCACGAGAATCAGGGACTTGAGGCTTGAAAGGAGATGATGGAAATGCAAACACCAAACCTACAAACGCGCGCCACGTTTCGAACAAGTTTTTCGTCAGTCGAGTTTCTCATACGCCGGCAGTGTCAGAAATTCGACAAAGTCGTCGGCAATGCTGATCGACAGGAACAGCTCGCCCGCCTCGTCGAACTTGCTGTCGGCATATGCCTTGTCGCCCATCGACTTCTTCAGAGCGGCCAGCTCGTCGGCCAGGACCTGCTTAACCATTGGCACGGTGATCTTCGTGCCGTCGGCGAAGCAGCCCTTCGGATGGCGGAGCCATTGCCAAATCTGGGCCCGCGAGATTTCGGCCGTCGCCGCGTCTTCCATCAGGTTGAAGATCGGCACGCAGCCGTTGCCGCGGAGCCAGCTTTCCAGGTAGCGCACGCCGACGGCCACGTTCGTTCGCAGGCCCTCGCGCGTGATTTCGCCTTCGGGCACACGGAGCAGATCTTCGGCCGTGATTTTCAGATCGCGATCGATGCGGAACAGTTGATTCGGCCCGAACATCAGCCGGTCGAACTCTTCCATCGCCACGCCGACCAGCCCCGGATGCGCCACCCAGGTTCCGTCGTGGCCGTCGCCCGCTTCGCGTTCCTTGTCGGCCCGCACTTTGGCCAAGGCCGCCTCGTTGGCGACCGGATCGTCCTTAATCGGAATCTGCGCGGCCATGCCGCCCATCGCGTGAGCCCCACGCCGATGGCAAGTTTGAATCAGCAGCCGCGAGTAGCTGCGCAGAAAGTGCGTCGTCATCGTGACCTGTGCCCTGTCGGGCATCACAAAGTCCGGCCGGCGGCGAAACTTCTTGATCACGCTGAAAATGTAGTCCCAGCGACCGCAGTTCAACCCGGCCGAGTGCTCGCGCAGCTCGTACAGGATCTCTTCCATCTCAAACGCCGCCAGGATGGTCTCGATCAGCACGGTCGCCTTGATCGTGCCGCGCGGCAGCCCGAGCGCCGCCTGTGCTTGCAGGAACACGTCGTTCCAGAGCCGCGCTTCGTGGTGGCTTTCGAGCTTCGGCAGGTAGAAGTACGGTCCGCTGCCTTTGTCGACCAAGGCCTGCGCGTTGTGAAAGAAGAACAGTCCAAAGTCGAAGATGCCGCCCGAGACCGGCTCGCCGTCGACGAGCATGTGTTTTTCGTTCAGGTGCCAGCCGCGCGGCCGGACCAGCAGCGTCGCGGTTTCTTTGTCCAGCGCGTAGTGCTTGCCGGCCGGATTGGTGAATTCGATCGTGCCCGACACCGCGTCGCGCAGGTTGATCTGGCCTTCGATCGTCGCGCTCCAGGTCGGCGCGTGCGAGTCTTCGAAGTCGGCCATGTACATCTTCGCGCCGGAGTTCAGCGCGTTGATCACCATCTTGCGGTCGACCGGACCGGTGATCTCCACCCGGCGATCCTGCAAGTCGGCCGGAACTGGGGCCACTTGCCAATCGCCCTTGCGGATCGATTCGGTCTCGGGCAGAAAGTCGGGCAGTTCGCCTTCGTCGATCCGCGCTTGGCGCTCGACACGGGCCCGCAACAATTCGGCTCGCGTCGCGCGCGACTTGCGCTCCAGTTCGGCGACGAATTCCAGCGCTTCGGGCGTGAGGATTTCTTCGGCTTCGTTCGAGACGTGCGCCAGCAGCTCGATTCCCGCCAGCTCGGCGGCGTTGTTCGTGGAAGACATGCGTGAGGCTCTCCTAACTAAACGCGACAGTCATGCGAGGCTTGGCCCAAATCGCCGGCGTGCTGCCCTGCTCTGGCTCCGTCGATTCGAGCTTGTCTCAGCTTACGTGGATTTGGGACAATTGAACACGACAATATCTTCAATTAAGATTATTGGCTGTATTAATAATGCCCTGACGATGGACCTGATGGATGATCGGCCCGTCCGCCCAGGCGGCCCGGGCAAACACCGTGGATTCCCCGCTACGTCGAGGAGACTCCCGATGGCACTCAGCCGGCAGCTTCAGTACTACAAGCAGAACCGCCTGCAACAGCTCCGGGGCTTTTGCTTCGCCGCCAAGGCCGGCAGCGTGTCGAAGGCGGCGGAGAAACTGTTCCTGAGCCAGCCCAGCGTCTCGCTCCAGATCCAAGCCCTAGAACGCGAGTTCAAGACCCAACTGTTCGAGCGCCGCGGGCCGAAGATCATGCTCACGCCCGACGGCCGCACGCTGTACGAACTGGCGGCCCCGCTGGTCGACCAGATCGATTCGCTCGAAGACACCTTTTCGGCCCACCGCGGCGGGCTGGAAACCGGCCGCATCGACATCGCCGCCGGAGAATCGACCACGCTCTACCTCCTGCCCCGGTTCGTCAAGCAGTTCGCCGAGCAATACCCAGGCGTGGAACTCAAGCTGCACAACGTCACCGGCCGCGACGGACTGGCCATGGTCCGCGCCGACGAAGCCGACTTTGCCGTCGGCTCGATGCTCGAAATGCGCGAAGACATCGACTACCTGCCGATGTTTTCCTACGACGTGGTGTTGATCGTCGGGCTCGACCATCCGTTGGCCAAGCGTAAACGGGTCACGCTCAAGGACGTCGCGCCGCATCCGTTGATCTTGCCGCCCAGCCATCTCACCACGTGGCGCGTCGTCGACGTCGCCTTCGGCAAAGTCGGGTTGAAGTACAAGGTGAAGATGGAAGCCGGCGGCTGGGAAGTCATCAAGAAGTACGTCGCTCTGGGAATGGGCGTTTCGATCGTGACCAGCATTTGCCTGACGGGCGAGGAGAAGCTGGCCGTGCTGCCCTTGTCGCGGTACTTCTCGGCCAGGACGTACGGGCTGGTGATTCGCAAGGGCAAGTTCCTTTCGCCCGCCGCCCAACGCTTCGCCGACATGATGCGCGAGGCCACCAAAGGCAAACGTCCCAAAGCGCCCACCACCGACGCCGGCCAACTATTCGGCTTCTATGGACCAATCGAAGGGCGTGGTAAGTAGGCGACTCGTGGCGCGATAAAGTGCAGTGGGTGTGAGCTTGCCCTGGCCTCCGTCGTGCGGCGTCGTACTCCCACCAACCCGCAGCGCAAGCTTGGGCACTTCGTTCGGCTCGCGTACGGTGCATGCGGTGCGCTTGTAGGTGCGCGCCGGCATCGCGTTACAATCCGATCGGTTCGCCGAACAAGGCCCCGAGCACCGAAGGTGCGCTTCATACCAGCCAGGGGCAACGCCCCTGGGAAATATGGCCGAAGCCAAGTTCCAGGGCTGAAGGCCCGATTCATGGCGCGCCGCACGCGTCGAGCGCGCTGCGGAGGAACCGATGGGGCGGACCTTTGGTCCTTGGTGGGTGGTTTCGCCGGCCTACCTGGGGCGGCGCCCCAGGCTGATATAGGTTGGACCGTTGGCCCAACCCGTCGGTCATCACCGTGCGTTGCGCTGCGGACCGATCGTCGCCAACCCCTTGTCAAGATCCGTTTCTAGGCCAGCGCGCGAATTTGTTGCGTTGCGATTCCACCAACCCGAAGCGCGAGCGAGGGTTCATCAATTGCGCCGGCGCGCCACAACGCGCTCACCCCCGCCCAACTTTCTTTCACCGCCGAAAAAACTAACGCTTGAAATTAGGCCACCGTTTCGG